>ERZ1027231.2-NODE-2-length-517352-cov-23.528764_pt1 | contig 517352 bp, 449 predicted proteins | sample MGYA00520866_ERZ1027231 | MGnify/ENA primary metagenome ERZ1027231 (study PRJEB33311, sample SAMEA4378411) | marine metagenome | biome: Marine biome; feature: Fjord; material: Water | collected 2014-07-20T08:00:00Z/2014-07-... | depth 75 m ...
GTCCGCCTCAGCAGTTGAGGAGGCGCATTATAGACACGCCAGCTTAGGAGTCAACGAGTTTCGTAAACTTTCTTTAAACGGGGGTAAAAGAGCAGCAAAATAAGGCTGCCATACAAGACCGCATCGAAGTAACTCGAGCGGACCTGCCAAAAGACGTGTACCCAAGCAAGAACCGCAATAAGGTAAATCAGCTTATGGACTTTGCGCCAATTGCGGCCAAGAGCGCGCACCGCCTTATTATTAGAAGTAAAACCCAAGGGCAGCATAAATAGCCATGCCAAGAAGCCAACCACGATATAAGGCCGCTCAGACAATTCTTCTTGCGCGATCTGCCAGTCCCAGGCAAACAAATAGGTTAGGACGACCAAAAAATGCAGATTGGCGTAAAACCACGCGTACAAGCCCAGCATACGCCGATAGCGAAGCAGCTTCGGCATACTCAACCACTGCCGCAAGGGGGTAATTGCCAAGGTAAGTATTAATAGACGGATCGACCACTCACCCGTCATCAACAACAAGGCTTTAACTGGGTCAGTGCCTAGGCTTTCGCTCAGCGCCGCCCAAACGATATAGACAAAGGGCAATAAACAAAGAAGATGCACAAAAGGCTTAGCCCATACTGGGCTACCAGCATTTAGCCCAACCATTAATAGTTGCGCCGCAAATTCATTCCCTTGTATAAACTCGCCACCTGTTCACCGTAGCCATTGAACATCTGGGTTTCGATCCGATTCGGCCTCAACAAACTACCCGGCAAGCGACGCTCATAGCGCTGGGTCCAGCGTGGATGATCCACCTCAGGATTAACATTGGCGTAAAAGCCATATTCATTAGGGGCTATGCCCTCCCAGCTGGTTTTGGGTCTGCGGGAGGTAAAACGAATTTTCACGATAGACTTAATACTTTTAAAACCGTACTTCCAAGGCACAACCAATCGAATTGGCGCGCCATTTTGATTTGGCAAAACCTTGCCATACATACCCACACTCATAAACGCTAAAGGGTGCATGGCCTCATCTATCCGCAAGCCTTCTTTATAAGGCCAGTCGATGGTACTAAAAGCGGAACGCTGTCCGCGCATTTCATCGCGACGAACCAAGGTAGTAAATTCTACATATTTGGCATTCGAGGTCGGCTCGAACATTTTCAATAAATCAGCTAGCGGGAAGCCAACCCAGGGAATAACCATTGACCACGCCTCGACACAACGCAAACGGTAGATGCGCTCCTCTAGGGTCATGAGCTTCATTATGTCTTCAAGAGGGTATTTGCCGGGCTTTGCGACCTCACCTTCGATCGACACGGACCAAGGGTCCGTTGTTAGCGAATCAGCGTAGCGCGCGGGATCAGACTTGTCGGTACCAAACTCATAGAAGTTGTTATAGGTACTGGCATCGGTAAACGAAGCCATTTTTTCATCGGTATAAAAGGGGTTACCGGATTTAGCGACAACAGGCTGGTAATTAAGCGCAGCCAATTCCGGCTTTGTCGCCGCAGCGCTCGCTAGGGGCAGCCCCAAACCAGCCATTGCCGCCCCCACGCCAATACCTTGCATAAATTGGCGGCGCTGGAGATAGATACTCTCCGGCGTGATTTCGCTACTCGGTATCTCAGACGGCGAACGGATCAGCATGGCGCAACTCCCTAAAGGATGATTTCTCCTCTTTAGATGCGCCAGCTACCGCAATGTTACAACTGACTCATTTAAAGCGACGATAAATAGCTTGTACGGGGCCAGATAGCGCATAGATCAAAGCGGCAGCCAATAAGACTCGCGCAGGATCCACCGACACAAGACCAAAGATCAACACCACAATGATCATCACCACAAAGGGGACTCGACCACGAAAATCGATGCCTTTAAAGCTGCTATAACGCACATTCAAGATCATTAATATGCCGCAGGCGGCCATGAGAATTCCGGCAAACACCTCAAGCTCAAAATGCACACCCTTCTCTACCCAACCCTCTTCGGCGCAAACCCACACCAAGCCCGCCATGACCGCCGCCGCAGCGGGACTCGCCAAGCCAGTAAAGTAATTTTTATCCGCCGTGTCTATTTGCGTATTAAAGCGCGCCAGACGCAAAGCCGCGCAGGCCACATAGATAAAGGCCACAGCCCAACCGAATTTACCTAAATCGACCAGCGCCCAGCTAAACACCACCAACGCCGGCGCCACACCAAAGGACACCATATCAGACAGACTGTCGTATTCTGCGCCAAATTTACTTTGCGCGTTCATCAGTCGCGCGACCCGGCCATCCAAACCGTCAAATATCATGGCGGCAAAAATAGCGATAGCGGCATTTTCAAAATTGCCATGCATGCCAGAGATGATGGCGAAGAACCCGGCAAACAATGCCGCGGTGGTAAAAAGATTGGGCAGCAAGTAAATACCACGCTTACGCTCGGTCTTACCATTCACCGAGACCTCTTCCTCATGATCGTCAATCAGCAGCAAGGCTTCCGTGTCAAACGGCGATTTCGGCTTGTCGTTGCCCTGTTGTTCTGTCATAGCATTCCCGATTCGTTAAATATGTCTATAAAAGAGGCATCATAAATTAAATGCGCTAACTGTACGATGACCTAGCGCAATCCCAAAACGCTTTGACCAGCGGATTGGACAATCGTTGCTGCAAGACCACCACCCCAATTTCCATCATTGGCAAAGCTGGCTCCACCGGAATCACCCGCACCCGCTCCCGCAAAAAGCTCGTTGCCAGAACCAGCTCTGGCACCACACCAATCCCCAGCCCGAGCGCCACAGTGCTAACTATCGCCTCATGACCGCTGACCTGAGCGTAAACACTGGGTTTAATTTGCATTTGCCGAAACCACTGCTCTATTAAGGTCCGCGCCACCCCCCGCTCAGGCAGTATAAAGGGCAGATTCGCCAAGATTTTCGGCGACAACACCTCCCCTGCCGCAGCGATCTGCTCATTTACCGCGCAGGGAATATTAGGCACTAACAAACGCAGTGGCGAGCGCGTTAACTCTTGATACTGCAAGCGCGGCGACAACTGCTTTGGCTTGGCGGTAATTCCCAAATCCTCGCCACCCTCGGCAATACGCTCAATGGCATCCGCCTGATCGCCAGTATGCAGTTTCAATTCTATAGCAGGATAGCGCTGACGAAACACCTCAAGAATATTACTCAACACACTATAAGAAGCGGTAACTGAACAAAATAAGCCCAACTCTCCCTGCAGGGTTTCACTGTGCACGTGCAAACGCTGAATAATCGACTGCCAATTCACCACCGCCTGTTCAGCATAGCGCAGAAATTCTCGGCCTGCGGCGGTCAGCTGCACCCGCCGATTATCACGCTCGAACAATGAAACGCCGACTTGCTCCTCTAAACGCATCACCGAGCGGCTTACCGCCGAAGCGCTGAGATGCATGGCGCCACCGGTGCGGCCAAAGTGCAGGGATTGGCTGAGGTGGATGAAGGTTTGGAGTTCTTTGAGGTTCATTGCGGGGAACGAACGCGAAACGCGAGACGGGAGACGGGAGACGCGCAGGCTACGCAGAACGCCTGATGGGAGACGGAAAACGCAAAAGATCGCGGACAGGCGCGTAACGCGCACCGCTCGACTGAAACCCCGTTATATATTCGCAGCCTTAGCATCTCCCGTCTCCCATTAAGCGTATTGCGTATTACGCAACATAGTGTCAATTATATATCATTTTACGCAACATACAAGCAGTGCTAAAGTGGCCGCCATTGTGGGATCGCACCTGCCCGCAGACCAATTTTACATACCTATTAGGAGAGAATCATGGGCCAGAATTACTTCAATAGCCTGCCGCTGCGTCTTCAGCTGCAAGAGCTCGGCAAATGCCGTTTTATGGATCGCAGTGAGTTCGCAGATGGCTGCGAATACCTGAAAGGCAAGAAAATTGTCATTATCGGTTGTGGTTCACAGGGTCTTAACCAGGGCTTGAACCTGCGCGACTCTGGCTTAGATGTGTCTTACACACTCCGCGCTGAAGCCATTGCCGAGAAGCGTCAAAGCTGGAAAAACGCGACTGAGAATGGTTTTGCCGTTGGCACTTACGAAGAACTGATCCCCGCTGCTGACGTGGTGATGAACCTTACACCAGACAAGCAGCACACTCCTGTTGTTAACGCCGTTATGCCGTTAATGAAAGAAGGCGCTTGCTTAGATTACGCCCACGGCTTCAACTTGGTTGAAGAAGGCATGCAAATCCGTAAAGACATCACCGTTGTGATGATGTGCCCAAAATGCCCTGGCACTGAAGTGCGCGAAGAATATAAGCGCGGCTTTGGTGTTCCAACCCTGATCGCTGTTCACCGTGAAAACGACCCTAAAGGCGAAGGCATGGCAATTGCCAAGGCACTGGCCTCTGGTACTGGCGGCGACCGCGCCGGTGTTCTGGAATCTTCACCAATTGCTGAAGTTAAGTCTGACCTCATGGGCGAACAGACCATTCTTTGCGGCATGCTGCAAACTGGCGCCATTCTGTGCTTCGACAAAATGGTTGAGCAAGGCATCGACGCAGGCTACGCGTCTAAACTCATTCAGTACGGCTGGGAAACAGTAACAGAAGGCCTAAAGCACGGCGGCATCACCAATATGATGGACCGTCTTAGCAACCCGGCCAAAATCAAAGCCTTTGATTTGGCCGAAGAGCTGAAAGACATCATGCGCCCGCTGTACGAAAAGCACCAAGACGACATCATCAGCGGCCACTTCTCTAAGACCATGATGGAAGACTGGGCGAACGACGACAAAAACCTGCACGCTTGGCGCGCTGCCACCGCAGAAACAGCCTTTGAAAAGACCCCTGCCGGCGATGTTAAAATCAGCGAGCAAGAGTACTACGACCACGGTATTTTGCTGGTTGCTATGTGTAAAGCTGGTGTAGAACTCGCGTTTGAGTGCATGGTTGCTGCCGGTATGGAGCCAGAGTCTGCTTACTACGAATCGCTGCACGAAACGCCACTGATCGCTAACACCATTGCCCGTCGCAAGCTGTATGAAATGAACGTGGTTATTTCAGACACCGCTGAATACGGCTGCTACCTGTTCGATCACGCTTGTCGTCCACTGCTAGCAGACTTCATGAGCAAGGTGTCTACCGACATCATCGGTAAAGGCCTGAACACCAAAGACCTCGGTGTAGACAACCAAGAGCTGATCACCGTTAACGCGGCGATTCGCAACCACCCAGTTGAAGTTGTTGGCCGCAGACTGCGCGGTTACATGACTGCAATGAAGAAAATCGTTTAAAAAACGCATTTTCAGCACAGCGAAGGGGCCTCACAAGGGCCCCTTTTTTTATGCCTAATTTTGTTCAAAAATCGACCAATAGATATTGCCTAACAAATAGACTGCGAATATGATGCGCGCCCAGTGGCATCCTGCCACTTTCCGACCGGCCGGCGCGCCCCGCACGAGGTGGCAATATGCCATTTTGCAATTCAACAATCAGCGTTATCAACCTAGGTGACGCATTCCAAATACCAGAGCTTGAAAGTGCCGCCCTTGCGCCCTATGAGTTCACCCGCTATCGCGACGCCTATCATGTACCCACCGCGTCTGGCGAAGCTTGGCTGTTTCAATACGGTATAGTGGTATTTTGGGCCGTGTCTGACGACGACCAACAGCTACTCATAAAACGCGTGACACCTTATATTCTGCTGGAATCAACCAAACGCGGCCGCGAGCTATTTCAGTTCACCTTAAACGCCGAGCAGCTCAGCGTTCGCGGCGACCAAATATCGCTACCTGGCGACGACCATCTGCTTAGACTGGCGGTATCTCACGCACTGGCACAATCTACCCAGCTGATCGTGTTTGAAACCATGGTCTTGGACAATATCAAAGCCACCGCGCATATACCGGCTACCCTAGCAGAAAAGGGCAAAATTCCCCTGCGGCGCAAAGAACTGGCCAAAATTCGCGGCCGCCTGTTTGCGGCCAAAAGCGATATTATTTTGCATTATGGCTTGCTCGATACCCCAGAGTTTTTCTGGGAGCACCCAAACCTAGAATCAACCTATATGCAGCTTGCTCGCTACCTCGACATTAAGCCGCGGGTTGACGTCTTATCCCAAAAGCTGGGCACCATACACGAGCTTTTAGAAATACTGGCCGACGAGCAAAACCACAGTCACAGTGCTTTTCTCGAATGGATCGTCATCCTGCTGATTGGCTTTGAAGTTGTGATGGCGGCGTTTCACTAAGCTAATACTAGGTCACTGGCGCCCGGCTCCAAATGCCTATGATTGGCGTACCATGCGCACGCAGTATCGGCTCAATATCCCGATGCAGCGCGTGATAGCGATAGAAGGGAACCCGAGGAAATAGGTGGTGAACTGAGTGAATATTTTGGCCTAACCAAAACCATTCCAACGGACGCATCCACGGGGGCATAATGAGGCTACTCGTATTCTGGTAGCGCTCAGTATTGTCATACGGATAATGCGGCCGATACGCAAACCAATAAGCCGTAAAGAGACCGCCAAAGAAATACCCCACCAAAACAACAATAGAGATGCCAGGCTGATCAATAAGCAAGATAGCAAGTAGACGCCACCCCAGCGAGAAAGACAGTTCAGCACTGTAAACAACACGCTCTTTTAAATCGGCAGAGTGCCAATTATTTTCCGCGAAGAAACTATTCTGAGCATAGAAGAACTTTAGGGTCGTCAGCAATACACTAAAAGGCCCCTTACCCATCTCGCTAATCAAATAATCCGGGTCCTTTCCTTTAATGTTGGTATAACGGTGATGAGTAAAATGCTCGTGACGATGTGAGGCAAACGGAACACCGATAATGGGCGCAACCAGATAGCCACAAACATTGTTCAGCCACCGCATCCTCGACTTACTACCATGAATATTTCCGTGGACAGCTTCGTGCAAGGGCGTATACGCCATATAAGTTAGGACACTAACAAGCGGTGTAGCCAACCAAACGGCTATCACATCATTTGCAAAAAGCGCTATACATAGTACGAATAGACTACATACAAGAAATGTAAGCGCTATCGTCGGCCAAGCAACTTTACCCATATAACTTATCGCGGCACCTAAAGCCTTCTTATTTAAGTCCTTTAGCTCTTCCTGCATTGTCATTACCATGTAACAATTGAAAATTGAAAATTGAATTATTTAACAGTACTCAATGTACAGCGGCGCCTTTAAAAGTAACATGACACTTATGTCCTTTCGCGCGGTACTTATGGCCACAAATTAGCGCCACCCAACTCAGGCTTTTCACATGGGAAATACCCAGAGCACCCGTCGTCCCGTCGCTATAAGCAAAGTGATGATAAATTTTGCGAAAAATCACGGTGTAGATACGGAAACCTGCTTATTTGGGACCGACATTTCAGAGCACAGCCTTAACGACGGCGCGGTACTCATAGAGCGTGAACAGGAAATGCGGCTCATTGAAAACATCATGCTCGCACTACCCAATATACCCGCACTAGGCTTTAAAATTGGCCTTTGCTACAACATCGCCACTTTCGGGATTTGGGGTTTCTCATTGCGAACCTGTCGAACCCTCAGGGACGCCCTCAACACCGCACTGCGTTTTCTACCTTTAAGCACCGCTTATTGCGAGATTAACGCCTTTGAGGAAGGCGGCTATTTTGGTTTGCTCATGAACCCGCAGTCCATACCCAGCCATCTCCGCGAGTTCTTGTTAGAACGAGATATGGCCGCCAGCATCATAATCATCAAAGAACTTAGCCTAAATGAAATTCAGACTATGCAGACCGAGTTTACTACCTTGGATACAACAAACTCAGTCTACATAGAGTCGGTCTGCGGAGTTAAACCACTTTATCAAAGCAGGCGCAACGCCATCCGCGTTCCTATTAAATATATTGATAAACCACAGCCTACTTACGATGCCAACCTAGCGAGACTATTAAGCGATCAATGCGCAAGACAATTGCGCCAGCGACAAACTGGCGGAATTCGCGATAGCGTTAGGAATCAGATTTTAGGCGACTTAGGGCTAATGGCGTCGCTAGACGATGTTGCGTCGGCAATAAACCTATCTAGCCGCACACTCCGGCGCAAATTGGATAATGAAAGCACCAGCTTTCGAGCCCTAGTAGAGGAGGAGCGAAAACAAATGGCATCCCAACTTCTAATCAGTAGCGACATGAAAATAGATGAATTGGCTGCACATTTAGGCTACACCGACACAAGTAGTTTTACTCGTGCCTTTCGACGCTGGAGTGACTGCTCACCAAGGGATTACCGACTGTCTCATAACGCCAGGAAAATACCAAAAAACGAAGACTAGGAGCTGACTGTAACAAAGCTACCCCCATCGACCTTTGCTAGGAAGCTTTTAACTATTTCCATAACCTTTACTGGGTCTTCATGGTGCGGGACATGACCTACTCTGTCCATAATAACGGCCAGGGAGTGACCTGAAGCAGAGCCCGCAATGAAATTGGGAAACGCGACTGATCCGTATTCATCATTGTCACCATGAATTGCCAACACCGGACACTGCACCTCCTTTAGATGGCAACCCAGATTCCAACCTCTGAACTCAGGATCAAGCCAAGTTTCAGTCCACGCAGCCAAGACCCAGCGAGCTTTATTACCATGGTATTGGGTAAGTTTTCCCATATTGATCGGATTACTGAAGTACTGCTTCGCAGCTTCGATCCCGTTTATTGTTTGTTCTTCGATAAATGGCTGCGCAGACTCGGCAATAAGACTAGAGCAGAGCTTAACTCGGGAGTGAATAGCAGCAATTGCTATCGCCATACCACCGCCGACACTATGACCAAATGGAACCACCGCTTCCAAGCCTAGAGACGCACAAAGTGATGGGAAAACAATTTCCGCTTCTTCGTCAATGAATCTGCGCGATGGTCGTTCTACGCGTTCGCTGGACCTACCAAACCCCAGCCGGTCATAGGCGACAACTGTGCGACCAAGGCTAAGGGAAAGCTGAGACGGAAACTCTCGCCACAGAGCTACACAGCCTAACGAATCATGCAACAGGACGATTGGAGGTGACGTTGACGGCTCTGCTGGATGCCAAATCCGGACATAAATACTTCCACCTGGAACATCAACATATTTTTCTTCTGATTTTCCGCGCCGCATAAATTATACCGCCCCTATTAGCATGAAGATGGAACGACAAGCATTGGAAAAGTAGCATTCAGCGTTATCAAGGAAAAATATCGCGATCATCCAGAATGCCTCATTGTCGGTTAATGAATAAAGTATCGCCTTCAAGGAAATTATGGCGCAGAAGTTTATCGCAATTGACGGCAACCTAGAAAGTCGGCGCTCGCTATAATTAAGAACATGAATAAACGAGGGTAAGCACTACAAAATAGACGTTTATTTAACTATAAATGTACTATAAACGTAAAATTATTTCATAAAAAGGCCCCCGAAGGGGCAAAGGCATCGTCAATTACTCAGCTATAAACGCCGAGAAAACCAGAATATTAACTCTAATAAATTTAATTTAAATACAGTACAAGGGAAAGCTAACACACATTGGCAGAAAGCTCCCCCGTATGACTAACACTACTCTAAACTACTTCGATGTAAGTTTAACCATCATCTTCGAATAGCCTTTTACAAAGTTAGACTGCACATACTCGGGCTCGCCAACCACTTCGATTTTATCGAATCTCGCTAACAATTCTTCCCACAGTATACGTAACTGCAACTCAGCAAGACGATTACCCATACAGCGATGCACGCCAAAGCCAAAGGAAAGGTGGTTACGTGCGCCTTTACGATCCACGATAAACTCATCAGGCCGCTCAATCGCGCGCTCGTCTCTGTTGCCAGAGGCATACCACATTACGACCTTGTCACCCTTTTTGATGGTTTTGCCATTTAGCTCTACATCCTGCTTCGCGATACGGCGCATATACGCCAGCGGCGTTTGCCAGCGGATAATTTCTGACACCATGTTCGGAATCAAGCTAGGATCGTTCTTCAGCTTAGTAAATTCCTCAGGGAAGCGATTCAAGGCAAGAACACCACCTGACATCGAGTTACGGGTGGTGTCATTACCACCAACAATTAAGAGAACTAAATTACCAAGGAACTCCATCGGCTTATTAATCAGATCCTTAGTATCTGGATTATTCTGTAACATACAGATCAGATCAAAACCTACTTCGCCACCAGCAGCAATCTTTTCCTCTTTAACGCGCCAAAGTTGAGAAAAATGCTTGGCCATATCCCTCATGCCCTCGAACAGCTCGTCGGTATTGGTCGAGCCGCCAGTCATCTCCGCACCGCCGCCAGCCAAATCTGACCAATAAACAAGTTTTCGACGCTCCTCGTAAGGGAAGTCCAGCAGTGTTGCTAGCATTCTGGCAGTCAGCTCGATAGAGACATCCTCTACCCAGTCAAACGGCGTATCTAGCGGCAGCTGATCTAGGACCTCTTGAGTACGACTGCGAATCAGACCCTCCATTTCTTTGAGATTCTTCGGTGCCACAACACCCTGCACAGCTTGACGCTGCACATCGTGCTTAGGTGGATCCATCGCGATAAACATCTCAAGTGCGAGTTCTTTCGGCGTCGCACCAATAATGATAAACGGTTCGGCAGAAAAGAGATCATGATGCTTATCTACATAGACAATGTCTTCATAGCGTGTAATCGACCAAAACGGACCGAATGGACTTTTTTTCTGATAATGAACGGGGCATTCATCGCGCAATCGCTTGAAATACGACTCCCAACGATTTTGCTTAAACAGAAATGGATTACTAACGTCAATATCGTCAATCGCCAGCGTTGACACCTCAGGAACAGGTGCTTCTACAAACTCCGGAAACTTGGTGTACATACCTAGCTTATTTTTAGCCTTGTACAGCATATGACCGGCTTTAATTTGTAAGTGCATCGGGACGCTTGCGGCACCCTTTCCAGCAACCAAATCAACAATTTTCATAGCCTTTCCACCTTTTCGCATTATTCGTTGAGTATTATTCTTGTACTTTTTTACATCTGAAATTCAGGCAGGCGTGCAACCATGCCATCCATCGCATCCGTAGTGATAATCTGACAAGCAAGTCTAGAAGTATCACTACGCTCGGGCGTCAGATCTAACATTTGCAATTCATCCTCGGTCGCGCCGCCGGTAATATTGACGGCACTACCTTCAATAATTACATGACAGGTACCGCAGGCGCACACGCCACCGCAATCAGCGTCAATACCTGGAATTCCATTATCCAAGGCAATTTGCATCAAGGACTTCCCAGCCTCAAAATCTACTATGTGTTCAGTGCCATTGTGCTCAATAAAAGTAATACTTCCCATAGCGTTCTCCTTCGTAAAGCTGTTTGGCCACATTAACCACTTATACCCCAACCTTCTCGTACAAGTAGAAAATGCCCCAAGCAATATTTACGACTTAAATTTTATTAAATAATGTGACCGTAAAATAATTATTTATAACGAAATTGCTCATTAAAATTTATAGGTCGCATCCACACCAAAGGTCCGCGGCGGGCCTGCCTGGAAATAGTCGAATCCAAATCCAGCCTGAAGATTGATCGCATAACCATCATACTCTTCGTCTGTAAGGTTTTTCGCCCAGATTGAAACCGAGTAATCTTCATTAATTCCTCGCCAGGTCATACGAGTATTCACCAATGCATAGGCATCTTGTTTGATATTTTCATATCCGCCTTTATCGTTATAAGCGCTATACCACTGCTTATCCTGATAATTAGCATTAACATTCCAACTGAGATAGCCGCGATCGCCATTGTAAAGCTCGTAATCAATTGAGATATTACCGCTGACTTTAGGAGCCGAAATCAGCTCATTACCAGCTAAGTCAACTTCGTCATCTGGGTTGTTAAGGGTTTGGGTGTCTGACAAGGTCAGCTCGGTATACTCGGTATCAAGATAGCCAAGCCCCATCATCAACATTAACTTTTCTGTAGCGGCAAACATAATCTCAGCTTCTAAGCCTGCAATAGTAGAGCCACCGGCATTTTCCAAAAAGTTGGATACACCAACAACGTTGATAAACTGCTGATCTTTATAATCGTATAAAAAGGCTGCGGCATTAACACGAGCACGCTGATCATAAAAATCAGATTTGAAACCTACTTCATAAGCATCTATGTACTCAGGTCTCGCATAGGCATCTTCGAAATCGCGCTCACGATAATAAACACCGCCATTAAAATTACCGGAACGGAAGCCCTTGCTATAACTTGCGTACATCATGAAGTCGTCATTGAAACGATAATCTAAACCAAGCTTACCGGTAAATTCTTGTTCCTTTGCCGACATTGGCGTCGAGGAGTCTGTGGTATACGGTCCGTGGGTATAACCAACCTCACCCGTTGCAACTAAATCCTCGACCGTTGTTTCTCCACTAAGTAAATTTTCTAGAAACACATCGATTTCAGCAATACCGGCATCGCCACCAAGGTTCAGCGGTACAAAGGGCTCGTCATATCGACTAGTATTACCAGGAACATATGTACCGCGCGGGCTACCATCGTAACCTTCTCTAGATATATTAAGGTAGGCAAGGTCAATTTCGTCGACGGTATAGCGAATACCAAAGTCGATTCCAAAGTCTGCGGTTACGTCAAAACGAAGCTGTGTATACGCCGCATAACTTGCCTTGTCCGTTATCATCTTCTGGTCAATTTGGCCAAAATCGAGTAGATATGGGTAAAATCCAACTGCGCCCGGATACGTGACTGCCACCCGAAGATCGGGCGCGGTCTCGTAAATTGCGTATTCATTATGCATATCCATTTCTTCTTCGGCATAATATACACCGCCGATAAAATTGAATATGCCATCATAATTGCTGGAAATTCGAAAATCTTGGCTGAATGCCGTTGTATCTACAGACCAGCGTATTTCAAGCAGCCCGTCAGGTGATCCGTCGGTATTTTGCTGCTGAGCGTAGTCGGAAATACCTATTGAAGAAATGCTTGTAAAGGTGTGACTTTCACCAACAAACTCAAGTTTGTTTACTAACATATCGGAATTAACAATAAGTGGCCCCGTAAAGTTATCTTCCACTTCATGATGGCCTAAGTTTTGTGACGATGCCGAATAACCTGTGTTATCTATATAACCGCTGCTGTCATCAGCCTGAGCCGCACTGCCCGTAGCTACGCCCCCGGCACCCAACAACCCATCGCCACCGTTTAGATTGCCCCGAGGCTCATTTCTAGAAGCATTAGCCAGTGAATCATTTTGCCCATGTGTCAATTTAAGTATGTTGCTCAAATTTTCAGATATCTGCCAATTGAGTGTTAAACGCAAAGCCTGAAAATCGATTGATGATAAATTAGGGCCGCCTAAACGATTTTCAGTGTAGCCGCTATTCCGTGAAAACGAATATGCAATACGCGCAGCCAATGTCTCATCGATCAGCGTACCTTCAACACCCAAATCACCGACCCTAGAGTCATAATTGCCAGCCCCGAGCTTAGCGTTTACATGTAAACCGTCATCAATCATCGGCGTTCTAGTAATGATATTAATTGCACCGCCGGTGGTGTTCTTCCCATAGAGGGTGCCTTGTGGTCCGCGCAAAACTTCGAGACGGTCGACGTCGAAAAAGTTCATACCATGAGTATAGACCGCACCCATATATGACTCGTCGGAATAGACACCAATCGGGCTAGCCTGATTAGAACTGTAATCCGACATGCTAACCCCCCTTATTGCAAAGATAGGCTGCACCTCGCCAAAAGGGCCGCTGACTTGCATATTAGGTACTTGTGCAGAGATATCGTTTGCACTTGCAAATCCGAATTTTTCGAGGGAATCTGAAGTCATACCGGTAATCGCAACAGGAGTATCTTGGGTACTCTCCGAGCGCTTCTGCCCCGTGACAATCACTTCTTCAAGCATTGGTGCAGCCAAAGAAGTCATTGGCATATAACTTAAACTAGCTAAAGATGCACCCAATGTGATTTTTCTTAAGTAACCCTTAGATTCACGCATGTAATTATTATCCCTTCTAACAACCAACAATTAAGCGCATATAATTCACCAATATCAATTCTATGTCTTTTCTTATGCGGACAATTTTTTAACAAATTAGGACGGCTAAGTAGAAAGCTCAAATGATAAAAATAAGTCCTAAAAAGACAATACCAATCAACACTAAACATCAATAATCAGTTCAAACAAATAAATAAAATACTTAATTCAGTGCCTGACTCACCCTGCTAGCTAATTTCATCAAGCAACACTAAAAACATTTATATCCATACAGACCAACATCAAGGACATTAAATGAACAACGCCCATGAATTACCGCTTTATCATCACATCATTAACGGCGATATAGTAAAGCCAAACTCTGGTCACTATATTGACGTGCATTGTCCTGCCACAGGCAATCTAATAGCGAAAACCGCCGATGGCGATGCGACCGATGTAGACCTCGCGGTAAACGCAGCCAGCCGTGCATTGAAAAGTACAGATTGGCGCAATATTAGCGTAACCGCGCGTTCCAAATTGCTGTATCAAATCGGTAACACGGTATTAGCGAATGCCCAAGAGCTAGCTATTCTAGAGGTTCAAGCCTCCGGCGGAACGATCAAGCGGGTAATGGGACTAGATATCTTGGCCATCGCCGATTTATTTTTCACTCTTGCCGAGTCCATTAAAAGCTATCCATTTATCGAAAATCTTCCCCCAAAGATTTTGCCAGAACAAGTTCACACCATGGTCGTCAAAGAACCTGTTGGCGTCTGCGGCATTATTACCGCGTGGAACTTTCCGCTGCTTTTGCTTTCTTGGAAAATAGCCCCAGCCTTAGCTGCAGGTAACACCGTGGTCGTAAAAGCATCAGAATTAACGCCAACATCGACATTCCGCTTAATTGAACTAATTAATCAATTTTTACCGGCGGGCGTGTTGAATCTAGTAAGTGGTACGGGGGTAAAAGTGGGTGACGCCCTAGTCAAACACCCCAAAGTAAATAAAATATCTTTTACAGGTTCCACTCAAACAGGTAGAAATATTCAAGTTGCAGCAGCCGCCACACTAAAGCGAGTTACCCTAGAGCTAGGTGGCAAAGGCGCGGCTATCGTAATGCCCGATGCCAATATCAACTTGGTCGCACATGGCGCACTGTTCGGCATCATGATGAACTCTGGGCAGGCTTGTGAATCAGCTAGTCGATTAATTGTCCATGTCGATATTCACGATGAACTCATCGCCATAATGAAGACCTTGGCAGAAAAAATAGTCGTAGGTAATCCACTCGATCCTGCAACTGGCATGGGCCCTATTGTTTCGGAGCAGCAGTTTAATCGGATTGAGGCCTATCTTAAATCAGCTCAAGAACAAGGCGCCCACATCGTTACCGGTGGGAAACGCAAGATTGTCGCGGGCTTCGAAAATGGCTACTTTCTTGAGCCAACCATTGTCATCAATTGCCAGAATGACATGAAACACGCTTGTGAAGAAATCTTCGGCCCAGTTGTTTCTATTATTAAATTTACCGAGCTAGACGAAGCCATAGGCATTGCAAACGATTCAATATACGGACTATCTGCAGGTATCTGGACCGAGGACGTCATTGGCGCTCAAGCGGTTGCTCGCCAACTCGAAGCTGGCTCAGTTTGGATAAATGACTGGCACATGATGCGTACCGACGCACCCTTTGGCGGAATGAAGCAAAGCGGCTATGGTCGGGAGATGAGTCATAACAGCCTAAACTCGTATACAGAATTGAAATCGATTTCGACAGCGTTTGAACGCGACCCAAGTAAAAAATCAACTTACCACTTGGTCCATACGTTTTAAGGTTCGCGACCCAGCTAATTGAACGCTAATTATTAATAGGATACCAGCATGTCTAGCTCACATTACTATCAGTACAATATGCGCAGCACGATTCATTGCGCCGCAGGCTCAGTTATTCGCATACCCGCGCTATTTGAAGGCATGGGTGCCAAAAGAGTGGTGCTATTTAGCGATATTGGTCTCGAACAGGCCGGCATCGTAGACCAAATAAAGGCAGTATTCGCCAGCTGCTCTAGCAATAAAGCCGTGCTAGTAGGCGTTTATACCGGCATAAGCCAAGACGCAGCCTGCCAATCCGTAAACGCTGCAACTGCTTATGCTAGGTCCGTGGCGGCCGATGCCATTCTGGCAGTGGGTGGCGGCAGTGTTCTAGATGCCTCTAAAGGCGTCAAATACTCCCTTCAACACGGGGCAACAGATATCGCCGACTTACTTCAGAGCGGGATTAAAATTGATGCATGGCCAAGCTGCCAGCACTCGGGGATCCCACATATCGGTGTACCTACCACTGCCGGCACAGGAGCAGAGGTTTCACCAGTAGCGGTGTTCTACAATGAAGCCTTAGGTATTAAAACCAACCTTGTCGCGCCTTTTCTAGAGCCCGACATGGCGGTACTAGACGGGAATCTGTGCTTAGGACTACCGGACTTCCTCACCGCTGCAACAGGAATGGATGCTCTAACACACGCACTGGAGGCTGTCGCCTCGCCAACTGCGAATGCCATGACAGATGCTCACGCATTTCATGCCGCACAAATGATTGTCGAAAATTTGCCCAAGGTGATCGATAATGGCAAGGACGTTGTCGCGCGCTCAAATATGTTACAGGCCAGCAGCCTAGCAATCGACGCCTTCGGCGGTAGCCTAAACGCAATCCCCATTCACAACTGCGCCCACGCATTCGGCGGCATGTTCCACATCCCCCACGGCGACGCCAATGCCGCGCTCCTTCCCGTCGTGATGGAAGCATGCCCTGAATTTTATGCAGGCAAAGGGCAGCGGCTCGCCAAAGCACTCAATCTTTCTCAAAATGGTAGTGACCAAGAACTATTGGGCAATTGCATTAAATTCTTAATAGACTTCCAACAGCGCATAGGCTGTACAACCAACTTTAAACGCTGGGAGGTCAACCAAGATAAGCAAGATGCTATTTACCATGCGATTGCATCTGACCCTGCCGCAATGTTTTACAATATACCCCCTGCAGCGATGGCTAAAATTGTTCAAGCGGTATGCTGAGAGGAGCGAATTAAAGCAGCGTAATACTGGATGTATTAGCTTACTCAAAGAGCATGGACGCTCGTATAACCCCGTCACTTTTATATACCGGAGAAAATAATGTTAAAAAAACTACTTCCGTACTCAACTTTAACCGCAGCATTAATGACTGGCCCATCACTTGTCAACGCCCAAAGCTTAGGTCCGCTTCAGGGTATTACCGACACATTGGGGAGCCTAAGCGGGGGATTAGTGGTGACGCTAGTTGACCCACTCCAAGCAACCACCGCAGCCATTGGGTTAAATTCGTCACCGCTATTCAATATACTGCCAAATAATCCATTACTAATCACTTATGATGTTCTATTAAAAGGGCCGGAAAATACTACCGTTATCAGCGATCTACTACAGGGCAACCTAATCATAAATAACGTTCTCTCCGGATTACCTGGTGGCGATGTAATACAGGCGACTTACAGTGAAAATTTAAAGCCATTTATTCCAACCCTTCCCCTAATCGATGGGCTGATTAATTCACAACTTTAAAACACCTTTCACCGCTCGCCCTTAAATGCGGGCGAGTGTTCCCGCGCTATATTTAGTTCGTCATACAGTAGCCCCCCGAAACCAATATAAACAAACAGCACCAAAGCAGCCGTGCAGACAATGGGTAGCTCCCCCGCCTACACCGAAGTGCCACTCATTCCCTGAGTAGGAAACTCTGCATATTCTTGCTATGCTCCGAGCAGATCAAAAACGTACCCACAACGATAACAATACCTATATACCTGTGAGACTCAATGACTGCACGCGTACGGGCCAGCTGCCTAAATAATTTTGTATCCCTAATTGAGGAGCTACAAGGTAATGCTGAGGATTTATGCCTCAAAGCAGGTATAGATTACAGTCAACTAGATCAGGAAGACTATTTTTTCCCATATCAAAGCTTTATCGACCTACTTGAGTTAAGTGCCACAAGCCTAAATCTACCCAATATTGGCTTACAACTTGCTATGCGACAGGATCACTCTATTCTTGGTCCAGTTGCTTTTTTAGCACTATCTGCGCACGATGTCAGGTCAGCATTAACAAGTGTAGGAAAATTTCTGTACCATTTCACCCCCGCCATTTCACTCACATTGAGAGAGAGTGAGGACCAACCAAGCCATGTCTGCTTAGATCTCATTAATGTCAACGCCAATCACAGTCGACAGGCAGTTGAGCACGCTGTCGCTTGCACGCTTCACATTATTCACTTGCTTACCGAAGGAAAATTTAAGGCGCGGGCCGTTCATTTCCGTCATTCAAAAATCGGTCCAGAAAGGCATTATCAAAGCGCGTTCAATTGCCCAACGGTATTTAATCAAAAATATGATTCAATAGAGCTCGACACCGACTTTTTAGATATCGAATTGAGCTCCCACAACCCTCAGCTTCACGGTTTGGTATCCAGCTATCTCTCTATGGTAGAAATAGATTCCAATTCCACAAGTAAACCGAATTTATCGACCAGCAAGCAAGCTCGTCATTTAATTCAAAAACTGCTACCGACCGGCCAACTGTCACGCCCGGTAATTGCAGAAAACATGAAGCTTCATGAACGTGCGCTGCACCGGAAATTGCAATCAGAGGGATACACCTTTGAAGCACTTGTTGACGAAGTTAGAATTACCGAAGCTAAAAAACTTCTTGCGCACGACGCCATACCCATGTCACAAATAGCGGGTTTATTGGGGTACAACGAACAAAGCTCATTTAATAGAGCGTTTAAACGCTGGTTTAATATGACGCCAAAACAATATTTGCAAAGCAAACCTTAGGCTAAATTAAAGTTTCACTCTTTAACCAAAAACTGCGCCCTAGCCATTGCTATAGGCGCAGCTTCATCTTCCTGCCACGCACTTATACTCACGTTAATCATTCGCCTACCGAGATAGATCAACTTGCAGCGCGAATGTGTAGCCACATACTTGCCTGCACGCACATAGTCCACCGCGAAATCGACCACCTTGGGAAATTTTTCACTGTTGCTATGCCGCAAGACATACATCATTGCCGACAACTCCATAAAACCAGCAATTGCCCCACCATGTAACGCTGGCAGTGTCGGGTTGCCGATATTGCTCTTTTTGGTCGGTAACAAAAAGCAATCGTTCTCCCCTCCCACTTGTATACCAAGCGTTTGCGCATAAGGAACTCGGTTAATAAGTTGATGCAATTCCAAATCATTCATTGTCGCTACCACGGGACTTCTGCCCTGATTGTTTCAATTTTTGCGCTGCACGAAACTCACGACGCATATCGGTAAACAACGCGAGCTCCATTCGGAAGAAATTACCAACAGCGGCTGCAATTGCCTGACCAGCATCCCCGTGGTGAGCAATGGCTCTGGTGAAAATTACACTTTCAGATACGCGATACACCTCAGCGTCGGCATATACCGTAAGGCTTGGCGTCGCAGCGCGCATATAATCAATACGCAAATCGATAGTCGGCACCATGGCCAAATCATCTAATGCGGTCGCCGCAGCAAAGCCACAACAGCTATCCAACAAAGCGGTGATTGCTCCACCGTGAATAACCCCAGTGTCTGGGTCGCCAATCAGCGCGTCGCTGTATGGCATCGACATGCCAACTCGGTGCAACTCAACATATTCTGAACGAATTCCTAATGTCGTAAAATGATCACCGTCATTCGCTTTCAGCACAGTATTAACAAAGCGATGTAGCTCTTCTAAATCCAATGCCATTACTTACCTCGATATAACTCAGTTACGCATCATAAAACGCTAATCGTCCTCATATTAACCAGCTCACCTACAAAAAGGTAGGATTCCGCGCAACCCACACAAAAAAAACCGCCACCAAAATCGGCAGCGTTTAAATAGGCCTAGGTATTTTTTAGTGGCCTGCGGCTAAACCCGAAGGCTAAAACGCCTTGCAGGAAAAGCTTCGCCCAAGTTACGTGTTGGCGGCTAGCGCCGCATCGTACGATAAGCCTCGTAATGATGAACTGCGAAGCCATTGTAGCTTCGATTATTAGCAGGCAATTGGCTGTGTACTCTTTGTAATACATATTCCATATTTGCGCTCCCCTCTTCACAAAAGGTAATCAACGTTGGGGGAATACACATGGTCTCAACGCCAAGCACTACCTGCTTATTTTGTGTTGATGCATAGCGCAACTCCTCATCAGCATCATTAATAATCCGCTGCTCGGTGTCACGATAATCCATCAGCGCTACCCGATCAGTCGCGTCAATAAACCACTGGTGCAATGGTCTAGAAGCCCCGTAACGACTCACCGCAAAGCTATCCCACCACACTGGCATATCGGCAACCAGTGGCAAGCCAACGACTGCCGCACGACTGCGCGCCTCGGCCAGCAAGTCTAATAATTGATTAGCGACCCAGTCGCGCTGATCTTGCCACTGTGAAACCAAGTGCGCTTCTATGTCTAGGTGAATCGCCGTCGGTCGTGCATCTGGGTAGCGGCGACTGTATTCAACCGCCTGATCGACCAAACTCAACAGCTCGTGGTGATGGTCACGCAGCGCCCATTCCGGCTTGCCAAACATAAGCTCAACGGCAATACCCCGGGACTGAAAAGTTCGAATAAACTCCGAGAGCATATAATGATTATTGAGGACGGGTATTCTGGCGTCGATATAGGCGGTATTCAGCCCCTTATTAAGCATAAAGCTCAGTAATTCAGTGCGTTTTTCTATGTCTAGCACTGGATCAGCCCGCCAAACCCACAGCCCTTTTTGCGGTATTATCGCACTGGGGCTAGCGCCACTCGCCGGTCTATCACTAATATCTGGTGCAGAAAAATACACTCTATCCAAATTCGTTTGCCCGCTAAAATACGGACTGCCATTTTGCCCTGCAATACCTAAGTGCACGCTGGTGACATTTTCGGCGTTATAGCCAATGCTAATACGATACCAACCGTCACCAATCGGCATCACTTCGGGATTATGTTCTGCACTCGCCTGTCCAATATTGCCACTTAGCAAATCAAAATAACTACGGTGAATCACACCGCTTTTTCGGGTAGCCAAATACACCCAGCGGCGACCAGTATCTTTAAAGTAAGCAGACAACACTTTGCTACCGCCACGCTGATCTGGTGCAATATCCTGAACCCTATCATGTGCACCGCTATTATAGGCGCGCAGGGAGTAATATCGGCCAATAGGGCCGTCGTCTCCCGCGACAACAGACTCAATCTGAAAGGATTTCAAATTATTGAGCGGCGCCGCCAAGAGCATGCTAGGCGACAGAAAAATCAGAACAAACAATAACGCTTGTTTAAACATTGTGTCACGGACCTCGATTCAAATACATGTCTGCGTTGCCCATTATTTTTCACTCAAACGCATAACAGTAAATTGCAATGTCGAGAACATGAAATTTGAGAATCAACAAGACGGAGAAGTTTATTTACATATGATTCCGCAGCTCCATCTGCAATGCGTGAAACACTAAGGCCTAGAAACTAATCGATCAAGTGCTAATTTAATTTTTTTATTATAATTAATAAAAAATATTTATTTTTATTAATAACTGTTACCTAACGGCGACACTATTAGGCCAGCAGAGACCGACACAGCTAAGTAAATGCCAGTTTAACGACAACGTATTAAAAAATTTCAACAACCATTCAGTATTTAAAAAATTAAGTTTTCAATCCATAAAAAAGCCGCTAACAAAAATTGCTAGCGGCTTTGGCGTCTTACTCAAATAACTTAATGAACCTGAGCTTCACCCGATCCCTGTGGGTAGCGAATACTCTCTACCATATCCTGCACGTCTTGTGGAGGTGCTGGCGTAAAGTGACAAACCACACCGGCAACCACAAAGTTCACCAGCATGCCCAGGGTGCCAATGCCTTCTGGTGACACACCAAACCACCAGTTGGCAGGCACGCTTGCCGCAGGGTTGATAAATTTGAAGTACACGATATATGTAGCGGTAAACACAATGCCACTAACCATGCCTGAAATTGCGCCGTATTTATTCATGCGCTTATAGAAGATGCCAAGGATAATCGCCGGGAAGAAACTCGATGCCGCCAAGCCAAAGGCAAAGGCCACCACCTGCGCCACAAACCCCGGCGGATTAATCCCCAAGTACCCGGCGATGCACACGGCAACGGCCGCCGCCCCCCGTGCGTAGCGAAGCTCTAATTTGTCCGAAATATTCGGCATCAAATTACGCTTAAGTAAGTCGTGGGAGATCGAGGTTGAAATAACCAGCAGCAAGCCCGCTGAGGTCGACAATGCCGCCGCTACGCCGCCCGCGGCAACAAGGGCAATAACCCAAGCCGGCAGATTGGCAATTTCAGGATTGGCCAAGACCATAATATCCCGGTCAATATGCATCTCATTGCGCTCATCGCCAGAGTAGAACATACGACCGTCGGCGTTTTTATCTTCCCAGCCGATCAGGCCGGTTTTTTCCCAGTTAGTTACCCACATTGGCGCTTCGGTGTATTCGGTACCTTGGCTATCTGCACCATTGATAGTGTTGATCATATTCAGGCGAGCGAAACCAGCAACCGCAGGTGCAGTGGTATACAGCACGGCGATAAAGATCAGCGCCCAGCCCGCAGATTTACGCGCGTCTTTTACTTTAGGAACCGTAAAGAAACGCACAATCACGTGGGGCAAGCCCGCTGTGCCGACCATTAATGCCGCAGTAATGAACAACACATCCATTGTCGACTTGGTGCCACTGGTGTAAGCGGCAAAGCCCAACTCCGCCGACAGGCCATCGAGCTTATCGAGCAAATGCACCCCCGAACCGTCTGCCAAGGTTGCTCCGAATCCGAATTGCGGGATCACATGACCAGTAATCATGATCGAGATAAAGATAGCGGGCACTAAATAAGCCATCATCAGTACGCAGTACTGAGCAACCTGTGTATAGGTGATGCCCTTCATGCCGCCCAATACGGCGTAGAAGAATACAATGGCCATACCCAATATCACCCCGGTGGTAATATCTACCTCCAGAAAGCGACTGAACACGACCCCGACCCCTCGCATTTGCCCAGCCACATAAGTGAAGGACACAAAAATCGCGCAGACCACAGCCACAGTTCGCGCCGTTTGCGAGTAGTAGCGGTCACCAATAAAGTCCGGCACGGTAAATTTGCCAAACTTACGCAAGTAAGGCGCCAAGCAGAGCGCTAGCAAAACATAGCCCCCAGTCCAGCCCATTAAATAGACTGCGCCGTCGTAGCCCATAAAGGAAATAAGACCGGCCATTGAGATAAACGAGGCCGCACTCATCCAGTCTGCTGCCGTCGCCATGCCGTTAACAACGGGGTGAACACCGCCCCCGGCCACGTAAAATTCTTTGGTGGTACCGGCCCGACAGTAAATCGCTATGGCGATATACAATACAAAACTCAAACCAACAATTAAAAACGTCCAGATTCTAATATCCATCATTCACCCCTAGTCTTCTTGGACATCGTATTTTTCGTCGAGGCGATTCATTTTGTATACATACACAAAAATCAGTACCACAAAGGTGTATATCGAGCCCTGCTGAGCAAACCAAAACCCCAGCTTAAAACCAAAAAACTGGATTTGGTTAAGCGCATCAACAAACACAATTCCAAAGCCAAACGACACTAGCGCCCATACAAAGAGCAAGCTGAGTAAGAGCTTCACGTTTTCTCGCCAATAGGCTTTCGCCAGTTCTTTCGAATGAAATGCCATTATTGTGTTCTCCTGTTTTATTTCGTCTTATAGCCAAAGCATTGCAGTTAATTCGCTCACTCACCATTCGACCTTAGTCGAGCAGCCGTTAAAACGTGTATTTCGCACTAAATTGTAGACGATCAACATCGCCGCTATCGTCACTATTCACCGGTCGCTCGTTATTTTTAGTCGCGCGAATATATTCAACGCCAAAATTGAGCCCTGCGATTGGCGCGTAAATGAGATTGGCGTGGGCACTTTGATAAGAGGCCGCCGTAGTGGCTGCAACCGTATTAGGGTTATCGGCAGAGCTGGCCGACAACACCAAACTACTACGCCATTTTGGCGCCCAAAAATGCCGGTAGGCAATATAGCCTCCCACGGTATCAATTAAGTCGATATCGCCATTGTCGGCAATAACGCCGTCCCGATAAGTTTGCAAACCAAGATAACGCCCTAGGGCATTACCGGCACTGATCTGCAGCCGAACATCATCTGCGCCGAATTGCCAAATACCTGCAAAGCTCAAGCCGTAACCATACACACTGTCGTCACCGCGTATCGCCTGTGCCTGACTGTTAGTAAAATTTTGCTTATAGGCAAGCTCCCGTAGCAACGCCGCAAAGCTATAACTAAAATCACCTGACTTTGCGTTATAGCGTAGCACCGTATCGGGCAGGGCATTATTATCGTAAGCGCTAGCCCCAGCGGCAGAGCCATCTTCACCGTATAAGCCACTAGAGGGATTTTCCACTGCCAGCATCAGCGAACTTGTAGCACTCAGCGCACGGGTCCAGCGCAATTGCGCCTGACGCTCAAACAAGGTACCCACGGGGCCAACAAAGTCGAGGGTATCCGGCAAGCTGCTCACATTAAAAAACGTGCTCCACGTCTGACCAGCCAGTATTGAACTGTCGGCATCGTACTGCCAGTTTAAATACGCGTGTCGAATACGCGACGCGGCGGAGTTGCTGATACGCTCATCGCCAATTTGATTCACGCCAAAATCCATCTCAATATAACTGCCAACGGTGCCAAGCTCGGTAGCAGTAGTGGTTTTAAACCAAATGCGGGAATGCTTGGCATGCATATCAAGATGAGGATCGCCAGACTCACCTCCCACCGGAATTACGGAGGCGACGAGAAAATCGTCTCCCACCCCCGCCAAGGCCCGCTCGCCATCGCTATATTGGCTGGCAATGATATCCAGTTTTATATACCCGCCGAAGGCATATTCGGTAGCGCCTTTAACTTGCGGTGTCTTGGATGCGGCGTCTTTTTCAGCAAGTACTTTCTCTAAATCTGCAACTCGCTGCTCTAACGTCTCTAAATACGGTGTCGCAGAAGCCGCAGCGTCTGCAACAACCGGCAGGGGTAGCGCAGCAAAAGCCAAGCACGCAATCAAGCTTGACGGCGACGCTTGGCCGGTCAAGTTAGCCAGAGTCCATTTTTTATTCATTATCATAGTGAGCCCTCTCGTATCGGAAATAACACGAAATTTATAGGCTCTCGGATACCCAAGGGGTATTAGCCTTTAGTCATGCCTAGACCAAAGTCTAAGCATGACTCCATTCGCCGTGACCCTAGACCAAGGTCTAATTTTAGCGGCGCGTTATTACTGAGATAGTGGGGCTATTCCTACGGGTCTTTGCCCTGCAATGCGGGGCATTTTTCTATACACTGTGCCACAGTAATTAAATAAAAAAGGCATCAGATGGACACACTGCGATTTATCATTGCCGACGATCACCCCTTGTTTCGCGCGGCACTTAAAGCAAGCCTCAGCATAAGTTTTGAGAACTGCCTTGTTGTTGAAGTAGCATCTATTGCAGAGTTACAAAGTGTTTTAGCGACTGACACGAGTAGCGATCTAATCTTACTCGATTTACATATGCCAGACGCGCAGGGCTTTAGCGGTCTCATACACCTGCAAGCCCACTACCCAGAAATCCCCGTATTGGTCGTCTCGGCCAGCGAGAGCCCAGAGGTCATGTGCCGTGCCATTGACCACGGCGCCGCCGGTTTTTTGCCCAAAAGCAGCCAAGCAGAAACAATCAGCCTCGCTATTAACGCCGTGCTTAGTGGCGACCGCTGGCTACCTGAAGGGATTCAATTTCAAACTGGACAAAATAGCAAAGAGCAAAAAATGGCCAGCGATATTGCCAGCCTCACGCCTCAGCAATTTCGCGTAGCCAGCCTGTTAGTACAAGGCCTGCTCAACAAGCAAATTGCCTATGAACTCGACATCACCGAAGCAACCATAAAAGCCCACGTCACCGAAATTTTTCGCAAACTCGGCGTTCATTCCCGCACCCAAGCGGCGCTGGCATTCAGCCAATTAGATGTCAGCCCGCCAGACCTTCCCTAAGCGAGCTATGCGCGCAATACCAGTTGCCGTATTAGCCCACGCAGTGCCGCAGGCTTTACTGGTTTAGCCAAAAACTGATAGCCACTATCCTCCACTTGGCCACGTATTTCTGCACTGTTATCTGCGCTGATCACCACCGCGGGCAAACGGGTATGCCAGTGATAATTCAGTGCCTGCAACAGCTCTAAGCCGGTTTCACCGCCATCCAAATGAAAGTCCGCCAAAACAATATCCGGCGCCGTATCTAAGCGCCACTGCGCCAAAACTTCACCGAGATTGGCGCCGGTAAACACCTTGCACCCCCACTGACTGAGCAAGGCATGCATACCCGCGCGAATAGCGACCTCATTGTCGATACACAGCACACTGATTCCCGCCAATTCCGATTGCAAACGAGGAGTATCAGCAATAAATCGGCGCTCCTGCCGCTGACCCAGTGGCACTCGGATAGCAAAGACACTACCGCGGCCTTCAATGGAATGCAGCGACACTTCATGGCCCAGCAAGCGACTAATTCGTTGCACAATAGAAAGCCCGAGACCAAGGCCCTTTTCAGCATCATTGTGATCAAGCCGCTGACCGCGTTCAAACTCATCAAACACCCGCTGCTGATCGAGCGGCGATATACCTGGCCCGGTATCCCATACCTGAATTAAGACGCTATCGCCTCGACGCCGACAGCCCAGCAACACACCGCCAGTTCGGGTATAGCGCAGGGCGTTAGACAGAAAGTTTTGCACAACCCGCCGCAATAATTGCTGGTCGCTGTATACCCACACATTGCTCGGTCTAAAATGCAGAGCCAAACCATTTTGCTCGGCAAGCAAGCCGCACTCCCGCGCCAATGGCTCAAGCAGGTCGCTTAAACAAAAGTCGCGGCGATCTAGCCGTATATTTCCCGAGTCTAAACGGGCGACTTCCCGCAAGGAGGTAATCAGGCTTTCGGCGCCGGTCAATGCCGCGTCAATATGCCCCACCTCTGCAGCCAACTCAGTCGCTGCGGTGCGGTGAGCCAATGCCGCAGTAAACAAGCGTGCCGCACTAATCGGCTGCAATAAATCGTGACTGGCCGCCGCCAGAAAACGGCTTTTACTGGCGTAAACGGTATTTAATTCCCGTTCAATTTTGGCCCGCGCCTGATTTTCATGGGCCAGTGAGTCATTCGCAGCGCTCAATGCGGCGGTGCGCTCAATTACACGGCGCTCTAACTGGTTTTTGGTTTCATCCAGTTCATTGAACATACGGCGATATTCACTAATATCGGTGTAGGTCGTTACATAGCCGCCGTTGGCCATTGGCGTTCCGCATATTTCAATCACTAAGCCATTGGGCAAGCTCCGCTCTAGCCGATAGGATTTGCCGTCGCTGAGTAGCGCCAAGCGCCGCGCAATCGCCGCATCCACATCGGTATCGGCATTTTGCAAATAGCCCCGCTCAGCATTGAATTGATAAACCCGCGCAATGGGGCAACCGATATACAGTAAGCGTTCCGGAAACCCAAATAACTCCATATAGCGGCTATTCCACGCCACCAAGTCCAAATTAGCGTCAACCACACTAATGCCCTGAGGAACGGTTTCGAGGGTAATTTGCAGCAAATCCTGACCAAACTGCAATTGTTTAGAGCTATCACCAATGAGAAGCACAAACTCATCTAGCTCTAAAGGCTTCTTACGTTGTAACAAATCCAAGGTGCGGTGTGCTGACACGGCACCCACAATCGCCGCCAGGGCCGACTCAACTTCCTTCACAACAAAGCTCGGCACCGGATCATTCGGCAATAAACGCTGCCCCAGGCGATGCTCAAAACGCTGCCATAATTGCTGACTGCGCTCGCGCCCTAATAGCGGCGTTAGCATGCGTTGCAATTGCCAGCTTTCAATTTTAGTCAGGGCAAAATCGGCTTTTTGGTAGGCCCAATCCCGCTGCAATTGGGTAAAGGCCCGCGCCTGACGCAATTCAATTGCCCGAAACCGACTAAACCCCGACACCAGCGCCAAACTCAGACAGTTAAGCAGTAAGCTCCAAAACACACCGTGACTCAGTGGGTCCAGAAAATCTACCCCAAATAACGCCTCCGGGCGCAACCACTGCGAACCCAATAAGCCCTGCGCCAACAAGGGGTGTAAGGGCCCCAACAAGGCAGGTAGCAACAAGCAGTAAAACCACAGCGCGCCGCCCACAAACAAGCCAATGATCACGCCACGGGAATGCGCCCTCGGCCAATACAAGGCTGCAATGATAGCCGGCAACAATTGCGCTGCCGCGGCAAATGACAATAGCCCGAGTGACGCCAAGCCCGCGCGATTATTCAGCTGCTGCTCCAAAAACCACGCCGCGAGCAACACCGCTGCTATTGCGGCGCGACGCGCCTTTTGCAGCCACTTAGCATTAATACTGTGGGCGCGATTAAAAAACTGCCAAAGTGGCACCATCCATTCATTACAAATCATCACCGACAAGGTCACACAGGCCACTATCACCATGCCCGTCGCGGCTGACAAACCACCCAGCATTGCCACGACAGCCAAGCTATTGCTGCCTGCTGCCAGCGGCGCGGTCACCACAAACATATCGGCGCTGCCACTATAAGGCGACAAGCCACCTCCTAAGAGCGATTGCCCGAGTACCGCTATTGGCGCGATCATGATACAAAACAGCGCAAGGTAGGCTGGGAATATCCACCGCGCAAGGCGCATATCCCGACGGCTATGGTGTTCAACCACCATTACGTGAAACTGCCTTGGCAAACACACAATCGCTGCCGCCGCCAACACCAGCTGTGTGATAAAATTAATCGGCTCTGGCCAGCCCCCTAATTGGCCGTAATCAAGGACAAGGTCCTTCGCCTCTGCGCCAAATACCAAGCTGATCGCGAACACCCCAACCGCAAGAAAAGCAATGAGTTTAACCACCGACTCGACCGCTATCGCAGCCATCAAACCTCGGTGGCGGTGACGCTTATCCACCACCCGGGTGCCAAAGGCCACCGTAAAAACCACTAAAATTAAGGCGGCTATAAAACTGGTGCTGCTGTGATTTTCAATTAAATTGGGTTGCCACAGGCGCTGAACTGTTAACCAGGCTTGAGTCACGGCTTTTAATTGCAGGGCGATATAGGGCAAGCTGCCAACCACCGCAATAAATGTCACCAAGGCGGCAAGAAACTGGTGTTTGCCATAGCGCGAACCAATGAAGTCGGCAATCGAGGTTACTCTATTGCGAGTACTCACTACCGACAGGCGGCGAATAAACGGCCAGGCCAAAACAAACAGCAAAATGGGGCCAAGATAGATGGGGACAAAGGACCAGCCGTCATTAACTGCCTGGCCAACCGCACCAAAAAAGGTCCAAGAACTGCAGTACACCGCCAGCGACAAGCTATACACCAGGGCACGCAGCAGCGATGAGCGCTGGGTATGCCGATCGGCCCACCACGCAATTAAAAACAAACAACCAACGTAACTAAACGCCAGTAACACAACCCACTGGTTTGCCAGCACCTGCCCTCTCTACGCCGGAAAGCGACGATATGTTTGCGAATCCCCACAGTCTAGCCTAGCGCGGCGGCAGCAGTATTGGACAATAGTCGACATTCAATGCCACAAAGGCGAAAAAGCACCGCATTTTCACCCCTACCAGCGCGGAGCAAGACCCCCACTTGGTGAGATTTACAGTATTAAACCTTTCCCTTATTGCCACTGATGCGTAACATTCGCACTCCAGAAATCAGGGCCATTGCACCTGTGCAAGCCCCCTGAACACACTCAATACATCAAGCCGTACCCAAAATATATGTCTACTATTTTTCTCGCTGGCCAACGCTGGATTAGCAACCCGGAACCCGACCTAGGTTTGGGCATTATTCTTGAAGCGCAAAATCGTCGTGTTGTTATTGCCTTCCCCGCGGCAGAAGAAGAGCGCACCTACGCGGCTGCCGCGGCGCCGCTGTCCAGAGTGCTATTCCAGATTGGCGATGAGATCGACGTACCTGGCCAAGGCCGCTTAGTCGTCACGGAGCTGCAAGAACACAGCGGCTGTATCGTGTATTTTGCCGAAGACGAGAGCGGCGACATTCATCCCGTGCCCGAGCAAATTCTGAGTGCCAACATCAAACTCAGCAATGCCAAAGAGCGCCTACTGGCGGGTCAAGTTGAACACCACCGCCGCTTTGAACTTCGCGCGGCTACGTTAGAACAGCAAAACACCTGCAAAGCCGCCAGCACCTTGGGCTTGCTCGGTCCCCGGGTTCAACTGCTACCGCATCAGCTATATATCGCCGCCGAGGTTGCCAGCCGCGCCGCCCCGCGGGTATTGCTCGCCGATGAAGTAGGTTTGGGTAAAACCATCGAAGCTGGTCTCATCATTCACCAGCTTCTGCTGTTGGAGCGCGCCAAGCGCGTACTGATACTGCTACCAGACAGTCTGGTACACCAGTGGCTGGTCGAGATGCTGCGCCGCTTTAACCTAAAATTCAGCATTTTCAATGAAGCCCGCTGCCAGCAAATTGACCAGTACGAAGACGACCCAAGCAGCATATTCTTTGACGAAGAAGAGTCCAAAGAAAAAGAAGAGAACCCCTTTGAAGACGCCCAGCTAGTCATTTGCCCGCTGAGCTGGATCAGCTCCCACGAGCGCCGCCAAGGCCAGCTCATGGAAGCCGGTTGGGACGTACTCGTGGTTGACGAAGCCCACCACCTGCACTGGCAGGAAGACGGCAGCAGCTCCGCCGAATACCAATTGGTTGAACGTCTCAGCGCCGAGATACCCAGCGTACTGCTGCTGACGGCAACCCCAGAAAATGCCGGTATCGACGGCCACTTCGCCCGTTTGCGCTTGCTCGACCCGGCGCGCTACCCAAGTTTAGAGGCGTTTCGCGCTGAGCAAAACCAATACGAGGGCATTAGCGAACTGATTCAAGGCTTGCTTGACCAGCCTGCCGAATCCCTCGCCGACGCCAGCTTCACCGCGAAACTCAGTGAACTGCTCGAGCCAGCGCAACTTGCGGCCCTAGCCAGCAATGCCGACACCGATATTATCGAAAAAGTCGTGCGCGATCTCCTCGACCGCTTCGGCACTGGCCGCATGCTATTCCGCAATACCCGTGCCTCAGTCGGTGGCTTTCCGCAGCGGGTATTGCACGAACACCCCCTCGACGCCCCGGCGGAATACCAAGCCGCACTCGGCCTCGTCGACGAAGAGTCGGCGCTGCACCCGGAACTCTTGCTAGGCGACGCATGGATCAAACTCGACCCCCGCGTCAGCTGGGTAGAGAAATTCTTGCTGCAACACCCCGACGACAAAGTCCTACTGATTTGCAGCGGCAAGAACACCGCCCAAGACTTGGAATTACAACTGCGAGTTCGCCGTGGCATCGCCAGCGCACTCTTCATTGAAGATCTTAGCCTCATTGAGCGCGACCGCGCCGCCGCCTATTTTGCCGACCCAGAAGACGGCGCCCAAGTGCTGATCTGTTCAGAAATTGGCAGCGAAGGCCGCAACTTCCAGTTCGCCCAGCATTTGATCTTATTCGATCTGCCGCTTAATCCAGACTTGCTAGAACAGCGCATTGGCCGCTTAGATCGCATAGGCCAACTCGGCGATGTGAATCTGCATGTCCCCTATTACCAAGGCAGCGCCCAAGACAAATTACTGAGCTGGTATCGCGACGCACTGGCGATCTTCAGCCAGCCCTGCACCGTCGGCAACGCCCTAATGTTAGAGTTTGGCAGCGAACTCCTCTCCGCTCTTGCTGGCACTACTAGCAGTGACGCCTTCGCCGAGCTAATTAGTCGCGCCGCGAGCAAGTCAGAAGAGTTGCAGATTAGCCTGCGCAACGGCCGCAACCGCTTGCTGGAACTTAACTCCTGCAATCCCACCCGCGCCGCCGAATTAATTAGCTCCTTAGAAACTGAACAACGTAGCGACAGTCTCGCCGAGTATGTGAACATTCTCTCTGACCAATTTGGTTTAGTGCACGAAGACCACAGCGACAATGCGGTGATTTTGCGCCCCGGCGATCACATGATTACCGAGGCATTCCCGCATTTGCCAGAAGACGGCATTACCGGCACCTTCGACCGCGACCGCGCACTAAGCCGCGAAGACATGGCCTACTTCAGCTGGGAACATCCACTGATTAGCGGTGGTATGGACCTCATTATGTCCAGCGACTTTGGCAGCGCCACCGTTTGCACCATCGCCGTTAAAGGCTTAAAGGCCGGTACCCTATTATTAGAAGCGCTGTACAGCCCGGCCCTACAAGCGCCGCCGTGGTTGCAACTGCCCCGCTACTTACCGGCCCAGAGTTTCCGCCTGGTGGTCGACCACCAGCAGCGCAACCTCACCGCCAGCGTTGCTCATAAAAAATTAAACCAACTTGCCCAAGGCATTAAAAAAACGGTCATGCCCGCCTTGCTCCGAGAAGTGCGCCCAAGCCTTACCGCCATGCTGCCTAATGTTGAAGCTCTGGCCGAAGCCGCCGCCAAAGAGTGGATCAGCACTGCCCTAGAAAATTACAACAAAGATCGCAGCGCCGAGCGTCAACGCCTGCAAGCACTGATGAGCCGCAACCCGCACATCAGCCCCGCAGAGCTAAAAAGCTTTGACGCAGAAACAGAGCTAGGCAAAGATGCCCTAGGCAATATGCAACTTAATATGTCGGCACTGCGCCTTGCTATTGTTAGCCAATAAACGCACGCTTATTTAACGCTGGAGAAAATATGTATTTGTTTTCTATTAATGCCATCGCCAAAACTAGCCACGGTGAATTCACCGCTGGCGAATCGGCGCCGTTTATTGTGTACATCGACTTTAAAGACATGTTCGGCGCAGAGAATCTGGCCAAGTTATTTGTCATGGCCGAGGGCTTTACCAAGGTTGAGATTGAAAAGCGTAAACTCATCGACAATGCCCATATTCCAGATAACCCCGCACTCGCGAAAGACCCACAAATTCTTGAAGCGCTAGCCAAAGGTTATTGTGTGCAGGCATTTAACGCGCACTGATTTAGCGGGCGACGCTTGGCGGGGGGGGTGAGAGGCGCAGAATCACGCCCTCGTTTTCGCTAGAACACCGCTGACTCACACGCTCTGCAATGTATTGAGAAACGGCAAATGGCTTTTAGATTTTAGCCCTTTGCCGCCGCATACCGTGCCAAGCGGCGCGGCGCGAATAACATCAACGCGCGGTATAACCGCCATCCATAATCAATTCCGAGCCCGTCATATAGCTGGCATCATCCGACGCCAAAAACACAATGCCTTTGGCAATCTCTGCAGCTTCCGCCATGCGGCCCATGGGAATACTGGCAACCACGCGCTGAGCAAACGCATCGGCGTCGCCTGTGCTTAGGCGCGACAGCGCGCCGCTCACCAATGGCGTTGCCACGTAACCCGGATGTACGGAGTTGACCCTAATTGCATAGCCCTTGTCGGCGCAGTACAGCGCAACTGACTTTGTAAACGCCCGCACGGCGCCCTTGCTGGCGTTATAGGCAGGTAGCATAGGATCGCCAACAATACCCTCTATTGATGAAATATTAACGATGCTGCCGCCAGATTCCCTCATTACCCGAATTGCCTCCCGCGTGCCGAGAAAGACCGCATCGCTATTAATCGTATTGGTTTTCCGCCAGCCCGCTAAGGTTTCGTCTTCTATGCCGCAGATATTGGCGATACCGGCGTTATTGATCAAAATCTGCAAGCGCCCAAAGCGCTCAACTATGTCGTTAATAACCCCAGCCCACTGGGCCTCGTCGCAAACATCGAGGTGCATAAACACGGCTTGATGACCCGCTGCATTCAATTCGTTTGCTACGCGATTGCCCGCAACTTCATCGATATCACTCACCACCACAATCGCGCCAGCAGCAGCCAAACTCTTAGATGTTGCTTCGCCAATGCCGACCCCGGCGCCAGTCACTAAGGCCACCTTATCTTTACAGTTCATACAATCTCTACCCCTTATGCCGCGCAAAAACCGCCATCAACGGTTAGTTCAATTCCCGTTACATAGGCACTGGCGTCCGACGCTAAAAACAACGCGGCGTTGGCAATGTCTTGTACATTACCCAAGCGGCCCATGGGGATCATGGCAGACTTGAGCAGCGCGGCCGCCTCCTCGACGTTGGCCACAACGCCAATGTCGACAAAGTCTTGTAAGGCCTGATCACCCATTGCTGTTTCAATCAAACCCGGATGCAAAGAATTAACACGAACGCCATAGCCAAATTTGGCAAACTCAACCGCGCTGTGTTTGCTTAATGAGCGCACCGCGCCTTTGGTAGCGCCATAAATACTGTGGCCAGGCACCCCCACCAAACCCGCTATAGACGATAAATTAATAATAGAGCCGCCACTGCCAAACATGGCGCCAGGCTTCATGCACTCCACCGCTGCGCGGGTACCCAAAAATACCGATTCGATATTGATTTGATTGATCTTACTCACCTGCGCGCCGGTGTTATCCTCCAACATACCGCCAATATAAATACCGGCATTGTTAAGCAGTACATCCCAGCGGTTTTGCCACGCTTGCAGCGCCAACTTTAGCGCTGCCCAGTCATCTTCATTGGTCACGTCTAAGCGTATCGCTTTGGCTTGCAAGCCTTGTGCGTTGAGGTCGGCGGCAATGCGCTCGCAGGCCTCTACATTAATATCGCTGAGCATTACCGCCGCACCGGCCTGTGCAAACATTCGCGCACAAGCCTCGCCAATCCCCGCGCCCGCGCCAGTGACAACCGCGACCTTGCCCTCTAAGCCAAACACACCAAGCTTGTTAATCATAACTATGTCCCTATTATTCTATTTTTACATTTATGCTTGCAGATATTTACCGGTAAAAATGCGCTAATTAATCGCCGATTTTCACTACCGCACGTCCGCGAATTTGACCCTGCAAAATTTTACCTGCAGCAGCGGGCACGTCGTCAAACGGAATATCCATCGTCAACGCTTCGAGCTTGGACATGTCTAAATCCTTAGCCAATCGGCGCCACGCTTCTTCGCGTAGAGGCATGGGCGCGTGAACAGAATCCACCCCTAATAACGACACATTACGCAGCGCGAAGGGCATCATATTTCCCGGCAAATCAAGACCCTGCGCCAAACCACAAGCAGTGACAACGCCGCTATAGCTAAGCTGCGCGATAACGTTTGCCAAAGTGTGGCTTCCGCAAGAATCGACCGCCGCAGCCCAGCGAGTGGACTGCATCATTTCGCCGGGCTCAGAAAGCTCGGCGCGATTGATAACATCGGTGGCACCAAGGCCTTTCAAGAATTCAGTCTCTTCGACACGACCAGTTGATGCCGTAACCCTATATCCCAACGCCGACAGCAGGGATATCGCCACGGTTCCAACACCACCTGAGGCGCCGGTAACCAGCACAACGCCAGACTCCGGCACCACGCCAAAACGCTCTAGGCGCATAACCGACAACATGGCAGTGTAACCGGCTGTACCAATTGCCATGGCCTGCCGCGTGCTGATACCAGCCGGTAATTTCACTAAGTATTCGCCCTTGGTGCGCAAACGCTGGGTGTAACCCCCATTGTGCGTTTCTGAGGCGCCATAGCCGTTCAGTACAACTTTGTCGCCAACACTAAACAGTGAATTATCAGAACTGACCACCGTTCCCGCCATATCAATGCCGAGTATTAACTTCTCTTTTTGCACAATTGGCACGGCGTCACTCATCGCCAAACCGTCTTTGTAATTCAGGGTTGAATATTCAACGGCAATTTCAACATCGCCTTCGCCAATTTCGGCGGCACTCAGTTGCTCAAAACCAACCGCCAATTTTCCATCCTGACGGCTTGCAACCAAGGCCTTGTATGTCTGTGTCATGTTATTTACCTCATCATTAGATTAGTTATTAATTACCTAAGCGGCGCAGCGCACCGTTGGTTAAATAGCGGTCGTAAATATCTTGATCATTGACCATCATTTTGTGGCCGCCGCTCATGCTGGCCATTTGTTCGAGACGAGTCATTTGCCCTGTTTGAACGTCGAAGGCGTGGACATGCCCCCACGACCAATAGGGGTGTTTGCCGTCCATTACCCGCTTGTCGCCGTCTTCATACAGTCCGTAAGCACCATCAAAGGAGCGGAATATCTCACCGCGCCGATCAAACGACACCATGGCCAAAGGCAACTGAGTGCGGGCGTCAAACCACACCCGTTTTTTACCGACCGGCGCGCGCGGGAAACCAGTTGGCTCTGCGTCCACCGCGATGGCTTCGGGCACGAGCTCTACCTCGGTATCCCAAAAGGTCTCGCCCTTGGGGCCACCGTGGGTGGTGTGTGCCCAGCTGTCGCTGGCAGAATTCCAACCGCCACTCACCGCTGCCAACATGGGGCCACGCGACACGATTTTATAATTCCCCCAGGTGTGCAGTGGATCGCCCGCCGCCCAAGCGTCAGACAAGTACAAACTCGAACCCGGTACTAATGGCTCAAAGCGCTGGTCGGTAGGGAAGCGACGAATGCGCTTAAAATCAGGTATGTAGCCGTAAAGTTCAGGGAATTTATTTTGATCGTAATGCCATATATTTAAATATGAAGTGCCACGTACACTGTCGGGCTCTGAGAAAAACACACTCTGGTAGCGCAGTTTATCTTCATGCCCCTTCCAATACACACCAGGCAATACCACTCGGCCGGTAGGTGCGTATTCCGCCCAACCATTTTCATATTGATAATTTACTTTACCTTCGCGACTCAAATCGTATTCGCGAATAGCATAAAAAGACGCGTCATGGCGGCCCCAACTCATCGTCAAACCGGCAAACAATTCCAAACCATTTTTTGCTTCTGGAAACGGCAGGCCGCCAATCCACGGTTTACCGTCAAGAGTGACGACATTGCCCTTATCATCAAATTTTGCCTGCCCACGATTCTTAAAGCTGGCTTCCAGGTATTCCCATGGACTTAATTTCATTATGTCGCGAGTCGTTTCTCGCAGCCGCAAACGGCGGCCCATTTCTTTAACTTGGTAATACTTAACCGGCTCGAGCAAATCTTTAACTAACTCGACATTACTTGCATCTATATAATCACCGGCCTTTAATTTTCCGCTACTGTATTCATCAATCGACATCAACTCATCGGGATACGCCGCCGTAAAGTCACCGTTGTTTGCCATAGCTTTCCACACTGGCATCAACACGCCACCCAATGCGAGCCCCGCCGTTTTTTTCAAAAATTGGCGCCTGGCGTAATTCCGATCATATTGTTTTATATGAAATACCATGACCTACCTACTAAGCAAAAAGCCGGCGGAAGAATCCGCCGGAAAGGTCCCATAACTGTCGCCAGCCAACCGAGGCCGAAATCTCGATAGGGTGTATTAAAATTGGTAGGCAACCCTCAGACCAAATTCTTCAGCCCAGTCAAAGGTTTGCATTATATTGACGTTGGCATCGGAGCTAATATCATCGTCTATATAGGTATAGAAGGCCTCAATATTCCAATTGCCGCTTGGTTTCCACTTGAGCGCAGGCTGCACGAAAACACCACCTCTAGTGTCATACAGCACCGACAGATCCGCGCGCCATACCAAACCAGGAAACGGCTGTTGGAGCGCTAACACCAAACCGTCCCAGCCATCGACACCCAATGGCGCATTATTAGCCGTGCCGCCCATACCACTCAAATGCCGCCCAAACAAATCACTCTCAGTGCGGTGCATCCACTGAAATACAAAGTAAGTTGCGGGAAAGTTCCGACTAAAGCGCTGATACTTTTCCAGTACCAAAGCAGAAATATATTCATCTTCAACTAAATATTCCTGACCTAGGTCAGGGGAGGTAAACACGCGGTCAGGGGTAAACGACACCTCAAAGTTAAGAATGAGCTGGTCTAACCAACTGCCCGGTTCACCGCTAAAGATATAACTAAAGCCGGTACCAAAAATATCTTCGCGTTTGTACTCACGCTCAATATGTCCGCGCAAACCGCCCATACCTTGCCCACTGGTCAGGCTGCCACCAACACCGCCCGTGAGAATAAAGAACAGATCCAGCTCTTCCTTCGCCGCATCAATGCCATCTACGGGCCTTGCCAATAACAGCTGAGAGGCGGGGAAATCGGTAATCAGCTTATTCAAGCCTTCCACGCCATCGAGTCTCGCCATACCCGCGTAGGTAAACCATTCTTCCGCCGTCCACACACCGGTGGGATCAACTTCTAAAGGCGTCTGCGCAAGAATAGCGCCTGTACCAACCAAGCCCGGTGCGTCGCGATTAACACCCGATGCCGTCCAGCGAATAACGCCGTCGGGGTTGTAACGATTGGTGTACATAAACTGCAAACCAAAATCACCGATATTGCCCTTTAGACGAAAGCCACTGTTAATTTTTTCATTAGCGTCGCTGTAGCGATCATGCACAGTGAACTGGCTCGGTATAACGTTGTAGGGTGTATTTGGGTTGGCGTAAATGGTCGGCTGGAATGCTTGCGCAAACATATCCAATTCCCAGCTCGCATTTAATTGATAAGACACCCGAACGGCAGGAGACGCTATACGCTCATCTGCATACTCTTCTGAGGCAAAATCCAGAATTAAATGGCGACGCAAGTCTAAGCCATTGGCAACGTCCATTACCCGGAAGAACAAGGCTTGACCCCAGGCAATTTGCTGATTACCCGCCCGCACCAAAATTGGCCCGTTTTGGTAATCCACATACAGTGATGGAAAATCAACCATATAGTTTTCGCCAGCGACTTCTAAACGATTCTGTTCACCACCGGTTTCATAGTCATCGTATTCAAAGTAATTTGGCTTGCCATAAAGGTAGCCTGCCGCATTACTGTTTACGCTGTCGGGATCAAATTCGTTATATTGCGCAGCGTCAAAAATGCCGCGGATTTTAGCCGTAGCAGACCAATTGTCGCTAAACCGCAATTGCACGGTATTCTCTAAGCGAATCTGGGTAAAATTAAAATCATTATTCGCCGGTTCACCATTGCGCGTTGCCGTATCACTGATTGGTACGCCAACCGCAATCGGTAAATTCAAGCCCAGTAAGGTCCCCGCATTTACGCCGCCATAGCGATTTATGGTTTCGCCATTAAATATATTACCACGCTGGTTATAAGGGTTTTCTTCACTCACTGTTTTGGCCGCCGCTTCCAGCCGGATAAAGCCACTGGAACTGTAGTCAATACCCAAAAAGTCACCGTTTGCCGACCACGCAGAGTTGCATAGGCCGAGTGTTGCAAGGGTAATAGCTGCCGCCAGCTGATTATTATTTTTCATACCCGTATATCTCCAGAAAATATTTTAGATAGAGAGCTTTAGAACATTGGCTTTTTGACCAACCACATAAAAATTGCCGTTATAAACACCAACATCGCAATACCAAGAATCTAATAACTGCGCATTATTTAGACGTTCTACGCGCTGACCACCCGCCTCAATAGAAAGTGCTTCTCGAATGCCGGTGATCACTGCTCGATCATCATCACGAATGGACACATCGAGCAGAATCGCATCGCTGCCCGATTCGATTTTGGTCCAGCTTTCGCCGCCATCTTGGCTCCGCAAAATAGTGCCACTTTGCCCTACTGCATAAGCTAAACCGCGCTGACCGAAGGCTAAACCGAATAAGGACTCGTCACCGGTGTGCAAGGTATGCCACGTTGTGCCTCGATCATCGGAGCGCGCGATCATGCCAAATTCACCGGCCATATAGGCACGCCCTTGATCGTCGACAGTTACGTTGTAGACATGGGGCTCGTAGGACTGACCGATCAGCGGCTGCCAATCAATTTGGAGCTTCTCCCAGTGCTTACCGCCGTCAAGCGAACGTAAAATGGTGCCAAAGCCGCCGGAGGCAATCACAAAGCCAGCACCATCCTGCGCAACCGAAAATAGACGTTCGCTGGTCGGGGACTGCTGTTCCTGCCACGTGTTGGTATCACGGCGCACGATCACGCCCTGCTGACCTACGGCAATCGCATTGCCGCCGACGTCAGATACCGCCAACAGAGATCGGCCCCCCAGGTCGAGGTTGATCCGCTGCCAGGTACTGCCGTCTTTACTGGTACTTATCTGGCCCGCGCCGCCAACCGCAATGAGCCCCTGAGCACTAGCGTTAACACCAAACAAGGCTTCATGAGCATGCCCTTGGCTTACCATTTCGCCTTGCAAGGGCGCTGCATTCGCAGCACACATTGCAAGACTTAATAGCAGCGGCGCCGCATATTTCGCGATCTTCGCTGTGGTATTCACATCAACCCCCAAGCCGCTGCATAGCCTGAATGGTGAGGAATTTATTAAAGACATCCACATCACCCGGATCATAGTTACTTTGATAACCACCAGTCACCGACTTAGCCTGAACAAAGCGACTCATGCGGTTAGATTGAATGTCGTGACTGTGTACGCTAGACCAGGACCACGCGGGGAAGGCACCGTCGTTGCGGGTCATCTTGTCGTTGTCTTGCATTGCGTAATGCGGTTCAAACGACTTCCAAATTTCGCCACGACGGTCATAAATAACATAGGCAACGTACATTTGGTTTCGCACATCAATCCACACTCGCTTTTTACCAACCGGCGCACGAGCGTATCCCGTTGGCTCCGCTTCAAGCACGATGCACTCTGGCACCAGCTCCATATAGGTATCGAAGAAGGTTTGATCCTTTGGCCCGCCGTGAACCGGCTTTTCCCAGTTGTCGTGATAACCGCCATGGAAGTTTCTAGAGCCGATAGCACCTAACATCGGCTGACGACCAATAATTTTGTAATTGCCCCAGGTTTGCAAAGGGTCGCCCGCCGCCCACGCATCAGACAAAAACAGCGTAATACCCGGAACCAAAGGTTCGAAACGCTGGTTAGTGGGGAACTGCCGTACACGCCGAAACGCCGGAATATAGCCGTGCAACTCAGGGAATTTGCGCTGATCGTAATCCCATATATTTAAGAAGGAAGTACCGGCACTGTCATTGGGTGCGGTAAAAAACACCGACTGGTAGCGCAATAAATCTTTCTTACCTTTCCATACGGTTCCGTCGGTCCGTGCAGTGGTATTCAGTTCTGTCCACACAAAATCGTATTGATACGAAAGCTCACCAGAAGAATCGATATCCCAGTCGCGCACTGCATACTGCGAGTAATCGTGACGCCCCCAGCTCAAGGTCAAGTTATATTGTGCTTCAATACCATTTTTTGGCTCCGGAAACGGTGTACCACCAATCCAAGGTTCGCCACCTTTGGTATACACATTACCGTCTTGACCAATAACGGCCTTACCCTGGTTTTTAAGGGTTGCCTCTAAGTACTCGGTGGGAAAGATGCGAGTAATGTCTTTCACTGGTTCAACAATATGAATGCGTCGCCCCATTTCCTTTACGTGCATATACGCTATTGGGTCTAATAATTCCTTCACATGCTCAACATTCTCTGCGGTAATAATATCGCCAGCTTTAATCTTTCCCTTGGTGTACATATCGATGGAAAGCAGTTCATCGGGATAGGCTTTACTGACATCACCAGCATTCGCAATGAGCGGCCACAGTGGCGCTAGCACACCACCGGCACCAATTCCTTTAACCGTGTTCTCCATAAAGCGGCGACGACTATAGTTGGTGTCATATTTCTTGATATGCATAATAATCCTCCGGGATAAACCCTTTTATTGTTGTCATCTTGCGTATTGTGAAAGCGGCGTAACAAATTGTTTTGCTACACTGCCTCGGCTTTTAAACTACGGTGATTTTCGGCTTGTTTTTTTTCAGCATCTTCTGCCATTAGCTTAGCGATATCGACGCCCTCGCCCAGTACCATAATGTCTTTACTAGACACAAACTTAGGTTTGATTAGCCACACCAGCAGGGGTAAAACGACTAGCGCGATCACCATATTGATCAACATGACAAGCACCAGCAGCAAACCCATATCTGCTAAAAACTTAAGACCTGATAAGAAGTACCAAGGGAGAATACCGATTAGCATAATACTGGCGGTAAACATAATGGCTTTGCCCGTAGTCGTCAGTGCAGCGGTAATCGACGCGCCATAATCCTCACGTTCCTGATACTCTTCACACATTCTACTGAGCAAATAAATCCCGTAATCAATACCAACCCCAACACCAATCGCCGCAACCATTAGTGAGTTAATATCTAAACCAATGCCCATGAACGACATGCATGTGGTGAGGATCATATTGGAAAGATTAACGGGGATTAGTAGCACCACACCGGCAACCAAGGAGCGGTAGGCGTAGCTTGAAACCAATAGAATAACTAGGTTGAGCAAGCCCATAATCAACCAGTGATAACGCTCTACAACGTGGTTTATCGCTTGCTGAATCGCAATAGTGCCGCTACCAAGGCGCACAGTGAAATCGGGATGATCTATACCAACCTTGGCAATAGCCGCTTCCGCTGAAGCAAGCGCGTGGTCGACCGTATTCTGCTTATTGTCTGGGTACCAAAATGAAACCGTTGAGTTTTGCAGTTCAAAGTCGACAACATGGGAGTAGGCCTTAGGACTTGTGCCCATGAGCACCGCGGAGGTTGCCGCATTAACCGCAGCATCGGTGTCGTCCAGAGGCAGCCATTTCGGATGCCCACCCGAAATCAGCCGATTCGCATCCATCAAGAAATCGCCAAACGAAAGCGTCGCCCGTGGCGCGTCTTCCCCGCCCTCCATAATGGCCTGGAGCTGCAACATGGTTGCCACTGTTTCCGCTTGCCGCGCGACCCGATTGGGATTATTTGAGTCTTTCGCCTCGAGAATAACCTCTAAGGTATTCACGCCGGGAAAATGGGAGTTTATTTCAGCCACCGACACATTGTATTCAGAATCTTCCCAGAGCAAATTACTGCCCTCAACGGGATTACCAATTTGAATACGCATAGAGTGATAGAACGAAAATACCGCAATGATTACCACAACGAACGTGGTGTAGCGGGCGCGTTTACCCTGAGAGAAAGTCGCTATCCATGCCAACACCGATTTCACCCGGCCATGCACACCACCAGATTCATCGGAAATAATCTTGTCGAGATTTTTAGGGGCGGGTAGAACAGACAACAGCAACGGCGCAAGAAACACCCCTGTCGGTGCGAGCATCATTGCCCAAAACCCACAGAACAGCGAGAAGCGTTCCATTGCCGGAATAGGCGCAATAGAAATCAGGAAAATACCGGCCGCGTCAGTGATAATTCCCAGTATCGACGGTGCCAACATAAGGCCCGTAGTGATCCCTGCGGCTCTCACCTTGTCGCCCACTTGAGCAAACACTTCGTAGAAGCGTTCAGTGAACTGTACACAATGACTAAACGATCTCGCAATCAATAGCAGCGGCACAATCATTAACAGGGGTTCAATCGGTAAGCGCATCCAACCTGCAAAGCCAAAGCCCCAAATCGCGGCAACGATACTGGCAAATATGGGTGTAACTACCCCGGCAATATTTTGGGTGTACAGCACAAGCGCAATAATTAAGGCACCAAGGGTAATACCAAAAATGCCAATCATCTGATGTTGGTATTCATACACCCACCCCGTCAAGGCTGGCTGACCCGCCATATAGACCTCGTGATTTGCATCGCGGGCGTTATCTGCCAAAGCCTTAACAAAGGTGAATGCCTCACCGTAATCTAAGCGCTGCTCTATAAAGGTAGCCGATATTAGGGTTGCGGTTTCGTCACCAGAAATCAGAAACTGCTGCGCATTCGGGGATTTACGCACATTCTCCTTAAACCTGGCTATTTCTTGCGGCGTGACCGGCACCGAATCTCCCATCAAGGGCTGGGCATCGATACCAAACGGCGTGGCTTCGGCATAACGCGCCTTTGCGGAGGCAATCGACAGTATTTGGTCGTGATCTACGCCGGGCGACAAATCGATATCACGGGTAAGCTGCCAGACTTTATCCAGCGTTTGGGCATTGTAGATGTCACCCTTTTTGGTTTTTACCATCAAGGTAAAAGTCAATGGATTACCAAAATTTGGATGATCTTTAAATACCTGTATAAACGGGTCGTCTTTAGGAAGCAAGTCAGAGAAAATTGTCTTAAGCTCAACATTTTTTAAGCCCATCGCAAAAAAGAGTGTTACAGCAGTAAACAAAAACCAGGCTGTTTTTCTGTTTTCCAGAACAGCCATTGCTATCCTGTTTCTAATCGTATTCATTTATTTTTCACTACCCCATTAGACGTGAAAAAAATCATAAAAATTTATTTCACAAATTATTATATCGTTATGTCGGAGTCATAATTAATCGATCTTGAAATCGATATTAGTCTTGAATCGCAGCGTCGGTAATGCTTATTACCGACCCTTTAACTGTTAATTTACGACATCATACTTTTTCGATTATTTTATGAGGCGACATCATAGACATGATTTTTTTGCTCTAAAAAATATTCGTAGCAAAATCGCGCCTGCGGTTTCTCGGAAGCCGTTTTTGGAATTTCTGACATAACTTGAATATAACTAGGGAGATCATTACGCCCGAGCACCTCACGACAATGCTTGACCAGCACATCGGGGTCGAACAATTTTGCTTCAACCGGTACCACCGCCGCTATAACATCTTTTTCGCCGGGCGCCCCGTTTAACGACGGTATGCCGTATACAAAAACATCTTCAACATCATCAAATTCCGCGATTATTTTTTCTATTTTGGCAACGTCAACAAACTCGCCGTTACGACGTATTTCATCGCCCTTTCGGCTATCAAAATAGTACCAACCCTCTTCATCCTGATGACCGATATCGCCCATGTATAAAACGCCACCATGGGTTTTCTTATCAGACGCTTCAGGATTCTTATAATACTCAACCCTAAGCGGCTCGCCGGTCACCGCCTCGAATACTATTTCACCCCGCACACCCGCTGGACACGGTTTGCCCTGCTCATCGATAATTCTTGCCGTCAAACTCGCGGGTGGCTTACCAATACTGCCTATTGGACCTACGCCAGGCGGATTAAACATCATGCCGCCTTCTGCTGCGCCGTAAAACTCAAATAACTCAACGTCAAAGCGCTTGCTAAAGTCCGTCCAGATGGCGGCAGGCATACCCGCACTTAGTATGAAACGCACTGGGTTCTTTGCATCATTAGCGCGAACTGGCTCACTGTATATGGCAGTGGTCATACCACCGAGTAAGTTAAAGGTAGTGCAGTTATAAGCGCGGCAAATATCCCACAATCGAGACTTAGTGAATTTTCGGCTAATAACGCCTCGTAAACCCATTTTGAGGATATTGCCCAAACTAATTAGTTGCGCATTTGCATGGGTAAACGATAAACCAGTATAGGGGCGGTCATTCTCGGTAAGACCAATCATCGGGCCAATTGACGAAACGGCGTCATAGCGGGTGTAAGGCGCCCTAATCGCCTTAGGGTCTCCCGTAGTACCTGAGGTATATAACATTTGCATGGTTTCGTCGGCACTGTGCACCCGCCCCTCAGCCTCTGTAAACGGCGCGTTCGCGATCTCTGCCCACTTCTTTAAGCGAGTATCCTCAGCCGCCAACTTTATTAGCTCGCCACTCTGAACAACCCAAACCCAACGAATCTGAGGTAAGTTTTTGCATGCGGCCAAAACATTGTTTAAGCAATAATCGGCGCAGATCACTCCCTTACAATCGGCCCAGCTCAACATGTACTCCAGGCGCTCCCCATTTGTTCGCGGATCAATAGGCACAAACACCGTCGCAGCTAGCGCGCTGCCCACCATGCAGTCAACAAACTCAGGGTGATTCTGCATGACCATTGCAAAGCTATCGCCGGGCGCCATTCCCTCATTTTTTAGGCCGGCAAAAACCCGCTGGCCCTGTTCCCACAGCATTTTGTAGGTCCTGATTTCATGCTCGAAATCCCCGCTTGGCAGAACGTTAACAAAAGTCAGAACATCTAAGTTTGGATGGGAATTTTTTTTATCTTCGATCAAGTTCGATAAAATTCTTAGGTCTTTCATATACAACCCCTTTTTATTCTTTTGACAAGATGCTGAGTACCAAGGCAGCTGCATCTGTACCAATATAGCCCCCTCCATTTTCGGCGAGCGCAAGCCTAGCCCCACTTACTTGGCGCGCCCCAGCCTCGCCGCGCAGCTGCATGACCAGCTCCACAATTTGGGCGGCCCCGGTTGCACCTATCGGATGGCCTTTTCGCATTAGTCCCCCAGACGTATTTACCGGGACACGACCACCCAGCGATGACGCGCCGCTGGCGACATATTCACCACCTAGGCCGGTTGCACACAAACCGAGGTATTCGTAGTATTTAATTTCAGAAATAGCCGACGCGTCATGTAGCTCAACGCAATGTAGGTCCTCGGCGCCAACACCCGCCTGCTCATACAGCTCAGTAACGGCGCTCGACACCATAGCTTGTTCGCCAGCAGCTGGCTCCCAACCGCTGTGTAAGCTAGATGCATTTACCCGAATGCACCGTCTCTTGCCAATTTTCTTGGCGAAGGCTTCACTGACGACAATCACTGCGGCGGCACCGTCGCCAATCGGAGCACACATTGGCAAGGTAAGCGGCGCCACTATTTCCCGGGCAGACAACACCTCATCGATAGTAATGACGTTTTGAAACTGAGACTTTGGATTTAAACTCCCATGCACTGAGTTCTTTGCCGACACCGCAGCCAATTGCGCTTGAGTAGTGCCGTATTGATGCATGTGTTCACGCGCCCATGTCGCGTATATATCGATAAAAATAGACCGGCTACTCCCCGCGCCGGACATATCCAAGGACTGACCAATAGCGTCGTTCCGAGCTTGCAAGCGCGCGGTAATCGCATCGGTTTGGGTGACATCAATAGATCCAGTAAATACTGAGAAGGTTTTGTTCTTATCTTCGTGGTAGAGCTTTTCATAGCCGCAGACCAAAACCACATCATAGACACCCAAGGTAACCATGGTGCAAGCTTGTTGAAATGCCGTAGCGGAGGTTGCACAGGCATTCTCTACATTGATCACCGGAATTTTACTTATTCCCATACTGCGTAAGGCGATCTGCCCCGGCACGCAAACCTGGCCGGTAATTACTGCACCGGCGGCATTACCCATATACGCGGCATTAAGATCTTCCTTTTTTATACCTGCATCTTTTAACGCCTCGGCAATAGATTCGCAGGCTAATTCGCTAAGCGTTTTATCCATAGCGTTGCCAAACGGCGTCATACCGACGCCGGCAACATAAGCTGTTTGCTTCACTGAGTTACCCTCTTATGAAAGTTTTTCGCTATCTAATAGGTAGCTACCGCCCTTAATGGCCAACACTTCATTACAGCCATCTTCAATAAGAGAGGCACGAGCATCGCGCATCATTTTTTCAAGAGGGTATTCTTTCGTCAGTCCATTGCCGCCAAATATTTGCAGGGCATCACTGGTAACTTCAAAGCAGTTTTGAGTGCAGGTGGTTTTAGAGAACATCGCCGCACACAGAGATGGGGTCGCGAGCTGAGGGTCATTATTAAAATTTAAGCCCCTGCGGGTTAACGAGCGCGACACTTCGACCTTTCTGTACATATGAAACAAGCGACTACGCACAGATTGGTGCTGAATGATTGGCACGCCACCGGCAACTCTTTCGTGGGCATAATCGAGGGCCAAGTCCGCCGCCGCCTGAGACAGTCCGGTAAATGTTGCCCCCATCAACGCGTTTGCCTCAGCGTGAATACAATAAACAGCGCGCTGATAATCCTCGGGGCCAGCGAGCAAATATTTGCGGGGGATCCGCACATTATCAAAAAATATTTCACCTTGATTTAGGGCCCGTTGACCCAGCTTGTCCAAAGGTTTACCGCGGCTAATTCCCGGAAGATTCATAGGAAACACCAAGGCACAACCTTCGGTCGCAGATGGGCCATTACCTGAATCTGCCGCGCAGTAAATAATGCATACATCAGCAATAATGCCATTGGATACCCAAGCCGATTTCTGACCATGCAATATAATGTCGTCGCCGGTTAAATCTGCTACTAAGTTAGGACGACCGTAGGAACTGCCGGGGTAAACAATCTGCCGACTTGGATCGAGCATGTCAGTGCCGTGATCGGGCTCAGTAATGCCCCAGCAGCCCAATACCGCATCGGGAAATTCCTCTAATAAATCTGTGCGGCCAAATTTGGCGCACAGCCATTGGGGCAGTATTCCGGCGCCAACTGATATCGCCAAACCGGCATCTCCATAGCCCAGCTCCTCAAATAAAATGGAGAACAACAGAGCGGCTTCCTGCGGTTCCATTTCGCCTAGCCCCTCTACCGTCACACCTAGCTCCAAATATTTCTTGCGAAACTCCCAATAGGGCGAATCTTTCGCAATAACCTCTTCAGGTGTCATACGATCAAGCTTTATTCCAATAGGCCGCATCACATTCATAGCGAAGCTCCGCAAGGTTTGCTGAAACTCTGCAATATGTTCAGGCAAGGTTGCCTCAGCGCCAGTAATGGTCAACTTCCCCTTTGGCGTGGCATCCCATTGATAGATCGGCGCCGCTAAGTTTCTATAATCAGTGGTTGACGAAAGATTAAGTTCTTGGGCTGATTGAGTAGACATGGTTCACCTCTATTCTTATGGTTTTTATCAAAATTCAAAATCAGGTGACCATACTATCGGCGCAAGTTGAGAAGTTAGATGTTTACAGAGGACAATATGATTGTTAATTTACGACAGCCCTTAAAAATCATAAAAAAGAGATTCCAACCATGGAGCTAAGGTCATCGTTAAGCACCCCCCCTGCCAGGCACCTCAGCTATGGGCTCAACCCATTGATATCGCTATTAAGGGAATACAAGCTCGACCCAGCTCCCATGTTAGATATTGCTGGCATCCCCGCACAGGCACTTGAAGACCCGACGTATGAACTCACACCGCACCAAGAATTAAGTTTTACCACAGAGGTAATTAAAGGGATTAACATTCCGGAAATTGGCTTAATCGTTGGAGGGCGCTATCACTTATCCGCCTATGGTTTATTAGGCCTCGCCGTGATGACCAGCGAAAACCTACTCGCGGGCATGACGGTGCTGTATAAAAACATATTAATGACATGGACTTATATGTTTTGGAACACCACGGTTCGCGGTGACCGCGCCTATGTTAGCCTGGAGAAGCTTCGCGACCTCGGCGGCAGCTATCAGTATATGATCGATCGGGGCTTAGTTGCCTCCCACATAATATTTAAAGAGGCGCTAGGGCAAGATTTACCTGTTTTAGAGGTCCATTTAAAACAATCTAAGCCCTCATATGCGGACGCCTACACCGCGTATTTCAAGTGCCCAGTGCACTTTAATTCTTCAGAGAATTACTACGCGTTTGACAGCAAACTGCTATACCAGCCCTTAGCTCAGTCCGAGCCGGAAACAGCCAGAATATATGGCAAGCAATGCGAAAAAATTTGCTCGCAACTTTCCCGAAACAGCACTTTTTCCGATATTGTGCGCAATCATATATTGTCGTCGCCACGGGAAATTTTCACCCTAGAAACTATTGCAGGCCGTTTGAACATGACGGCGCGCACCGTACAGCGCAAGCTCAGCGCGGAAAGCACTAGCTACAAAGACATACTTGAAGATGTGCGCCGCAATCTCGCAATAGAATATTTACAAAGCACCACCTTCACGATAGAAGAGATTGCTGTACGATTAGGCTATTCAGACTCCTCCAGTTTCTGCCACGCTTACAAGCGCTGGACCGGCGTCAACCCCAGTGATTTACGTCATCGAGATTTAGCGATGAAAGCCGAACGGAAATCAGAGGGCGAGGTGCCCGCCCAGCGCCGAAAAGCATGAGAGAAATGCGCGGAATCACTGTAACCCAACAATATCGACATTTGCTCGACGCTAATATTGGTCGTATACAAATACTCGCGAGACAGTTCAAAGCGCAAATCATCTAGTATTTTTTGATAGCCAACGCCCTGCATAGTGAGCTTACGGCGCAAGGTACGTCCAGACATATTAAATTTACTGGATACCTCCTCTATATTCGGAAAATATCCGGGTCGCAAAAGGATTAGCTCGCGCACTTCATCAACAATATTATATTCTTCGGTCAATCGCGCTTTTAAGCGCTCGCACCGTTCAATACAAAGACTCGCGGTATCGCTATCGCACTGCAGAACGGGAATATCCAGCAATTCTGCTGTAAATATCAAGGCATTGTCTTCGGCATTAAAACTCACTGGGCATTGAAAATACTTCTCGTATTCAGACACCGGCGCCGACGCGGCGCTACGTAAAGTCGCTGAATGAAGACGAAAATCGTCACCCATAAGGCCACGAAGGATCATGAGTGTGGCAAGCATTTCACGCTCGTTGAGCATCGCAATATCGTCACTACCGTAGTCATTTGAACTCATGTTCATGACTACGTGACTGCCATGAAAGGAGTGGCTGTGCTCAAAAAATGCAAAACTCAATTCCACATATTCGTAAGCCAGTTTAAGCGCATCACGAACCGTAGCCGCACTCATCAATGCATAGCCATAAATTCCAAACAAACTCAGCGGGTAACACGCCCCCACCTTAAGACCTATGGCAGGGTTCGCCGTCGCCTTGCGGAGATTTCTTAGAAACATTAGCTCCTGACTCAAACTGACATGCTGCTCTGGCTTATTTAGAATCGACAAAGACAGCCCTGTACCGGTTAAAGCCTGACCAACTGAAATACCCTCTTCCCGCAATTTATTGAGGGGAGCGAGAATTGTTTTTGCGGAATGGTATTTTGGCTTCATCTCAAACTCTTTTCTTTTCAAGCTAGCACTGATGTCCGTTTTTCGCAAGACCTTGTCCGTATTTCGCATTCTTAGATTCTGCCGTATTCGTTACCTTAAATTACGACTTACGGCTATTGCTGTCGGTTTACAAAACTTGTCCAACAATAAAATAATGGAGAATAATCATGTCTGATTCACCACGCGTACTCATATACGGCGCCAGTGGCTACACTGGAAAACTGATTGCTGAATGCATGGCTTTACGAAATATGCCCTTCTATTTTGTGGGTAGAAGCAAAGAAAAGCTGGAAGCGTCTTTAGCCATCGTCGAAGAGCGCCTTGGCCGCAAAGCACCCGCAACAATTGTTCAGGCCGCTAATACTCGCGAAGAATTGCTACCGCTATTCAATAAAGTCGAGGTGGTCATTAATGTTGCTGGGCCCTTTATGCAGCTCGCCTGGCCAGTAGTAGAGACCTGCCTAGAAACAAACTGTCACTACCTAGACACCACCGGCGAACAAGACTTCGTTATTGCCGTTCGCGACCAATACGGCAAAGCCTTTGCCGAGAAAAACTTATTACTTAGCCCAGCCAATAGCTATATGTGGTGTGCTGGGGCATTGGCCGCCGAAGTGGTATTAGAAACCGAGGGCGTCGACAGCCTCGACCTAACCTACCAAATTAATGACGCACTGCCCTCACAGGCCTCGACCAAGTCATTTCTGCGCATGGTGAACAACCCGCAATATTTATTGAAAAGCAACGAAATGATTACTTGGCAGGGCGACCGCCATTTCACAATCAACGTGCCACACATGTCGCAACCCGCACTGGCCCTACCTTGGAGTGGCGGCTGTGAGCCAGTATGGTACGAGCATGATGACCGCGTAATGAACTGCAAGGTGTTAACTGCCTTCGGAGACGAAATCATTGAAAACGTCGTCGCCCTTATTCATCGCTTCAACAAGGAATCGGTTGGCATGAATCAGGAGCAAAAAGAAATACTAACGAACCAATTTGGCGACGAAATGACGCCGGCTGAGCCACCCAAAGATAGCCCGGACATTCACCGTACCGTTATTACCTGTATCGGCCAAGGTCGACAGGTGACAACCGTTTTCCCTCTGTCATTAAACGCGCCATACACCTTTACTGGCGAAATATGTACAGAGGCGACCGAGCGCTTACTTAATGGTGAGATCAAAGCAGTTGGTTTTCAATCCGCTGCCGGGGCATTTGGCCACCGGGAACTTATTGAGAAATTCCATAAGCTTGGATATATGAACAATCCCTGGCTTTAAACACAGCTAAATCGGTTTAAATAAAAAGCTAGCTTGGTTTGAGGGCCAAGCTAGCGTCGCTAGAATTATGGTCAGCGCCGCTAAGTCGCGACACCCACAGTCATTAATGACTATTCAAATGAACGCCATACCACCGCAAAGAACATTGCAAAAATAAGATCGGCAATAACCAGCACGCCAAATCCTACCGGCGCGTTAAATAGCATAATATCGATCCAAGCAATTGAGAAAACCACTAACTTCCCGATGCAGCCCATCCATACAATATCTTTATGCAGCGATGGATTCGTTGAGATGACCCAATAGCCAATACCAAACACCAATACCAGACCGGCAAACTGATGCAACCACGGCAAGGCTTCAGCGCTTAGTGAGTCACTCATCATTAAAATATTAAATAATAACTGTGGCGCAAACAGCAGGGCGAACGCCGCAGAAAAATTAAACAGTGCGGAGAATTGGAAAAATCTCCGCCACGCACTACTATTTTTCATGTAATTGAGCCCCCGCCGCTTTTTTATGATTTTTACTGACCCGATCCATTATTGCTCGACCATTAAGAAGTGCCCACGGAATAACCAAGCCAGATTGTGCCTTATACTCTGCCCATCCAGAATGACGAGAAATCGCGTTATCTTTACCTTTCATCCGCGCAAGAAAGTAAATCGCCATATACCCGTAGATCACCCAGGCAATCCAGTGGCTCGCCAGTAGCGCGTATGCGGCATACAACATAAGCTCACCGAGATAATTTGGATTTCGGGTATAGCGGTACATGCCCTCTTGAATGAGTCCTGGCTGATTCCGATACTTCAGTATCCAGTGGCGCTGACCATCACCCGCTATCATGGTAACCACCCCAAGAGTATGGATTGCTATCGCGAAAAACAGCATAAAGCTTGACGGTTCAATTCCCCGCGCAATAAACAACCAGGGCATCAACCAATACCATGCGATCAGCAATAGGTACAGATTTATAAAGCCAAGAAAACTCAGCTTATTTTCTAATTGATGGTCTCGAAAGCCCAAGTCCTTGATGAGCCAGCAATAGCCATAGATGCCGTGTAGACCCAAAAAGACCCAAGCGCCCACGCTAAAATTTGCGTAATAGCTCATCATCGCGTAAATGATAAAAAGCGTGAAAATCTTGTGTAAATTCACCGCCCACGCGACCTTCATAAAAGGACGCCCTGGCGCATTAAAAATACTGATGTCTGCAAATGCTAGAAAAAATCTTGCCCAAAACGGTATGGGCTCCCTTGTTACAGTTGTCATAATAGCCTCATCTTATGGTTTTATTAGCTCCCAATAAGCTACGCCGACCAGCAATAATTAAAATAGCGGCGCACGACGACTTCACTGTTAATTCACGACAAGCAATATATTGGGCATGTGCGGCACTAGGAATAGCGCTTATCCGCGCGAGTTGACGCCGAGATTGAGTCGCTATTACTACACCATCGCTCAACACAGCTTGAAATTATTGAAGTATCGCGCAAATGGCGAATGGCCATAGCGGCCAATCTGTAAGTGGAATTTGTCGATACGGTAAAACGGTCGTTGCAGGCTACAACCGCCATATAGGTGCTGCATTTCTGAAACCAATACCGACGTGTCACTGTATTAGCACCCAAATTAGCAATAAATAAGGCGCACTATTCCAGAGACCCACTAGCAGTAGTTTCGCTTAATCAGCTGAAATAATTACCCATTAAATAAGTATGCGGTTATGATCCCCTCATAGACCTACACCCTATTTCCGCTGTCACATTTCTTTCTTATAAACCCGCTACTCTCGGCGCAGTGAATTTGAATTAACGACCGATGCTAAATCGGCCATGATCTTGATAGGAGAATATGACTAAAAAGGTGATACTAATCGTGCTTGACGGCCTAGCCTATAACGCGGCCGAGCAATGCATGGGTTATCTTCAGGGCTTAAAGGCACAGGGCGCAACAACATTATATAAACTCCAGTGCGAACTGCCGTCTAAGTCGCGACCGCTGTATGAAACAATTCTAACGGGTGTGCCCCCGGTACTTAGCGGCATTGTACATAATGACGTCACCCGCAACTCTAACCAAGAAAGCGTCTTCAGCTTAGCGCGCGAGTCAGGCCTCAGCACCGCTGCAGCGGCATTCCACTGGTTTAGCGAACTGTACAACCATAGCCCCTATGACCCTATACGAGACCGCCATACCGACGATTTGGCATTATTGATTCAGCACGGCTGCTTTTATCACGGCGATCATTATCCGGACAACTATGTTTACCTTGATGCAGAATCCATGAGAATTCGGCACGACCCTGATTTTTTACTGATACACCCGATGAATATCGACAACGCCGGCCATAGCGCGGGCGCTGACAGCGCTCATTACCGCAATACAGTGCGCATTTCAGACGGCGAGATATCTAAATACCTCCCGACATGGATCGCCGAAGGCTATCAAGTATTGATCACCTCTGACCACGGCATGAACGGTGACAAGAGTCACGGCGGCATTCTCCCGGAGGAGCGTGACATCCCTTTATTTGTGATCGGCGATGGCTTCTCGCACCAGCCAGACGCAGCGCCTAAGCAAACTGAACTCTGTGGGTCTATTTGTGAATTACTCGGCATTGCAAATCATAACAAACCCGTGGCTAGCAATACGCTACGTAATGCACACGGCATTGAAAAGCCATATATCGCCGCAGCGGTTTAACATTGCACTGACTTGAATCTATGCACCTTTAATAAAGAAACCATTACATTAAAGGCGCACCGGCAACATCCAAAGCAATGTTTTAAGTATTTTATCGGTAAGCGCTATGCTCTTTCCCTTGCATGACCACTGCTCGGCAAGCAACTGAAAGAGCTATTATTATAAATGGCCATGAACACATTCACGGCTCTAAATTTGAACGCACTGATCAATTATTTCTCTCACCACTCTTCCTTACGTCGCTATACTCCGCTTAACACACCCCACAAGCTGCCCCATCGTTCTCGTTTCTCTTTAGCACTCAACAAGCGTGGTTGAACCACATACGGCTTCCCTAGCTGATTAGCTTCAAGTAATAAATTAGCGTTAACAGCGCCACGTAACTGACCGTTTAAATTACAAGCTACCACCAACAATTCACCACAATAGTTACAATAATAAAAATCAGCCAATTGATCGCCGTTTTTATTGATTGTGAGCCCCTGGCCAAGGAAAGCGATCATCATCGCAGGATCGCTTATGATCGCTGCCGGATTATCTTGGCAATAGCTGCAATCGCAAATCCGCGGATTAAAACTGGCCAAAGGCTTTTCTACAGAAATCTCAACTTGCCACTGCTGACAACTGCAATAACCTTTATAAAGCATAGCGCTTGACGCCTACTTTTTATGGTTTAAAGGGAGCGGCGGTAAATCAGTCAAAGCCTGTTCCAGCGCCGCGGTAAAATGCCCAAAATTTTCAATATGAGGCAAATGCCCCAAGCCGGGCAATTCAAACAGCTTAGCATTGGGTATTAGCTTAACTGCGGTTTGGCCTATGCGATCGTAGCGGCCAAGCTCATAATCAACACCGGGTCGCATCCAATTTCTACCCGGGCCGGTGCGATCGCGAGTACCAATAATCAAGCTAACCGGGACCACTAAATCATTAAATTCAGTAATGACGGGCTGAGTAAATATCATATCGTAGGTCTTCGCATTAACCCAAGCAATCAGTTCCTTATCAGGGCCATGAATCTGGCCAACCATAAAGTGCGTGAGTGCCTCATATTTCTTATTCCACTTACCATCGTAATAATTTGCTTTCTGGTAGTTCCTTATACTTTCTGTCGTTTTGGCTAACTCATTTTTATAAAAAAAGTTACTGTCTTTGTAGTCTACGTATTTAAGGTAGTTCTCCAAACCTATCGGGTTTAGCAATATAAGTTGCTGAGTGATTTGGGGATACATCAAGGCAAATCGACTGGCTAACATACCGCCCATGGAATGCCCTATAACAATCGACTTTTCAATTTCAAGAAATGCCAACAACAACTGAGTATGATGCGCCATGACAGCAAAGGAGTATTGATAGTTTTTCGGCTTAGACGATTTGCCAAAACCAATCTGATCAGGAATGACTACGCCATAGCCTTTTTCCTGTAAATAGAGCGCCGTTTCTGTCCAATAGTCAGCGTTAAAGTTTTTCCCGTGCATTAGGGTAACCACTGGTTTATCAGGATCGCCCTTCAGATATATGAAGGCCATCTGCAGAGACTGCTGCTGAGAGCTAATAGGGAGAAAATTTACATCAAAATCATATTCATAAGCACTCAGCTCTGCGTCATAAACAAGCTTGGAATCCATTTCTCCATCTTGCGCAAAAACTGACTGTGTTAAAAAAACACAACAAATGAGACCTACTAATTTAAACCTAGACATATACACTCTCTCGAAAACGGATATATAAATAAAGCTCAAAAATTTACTTACCAGAAAAATTAGGCAGCGGAAAAACGCCTGTATTCCAGTACCTCGAAAGTAGATTTAGGGCTCATTGCGATCTACATCAATGATACGTCGTTCCCGCCATAACGGTAATGACAGCGACGCTACCACCCCATAACAGATCAGTTTTGGAACCACGTTAGCATATGAACACGGGAATCAGCCACACTCGCTGAAGTGAACCCTACTGCGGGGCCTTATGTATGGCATCGGTGGAGCCTGTAAATTTCATTATTCAAAAGCGAGTCAATACGCGGACGCGCTAGATCTAAACTCCAGCCATAAAAAAGGCGCCCGAAGGCGCCTCATCAATAATTCAAGCCTAATTACAGACTCAATATTTTCTCACCGCGAGCAATACCCGAGACACCGCTGCGCACAACTTCCATGATCGCCGCTTCGCCAACGGCTTCTAGGAAGGAGTCGAGTTTGTCAGCTGCGCCAGTTACCTGAATGGTGTACACACTGGGGCCGACGTCGACGATTTGGCCGCGAAAGATGTCGGTGCAGCGTTTGATTTCGGCGCGCTGGGCACCGGTGGCACGCACTTTAACCAACATCAGTTCACGCTCAATGTGAGCACCTTCAGACAGATCGACCAATTTAACAACATCAATTAGGCGATTGAGGTGTTTGGTGATCTGTTCAATTTTGTGGTCGTCACCTATCGTGGTTAAGGTTAACCGCGACAGGGTTGGGTCTTCTGTGGGCGCAACGTTGAGGGTCTCAATGTTGTAACCACGCTGGGAAAACAAACCCACTACCCGCGACAGGGCACCCGGCTCATTTTCCAACAATACCGAAATTATGTGTCGCATCATGTCCGCTCCGTTTTGCTCAGCCACATATCACGCATGCTGCCATTCGGAGCGACATGCATTGGGTATACGTGCTCGTGGGGGTCTACGTGAATATCCATAAACACCAGATCATTTTTACGGGCAAAGGCTTCTTTCATTGCCTCTTCCAAATCGCTTAACTGGGTCACTTTAATACCAACATGACCGTAGGCTTCGGCCAGTTTAATAAAGTCAGGCAGTGAATTTTCGTAAACGCTCTCGGAGTAGCGACCGTCGTATTGCATGTCTTGCCACTGCTTTACCATGCCTAAGTAGCCGTTATACAAGCTAATGATTTTCACCGGTATCTTGTATTGGGCGCAGGTCGACAGCTCCTGAATATTCATCTGAATACTGCCTTCACCGGTCACGCAGGCAACGTCTGCATCTGGGAACGCCAGTTTGGCACCCATCGCCGCAGGCAAACCAAAGCCCATGGTGCCGAGACCACCGGAGTTCAACCAGCGGCGCGGCTCATCGAATTTGTAGTACTGGGCGGCAAACATCTGGTGCTGACCCACGTCTGACGCGACGTATGCCTTTCCGTGAGTGACCTTGCACAGAGTTTCAATAACCTGCTGAGGCTTAATAAACGGCGTAGTGATGTCGTACTGGGGGCGAACCCACAGGCCGTGGGTGTCACGCCACTCGTCGATTTGATTCCACCAGTGTTTAAGGGCTTCTTTGTCTGGCAGGGTTTTATCAGCCGCACGCATTTCGTGAATAACGGCCAGCAAATCGTTCAACACTGAATCGACGGGACCAACAATTGGCACGTCGGCGGCAATGGTTTTAGAGATCGCCGCAGGGTCAATGTCAATATGAACGATTTTGGCACCTGGGCAGAACTTGCCGGTAGTATTGGTGACCCGGTCGTCAAACCGCGCGCCAACCGCCAAAATCACATCGCTGTGATGCATGGCGTTATTGGCCTCGTAAAAGCCATGCATACCCAACATACCAACAAACTGGCGGTCGCTGGCGGGGTAAGCACCCAAGCCCATCAGGGTATGGGTTACCGGGAAGTTCAATTCCCGCGCCAAGACCCGCAATTGCTCAGAGGCATTGCCCTGCACAACACCGCCACCGGCATAAATGATTGGGCGCTTGGCAGACAACAGCAAACTCGCCGCCTTTTTAATCTGCCCAGAGTGCCCCCGGGTGGCTGGCGTGTAAGAACGCAGCTTGACCTTTTTGGGGTAGTTGTATTCAAACTTGTCGTGGGGATTCGTTAAATCCTTAGGCAAATCGACAACCACCGGACCGGGACGACCGGTAGTGGCTATATAAAATGCCTTTTTAATGATCTCAGGAATATCTTCGGTGCGCGTGACCTGAAAACTGTGCTTAACGATAGGCCGAGAGATCCCCACCATATCCGTTTCTTGGAAGGCGTCTTCACCAATTAGGTGCGTGGCGACCTGACCTGACAAGACCACCATTGGAATGGAGTCCATATACGCCGTAGCGATACCCGTAATGGCATTGGTAGCACCGGGGCCAGAAGTGACCAGCACCACACCGGGCTTACCGGTAGCGCGGGCATAGCCGTCAGCCGCATGCGTCGCCGCTTGTTCGTGACGCACCAAAATATGCGGCACCTTGCAGCTTTTAAATAAAGCATCGTAAATATGCAGTACGGCACCACCTGGATAGCCAAAGATGAATTCAACACCCTCGTCTTCCATGGCACGTGCGATCATTTCGCCGCCAGATAACAATTCCACTGAAATACCCTCGATTCAGTTTGAATACGCAAAAACTTGTAAAAAAATAGCCCGAGCGACAAGCCCGAAACTCGATTAACAAGAACAAAGATGTCGAAACACATTACCACCGGTCCCAGCCGACACGGCTGAAATCCGGGCGAAACGCCAAAATGCTGCTGAGCAGCGCTTATATGCAACGCGGGATAACGCGGTGCGGGCAATCTCGCAACACAGGTCATGTGTCTGCAGAGTGAATGGAACTACTGTTGTAGCCGTGCAACACGATGAGTCGCACTCTGTACTTTGGCCGCAGGTAAGCGGCGCGGAAAACAGCCATTTGCTACCTAAAAGGTAGACCCCGTATTTTTTAACCTATGGCCCCTCATGTCAATACCAAATTTCCCGTAAATTCACGGGATCAGCAAGTATTCCGTTCAATTCAGCGTAGTCGGCCACAGAATAGACTCGCGATTTTTCTTCCGTGGAGATTATCTGCCATAATCTAGGCAACTTATCTTTACGGCAACGCCTCACTATGAATAAGACACTATTGATCGTCAGCCTATTTAGTACCCTCGCCGTGGTGAGTTTAAGCAGCTATGCGGACAAGAGCGGCTACTACCGCTGGAGCGATGACGAGGGCAAAATCCACTTTACCCAACAGCCGCCAAATGGCCGGACATCGGTTTTCATTAAAACCTCGAGCGGGACCAGCTTAGACAGCGATGTTAGCACCAGCGAGAGCAGTGCTGAGCTTGCAGACAATGGCGACGAGACGATACCTGAAAAAATGGAAGTGCTGCCGCCCAAAAACCCAGAGCTGTGCACTAAAGCCAAGGCCAATATGCAGTCGCTTGCCGCCAACGGCGCCCGCATTCGCATCAGCAATGCCGACGGTAGCAGTCGGTTTTTGAATAGCGAAGAAATAAACGAACAAAAGAATCGCGCCCAAGAGGTTATCAAGATTCACTGCAACTAGCGCACACCCACCCGCGAGTTATAGGCGCTGCCATGCCATAAATAAGCCGCTAAGCGCTAAACCTAAGGCCGCAAATGGCAGTAGGTAGCGCTGATAAATACGACTCGCAGCCAAGCTGTAGAGAAGGGGCAAAGCCAGCAATACCAGCACCAGCTGCGCGAGCTCAATACCAAGATTAAAGCTCCCCAGCGCCACTAGTTTCATTGGGCTGGTCGACAACATTCCCGCCAACACCCCTGCAAAACCCAAACCGTGCAACAAACCAACTGCCATCGCCAAGCGCCGCTGAATACGACTGTTTACATCTAACAACAGCAGCGCGGCGGCAAGACTAATTGATAGCGCAATGCCAATCTCGACGGGCTTGGACGGTAAACTAAGCCAGCCCAAGCTCGCACACACCAAAGTGAGGCTGTGTGCCAAGGTAAACATGGTGACCACCCAAGCCACATCAGTAAACGCGCCTCGCAAGGTGCTCTGTCCATGACGACGCGTTGCCGGGAGCAATAAGGCCAAGAGAAACATGAGGTGATCGTAGCCGATCAACAGATGTACCACCCCTTCCCAGCCAAATTTCAAGGCGGTATCTAAGGCATTTACCTCACCCAGCACCGCACTATTGTGCGCCGGCGACAGCACACTTAATTGCACGTGATCGTCGAGGGCATCGCTAGCCATCGGCAGCAAATTTCCAGCTGATCCTACGTTCGCCGCTAATAGCGCGCGATGCAGAGGATCAAGTTCAAAAAGCAAAGTGTAGGAAAGTTGCAGGGGGCCATTTTTGTGCAAACAAGGTGAATCCAGCATCCATACCGCGTAAGCGCCATCACTGTGCTGGCTCAGTCCGTCTAAACGAAATAATAAGGGGCAATCTGTATCGCCCTGCGTCAAACTAATATTGCTGCGCAACAGTGCGCGCAGCGGCGACGCGCTGGCCTGTAGCTCACCCCAGCTCAGCGATTGGTCGCGGTTTAGGTCAACATTGTGCAGGCGCTGTATATCTTGCAATGCAATATCCAGCCGAATTTGATCTGCGTGCACATAAATAAAACTGTCACTGGCCTTATGCGCCAGCGCTGACACCGAAAAGCAAACGCTTAACAGTAGAAGAATTAGGCGCATCACAGGTCTGCACCCGCTGCGCGCTGCGCCCGCGCCAATAACTGGGCATCCGGCCACTCTCGTTGATCCTGCCAATTACGTTCTGCCCAGGTCAAGGCGGCACTAGGCGTGTCGTCAATATCCAATAAAAACTGAGCATAGGCGCGTTTGTGCAGTACTTCGCCCCGCCACAGCGCCTCGCTGAAACGCTCGCGCAATTGACTTATCAGCGCTTCGCCACCGCCCTGATGCCGCGCAGCAATGGCGTTTAATACAGCGAGGGAATCGACTGTGAGGTGATCAGCGGTTAATGCGATGACAGCGGCATAGTCTTCAGCGGCTAACTTCAATGCCGCCAAGCGCGCTCGCGCATATGCATCATTGGCATTCATACTAAGCACCCACTGCCACAGCTGGGCAGCATCATCACGCCCAGCGCGCTCGGCAATATCCGCCAGGCTGCCCGCAGCCCATGCAAGCGCCTGTCGGTCGGCCAAAGCACCGGCGCTCGCCATGGCACTTTTCAGGTCGAGGTAAGCGGACTCAGCCTCACTAGGGCGCTGAGCCGCCCGGACGTGCTGGCGGCACGCCGCGACATAGAGGTCATTATTCAAGCCTTGCAATTTCTCACAGGCAAGCTCAGCGGCCGAATAATCGCCAATGACAAAAGCTATCGTGAAACGCATCATTTGCGCCTGAAAATTATCCGGCTGCATTTGAGCTACAAGGTCAAGATCGGCACTTGCTTGGGAAAATTGATGCAGGCTTTGTCGCAAGGAGGCGCGATACAGATAAAAATCGGCGCCGTAATCTACTTCCGCAACCCCTGCCAGTTCGCGCTGAGCATCGCCTAAAAACCGTGGGTTCGCACTAGCCTGAAAGCCGAGCAGTGCTTGTTTGGCACGAGCAATATGCTGCTCCGCGGCGGTGCTTTCAAAAGAATTAATCACCGCTGTATCGGCGGCATTTTGTTTGCTAAACGTAAATACTATCTGCTCATCGCTATTGGGATGAACGACTACAGGCCCCGTCAACGCATGCACTACTGAGGTAAAACCGGACCCAAAAATAAGCCCCCATAACAGAGGAAGTATGGCGCGAGTGCTATTCCCAACTCGCAAAGTAGCAACCCGCGCCACGGTCTTAATTGGCCGCTGACAAGTCGGCAATGGCCTGAGCGTCGAAGCTCTCGGTGACATTGACGCCATTGATCGCAACCGGTTCAGCATTGGCACCACGCACAAACACCGAGGTCAGCAATTGACTGAAGCTCTGTTCGGCATTGGGATTCATTTGCGCCTTACCATCGTATTTACCATCGCTGTCATTACAAGCAGATACGCCGACAATAACTGCGAGGATCAAGCTGCATTTCAGCATCGTATTCATCGCTAACTCCTTTTAGTTGGCAGACACTGCGCCAGCAATTGGCGTAGCTAAATACGGGAAGCTAGTGGAGTACTCAGCCGGATCAGGAAGTGCGCCGTCATTAACCACCTGACCAGGGTTAGCCACCACTGGCGAGCTACCGCTTAGATCACAGGTTTGCAGACCATTCGCACCGAGTAATGCCCCTTCCGCTACAGTCAGCGCAATATCGACCACATCATCGCTTACCCGACGACCATTGGGGAAACCTGCCAAATCGCAACCCAAAAAGCCCAGATCGCTATAGCCTTCTGCACCAGGAACAACCGGCGCAATTGCCGTGTTCATACGCAGCATTTCACCCGGCGTGGTCAAATTTGCCGGTGAGGTAAATTTGAAGTTTGCTGGGGTGTCATTAGCGCCAGTGGTCACGCCAGTTACAAATGCCGCAAGCAGGTCGGTACGGCCGCCCTCTGGCATTGGCGCGGGCACGCCAAACAACACCTCAACTAATGTTGGCAAGGTTGGGTAAAGCACGTAGCTGGCAAAATTCGCCACATCGTCTTTCGGCTCGCTAGCATTAAATTTGTCTTTATCAGTAATACCGATAACCACTTCGTTGACCAGCGGACTGCCCAAACGAGAGACCTGAGTCCATGCGCCGCCTTCAATGCTCGGGCCCTGACCAGCGTCATTGGCTACCGGACCTGCGGGATCAGGATTGAGGATACGACCTTGACGCTTGCTTGCCGTTGTCCACGCGCCAATAACCGGATCGCTACCGGCGGTCACACAGCTAATCGGTAATTCCAATGCCAGCGACGTCACGTTTTTATTGGCAATGGTATTGCTGCGGGAGTCCCGCGCGCCCAGCGGATTCAGGTTTACTTGGTCGAAAATCTCACCCAAATTCACCACAAAGCCTTCACGACGCTGACCAACAAACAAGCGGCCTTGGCCGGTACAGCCAGGCACAGCAATATCGTAAACATACTGCGCGGCATAGCCGGCATAATCTGGAATCGTTTTATTACCGATATTATCAACTGGTTTGGTGAAGGTCGTCCCACCGCCCGCCATGCTTACTGCACTGCTCGTTCCGCTGCGGCGATCACCGCTGACCACGTTAACCGAATAGGTTTCGACTACATTCAAAAAGCCAGGGGTGCTACCACTACCGCCGCCCACTGCTGACAAGGGCACTTGCACGCCGCCATTGCCTGTTTCAATTTCGCCATTAGTGATTAAACCCGCCGCGTTGGCCTGACCATAGGCATTGTTAAATTTAAATTGAAAAGTAAGGTCTTCAACCGCGTCGCCATTATTGTCGATATGTATTTCGTAAAGCGCGGTGGGGTCCATAGTGAAATAATTGGGGCCGCCGTAGGCGTCTTGCAGGGGCTGGTAATTCGCAATCAGGGTGACGTAATCACCACGATTCGCTTCATAACTACGGAACATGTAAAAGTCGGTGCCGTCTACTTTCGGCGAACCGGCAATAAAAGGCGCTTCGCGGTGGCTGGATGCCATCGCATACTGACTGAGAATGGCTGCGCTAAGCACAGATAGAGCCAATAGCCCTCGCTGTGAGGATCGCTGAGTAATGTATTTCATTATGGCACCTCGGTTATTAGTGGTTGTGCCCGGTCTTTACGACGCGGACACACACCCAGATCACCCGAAATGCCAAATCAATACGAAATACTACTTAGACGCGTTTAATGCCAAGGCTTAAGGCCTCGAGTAAATCACTGTAAGCGCGGCGCTTTGAACACAATTTTGCCCTCCGCCACCGTGGCATTGATCACCTGCCCAGCAATAAATTCACCTTTTAATAAACTTTGCGCCAAGGGGTTTTCAAACTGCTGCTGAATCGCCCGTTTTAATGGCCGCGCGCCGTAGACGGGGTCGAAGCCAATATCTGCAAGGCGATCTAAGGCTTCCTCGCTCACCTCTAAACGCAGCTCCCGCTCCGCCAAACGGCTGTTTAAAATGCCCAGTTGAATACCGGCAATAGCCTGTACTTGGGTGCGGTCCAGCGGTTCAAAGACCACCAACTCGTCGATGCGGTTAATAAACTCTGGACGGAAATGGCCAGACACCACATTGAGTACGGCGTCGCGAATTTTCGGGTATTCGCTGCCCGCAACAGTCATTTCTTGAATAACGTCGGAACCGAGGTTCGAGGTCATCACAATCACCGTATTGCGAAAATCGACCGTGCGGCCTTGGCCGTCGGTAAGACGCCCGTCATCCAAGACCTGCAATAAAATATTGAACACGTCGGGGTGCGCCTTCTCAACCTCATCTAATAACAGCAATGAGTAAGGACGACGGCGCACTGCCTCGGTGAGATAGCCGCCCTCTTCATAACCAACATAGCCCGGAGGCGCGCCAATCAAACGCGCCACCGAATGCTTTTCCATAAATTCCGACATATCAATGCGCACCATGGCGTCTTCGCTGTCATAGAGGAACATCGATAAGGCTTTGCACAGTTCGGTTTTACCGACCCCAGTTGGCCCCAAGAACAAGAAGGAACCGTTCGGCCGATTGGGGTCACTTAAGCCCGCACGGCTCCGGCGCACGGCATTTGAGACCGCGTCTACCGCCTCGCTCTGACCAATTACCCGCTGGTGTAATTCATCTTCCATGCGCAGTAATTTATCCCGCTCTCCTTCCAACATTTTGCTGATGGGAATCCCGGTCCAGCGCGACACTACCTCCGCGACTTCTTCTTCAGAAACTTTGTTGCGCAGCAATTGCATGGCGCCATGATCCACTGCATCGGCAGTGGCCAACTGCTTTTCTAACTCGGGAATTTTGCCGTATTGCAGCTCAGACATGCGAGTTAAATCACCGGCGCGACGGGCGGTTTCCAGCTCGAGTTTAGCCTGTTCTAAATCCACCTTAATTTGCGCAGAACCCTGCAGTGCAGCTTTTTCACCCTTCCAAATTTCATTAAGATCAGAAAACTCTTTTTCGACCTTGCTGATGTCGGCATTCAGTATTTCCAGCTGCTTTTTTGCGGCAAGATCATCGTCTTTTTTCACGGCCTCGCGCTGAATTTTCAACTGAATCAAACGTCGCTCAAGCTTGTCCATCACCTCTGGCTTGGAGTCGATCTCCATACGAATACGGCTGGCCGCCTCGTCGATTAAATCAATGGCCTTATCAGGCAGCTGGCGGTCGGTAATATAGCGCTGGGATAGTTTAGTCGCAGCGATAATCGCTGAGTCGGTGATGTCCACGCCGTGATGGACTTCGTAGCGCTCTTTAAGGCCGCGCAAAATCGCGATAGTGTCTTCTTCGGAGGGTTCTTCCACCAAAACTTTTTGGAAGCGCCGCTCCAGCGCTGCGTCTTTCTCAATAGATTGGCGATACTCATTTAAAGTGGTGGCGCCCACGCAGTGCAGCTCACCCCGCGCCAAGGCCGGTTTGAGCATATTGCCCGCGTCCATTGCACCCTCGGCTTTACCGGCGCCAACCATGGTGTGCAGTTCGTCTATGAACAAAATCACCCGCCCCTCTTCCTTGGACAATTCATTGAGCACCGCTTTTAAGCGCTCCTCAAAATCACCACGGAATTTTGCGCCAGCCAGCAAGGCGCCCAAATCCAACGAAAGAACTCGTTTGTTTTTCAGGCCCTCCGGCACTTCGCCATTGATAATGCGTTGCGCCAGACCTTCAACGATGGCGGTTTTACCCACACCGGGCTCGCCTATTAGCACCGGGTTATTTTTGGTCCGACGCTGCAAAACTTGAATGGTACGACGAATCTCATCGTCGCGGCCAATAACGGGATCGAGCTTGCCTGACTCGGCCCGCTCAGTTAAATCGATAGTGTATTTATCCAAGGCCTGGCGCGACTCTTCAGCCGAGGCATCATCGACGGATTGACCGCCACGCACTTTATCAATCGCAGCATTAAGTGCGCCTTTTTTAACCCCACTATCGGCAAGGAGCTTAGCGGCTTCGTCGTTGGACTCCAGCATTGCCAGCAGCACTAACTCACTGGAAATATAACTGTCTTTACGCTGCTGCGAGAGTTTGTCAGTGACATTAAAAATACGCGCCAGAGCCGGTGAGATATGCACGTCCCCACCCGCGCCTTGCACCGTAGGCATGCGCTCCAACGCCGCCGCAATACTCTGTTCCAAAATGGGAACATTCGCACCCGCTTGGCTTAGCAAAGGTTTAGCGCTCCCCCCCTGCTGCTTGAGCAAGGCACTGAGTAAATGCACGGCTTCAATGTATTGATGGTCTTTGCCCAGTGCCAGCGACTGAGCATCTGCAAGCGCAGTTTGCAAAGAAGTAGTAAAACGATCTATTCGCATTTTAAGCTCTCCGACAACAGTGACGAGAAGGCAAAGCCCTCACTAACCATGATGTATAAATGGGGGAGCAGGGAGCATATTTCAAGATGGCTAAGGGTAATCCCCTAGTTTCGGAGCCTAAGACTTGATGTAGACCAGGCTTAACTGACGGCCAGTGACGCCGTCGCGACGAAAGGAATAAAACGCGTCGGTTTCAGCAAAGGTACAGCGTTGCGCGCCACCCACCCAGCCCACGCCGAGGGCGTGTAATTGCGCCTTGGTCAACGCGTACAAGTCGGCATGGTAATGGCCAGCCTTGTTGGCTGCGGGACAAAACGCGGCATGAATCTCCGCCGGTGCTGGCCCAGCAAAACCAGCCTGAAAGGCCTCATAGACCTCGCCGCCCACTTCAAAGTGAGTTTGGGATATGGCAGGGCCAATCCATGCCAGCAGTTCCGAGCTTGGACAATGAAAAGCGCTGACGGTATTTGCCAACACCCCCGCACACAGCCCTCGCCAGCCGGCGTGAGCCGCGGCGACCTGACTGCCGTCGCGGCGGCAAAACAGCACTGGCACGCAATCGGCGGTTAACACCCCACAGCCTAAGCCGGGACGGCTAGCAATACTGGCGTCCGCGTTCACTGCGTCTAACGGCGATTGCGATGTTAGGGTGGCAACGTCGGTGCCGTGCACTTGATTCAACCAGCCAATATGGTCTAAACCTTGGCATTGCGCGACTAACTGGCGACGATTTTCCGCCACGGCTGCTGGGCTGTCGGCAACGTGGTCGCCAAGATTAAAGCCTTCATACGGACCCGTACTCGCGCCCTTAAACCCCGCAAAACCACTTCGGGTGGTCGACAGCGCAACCACCGACGCCGGTGCAGGCCAATCAGGCGTCAGCCACACTCAGCGTACATCCTCGGTAGACAGCACGGCGAGCAAGGCTTTCATATCTTCTGGCAGCGGCACTTCCCAAGACATGGTGTCACCGGAAATGGGGTGTTCTAGCTCCAAGCGGCGCGCGTGCAGCGCCTGACGGCCAAAGCCGCGCAACTGGGTAATCAACACCTCACTGGCGCCCTTAGGCAAGCGCGGCCGCCCAGCGTAAAGCGGGTCGCCAATTAGCGGGTATTTAATATGCGCCATATGAACCCGTATTTGGTGAGTTCGGCCAGTTTCAAGGAAACAGCGAATATGGGTGTGATTTAAAAACCGTCGGGTAACACGATAATGGGTAATTGCTTCTTTACCACCAATTTGGCTCACCGCCATTTTAGTGCGCTGACGCGGGTGCCGGCCCATCGGTTCATCTACCGTGCCGCCACCAGTCATGGTGCCAAAGACCACGGCATCGTATTCCCGATGCACTTCTCGCGCCTGAAGCTGGGCGACAAGGCTGGTGTGCGCCTCTAGCGTTTTAGCGGCGATCATCAAGCCAGTCGTATCCCGGTCGAGACGGTGAACAATACCCGCGCGCGGAACGGTAGCGATGTCGGGGAAGTGATTTAACAGTGCATTTAATAATGTGCCATCGGGATTACCAGCGCCGGGGTGTACCACTAAACCTGAGGGTTTATTTATTACCATGACATGGTCATCTTCATAGACGATATCAAGCTCAATTTTTTCGGCTTCCCAGCGTACTTCCGACTGTAATTCGGCGTGCAATGCCAGCTTATCGTCCTCGTAAACTTTGTCGCGAGTACGCTGAACCTCACCGTTGACGGTGAGTTCGCCGCTTTTTATCCAGGTCTGGAGGCGCGAGCGCGAGTACTCTGGGAACAACTGGGCGGCCACTTGGTCAAAACGGTCGCCATTGAAGCCTGCAGGAACAATTTCCTGTCGTTCTATAATTTCGGTCATAGCTGATTCTTTATACCATCTGCGTGCTGTGTTTAAATAGCAGGCCCTTGCTACGGTAGGGGGTCATCGGGGATATTCCGCTATTTGGAAAAATTACATGAAAGCTGTCGTTAAGGTCTTTGCACTTCTCTTTATAAGCATATTGGTTGCTGGCTGTGCCAGCGGCCCAGATCGGCCCGAAATGTCGGAGCGAGAAATCTACGAAGCTGCGCAAGGCTACCTGAAAAGCAAAAACTTTTCATTGGCCGTGGACAATTTACAGCTCTTAGAAAGCCGCTACCCCTTCGGCCCGTACGCCGAACAAGCCCAGTTAGAGATCATTTACGCCTACTATCGCGGTGGCGACAACGAGGCGGCAGTGGCTGCGGCTGATCGCTTTGTTCGCCTGCACCCCCAACACCCCAAAGTGGACTACGCCTATTATATGCGCGGACTCGCCAATTACACCGAAGGTGAAGGCTTTTTAGAGCGTTTTATCCCCACGGATATGACACAACGCGATCCGGGCTCAACTATTCAGTCGTTTGACGACTTCCGTCAGCTACTGCAACGCTTCCCAGACAGCGAATACGCCCCCGACGCAAAAGCCCGCATGGTGCAGCTGCGCAACCGTCTGGCGCGCTACGAAATCAACGTCGCCAATTACTACTTCAAGCGTAAGGCCTACCTTGCCGCCGCCAACCGTGGCCGCTACGTCATTGAAAACCTGCCGCAAACCCCTGCCATACCAGACGCTTTAGCGGTTATGGTACAGGCATACTTGCTACTGGAAATGAATGATTTGGCCGATCAGTCACTGATGGTACTGCGCAAAAACTACCCAAATCACCCCTCGCTAGATAAAAATGGCAACTTTGTGAGCCAAGTCGGCAAAGATCAAGAAGGCTCGCTCCTCAATAAAGCAACCTTGGGCTTGCTGGACCGCTATGAGCCACCAAAGTTTGATAATCGGGAAGAGACTGATTGAGGGACGGTCAAACGCTTGACGGGAGATGGGAGACGCTTTTTTGGCGTTAAGCCCGACCGCTGGAGTTTAAGATGATTTGCCAAAAGGCCGCCGAGTGCGGCCTTTTTTTATGGGTGCCGCCTTGGTCTCACAAAACGCTGGACGGGAGACGAGAGACGCTTTTATTCGCTGCGCTCACGGTGGGGTTAAATCGGATGTCTGACGTTTAAGGGCATTCGCTGCGCTCATATGGATACCTGCCTGCGCAGGTATGACTCGACAAGTAAAATACCCAGTGAAGCTACAGCGTCGCCCCTGCGAAGGCAGGGGCCTATCCCAGCAATGAAGTGGCTTACCTTAAGATGGTCAAACTAACAATCACAGTGAAGACTTAGGCTCTGCTTCGCTTTTGCGTCTCCCGTCTCCCGTCCAGCGTTCCCGCTTTGCTCGCATAGATAGATAGCTGCCTACGCAGGTATGACTTGGGGGTTAGGCCTCCCTATATACATTAGTCACTCCTGCGGAGGCCGAGCACCGTCCCTGCGGAGGCAGGGATACATTTATCTACGAAGCGGGTATTGCGCGGTGGTTGGCCATAGCAAGGCACCAAGACCGGTTTTGCGTCAGACGTCCGACTCCAGACGTCTGACGGGGTTTTGCGCCCCCCGTCCAGCATCCAGCGAATCACCCAGCCGTCTCCGCCACATACTCTGCCAGCTTCGCCTCCGCCTCGTCACCAAACAAAATTTCACACGCCTCACGCAGGCCAGGTGCGCTGATTATGTCTTCTCTACGCACAACTAAAGCAATTTTTGAGCGGCGGCGCAGGAAGTCGTCTAGTTTGGTAATCATTTCTCGGCGCGCAGCGTGCTCGATCTCACAGCGCAGGTATTCGGCATTTTCGATGAGTAATTCCGCGCTACTGGGGTCTTCGCGGATCATTTCCAGCATTTCAATGGCACTGCGGCCGTAGCGCCGCCACAGGCGCTGGGTCAGTGGCTCAGAGGAGCTGGGGTCGGTTAACGCGTCTAAATTCATTAGCATGGCTTGATGCAGGTATTCCCGCTTTACGCTGCGCCCCGGTTCGCCGTACCAGCGTTTATTGGCGTAAGGCACTTTGATGCCTAGGTCTGCCACTAATTCAGCGACTTCATCACCAACATTGATGCAATCAGTGAGTTTGCCGCCAAATATGCTCAGGTGTTGATCTTGCTTGTCGACATCAATAGCGTGTTTACGAGACAGCTTCACCCAATCGGCTACGCCGTCTTCGCCTTTAAGTGCCAGCGGTCGCACACCACAGCGCTCAGAAATAATGTCGGCGAGGGTCAGCGGCTTTTCCAGTTTGAGCAAGGCGTTAACATTGTCCAAAACAAAATGCCGATCTGCGTCGGTCACGACCACCTCGGGGCTCTCAACTTGGGTATCGGTGGTGCCGATACAGGTTTTAGGTCCCATGGGAATAACAAAAAACAGACGACCATCGCTCGCAAAAAAAGTCAGTATGCGCTGATTCTCGGTGATCCGATCAACAACCAAGTGAATGCCTTTTGAGAATAAATGACGGTGTGCAGTGTGTTGTCCGCTCAGCTGATTATGTTTGTCGACGTAGGGGCCACAGGCGTTTATCAGCACCTTAGCGCGTACGGTAAATTGCTCGCCACTGATATTATCTCGCACTTGGCTATGCCAAACGCCGTCGCGCCGTTCAGCGCCCAGCGACTCTACGTAGTTCGCGACAATGCCGCCGTAATTGAGGCTGGTGCGCACAAAATTAAACACAAAACGCGCGTCATTGTCGTAAAGATAACAATCTGAGTATTCAAAACCGCCTTCGGCATTGCTGGTATCGATCACTGCCTCGGCATTGGCCAGTGCCTTGCGGCTCATATAGCGCGGCGCGCGAGTCACAAAGCGGCCAAAGAGCCAGTAAACTATCGTACCCAAGTAAACTAAAAACGCCGGAAAGCGAAAGCCTCTTTGAATAGTAGTGAGAAAACGAATTTCTTTAACCGTTGAAGGGTAGCTGCGCATCAGGTGATTGCGGCTGCGGCAAAGCTTATTAACCAGAAAATACTCGTGATTCTCTAAGTATTTAATACCGCCCCACGCCAGATTCGACGAGTTAGAGCTGGTTAAACCCGCAAAGTCGCCTCGATCAATTAGCGCAACTTTCACCCCTTTCGCTGCCAGCGCGGCAGCCGACACTGCACCATTGATTCCGCCACCAAGAATCAGAACATCGAAAGTTCCGCCCTGGAGCTTTCGTACATTGCTTGCCCGTAATTCCATGCTGCCCTAAATCCGTTCACAAAATAAGAAGATACCGGGCGGCGATAATCGCCACCGGCCACTAGACCAACATGAGCGCGCCTTAATCGCCGATGGGCCACTTCTGGGTAATCGGGTAGCGACGGTCGCGGCCAAAGCCACGCTCGGTAATACGCGTGCCTATTGGTGCCTGACGGCGTTTGTACTCATTGATATCGATTAAGCGCAAAATACGGTAGACCATTTCGCGCTCAAAACCCGCGGCAATAATGGTCTCAGCACTCTCATCGTGCTCAATATAACGTTCAATGACCTGATCGAGAATTTCGTAGGGCGGCAGACTGTCTTCATCTTTCTGGTCTGGTGCCAGCTCTGCAGACGGCGGCCGATCAATAACCCGCTGCGGAATTGCTGGCGAGAGGCTATTGCGGTAGCGGGCCAGTTCAAACACTCGGATTTTAGACACGTCTTTAAGTACGTCAAAGCCACCCGCCATGTCGCCATATAAGGTGGAGTAGCCCACCGCGACTTCGCTCTTATTACCAGTAGTGAGTACCAGCGAACCCTTTTTGTTTGAGATCGCCATCAGCAGCACACCACGACAACGCGCCTGTAAATTTTCTTCGGTTTTGTCTGCACTTAAGCCGTCAAATTCGTCGCTCAGGGCGAGCATAAAGGCATCGTAGACCGACTCAATAGAGATCACCTGGTAGCGCACTTTTAGAATTGCCGCCTGGGCCTGAGCATCTTCCATGCTCATTGACGCGGTATAGCGAAAAGGCATCATGACCGCTTCTACTCGATCTGCGCCTAAGGCATCTACTGCAATAGCCAAGGTAACCGCCGAATCAATCCCCCCAGACAGGCCTAAGACCACGCTCTTAAAACCGTTTTTGTTGACGTAATCTCGGACGCCCAGCACCAAGGTTTCGTATATATCTTCCAGAACAGGGCGCAAATCACTAATCTCGCCCTCGTCGAAGCGCAGGCGGCGACCATCCCAGTTGGCGGTAACGCAATTAATATACTCAATATATGCCGGACTGCGGGCAATCAATTCGCCCTCGGCCGAGACGACCATAGACGCGCCATCAAAGACCAGCTCGTCCTGACCACCCACCAAATTACAGTACACCACTGGCATGCCGCCCTGCCACGCGCGCTGAGCCAGCAGCGCCTCGCGCTCAATTTGCTTGCCGGCATGGAATGGCGAGGCGCTCAAGTTGAGCATTAATTTTGCGCCTTCGGCTTTGGCACCCGCGGTGGGGGCGTCTTCCCAAACGTCTTCACAAATGCTGATTGCGGTGGGCACACCAAAGATATCCATCACTAAGGTGTGCTTACCCTCTTTAAAATAGCGCTTTTCATCAAAAACCCGATAGTTTGGCAGGCACTGCTTATGGTATTCATTAACCAATTTACCGCCAAAAAACACGCCGGCGGCATTGTATAAGCTACCGTCCAAAGACCGCGGATAACCCACCACAACGTAGCAACGGGGGGCTTGGCTGGCAATTTTATGCAGCGCCCGCTCGATACGATGAACAAGGCTCTCGCGCAGCAGTAAATCCTCCGGCGGGTAGCCCGTAACAACGAGTTCGGGAAACAAGATTAACTGCGGGTCGTGACGAGAAACCGCCGTTTCAATGGTGGCAATAATTTTCTTGGTGTTGCCTTCGATGTCCCCTACAACGGGATTGATCTGAGCAAGCACAATACGCAGTGAAGTCATTAAACGGTTTCCATCTACAAAAACGGGGCTAAATTCGGTCTTTTCGAGGCAGACCGACCTCAACACTCAATTAGGATGCGATATTCTATCAAATAAGCGGGAGTGCATCCCCCACTATGGACGTATAAACTGAGACCGGAATTAGGGCGCCGCTACGCCCCACCCATTCCGCTGGGGTATTAGCATTTGTGTAGAGTCCCCCTAACATAGGAATATTATGGCCATCGCCCAAGATCATATCCAACAACGCGCGATCATGCGCGTATACAGCGCCTACCGTTTTGCGCTGGCTAGCGCCTTATTCGTGGCCTTAATGTTTGGCCCCGCCAAGTCGACCTTGGGCACCAGTGCGCCCCAGCTATTTGCGGGAGTCGCCTCGGCTTACGCTATTTTTGCGCTAAGCTTATTATTGCGCCACTACTTAATCAAAGGCCACTACACCCCCACCCAGCTGTTCTTTGAGTTTTTTATCGACATTGGCGCGATCATGTTCATGAGCTATTGCTCAGGTAGCACTGATTCCGGGCTCCCACTGCTACTCATCGTGTCAATTAGCGCCGCCAGTATCACTTTACCCAGCCAACTCAGTTTAGCGATTGCCGCACTGGCAACCATCTCAGCGCTTAGTGAAGTCGCGGCCCACACCCTCTATGAGCGAGTTGGCACCCAACAGTTTATTGTCGCCGGCATTACCGGCATGGCGTATTTCTCTGCCGCCATTGCCATCCGTTACCTCAGTGCGCGCATTGTCAAAACCCAGCAATTAGCAGAACGGCGGCGCACCGACATCGAAACCCTCTCGGCAATCAACCAACGAATTGTGCAGCGCATGCAAACTGGCATCATCGTGATGTCACGCACTGGGCAAATTAAGCTCATAAATGACGCTGCTCAAGAATTATTAGATATTCGCCCAGCCAGTGGCGATCAAGATCAATATGCCCCCGCCGTACTCATTGAAATGGCCAAGAACGCAATTAATGATTCGCAAATTATCAGTGTGGGACCCCGCCGACTTGATCTACACGTAAATATGACTAACTTAGAGGCCCACAATCACAGTGATTGCCTGCTATACATTGAGAACATCAGTAAAATCACCCAGCGGGCGCAAAATCTGAAACTGGCATCTCTGGGCCGTTTCACCGCCAGTATCGCCCATGAAATTCGCAACCCCCTCAGCGCCATCAGTCATGCCGCGCAACTGCTCGCCGAAAGCCCAAACCTCGATGACAGCGACACCCGTTTCGCCGAAATCATCCAAAACCATGCCATGAGAATGAATGATATTATTAAAAACATTCTTGAGCTCTCAAGGGGCCGAACGCCGCAACCGGAGCGTTTCGCACTAGGCAACTGGCTGCAGACATTTAACACTGATTGGCGGCCAACCGAACACACCCAGTACAGCATTACTGTCGAAGTCCTCGGTGAGACAGACATTGTCAATGTCGACCGCAGCCAGCTCAACCAGATCGTTTCTAACATTGCCGACAACGCAGTTCGGCACGGCGCGGCAAAACATGGCTGCGCCGCTTTAATTTTCCGTTGCAGCACTTTAGCCCGCTCTGGCGCCGTTATTTTAGATATCATTGACAATGGCGACGGCATTAAGCCTGAAGATGTAGATAAAATATTTGAGCCATTTTTCACCACCCAAGCGCAGGGCAATGGCTTAGGGCTCTATTTGTGCCGGGAGCTGTGTTTGGCCAACCAAATTCATATTTATTATCGGCGCACCGCAGATCAGCAAAGTTGTTTTCGCTTACAATTCTCCCACCCTGATCGCGGCACTCTGCCGGACTAATTACCGTATTATTGAGAAAGCAATTTGAAAGAGCGAACGAATATGCAGCAGTCCGTACTCATTATTGACGACGAACCAGATATACGAGAATTACTCGAGATCACGATCAGTCGCATGGGCTTACACACGATTGCGGTAGGCAATGTTCGCGATGCCATTCAGGCCCTGAGCCAAAATGAAAACATCAATCTCTGCTTAACCGACATTAAGCTCCCAGACGGCTCGGGGCTGGAAATTGTTCGTCACATTCAGCAAAACGCAATGTGTACTGCCGTGGCGGTACTCACCGCCTACGGCAGTACTGAGCTGGCAGTAGAAGCCTTAAAAGCGGGTGCCTTCGACTTTATTAATAAACCCGTCTCGGTTGAGCAGTTGCGCAGCCTAGTAAAAACCGCCTTAAAATTAGACCGTCGCGAAACCCAAGTCGACGGCAGCAGCAATACCCGCTTACTCGGTGAAACCCAGAGCATTATCAATCTGCGGGAGCAAATTTTAAAACTTTCTCGAAGTCAGGCGCCGGTTTACATCAGCGGTGAATCCGGTAGTGGTAAAGAGGTAGTCGCCCGCCTCATTCACGCCAATGGGCCGCGCAGCGACGCCCCCTTTGTGCCGGTTAACTGCGGCGCCATTCCCAGCGAGTTAGTTGAGAGCGAATTTTTTGGCCATAGCAAAGGCAGCTTTACCGGCGCCTACGATCACAAAGAGGGTTTGTTTGAAGCCGCCAACGGCGGCACACTATTCCTCGACGAAGTAGCTGACCTACCGCTAAATATGCAGGTTAAATTATTACGCGCCATCCAAGAAAAGGCCGTGCGCCGCATTGGTTCTACCCAAGAAATCCCGGTTGACGTGCGCATTCTTAGCGCCACTCACAGAGACCTTGCCAAAGCAGTAGCCGCCGAGCACTTTCGCAGCGATTTGTTTTATCGTATTAATGTTATTGAAGTGCAAGTACCCAGCCTGCGGGATCGCGCCAGCGACATTCCGCTGCTGGCCAAATTCCTGCTAGAAAAAATTGGCCGCGAGTGGGGCGTCACACCGCCAACCCTAGACAAGTCGGCATTAGCAAGTCTGTGCGTATATGGCTTTCCGGGTAATGTGCGCGAATTAGAAAATATTATCGAGCGCGCCGCTACCCTTTGCGAAAACAATACCATTACCGCCAGCGACTTATCGCTGCCAAGTATTGCCCCCCAAGCGCATAGCAATGCGTCGGCACCCGATCAAGGCAGCCACTTTGCCGCCGCCAGCGGGCAACTCGAAGAGTATATTGCCAGTATTGAAAAAGAGATCATCGCCGACGCGCTGGAAGCCAATCGCTGGAATAAAACCGAGTCCGCCAAAAACCTCGGGCTCACCTTCCGGCAATTTCGTTACAAGCTTAAAAAATATAACTTAGAATGAAACTGGGCGCCTAAAGCGCCCGTCTTCATTAAGCAACCACTCTTTATTTGTAATACCAGTAAGTTCGATCTCGGTCACCAGAGATAACTGCCCCGTTTACCGGCTTAAAGGGTGAACCTTCTCCACCGAGTACAAATGGTCTTCTCTTGCCGTCGATTTCGACAACACCAGTAATTACTGTTGGCGGCATACCACCGCCAGGAAAACTTTTACGCACATAGTCCCCGGTGAGCAAGGCCACCTGGTAGCCTTGGGCTATCCCTAAATTAGCTGTACAGCTATTCGCGTCGGCCCCAGCCGGAACATCAGGCTTATTAGTTGCGAAATACGCCACACCACTTGCGGTAACGGGTTGATTAACACCTTTCTCGCCAACACCAAGGTTAAAGAAATAGCCGTCAAAGTCCGCCATTGTCGCATCAAATCTCACCGACTTATTGTGATCGTCACTGCAGTCAGCTAATTCGCCCGCGGTATTATAACACTGTAAAAAAGTTTGGTTTAAAAGGTCACCGTTTTTTATAGCAGTAAAGCTATCAGGAAGCTCAGTAACATTGTTGTAACGATCCAAAATCATATAAAAACGATTTTGTACGTTATAAGCTAAGCCCGCTGTAGTGTCTTCGGTATAAAGCGGGTGTTCCCTGTCACCAGTCACGGCCACTATCGCGGCATAATCGGCCGTAGGAATTATATCTGGACCATATAGGAACTTGCGCGCATCATTGCTATTGCCGTCGGCACCAACGCCCAAACTTGCAAATTTACTTAGCTTTATATCTGCAGCGGTACTGCTATCAGTCCCATGCGGCTCCAAGTCCACTCGCCAAATATTGCCAGCCACATCAACGGCGTATAGACGATCTGTTAAACCATCAAAATTAGCGTCTACCAAAGTGATATCGGCTGGAAAGGATTTCGACATGGACGCATCTACACATGCCCCGCCGGTAGCCAAATTACTAATTCCGGCCAGGCAGCTGTTATCGTCCAAGTCTGCATTAGAATCCGCGGTAGCAGCCCAAACTACCTTACCATTCAGCGCATCCAAAATCAGAATGCCGCGACCCTTGGTATTTACACTGGGCGCCGGATCCGCATCTTCGGCTGGGTCGTAGCCCGCACCCATGATCAAAACCGGATTTGGATAAGCGGCTATCTGCGTGACCTTGGCCTGTGACCATGTTTGTCCTAATTCAGAAATCTCGCTATCACTAACCTTCCAAAGGATTTTTGGCGCCACTGGATCCGAAACATCCAGAGCATAAACTAATGCACCACCTCTCCTTGCGGTAATATAGATATACGTTTTACCAAAGGTCGTTAAGGTTTCATCACTTCGCAAATCTTGCAGCAAGGTTGTAGCACCATCAAAGAAATAATCCCGAGGCTCGGCATCATTTACTCCATCCTTATCGTAATCAACAAAAAATCCCGGGTAGCTTACAGCAGGAATATTTGTATATTGACGCTCTAATTTTCCGAAAAATTCGGGCGCTATAAAGCTCCATAACTCTCCGCCAGGCCTAACATTGCCTATGGCTCTAGTTTGATTACCATTTACTGCACGATAGTGGCCGTCGTTTGAACCATAAAAAACGACTACATTATCTTTATCGATAGTCTCGTCGTCACCGACATTATATGCACCAGCATAATTCACTACCGTCGGCCGAGAATGAAGCACATCCCCGTGAATTGAGCCTCTAACGGAAATAGGACAAGCATCACCCCGAGATGCTGCTGGGCAGGCCCCAGTCTTCGCTTCGTTACCTGCTATATCATCACCACGAGCCCAATTCACTAAAGAAGTTGCATCCAGGTTAGAAACACTGCTAGCACAGGTTACAGCGCTAGCATATGCCTCGCCCTCAGCTTTTGCTAAAAATGAATCTGGCCCAATAATACTTTGTATTTGGATTCCAACTTTAGAATTGACGACATTAATTAAGCCATACTCACTACCATCACTAACCGACAATTCACAATCAATGAGATCTGTTGTAACAGCAGTAGTATAACCATGGGCAGCATCGGTGGTGACAACAAACGTATCACTTGGAAACACCAGCGTCGCGACCACATCCTGCTTATCTTTACCAATATTAAAAGAGTCGCGTGGCAGGGTAAAACCGGTTGACGTAACTGAGGAAATTTTACACGAGGCACTCGCAGTACAATTGCTTTCTGCATTACCGGAACTTATGTCTATAAATAAGGTATCCCCAGCGGTTAAGTCTGAATATCCCGCATATGTCACCCGGCAAACACGATCAGCAACCTTCCCACTATCATCACAATCAATAGTTAAACTCTGTGCAGTTTTACGCGAACCCACAGAAAATGTTGCCGAATCACTATTAGTGCCGCCACTAAGCATTGAGCCTAGATTAGACAACAGAGTAGCATTACCATCATTAAAATTTGCAAGCGCAGAGTTTATCGGACAATCATCTTTACTATTACAGGTGTAAACGGTTCTACTCGAAGAACCCGTCAGATTAGCAATTCGCAATGCCTGAGCAACCGCACCTTTTTGAACAAGATCACCATCAGGCGAATCCTGAGTAGGATTGTTCCCTTCTGGACTATTGACCCAGAAACCCTCCGCGGGCCAATCGGCGACCGCACTGCCATCTACCTGCAGCGGAGTCTTAGTCGTCCAGAAGCTTCTGGCACTGTCTAATAAACCACCTGTAATAGGGTTAACGATATCTGTCGCATTAGCAGGACTTTGGCTTGCATCAGTCAACACAATGCTACCGCCAGCATCAATACCAAACTGATACTGTTTAACATTTCCATACCAACGCGGACCAGCCTTTGCGTCTGGGCGGAACATCGCAACAAAGACCTGATTTTTATAAGTGCCTTGGCTATTTTGAGAAACTGGCAATGTTGCCGAAGAAAAGACGCTATTCACATCCTGAACTTCGCTAAAAATTCCGGTAAGAATATCGGTCAAAGCGTCTGATTCATTTGCCTTAACTTTGAATGATTTACCTCCACCCACGGTGCCCATATCTGAAATGAAATTCATCGCAGCTGCTACCTTTGTCTTTGATTGCAATGCCTCGTCGTAAACTGCAATAGAGTAGGTAGTAACATTTCGGTCAATTTGGGCCGAGTCATTAACATCAACCGAATGCATAAAGCGCGTCCATTCGTCCCCCCAATATGAATTTTTTGCAGCATCTGCCTTATCTAAAAGTGTTACCGCTCGGGGCGTCATATACGCATTATATTTATTGCTACCAGCAGCATACTGAAAGGCATTTGTTACTTGGTTCTCGAGAATAGTACTTGCTGACGAGAAATTAAAATCGGCGACGCTGGCAGTTTCTTTAACAGCATTACCCAAATAGACGAATACTGCATTACTGCAGTCAGGGTTGACTTCAGCGTAGCTAGAATAATCAGAGCCGGAGCAAGAATTTCCTTGTCCCGACAAACCATTAAAGACCGCCCATGCCTCGGCAACCATATCACCTACCACCGAGCCTCCATTAAATTTATCAAGCGCTTTAACTTTAGCAATAAACTCCGTCGCATTGATTTCTGTCATTTTTTTCGGCGCTAAAAGTAACTTGCCACATTTGTCTTCAAAAACCATAAGACCAATCGCAAGGCCATTTGCATAGGCTGGCAATTGCGACAATTTGTAAATAGCATTCACCAACGCGCACTGCTCCATACCACCCACGGTATCACCCATTTTGGGAGTAGAGCTTTCGCTAGAACCTTCTGGAACATCCGCATACACACATCCGTGAGTGACGGAAGCACTTATATTCGCCGAGGTATGCCAACCTATAATGACCGTTGAGGTGGAGGTATCAGCAGGGTTCGTGCCGGTAAAAAGATCGATATCTTCGGCGAACACTAATATATTGAAACCAGTCAATAACAAAAACAATCCAAATTGAAGGGCGGACTTAAATTTATTCATTGCTTATACCCCATCAAATACAATTAGTGCCAACATTGGCACGCAAATACAGGCCTTGATGCATAGTGATTTCAGCGCTAGTCACAGCATCCTTAACTTCAGCTTGGACATCCCACGTAATCTCACTGCAATCTGAATTTCCGCTTAGTACTTCGTCAGTAAAAATACCGGTCTCAGGCTTTTGCCCGCTTTTCCAGCATTGATCGTCTTTTGGGTTTGATGTTTTTAATGCCAACAATTTAATCGGCAAGGATCTTAAACACTTCGGTGGAAGCACGTTCGCAGTAATGTCGTCATTGCCGTTACCGTTTAGATCAAAGGAGTAAGTCGCATTAATTTCTGGCACTGGAATTGCAAAATTTGCAGAATTACTAATATAGGATTCTAACGCGGCCTTCGCCGCCGTTCTCGCCTCGAAACGAAATTGCTGATTTCCTGCTATTTTGAAATTAATATTACTGCCAGATAGCATACTGACAACAATAATGCTGAAAACACCCAACATTATCAGCACCACAATGAGAACCACACCAGCTTGCGAGCGAGCGCTTTTATGCATGCTCATTTCCTCGACCCAATAACATTTGGCAAAACGACAACACTTGAAAAAACACTACGACGCACTTTATCGTTAAAAGTACGTTTTACTGCATTTCCATCCGCATCTATTCTATTTAGGTCATAGTTCATGGTCGCCGATGCCAACTTAGTTTCTGTAATTCCCCGCACCAGCAAATTCACTTCAACCGTCACAACATTTTCCCAATTGCTCGCCGGTGACCAAGTACCCGCGTCGCAGGCACTTGGCACGGCAACCTGAACCGGGTTATCAACGTAACAATCTGGACTACCATCAACATCCAAATCCAATCCGTAGCGGTAATGGATATCTTCAACACCATTCACTAAAGATTGGGTCGTAAGCGAGCCTCCGGAAAGCTCAATCATCTTAAGCGTGGGTATTCCATCAGCTGCATCACAATCATCGCAACTGCTCAGAAAATAGGCCCGACTAACATAAGCCCAAGCCGAAGCAACAGTACTGCAGTCGGAGTCTCGCAATGTTAAATTGGCTTTATTATTAGAAAACGCAAAAACAGCTAAATCGGCGTCGCAATTTGACACTTGGAAATAAGGCGCAGTATTTGTTCCAGACAAAGACCCGGGTGCAATCTCCTGAGTATCAACATGGCGAACAACCAGTACTTCGGAATTGGCAACCGTACCCACTGGCAAACAGTCTGGCAAAGCTTCACCTACTGCAAACCCTTGTACGGCAGCAGGCAGATCCGGTGTAGACGCATCGTACTTAAAACCCAAAGTAGTTAGATCAGCGCCATTTAGACATGGCGAAGGTTGGGTATAATTAGCAACACCTGCATGATATTTTCCATAAAACCCACCCAATACAATATCATCACTAAGCACTTCCAAGGCGTAGCGACCGTTTTCAATCTGATCGGAGTTGACTGCCAATTGTGATCGCGTATTACTCATCGACGCAACCAAACTAATAATACCAAGGAGCATGAAAGCGCCTAATCCCATCGCAATCAAAAGCTCCACCAATGACAATCCAGCATGAGTTTTATGCAATTGATACTTCACGACAGGTCTCCCACCCGAACGATTGTACTTACCGTTCTACGTTGCGACTCACTACCAAATTGATTCTTGCCACATAAATTTCCACTTGGCGCAGCGACCGTATCGTTCAATCCCTGCCAAGCAACGGTAACGCGGTAAGTTTGATCAATTGCGCTTAGCTGCACTACACAACTCCTAGCGCCAATCATTGCTCCCATACTATTACCACTACCATCCTGTTCCGCCACACCAATCAACGTCAGATGCCAAGCCTGAATATCCGCGGCAACTCTCGCCTGATGATCAGCGCTACCAATAGCGCAAGCTTCGAACTCCGTAATTCCTGTTCCAAATGTTGCTCCATTTGCTCCATAAGAATAACAACTAGCAACCGCTTTATTAGCGTCTATCCGGTCAACCATATCTTGCAATATATTGAGTGCCTGTAAACGCTGATAAGCCTCAACTTCTTGCTGAACAGTGCGAACCATTAACCCTGCTGCGCCCATCACCCCTACTAACAAAACGACCAGTGCCACTAATAACTCTATAAGGGTAAAACCACTGTGCTTGCATTCGGCGTCGAGGCTCTTCATCAACAGTCCCCCGAATTGATACTAGGCTTACCACTCAAGGAAATAGAAACACATTTGCTACGTTCAGCGTTGCCGGAATCGGGAGCAATAGTCAGTTCTGCCGCGATATTTACACGACCATTACTGCCATACACCACTTGCGTTACCGTCGACACTTTGGGTGTCAGTGTAATGCCGGCCAAACCATCATTCGTTCGTATTACCGTTGCGCCCGCGCTTACCGTCCAACCATTGGACCACCCGCCACTCGCTTGCTCAATTGTAATATTGGTATTGCGTGTCACGGCTTCACTTCGCGCTAAATTAAGCGACGACAACAGGTCATTACTGACACTGCGCACGCGTTGATTTTCGATAAGACCATTAAACGAAGGTGCTGCTATAGAAGCCAAGATGGCCGCTATGGCCAAGGTGACCATAAGTTCGAGCAAGGTAAAGCCTCGCGGGATATTTGGCTTAACGGTTAATTCCAGCATCGGCTTGCTCCGCTGGCGTGGCCTTTCTCACCCTGACTATTTAAGGTCAGCGTGCCGCAGCTATCGCCGCTTTGTGTGCCGCTAGATTTAGGTGTCGCCGTGATGGTGTAACTCGGCGGCGCGGTTGTGTTATCACCCGCCGTCGTAACGGTGTAATTGGTAGCAACTTCGCTTGGCGGGGTTGCGCCTAGCGCCGTCATATCTGCAGCGTAGGCGCGGGCATCTAGAAAGCGGCGCTCTTGCAAATTCGCTACTTCCAGGAGATAACTCGTTGCCGCCGAACGATTCGCGCGCTCAACATAATCGCGATACGAAGGCATAGCGATCATAGAAATGATCGCAATTATCGCGACGGTAATCATTAGCTCAATCAAAGTGAAGCCGCGTTGCCGGGCAGAAACATTCATGAGAAAAAAGCATCCTGTAAATTGGGCGTTTACAGGCTAAACCGCCGCCAGCGCAATGTCAGGCTGATTCCGACAACTGGTCGTTTTTCAACGACCAGCGGCAGGCAGCAAGGCTAATTTGTATCGTTAGGTAAAATAGCGCTGACGTAGACGCTCTCTTAGCGCCGCCAGCAATCGGCAACCGTTTTACTAGAACCAGATGGCTTATCGAGCAAGGCCAATTGCCCAGTTTCATTTAACGTAAAGTTACCGCAGGCGTCGCCCACCATGGGGCCGCTGCGGGTTGCCTTAAGGGTAAAGGTATTATTTGCGGCAGCCGTTGCCGCTATAGTGTAAAACGCCGTGCCACTGTCGGGCACCCTGCTAACAAAAACAGCGGGAAGCGCGGTGCCCCCAGAGGCTGTTGTATAGCGGCCATTAGCCGAGTAATAGCGCTCTAGGGCCTGGGCACTGCTAAAGAGCGCATTAGTTGCTTCGTTACGCCGCGACTTAGCAATTTGCTCTTGATAACTGGGATAGGCAATTGAAGCCAGTATCCCAATTATCGCAACAGTGATCATCAACTCGACTAAAGTAAAACCCAAATTCCGTTTCACACATTTACTCCTCATTGAAACTGCCGCCATGACTGTCTACCTAATAGCTCACCTTCACCGGCAGACTCAGTGACCACACCGATTGTCCCGCTGCTGCCAGAGGTATATTTATATTCAAGGTCGCCAGCGCCAATAATGCCCGGCGTTTTTATCATTTCGTCACTGCCACGGCCGCTGATGGGGTAGTACTTACCTTCAAACAAGATTTGATCTAGCTCATCAACCTTGCCATCGGCATTTACATCTAAGGCTGGGCTGCTCAAGCGCCCACCATTGTTCGCATCTAGTTCCATTAACCAGCTCCGGCCACCGTAACCACAGGCATCGCTATTCGGAATAATGCTAGTAAAAATAATACGGCCATTTCGCAGTATTGGCTTTGATACCGCGCGTTCACCATTTGCGACCCCAGATGGCGCCAATAGCCGCAAATGCCAGCCGTATACCGGTGTGCTAGTTGCACTATTATTGCTAACCAAGCGCACCGGGAAGGCACTACTGCTGCCGTCAGTAAGCGTCCCGGTATTTTCGTAAACCACAGTTTGGGTAACTAAATCGCTACGATTAAGCACTCTTACACCGACATCTCTTATGCCGTAAAAATCTTGTATCTGTGGGCTGCTGCCCACAACGGCGTCGGCGTATTCAAAGTATTTACCCGTTCCAAAATACACCATGTAACCACTTTCTTTGTGAGACCCAACCGTGGGTCGCACCGTAATTGGCTGCGCAAGGCCATTATTATCCACGGCCTGAAAGAGTGGTTTTGGAACACTGCCGTCTTTAAATGCAACATCCCATGTTGCAATTGAATTACCAGTAAAATCAAACTTCCACAGATTACCTTTTAAATCGCCTGCATAAACATAGTCAGTTATGCGGTCGCTATCAACATCGACGGGGACCGGTGTACCCAGCCCGTTGCCGACACCACTAACACCGGTATCGATTGCCTTTAATACGGCGCCTGTCGCCAGATCTACGACAAATAATTTCACATTGTCACCAGAGGCGTAGCCATTACCAAAAATGGCAACCCATTTATTTTCAGCGTCCAAACGCGCAATTACTGGCTCGCTCATGGCAACACCAAGCTTGTCGGTGTCTAACAACGATGTCGCTTTCTCCCACAGGAAATTGCTCTTGGTTAACGAGGCCGGATCGGTAACATCAATGGCAAACACCGACTTGCCACCCGCACCCATGGACCCAATCAATACGGTTCGCCACTGGCCGTTAATATAGGCATCGCTCGCCCGCGGCGAACCGTCTACTGTGTAGCTGTGCACATACGCAGGGTCAGTCAGCGCCGCTAATTTCGGAAAGCTTGCCACCGGCAAGTAGGCGAATTTTTCTTTGCCCGTCAGCGCGTCAAAGCCGTGGAGCATGCCATCGTTAGCACCAACATAAATCATTGATGTGCGAGACTTCTTCGCATTCAAAAAGGTTTTATAACTACTGCCTTCAGTGCCGCTCAAAACCCCAAAACCATAGTCCGCTAAATTGTCGACAAAATAGGGATCTGAATTAATGATATCGCCCAATGGAGTGGAGCGCTGACGCAAGGTAATGCCTTCCTTGCTCTTGTCCCCACGCAGCCAGGCCAGCCGATCTAATGCGGTCGTTGGCGAGCCACCGGCAAGCAACGCCGTCTGTAAACTTAAGGAAAGCGCATTATAATTACTTCCCGTAAAGCTAATAGCCGACGTCACTAGAGTACCCGGCGCGCCCAAGCCAACAACAATATTACGAGTGGCTGCACTGGCAATACTGTTGTTATTGGAATCCCAGGCGACCCCTTTCAAACTGCCATCAGAATTTAAATTGTAGGCGACAATTCGACCAGCCCAATCCAAACTATTAAAACTCGCCTGGTACACCAACGTGCCCGAATCCAAGCGTGTTGAGTTAGAGGCTATTGACGACGCCGACGATTTACTTTGGCTAGTAATGGTGTCCAGTACCCCAGACAAGTCGTTGGCAAATTTAGCAGGCTCTGCCGCGCTAAAGAATCCGCCGCGACTGTTCACACCAGCATGCAATAAATCATCAATTTTATGGGCGTCGGCACTGGTTGGATTTGGCCAATCGATATTGGCGCCACTCTTTATTGCGGCAAATGCCGTCGCAGGATCAATCGTACCGGCCACACCCAAGCCGACACCAAAGGTAACCATATGCTGCCAGAAGGCCGGATTATCTTTCGTCTCCGCAAGCGTGTTGGGCATATCGCTGCGTAAATCATTTTTCCAGTAATACATTGCCACATCAGCGAGGGTGTCGCTGCGACTGTCTTTAAACGGCGAAACCGCTTTGTACTGATAGCTTTGCCCCGCAGACCCGGTATGGGTCGGGTTATCTGTACCGTCGTTATTATTACCGCCAGCGCCAGACACGGAACTTCCAGACCAATAGCCGTCCGTCATTAATACCGTGTAATTGCGGCGACAAGACAACTGCGTACTGGTGTCATTCGTGCCGGGGGTAGCACCCCAAGGCCCTTTATTATCGGTACGTTTATAGTAAGTGCCGACAGCATCAATAGCACGCCGCAAAGGCGTACCTGCACTGGGAATATCTCGCCCATATAGTGCGTCATAAAACGCATCTCGATCACTGCCGGCAAACTTCCGTACGCCTTTAACAACAACCTCAGAGTTCACGCCATCTACGCTAGTACTGGACTGATTTATACTACCAAAGCCAATTCGTAAACCGCTGCTTTGGCTAACAAAGGCAAAGCCGGAGCCCGCTCTCGCCATTGATACTCGCGAACGATAATAGGTATACCAGTTAGCGAAGTTTTGAATTTCCTCAGCGTAAGTGCACACCCCCAATGAGGCCGCCGCACAGTCGTCACGCTTTTCCCGGCCATGACCAGTGAAGGTTTGACCCGATCTGATTTGCTTCCGCTCGTAACTTGCCCAATTCCAATAACTGCCGCTGCCCTTGTACCAAAAATAGGTTGCCGGCCAAAATGTTTTAATACTATTGGTACTGGTGCAGCTATTATCACTTTTGCAACTAAACCAATAATTACTATTGTAGTTAGTATTATCGGCCGTCAAATTTCGGCAAAACGCGGCATTTGGTAGCAGCGTCGTGCGCGTTGGATTATGCAGCGCACACACCGGATTTGCATTTGGGTAGCTACTATTATCCGATTTCACCCATGGATAATAGGTGGAAGACGGATTGTAATAAAGGCTATTAATTTGCGGTGAACGCGAGCGCGCATTATAAGGATCGTTATCGTCAACGGTAGGCACATAATTGGAATAATCACTACCGCCGTAAATACCATTTGCACGAGGGAATATATAGCGACTATTCCCGGCGATGATATCATCAGGCATTAATTCAAACTGCATTGAACCCGAGTCATCGAGCACATACATTACATTAGGCGGTATAGATTGCGTCAAAAACAAAGGGGCCTGGGCAATACCCTCTAAGCTCGTAGCCACGGGATCGGTACAACCCAATTTTTTACCTTCAACCGTTACCTTGGCAATACACGTGTAGGAGAAGTCCTTGTCATTCAGTACCGTTAATATATTACCACTGGTACGAAACGCTGAACTTGGGCAGCTACTCGCATTACCGCTTTTTAAAACATAACTTACGACTCGGTCAATACTGGAAAGCGTCGAGTAAACATAACTGTCGTTACTATTATTCTTCCCAATATCAGCAATGGACGTTTCTGTCACGGTGCAAGACACTTGCGCTGACGCGGGTAGCGAAAAGCCCGCAGCCATCACAAACACGACCGCAAGCAAGCCTATTTTTTTGCCTACGCTTGCTGCATATTTATTTTGCTGTTGCATGAGCTTTCCCCTACGCATATTGCGCGCTGTGATCCTTGTGTAAAGCCGACAATGGCTCTTACAATTCTTGTCGTTTATACGTGGTAGCGAGAACCACCATACTGCGATCACTATACCCATAACCACGGGCAATGATTCGATAAAAGCCGTCGCGAGAAACCGGACGATCGGAATCCAGTACATCATTTTTGTTACCAGCTCGGTTCAATTGCTGAATAATATATTCCGGCTGCTTAGCGGCATCAGGTATTTTATTTTGCAGGCTTAACCAGCCCTTGGAATCGTAATCTGACCATGCCGGATATTTGCAGGCGTCGCGAGTATCCGCGGGGTCTGGACAAGATTGATAAAAGCCGTCTGTACCGTCAAAACCTGGCAGCACGCCACTGCGCAGCACCCCTTCGGCAGTGCGCAAAGCGGCTTCGGCAGACTGAAAGGCAATGGTATTTTCCTTCATATTACCCGCCATACGCTCCTGCAAGGTTGCGGTTTGCATAGAGGCGATGCTGATAATGGTCAAAATCAGCATAAATACCAGGCTCACAATCAAGGCCGCGCCGCGCTGCGAGCGGTAAGGGCGCCAAGTACGTCGAGCTAGGCCATTCATTGCAACCGATTCCTGATAGTAAATACATTGGTAAATACCTGACGCAGACGGCCATCATTATTGGCGACCAAATCGCCAGAGGCATCGCTGAGTTGCTGCGCATCAGCTGCGCCCGTTCTACCCACCACATTGTCTTGCGAGCCATACATAATTAGCTCAATGCGCACGCTCAATACCGTTGCCCAATCGGCTACCTCTGCTGCAGTCTGATATACATCGACCGCGCGATCAGCATTGGTGTCTACACCATAACTCAGCTGCATATTTTCGATACCTTCCACCAACTCGATCGGGGCGGTCGCCACGCCACCAGATGTTAACGTTAATTGCTGGAAATACAGCGCATTAATCGGGTTGCCCGCCGAGCTTTTTCGGCCAGTATCGGCAATAAAAAAGTCTATTACTTGAAAGCCAAACACTTCGGCTTCGCCCGTGTAAATTTTACTCAGCTTATTATCTGAGTTACTGCCATTGGCATGAGCCAAGGTTGTTTGCCCCTCGCCTTTCTTTTTTGGCGTATTCGTAATCCGAAACATATCGCCATTTAAGCAGTCGGTGACCATGACAAAATCTTCTTTAACAAACCCAACGGAGTTGTCTTCAATTTTGACGTTCGCATTATCAGGCGACAAATTGCCAGTGAGCGTAATGAACTGGTCCGAGGCCCGCTTTATTGTCACTCTATCGGTACCTATTACCGCTGACATAGCATCACTCGCACCCACATTATCCACGCCAACAAGCGCCGTACCTGGCGAGAAAATAGCAAGACTTGTCGGAAGAGCAATGTTATTGAAGCCTGCGGCGCCAATCGAGCTGCAGCCCATATAGCCTGCCATCCGAATTTCGCGGGACAAGAAGCGCATAGCAAACCGTGCGTTCTCTTGAATTTGCGCCATCGAATCCAGCATTTTAGAGCTTGTACTGGTCGCCAAAAATACCTGTATAACCGCCGTGCTGAGTAAAATGCCCAACGTCACTGCAATCATTAATTCGACGAGCCCGAAACCGAACTGTTTAACACGCTTTAATCTCATGCTCAGAACTCCGTCACAAATACAAAGCTCTGAATATTACCGCCACCGGCTAATCGTGATTTACTCAAACGTCCTTCATCCCATTGCACAGTGACTGTAATGACATTGCCATCGCGACTTATTGCACCATCACCTTCCGGCAAACGCAGCGCTAACTCAGCCAACCATTCTTGCAAGTCTATGTCGACAATGGTGTCGCCCTCTGGCGCATCATCATCAACGGCTAAGTCATAGCGCCCTGCCAGCGCAAGCGTTCTATTTGCTCGCATTCGATCTGTTATGTCGTTAGACAGGAATACTGCGGCAGATCGGATATTGGCCACTTGATTAAACTTGACCGAATTTAATTGCAATGCAGAGGCACCTAGCACCCCAGTTGCCGTAATAAGCACTGCAATTAATACCTCAATTAAGGAAACGCCACGCTGCGTATAACGACTCATGGGCAAACCCGATCCGTAATCGTGACCTGACCACTCGCGGTGATATTGATATCGCGATCATGACTGCATTTTTCCGGCTCACTGCGATAGCTTAATACCACCGCTTTTGAATCCTGGATAAAGCCTTGATTATCAAAGGTCACACTGTTCACCGAGGAAGTCCCAATTTTAGCCGTGATTTTAGCGCTGGTTTTTATTGGCGGCGTTTCCTTGAACGCCTCACCAGCGTCAAAGCTGCCATTGTTATTTAAGTCGACCCAGGTTTGCCAACCTTTAGCCCAGTCACCGCCGTTAGCGGTTAAAATGACCGGGCGGGCCCTAACTACCGCTTCAGAACGCGCCGCCACAAGTGCCTTTAACATCGACTGGACATCCGCTCGCTCGCGGGAGTTACTAATAAAGGTGCTAAAATTGGGAATGGCCACCGTCGCGAGTACTGCAACCACGGCAACAGTCACCATTAACTCGATAAGGGTATAGCCTGCCCCCAATGCATTCCGACGCAACATCCCAGATCCCTTGCTATCCTTGACTTTCATTTAATCTTACGTAAAGTTATTTGCTACGGGCTTGACTCCAAATAGGATCAAGAATTACTAATATCCCGTGAAATATAGTTCCTAATATACTTTCTCGCCAATAACATGCAGTTTAAGCCACTATGGAAAGGAGTCCATAATGGAAAACCGAGGGGTCACCCTGATCGAGCTGATTAGCACCTTGGCAATCAGTGCTATTTTAGGCCTAATTGCGGTTCCGGCCATGAGTCATTTTATTCAACAGCAGCAGCTCCGGAGCGCCGCCTACAATCTTTATCATTTATTGACAAACGCCCGCGCCACGGCCATTTCACAGCAGCAGCGGGTCAGTGTTTGGAATCAAAATGGTGACTGGCGCAGCGGCGTCGAACTGTTTGTCGACAGCAACGACAACGGTCAACGAGAGAATACTGAGACTAGCCTGTATACCGCAACAGACCACGAAAATATTTATATTAGTGGCAACCGCTGGGTAGCTAACTACGTTTCTTACCTGCCCAATGGCCGTGCAGCCACTGCCAGTGGCGCGTTCCAAGCTGGCACCATAAGCCTGTGCAAGTCTGGTTTAAATGACAAATATCAGCTGGTTATCAGCATTGGAGGGCGGCTGCGACTGCAAAAATCCCCAAGTAACAGCTGCCCATAGGCAGCCAGCGCATATTTTACGAGATATCGATTAAACGCAACTCTTTAGGCAGTGAAAACGTGATATTTTCAGGGCGACCCGCTAGCTCTACCGGGGCTTGCGCGCCGAGTTCACAAAGCCGCTGCACTACCGCATGGACCAGCACTTCCGGTGCAGACGCCCCAGCGGTAATGCCAATACGGGGATTATCAGCCAGCCACTCACTGCGAATATCGGTCTCACTGTCGATCAAATAGGCCTTGCAGCCTATGCGCTCAGCCAGTTCGCGAAGCCGGTTGGAATTAGAGCTATTTGGCGAGCCCACCACCAAAACCAAATCAACCTGCTCGGCCAAGGTTTTGACAGCGTCTTGGCGATTTTGGGTGGCGTAGCAAATATCGTCTTTACGCGGGCCTTCAATATTAGGGAATTTACTGCGCAGCGCGTCGATCACCGCAGCCGTATCGTCCATCGACAGGGTAGTCTGAGTAACAAAAGACAGGCGGTCAGGGTTTTGCACCTCTAGCGCCAAAGCCTGCTCAACGTCCTCAACCAAGTAGATATCACCACCTTGAGCGCCGCTGTACTGGCCCATGGTGCCCTCTACTTCGGGGTGACCTTTGTGGCCGATCAACACGCACTCGCGGCCCTCGCCACTAAAATGGACCACCTCCATATGAACCTTGGTTACTAAGGGGCAGGTGGCATCAAATACTTTTAAACCACGCGTTTGCGCTTCTTTGCGCACCGCTTGCGAAACGCCGTGAGCACTGAAGATCACGATTTTATCGTCGGGTACTTCAATAAGCTCGTCGACAAATACCGCTCCGCGTTGGCGAAGATTTTCAACCACAAATTTATTATGAACAACCTCGTGGCGAACATAGATTGGCGCGCCAAAGACGTCTAAGGCCCGATTCACAATTTCGATGGCGCGATCTACCCCGGCGCAAAACCCCCGGGGGTTAGCCATCATAATCGGCATTTTATTGCTTGTGCCTACCACTACATTCACCTTATTCAATTACGCCTAATTGGCCTGAGCCTGCGCGCTTACCTTCAGAATTTCAACTCGAAAGGCGAGGCTACGACCAGCCAAGGGATGATTGAAATCAACCATAACCGATTCATCGCTCACTTCACTGACCACGCCGGGCAATTCCGCCCGCGCTGCATCGGCAAAGGAAATCACCACCCCCTCCTCAAGCACCATGTCCGCAGCAAACTGACTGCGGGGAAAGCGCTGAATATTAGCCGGATTGCGCTGACCAAAGGCATCTTCTGGCGCCAGGGTAAAGGTTTCGCTCGCACCCGCACTCAAGCCAAGCAACTTGGCCTCAACACCGGGGAGCAAGCTGCCGTCGCCATAGTTAAACGTAGCGGGCTTACCGCCAAAGGTAGAATCGACTTCATCGCCATCAATAATACCTAAAGCGAAGTGCAGAGTAATTTCAGTGCCGGGAGCAATTTGCATATCAGTCATTCAATAGAATCCACACATCCCTCAGGATGATTTTTCAGTTTCGGGATTTAAAAACATATCGAGCAGCAACAGCACTGCGCCAACACTAATGCCCGCATCGGCAATATTAAAGGTGGGGAAATAGTGGTGATCCCAATGTACCGAAATAAAATCGATAACATAGCCAAACCACACACGATCCCACAAATTACCCAATGCGCCGCCTAACACCAGCGCCAGCGCCAGCGACAATAGCCATTGTTCACGCTTGAGGCGCTGCAGCCAGACCGCAATATAAATACTTACCGCCAGCGCTATGACCGAAAAAAACCAGCGCTGCCAACCGCCTGCATCGCTCAAAAAGCTAAATGCCGCGCCACGGTTATAGTGCAAAGTGATATCTAAAACCGGCAATACCGGGTGGGGTTCGGCGTAGCCCAGCGTATTGTTGGCAAGGTACTTCGTGATCTGATCCACGACAATAACCGCGACCACCACCAACAGCCAAAACACCCTGCTGCGCCGCTCAGCCGCCTGCTCGAAGCTCACCCCAGACTCAAGCATAAAACCGCACTTCGCCATTGCCGTCGACGTTATCAATACAGCGGAAGCACAATTCAGGATGCTCTAAAGATTGACCGACTTCTTCACGATGATGCCAGCAGCGACTACATTTCTCGCCGTCACTGGCGGCGACGCGCACCTGTAAACCGTCAACATCGGTAGCCACTGCCTCATTGGCGGCGGACAGCGGCGCTAAACGTGCAGCAGAACTAATTAAGACGAAGCGCAACTCGTCGCCCAATTTAACCAAGCTGTTCATCAGGCTCTCATCGCAGAATAAAGTCACCTCGGTAGCCAGGCTGCCGCCAACCAAGCCTTCTTTTTTGGCGCCTTCCAATACTTTATTAACCGCTGACTTAACCGACTGCACCGTTTCCCAAAAATCGCTGTCCATTTCAGCATCAGCATCCATACGGCTCAAACCCTGATACCACTCCGCAGCAAATACGGTGCCGCTGCGCTGTCCTGGTAAGTGTTCCCACAGTTCGTCGGCAGTAAAACTCAGTATTGGCGCAATCCAGCGGGTCAGCGCCTCGGCAATATGGTACATCGCCGTTTGCGCCGACCGCCGGGCTAAGCTATTCGCCTTGGTGGTGTACTGACGATCTTTAATAATATCCAGATAAAAGCCGCCCAGCTCCAACACACAGAAATTATGTAACTTCTGATAGATCAAATGGAATTGATACGCCTCGTATGCGGCGACGATTTCATCTTGCAACTCGGCGGCGCGGTGCATGATCCAACGATCCATGGCCAGCATTTCGCCAAGTTCAACGGCATGCTCCTTCGGTTCGAAACCTGCCATATTGGCAAGCAAGAAACGCGCGGTGTTGCGGATGCGACGATAGGAGTCAGCGGTGCGCTTAAAGATTTCGTCAGAAACCGTCATCTCATTGCGGTAATCGGTTGCCGCCACCCACAGGCGTAAAATATCGGCGCCCAAGGTGTTCATGACTTTTTGCGGCGCAACCACATTGCCGACGGACTTCGACATTTTACGGCCCTGGGCGTCCACGGCAAAACCGTGAGTAAGTACGCTCTTGTAGGGTGCGCAGCCATTTGTCGCCACCGAGGTCAGCATAGACGACTGGAACCAGCCGCGATGCTGATCCGAGCCTTCTAAGTACAGATCAGCAGGGAACTGCAAATTATCGCGCTGGGCCAATACCGCATAGTGGGTCACACCGGAGTCGAACCACACATCGAGGGTGTCGCTCACTTTTACGTAGTCGCTGGCGTCGTCGCCCAACAGCTCGCTGACCTCAAGGTCGAACCACGCTTGAATGCCAGCTCCCTCAACCCGCTTAGCAATTTCTTCAATCAGCGCAGGAGTATTAGGGTGCAGTTCGGCGGTGTCTTTGTGAACTAACAGGGCTATTGGCGCGCCCCAAGTACGCTGACGCGATACACACCAATCGGGACGCTCTTGCATCATCGACTCGATACGCGCACGACCCCAGCCGGGCATCCAGTTTACGGCGTCCACTTCCTTCATCGCGGTATCCAGCAGACCGTTTTGCGTCATGCTGACAAACCACTGAGGTGTGGCGCGGAAAATAATCGGGCTTTTATGGCGCCAGCAATGGGGGTAGCTATGCTCCAAAGGCTTGTGCAGCAATAAACGGCCGCGCTCAGATAAAGCCTCAATCACATTGTCATTGGCTTTAAACACATGCTGACCGGCAAACAGCTCAGTGTCGGGCAAGAAGGTGCCGTTGGCGGCAACGGGGTTATACACATCTAGGCCGTAAGCCTTACCTGCCACAAAGTCGTCTTGACCATGAGCTGGCGCGGTGTGAACGGCACCGGTACCGGCGTCGGTGGTGACATGCTCGCCGAGAATCACCGGCACCTGGCGGCTGTAAAGCGGGTGTTGCAGCAGCAGATTTTCTAGCGCGGCGCCCTTGCAGCGCCCAACAATCGTAAAGTCTTCAACGCCGTAGCGCGCCATAGCAGACTCGTGCAGCGCATCGGCAAGGAGCACGACAATCGCCTCGCCACTGTTGCGGGTGTATGACACCCACACATAATCCAGCTCAGGGTGCAGGCTCACTGCCATATTAGCGGGTATTGTCCACGGCGTGGTGGTCCAGATCACCAAATTTAACTCGCCCTCGGTGTCGGCTGGCAGGCCACCCGCCGCAAGCATCGCAGCGCGATCAACCGCGGCAAAAGCGACGTCAATCGCTGGTGAGGTTTTGTCTTTGTATTCTACTTCGGCTTCGGCCAAGGCCGAACCGCAGTCCATGCACCAGTGCACGGGCTTAAAGCCTTTGTGCAAGTGACCGTTGTCGACAATTTTACCAAGGGCGCGAATGATATTGGCTTCAAAGCCAAAATCCATGGTGAGGTAGGGATTGTCCCAGTCACCAAAAACACCCAAGCGTTTAAAATCTTCGCGCTGACCATTCACCTGTTTATAAGCGTATTCTCGGCACTTTTCTCGGAACGTGGCGGCGTCAACTTTATGGCCAGCCTTGCCTACTTTCTTTTCAACATTGAGTTCAATTGGCAGGCCGTGACAATCCCAACCGGGCACATAAGGCGCGTCAAAACCGCTGAGGGTTTTCGATTTAACGATAATATCTTTAAGAATTTTATTGACCGCGTGACCAATATGAATATCGCCATTGGCATACGGCGGGCCGTCGTGAAGTACAAACTTCTGCCGCCCCGCACGGGCGTCGCGAATTTGCTGGTAAACGTCCTCTTCCTGCCAGCGCTTCAGCATACCGGGTTCACGTTGGGCCAAATTTGCCTTCATGGCAAAGCTGGTCTCGGGCAGGTTCAAGGTGTGCTTGTATTCACTCATAGTGGCTTCTTACACATTCCAAAGGTTTAAAGATCAAAAAAGGATCGCGCCTGCTCTACATCGTTGGAAATTTGTGCCTGCAGGGCGTCTAGTCCGTCAAACTTCGCTTCTTCACGCAATTTTTTGCGAAATACCACGCGAATTTTGCGGCCGTAAATATTCTGGTTAAAGTCCAGTAAATGGACCTCTAAAATAGCTTTTGATAAATCGCCAATCGTGGGTCGCACGCCAACATTGGCAACGCCGGGACACATACCCTCTGCTGCGCCATAAACTTCAACGGCAAACACCCCAGAGAGGGGTGAACGCAGTCGGTGCAACTCCACATTCGCAGTTGGTGTGCCAATAGTGCGCCCTAGCTGCTGACCAACGATAACTCGCCCAGATATGCTGTAGCGCCGCCCCAACAAACGCTCCGCAAGCGCAAAGTCCGCGTCGGCCAAGACTTCGCGAATACGGGTGCTGCTCACCCGCTCCCCAGCAAACTGCAACGTAGAGGTATCGACTACTTCAAAGCCATTAACATTGCCGAATTTACGCAGTAAGCCAAAATCACCGCTGCGATTGCGGCCAAAACGCAAGTCGTCGCCAACCACAATGTATTTCACACCCAAACCCGCAACAAACAAGGTGTGAATAAATTCGCTGGCGGTAAGATCCCGAAAGTCTGGGGTAAAACGAATCCGCAAAACGCGATCAATACCCAGCTCCCGCAGGGCATCAAACTTCTCGCGAAAACTCATTAAGCGGGCTGGCGCATCATTCGGTGAAAAGAACTCTCTCGGCAGAGGCTCAAACAAAACCACGGTCGACGGCAGCCCCATTTCTTTACCCTTGGCAATTAACTGGCGTAACACCGCCTGATGACCTAAATGGACACCATCAAAAGCACCAATCGTGGCTACGCAGCCGCGATGTTCGGGGCGAAAATGTTTAAATCCGCGGATTAACTCCATGCCTACCATCGTTGTAGTTTACAAAGCGGCTGATTATAACTCAGGAAGGGGCTCGACTAAACGCCAGTGTTGCGCTAATCGCCCCGCAACACTCCTAGCCATGAGGCACTGAGCCACGCAGATCTTTAAGACGCAAGCCACAGGCGACCATTACCGCAATATAAGCGCCACTGCCCGCTATACATAATCCCCCCAAATGGAGGGCTCGCTGCATCGCGCCCCACTGCTGCCAACCATCAAACCATAGCAAGCCATACCAAAGACAGGCCGCCATCGCCGTTACCGCCAAGCCCAGCTGCATGCAATAGCGCCCCCAGCCCGGCAGCATTGTATAGCCCGCTTTTTGGCGAAGACCACGGAACAATAAGGCCGCATTGAGCCAGGCAGATGCCGCCGTGGCCAAGGCCAAACCTGCGTGACCAACCTGCCAGTAATGATGGAGCGGAATAACCAGTGCAAGGTTCATCACCATATTCGCCACCATGGCGATAATACCGATCCGCACTGGGGTCTTAGTGTCTTGGCGCGCATAAAAGCCTGGGGCCAAGATCTTAATCAACATAAACGGAATTAAACCCAAGGTATACGCCCGCAAGCTTAATGCCGACATAGTCACGTCTCGAAGCTGCATTTCGCCGTATTGAAACAAGGTAACCAATATTGGCTCGGCCAACAGCAGCAGGGCCGCCGTGGCGGGCACCGCCATCAACAGCACGCTGCGCAAACCCCAATCTAAGGTCGCGCCAAACGCCAACTCGTTGCCACCCGCTTTTAGCCGCGACAAATTGGGCAAGACCACCGTGGCAATGGCAATGGCAAACACACCCAGAGGCAGCTCAACCAAGCGATCGGAATAATACAGCCAGGAAATACTGCCAGTGGGTAAAAACGAGGCCAAAATGGTGTCGAGCAGCAAATTGATTTGGCTGATCGACACGCCAAATAGCGCGGGAATCATCAGGGTAATAATCTTTTGCACGCCGGGGTCTTCCCATGCCCAGCGCGGCCGCGGCAACATTTGTATGCGCTGCAAAAATGGCATTTGAAAAACCATTTGCACCGCCCCCGCCATTAACACACCCCAGGCTAGCGCCATCGCCGGTTCCGCAAAGTACTGGGAAAAGTACACTGCGGCCACAATCATGCAGACATTTAGGAGCACCGGGGTGAACGCCGGCACCGCATAGCGGCCAAAGGTGTTGAGAATGCCACCCGCAAAGCCGGTCATGGAAATCAAGAAAAGATAAGGAAAGGTGATACGGATCATGTCAGAGGTGAGCTGAAATTTAGCGGGGTCTGCCCTAAAACCCGGCGCAAACACCGTAGCCACTATCGGCGACGCCAACACCGCCACCGAGGTCACCAACAGCAAAACACCGCCCAAGGCGCCAGCAACGCGATCAACTAATAGCTTGATCGACTCCTTGCTGCCATTCTCACGGTACTCAGATAGCACCGGCACAAAGGCCTGCGAAAACGCGCCTTCGGCAAACAGGCGCCGCAGAAAATTGGGAATTTTAAAGGCGACAAAAAAACAGTCGGCGTTGCTACTCGCGCCTAAAAAATTGGCAATTACTACATCGCGAATCAAGCCTAAGACTCTCGACAGCAAGGTCATCACACTGACCAACAAGCTCGAGCGCAGCAAACCGCGCTGTTTGGCAGGGCCTTTCACCCCAGCGGCACCACTCATGCCAGCCACCGTTGGCGCAATGTATCGCGATGTATGCGCAGCCACTGCAGGGCGATTAAGCTATGAGCATTGTCGATCTGACCGGCATCTAACATGGCCATGGCATCGGCAAAGGAAATCACTTTGGCGTGGATATCCTCGCCCTCCTCAGCCAAACCGTAAAAGCCACCGGCGGCGCTTAAATCTGCGCGCCCACAGAACAGGTAAAAATACTCGTCACTGCCCCCCGGCGAGGAATAGTATTCAGCAATAGATTCCATGTCGGTGATATCTAAACCGGCTTCTTCTAAAGCTTCGCGACGGGCTACGTCTTCGGGGTTCTCGTCAGGCTTATCGATAATGCCCGCCACTAACTCTGAAATCCAAGGACTGGCCGAGCGGTTCATTGCCCCAACCCGAAATTGTTCAACCTGCAAAATGCAATCCAGCGCGGGATCATAGGGCAGTACGCCCACCGCAGGGCCGCGCACAAATAGCTCTCGGCTCAACCAGCGCCCCCAGCCGCCTTTATACAGACGGTGACGCAAACGGTATGCCCGCACTTGAAAAAAACCGCGCCAAGCAGCGCGGTCTTCATCTATTTCTACATCACTGCGCTTGAAATCAGCCATTCGCTATTTGCACCACCTCAGAAACGCCGCTCGGTATACCAGTTAACATCGCGGGCATTTTTATCGACTTGATCGACCACGTCTAAAATCAGCGCAAACAGCGCCATGCGCACTAAGACACCATTATCCGCCTGCCGGAATATAGCCAAATTCGGATTGTCATTGAGGTCGTTGTCGAGCTCATTCGCCTCTGAGCGAGAGTCCCGGGGCAGCGGATGCATTATGACCGTATTGGGTTCGCAATTGCGGGTGTAAATTGCCTGATTCAGGCGGTAGCGGCCACGATACAAATCGGCCTCAGCGCGATCGGCAAAGCGCTCTTCCTGAATTCGAGTGGAATAGGCAATATCAACTTTAGAGATACTGCCCTCCATGACATCGGACTCAAGCACGGTATGACCAGCACTGCGCAGCTGCTCAACAATGGCGCCCGGCATTTGTAACTCTGTGGGCGAAATTAACACTACGGTGACATTGCGGTATAAACACAGCAATTTACACAGGGAGTGCACGGTGCGGCCGTATTTTAAATCACCGATCATGGCAATACGCAGGCCATCGAGATCACTGCGACCCTGATGCTGCAGTTCTTTGCGGATGGTATAGAGGTCTAATAGCGCCTGACTGGGGTGCTCATTAGCGCCGTCACCACCGTTCATTACCGGCACTCGACTCGCAGCGGCAAACTCCGCCACCGAGCCGGAAACAGGATGGCGCATAACGATTACATCGCTATAGCCACTGAGTACCCGCGCGGTATCGTAAAGTGATTCGCCCTTAGCAATCGCCGACGTCTCAAAGCCGGTGGTTTCCCGCACTTCGCCGCCCAGTAAATTAAAGGCGCAACCAAAACTCACGCGAGTTCGCGTAGAAGGCTCAAAAAACATATTGCCGAGAATGGCACCGTCGAGGACCTTGGTCACGCGCTGCCGATGAGCATAGGGCTCCATGCGGTCGGCAACTTCAAACACCCGCTCGATATCGCCGCGGTCGAACTGACTAATAGAGAGGATATGGCTACCTGAAAATTTCAAAGGGTCTCTCCGCGTTAATTACATTGTTACCATTTCTTCGGCACTGCTACTGCCTTCATCAAACTGCAAACTCGCCCAGCGCGAATAGAGCGGCGAGCTTTGTAAAAGTTCGGCATGATTACCGGCCCCCACTAACTTACCGTGATCCAGCACCGCAATAATATCCACGTCGACCACTGTCGCTAGGCGATGGGCTATCACAATGGTAGTGCGCCCTTTCATTAGCAATTCCAGGGCCTGCTGAACCTGATACTCGCTCTCGGCGTCGAGCGCGCTGGTGGCCTCATCGAGAAGCAGCAAGGTTGGGTCAGCCAGAATCGCCCGCGCAATGGCAACCCGCTGACGCTGACCGCCCGAAAGGCGAATGCCGCCCTCACCAACAAAGCTGTCGTAGCCGTCGCTCAAGCGCTCAATAAACTCGTGAGCATAAGCTTTGCGCCCCGCCGCTTCAATCTCAGCCATCGTCGCATCAGGCTTGCCGTAGCGAATATTATCGGCAACGCTGCCGGTAAACAAAACCGGCTGCTGGGGCACAATAGCAATTTGCGAACGCAAGTCCTCTAAACTCAGATCCCGTATATCAATACCGTCAAAACGAATTGCGCCGCCCTGGACATCGTAAAATCGCAATATCAAATCAACCAAGGTCGACTTCCCTGCACCCGAACTCCCCACCAGCGCCAAGCTGCTGCCCGGCTTGATATCGAGGCAAAGCTTATCGATCGCCTGCTGCTCTGGTCGCGAGGGGTAACTAAAGCAAACCTGATCAAATTCCAAATGCCCTTTGGGCTCGGCTGGGAGCGGCACTGGCGTATTTGACGAGGGCACTAAATTTTCGGCTGCGAGTAGCTCTAGCAAACGCTCAGTAGCACCTGCGGCGCGCTGCAAATCGCCGTAGACCTCTGAAATTGCACCTACCGATGCGGCAACCATGACCGCGTAAAAGATAAATGCCGTCAACTCACCGCCGCTAATTTTTCCGGCCAAGACATCCAACCCACCGACCCATAACATGGCGGTCACCGCGCCCAGCACGAGGGTTATGACAATGGTGGTTAACCACGCACGCTGATTAATACGACTAATCGCTACCCGAAATGCCGACTCAACATGGCCATCAAAGGCATTGCGATCCAGTTCTTGATGGTTAAAGGCCTGCACCATTTTAATATTTTTAACCGATTCACCGACAAAGGTACCGACGCCAGCGATCTTATCTTGGCTGGTTCGCGACAAGCTGCGGACCCGGCGACCGAACACAATAATTGGCACCACAACCAAGGGCACGCTGAGCATCACCAGCGCCGTTAGTTTCGGATTGGTGATGAAGAGCAATATCACCCCGCCGATAAACATCAGCAAATTGCGCAGCGCAATCGATACTGAAGAACCAATGACGGTCTGCAATAAGGTGGTGTCGGTGGTGATACGGGATTGAATTTCCCCGCTGAGATTGGTTTCAAAATAACCGGGATGCAGGTGCACCACGTGAGCAAATACCGCCTTGCGCAAATCGGCACTAACGCGTTCACCTATCCACGACACCAAATAAAAGCGAGTAAAGGTGCCCACCGCCAGCAACAGGATCATCGCGGTAAAGAGCAACAAGGCTTGATTCAAAGCGGCTTCAGTCGCGTTGCTAGAGAAGCCCTGATCAACCAGCATCCGCAGTCCCTGCCCGATGGAAAGGGTAATGGCCGCAGTACACACAAGGGCTATACTAGCGCCAATCATTTGCCAGTAATAAGGCCGCAAAAACTGCATCATGGCCTTTAGTACGCCGACGTTTGTGCTTTTTGCTCGCTCTGGACCGCTATCTGACATTACCTTCCCCTGTTTATCGGCGGGCATTATCGCCTGTATCAAGCCTGCGGGAAAGCGGCGTTTTTCAGCGTTTTTTTAGGCCTGCGAAGTAACAAGAGCATCTTTGGCGCTACGCGTCATTTTTTTGATTGCCGCCTCACGCTGAGATGCCTCAGAGCGATTTTGTGCGGTCTCGCGGTAGACGATTGCCTGGGCGGGATCACCGCGAAAAAACCGTGCGCCTCGCCCACCCTCGCCACAATGTTCGCGGAAACGACGCTCCGGGTCGGTGCTAATACCGGTATACAGTTTGCCGCTGCGGCTGCGCACCATATACACCCACCACGGGGAGCTCACAAACCTTCCTGCTCCAGGGCATCGGCATATTCGCTTAATTCATTGAGTATCATGGCGTCTGTAGAAGAATTGCGCTCCAGCGCCAATTCACCTAAGCGCTGGCGAAACTCAGCGAAACCCAGTTGACCCGGTTCGGGCTGACGCAGGCGTCGGCGGCAAAACTCCAGCCACTGCTGGCGCTCAGCCCCAGTCAAGGTCGCAGGGTAATTACGCGCGCGGTAACGCCAGAGTAATTCAGGCAGACGTTGATCGCGAAAGGGAAAAGACTGCCCCGCCAAAGCCTCTGGATCACTGCTGCGCACCGAGTCCATCAAATGACGATCTTCGCCACTGAAAAAACCGCCGCCATAGAGCATCACATCGGGATCACTGCTTTCGGCGAACTTGCGGCCACCAAATAGTTTTTGCAGCTTGGCCGTAAGGGCACCGCTTTTACGAATGCGCTGCCAGTTGCGCCGACACTGGGCCATGTCGAGCTGTAAACGCTCGCATACGGCGTCATCCAGCAATTTCGCTGTCGCGACAATAGGAGCGCGATTGATATGAATTTCTTTGAGGGGGATACGCTCTGCGCCCTCGGGCAAATCGGCGGTGGCACTGAATACCCGCGCCGAGATTCCTTCTACCGACAAATCAATTAAGGGCTGAGGATCAACACTGAGGTCGTAAACAATCACACTGTTTTTGTTGTCGGGGTGCAGGGCCAGCGGCATCATCAATGCCGAGCAAAACTTCGACGCAGGCAGGCGACCGGAGACATGCAGTACCGGCACTTGCGTGACCGTATCCAGCATCGCTGCCACAGTGCGTTTGTCCCGCAAGCTCAGTGCGTAATCAAATAATTTAGGCTGTCGGGCTTTAAGTAATTTTGCCAAATCAATGGTGGCATACACATCGGATAAGGCGTCGTGCGCCGACTCGTGGCTTAAGCCATTGGCCGCCGACAATTCTTCAAGCCGGAAGCTTGGGGTGCCATCTTCCCGCACCGGCCATTCAATACCCTCTGGCCGCAGGGCCCGACACAAGCGCGCGACATCGATAAGATCCCAGCGAGAATTGCCGTTTTGCCACTCCCGGGCATAGGGGTCAAAAAAGTTGCGGTATAAGGTGTAGCGAGTGACTTCGTCGTCGAAGCGAATACTGTTATACCCCACGCCGCAGGTGCCGGGCTGCGCCAGCTCGGCGTGAACAATGGCGATAAACTCCGCTTCCGACACACCGTCTTGCAGTGCTTGCTGGGGGGTAATACCGGTAATTAAGCAGGCTTCGGGATGGGGGAGATAATCTGGACTTGGCCGACTGAACACCATTAGGGGTTCATCGATAATATTCAAATCTGCGTCGGTGCGCACCCCGGCAAACTGCACCGGCCGATCACGAGCGGGATTAGCGCCCCAGGTTTCGTAATCGTGCCAGTAGAAGGTTTGATTTACCAAGGTGTGCTCCTATACGCGAAAAGCGCTTACTCGTCGGACGTCGGATGTCTGGCGTCGGACGTCCAAGCAGGCATCTCTCGCTCTGCGTCAGACGTCCGACCCCCGACGTCAGACTACTTCTATCGCCTGCTCTTCAATCTTCGCTTTCCAGATCTGCGGCCCGATCTTGTGCACCGATTCACCATTCACATCTACCGCAACAGTCACGGGCATGTCTTCAATGGTGAATTCATAGATCGCTTCCATACCCAATTCGGGGAAGCCGACAACTTCGGATTTTTTGATCGCTTGGGCAACCAAATACGCCGCGCCGCCAACCGCCATTAGGTAGGTAGCACCAAATTCCTTGATGGCATCGATGGCCACATCGCCGCGCTCGGATTTACCGATCATGCCCATTAAGCCGGTTTCGGCGAGCATGGTGCGGGTGAATTTATCCATACGGGTAGCGGTGGTTGGGCCTGCAGGGCCAACAACTTCGTCGCGCACTGGGTCAACGGGGCCAACGTAATAGATAAAGCGACCTTTCAGGTCTACGGGAAGCTCTTCGCCCTTGGCCAACATATCGACCATTTTCTTGTGAGCAGCATCGCGACCAGTCAGCATTTTACCGCTCAGCAAAATGGTATCGCCTGGCTTCCAAGTGGCCATTTCTTCCTGGGTAACGGTGTCTAAATTAACACGCTTGGCATCACCTGCTTCGCGGGTTACTTCTGGCCACTCATCCAACGACGGGGGTGTCAGTGCCGCTGGGCCACTGCCATCTAGCGTGAAGTGGGCGTGGCGAGTCGCCGCGCAGTTAGGAATCATAGCAACGGCTTTATTGGCGGCGTGGGTTGGGAAGTCTTTTACCTTCACATCCAGAACCGTGGTTAAACCACCCAAGCCCTGTGCACCAATACCCAGCTTGTTTACTTTTTCAAACAATTCTAAGCGCAGTTCTTCAGCGCGGTTGCTGGCACCGCGCTTTTGCAGATCGTGAATATCAATGGGGTCGAGCAGCGCTTCTTTGGCGATAATCATCGCTTTTTCAGCAGTGCCGCCAATACCAATGCCCAGCATGCCCGGCGGGCACCAGCCCGCTCCCATGGTAGGTACCATTTTCAACACCCAATCGACGACTGAGTCAGACGGATTGAGCATGGCAAATTTGGATTTTGCTTCAGAGCCGCCGCCTTTGGCCGCAACATGCACGTCTACAGTGCTGCCGGGCACGATCTGGTAGTGGATAACTGCCGGGGTATTGTCTTTGGTATTGCTGCGAGCACCATCAGGATCGTCCAAAATTGAGGCGCGCAACACATTGTCTGGCAGGTTATAGGCGCGACGCACACCTTCGTTGACCATGTCACTCACGCCCATGGTCCCTTCCCACTGCACATCCATGCCCACGGTCAAGAACACAGTAACAATACCGGTATCTTGGCAAATCGGGCGTTTGCCCTCGGCGCACATCCGCGAGTTGATCAGAATTTGCGCCATGGCGTCTTTGGCGGCGGGGTTTTCTTCACGCTGATAGGCTTCATCCATAGCGCGGATAAAATCAACGGGGTGGTAGTATGAAATGTATTGCAGCGCGTCGGCCACACTCTGAATGAGATCGTCTTGACGAATTACGGTCATCGGAGGACTCCTGAAATGATGGCGACAGCGGCCGGAATGGCGGCAGAGTATACACTAGCTAAAGGGCCGTGGTGTAGTACACCATGACCCTTATCACCCAGCGCCCTGCTCCCGCTATTTGCTTATCTCGGGGACGGACTGCCCGAGTGGTATTGCGACATTGTCTGACGCATAGACTCGATATCGCGATTCACCTGCTTGCGGAAGGCATTGATTGAATCCAGCCAATCGTCATTTTGACTAACCCGGCGCTCAAGATCTTTAACACGCGCATCCAATGCGCCACCAGAGGCGACTTGTTTACCCATATCTAATAACTGCTTGCGATTTACTTCAGCTTGGGCAATAACTCGATCTAGCTTGCTCGCCATTGAGGTAAGCGATTCACGTTCAGCATTGTAAGACTTTACAATTTTGGCAACTTGCTCGTCGCTGGTCCGCAATTTCGCTTCAAGCGCGGCTATACGCTTTTCAGCTTTTTCTAAATTGGCTTTTTGGGTAGTCAAACTAGCGTCATGCTGAGCGAGTTCCTCTTTCTGCTTTTTCCAAACATTGTCCCACAGCTTGCGCACCTCCGAATCCATTTCTTGGAGTCTTACCTGAGTTGAGGCGCTGGTCTCGCTAATACTTTCATCGGCAACCGACAAGCGCTGCTCCAAGAGATCGATCCGCCCCTGCCCAGACTGCAATTGCTTTTGCGCACTGCTCAGCTGCTCATATAAATAATATGATGCGCCAGCCAGCGCCAATATCAGCACCGCTAACATAAACGTCACGAAACCACTGCCGCCACCACTATTCGGCGGTGGCGGCGGCGCAGATGGAGTCTTGCGCTGCGGCGGGGCCTGGACAATATCGTCCTCGTCAATCGAGAGTGAAATTTTTGGTTCCTGTCTTTCCGTGCTCACGCTTAATAACTCACTCTAATTAGGGGCAGAAAAAAACCCATTATGACACTGACCTAACGGGGCTTAAAGCACCACATTCGGCATTTGAGCAGCAATTACTACCCAAGTTCCGCGGCTTTGCTATACTTCAACGGTTTTACGCTAACACAGCGCGGCAGATGGTTGTACATTGACTCGACGCTGCAGTGCACACAAAAAAAATTAGACAACGACAAAACGCGAACGAGGATTCATTAATGGACGCATTTATCTCCCCAGATTTACTACTACGCTGGCTGCACGTTTTATTTGGTATTACCTGGATTGGCTTGCTGTATTATTTTAATTTTGTGCAAACAGAATACTTTAAAGAAGCTGAACCCGCTGCCAAGGCCGATGCGGTTAAAAAGCTCGCACCGCGCGCGCTATGGTGGTTCCGCTGGGGCGCCATGTTCACCTTCATCACCGGCTTAGGCTTACTGCACTTCACCATGGCTCGCGGCTTAAACGGCTACATCATTATTGGCGCCCTTATGGGCACCCTGATGTTCCTCAACGTGTGGTTGATTATTTGGCCAAATCAAAAAATCGTGTGTGGCATCGTACCTGGTGACGCGGCCAAAGCAGCGCCAAAAGCTGGCCTCGCCTCGCGGACTAACACCCTGTTCTCGGCCCCTATGCTAATTGGCATGCTGGGTTCACTCCACGGCGGAGCCAGCCCTGCAAGTATGACAGTGGTGGGTCATGGCGGCATAGTAACCAATGGGTTGTTAGCTTGTATCGCTTTAATTATTGCTTTAGAGCTCAATGCCATTTTTGGCAAAACCGGACCGATGACCACCGTTAAAGGTGTCATCCATTGCAGCATTGCACTTACCTTGGTGATGGTCGCCTTGCTACAGTTTGTATAAAACCAACGCAGAACACAAAAAGGGGAGCCAATGGCTCCCCTTTTTTACACCCGCCTCACCCCAAAAGCCAAATTAAAACTGACCTGTACGGAGCAACACTAAAGTACAGGCCTCTTCTGTCGCGATCCCCGCCCTATTAAAAGCGGCAGCCATTTCATCTGATTCAGTGCCCGGATTAAATATCACTCGGCGCGGCGCCAGCGCAATAATTTTCGCAACATCCTTACCCAGTAAATCAGCGCGAACATAAACACTTACGGTATCAACCTTGTCTTGTAGCTGGTCAACACCCGCCACGCAGGCGATTCCCGCCACTTCTGGGTGATAAGGGTTCACCGGCAATACTTTGTGCCCGCAATCAGTGAGTAGCTTTACCGCCTTAAACGAGTAACGCTCTGGCTTCGGACTCGCGCCCAGCACTACTACGGTTTCTGCGGCTACCTTAGTTTTTTCGGCAAACACTTTTCAACCTCACAAAAAAACCGGGCGACCAGCGCCCGGTTGGAGCTAAACCTAGTGTTTTACTTCGCGTTCTGACCAATCCAGCGACGCAAGGTAGATGCTAGCTCTTGCGCGTTATAGGCCTCAGCATCATCGGGCATAGGATTTTTACCCATTTTAATTTCCAATGAAGCCTGGTAGTTAGTACGCGTAGTTGAAGTCGACACACCACCGCTAATACGTGAAGGCGTCTGAGTGACAACAGTATCGCAACTTACTAGGCCGCAGCGCTGATATACCGCGGTATGACCACCAAAGTCATTAATGGCTGAAACTCCGCCAGTCGTGCGGGTCTTGCCTTCGGTGTCACGATTGACCAAACGGAACCAGTTATAGCCATTCTGCAGGGTCAGCTCTGCCGCCCGCAACATTGCATAATCATTCACAGTCTCTTTATCAGTCCGGCTATTACCGGTAAACGTTACCCGGTAACGGTCAGCGCCAAGCTCGGTTTCGGTGTATCCATAAGCCCCGCGCTCTTCTGCCGGCTTATATACGGTGCCACTACTGCTACAGGCCACTACCGCTGTCGATAACAATGCAACTAATACTAAATGTAAACGCATATTATTCCCCTCTTGATTTACCACTAACCGCCAATACCAAAGTATTAGCGGTAACGTTTAACTTGTGTACGTAATAATACCTAATTGAGATTAACTGAAACTGAACAGAATTATTCTTATGGGTATGAATGAGTCCACCACGGTGAATTTCAATATACCGAAAGACACCAAATTAAGCGATTTCGCTAACGGCGTAACCCGGCGAGAAAACGCCATGCGAGAATAGCATCAACGCGCTTGCGCCACCGTCATTACGGCAAGATGTTGCTGACCCGGCGCCAATTGCAGCTCATCGGCAAAAGCCATGCCCCGCTCCACACAGACATACTCTGAAAAATGCGGCCCGACATCCGCCATGTCTTTAGCGAGTGCCTCACCGGGATTCCACACCACCACGGTGTCGCAGCCCCGACCACTAATCACAATATTTCGCTGAGTATCATTTATGCACTGCCGACCGCTGAGCCCCTCATAAACCCGATCAATCTCGCCCGTAAAATGCAGTGCTTCGTCCTGTTTAAAACGGGCTAGTTGCTGGCAGTTATCGAGGTATTCGCCACCCTCGACACCATTTAGTCCAAGGGCAGACAAGCCCGATACCGCGAAATAGCTGTGCAATGCAAAACTGAGGGGCATAGTGTCGTCACTGTTATTGCGCACGGACAAACTCAGGGTTAAGTCATTAGCTAATAAAATAGTAAGTTGAGCAGAAAAAAAACAAGGAAAAATGCGCAAATCAGCCTCGCTAGGCTGGAACAGAAAACTAATTTCCAGATCCCCGTCAGCGGACTCAGCAATATTATCTAAGGCCCAGGATTGATTCCGCGCAAAACCGTGCTTAGGCAACTCAGGTTCACGACGATTGACACCAAACCACGGCAAACACAGCGGAATTCCACCTCGAATCGCTTTGCCCGGCTCAAAAGATTCAAGCGGGCTCAGCCACAATAGGTCATCTTCGCCGACTGGGCAAAAAGACAAAACCTGAGCACCCTGTAGGGCAATCAATGCCCGACATTTTGCGGTAGTGCATTCCAGTATGGGCAAATCCCCAACACCCGCAAATAGCGAGCTGGCGGAAAGCAAATTAACCTTAGCACTGACTAATTCGAGAGCGTCTAAAACCATGATTTATCCTAGCTTGGTTGCATCTAGCATCTAGCATCTAGCAAATAATTTTCCGCAAAGTGAGCATTTCACTCGCGCCTTTTTGAAATTGATATGGCACCGGCTTTAACTCAGCTCGATATTCACGCTCATTAAAATACCGCAACACACCGGGAAGATGCTGCGACAAGCGACCATCAAGACTCAATAACGGATAGACACGAACCTCTTTGGCCACCCGACACATTTCGGTGAGCGCCTCTATATGCTGCGCGGCATCAATCTGTTCGCTGTATAAAAACAACAAATGCGAACACAGACCAAGGTCAAATTCATTATCAAAAAAAGGAAGTTCAGGTAAGCTGGCATCAACATAGCGGCCTGCCTCGATGCCTGCATCAAAATCGTCCAAAAACCGATTCATCGCCGACATCCGCACCGAGCCAAGGTGGCCAGGGTCTTTGAAACTACTCCAATAATAGCTGTCGGCGTTGCGAGCAAGCTCAGCGATCATACCCGGGTAGACGCGCTGAATACGGCTATTGATTTCCGCTTTACTGAATTGGTAAATCGGATCAACAGACATAACCCGCCCACCAGTTTGGCTCAGCTCAGCATTAAAGCTGGCCGGACCATCGCCACAGCCGAGAATATGTCCCTCTAAATCCCTTTCGCTAAGGGCAAACATACGGCAATACTCTGCGTATGAACGCCCCCAAGGAACAATTGACGACAGCTCCAAATTACCCTCACCCAATAAACGGCGCACTCGCCTCATAAAAGAATGGGTTTAAGTATAGAGACGACTGGCGCTTCGACACAAATTCTTATCGAGCGACGGCGCGTAAATTACGCTCTGGAGTCAGTAACTAAAAAAGGAGAATTGAGCCAGCACACATTACTGGCTCAACAAGTATTACTAAGGCGCCGCCACCGCAATCGCAGTACTCGGGTCTACAGCAAAATCCGGCTCACCAGCGGCATCCAAGGCAAACAAGGGTAGTCGCACACTGGCCGCAATATTCACGACGGGGATCGTCAGGTCCCGAGAAAATGACTCAATATACTGGGGATGGTAACCGCTGACCCACAAGCCCAACTCATCACCCGACGCTAAACGCTCAGCAATACCCACCAAATCGATGTCAGCGTGATCACCTAGGCCGCGCACCGGCATGATCTGGTCGTCGAGTAAACGCCACTCGCCCCCGACATTCCGAATCGCGATACCAACAAACAGGATGCTGTCGCAGCCGGTGCGAATAGTAGGCACCCCGCCCAGCGCGCAAGCTTCGTCATTCACCATTTGCGGGGTAGACACTGCAATATCGAGCTGTGGGATACCGGCAATAATCAGACCGTTACTATCACTGACGGTTAGTAGCGGGGCAATACTCACATCTTGCGCGAGAACATGGGCCGTCTGCGCAGCAACGCCGTTGGGCACATTGGCGACTGCCAAATCACTAAACTCACTGAAGCTAATCGCCGTCGTATCATCGGCCGAGCGGCGAGCCTTAAACTTGCTGACCGGAATATTCACCGCATCGTCATCTGCCAGAGAAACGCAAATTTTATTCTCGCCACTGAGATCCGCCGCGGCAGTCTGGCCCCGCAATTTGGCATTAAACCAATCAATTGTCGCACTGCGCTGAGTTCTTTCGCCGCAGGCGAACTTACCGCCCAAGGCTTGAAAATAAATCGGCTCTGGCGTTTCACCCACAAAATTAGGAATGATATGGCCGCTTTCATGGGTCAACAGGCGAACCTCATGACCGCTACCGGCGGCGCGTTCACTTAGGCACTGAAAATTCCACCATGCGTCATTAAAGTTAAACAGGGTGTCGCGAATACCCTGAGTTAACAGGATATCCACCCCCGGCTGCCCGGTGTAGCTATTGCTCCCCGGCGCTTCATTAAACTCACTACTGATATTATTGTTTAGCGGACTAGCAGCAAAACTGTAGGGCATGGTCGCTTGGCCGTTCAGTCCACACCAATACTGCGGGCTGTGGTAGGCAAACCAGTCCAAGGCATCGCGCGGAAACTCATTAGTCGCAATACCCCGCAATAAGGTTTCTTTAACAAAGGGGTCGAGGCCTCGCGCCAAGGGTGACTCTTGATTCTCAAATCCGGGCTGATAGCTGCCCGCTTCACCACCGCCAACCAGTAACAAACTCCAGCCTGACTTCACCACATCACCCGGATTTAAACTAAAGGGCAGGTAATGCCACGTAATATCCGGCACCATCGCGTCCATACGCTGTTTTTCATCCACGCCGTGAATCAGCAACTGGTAGCCACCACCGTAGCTAGAGCCGACGGCGCCACTCAGCAAGTTTACGCCACCGGCAACACTTACCGCCGGATCTGGCCGTGGGGCCAATTCGCCCGTAGCCTCATCGCGCCAGGCCAAATAATCTAAGTTGGCTTCAGCCCAATCCAGTATTTGCAATAAATCCAAGCCTTCTACGTCTGGGTCCATTACCCGCACGGTGCCGCTGCTGTCGCCAAAACCGCGCTGATCGATACTAATCACCGGATAGCCGCCCGCAATGAGCAGATCTAGGGCATTACCACTGTAATCACCGGCCGCCGGATCGCTAACCCGTGAGCCGCCAAAACCGTGGCCGTGCAACACCAAGGGGTGGGCACCCGCAGCGCGCTTGCCGCAATCTAGAACAGCAGGCTCAAATACTTCAAAACTGATATTTTCACCACTGGCTGAGGGTAAAATTACCTGGTAATGGCGGTTCGCCGTAACCGTTGCAAAGCTGTCGCCGCAGGAGGCATTAGTTTGCGCCGCCGAACAGCCCTGGGCATCGACGGTCGACTGGGCAGCAGAATTCGCGCAAAGATCTTCTTCATTACCTACGCCGTCGCCGTCACTGTCGCGGTTGTCTTCAGGGTCACAAGCATCACCGATACTATCGGCATCAAGGTCTTGCTGATTGGCATTCGCCACGGCGGGGCAATTATCTTGATCGTCGCTAACCCCATCATTGTCGGCATCATCATCGCAAACGTCGCCAACACCATCGCTGTCGGCATCGGCTTGGTCGCTATTGGCTACTGCGGGGCAATTATCACTGCTATCAACCACTCCGTCGCCATCACTATCAGCGGGCTGACTAACCTCACCAGAACCTGGATTGCGTGAAGAGCTCGAACTAGAGCTGCCGCCGCAGGCAGAGAGGGCGACAAGAGTAACTAAAATGATTAGTAGGCGGCTATTTAACATGATGGTGTCCTAAATTTATTATTGCTAATACTTACGCAAGATATCTGTTTTAGATTCGCGAGGGCCCAACTAAAACATTTTTACCCAGAATTCTCAAGATGTAACATAGCAAAAGCGTTAGATAAATTCCCCCATGCATATGCCAGCGCAACGTGAAATAATCCCCCGCCAAACCCATTCCCGCCACTGAGCGCCCTCTTCAGGAATTCCACATTGCGACGCAGCAGCACACCTCTTGCGCTTCACCGCCTGAGCAAAACAATAAATACCTGGTATGTTCGCCGCTACATCGCACCCCAGTTCGACAGCTTGGGCAGCCTACCCGACGTAGTGAACCCGCGCAGCGTGGCCATTTTTGGCGACAACATTCATTTGGGTAAACACGCGCATATTATCGCTTCGCCAGACAATATTATTCGTTTAACCAGTTGGCCGAGTCGGCTTGGCGAATCGGAAATTCGCATCGGCAATTACTGCCTAATATCACCTGGCGTACGAATTTCCGCAGCCAAATCCATCCGCATTGGTGACAACTGCATGTTTGCCGCCAATGTTTATATCAGCGACAGCGACTGGCACGGCATTTACAACCGCATCCGCCCCTTCCGCAGCGAAAAGCCAGTGGTATTAGAAGACAACGTCTGGCTCGGTGAGCGCGTCATCGTCAATAAAGGTGTGCGCATTGGCGAGAACAGCGTGATTGGTGCCGGCAGCATTGTCACCAAAGACATCCCTGCGAATGTGATTGCGGCGGGCAATCCCGCGCGAGTAATCAAGGCCATAAATCCCAAACGACGAATGCTGAAACGCGAAGTCTTGTTTCAGGACTCTGAACATTACTATGAAATTCAGGACGGACTCGCCAAGATGGCGATGGAGAATAATAGCTGGCGCAATTGGCTGCGGGTTTTATTCAAGCCGAATCAACAAGACTAAGGCCCAAAAACGACAAACCCCGACCAAGGCCGGGGTTTGAAAAGCGATAAAGCCCCACCAAAGTGGGACTTTAGAGCAGGGGACTGCTTACATCATGCCGCCCATTCCACCCATACCGCCCATTCCACCCATGCCGCCCATGTCTGGCATGCCGCCAGCGCCAGACTCAGCTTTTGGTGCGTCGGCAATCATGCACTCAGTAGTGATGATCAGACCAGCGACCGAACCAGCAGCCTGCAGCGCAGTACGGGTTACTTTGGCAGGGTCAAGAATACCCATTTCCATCATATCGCCGTATTCGCCAGTACCGGCGTTGTAACCGAAGTTACCGGTGCCATTGCGAACTTTGTCCAGTACCACTGACGCTTCATCACCTGCGTTGGTCACGATTTGACGCAGAGGTGCTTCCAGTGCGCGCAGCGCAGCATTGATACCAGCAGTCTGGTCTTCGTTGTCACCTTCGATAGTGCCAATATTAGTAATTGCACGAACCAGCGCAACGCCACCACCAGGAACCACGCCTTCTTCTACCGCAGCGCGAGTTGCATGCAGCGCATCTTCAACGCGGGCTTTCTTCTCTTTCATTTCCATTTCAGTGGCAGCGCCAACCTTGATAACCGCTACACCGCCAGCCAATTTCGCTACGCGCTCTTGCAGTTTCTCACGGTCGTAATCTGAACTGGTGTTTTCGATTTGGGTGCGGATCTCAGCAACGCGAGATTGAATAGCAGCAGCATCGCCTGCACCGTCAACGATCACGGTGTTTTCTTTATCCATGGTTACGCGCTTAGCAGTACCAAGGTGCTCCAATGTGGCTTGCTCAAGATCCAGACCAACTTCTTCTGAAATCACAGTACCGCCAGTCAGAATCGCAAGGTCTTGCAACATTGCTTTGCGACGATCGCCAAAGCCAGGCGCCTTACAAGCAGCAACCTTAACAATACCGCGCATGGTGTTAACAACCAGTGTAGCCAGTGCTTCGCCTTCAACGTCTTCAGCAACAATAATCAACGGACGGCTAGACTTAGCGACCTGCTCAAGCAAGGGCAGCATTTCACGGATATTGGAGATTTTCTTGTCAGCCAACAGGATATAAGGGCTGTCGTGCTCAACACTCATGTTCTCAGTGTTGTTAACGAAGTAAGGAGACAGGTAACCACGGTCGAACTGCATACCTTCAACAACGTCTAGTTCGTTGTGCAGGCCTTGGCCTTCTTCAACGGTGATAACGCCTTCTTTACCGACTTTGTCCATTGCTTCAGCAATGATGTCGCCGATGTTTGAATCGCTGTTTGCAGAGATAGTACCTACTTGAGCAATCGCTTTAGTGTCTGCGCAGGGGCTAGACAGTTTCTTAACTTCTTCAACCGCAGCGGCAATGGCTTTGTCGATACCGCGCTTAATGTCCATCGGGTTCATGCCCGCTGCAACTGATTTCAGGCCTTCGTTTACGATTGCCTGAGCCAATACAGTAGCGGTGGTAGTACCGTCACCGGCGTCGTCAGAAGCGCGTGACGCTACTTCTTTAACCATTTGCGCGCCCATGTTTTCTAGGCGATCTTCTAACTCGATTTCTTTGGCTACAGACACACCATCTTTAGTGATGGTTGGCGCACCGTAAGACTTCTCAAGTACCACGTTGCGGCCTTTAGGGCCAAGAGTAACTTTAACTGCGTTAGCTAGGATATTGACACCAGCCACCATGCGCTGGCGCGCTTCGTTTCCAAATACTACGTCTTTTGCCATGATCTTATAATCCTTCTATTAACTAATTCGTTGATTCAAAAGAAATCTTTTGCCGGACTTAAGCTTCTACTACACCAAAGATTTCTGATTCATTCAGAACGATCAGCTCTTCGCCGTCGACTTTTACGGTGCTACCGGAGTACTGACCAAAAATAACGACATCACCAGCTTTAACGCCAACCGGACGCAATTCGCCGCTTTCTAACAATTTGCCCTCACCAACGGCGATAACTTCACCCTGGTTTGGCTTTTCTTTAGCAGAACCTGGCAGAACAATACCGCCCGCACTAGTCTTCTCTTCTTCCTTACGACGAACTACAACGCGATCGTATAACGGACGAATTTTCATTTTTATCAATCTCCATTAAATCAATGATTTAGAATTTATTGACCGGCTAAACCGGTGTCAGCCCAAAAGCAGCATTGCCTTTTGACCTGAACCCCCTTTCGTTACGGATTGGGAAACAGCACGCATCCCAACAGGGAAAACCAGGCTTATCACCGCCAAGTTACCGTGGGCTGTCCTGTAAATGGGGCTGCGCAAATGCTTTTCAAGAGCCCGACAAGAAAATTATTCTTCTTTTTTGTAATCGCCTTCAATTATCACGGTATCCCGTCGAGCAGTCGGGTTCACTGGGGCGTCGGCATTATCGGTGCCGGTAAAGCGGGCGCCTCCGGACTGAAATCCAGTTGTTTGAAAATTGTTTACCTGCATCACTCCGCGCTTCAATAACTGGCCAACAAGCCATTGCCGCAACGGCCCAATTAGGCATACAAACCCCAGGGTATCGGTGATAAAGCCGGGGGTAAGCAACAGCGCGCCGCCCACCGCTAATAGCAGGCCTTCCAAAATTTCGGTGGCGGGCACTTGGCCGCTACTTAGACGCTGCTGGGCGCGGGTCAGTGTTTCTATCCCCTGCTGTTTTAGCAGGGCGGCGCCCACCACGGCAGTAAACACCACCATGCCAATCGTCGGCAAACTGCCGATCAGGCCGCCAACCTCAATTAATAGCCACATCTCTAATACCGGCAAAACCACGAACAAGACAAACAAAAAGCGCATCAAAAGCTCACTTTAATAAATAGGGTTTCTCAATAAATGGGGGGGAATAGCCACGAATTCAAGGGCGCACAGCGCAATTGAAAAATCACCAGCCAAATGCCTCAGCATTGGTTTACAATTCTAGTTTGCCACGCCGCAATACGGATCATAAATGAAACACTATCAGCACAGTAAACTGCTTATTCTGGGCGTCTGCGGCGCCTTAGCAGCGCCACTTGCGGCGGCAAGCTCCGACTGCCTCGCTCTGGCGGCCCAGTCAGCGTCAGAATCGACCACCGTCGCCGAACTCCGGGCGCTCTGTCAATCTCCACTGTGGAGCACCACCGACACCCAAGCTACTGAAAGCCAGCCCGAACAGACTATTACTGAGCCAACTCACAGCAATAGCGGGGTAGTACAGCAACGCTTTGAATTAGAGCGCTTTACTCACGACAACCCCTTTGTTTTAACCCCCCATAGAAGCAATTACATACTGCCAATCTCTTACCGAGACGACATCTTTGATTATAATAGCCTGGTGCCGGGCGCCGATATTCAGCAAGACAATACTGAATTAGAATTCCAGCTCAGCATAAAAGTCATGGTTTGGGAGTCGATTTTTGAGAACAATGGTTATCTCAGCATGGGTTACACCAACCGTTCGTTCTGGCAAGCCTACAACAGCGTGTCGTCGGCCCCATTTCGTGAAACGAACCACGAGCCAGAGGCCATGCTTACCTTCACCAATGACTGGGAGTGGCTCGGCTTTCGCAATGTTGGCAACCAACTGATATTTAACCATCAATCGAACGGTCGCAGTGAACCGATATCACGCAGCTGGAACCGACTGATGCTTAATTTCATTTTTGAACGAGATCGCTTTGCGATGTCCTTCAAACCTTGGTATCGCCTGAAAGAAGATAGGGAGGACGACAACAACCCAGATATTGAAAAATACCTAGGCCATTTCGAATGGATGGGGATTTATAATTGGCATAATCGCACCTTGAGCCTCATGCTGCGCAATAACTTACGTAGCGAGAACAAAGGCGCAATGGAGCTCGGCTGGAGCTTCCCAATTAATTCCCGAGTTAAGGCCTACGTAAAGTATTTTAATGGCTACGGAGAGAGCCTGATTGAATACAATAACGCCATCGAAAGTATCGGTATCGGTGTACTGATCAGCGACTGGCTGTAATCCCCACTGAAAACGGAAACATGACAATGATTAACGCTCAAGAAGCACTGGAACGACTAAAATCCGGAAATGCCCGCTTTGTAGACAAATTAAACAGCGACACTGCCACTGTCATCCACAATAAGCGGCCGGAACTCGTTGAGATTCAAGCGCCCTTCGCTATCGTCTTGGGCTGTTCTGACGCCCGGGTGCCAGCGGAATTAGTCTTTGACCAAGGTCTTGGAGACCTTTTTGTTATTCGGGTCGCTGGCAATGTAGTTGCGCCATCGGGCATTGGCAGCGTTGAATTTGCCGCCCTCAATTTTGGCACACCGCTTGTTGTGGTACTGGGCCACTCCAACTGCGGCGCTATTTCGGCCACCGTGGACGTACTCACCGGCAATAGCAAAATCCCCTCTCAGAATCTGCACTCCATTGTTAAACGCATTCGCCCTGCGGTAGAAACCCTAATGACGACCGAGCTGCGTCATGACCATAAAGCCCTGATCGAGCAATCTGTTCGTGCCAATGTTCGCACCTCGGTAGAACACCTCAGCAGTGGCTCTCCGACCCTCGAAAAGCTCATCAGCGAAGGAAAATTGATGGTGGTTGGTGCTGAGTACTCACTGGAAACCGGTGAGGTAGACTTTTTCTACGAAGATTACTGGGAACGCACCCGCAATCTCGAAGCGGAATGAGCGAAGCCGCCCAGCAGGTTTACGCCGTCATTCAGGGCATACCTGAAGGACGGCTATGCAGCTACGGCGACATAGCCAGACTCGCCGGCCTGCCGGGCCAAGCCCGGCGGGTTGGCAAACTTCTCAGCCAAACCCCAAGCGACACCAAACTCCCCTGGTTCAGAGTCATCAACGCCCAAGGCAAAATTAGCTTTCCTATTGCTAGCGACGGCTATCAACGACAGTTGAACGCCTTAATTCAAGAAGGCAGCGCAGATGTATCCGGGAAGATATATTGGCGCCAGCGGCGGTGGCCTTGACGCGATGCGGCACGCTTGACGGGAGACGGTGAACGCAAAAGCACGCAGTGCATGGTTTGTTTTTTTAGCGTCTCCCATCTCCCGTCAAGCGCCTCCCGCCGCAGGTTCCCGCCACGGCGCGACTTTAAACAACATCAACATCCCCGGCACTGCAATAACCGTACACAGCAAATAAAAATTCGTCCAGCCCACTGACTCGACAATAATGCCCGTGGTGGCATTAGCAAAGGTGCGAGGCACAGCCGCTAAGGCCGTAAATAGGGCGAACTGCGTGGCGGCGTAAGCAGGCGTGGTAGCACGGGCAATGAACGCCGTAAACGCAGCGGTTCCGAGGCCAACGCCGAGATACTCAAAAACAATGACCACCGCGAGAGCAAAGCGGTCGTGACCGATTTCTGCCAGTGCGGCAAAGCCGAGAATACTCAATACCTGCACCACCCCAAACACCCAAAGCGCACGATTGATACCGAGACGAATCATAATAATGCCACCAGCCAGACCACCAATAATCGCGGCGGTCAGCGAAGCGGTTTTGGCAATGGTGCCAATTTCAGTAAGGGTAAAACCAAGGTCGAGGTAAAACGGCGACGACAGCGCGGTGGCCATATTGTCGCCGAGCTTATAAAGAAACAAAAACAGCAGCAAGTAGAGCGCGCTAGCCCAACCTTTACGATTAACAAACTCTTTGAATGGCTCAACAATCGCCGCCCGCAAACTCAGCGGCGCAATACTGGCGTCCGCCGCTTCCTCAATCCAAAGGGTCATCGCCACACCGATCAGCATGAACGCAGCCATGACCATAAACACCGTGCTCCACGGTAAATAGTCACCCAGAATCACACCGATAGAGCCCGGCACCAAGCCCGCCAAGCGATAGGCTTGCACGTGAATCGCATTGCCCAGCCCTAACTCATCATCGCGTAATAATTCCCGCCGATACGCATCAAGCACCACATCTTGGCTGGCACTGCAAAAGGCCACCGCCGCCGCGCCGTAGGCGACAAGCCCCACCGAAAACTTAGGGTCGATAAAGCCCAACACCGCCATCGACACGATCAAGCCTAGCTGACTGATTAACATCCACCCCCGCCGCCGCCCAAAAAATGGCGGTACATAGCGGTCCATCAACGGCGCCCAAACAAACTTCCAGTTATAGGGAAAGCCAATCAACGCAAACAAGCCAATCTCGGTCAGGCCCACACCCTCGCTGCGCAACCAAGCCGGGACCAGTTGAATCAAGAAATACAGGGGCAAACCAGAGGCAAAACCGGTTAATACACAGATAAACATATGGCGATTAAAAATCGCCTGCTGCCAAGTCAGGGGGGCCGGGCTTGGCATGGGCGGTGGGGACTGTTCAGTCATGGCCGGTTCCGAGTATAAAGTGCGTTCATTCTGGCTTGCTGGACAGCGAATGCAAGAGCGGAAAATTCAGCCCTTGCGCTGACGCACGAAAACCGCGATCAATCTCGGAAATTAGTGAACTGCAGGGGCTGATCCAGCTCTTCGGCGCGCAATATCGCCATCACTTCTTGCAGATCATCGCGTTTTTTACCCGTTACCCGCACTTGTTCATCTTGAATTTGGCTTTGCACTTTGAGTTTACGGTCTTTAATCAATTTAACGATTTTGCGCGCCACATCCGAGGTCAGACCGCTTTGCATGGTAACCAACTGCTTTACCTGCTTACCCGCGCCCTTCACATCACCCATTTCCATGGCGAGGGGGTCGATTTTCACTTTTACTAACGCAGCACGCAGCAGGTCTTCCATTTGCTGTAATTGAAATTCCGCCTCTGCGAACATGGTTACCGTCAATCCGTCGCGTTCAAAACGCGCATCCACACCTTTAAAGTCAAAACGGGTTTCAATGACCCGTCCGGCCTGATCAACGGCATTGGTAAAGATGTGTAAATCCACTTCTGAGACAATATCAAACGCTGGCATAGCCTAAATTCCTTTGTTATGTTGCGCCGCGCAGTTTAGCATCCCGAGACTGCGGACTGAATGTGTAGGACCAAGCAAATGTACAGAAAAGCACAGTGAGCAACACCGCGAATCCAATATGGTCGATTCTTGGCGCTGGCGCCATCGGCAGCTTATGGGCCTGCTATGCCCAGCGCAGCGGCCGTAATACTGAACTCATCTTTCGTGACCACAGCAGCTTAGCAGCTTATCGCCAGCACGGCGGCATTCGCTTCACGGCTAACGGGCAAACTGACTTACTCAAAATTCCCGCCCGCTGCCCAGCAACAATCGCAGCCCCCATTCAACAGCTGCTGATCACCACCAAAGCCCAGCAAACCCTTACGGCATTGGCAGCGATAGCAGAGTATATTCAGCCCGACGCCAGCTTGGTGCTATTGCAAAACGGCCTCGGTATCGCCGAACAAGTCCAGCAGCAATTCCCCAAAGCACGACTATTCCAAGCCTCCACCACCGAGGGCGCTTACCGGCCCAGCCGCTTTGCGGTCGTTCACGCCGGGCGCGGCCAAACCTTAATTGGCAGCGCAGACAATAAGGCAGACGCCATCGCTCAATCCCTGAGTTTTGCACCGCTGACAGTATCACCAAGTGACAATATTGACGCCGTGCTTTGGCGCAAGCTCGCTATTAATTGCGCGATCAACCCCCTCACGGTTATTCATCGCTGCCGCAATGGCGAATTGCTCGACAAGCCAGAAGCCCTAGTGCAAATCGCTAGCGTGGTAGAAGAAATTCTACAGCTCAGCAAAATCCTGAACCTCGACCAAGGCCTCGCTAACTTGCATGAGCAAGTACTTGACGTTGCCCGCGCTACCGCCAACAACCGTTCTTCCATGCTTCAAGATATTGAATCTGGCAAAGAAACCGAGATTGAGGCGATTACGGGTTATCTGTGTCGGCTCGCCGTTAAGCACAGCATGCAACTCCCTACCAACGAGGAGCTACTGGCGCAAGTCAAAGCAATAACCACTGCGCGCGACCAAACCCTCTAACGCTCGAAAATTGACCAACTTTACAAAAAGTGCGAACATGCCGCCCCTGAAGGCTCCCGATAGGGATTAAAAGGGAATGCGGTACATTTGTGCACCCGGCACAAACCACTCCGCAGCTGCCCCCGCAACTGTAATTACTCTGTGCTTTTACCCCCGCCACTGGCATCTGCTGGGAAGGCTTAAAGCACCAAAAGTAATAGCCAGGAGACCTGCCTTCGACGATAGCGATCAGCATCGTTATGAAACCCGTCGGCGGGATGGCCGAAGGCTCATGTGTGCACTCTTAGGTGATCATCCTTGAAATTAATTCCATGGGCAATTTCCACTTGCTGCTTACTCCATATATCAACTGCTTGGAGTGCAGACGACACAGCACTTGAACATATACTCGTGGTCGATCATGTACCCGCTGAGCGCAACAGCGTTACTGACGTCAATCTAGAGAGCTATAGCGGATTTGCGCGCCTCATCGACCGCAGCAGCTTTGAGCACAAGTTTACCGATTTCGCGATCCTGCTCGATCAATTGCCGGGCATACAAATAAAGCAAAGCGGTGGGCTCGGCGCCTACAATTCCGTTTCTGTTCGCGGCTCAACGGGCAAACAAGTCAACATTTTCCTAGACGGACTTTTGCTCAACAGTCCCAATTCTGGCACCGCTAATATCAATGCCATACCCGCCATTTTAATTGAACGTATTGAGGCCTACCCGGACTTTAGCCCCGCCCAACTCGGCAATGCGAATCTAGCAGGCGCAATTAATTTTAAGACCAGAGATCTAAAGGCCGAAGAATCCGGCGCTCACCTCCAGCTCGCCTACGGCTCGTTTCACACCACTCACAGCGAACTGAGTGGCTGGAGCAATATTGCCGACTGGCAACTAATTGGCGGTATCAGCAGTACTCGCAGTGAAAATAATTATGCCGTCGATAAGGACTTATTTCGGACAACAAGTAAAACCCGAAAAAATGACGGCTACGCTCAAGATAGCGTTTTTCTGAAAACCGGCCGCTCATGGGAAAACCAGCGTTTAAGCGCGCTATTGCAATACTCCGACTCAACAAAAGAATTGGCCACCTCGCTAAACCAACAGCGCGACAACGCCCAGCTCGACAACACCAGCTGGCGCATCCAAACCCTGCTTGACCACACCCAAGGCTCAATTAGTTATGGCCATCGGCTGTTCGCCAGCCGCGAAGTCGATTTATACCAAGACCTCAACAGCACCATCGGCCTAGGCCAAGACAAAATCGAATCTGACTCGACTGGCGTCGGGTTGTTTAATGTCGCCAATTATTGCACTGACTATCACGAGCTGCTTGCCAGCATCGAATTCCGGCAAGACGATATTGATCAACACGATTTATTAGCTCAAAAGAAACGTCTTAGCGCTACACGAGACAGCACTATTATCGCGCTAGGCGACAGCTGGGACATTGCTCCAGCTTGGCGACTCAGTACGACTTACCGGCACTATTTAATCAGCGACGCGGTTTCGGTAACAAACCAGCAAACCGACAGCAGTGCCGATATTTCAGAGCCTAGCCTGCAAATCGGTAGTCGCTGGCAGATAAGTCCGGCACTCACATTTAAGTCTAATATCGGCCAATTACTGCGCATTCCCAGTCTTTCCGAAAAATTCGGCGCACGTGGCCTCTATGAAGGAAGTCCAGAGCTACGTCACGAGCAAGCCTTAACACTAGAGGCCGGAATAGAGTGGAAGATTGACGCTCTCAGCGGCAGCGCCACAAGCTATGTTCGCCAAGTCGACGACGGCATTGTCACTATTTTTGATAGCCGTGGCGTCGGCAAGCCACAGAATATCGCCCAGTCACAACTAACCGGTGTTGAGTTTGATCTCACTTGGACGCCATTGGTCGGTGTCGATATTTCAGCCAATAGCACCCTTCTCGACAGCGAAAACCAATCCGATATCGCCGGTGCCCGCGGCCAAAAATTGCCGGGTATCTACCACCAGAGTCATGGCGTGGCTGCGACGCTCTACAACGAGAAAACGCGCCTCAGTGTGAGCTACCAATACCACAACGAACTTTATTATAACGCCGCCAACTCCGTAGAAGCTGACGCCAAAAATGAACTGTCTGCGAGCATTAGCCATAAATGGCGACGCTACACAGTAGATTTAAGCGCGCTCAATTTACGCGACGAAAATTTTCTTGACCTCAATCGCTTTCCCACGCCGGGCCGATCACTCATGGCGACCCTAAGCATTGATCTCTAATACCGAGCTTTTCCCAAATTTACATAGGAGTAATTCAAATGAATAAACTTTTACAATTTAGGCTTTGCCTAAGCGCCGCAGCGATAGCGGCCACATTAAGTGCATGTGGCGGCGGCAGCGGATCGCGCCCCGCAGCCTCGGTCGCGGGCAGCAATACCGCAGTCGTTAGCACCAAGGCCGCAGACTTTAGCGGCGCCGACATCCAATTAGTCACCCTTGATGTCGATTACACTGTGAGCTCCGGTACCGCACCAAAAGACCAATCAGACTACGGCATTGCGCGCTTTGGCGAGCATTTCTACCATATCGGCCGCTTTGGTATCGACACCGTGGCGAAATACAACTTTAATTCGCCATCCACACCAATATACGAGTACTCCACATTACAGTCTCCTGAAGATCCCACCGGCAATCCATCGGCAATGGCTTTTGTCAGTGAGCAAAAAGCGTATATAACGCAGTACGGAAACAACAAGGTACTGATTGTTAACCCAAGTGCGCAAACAGAAGCAGAGTTCATAACCGGTGAACTCGACCTCAGCGCCTACGCCGACAGCGACGCCAACGGAGCGAGCGAAGCAAACTCAGCAGTAATCGTCGACGGCAAACTCTTTATTGTGATGCAGCGCTTAGTTAGTTACTCACCGGCTGAGCCAAATGTCGATGCCTACATCGCAGTATTTGATGTTAATACTGACCAGGAAATCGATACCGACCTAAACGATGCGCCAGAAAATCGCAAAGGTATTAAGCTCAACACTCGCAACCCAGGTAAATTCTTTTACCGCAGTGATATCGGTTTATTCCTGCAATCTACTGGCGACGCATTTTATTCATTTCGCGGTCGTCAGCCAGGCTACACGGGTGGTATCAGCAAAGTTAATACCGACGATTACAGCGTCGAATTAATTGTCGACGACGGCGATGCCGACAACCACCCTTATGGTTTTATTTATAATCTTGCCATTGTCGATGCCACCAATGGCTATTTCGTCGGCTACCAGAGCTACCAAAATTATAATCTTTACCACTTTAATCCCAGTACTGGCGAAGTCAATGCGGTCAGCGCCTACACCAGTATTGATATCAGCGTGTTAAACTCTGACGTGTTAGGTAATCTGTGGATTGGTATTTCTGATTCTGCGCAACCTCGCATTGAGCTAATAGACGGTGCCAAGACTTTAGTCGAGACCATAGGCCTCAACCAAAACCCCGGCGAAATTGCTTTCCCAGAATAATTGCCCTGTAGACATAGCCTCTCAGGGCAAGCAGGCTTTAACAGCTAGCTGTTAAAGCCTGTAAAAGTATTACTTTGTCCAAATAGGATTATTTATGATTAGCGACGAAGAAAAACACCAGAAACGCATGCAAATCAAAAAGGCCATGATCGACGAAAAAGTCGCGCAGGCCACCGAAGAGCGCGGGGTACTTATTGTGCTCAGCGGCCCCGGCAAAGGTAAATCCAGCTCGGGCTTTGGCACGGTGATTCGCGCCTTGGGCCACGGTTATAAAGCAGCCGTAGTACAATTTATTAAAGGCACCTGGGACTGTGGCGAGCGCAATTTTATTCAGCAACGCTGTCCAGAAGTCCCGTTTATTGTGATGGGTTCCGGTTTTACGTGGGAAACCCAAAGCAAAGAACAAGACCGCGAAGCCGCCCAGCAAGCCTGGCAGAAAACCAAGCTGCTCTTGCAAGATGAAACCATTCATCTGGTATTGCTTGACGAAATCACCTACGTTTTAAAATACGGTTATCTCGACGCCGAAGAAGTTTACGAAGCCCTGCGCAATCGCCCCCGTGAACAAAGCGTCATAGTGACTGGCCGCGGCGCACCCGTACCGCTCAAACAGCTGGCCGACACCGTGTCGATGATCGACGATACCAAACACGCCTTTCACAACGGCATAAAAGCCCGCAAGGGTGTGGAGTGGTAGTGTTGAAGCCCATTTTCGTCCTCGCACTCATCACGTTTTTTTGCGTCGGCGCGGCCGTCGCGGATATATGTGTCAGGGATGATAGCGGCGCTGACGTTTGCCTGAGCAAACCCGCCCAGCGCATCATTGCGTTATCACCTGGTGCGACCGAGCTGATCTACGCCGCTGGCGGCGGTGATCAAGTCATTGCCGCAGTGAGCTATTGCGACTACCCCGAGGCGGCAAAAGCACTGCCCCGCGTTGGCAGCTACAATCGCTTTGACCAAGAGGCGATACTGGCGCAAAAGCCCGACCTGCTAATCGCATGGATTGAAGGCAACCCCCGCGAGCAATTGGCCAAACTAAAATCTCTGGGCCTGACTATTTACTATACCCAGCTCAATGATTTTGACGACGTAAGCTCCAGCCTAGAAAGGCTTGGCAAACTCGCGGGCAGTGAGACACAGGCCAAACTCGCGGCGGATAAATTCCGCGCGGGTATTGCCGAACTAGAAGATCGCTACAGCCAGTCGGCGCCTGTTACCGTGTTCCAGCAAATATGGAGCAACCCTCTAATGACCGTTAATAATCAGCATATTATTAGCGAGGCCACCCGCATTTGCGGCGGCGTGAATGTGTTTGGCAATTTGCCTAATCTCAGCGCCCGCATCGACAATGAAGCGGTACTGGCCGCCGACCCCGAGGCCATCATCGCCGGTGGTATGGGCGAAGAAAATCGCGACTGGCTAGACGAGTGGCTGCGCTTTAGCGGCCTTACTGCCGTGCGTCGCAACAACTTATTTTTTATCCCGCCATCGACTATTCAACGGCCAACCCCGCGCTTACTCGAAGGCACTACCTTGCTCTGCCAACATTTAGAGACTGCCCGTGGCCGCCGTTAAATCCAGCCGCGGAGCACTGCCACGCTTCCTATTGCCGCTAGGTATTTTGGCCTTGCTTACGCTTGCCACCCTCGCGCTTGCAATCACCACCGGCAGCGTCAGTATTTCCAATGCCGAACTGTGGCAGGTTCTGAGTGGCGGCGGCGAACCGCTACACCGCACCTTGGTATTTGAACTGCGCCTGCCCCGCGCCTTATCCGCCTTTGGCGCTGGCGGCTTACTTGCCGTGGCCGGTGCTCTGATGCAAGTGCTGCTGCGCAACCCACTGGCCGACCCTTATATTCTGGGTCTGTCTGGCGGCGCGGCGGTTGGCGCCCTCTCCTCTATGTTGCTTGGTCTGAGCGCCGCTGCCGTTTCTGGCTCGGCGTTTATCGGCGCCATGGTATCGGCGGTCACCGTGTTTGGGCTAGCCCACGGCACCGGCAGCTGGACACCGACTCGCCTGTTATTAACTGGCGTAGTTATCGCCTCGGGCTGGGGCGCGGCCATCACCTTTATGCTCGCCGTCAGCCCCAGCGACCAATTGCCGGGGATGTTGTATTGGCTAATGGGCGACCTCGCCTACGCCCGCTCACCGTGGCCAGCACTAATCGTACTCGGCTTAATTTCTATTATTATGTTGCCGCTGGGGCGCAGCTTGAATGTATTGGCACGCGGCCAAATGCAGGCAGCGGCGCTAGGGGTTTCGGTACGGGCACTGGAGTGGACGATTTATATTGCCGCCAGCCTGCTCACCGCCTTTGCCGTGGTTACCGCTGGCAGCATCGGCTTTGTCGGTTTAATAGTGCCCCATATGCTGCGTTTGGTACTCGGCAACGACCAGCGCCTGATCTTGCCCGCCGCCGCCTTAGCGGGCGGCGCGCTGCTGACCTTGGCCGACACCTTGGCGCGCACCTTGATCGCACCCGAGCAATTACCGGCGGGAGTGATTACCGCACTGATCGGCGTGCCCACATTCTTATACTTGCTGCACCGGAGCCGCTAATGCTTGCGGCCAAAAATCTCATCATCGACATTCCCGAGCGCAGCAGCGGCACGCCGCTGTCCTTCGCAATTAAGCCCGGTGAAACCTGGGGCGTACTCGGCCCCAATGGCGCAGGCAAAACCACCTTGCTCCACACCCTAGCGGGACTGCGCAAACCCCGCAGCGGATCGGTGGAATTAGCGGGCAAAAATATTCAGCAGCTGCGCCGCAAGCAGGTCGCCCAGCAATTGGCAGTTGTTTTCCAAAACAATGGCGAGGGCTTTCCCGCCACGGTATTAGAAACTGTGATGATCGGTCGCCACCCCTTTATTTCGCCCTGGGATATCGAGAGCGCCGAGGATTTAGCCATCGCCCGCGCCGCCCTGCAAAAATTAGAACTGGCCGATTTAGAGCACCGCCTGATTAGCACTTTATCTGGCGGCGAGCGCCAGCGTTTGGCTATTGCCACTGCGCTAAGCCAAACTCCTAAACTGTGGCTGGCCGACGAGCCCAGCAACCATTTAGACTTAAAACACCAAGTGCAAATTATGGAGTTATTAGCCGAGCAGGCGACGGCTAACTGCGGCATTGTGCTGTGCTTGCACGATTTAAATTTAGCGGCCCAGTGGTGCGATAAAATTTTACTACTCTACCCCAATGGCGATGCCTGCTGGGGCGATGCCGACACTATGCTCGCCACCCCCGCCTTAGAGAAACTTTATAATCAGCCCCTGCGCAGCATTGTTAGCGACGGCCAGCGCTACTTCATTCCCCTGAGTAGCAGGAACTCAGGTTTATGAATCCAAAGGCCAATAACAACGCCTATAAGCAAGCCGACATCGACACGGTGTATCGGGTGATTGCCGAACGCCGCGACATGCGTCATTTTTGCGGCGGCGAAGTGCCCCACGACACCTTAATGAAGTTGCTCGGCGCCGCCCACCTCGCGCCCAGCGTCGGCCTAATGCAGCCCTGGCGCTTTATTCGAATTCAAGATCCCGAGCTGCGTAATGCGCTTTACAACACCGTGCAAGAAGAGCGCATTAAAACCGCCCACGCCTTAAACGAGCGCGAAGACGAGTTTATGCGTTTAAAGGTAGAAGGCGTTAAAGACTGCGCCGAGCTGATTGTTGTCGCCTTAATGGATCATCGAGAAAAGCATATCTTTGGTCGCCGCACCCTGCCGCAAATGGATTTGGCTTCGGCATCCTGCGCTATTCAAAATCTGTGGCTGGCGGCCCGCGCCGAAGGCTTGGGCATGGGCTGGGTGTCGCTGTTTGATCCCGAGCAAGTAATGCAGCTGCTAAATATGCCCAGCGGCAGCCTACCCATTGCCATACTCTGTCTTGGCCCGGTAGCAGAATTTTATCCGCGACCGATGCTAGAAACCGAACAGTGGGCCAAGCGCCAAGCGCTCGAGCAATTGATTATGCAAGACGGCTGGCAAGACTAAGGTGCAGGTCTGGTGTCGGACGTCGGAGGTCAGACGCGGTGGCTGCAAGACGCTGGATGGGAGACGGGAGACGCTAAGAGCATTGAGCGGACGTCAGGTGTCGGAAGTCAGACGAACGAATTAACGCTCTACGTCTAGCAACTCCCGAGAATGCTTTACGCTAGACGGGAGACGGTAAACGCTTAAAACTCTGGTCGGAGCTCAGTTGAAGGGCGGCAAGGTCTGGTATCCGACGTCAGACATCAGACTAGTTTTAGCGTTCTCCGTCTAGCGTCTCCCGTTGCCCGTCGCCCGTCGCCCTAAATAGACGAACCACGCCATTTAAATTAAGTGACACACAGCTATGACCCTAACATTAATGATTCAAGGCACTACCTCGGACGCTGGTAAAAGCGTAACGGTCGCCGGCCTGTGCCGTGTTTTTAAGCGGCGGGGCCTGAGTGTTGCCCCGTTTAAACCCCAGAATATGGCTTTGAACAGCGCGGTGACCCCAGAGGGCGGCGAGATTGGCCGCGCCCAAGCGGTACAGGCCCAAGCCTGCGGTCTGCCGCCACACACCGATATGAATCCGGTGCTACTCAAGCCCAATAGCGATACCGGCGCCCAAGTGATTGTTCACGGCAAGGCGCTGAGCAATATGGAAGCGCAGGATTACCACGCCTATAAAAAACGCGCCATGGCCGCGGTATTAGAATCCCATCAGCGGCTTTGCCAACAGTACGATGTCATTGTAGTAGAGGGCGCAGGCAGCCCCGCCGAAATTAATTTGCGCGCCAACGACATTGCCAATATGGGCTTTGCCGAAGCAGTGGATTGCCCCGTTGTGATTGTGGCCGATATTGATCGCGGCGGTGTGTTTGCCCATTTGGTCGGCACTCTAGAATTATTATCGGAAACCGAGCAGGCGCGAGTAACAGGCTTTATCATCAATCGCTTTCGCGGCGACATCGCCCTGTTGCAATCGGGCCTCGACTGGCTAGAAGAGCGCACCGGTAAGCCGGTCATCGGTGTGGTGCCCTATATTCACGACCTACATTTAGAAGCCGAAGATGCCATCGACAGCCGCCAAACCCTAAGCGAAAACGCGATTAAAGTGGTGGTGCCGGTGTTCACTCGTATTAGTAATCACACCGACTTCGACGTATTGCGCTTGCATCCCCAAGTGGACCTTAGCTTTGTGGGCAAGGGCGAAGCCATTCCGCCCTGCGATTTAATTATTCTGCCCGGCAGCAAAAGCACCCGTCGCGACGTGGATTATTTGCGCAGTAACAACTGGCACAAAGATATTGAAAAACACCTGCGCTACGGCGGCAAGGTCTTAGGCATTTGCGGCGGTTTTCAAATGTTAGGCCGTGCAGTACATGACCCCGACGCCATCGAGGGCGACGCCGGATCCACTACCGGCCTTGGTCTACTCGACATGGAGACCACCCTCGGCAGCAGCAAAACCCTGCGCCAGGTCAGCGGCCATTTATGGGCGGAAACGGCGAAAATACGTGGCTATGAAATTCACGCTGGCATCAGCACTGGCTCTGCACTGGATACGCCCTTTGCCGATTTAGGCAGCCACCGTGACGGCGCCCGCAGCGCCGACGGCCAGATTATTGGCAGCTATTTGCACGGCCTCTTTGACGAAAGCGATACCCGCGACAGCCTGCTTAAATGGGCAGGCCTCAAAGACGTTGCGGCGCTGGATTACGCGGGAGTAATTGAAAGTAATATCGACAGACTGGCGGATTGTTTAGAGGCTAATCTGGATATTGAAGCCTTGCTAAGACCTCTCACAAGACCTAACAAAGCGCAGTAGACCAACAAATTAAAGCGTAAACGCGGCAAACAAATCATCCAGCGCCGACAAAGGCAACATACCCAGGCCCTGCAAAACCGATGGCAAGACCTGTGTATCTATGTGGTAGGCCGCTTCTTGGCTCACGAGTAGCAATCCTGTGCCTAAAAATTTGGGGCCAAGACCAATCGCATCACTCACCTCACTTGGCGCATATTCTTCGATAGGCACAACATTGAGCAAGATATTGGCGAGTAGATCATCGGTGGTCGACACTAAAACTTGGGCCATTTCGCCACTATCAACATTACCCGTTGCATCAATTAGGCGAGTAACGTCAAAAAGTAATTCGGACAATAAATCCAGCGACGCACCGGCGACCGGCACGCTACCACCTTCCTCAGCAATGCCGTCGACTATGTTTTGAATATTGCTGGCTAAATTACGCAGGGGATCGGTAAGGCCGCGCAGATCTGCACTCGCATTCTCATCATCCGCGCTAGGCGACTCGCCGCCAAACCGCTCTAACACTGCACTGAGTTGGTCTAGCGGCGCAGGCAAGCCTTGGCCGTCGGCGGAAACAAGACTGTCTTGTAAGCTTTGCAATGCGTACTGCAGGGCCTGACTTGCCCGCGCGGCACCGGCCAAGGCCAAGTCTGGATTCTGCTCAGTGGCAGCACCCTGCAAACCCGTAATTAGCGAATCGGCAACTTCCAATAGCGCAGTACCGGATTCACCCACTCCCGCCACAAGGCGGCTAATATTTTCTTCGGGAATGGCCGCAGCAAGGCTGTTAAAGCCGCTGCTAAATTGCGTTTGTACCGGATCGAGATTGCCGGTTTCGCCGTTAACGTCAAAATTAGTATTGCCCTGCAAGGGGCTAGTAAAACCATCTGACTCTGGCAGGCCCTGCGCAGCTTGTTGGCTTTGCTCGCGGCGGAAAGCCGGTTCGGGTTGGCTTAGCGAACCCAAGCCCAACGCGGGGTCGGTGGGGTCCACTTGGTAGATTTCGCCCACCATTTTGTCGCCCTTAATCTCGACCCAGACAAATCCATAGCTATCGCCTTTTTCATAAAATACGGGGTTATCATCGCGGTGCTCTAGGCTGCGGGTTTTACTGGCCGCACCCGAGAGAATAAAGCCGGTTTTACCACAGGAGGCCACCGGCATCAGCCACTGTAAATCGTGGTCGTGGCCAGCAAAAAAGAAGTCGGCCTTGTCGCACACGGTTTCTTCTACAAAAGCCTTGTAGCGCTCCCCTGCCAACACTGGGGCTAAAAAGGCCGGAGCGCCGTCGTAATTACCCGCATTGCCATGGGAGCCGTTCGAGATATAGGGATGATGGGCAAACACTATTTTCCATTTGGCTTTACTGTCGGCCATCGCCGCATTTAACCACTGGGCCTGAACCAAGCCGTAGTTATTGTAAGAATAGTTTTCGTCACTGTCGGGGAAGCCGCCGGCGATTTGATTGGAGTCTACGCCAAACAATTCCACCAGTGGCGCACTGGCCTCACCACCTTGGGTGAAGCGGTAGTAGCGCGACGGCATTTTCCAGCGCGAGGTTTGCCGCGGCGAATCAGGGTACTGGCTATCGCGGTAGTGGTAGTCAACCTCAAAATCACCCTTGGCATTATTGGCGCCATCGCCGCCAAAGAAACCACTGTTATCGTGATTGCCAAGTACAAAGTAAAAGGGCAAATCAATGGGCGCAAAAGGCAGCTCAAACTTCTCTTCAAACTGGGGGTCCAGCGCCGAACTCACCCCCGACTCGTAAATATTATCGCCGAGCCCCAGCACCAAATCGCAGCCTCTGACCGCGCACACTTTCGCCACCGCCTTACCAACCGCATAGGCGCCCTCGCTGCCACTGCCGCTGTCGCCGAGCAGTATCATTCTAACAATGGCGTCGTCTTTATCGGGAGACGTATCTGGCGTGCTGTCTACAGGGGCCTCTTGGAGCGGGTCATCGACCGCTGCCGTCCGCTTTGCCGAAGAGCCACCACACGCGGCTAGATTAAGTAGTAATACAATTAAACTCGCCTTAGCGAAACAAGGTAATGCCTTCATAGTTATTCAACATTTCAAAAGTTTTAAAAATAATCACTACACACTAAACAATACCCAGTGCTACTGAAACCCTAAACATATTTTCACATCAGAACTTGGGCCGAGATAGCGGCGTATCTTCTTTTAAACGACTGCTACCGCGTTCAACCGCCATACTTTTTACTTTGCTCGACTCCACCCCAGACTGATCCGCGGCGTCGATATTTGCGGCATAGTAAAATTCAGCCTGGGCGCGCTGATGAGTAACATCCATTAAAATAAAGCCGTGATTTTTCAAGTCGGTGTATTTCATATGGGGATTCACCACTGGCAGTACCGCCGACACCAATTCTGCTGCGCCGTCTGGGAAGCCGGGTGACGTTACGCTGGGAGTAACAAACTCCACCCCCAGTGGCTCCTCAAATACCCCTGATGTTAATATAGCGCTACTTTTATAGAGTTCATTGGCCCAGCTGCTATGAATATCGCCGGTTAATACCATCATATTTTTAATGGCATTTTCTTCCACAAAATCCAGTATCTCTTCGCGCTCACTGGGGTAGCCGTCCCACTGATCCATATTTATGGCCACCAGCGGACTAAATTCATTGGTCAGCACACCCGGCAATAAGCGCTGAATTTCCAGCAGTTGCAGCTGAGCAAACATCACCTGCTGGCCCACGATTTTCCAGGTATTTTGCGCGGTAGCGAGCTTGTTTTTAAACCACTCTTTCTGGGTTTGCCCAAGCAAGTCGCGGGCGTCGGTTCGCGCTGGGTCAGCAGGGTTATCCAACTGCTTAATCCGCCCTTCTATGCGGGTATCCAGCATGACGAAGTCGGCTAAATCGCCATAGCGGAAGCTACGATAAATACTATCTTCGCTGGCAGTAGGGGGGCGAATTGGCATCCATTCAAAATAGGCTTGAATCGCTTGAGTCTTGCGCGCATCCCAATCGCCCTCGCCGTCGTTGTGATTATTAGCACCATCTTTATAGGAGTTATCGGCGGTCTCGTGATCATCCCACACGGTAATAAAAGGGTGTGTCTGATGCACTGCTTGTAAGTCGACATCACGGCGGTAATGGGCATAGCGACGACGGTAATCGTCTAACACCAAAATTTCGTGATTTGGATCGAGCAGGCGACCCGCGTTGTCACCGTACTCGCCATCACCATATTCGTAGATGTAATCGCCCAAGTGCAGAACAAAATCGAGATCGCTGCGATTGGCGATCATCCGGTACACCGAGAAATAACCGTGGGGGTAGCTGCTGCAGGAACACACCGCAAAACGTAAATGCTCTGCGTATTGACCTGGCATGGGCAGCGTCAGTGCGCGACCAACTGGCGATAGCTGCTCACCAACTGAAAAGCGGTACCAGTAATGTTGTTCAGACAATAAACCAGCGGCGTCGAACTTCACCGTATAATCGCGTTCGGGGCCAGTCACCAAATTTTCTGCCAATACGACATTCTCAAACTCGGGGTCTTCAGCAACCTCACATAAAACGGTAATACCACCGCCGTCGGCTTGATCTGGCGTGACTCTCGTCCACAAAATAACGCGATCATCTAGCGGGTCGCCACTCGCGACACCATGAACAAATGATACCGGCGGTGCAGTCACAGGACTGCCTGCGGGTGGTTTGCTGGCCGCCGTCGCCCGATTGGAATTGCTGTTGCTACCACAGGCTGTCAATATAGGCACCGCGATAGACACAGTACTTATGGCGCGTAGAAAATGGCGTCGGTTCACGTATTACTCACTCGTACTGTCATTTAAAAGTAACGGCATGATAACCACGCCTTGTTACAGTTAAGTTTCAGTAAAAAAAAGCCAAAGCAGCACAAATCAGGTCGACCCTGACCCTATTAAGATGGAATGCAAATGTATAAAGCCTTATTAATTTTCTTCTGCGCAAGCATCGTGGCCTGCAGCAGCAAGCCTATTCCCTTTACCGATTACATTGTTACTAATTTACTGCGGGATAATTTAATGAGTCTTGCCGAACCGGCAATATTCAGCATTGAAGAAATTATAATTATTGAAAGTGAACACAGCGAAAATAGTGGCCGCGCGACCGTAGATGTGCGCCTGAAGTTTCCAGAAGATTTCGACACGGTTACTAGCCTGCACAAGCTGGAACCATTTAATATGGCTTACAAACAGTATCAAAGTAGTTTTGGCAAATTCGCGGCCGGTGAGCAGCAGGTGCACCACGCCGAGTACCAGTTTCAGCGCCGGGATGGAAAGTGGTTTATTGTTGGAAGCAAAGCCCTGTCGCCACCGGATATTATTGCCGTAACCGCCAAGACACCAGCAAACTAAGGGCTTGCGGTTACACCGCACATTAAGATTAAAAGTGACTAGCCAGCTGGACCCATGGCGCCTTGTCTTCTTGGTGGTAAACGCTAAAACGCGTCATACCCGCATAGGGCACATTTATTCTCGTCATCGCCCCCATGGGCATACCCAGCAGATGGCACATCATTACCCGAATGACTGCGCCGTGCACCACCAGCAATACCGATTGCCCTTGATGACGCTCAACAATGGCGTCGATGCCAGTACTAATACGCCGACAGAAATCTGGCATGGCCTCGCCATTAGGTGGGCTCGCCTCAGCGGGCGACTCCCAAAATTCTGCCCACTCGCGGGTAAAGCGTTTTCTCGCCTCTGAGTGGGCCAAGCCCTCCCAATCACCAAAATGCATTTCGCGCAAATCGTCCTGCACTGTCATTGTCGTGGCGCGCAGGGCAGCAAGGTCTTCGGCAAAACGCAAACAGCGCTGTAAAGGCGAACTCACAATATGATCCCACTGCATATCGCCTAAGGCAGCAACTTTATCGCGCATTTGCTGCCAACCTAACTCGCTGAGTGCCACATCGGTGCTGCCGCGAAAAATTTCACCGCCTTGGCAAGCGCCGTGACGCAGTAAATCGATATGGGTTTCAGTGACTTTAGTCATTACCGCGACTTACCCCTGCTTGCTCAAAGCTCGCCATTTCAATTTGCAAACGACAGGCCGCTTGCATAATGGGCAGCGCAAGCGCCGCACCTGTGCCTTCGCCCAAACGCATATCCAGTTGCAGGAGTGGCTCCGCTTCCAATTTATTCAATAAACGGCTGTGACCCGGTTCAGCAGAACAATGCGAGAAAAACAACCAAGGCCGAATAGAGGGATTAATTTTTACTGCAGAAATTGCCGCCGCCGTGCAGATATAACCATCGACCAATACCACAATGCCACGCTGAGCAGCGCGAATATAAGCGCCCGCCAAGGCATTAATTTCGTAGCCGCCAATACGACGTAATACTTCTACACCGTTTTTCATATGAGGTAGATGCCGAGACATCGCGCGGGTTACCACCGCCGCCTTTTTCGCCAAAACCTGGTCGCTAATACCGGTACCGCGACCAACCATCGCGGTAGCCGAAAGACGGGTGTGCGCTACTGCCAGCGCTGCCGCAGCGGTGCTATTGCCAATACCCATCTCACCGCCAATAAACACATCAATGTCGCCAGCCTGATCTATTATGTCGCGTCCTACCGCCAAGGCTTCTTCGCACTGTTCCAAAGACATGGCTTCGGTAACGCACATATTTTGGGTGCCGGCGCCCACCCGTAAATCCTGCACATTGGGCAGATCTTCGAGCGCATAAACAGTACCCACGTTGACCACAGTAAAATCTACGCCCATCGACTTGGCTAATACGCTGATCGCCGCGCCGCCATTGGCAAAATTGCGCACCATTTCTGAGGTGACGGTTTGCGGGTAGGCTGAAATATCTTCAGTGGTCACACCGTGATCACCCGCAAATACCGCAATTAATGCTTTATTAGCATGAGGCTCCAAAGTGCGCTGAATAGCCGACATCTGCACCGCAACATGCTCGAGACGACCAAGCGCACCACGGGGTTTGGTTAAACTATTTTGCCGCGCGATGGCTGCGGCCCGCATTTCTTCGTCAGCTTCCGGTGCCGCTTCCTCGTACCAATGACTCATATCTATTCCCATTAATCTTATGCTTTAATTTTTTAAAATTTGCTCTAAGCCCGCGGTAACAAACACCACTCTATCTGCTAGCGCGGCAATGTCTTGGTGCAAACGCCCAGACTCATCCACAAAGCGACGGGTGAGCGAACCCAGCGGCACTATGCCCTGCCCCACTTCATTGCTAACCAACACAATATGCCCCGGCGCGGTTTGCAAGGTATGCAAGAATTGCCCCTTCACCTGCTGCCAGCTGTCGTCATCTTCTTTGGCCAACCAATTACTCAGCCACAGAGTGAGGCAATCCACCAAAATAGCCGTTTGCGGTGATGCGTGTTGCCGTATTGCCGCAGACAACTCCTCCGGGGCCTCTACAGTACGCCAATCATCAGCTTTACGCTGCTCTTGATGGTGTTCAATTCTCATCGCCATTTCTGAATCGCCAGCGGTCGCGGTGGCCACATAAACCCGCTGCAACGTAGACCCGCACACGCGTTGCTCGGCCAAACGGCTTTTACCAGAGCGGGCACCGCCCAAATACAATTCCAGCATGTAGATACTCCACTAAGATGCCGAGACTGCCACCGTTTAGCGATCTGACGTATAGTAAACCGCTTATTCTACAAGACTCGACTTCATTGAGGGAAATATGGGACATCGATTATCCAAGATTTACACGCGAACCGGCGATGACGGCACCACCGGCCTCGGCGATGGATCACGCATAGACAAAGACCACTGCCGCATGGAAGGCATAGGCACAATAGATGAAGTGAATTCTTTTATCGGATTACTGATGGCCGAATTGCCCACAGCGGATCCTTTTTTACCACTGCTGGCGCGTATTCAGCACGATCTTTTTGATTTAGGCGGCGAACTGGCCGTGCCCGGTTACACCATGATAAGCCCAGAGCGAATCGATGAATTAGAGGCCAGCCTCGACGAATTAAACGCCGACCTGCCACCCTTAAAAAACTTCATTCTACCCGGTGGCAGCAAAGCCGCGGCTCTTTGCCATATGGCCCGCGCCGTATGCCGCCGCGCCGAACGCTGCTTGGTCGCGTTAAGCAAAACCGATGAAGTAAATGCCACGGGCCGCAAATATTTGAATCGTTTGTCTGACTTTTTGTTTGTCATGGCTCGACTGCTAGCGCTGCGCGACGGTGGCAAGGAAGTATTGTGGGTGCAGGCGGATAAGCGTTAAAAAACTGAATGACGCTAAAAATGCAACATCATCGCCAGAAGGATAGTTGCGTTGCCCTTAATCTCCAGCCTCGTTGACGAGATGGACTCCTGCCTCCGCAGGAGTGACGAGTTTTAGACCTCATGTCTCTGCAGGGCGCGACGCGTCACCCCAGCGCGCAGCTACCGGCCAAGTCAAACCGGCTAGCGAGGTCATGCCTGCCCCTCATTCTTGCCATACCCGATAGTTTATTCCCGTCATACCTTTTTCATTTTTGTCATACCTGCGCAGGCAGGTATCCATGTGAGCGGGCTAAAGTGTAACCCCTCTGACCGGTCGTACAGCGTAGCGAATGCCTTATGGCGCCAACGTCTAAGCCCGAACTCCGTTGCTGGGATGGACTCCTGCCTCCGCAGGAATGACGAGTTTTAGACCTCCTGTCTCTGCAGGGCGCGACGCGTCGCCCCAGCGCGCAGCTACCGACCAAATCAAACCGGCTAGCGAGGTCATGCCTGCCCCTCATTCTTGCCATACCCGATAGTTTATTCCCGTCATACCTTTTTCATTTTTGTCATACCTGCGCAGGCAGGTATCCATGTGAGCGGGCTAAAGTGTAACCCCTCTGACCGGTCGTACAGCGTAGCGAATGCCTTATTACGCCAACGTCTTAGCCCAAACTCCGGCGCAGAGATGGACTCCTGCCTTCGCAGGAGTGACGAGTTTTAGACCGTCTGTCTTCACAGGAGTGACGTATCTCCCGCCCAGCATTAAGCGGACGCCCTAAGCATTAGCCTTCCCGCATCAGGCACTCGACTCAACTACCCCCACAACCAGGCAGCGCCGCGCACGCCGCTGCTGTCACCGTATTTTGCGGCCAGTAGCTTGGTAACGCATTGGTCGCTAAAAACGTAATTGCGCCAATATTGCGGAACGGTTTCGTAAAGCATCGCGATATTAGAGAGTCCGCCGCCCAGTACAATTACGTCGGGGTCGACTATATTAATCACGACGGCAAGGGCCGATGCGAGTTGTCGGCAGTAATTATCGAGAACGGCCGCAGCCTGTGCGTCGCCCCTTGTAGCGCATTTTACAATTTCTGGTGCGGATAAAGCCTCGCCAGCGGCGTTGCGATAGCTATGAACCAAGCCCGCGCCGCATAAATAGGTTTCTATGCAGTCTTTTCGCCCGCAGTAGCACGGCCGCCCTTCTGTCATGTTTGGCATTGGGGTGTGCCCCCACTCTCCGGCGATACCATTGGCGCCGCTCAGGACCTGCTTATTAAACACAAGGCCGCCGCCAGTGCCGGTGCCGAGGATTACGCCAAACACCGAATTATGGGGCGCGCCAGCGCCATCCACAGCCTCAGACAGCGCAAAGCAATTAGCATCGTTACTAAAACGAACCTGTCGCCTCAGCTGAATACTGAGATCATCACGCAGGGCTTCGCCATTGATACATTGGGTATTGCTGTTTTTCATGCGGCCAGTAAGGGCCGATTCGGCACCTGGGCCACCAAGGCCAACACTCGCGTGACCACCGGCGGTCGCTTCTAGGCGGCCAACCAAATCAGCAATCGCATCGATAATGGCGGGGTAAGTCTGCGGCGTGGCAACGCGCTCCTTGGCGAGCACAATGCCGCTTGCAGATAGCACCACACCTTCAATTTTGGTGCCGCCGAGATCAATCCCTAACTTCATGCTCAGCCCTTTTTAAAAATCCTTCTACACCAGCTGCAATACCGCGACCACGCATACCCAACACAAGAGGCTACGCGACAGCAGAAGCTGCACGGCGGTAAGTTCATCTGCAGCCGACTTCACAAACTGCTCGCCGTCTATCTGACCGTCAGGAATATAGCTTGGCAGGGACTTCATACCAATATCGTCTAACACCTCGGCGCTGGGTTGGTCACTGCTTAAATGCTGTCGCCATACGCCAATACAGGTATCAAAGTTGGCGACAATAGCGAAGGCCAAGCCTAATAAACGCACTGGCGCCCATTCCAAATAAAACAGGCCGTTAGCCGCCGTATCACGATCTTGCTGAGGCAGGCTGCGGCTGGCCGCCAACATAAACAACAGGCGGTAGGCTAAAGCCCCCGCTGGCCCGAGTAAAACAAACCAGAACACCACCGCAAACCAACGCTCAAAACCTTGGTAAAACACGGCCTTGCGCACACTCAAATGCAATTCCGAGGCGTTATCAACACCGCTCTCACAGAGCTCGGCGCTGAAGCCCCTACCATGCTGATATGCACCTTCAAGATCACCGCGCTGCCAGCTATTTAAGTACAGCTTTAAGAGAATCTGAAAGTCACCCCGCCCCAAGCTATAGAGCAAAATTGCCACGCTTAAAATAAACAAGGGCAATCCAAACAAGATAGGGCTAATTAGCCACAATACGGCAAACACGAGGATTACCGGCAAAGCAAATACTACAAATAGCCTAGCGCTGCTGGCGGGAATTTTAAGCGCCATCTGTTGCAAGCGCTCAAACCACTCGTCCTTTTGGATCACCCCGCCGCTGCCCCAAAACTGTACGGCCGCCCAAGCAATTAAAATTGCAAAAAAATCCATGGTTTATTCCAATGCGTTTTTAAAATAGGCCCAATCAAAAGCCGCGCCAGGGTCCGTTTTTCGTCCCGGCGCAATATCATTATGCCCCACTATACGCGCTGCTGTAATCGCCGGGTATGAATTGCGCAGCGCGCGACTAATGGCAATTAATGCATCGTACTGAGCATTGGTATAGGCAACTTCGTCACAACCTTCAAGTTCAATACCAATACTGAAGTCATTACAATTCTCGCGCCCATCAAACTGCGAGACCCCCGCGTGCCACGCGCGGTCGGCAAAAGACACAAACTGGCTCACGGCGCCATCGCGGTCAATCAATAAATGCGCGGAAACCGCAAGCCCGCGCAAATCAGCAAAGCTCTCATGGGCACTGCAATCGAGACAGTTTGCAAATAGATCATGTATAAAGTGGCCGCCAAATTGGCCCGCTGGCAGACTGATATTGTGAATAACCAAAAGGCTAATCTCAGTAGCTGGTGGTCTGGCATTAAAATTTGGCGATGGATGCTTGGCGACTGAGCTTAGCCAGCCAGCCGAATCAATGAAGTACATGCTACTTCCGCACTCGTTACGGCAAGGGGTGAGGCAAGATTACACGGGAAGCGGTGGGACTGTAAAACATTGCGCTAAATAAGCGAATCAAAGAGGAATGCGCAAAGCCCCTTGTTACAGAGGCTTGTCTTTCATATCACGCAAATTGCTAATCACCGATTCTAAAGCGCGATCAAATTGGCGATCTTCGTCAATCAACAAAACTGACTTACGCGCTAGCGCTACCGCCAGTTCGTCACGATTGAATTCCGCCACTTTAATCCCCGAGCGGTTCACAAAAATATAGCGACCAATGCCGTTAATAACAGCGGCCAATCGACACCGCAGCATTTTGCCGTCGTCTTGGCGCAGATCAACCCAATTGCCCACCCGTAACGACTGTAAACGTGCCGCTAATTGCGCTTCGTCTTCAGCTCGCGACGGATCCCGCTCAGCCGATGCCGTATCAGAAGCACGCTCATTACCAGCGCCAAGCTGCGACTCGTCGTTATCGGCCCCAAAGCTTTGCTCCAACACTGCGTCTAAAGACGCAATATCTGAGTCCGCCGTAGTCTCGATCTTTGCGGTTACCGCTGGCTCGGGGGGAGTGTCTTTGCGGCTCAACTTGGCAAGGTGTAAACGCTCAAGCTGATCTAGCCACTGGCTAGTTTCAAAGCTATTCAAAGATACCCGGTTAAAGCCTAATCTTAAGGTTTCAATCAATACCGGAAGTGCCGAGATTAGTTCATTGCGATGACCTGGGTCGCTAGAGGGCTGCACACTCCAAAGCAAACGCTCAATTAAGCCAGCATCTTCAGCAAAGCGCTCGCTGTCACGGCCATGCTGAATATAGCTTAGGAATAACACCTTGCTCCAACCCAGCTGCAGTATTTTACTTAACACCGGTGGACAATCGACACCCGCCAAACGCGACTCCAAAACACCGGCAATATGCATCCGCGCAGTTTCTGCCGCGGCCTTGCCGTCTTCGGTGTCGACTGTACGCTGGGCAACCAGCTCAGCCCGCCGCTTAGCCTTTTCATTAAAGGTAAGGAATTCCGCATGCGCGTCGACAAAAACTTGGGTATCTACACCAAAATCACGCAGCACCCGCATAACGACTTTTTCAATCTCGCGGTACAGTGGATCTTTGTCCACCCCAGCGACCGGCGACCAACCAATTCCCGCACTAACCAAGGCACTGAGCAACTTGCGGGCGGGGTGCTCTTCATGACCAAAAAAGCCCTTATCGAGCATGGCCATTTTCAGCACAGGTATCTGTAGCCTAGCAATTAAGCCCTTCAAGGGCTCAGCCAAACTGTCACCCTCTAAAATATATTGAAATAAGGCGCCAACAAAATTAATGGTGTCTTGGTCTCGCTGATAGCTCAGCGCCGAAGCATCGGTGCTGGCAACCCGCATCACCTGTGATAAACGCGCAATCAACTTCTGAGCAATAGCGCTAAAATCAACGCTATCACCACCGTTTACCGACACCTGCACATTAAAATGCGTAAACTGTTCGTTTTGCATATCTTGCAACGCGACCATAAACGACGGTTTAGAAACCGCCGCGTTTGAGCCATCTAACTCAGCGTCGTTCGCGCTGAGCATGGTATCGAAGGCATCAAATAATTGGGTAACCAGCTCCGTTGATTCCGAACGTTCTTCAGCGGGCTTTTCACTGGACAATGCGTCGCCATTGGACTGATCTTGAGCTTCGCCTGAGGCGCTCGGCTTGTTAGCCAACAACTCAACAGGCAGGCCATTGGCCTCAAGTACGGGGCTTAAGGCCTTATAGAACTCACCAAATGCACTAATAATCTGCGTATCAAACAGTTTAAACAAGACCAAGCGGGCCTTGATATCAATATCTAGACCACGACATGCCGAGCCCAGTGCTTCGGCAATTTTGGCCGGGCCAACTGGCAATTCTTTGGCCGCCAGCACCGGGCCATTCGTCGCCTGCTGCCACGCGGTGCACAGCACCCAAACTTCTTTCAAAAAGCGACGTTCAGCCTTTTTTGCCATACCCTCCAGCGCGACCAGCTCTTCCAGCGCCTCAGACTCCAGCAAGCGCAACTTCGCCTGACCATTTTCTCGGGAACTGGCTTTAGTGCCGCTGGCGAGATTAAAACCTTGGCCAAAAGCCTCGGCAAAGCCCATTTCAATAGACTGCCTATTCACCCGAATTTCGCGCATCGCATCAAAATACACATGCTGCTCACGGGCATTACTCGCGTCGTCCGCCAATTCAAATAAGGCATCGTCGACATCGTCTAGCAAACTGCAAAGACGGTCATTTAAATACAATACACACTTATCACGAATTGCGGCTATCGCCACCGGCAAGGCGGCGCCAGTCGACACCGGCTCGCGCCGCGACTGTAAATCCACTACCTTAGATGACTGATCTACCATAATACTTTCGCCAAAATCTCAATGTAAACGCTGGAAATATAGAACGTAAGCCCCTGAACTGTCGAGCAAAAGCTCAACAATGACGCATAATTCACTTGAATGAAATAGTTATACGGCAAATCCCCCCTAGGGCACTACTGTTACAACTACTTACAAGCCCAAGCAAAACGCCATGAACATAGGCAGGCCAAGGTATGTGCTGGTAGAATAGCGACGCTCCGAATTATCTTGCCAATAACCCCGGAAAATCACCATGCAGTTCACAGCTCAATTACAGCGCGACATCACAGAAACCGTGGCCTTCGCCCTTAAAGAAGACATTGGCAGCGGCGACATCACCGCCCAGCTGATTCCCGTCACGCAGACCGCCAAAGCCCGCATCATTACCCGCGAAAACGCCGTGATTTGCGGCACCGAATGGGTGAACGAGGTTTTTCGCCAAATTGATAGCTCCGTCACAATTCACTGGCATGTCGCCGACGGCGATGCGGTAAAACCCGATCAGCTGCTTTTTGAACTAGCAGGCTCGGCGCGCTCACTACTCACCGGCGAGCGCACCGCCCTTAATTTCTTACAACTGCTCTCGGGCACCGCGACAATCTGTAAAAGCTATGCCGACATCGTCGCCCACACCCAAGTGCGCCTGCTCGATACCCGCAAAACCATACCGGGTCTGCGAACCGCACAAAAATACGCAGTTACCTGCGGCGGCTGCCACAATCACCGCATTGGCCTGTACGACGCATTTCTTATAAAAGAAAACCATATTGCCGCCTGTGGCGGCATATCCGCTGCTATCAGTGCAGCACGAGAAATCGCGCCAGGTAAACCAGTCGAAGTAGAAGTAGAGAGTTTAGCGGAGCTAGAGATTGCCCTAGCGGGTAATGCCGACATCATCATGCTCGACAACTTTAGCTTGGCGGACATGAAAACTGGCGTAGTACTGACGGCGGGGCGAGCCAAGCTGGAAGCATCTGGGAATGTCGATGCCTCGACCTTGGCGGGAATTGCGGAGACTGGCGTAGATTATATTTCGATTGGGGCGCTGACTAAGCATGCGCAGGCGGTGGATTTGTCAATGCGGTTTAGTTAACGTTTATAATCTGCATGTTACAGGTCTATGCGCGCATACTCATAAACCTGTAACGCAGCCTTTCGTATTAAGTCAAGAAGCATTTTCCCAGGTTCGAGGAAGGAAAATACGCTTTTCATGACGCTTGCTCCACTCACCCTCGCCTCGAAAGCGTAAGTAATCTTCAATCACTACCCCCCATATCATCACCGCCCCACCCATTAATATGAAAAAGGAAATTGGCAAAAGCTTTCGCGGCAAAACAAACATACTTTTCAATGTAGTGATCCACTCACTAAATACCAAACTGAGAAGTCGAGCGGTAATCACCACCACCATCATCTGCCCAACTGGCATAATCAGCACAGCGCTATACTGCGCGTTCAATGCAAGCGCTATTAGTGAAGCAAAATATACCGTCGCCCAATCGTTATTCAGTAAACGAATTCGCTTAAAAAGTGTATAAATTGAATATGTAAAAAAGGCGACTATCACAATAGTGAGCGGCAGTCCGTACTCAAATGCTAATTGCAAAACAGCTTGATGCGGATGTGCGGGCAACCATATTTCTCCAGCGAGAAATGCATAACTATACGCCCCCCACCCCAATACAGGCCTTTCGATTATTTTTGCAACTGTTAGCTCCCAAATACGAGATCGATTATCAGCAAGAACACTACCTCTTTCCTCCAGACCAGCTAATACAAGCGAACCAGAGGGTGATGATAGATAACTAAATATCAGGAATACAAAAAACCCAGCGATCACACCAAGGATTAGAAATGTGAAATAACGTTGATAATAGCGTATGCGAAGACACAATATAACTAGCGCCGCGGCAGTTAATGAAACCCAAATACCTCGCCCAGCGGAGACCAAAATAGTCGCAACACTTAAACTTAATGCCAAAAAAGCTAACACTCGAGTGACTTTTGAATCACTTTTCAAAATTAACATTGGAAATAATAAAACAGCACCCACCTGAAAATGATTAAAAAATCGCGGGTGAGAGAAAAAGGCAAAGCACTCTTTCCAATTGAACGCTAAACCAAGACTAAAAAATACGGCGTAACACACGCAAATAAGCACAAAGGAAACAAGAGCACATATTGCAAATGTTGCAACAATATACTCATCATTGAAATCTTCACCCATCAATAACGCAATCGCGCCAACTAAAAGAAAAATATAGGACAACTGCTTGAGATACGGACTATAAGGCAAGTCAATCCACACAAAAATGGCAGCATAAAAAAGGGAGAAAAGAATTGCCGACATAAAATGATAACGCAATGCAAATCTTGCCAATATGACTGCTATAGCTGCAACAAGCATCATTCGCTGCGAATCAATACCACCAAAGCCAAGGGGCATGATCAAGTAATGAGCAAAAAAAATGGCCACAAACAGCAAAGGAAACAGAACCATAAATACTCCGGCAAAAAAAAGCCGCTTCATACCTGAAGCGGCTCCCGCTTAAAAACAATGACGGTATTAGGTTCCCCGGCAATTCGAAGGTCTGAATTTAGCCGGCACAGTTCCGTTTAACGCACAGGTCCAAGTAACCTGGGCTCCAGCATTTGCTGCTGAGGATAAGTCAAGTGGAGCGCCGGACGCGTTCACGGGAGAAATCAAAAGCGTGGCCGTTGCAGACGGCAGAACCGCAGGTTTATAAGTGATAGTAATAATCCCTGAGTCACCGCTCACCACCGAAGCTACATTTGCATTTCCAGCTAGCTCAGTGGTTGACAAAGGAGATGCGCCCAACTTACCGCAGCTCGTCGCATCGGTACAAGCCATAACACGTGGGCCTTGACTTTGGAATGACTCGCCTATTGCGGTTTTCAAACCAGAAGCGAGTACCAAACCTTCTGAAACCTTTGCTCGGATTGTGTAATCTTGGTAGGCAGGTAGCGCAACTGCCGCTAGAATACCGATAATCGCGACCACGATCATCAATTCGATGAGGGTAAAACCCTGTTGAACTTTTTTCATATACTTCTCCAATGGTATAAAACTTCCGACTTGCAGACGTGACAACAGATTCGTTCACTTCCGTTATTTAACATATAGCAACGAGTAGGCCAAAAAAGAAAATTTAAAAATAAGGTCCTTAAAAACAAGGAGATAGAAAAAACTACCTGTACCCAAACCAGCTCCCAAGAGCAAGCAAAAGGCAACCAAAGTGACAATAACTGACAAATATTGTCACTAAGAAATCGCTTAACCATCAAAATTAGTGGGTTCTGCAATATCTCATGTAATGCTTTATTAGATAGTAGGCACTATACTGTTTTCTATACAATTTCTTAGTGATTGGCGGCATGAATAGCGCAAACATACCCTTAAATGGTTTAGCCAGACGGTTGGTTTACGACGAAATTCTTGATGAAGAAACCGTACGGAAGGCAATCGAAGCGGCTCAAAAAGAAAAAAAGAGCCTAGTAACCCACCTCGTCGGCAAAAATTTAGCCGATGGCGTGCGTATAGCCGAAATTGCAGCAGATGAATTCGGCATACCCTTTTTAGACCTCCGCTCTTATACAACAGAGCTAGCACCGCAAAAAATCATCGATAATAAGCTGATTAAGGCCCATCGCACTCTCCCCTTGTGGAAACGAGGCAAGCGCTTGTTTATTGGCATGTCGGACCCAACCAATCTCCATGCCCTAGATCAGATTAAATTTCATACCGGCCTGACGACCGAACCCATCGTTGTTGAAGAAGCAGCACTTAATAGCGCCATTGACAAATACTTGGCTGCGCAAGAGGAGTCTCTCGCCGATAGTCTTGGCGATATGGATGACATAAGCCTTGAGAACCTTGACATCGAAGCCGTCGATGAAGACGGCGGCGGCGAGGTCGACCTAAGGGGTGCGGACGAAGCCCCTGTGGTGAAGTTTGTAAACAAAGTACTACTGGATGCAATACGCGGTGGCGCCTCAGACATTCACTTTGAACCTTATGAGAAGATCTACCGGGTTCGTTTTCGTACCGACGGTATCTTGCAAGAAGTTGCTCGACCGCCGTCCAGCCTCGGCTATCGGCTTGCCGCGCGATTGAAAGTTATGTCGCAAATGGACATTTCTGAGCGGCGCGTACCGCAGGATGGCCGAATTAAGATGAAGCTGTCTAAAACCCGAGCTATCGACTTCCGGGTAAACACGCTGCCCACCCTCTGGGGAGAGAAGGTAGTATTGCGGATACTTGACCCTTCGTCAGCACAGATGGGTATTGATGCACTCGGCTACGAGCCAGTACAGAAAGATTTGTACATGAAAGCCCTTAATCAGCCCCAGGGGATGATTTTGGTCACAGGGCCAACTGGCTCCGGTAAAACTGTATCGCTTTATACCGGCTTGAACATTCTCAACACCCCAGAAAGAAATATTTCCACTGCGGAAGACCCAGTCGAAATCAACCTAGAGGGCATTAACCAAGTTCACGTCAACGCCAAGGTCGGTCTCGGCTTCCCCGAAGCGCTACGCTCCTTTTTGCGACAAGACCCCGACATTATTATGGTCGGTGAGATTCGCGACTTAGAAACTGCCGAAATAGCGATTAAAGCTGCGCAAACCGGTCACTTAGTACTATCTACACTGCACACAAATAGTGCCCCAGAGACCTTAACACGCCTGCTCAATATGGGTGTACCGGCATTTAACGTCGCCACCTCTGTCAGCTTAATTATTGCCCAGCGCTTAGCAAGACGACTGTGTAAGGAATGCGCCATTCCCGCCGACGATGTGCCAAAACAAACGCTACTCGACGAAGGCTTTTCGGAAGAGCTGTTAAAAACCGCCAAAATAATGCACCCAGTAGGCTGCGACCATTGCAATAACGGCTACAAAGGCCGTGTTGGTATTTATGAAGTAATTCGCATCACCCCCGATATATCTCGTATTATTATGGAAAACGGTAATTCCTTAGCTATTGCCTCTCAAGCACAAGCAGAAGGTTTTAATAATTTACGTCAGTCTGCGCTAATGAAATGCGCACAGGGCGTTACCAGCCTTGAAGAAGTCAACCGAGTTACCAAGGATTAGCGATGGCAACTGCAGCGAAAAATGATACGTTTGTCTGGCAGGGCGTAGACAAACAGGGTCGAAAAACCCGCGGCGAACTGAACGCTCCCTCGTCCGCTATTGTTAAAGCTCACCTGCGCAAACAAGGCATTATCACAAAAAACGTTAAGAAAAAGTCCAAGCCATTATTCAGTAGCAAAAAGCCTATTAAGCCCGCCGATGTTTCAATTTTCACTAGGCAGATGGCCACCATGCTAAAGGCTGGCGTACCATTAGTACAAAGCTTCGATATTGTTGCGGAAGGAGTTGAAAACCCAACAATGCAAGACCTTGTATTAGACATCAAAAACGAGGTTGCTTCTGGTGGTGGTTTTGCCGCAGCCTGCGCCAAACACCCTAAATATTTTGATGATCTATTTTGTAGTTTAATAGCCTCTGGCGAGTCGTCTGGTACGTTAGAAACAATGTTAGACCGCGTTGCAACCTACAAAGAAAAAACTGAGGCACTTAAAGCGAAAATCAAAAAAGCCCTAACCTACCCGATTGCCGTTTTAGTCGTTGCCGCAATTGTTACCACGATACTGCTAATAAAAGTTGTACCACAATTTGCAACGACCTTTGAAAGTTTCGGATCGGAATTACCAGCATTTACACAGTTGGTAGTTGCTATGTCCGAGTGGATGCAGGCTTACTGGTTCGTTGTTTTAGCCATAGCGATCGTTTCCGCAGCGACGTTTAGCAAGGCTCGCGAGAAATCAAAGGTATTCTCCGACTGGGTTGATAAAATGATGCTGAAAGCGCCGATCATTGGCGATATCGTTTTCAACTCCGTTATCGCACGATTTTCGCGGACACTAGCAACCACTTTTGGCGCCGGCGTACCCTTAGTCGACGCCCTCAATTCTGTCGCCGGCGCTGCTGGCAATGCAGTTTACACTAAAGCTATTATCCAAATTCGCGATGATGTAACCACCGGCCAAACACTTTATTCTTCCATTAAATTCACCAACCTATTCCCTAGCATGCTCTTGCAAATGGTCTCCATTGGTGAAGAGTCAGGCTCCCTTGACGAAATGCTCGACAAAGTCGCCTCACATTATGAGGAAGCGGTCGATAATGCAGTCGACACCCTAACATCGCTATTAGAACCAATGATCATGTCAGTGCTAGGCGTACTCGTCGGCGGCTTAATGATCGCTATGTACCTCCCCATATTCATGCTTGGCTCCGCCATTTAACTGGCGCGCCTCATCGCTTACACACGAGTATAGTTTATGTCGTTCTTCGAAGCCGCCGCGAACTACCCGCTGCTTCTCATTACCTTATTAGGTTTCTTTGGCCTTCTCTTTGGCAGCTTTTTCAATGTTGTGATCTACCGCTTACCCAAGATGATGGAATCTACGTGGAAGTATGAGTGCGAAATTTTGCTCAGCGATGACGACACAGCCGCTGAAGAAATCACGCCACCTCAGTTTAATTTGGCTTTTCCCAACTCCCACTGCCCCAAGTGTAATGCGCCGGTAAAGGCGTGGCAGAATATTCCTGTTGTTAGCTACGTGCTGCTGCGCGGGCGCTGCGCTTCTTGTAAGGCACCGATCGGCCTGCGCTACCCTACGGTTGAGGTCATTACCGCGCTGCTTACAGTATTCCCGCTGTTAATGTTTGGTTTCACGACCTATGCCGCTGCCGCTATTTTGTTTAGCTGGATTTTGCTGATTCTCACGGTCATTGATATTGACCACCAGCTACTGCCAGACCAACTGACCTTACCCCTCATATGGCTGGGCCTTTTATTTAACAGCATTACCGGCAGCATTCCATTACAGGATGCGGTGTGGGGCGCCATTGGCGGCTATTTGTCGCTATGGTCCGTATTTTGGTTGTTTAAATTACTGACCGGCAAAGAGGGCATGGGTTACGGCGATTTTAAATTACTCGCCGCACTGGGCGCTTGGCTGGGCTGGCAGTATTTGCCGCTAATTATTTTATTGTCTTCTGTTGTCGGCGCCGTGTTTGGCGGTTTAGTAATGCTGCTGCGTCGCAGCGACAGTTCCATGCCCATGCCATTTGGTCCCTATTTGGCCGGTGCTGGCTGGATCGCCCTGTTCTGGGGTGAAGCTCTGATTGACGGCTACCTTCAACTTGCTGGCATTCGCTAGCTCCAATACATTACCTTAATTTAGATTATGAGCAAATTCATCGTAGGACTTACCGGCGGAATCGGCAGCGGCAAAACCGCCGCATCGGACCGCTTTGCAAAACTGGGCATTGGTATTGTCGATGCCGATGTTATTGCCCGCGAAGTGGTTGAGCCTGGTAGCCCTGCCCTACAAAAAATAGCGGCGCACTTTGGCGACTCGCATCTACTCAGTGATGGGCAGTTAAATCGCGCCGCCCTGCGCCAAACTATTTTTGCCGATCCCGCCGCCAAGCAGTGGCTGGAGTCCTTGCTTCACCCTCTCATCGCCAGCGAGACGCAGCGTCAACTGCAAAACGTCAACAGCGCTTACGCCCTATTTGTGTCGCCGTTGTTGGTGGAAAGCCAGCAAAAAGCGATGTGTGATCGGCTTGTGGTGGTCGATGTGCCTGAATCTGTTCAGTTAAGCCGCACCATGCTCCGAGACAATAACGAGCAAGCCCAGGTGGAACGCATTATTGCCAGCCAAATAGGCCGCCAAGCGCGCTTAGCCGCCGCAAGCGATGTTATTGATAATACCCTGGGCTTACCTCAGCTAGACCTACGAGTTAGCGAATTACATCAGCAATTCCTCAAACTCGCCGCCAATAAGGCCTAGCAAGTCTTTTGAACAATTTGGAAACCATTTGCTATGAATAAAGCGTCTGCCATCACCGTCCCCTGTCCACATTGTAAAACGGAACTCGTGTGGGACAGCAGCAACCCATTTCGCCCTTTTTGCTCTGACTCATGCAAAAACCACGACTTAATTGCGTGGGCAAACGAAGAGCACAATATCCCCGGCGACTCGCTGCACGACGACGTTTTAAGCAGAGATTTAGAGCAAGATTTTTAAGAGAACGAAGGGATATTCAAAGCAGCTTTAGATGACGTCGGCGCACTGAATCGCTTTGACGATGGCCACATTTGCCGCCGGAAATACATAGTCAGAAAGTGATTGCGGGGTGACCCAGCGCAGTGGCTGACCATCTCGCCCAATGGCTTCACCGCGAAAACGCGTCACCAACCACACATCCAAAAACACCGTTTTATCGGCATAATCATGATTGATTTCGATTAGTGAACGGCAACTCGCAGCGTCAATATCAATACCGAGTTCTTCGTGTAGCTCTCTGGTGAGCGCCTGAGACACCGTTTCACCCGCCTCCACTTTACCGCCGGGGAATTCCCACAAGCCGCCTTGATGGGCATCGTTCGCGCGGCGGGCGATAAGAATATCGCCCAGCGAATTAACAATAACCCCAACTGCAACGTGAACGCGTTTATTAACTGCGGTATTCGGCATTGATTTTGACGTAGTCGTAGGAGAAATCAGTGGTCCATACCGTCTCTGCATGCAGACCACGATTCAAGTTAATGCGAATACGGATTTCTGCCTGCTTCATTACAGCGGCACCAGCCGCCTCGGTATAGGATTCTGCGCGACCGCCTTGCTCGGTAATCAAGACGTCGTCTAGGTGAACGGTCAGCGCCGCCACGTCGAGTGACTCCACCCCAGCACGACCAATAGCGGCCAGAATACGCCCCCAGTTTGGATCGCTGGCAAATAAAGCCGTTTTCACCAGTGGCGATTCCGCCACCGCATAAGCAACCTTAAGGGCTTCGCTGACGTCTTTGGCACCCGTCACTTCAACCGCAACAAACTTAGTGGCGCCTTCGCCGTCGCGCACAATGGCGTGAGCCAGCTCTAAGAACACCTCGTTAAATACACGCTGAAGCTCGTCAAACACCGGGCCACTTGTTTCAGTAAGCTGCTCACCACCCGCACGCCCAGTGGCAACAAGCACACAGGCGTCATTGGTTGAGGTGTCGCCGTCAATGGTAATCCGATTAAACGAGGCATCAGCGGACTGATCCAACATCGCCTGCAAAACATTTGGCGCAATATTAGCGTCGGTGGCTACATAGCCAAGCATGGTCGCCATATTGGGCTTAATCATGCCCGCACCCTTAGAAATACCGGTGACGGTAATGGTGCGGCCAGCAATGTCTAATTGGCGAGACGTCGCTTTGGGGCGAGTGTCCGTCGTCATTATACCGTTGGCGGCAGCTTCCCAGCTATCAGCCGAAAGTGCGGTAACAGCCGCAGGCATGGCGGCGACCAATTTATCTACGGGCAATTTTTCGCCGATAACGCCAGTGGAAAATGGCAGCACTGCTGAGGGCGCTACACCAACCAAGTCAGCCAGCGCCGCGCAAGAGTTGCGAGCGCTAAGCATGCCAGCTTGGCCAGTGCCTGCATTGGCATTGCCGGTGTTGATAAGCAAATAGCGCGGCGAGCTTGTGGCCAAATGTTCTTTGGCCACTGTAACCGGCGCAGCGCAAAAGGCATTAAGGGTGAAGACCCCTGCCACAGATGCGCCTTCAGCCAGCTCGAAGACGACTGTGTCGATACGGCCTACTTTTTTAATACCGGCACTTGCCACGCCTATTTTTACACCGTCTATTGGGTGTAAAACAGGTAACTCACCAGAACCTACCGCCATGCTCTTGCCTACCTCAGTCTAATTTGCCGTGACACTGCTTGTATTTTTTACCCGAGCCGCAAGGGCAAACCTCATTGCGGCCGACTTTGCGGCCATCGCGCACAAAGGTTTCTGGCGTACTCGGCGTGGCTTCTGCAGGCTCATCACTCATTTCCTCATCTAATGTGAGGCCACTAGACTCGGCGTGCTGGAATTCCATTGCGCGTTTAGCCTGCTCTTCTCGACGCTGACGCGCCAACTCTTCGGCGTTTTCATTCTGCTGGAGACGCAGATGTGAAAGAAAGCGAATGACTTCTAGTTTTAAGCTGTCGAGCATTTCTTGGAACAGCTCAAAAGCTTCGCGCTTGTACTCTTGCTTGGGGTTTTTCTGAGCAAAGGCGCGCAGATGAATACCATGACGGAGGTGGTCCATGGTCGCCAAATGCTCTTTCCACAGTGTATCCAATACTTGCAGCATGATATGGCGTTCAATTTTACGCATATCGGGGCCAACCAGTGCGCATTTAGCTTCATACGCTTCAGTAATAGCCTGATTGATTTTTTCAGTCAGCACTTCTTCATTTACTGAGCGATCTTCGTCCAACCAGGTTTGCAGCGGCAAATCCACTTCAAAATCGGTGTGCAGGCGGCGCTCAAGTCCTGCCACATCCCACTGCTCTTCTAAACTTTGCGGCGGAATATATTCCCGCACCACATCGCCGACAACATCGTGGCGAATCGCGGCGAGCATATCGCTAATGTCATCCGCTTCCATTAATTCATTGCGCTGCTGGTAGATGATTTGGCGCTGGTCGTTTGCAACATCATCGTATTCAAGCAATTGCTTGCGCATGTCAAAGTTGCGACCTTCGACTTTGCGCTGGGCTTTTTCGATGGCATTAGACACCATGCGATGCTCAATCGCTTCGCCTTTTTCAAGACCCAGTGCCTGCATAATGCCGCGCACGCGATCTGAGGCAAAAATCCGCATCAGGCTATCTTCTAAGGACAGGTAGAAGCGTGAGGCACCCGGATCACCCTGGCGGCCAGCGCGACCACGCAGCTGATTGTCGATACGGCGCGACTCATGGCGCTCAGTGCCCACAATATGTAAGCCACCGGCCTGCATCACGGTTTCGTGACGTACTTTCCACGCTTCGCGCAGTTCGTTGATCAACTCCGGGGACGGGTTTTCATGCTTGGCAATTTCAACATCAACATTACCACCAAGTACAATATCGGTACCGCGACCGGCCATATTGGTGGCGATAGTGACCACGCCTGGGCTACCAGCCTGGGCAATAATTTCTGCTTCTTGCTCGTGGTATTTGGCGTTGAGTACTTTATGAGGAATACCAGCGGCCTTGAAACGTGAAGACATTTCCTCGGAGGTTTCAATCGAGGCAGTACCCACCAGTATCGGCGCGCCACTTTCCATAATGGTTTTGACGTCTTCAACTATCGCGTCGTATTTCTCTTCCTTAGTCAGATATACCAGGTCATTAGCATCGCGGCGAGCGCTGGGCTTATTGGTCGGAATAACGACCACGTCTAAACCGTAAATCTGACGGAATTCAAAGGCCTCGGTATCGGCGGTGCCGGTCATGCCTGCCAATTTTTCAAACTGACGGAAATAGTTCTGGAAGGTGGTTGAGGCCAAGGTCTGGCTTTCGGCCTGAACCGTCACGCCTTCTTTGGCTTCGATGGCCTGATGCAAGCCCTCTGACAGACGCCGACCCGCCATGGTCCGGCCAGTGTGCTCATCTATTAAGACGACTTGGTCATTCTGAACAATATATTCGACATTGTTATGGAATAAAACGTGGGCACGCAGCGCAGAATTGACGTGATGCAGAAGGTTTAGGTTGCTGGCGGAGTAAAGGCTGTCGCCCTCAGTCAGCAAGCCCGCCTGAATAAGCATGTCTTCTACCTGCTGATGCCCCTCTTCGGTCAGTTCGACCTGGCGCATTTTTTCGTCAACAGTGTAGTGACCTTGCTCAGCAATTGCTTGGCCGTTGTCATCACTTTCTACGGGCTGGCCAGCTTCGTCCACTTCAGCTTGTTTAAGCGAGGGGATAAACAAGTTAATTTGCTTATAGAGCTTGGAACTGTCTTCCGCGGGACCAGAGATAACCAGCGGCGTACGCGCTTCATCAATAAGGATCGAGTCAACTTCATCGATAATGGCGAAATTCAGGCTGCGCTGGTAGCGATCTTCAATGGCGAAGGCCATATTGTCGCGCAGATAGTCAAAGCCAAACTCGTTATTGGTGCCGTAAGTGATGTCAGACAAATACGCTGCGCGCTTCTCTTCGGGATCTTGCCCAGAGCGGATAACACCCACGCTCAGACCGAGAAACTCATACAGCGGACGCATCCAATTAGCGTCTCGCGACGCCAAATAGTCGTTAACGGTTACCACAAACACGCCTTTGCCAGGCAGTGCGTTTAAATACACCGCCAAGGTTGCAACGAGGGTTTTACCCTCACCGGTGCGCATCTCGGCAATAGTGCCTTCGTGCAGGCTAATACCACCGATGAGCTGGACGTCAAAATGGCGCATGCCCATTACACGGCGACTGGCCTCGCGGCACACCGCAAAAGCTTCGGGCAGCAGCTGATCGAGGCTTTCTCCCGCCGCAATTCGCTCGCGAAACTCCCCAGTTTTGGCGCTGAGGGCGGCATCGTCGAGCGCCGTCATCGCCTCTTCCAGGCTATTGATCTTGTTCGCGACTTTGCGCATGCGCTTTAATTCGCGATCGTTTTTACTGCCAAAGACTTTTTTAACTACTGCTCTAATCATGATTAATTCGTTACTGTTCCCGGGAGCAAAAGTCCCTAATCAATGAAGGCTCTAAAGCCGCACCAAGCTACATTGTACGAATGAAATTCTGATGACGGCGGGGTAATCACTGTGGAGAATGATCCCGAAAATGCCGTACTTTTACCTAATGGCAAGACGTGGGCAATACCGTAACACCGAGGCGCAATATCGCATAGATAGGGGGATATTACCATGCTTAGACGAATCTCGGCCAAGCATGGCAGGAAGAGATAATCAGACTGCCGCTACAGCAGCAGCATAATTAATTGGCGCGTCAGCGGCATCGTCAAACGTTACCCATTCCCACGCGTCAGTGTCTTTAATCAATGTCCGCAAGGACGCATTGTTCAGACCGTGACCAGACTTAAAGGCTTTGAACTCGCCAATCAGGCTAGTGCCCAGCAAATACAAATCGCCAATCGCGTCGAGCACCTTGTGCTTAACAAACTCATCCTCATAACGAAGACCTTCTTCGTTAAGAATACGGTATTCATCAACCACAATCGCATTGTCGACACTGCCGCCCTGAGCCAAGCCCTTGGAGCGCAAGTATTCGATTTCATGCATAAAACCAAAGGTCCGAGCACGACTGACTTCTTTCACAAAAGAGGTGCTGGAGAAATCGAGCTCGGCATGGCCAACCCGGTCTTTAAAAACCGGGTGGTCAAAGTCGATGGTAAAAGACACTTTAAAGCCGTCAAAAGGGAGGAAACTCGCGACTTTATCACCATCTTTTACCGTCACCGGACGCTTAATACGGATGAACTTTTTCGGTGCATTTTGTTCTTCAATCCCGGCAGACTGAATAAGAAAAACAAACGGACCGGCGCTGCCATCCATAATCGGCACTTCCGATGAGCTGACTTCAACATAGGCATTATCGATACCCAAGCCTGCCATCGCCGACAATAAATGCTCAACCGTTGATACCCTCACATCGCCATTCATCAGCGTGGTCGACAGGGTGGTATCACCCACATTTTCCGCGCGAGCGTGGATTTCAACAACGGGGTTCAAATCGGTGCGTCGGAAAATCACACCGGTATCCGCTGGCGCTGGCTTCAGCGTCAGGTAGACCTTTTCCCCTGTATGCAAACCAATGCCCGTAGCACGGATAGTGTTGCGCAAGGTACGTTGTTTAATCATGTTCACACTCACTCTATGGGCCGGACGACTACATTTACAAGGGCGTACTTGTCTTTGTGCCAGCTAACTACTGACACATGCCCATGCTGTACCGGCTACTACTAATTAATCAGCCTGACGCCGCAGAAACGCAGGAATATCCAAATATTCCATATCTTTATCTGCCATTGGCGCCGGCGCCACTTCTCGCGCAACGGCCGCTTGCTGGTTGTTGCGCATAACAGTTGGCCGATCGAGCTTGCGGTAATCATTGGAACGCGGCTCTATGGGCCGTGATTCAACAACCTTCAGCGGTATATCTGCACCAATACCATCTAGGCCGGTGGCAACCACTGTTACGCGCAATTCGTCTACCATATCGGGGTCAATTACCGTTCCGACAACGACTGTTGCGTTCTCAGAAGCGAATTCCTCGATAGTATCCCCGACATCGTTAAACTCGCCTAGGGACAGATCCAGACCTGCGGTAATATTAACCAAAATCCCGCGCGCCCCTTGCAAATTCACATCTTCAAGGAGGGGGCTGCGAATGGCGGCCTCTGCAGCTTCGCGAGCGCGGTTTTCACCGGTAGCCACACCACTGCCCATCATCGCCATGCCCATCTCTGACATCACGGTACGTACGTCGGCGAAATCGACGTTTATCATACCCGGACGAATAATGAGATCGGCAATACCCTGTACTGCACCTAACAATACATCGTTAGCCGCTTTAAAGGCATCGAGTAAACTGGTGTTTTTACCCAAGACAGGTAGCAACTTTTCATTGGGGATGGTGATCAGTGAGTCGACATGCTGACGCAGCTCTTTCATACCCTCTAGCGCCACAGCCATACGCTTTTTACCCTCAAAAGGGAAAGGCTTGGTGACTACGGCTACGGTTAAAATACCCAGTTCTTTGGCAACCTGCGCAACAACTGGCGCGGCGCCCGTACCGGTGCCGCCGCCCATACCGGCGGTGATGAACACCATATCGGCACCCTGCAGTGCTTCAGCAATGCGGTCGCGATCTTCCATTGCCGACTGGCGACCAATTTCAGGGTTAGCGCCTGCTCCCAAGCCCTTGGTAATAGTGGTGCCCAGCTGCAATACTGTCTTAGACGCGACATTGGTCAGCGCCTGAGCGTCAGTATTGGCGCAGATAAAATCAACACCATCAACATTACAGGCAATCATGTGCTTAACAGCGTTACCGCCGCCACCACCGACACCCACCACTTTAATTACTGCGTTCTGAGGAACGTTATCTACTAGTTCGAACATTGGTTTTCTCCCTTTTGCATATTTGACCGTGCTGCCGGCACGGCCGCCTTACACCTTAAAAATTGTTTTGAACCCACTGTTTCAAGCTGGCCAAGAAGCCGTTGCGCTTAACCCGCCCACGGCCACCGTGCTCGGCCTGATGCTTGATGCCGTAATGCAGCAAGCCCACGCCGGTTGAATAAATTGGATTGCGCACTATGTCGGTTAAACCTCGCGCATCCTGCGGTACACCGATTCGCACCGGCATATGAAAAATTTCTTCTGCTAATTCAACAACACCTTCCATCTTCGAGGTGCCGCCGGTCAGCACAATGCCTGCCGCGCACAAGTCTTCGTAACCACTGCGGCGCAGTTCAGCTTGGATTAGGGTGAATAGCTCGTCGTAGCGAGGCTCCACCACTTCAGCCAGTGCCTGGCGAGACAATTCCCGCGGGGCGCGCTCGCCAACACTCGGCACCTTAATCATTTCGCCTTCGCCCGCAAGCTGAGTCAGCGCGCAGGCGTATTTAATTTTGATCTCTTCCGCGTACTGGGTTGGCGTGCGCAGCGCCATGGCAATATCATTGGTGACCTGATCGCCCGCAATCGGGATCACGCCTGTATGGCGAATCGCACCGTCAGTAAAGATCGCGATATCGGTGGTGCCACCGCCGATATCCACCATACATACACCCAGCTCTTTCTCGTCTTCAGTCAATACCGCGTAGCTTGAGGCCAGTTGCTCCAAAATAACGTCTTCGACTTCGAGGCCGCAGCGGCGTATGCATTTTTCAATGTTCTGCACTGCATTTACGGCGCAGGTCACTAAATGCACCTTGGCTTCTAAACGCACGCCAGACATGCCCAGCGGCTCCTTAATGCCCTCTTGCTCATCGATCACAAATTCTTGGGGCAAAATGTGCAGCACTTTTTGGTCAGCCGGTATCGCGACCGCTTGCGCGGCGTCGATAACCCGATCTAAATCCAATTGAAATACTTCACGGTCGCGTATTGCGACAATACCGTGGGAGTTGAGGCTACGAATGTGATTGCCGGCAATACCCACATATACGCTGTGGATCTCGCAGCCCGCCATCAACTCAGCTTCTTCTATCGCGCGCTGAATTGAGTGCACGGTCGACTCAATATTGACCACCACCCCTTTCTTCAGACCGCGAGACGGGTGCGAGCCAATGCCTATAATTTCCAGCTTGCCGTCTTCGTTGCTCGAGCCAACGATAGCCACCACTTTCGAGGTGCCGATATCAAGGCCGACAATCATCCGGCTTGCGTGTGAACTAGCCATTGCTTTGCTTCTCCCAAGTTTGCGATCTATTGTGCTGCGGCAATTCCATTGCCAGAGCAATTTCCTTAGCCATTACCTTTTGCACCTTTTGTTTCATCCCACGCCACCGCTAGACCATTGATATAACGTGTATCCACACGCTTAACGCGATCAAAATCCGCCGCCAATTGATGGCGATACACCCACATAAAGCGCCGCAGCTTCTCCAGCGGCTCGTAGCGGCCCAAAACCAATACCGCGCCGCCATTTAAGGTCGCCGTCCACGCACCGCGATCATTCATTTCAAGGCGCTGTAAAATTAATTCTTCATCACCAAGCAACTGACTCATCAAGCGGTACTGGCGCATTATTTCTATGGCGCTGCCATCAGGCCCACTCAGCAGCGGCAAACCGGCGTCGTCGGCCACGCCCTTGGCAGGCAAAAATATTTTGCCGCGATGATTTAGCAATCCACCGTTGCCCCAGGCAGCAATTGGTGCCTCTTCAACGATGGTAATTTTCAATTCCCGAGGCCAAACCCGCTCCACAATCGCGCGATATACCCAAGGCTCTTGCTCTAATTCACTCTGGATCGCCTCCAGATCCAAGCCGACGTAACCCACAGCCAAATGGCCGGTCACGCGGTCCACCAAAACATCGCGACTGACGTGCTGTAAATCACCGGCAAACACCACGCGATCGACGGGTATGGCATCCAGCTGGCGCCCTAATTGCTCAACGCCATAAACAAAGGCGATGACAACCGCGATTAATACCAAACGGTTCAAAATACGCCCCCATTCGCGCTGCACCTGCGGCCCTTTTGGGGCCGTCGATTTGCGCGCTTTGAGACGATTTTGCTTGCCGCTCAGTACTTGCATTTCAGTTAGAATCCACCTTGATACTGCCCGCCAAAATTTCTACCACCAAATGTTCAAAATCCAGCCCTGCTTGCTTGGCCGCCATCGGCACCAAGCTGTGGTCAGTCATGCCCGGCACGGTATTCACTTCTAATAAGTAGAATTTACCCGCCGCGTCGCGCATAACATCAACCCGCCCCCAACCCGCACAGCCCAGACTAGTAAACGCCGCCAATGCTAATTCGCTCAGTTCTTGCTCTTCCGCCGCACTCAAGCCACAGGGACATAAGTAGCGGGTCTCATCAGAAATATACTTGGCGTTAAAATCGTAAAACGCGGCATCGGTTTCCAATTTAATGGCGGGCAAGGCCTTGCCATTTAATATCGCTACCGTGTATTCGCTACCGCTAATCCACTGTTCAGCGAACACCCGGCCATAGGCCTGGGCGTTTTGCCACGCGTCAGCCAACTCTGCCGCACTCTGCGCGCGAGCCATACCAATACTCGAACCTTCGCAGGCAGGTTTAACAATGACCGGACCTAAATCATCAATAATGCCCTGCCAATCGCTACTCGCCGTTAACTCGGCAAAGCGCGGAGTCGACAAGCCCAAGCCCAACCACAGCAGCTTGCAACGGAATTTGTCCATCGCCAGTGCCGAGGCCATCACACCGCTGCCGGTATAGCCAATGCCCATGCATTCCAGTGCGCCTTGCACGGTGCCGTCTTCGCCGCCAGGGCCATGCAGTGCAATAAACACCTGACGAAACTCGCCATTGAGACGCTGCATCCAATCGGTATCCGCCACATCAATGCCTTCAACCACAATGCCTTGACGCTCAAATGCCGCCATCACTGCCGCACCGCTTTTCAGGGAAATTGCACGCTCCGCCGAGCGGCCGCCCAACAGTACCGCTAGCTTGCCGCCAATCGCCTGATTTATGTTTGCTACCGTCATGTCACTCATTGCCGCGACCTACACCCAATCCTGATTAGCTAATTGCAACGCCACTGCGCCGATATTGCCCGCGCCTTGAGTGAGCAAAACATCACCGGGGCGAATACGGGGTTTTAATATTTCAAAAGCGGCCTCAGTATTTTCAACAAATACCGGCTCCAAATTGCCCTGCAAACGAATACTCCGACACAGGCTGCGACTGTCGGCGCCCGGCACCGGCTCTTCGCCAGCCGAATACACATCCAACAGCAACAGACTGTCGACGGTAGACAACACCCGAACAAAATCCTCGTATAAATCTTTGGTACGACTGTAGCGATGAGGCTGATACAGCATCACTAGGCGGCGATCTGGCCACGCTTGGCGCGCCGCCGATATGGTTGCGGCCACTTCTGTCGGGTGGTGACCGTAGTCATCCACCAACATAAATTCGCCGTCGGCCAATGGCAGTTCGCCATAACGTTGAAAGCGACGACCGACACCCTGAAAATTGGCAATGCCATTGCAAATAGCTTCTACCGGCAAGCCTTCATCGGTGGCCACCGCCACAGCTGCCGTCGCATTAAGTACGTTATGCACACCGGGCTGCTGAATACTCAGTTCAATATCACTGCCATCTGGCCGCACTACATTAAAGCGGCTCTGCATACCCAGTTTTTGCAGCGAATGAATACGAAAATCCGCGTCTTCACTAAAACCGTAGGTCAATGTCGGACGCGCTATGTCCGGCATAATGTCGCGCACCACTGGGTCATCCACACAGACCACCGCCATACCGTAAAAAGGCAAGTTGTGCAGAAACTCGATAAAGGTACGTTTCAGCTTGCTAAAGTCACCGTCATAGGTCGCCATATGATCGGCTTCAATATTGGTAATCACCGACACCATGGGCTGCAAATGCAAGAAGGAAGCGTCGCTCTCGTCGGCCTCTGCGACCAAGTAGCGGCTCTCACCTAATGCTGCATTGGTGCCTGCGCTGTTAACCAGACCGCCGATAACAAAGGTAGGATCGAGACCCGCCTCGGCAAAAATAGCGGTAATCAAACTAGTCGTCGTGGTTTTACCATGGGTGCCAGCCACTGCAATACCGTGACGATAGCGCATTAGCTCAGCCAGCATTTCAGCGCGACGCACAATAGGCACCCGCAATTGGCGGGCGGCGGCCACTTCCGGATTACTTTCATTAACCGCACTGGACACTACGACCACATCGGAGTCGCCAATATTCTCGCCGCGATGGCCAAAGGCAACTCGCGCGCCTAATTGCTGCAACCGCGCAGTACTGGGTGAGGCCTTTAGATCAGAACCTGAAATCACATAACCCAAGTTCAATAGCACTTCAGCAATACCGCACATACCGGCACCGCCAATACCAACGAAATGTATGCGTTTGACTCTGCGCATTTCTGGAACCACAAAGGGATGCTTAGGACTCATTGGCAAACTCCATACAATAATTTGCGGCAACGTCAGCGGCATCTATTTTGGCGAGCCGTCTTGCGGCCTCGGCGCTATTCAACAATGACTCCCGATTCGCACTATCGCTTTCCAACCATTTACATAAAACGTCAGCATTAAAAACTGACTGATCAATAATTTCACCGGCGCCGCCATCCACAAACCACTGCGCATTGGCGCGCTGATGATCGTCAATGGCATGGGGCAACGGCACTAACAGCGCTGGCACGCCCGCCGCCGCGAGTTCGGCTACCGTCAATGCACCAGCGCGACAAATAACCACATCGGCCCAGCTATAAGCGGCTGCCATATCTTCAATAAACGCTTCGGCGCGCGCCGCTATTCTTGCCGTCTGGTACGCCTGCTGCACTTGTTCTTCGTGAGCGCGGCCAGTCTGATGCCATAAGGTCGGCCGCTGCGCCTCGCTAAGTTTTTGCCACGTCGCCAGCACCACATCATTTATAGGCTTAGCACCTAAACTGCCGCCCAAAACTAACACCCGCAAATTGTCGCTGCGCTCTGCCCAGCGAGCCGCTGGCGGCGCAAGTTCGGCAATTTCGCGACGTACTGGGTTGCCAATATAGCGATTGCGGTCACCGCCCAAGGCAATGGGGTAACCAGTCAGGCAAAGCCGGGCAATTTTTGCCAATAATCGGTTGGTTGTGCCCGCCACTGCGTTTTGTTCCTGGATCAACACCGGCACGCCCAGCAACTTAGCTGCCAAGCCACCCGGGCCAGAGGCATAGCCACCCATACCTACCACGCAGAAGGGCTTTAATTTCATAATTAAGCGCATGCTCTGCACAACCGCGAGCATAGCCTTGGCAATTGCCAGCAAGCGTAATAAGGGATTCTTACCCCGTACGCCCGCCATATTTAAACAGTGCAACGGCAGACCTGCGGCAGGTACCAAGCGCGCCTCAATACCTGCTGCGGTGCCTAGCCAGTGCACGTTGACATTGCGTTCGGCCAGCGCCGAAGCAACCGCCAATGCGGGGAACACATGCCCGCCGGTGCCACCGGCCATCATTAGTACGGTCTGTTCAGCGGCCATCTTGCCTCCGACATTCCAGTTCGATTCGCGCCACCAGAGACACCATCGCCATACACACAATTAAGCTACTACCGCCGTAACTAAAAAATGGCAATGTTAAGCCCTTCGTTGGCAACAAGCCGGTATTTACACCCATATTGATAAAGGCCTGCCCGCTAATCATGACCGCAATGCCATAAGCCACAAACGCGTGAAATTGCTTGCCCATCATTTCTGCATAGCGCCCAATAAATAAAATTCTGCCAATTAATCCGGCGAACAACGCCAATACCAACAAGCTGCCAATAATCCCGAACTCTTCCGCAAAAATGGCGTACACAAAATCGGTGTGCGCCTCAGGCAAATAAAATAATTTCTGGACACTATTACCCAGACCAACGCCGCTTATTTGCCCACGACCAAAGGCGATAAGCGACTGAGTGAGCTGATAACCGGTATTGAATTGATCTGCCCAGGGGTCGGTGAATGCGGTTAGGCGCTTCATGCGATAAGGTTCAAAGATGACCATGGCCACCGCACCCGCGACACAGCTCAAGATAACCAGCAAGAATTGACCGAGTTTTACGCCGCCCAAAAAAATCATCACAAAAGCCGTGCCCGCAGTAACAACGGTTGCGCCGAAATCCGGTTCGAGCATGAGCAGTAAGGTCACCGCAAATAGTAACGCCATGGGTTTTACAAAACCGGACCAACTCTGGCGCACTTCGTCGCGACGTCGCACCAAATATCCGGCCAGATAAAAAATGACACACAGCTTTACAAACTCAGATGCTTGCAAGGTTAACGGCCCGACGCCCAACCACCGACGACTGCCGTTAACTTCTTTGCCTACACCGGGAATCAGCACCAGCGCTAGCAAGACAAAACCTAACAATAACCAAAGCCAACCTGTGCGCTCCCAGAGATCGACCGGTGTCAAATACATGACCACGCTAAGGCCAAATGCCAAACTAAAATGGAAAAAATAGCGCTTTGCAAAAAAGAAGGCGTCGTCATACCGACTCGCCGCATGCTCCACCGACGCCGAGGTCATAGCAACAAAACCAATCGCCAACAGTGCCAGCAGCAACAATTGTAAATGCCGATCAAATCGGCCCAATTCTTCCCAACGCAGCTGAAGGTAAGCGCTCATTGCAGACCTCCAGTCAACGCCAGTACCGACTCAGCGAAAACCGCACCGCGATGTTCGTAATTGCGAAACATGTCAAAGCTCGCACACGCTGGTGACAGCAACACCACATCACCGGACTCTGCATAGGCCGCTGCCGCGCGAACTGCGGCGGGCATATCTGAACATATTTGGCTAGGCAAGCGGCCATCGAGGAGCGCGTTCATGGCGGGGCCAGCCTCGCCAATAAAGACCACTGCCCGCCCCACACTCAGCAGGGTGTCAATCAGTGGCTTAAAATCTGCCCCTTTGCCGACGCCGCCAGCAATTAACACAAGCTTGCCTGCGCCGCTTAATCCCCGTAGCGCAGACACTGCCGCGCCAACATTGGTGCCTTTAGAGTCGTTATAAAATCGCAAGCCCTGCCACTGCGCAACAAACTGACAGCGATGAGACAAACCCTTAAATTCAGTAAGTGTACTGAGCATCGCGCTCATAGGCAGGCCCGCCGCCGCGCCCAAGGCCAGCGCCGCCATGGCATTGCTAATATTGTGGCTGCCCGCAATTTTAAGCGCCGACACCGGCAGCAACGCTTCCCTCGCCAACGCCAGGTATTGCTCGCCGTCTTCGTCCATAAGGCCAAAGGCGCGAAAATCAGAACGCCCTAAACCAAAGCTCCACTTTTCAACCGCATCGGGAACCAGCGGCGTACTCAGTGCGTCGTCACGATTGATAACGACTTTTTTGCAATCACGAAATATACGGTGTTTGGCTTGATGGTAGGCAATCATGCTGCCGTGATGATCTAAATGATCTTCACTGACATTCAGTACTGTTGCCACTTCGGCGCCGATGAATGCGCAGCGCTCTAATTGGAATGACGACAACTCCAGCACATAGAGCTCGGCTCGGTCATCCAGTAACTCCAGCGCAGGCGTGCCAAGATTACCGCCTACCGCACAGCGCCATCCGGCATTAACGGCCATTTCCGCCACGAGTGTGGTCACGGTACTTTTGCCGTTAGAACCGGTAATGGCGACGATCGGCGCCTTGGCCTCACGACAGAACCACTCAATATCGCCCGTAATTGCCACGCCAGCGGCTTTCGCCGCCGCAATTGCTGGCTCTGCCAAAGAAATGCCCGGACTAATCACAAGCTCGGTCGCCGACAAGAATTGATCGATGGTAAACGCCCCAAGAATTGGCGTTACATCGGGAAACTCCGCGCGAAACAACTCGAGCTCCGGCGGCGCATCGCGGCTGTCGGCGATCGCAAAAGACAGACCACGGCGGGTAAAATGACGGGCGATCGAAAGCCCGGTTTTACCTACACCGATAATGACCCGCCTATTGTCGGATGCGATCAAACTCACCTTGCGTATAACTCCCGTTTTCTTAGCGTAGTTTTAATGTCGCTAGGCCAAATAGCACCAGCATTACCGTAATAATCCAAAACCGCACAATAACCCGTGGCTCTGGCCAACCTTTCAATTCAAAATGATGATGGATCGGCGCCATACGGAAAATTCGGCGGCCGGTTAATTTAAAAGACGCAACTTGCAAAATAACCGACACGGTTTCCAGCACAAAAATGCCGCCCATAATAAAAAATACAATTTCGTGCCGGGTAATCACGGCAATGGTTCCCAGCGTTGCGCCCAGGGCCAAGGCACCGACATCGCCCATAAACACTTGCGCCGGATAGGTGTTAAACCACAGAAAGCCGAGACCAGCGCCCGCTAGGGCACCACAAATAACAATGAGTTCACCCGCACCCGCGACGTAGGGAATATGCAAATACTCGGCAAATTTTACGTTCCCGGTAAGGTAGGCAATCAAACCGAGCGCCGCACCAACCATGACCGTTGGCAAAATCGCTAAGCCATCAAGACCATCTGTTAAATTCACCGCGTTGCTGGCACCGACAATCACAAAATAAGTCAGCAGAATAAACAGCGGACCCATTTGCCAGCTAACGTTTTTCAAAAACGGCAAGAATAACTGCGTGCTTACGGCGCTGTCTGCAGTCATATATAAGTATATTGCGGCGCCTAATCCGGCCACACTTTGCCAAAAGTACTTCCAGCGCGCGGGTAAACCACGGGGGTTGCGCTCTATCACCTTACGGTAATCATCTACCCAGCCCACCGCGCCAAAAATCGCAGTAACAATCAATACGGTCCACACATAATGGTTCTTCAGATCGGACCACAACAAGGTGCTAATAAAAATCGCAACCAATATCAAAGCGCCGCCCATTGTGGGTGTGCCGGACTTACTGAGGTGCGACTGCGGACCGTCATCACGAACGGATTGACCTATTTGATGAAAATTAAGTTTGCGAATCATCACAGGGCCGATCATTAAAGAGATCGCCAGCGCCGTTAACACGCCAAGTATGCCGCGAATACTCAAGTACTGGAAAACCGCAAATGCGCTAACGTATTGAGTTAAATATTCAGCAAGTAGCAGCAACATATCAGTTGCCCCTCTGCACTAAATCGGTCGTCAATACGTCGACAACCACGTCCATTTCCGCACTGCGCGAACCCTTAACCAAAACCGTATCCCCTGCTTCTAAATAATTTTTTAATGCCGCGATTAAATCCGGCTTATTGTCAAAGGCGTATGCATTGCGACCAAATTCAGTCGCCATTATGCTGGCGTATTCCCCCGTAAAGAAAACCGCATCAAGTCGATTTTCTCTGGCATAAGCCGCTATTTCTCGATGCTGCTGAGCAGCCTCCGCACCCAACTCCGCCATATGCCCAAGGGCGAGAACTTTGCGGCCGTGACTTGATGCCAGCACTTCAATTGCCGCTCGCACTGAACCCGGGTTCGCGTTGTAACTATCATCAATCAGTTCAATTCCGGCGACATTACGGCGCAGCAGACGACCACTTACACCGCGCACCGACTCTAGGCCACTAACCACCTCGCCTAAGCTTGCACCTGCCGAAAGCGCCGCTGCGGCGGCCGCCAAGGCATTGGCCACCATATGCCGACCCGACAGGGGCATGCACACCTTGGCACTGCCGGCAAAACTCACCAACTCAAAACGAACTTTGCCCGGCTCACTCAGATCAATATCACGCGCAAACACATCGACATCCTCCCGTACCAGGCTGAATAGGCGCTGCTGCACATGGCTGGCATAGGACTGCCACAGTGAACAGTGCGCATCATCAGCGTTGATAATGGCGAGGCCGCCCTTCGCTAAACCGCGAAATATCCCGCCCTTGGTTTCAGCCACTGCCGCCAGCGAGCCAAAACCTTCAATATGCGCGTGCTGAGCATTGGTCAGCACCGCAATAGTAGGTTCAGCAAATTCGCAGAGGTAGTGGATATCACCCTGTTTTGCGGCGCCCATTTCAATCACCGCAAACTGGTGTTGCGCAGAGATCGCCAGCAGACTAAGCGGCACACCGATCTCGTTATTTAAATTGCCGACGGTGGCATAAACCTCACCACATTGAGCAAAAATTGCAGCCAACATTTCTTTAGTACTGGTTTTTCCGCTACTGCCGGTAATCGCAACAAGCGGACCAGTAAAACGACGACGATTTTCGCGAGCAATCAAGCCCAGTGCACGACGGGTATCTAAGACCCTTATATTAGGCAGAAGATCCGTTGCCTCGCTAACAACGCTGGCAACGGCACCAGCCTCCTTCGCTACGCCAACAAATTGATTACCATCAAAATTATCGCCACTTAAGGCAACGAATAGATCACCAGCCTGGACTTTGCGGCTGTCAGTACAAATCCGATCAACGGAGATATCTGTACCCGTGAGTACGCCACCAGTAGCGGCCGCAATGGTCTGCAAATTTAATGTGCCGATCATAAGCTCGGCCTCGCTGCCAGTGCCAGTCGCGCGCACTGAATATCACTAAAGGGCAAACGACGCCCAGCGATCTCTTGATATTCTTCGTGGCCTTTGCCAGCAACTAACACAACATCGCCAGGCTCAGCCGCGGCAATTGCTGTCGCGATTGCGGAATCGCGTTCGGAAATCACCACTGGCGCGCTGCGCATACCCGCACAAATGTCCGCGATGATAGCCGTCGCCGACTCCGAGCGGGGATTGTCGTTGGTCACCACCACCGCATCGGAAAAGCTTTCTGCTATTGATCCCATTAACGGTCGCTTACTACGATCTCGGTCGCCACCACAGCCCATTACGCAACGCAATTTACCGGCGGTAATTGGCCGCAAGGCTTTGAGCACTTTCTCTAATGCATCTGGTGTATGCGCGTAATCAATAACCGCCAACACGCCATCTGCAGAGCGCAGGCATTCCATACGGCCTGGAACGGGTTTTAATTTGGGTATCGCCTCTGCGATTGCATCGACAGTAACGCCCAAGCCCAGTAAAACGGCTGTAGCCGCCACCAAGTTCTGCAAATTAAATTCGCCAAGCAAGGGCGACTGCAATTGAAAATTGCCCCACGGACTGCTGATGTGAGCCTCGATGCCCCGCATGTCACAACGTGCGTCTTGGGCGTAAACCTTGGCCTGGGGATCAACAATACTAAAATCAATTAATTGCGCGGCGGTGGACTCAGCCATGAGCTTGCGACCAAATTCATCGTCGCGATTAATAACGGCCAACGGCAGATTAGGCCAATTTAATAAGCGCGCTTTTACGGCGCCGTAAGCCTCCATAGAACCGTGATAGTCAAGATGGTCTTGGCTAAGATTCGTGAATACTGCGGCAGCAAAATTCAAAGCCGCCACCCGGTGTTGGGCCAAGCCGTGAGACGACACTTCCATCGCTGCCCAATTTGCTCCGCCATCTCGCCATTCGCTAAGCAGAGCCTGCACTGAAACCGCATCTGGTGTGGTGTTATTGCCGCTATTAAGGCGACCAAAACGACCATTACCAAGAGTGCCAATTAGCCCACACGGTTGACCAATGGCTTCCAGTAATTGCGCCACCATCCATGCACAAGATGTTTTTCCATTGGTACCGGTAATCCCGATAAGCTGCAGCTGCCGAGATGGCAAATCGTAAAAGCGCCCGGCAATTTCGCTAATATGCGCTTCTAGATGTTCAATGACGACCACCGGCAGCGACCATTGCGCAGCATCGAAGGGCGCGTCAGCGATGACGGCAACGGCACCCGCAGTAATCGCATCGTGAATATAATCACGCCCATCAACCTCGTGCCCCTTTATCGCCAAAAAGACATCGCCAGCTTGAACCTTGCGACTATCTATGGCCAAACCGGTAACGGGCAAGGCGGCAATTTCCTGACTTAAGTCAGGTAGTAAATCGCCTAACAACCTCGGTAATGTGTAGTTCTGCTGGTCTACCATCACGCTGCCGCATCTCCCTTAGTTTTGGGTTTAGGCTCGGCTGCCTCGATATTGTCCGGCGCGATATTCAACAAGCGCAGGGCATCAGATACCACTTTTGAAAAAACGGGCGCAGCAACCAATCCACCATAATAATCACCCTTAGGTTCATCAATGGTCACTACCGCCACAATTCTGGGATTACTGGCCGGCGCCACACCGGCAAAAATGGCAAAATAGCGGTCTTCGGCATAGCCGCCAGCAATCGCCTTGTGTGACGTTCCGGTTTTACCGGCAATGCGATACGCATCTACCTGGGCCCGCGTAGCCGTACCGCCCAGCTCTGTCACTTCTTCCAGCATATCGACAATCTGGCGCGCAATTTTTGCTGAAATAACTTGCTGCTGAGCTGGCTTTTCGGTGCGTTTCAGCAAAGATACTTGCTGAAAAATACCGCGATTAGCAAATACCGAATAAGCTTGGGCCAATTGTAAATTGGTAACAGTAATGCCGTAGCCAAAGGCAAACGTGGCACGCTCAATTGCACGCCAATTGGGCCGGTTCGGCAGCATGCCGTTGCTTTCGCCAGGAAACCCTGAGCTAGTGCTGCGCCCCAAACCAAAGCGATCAAACACACCCCAGACGTCATGCTCATCAAGAGAAAGCGCAATTTTGGTGGTACCGACCTGACTGGATTTTTTCAATACCTCTGCCACGGTAAGCACGCCGTAGTTACGGTGATCTTCTAAAACTTTCCGCCCAACCTTGATATACCCAGGATTAGTATTGATGGTGGTGTCGGGCTGATACTTACCACTTTCCAGAGCCGCCACCATAGTCAACGGCTTCACGGTGGAGCCCGGTTCAAACATATCGATAACAGCGCGGTTGCGCAGCGCGTCAGGACTTAACTGGCTGCGATTATTGGGGTTAAACGAAGGCTGGTTAACCAGCGCCAAAACTTCGCCTGTTTCACTGTCGATAATAACGATCGAACCGGCTTTAGCGCCGGTTCGGTTTATTGCTGCTTTTAATTCGCGGTAAGCGAGGTACTGCAAACGCAGATCAATACTCAGTTGGACATCTTTGCCGGGGCTGGCCGCCTCCCCGGCGTCGATCTCCCTGATAATATTGCCGTATAAATCCTTCAGCACCCGCTTGCGCCCAGGGGTTCCGTTAAGCCATTCGTCGTAGGTTAGTTCGAGCCCCTCCTGACCACGATCGTCGATATCGGTAAAGCCCAGCAAATGCGCGGTTACCTCGCCCGCCGGATAAAAACGGCGATACTCCCGCTGCAAATACACACCGGGAATTTTCATTTGCATAAGGCTTTGTGCTGCCGCAGGCGCAACGTGACGGCGTAAATACATAAACTGGCTGTCGCGATAGCGCTCTACCCGCCGCGACAATTCGCTCGCCGACATTTCCAGCGCTGCTGCCAAGCGTGCCCAGTCACCTTTTGCACCCTGCAATTCCTGAGGGTTGGCCCAAATAGAGGCAACAGGGGTACTAACCGCTAGGGGCTCGCCATTACGATCGGCAATGATTCCGCGATGAGCAGGGATTACTTCGGTGCGATTGGTGCGCGCATTGCCTTGGCCTTGCAGAAATTGGTAGCCGCGATCTACATCCAAGACCTGTAAACTTAGCGCCCGCCAAGCCAATAACAAGGCGAGCAGCAGCAGACTGCCGACCACGATTCGGAAGCGCCAGGGCGATATTTGAACTTTAGCCTGCTTTACCATAACCCCGAACCATTTTGACTTCCCTCATTTTGGGCGCCTGCATTTTCAATTTTTGTATTGCCACATCTTGCACGCGATCCGGTGACGCCCACGTACTCTGCTCTAGCAATAAACGTCCCCACTCTTCTTCCAGTGACATTGCATCGCGGCGCAAGTCCTGTAGCTCACCAAATAATTTTCGGCTTTTATGTGAACTCTGAATCACCGCAATACATGACAAAACCACCAGAATGAGCAAGGCTGGGCCTAACACGCCACCCAACGGTGCCGGCGTCGACACCGCATTTCTCATGCTATTGCGCTGCTTTCCTTCCAACATAACTCACCCTTAGGCACACTCGTCATACGCGAGTTTTTCCGCCACGCGCATTACCGCGCTGCGCGACCGGGGGTTCAAGGCGACTTCATGATCGCTTGCCTTTACCGCCTTACCAATGAGCTTCAGCTTGCGATTGCGCTGACTTTCGGTAACCGGTATGTACGCGGGCACCTGCTCGCCTTCTGCCTGGCGACGCATAAAACGCTTCACTATGCGGTCTTCTAATGAGTGAAAGCTGATGACGACCAAGCGCCCACCCACATCCAAACTATCGACAACCTTACTCAGCAATTTTTCTAAATCTGTTAGCTCGTCATTGATGAAAATCCGTATCGCTTGAAAGCTACGCGTTGCTGGATGTTTGTGCTTTTCCCACGCTGGATTAGCCTCAGTAACTATTTTGGCCAACTGCAAGGTCCGCGTAATCGGCTCTTCTTCACGCGCGGCAATAATTGCTCTAGCAATACGTTTAGCGAACCGCTCCTCGCCGTAATCCCGCAGCACTTTGGTAATTTCCGCTTCGTCGGCCACGGCAATCCACTGCGCGGCACTCATGCCGCGATCAACGTCCATACGCATATCTAAATCGCCGTCGCGCATAAAACTAAAGCCGCGCTCCGCCTGGTCCAGCTGTGGCGATGAAACACCCAAATCCAATAGCACACCAGAAAACGGCGCAGCCAAGCCACTCGACGCGGCCAGCTCGGCAAAATCAGCGAAAGAACCTCGTGCAATACGGAAGCGCTGATCCGCCTGCGCCAACTCAAGACCTTCAGAAAATGCCTGGGCGTCTTTATCGATCCCCAATAAACGCCCTTCAGCGCTCAAGCTTTCCAGTATCTGGCGACTATGACCACCACGGCCAAAAGTACCGTCGACATAACGTCCACTGGTATCAGTTACCAGCGCTGCAACGGCCTCCTCTAGCAATACTGTTAAATGCTGTTCCAAATGACTCACTCTCTATAGTGACAGTGACAACATCTCGTCCGGCATATCGTCACCCTCTCCCGCTGCACCGAGCCAGTCGAACCAACCTGACTCACTCCACAGCTCTAATTTTTTACCCTGACCCACTAGTAGTAGTTTCTTTTCAAGGTCAGCGTAATCGCGTAATGGCGGCGGCAGCAGCACCCGACCATTGGCATCCATTTCTAAAGGGGTGGCATAACCCAGTAACAGCCGCTGAGCCAGCCGCGCCTTGCGATGGATATTCGGCAAGGCTTCAATCTTGGGCAGTAAATCCAACCACTGGGGTTCGGGGTAAACCAGTAGACAGCGCTCTTCGGTATGCGCAGTAATCACCAAGCGGCCATCGCAAGCAGACACAAGGGCATCGCGTATTTTGGCTGGAATCGCCAAACGCCCCTTGCTGTCCATTGTGATTGCATGACTACCTAGGAACACAAAACCCACCTTCTTCGCTTCAAAAACCCCAAAACACCACAAAAAACCACTTCTACCCACTAAACGACACTATAGGAACTTGCAAGCCCTAGTGTCAAGCGAGACCGAGACCTAAATAGAGGGATTTTTCTTAAAAATGTCAGTAACTTGCGGCTAAAACGCGCTAACGAGGATGGGCTTTAAGGAGCTTAATTCAAGGAAACAAAAAGATAGAGCACCAACTTAATGCACTACATTAAGTTACGGCTTTTTATGCGAAGAAGGGGAATAAAAAGTGAGTCGGCCGATAAGCCGGGTTCTGTCTTGGACGACCATTCATCTGGGATCTGCGTCACCGCAGACCTCTAGCAGCCTACCCGAATCCACTGTGGGCCACAGCATTGGATTCCTATTTGGCCTTGCTCCAGGCGGGGTTTACCATGCCACGAACTGTTGCCAGTCGCGCGGTGCGCTCTTACCGCACCATTTCAACCTTACCGGCAGCTTGCGCTACGTAGGCGGTGTATTTTCTGTTGCACTTTCCGTAGGCTCGCACCTCCCAGGAGTTACCTGGCGCCTTGCCCTGCGGAGCCCGGACTTTCCTCCCTGCAGCGAACTGCCGAGCGATCGTCTGGCCGACTCACCTGTAAGAATAACCAGTAGTTAACCCCCACGCAAGCGCTATTTCCACAGACATTTATAATGGGTGCTCAATTCCATACTGGTATAACTGGTTTTTCTTAATACCGCTGATTTTCGCGCACAGCGCCGCCGCCTGTTTGAGCGGCAGATCTTCTCGCAATATATCCAATATTTCGATCACTTCAACAGGAAGACCTTCGTCACCCGCAAAGCCCGCAATCAACAACACACACTCACCACGCTGCTGATTGCTGTCTGCGCTTATAAACTCCAGCATCTCGGCGGCCGGGAGACGCTTGACCGTCTCGAACATTTTGGTTATTTCTCTGGCCAAAACGATCACCCGCTCAGGGCCCATGACGGCCAGCACGTCGGCCACGCAGTCTTTTATGCGGTGGGGCGCTTCGTAAAAAATCATGGTCCGGCGCTCTCGCAGCAGGGCTTTGAACACCCCTTGCCGCGCATGTTGTTTGGCGGGCAAAAAGCCCTCAAACATAAAGCGATCTGAAGGCAAGCCAGCCACACTCAACGCCGCTATTACGGCGCAGGCACCGGGGATCGGCACCACCTTAAAGCCCTCGCGCAACGCGAGATCGACCAATTTATAGCCCGGGTCCGATACTAGCGGGGTGCCCGCGTCGGAAATGAGCGCTAAATCTTTACCGTTGCGCAAATGCCCGAGCAAGCGCTCCAGAGCGGCATTATTACTGTGATCATGATAAGCCACTAAGGGTGTATCAATGTCAAAATGGCTCAACAATGTCCGACTGTGGCGAGTATCTTCCGCTGCAATGAGCGCAACCGTTTGTAGGACCTCTATGGCTCGGGGTACCATATCGGCCAAATTCCCTATTGGCGTTGCAACAACGTAAAGGGTGGGGCTAATTTCCACAACAGCGGCCTCATTGACAATGCATGACCGCGCAGACTAACAATGGCTGATCAATGAAGACAAGAACTTTTGCTTTTGCACTCACTTGCGGCCTCCTGGCTAGCTGTGCTGCTAACCCGCCGCCAATCTCAGTTTACAACCGTCCGGAGGCGAGGCAAACGCCAGCGCCAGCACGGCCAATACCCCAACAAAGTGGCGAATTTAACCCTGCGACCGCCGATGCCGAACTCGTGGAGCAATGGCTGCTAGACGCCGCGACACTCGATAGCGACGAAGCGGCAGATTTGCTGCTCCGCGCGTCCGAGGTACTGCTGCGCGAAGGCGAGCTGGCCCGCGCAGACGATGTAGTGGGCGAATTAATTGCCCCAGAATTAAGCGCGGACCAGGCCTTGCGCCTTGCCATTATTCGCGCGCGGGTGCACCGCGGCCACGCCGAGTTCACCAGCGCCCTGGCAGAACTGTCTGACCCCCTAATCGAGGCTGCGGTGATTGATGCACCTATACGCCGCCAACTGCAGTACAGCCAATTGCGCGCCTCACTCTTTCAGATTGAAGGCGATCACCTCGCCGCTGCCAGAGAGTGGATTTTCATCGACCCACTGCTCAACCCCAGTCAACAGGGCGCCAACCGCGAGTCGATTTGGCAGTCACTGATGCAGATCCCCACCGCTACGCTGATTGAGCACATTGGCAGCACCGGAAATAGAGATTATCTTGGCTGGCTGGAGCTCGCCTCCGTTGCCAAAGACAATCAAGGCGATATCGAGGCCCAGGTTCGCCAGCGTGACGCGTGGCTAGCGCGCTGGCCCCAACACCCGGCGCGTTACTCACTGCCTGGCGGTCTCGATAAATTAGATGATTTGATTGTCGAGCGGCCAGACCAAGTCGCGCTCATTTTGCCCGTTACTGGGCGCCTTGCAGCCTATGGCAAAGCCATTCGCGACGGCTTTTTTGCCGCCTATTACGAGACCTTAAATCAAGGCGGCGGTGTCCCAAAAATTCGACTTTACGACAGCAATAGCGCGGATATTAACGCCCTGTATCAACAAACAATAAACGATGGCAACAAACTCGTCATAGGCCCACTGGAAAAAGAGCATGTTAGCGCGCTAACTGCCAGCCACCCGCAAGCAATGTCGGTGCCCACACTGGCACTCAATCGCATAGACGGCGAACGCTTCCCAAGCGGTCTGTATCAGTTTGGTCTGAACCCTGAGGACGAGGCGGCGCAAATAGCCGATATCGCGCTAGCCAAGGGCTATAAGCGTGCACTGGTGATTACACCAGAAGGCTCGTGGGGACATAAGGTAGCAGTCGCCTTTACCGATCGCTGGCAGCAACTGGGCGGCCAAATTGTCGCCAGCCAAACCTTCGATTCAAATAAGAACAATTACTCCAAACAGATTAAAAGTATTTTAAATATCGACAAAAGCCAACAGCGTCTGCAGCGCCTGCAACAAATTATTGGCATCAGGCCCAACTACGAACCCTACCGGCGCACCGATCTCGACTTCATCTTTTTGCTCGCACGCCCCAATGAAGGCCGCGCTATAAAGCCACTACTGGCCTACCACTACGCAGGAGACATCCCAGTCTATGCAACGTCACACATTTACCGTGGCAGCAAGGCGCCAACCAAGGACCAGGACATCAATGGCGTACGGTTTATTGATATCCCTTGGATTTTTAACGAAGAACTAGAAATTCGCCAAGCCATTAATAATGGCATACCGTCCAGCGCTGGCTACCAGCGGATGTACGCCCTCGGCGTAGACAGCTTTCGGCTCCACCTCCGACTTAAGCAGCTGCGCAATGGTGATCGTAATCAGGTGTTCGGCGAAACCGGCACCCTTAGCTTAAATATGCTTGGCCAAATTGAGCGAGAACTGTCATTAGCCGAAATTCAAAACGGCATCGCCGTGGTAAACCCAATTACGGCAGCGGAAACTGAGCTGCCCTAATGTGGCGCAAGCAGGGAGCTAGCAATACCGGTGCGCGCGCCGAACAGGCTGCATGCCGGTATTTACAAAAGCAGAAGCTAAAAGTCATCGCTAAGAATTATCGTTGCCGCTTTGGAGAGATCGACATCGTATGCCGCAGCGACGAGCACCTGGTATTTGTAGAGGTTCGCTACCGCCATAGCGCACATTTCGGCAGCGCGGCTGAAACTGTCAATTTTGCCAAGCAGCAACGCATTATCCTCACCGCCCGCCACTACCTCAGTTGCAACGCCGGTGCTAAGCAGTACAGTGAACTTCCATGCCGCTTTGATGTCATTGAAGCAAGCCCTGGCAACAGTGGTGAGCTGCAGTTAAATTGGCTTCCCAACGCTTTTCAGGAGTGAGAGACAATACACCGTGGATAATACCGAGCAAGTACTAGACCTGTTTCATCGCCACATTGAAAGCTGCATGTATACCATGGAATCGTTGAGCGACGTGATCGTTCAAGCCAGTGAATGCCTCGTTGAAAGTATGCTGCATGAACATAAAGTTATTTGCTGCGGCGAAGGGACCAGCGGCCTCATCGCTCACCACTTGGCCACCAACCTCCTCACCAGCTTTCAGCAGGAACGCCCAGCACTACCCGCGATGGTACTCAGCGCCGACGCCGCTACCGCGATAGCCGTAGATTCCAGTTACAATGATATTTATGCCAACCAAATTCGCGCATTAGGCCAAGCGGGCGACTGTTTAGTACTGTGCTATTACGGCAACGGCTCCACAGCGACTTTACGCGCTATTCAGGCCGCACACGAGCGCGGCATGCGGGTGGTCTCACTGTGTAATCTCAGCGGCGGCGACGCCAGCTCACTACTCTCGCCAGAAGATGTCGAACTCGCTTTTCCGGTAGAAGACCGCGCCAGAGTCACCGAAATGCAATTAATCGCCGTTCACAGCATCTGTGAACTTATTGACAGTCAACTGTTTGGAAACCCTCACGCATGATCCAATTTCAACGCTATGCCCTAGCCCTACTCCTTATCGGCCTACTCAGCGGCTGTACCCAGATACTCACTGCCACCACCGACACCCCTATTGCTGAAGATCCCGGTAGCCGGAGCCTCGGCAGCTACCTAGACGACGAGATCATTGAGACCAAGGCGCTGGTTAATATCCGAAAAACAGATCCAGCACTGCAAAGCGCACGCATCGCAGTGACCAGCCATAATGGCATCGTGTTATTAACAGGCAATGTGCCCAACAGCAGATTAAGCAGCGTTGCCGGGGAAGTCGCCAACGAAGTAAAAAAGGTCCGCAAGGTTCACAACGAACTAACGGCTGGCACTGACGTCAGCATGTTAGCCCGCAGCAACGACGCCTGGATCAGCACCAAAGTCAAAAGCCGCCTGTCACTCGACGACAAGCTAGATGCGTCAAAAATCAAAGTCGTCACCGAAAATGGCGTTGTTTATTTAATGGGGCTGGTATCAAAATCGGAGTCTGACGTCGCGACTAAAATCGTCAGTGAGACGAGCGGCGTACAGAAAGTTGTGCGGGTCTTTGAATATTATTGAAGCCTAGAACAAAAAAGCCGACTTGATTCCCATCAAGTCGGCTTTCCAGTATTACTTAACCACTTTCAAACTCGGCTTGCCCTTCGCCGTCGGCAGCTTACTAAGACTAGCACTCGGTCTAGATCCTGGCGGTTTGGGCGGCACGTCCGGCTCTTCGGCATCAAAGAGCATGCCTTGGCCATTCTCTTTAGCATAGACACCCAGTACTGCTGAGATTGGCGCACTCACTTCCTGTGGCACGCCACCAAAGCGACCGCTAAACGTTAGAAAATCATTACCAACGTGCAAACCCACCACCGCAGACGGGGAAATATTGAGCACAATCTGACCGTCTTGCACATACTGCTGAGGCACGAACACGCCGTCATGAAGTGCATTCACGAGAATGTAGGGCGTACAACCATTGTCGACCACCCATTCGTAAATTGCCCTAATCATATAGGGACGACTCGATGTCATTGCCATAATATACAGCCAGTGGTTTAGGCTACTGACGCCTCGCTACGATTTTCACGCTCTTTTTCGGTCAGACTTTCCTGAAAGGAAGGTCGCTCAAACAATCTCGCCATATAATCGAACAAGGGCTTAGATTGACGGGTTTGCGGAATAACCACACCCAGCTGAGGCAAGCGCCACAGAATCGGCGCCAAGCAGCAGTCTACTAGCGTGAATTCATCACTCATAAAGAACGGCTTCTCAGCAAAAATAGGGGCTACAGTTAATAAACTGTCCCGCAATTCCTTACGCGCCTTTTCAGCATTCTTTTGATTGCCACCGACCAGCAGCTCATCAACCAAACGGCACCAGTCACGCTCAATACGGTAGATATACTGACGGCTCTCACCACGGGCTACTGGATAAACAGGCAGTAGCGGCGGATGCGGAAAGCGCTCGTCAAGATACTCCATCATTACTTTTGATTCGTATAATGCTAAGTCGCGATCAACCAAAGTAGGCAGCGAATTATACGGGTTCAGCTCGGCGACCTCTTCCGGCAGAGTGCCCGGCTTCACATCGACGATATCAACAGTCACGCCTTTTTCGGCCAATACAATTCTCACCCGATGGCAGTAATGACTTGCTGCGTCGGAGAAGAAGGTCATGGTAGAACGCTTGGCAACAACGCCCATTGATCTCACCTCAAATTATCAAACTAAAAACAAGAAACGGGCAGTTCCAAATAGAACCGCCCGCTGACTCTTTCCAACTCACACGACAGTGTCGGGTGAGTCAAAGGGGTTTAATGCACGTCTTTCCAATATTCGCGGTTCAACAAGAAGGCAAATACAAAGAACACAGCAATAAATAACAGAACATATACGCCAATCCGCCTGCTTTTCGCAGCAGATGGCTCAGCAACGTATTCCAAAAAATTAACCAAGTCATACACGACTTTATCATACTCGGCGGGACTCAGGGCGCCCTCAGTCTGGTAGCTAAATGAACCGCATGGGTTCAAAGCCTTACCATCATCGCCAAACAAAATATTTTCGCCGGTTAGCGGGTCGCGTAATATGCCGCCGTTATGGGCGTGAACTGGGCCTGGTGCGCACTCGGGCATCCCCTGCAGCTCGGCCATAACATGGGGCATACCCACATCTTTAAAAACTTTGTTGTTCACGCCATAAGGGCGCGAAGGGTCGGCATAGAAGGTCCGCAGATAAGTGTATAGCCATTCAGGACTACGAGCGCGCGCCACCAAAGTTAAATTAGGCGGTGCAGCGCCAAACCACTTTTTTGCATCGTCAGCAGCCATTGAGTTATGCATGAGCGAGCCGATTTTTGCATCGCTATCGAACTTCAGGTTTTCCTCAAACAACTCAAGCGGAATCCCAAGGTCGTCAGCAGTACGCTGATAGCGTGCATAGCCCAGTGAATGACAGCCCATGCAGTAGTTCATATAAGTGGCTGCGCCGCTTTGCAGCGACGGCAAATCAGTCACATCAGTGTCGATTTGATCGCAAGCCATCGTGCCGCAATCAAACGCAGACTCAGAGCCCGCGGCCTTAAGTGGCAACACGGTTAACAGAATCACCGCCAGCAGCACCAGCATACTCTTCCAGAAGCCCATGCCACCGTCGGTGGTGCGGGTCGGCTCCGGCTTAGTGGCTTCCCACTTGGTCCAGAACGGCATCAACAAGAAGAACGCGAAGTAGAGCACCGAACAGATCCGCGCCAATAAGGTCCGCGCTTCAGTAGGCGCCTTCACACCAAGCACACCAAGGATCAAGAAAGAAGCCACAAAAATCAGGATGGCCGCTTTACTGATATTGCCCTTGTAGCGAATCGACTTCACCTTACTGCGATCCAGCCAAGGCAGCAGGAACAAAATAGCAACCGACGCTCCGAAAGCCATAAAGCCCAGCAGCTTATCCGGCACTGCGCGCAGTACTGAATAGAAAGGTGTGAAATACCAAACCGGCGCAATGTGCTCAGGGGTTTTCAAGCCATTGGCGATTTCAAAGTTAGCGTGCTCAAGGAAATAGCCGCCCATCTCTGGCATAAAGAACACAATGCCGCAGAACACAAACAAGAAGACCGCGATCGCCGTCAAATCGTGCACGGTGTAGTACGGGTGGAAAGCCACGCCATCTAGCGGTATACCGTTAGCGTCCTTATTCTTCTTGATCTCAACACCGTCGGGGTTGTTAGAACCCACTTCGTGCAATGCCAATAAGTGGAGAACAACCAAGGCAATCAGGATAATTGGCAGCGCAACAACGTGCAGTGCAAAAAAGCGGTTAAGTGTGACACCCGAAATCAGGAAGTCACCACGTACCCACTGCACAATGTCTTCGCCTACGACAGGGATCGCGCCAAACAGCGAAATGATAACCTGCGCACCCCAGTAGGACATTTGCCCCCAAGGTAGTACATAACCAACAAAGGCTTCAGCCATCAACGCGAGGAAGATGAACATACCGAAAACCCAAATCAATTCACGGGGCTTTTGGTAAGAGCCGTAGATCAGGCCGCGGAACATATGCAGGTAGACCACGACAAAAAACGCCGAGGCGCCGGTGGAGTGCATATAACGAATAATCCAGCCGAAGTCGACATCACGCATGATGTATTCAACAGAGTTGAAGGCTTCTTCAGAGCTGGGGGTAAAGCTCATGGTTAGCCAAACACCAGTCAGCAGCTGATTAACCAGCACGACCAGCGACAAGACACCAAAGAAATACCAGAAGTTGAAGTTTTTTGGCGCGTAGTACTTACCCATATGGGTATCCCACGCACGCATGATAGGCAGGCGGGCATCAACCCAGTCGCGCAAACCCACTAACATTTTGACCATTACGCAGCCCCCTGATCAATACCGATAACAAGCACATTGTCACCCTCAAAGGAGTAAGGGGGAACAATGAGGTTTTGAGACGCAGGTGAACCCTGATAAACACGGCCAGCCAAGTCGAAACGCGAACCGTGACAGGGGCAAAAAAAGCCGCCTAACCAAGATTTGCCACCGAGATCCGGCACGCCCACTTCTGGGTGATGCTTTGGCGCGCAACCTAGGTGCGTACACAAACCAACGAGAACCATATATTCCGGCCGAATTGAGCGGGTCGCCACTTCGACATATTCAGGTTGATCGGAACCGCTAGACTCAGGATCTTTTAAGTATTGGCCAAGCTCTTTCAGACCGGCAACCTGCTCTTGGGTGCGACGCACCACATAAACAGGCTTACCGCGCCACTCAACAACAACCATCTGACCGGGCTCAAGCTTACTGATATCGGCCTTTACTGGCGCACCAGCAGCCTTAGCTTTAGCACTTGGATTCCAAGAACCCACAAATGGCGTTGCTATACCAACGGCCCCGGCGGCACCAACAACAGATGTTGCGGCCGTCAGGAAACGTCGACGTCCTGTATTTACGCCGTCATTACTCATGACGATTCCCCCATAACATACGAAAAGTCAGGCTGGCCCCGCTAGATGAGCAGAACCCACTCCAAAATTCCAAATGGGCCAAATACTAATGAACTTGACCCATTCTGACAATAATTATGCGCGACAAAGATCCGCATTCAGATCTTTGTTCAGGCAAAAAAAAACGCCCACATCGTAGCTCGTGGGCGTTTTCCGAAAGCCGCAATGGGCAGTCTCCACAGGCCAGAGGCCGTAGCGGTTAACGCTTGGAGAATTGTGGCTTCTTACGAGCTTTACGCAGACCGACTTTCTTACGCTCAACTTCGCGTGAGTCGCGGGTTACGAAACCTGCTTTACGCAGTGGGCTACGCAGACCTTCGTCGTACTCCATTAGAGCGCGCGTGATGCCATGGCGAATCGCACCGGCTTGGCCGAAACTACCACCACCTGCGACGGTCACCAAAATATCAAACTTTTCAGACATTTCGACCAGCTCTAGCGGCTGACGAACGATCATACGTGCCACTTCACGACCAAAGTACTGGTCAAGAGTGCGATCGTTTACTGAAATAGCGCCGGTTCCTGCTTTCAGGAATACACGGGCTGACGAGGTTTTACGGCGACCTGTACCGTAATACTGGGTGGCTGACATATTACGCTTCCGTTAGATATTCAGTTCAACTGGCTGCTGAGCGGTATGTGGATGCTCAGTACCAGCGTAGACTTTCAATTTTTTAAACATAGCACGACCCAGCGGGTTCTTGGGCAACATACCCTTTACCGCTCCCTGGATCACACGCTCGGGGGCTTTCTCGATCAACTTCTCGAAGCTCATCGACTTCAATCCACCCGGATAACCGGTGTGGTGATGATAGATTTTACCACTTGCTTTATTGCCGGTAACGCGAATTTTTTCCGCATTAACAACAACGATATAATCGCCAGTATCAACATGAGGCGTGTATTCAGGCTTATGCTTACCGCGCAAACGATGCGCAATTTCACTGGCCAAACGACCCAATGTTTTTTCGGCGGCGTCTACTACGTACCAGTCATGTATTACGTCACTGGGTTTTGCGCTTAAGGTTTTCATGTGTCTCGCCTATAGGGCCCGTACCGAACAAAGAGCGCGAATACTACATAAGCGCCACAGGTTTTTCAAGCGGAATGTTTGCTTTTCTGAATGAATAGCGCCAAACACCGTCATGGACGGTGCTCTTGCCCAAGGTAATCCTCAGACTGCATTTCCAGAAGCCGACTCTGAGTCCGCTCAAACTCAAAATCCAACCGGCCGCCAGTATACAGATTCTCTAGCGATACTGCAGCCGACAAAACCAATTTAACGTTGCGATCGTAAAATTCATCGATCAAATTAATGAAGCGTCGCGCCTGATCGTCCCGACCCGCGCCCATTTGCGGCACATTACTAATCACCACCGCATGAAACACCCTCGCCAATTCAATGTAATCATATTGGCTGCGAGGGCCGTCGCAAAGCTCGTCGAAATCAAACCAGGCCACGTCGTCCGCGACATATCGGGCCTGGATCTGGCGTCCTTCAATATCCAAGCGCTGATCAGCGGTCGCCGCCTCCGGCGCCAAACGCTGGAAGCTGCGCATCAAGCTCTGCTCCGCCGCGTCACCCAGTGGCTGATAATACAACTCAGCCTGCTCCAAAGCCCGCAGGCGATAATCCACACCACCATCGACGTTGACGATCTCTGTGCGCCTATTAATAAGGGCGATAGCTGGCAAGAAGCGCGCGCGCTGCAAACCATCTTTATACAAACCATCAGGGATAATATTGGACGTTGCCACCAGGACCACGCCGCGCTCAAACAAGCGCTCAAACAAACCCGCCAAGATCATTGCATCGGTAATATCTGAGACAAAAAATTCGTCAAAACAAATCACCCGCGCCTCATCGGCAATGCGGTCAGCCACAATCACCAGGGGATTCTTTTCACCCGAAAGGGATTTCAACTCTTTATGAACCCGCTGCATAAAGCGGTGAAAATGCGCTCGCAGCTTATTCTCAAATGGCAGGGTATCGAAAAAGGTATCCATCAGATAGGTCTTACCACGACCCACGCCGCCCCAAAAATACAAACCCTTTATATCTGCAACAACTGGGGCGCGCCGTGTCAGGCGCGCCCACAGCCCCGCCGCGCCAGGCGCAGGCTGGGCAAGCAAGTCATCATACAAACGCTGCAAACAGCTAACAGCGTGTTCCTGAGCTGGATCGTAAGAAAAATCAGCTTGCTCTAGATCTCGTCGATATCGCTGTAATGGGGTAGCCACATAAAGACCCTCGTTCAAGTCGGCGCAACTTTACCGACCCAACCACGAATTGGCAATTTTTTATCGGGGCATACTGAACCCAATCGCGTGAGCAGTTATACTTAGCGCTAACAAGAGTGACATACACGTCGACTCACCGGAGGAGTTTCTGTGCAAGACCTAAGCACCCTGATCACCGTTGCCATCATTTGTTTACTCAGTGGCGCCGCCATCGGCTACTTCATCTTGGGGCGACTAAAGCCTGAACAGCAAAATCGCGCGGCACTAGAAAAGCAGTTCGGCGAAATGCAGCAGCAACAGCAAGAGTATCAACAGCAGGTCAGCACCCATTTTGACCGCACTGGTGAACTTCTAAATGAACTCGCTGAAAGCTACCGCAGCGTCCACAACCATATTGTAGAAGGCGCGCAAAATTTACACGCATCGGGCATTAGCCCACTACAAGCGCTACCTGAAGGCCGCCCGGTGCTAGAGAGCAAATCCACCAAGGCTACGCCCTCGGCTCCACCGCTGGACTACGCGCCACGCCAACCCGGCAAAAAAGGCGCGTTGCACGAAGAGTTCGGCATGGACTCCGAGAAAAAGCCCAAAGATCATATCGACCCGCCACTAGCGCCGCACCTATAGCAAACCAGGCCCCAGCACCAACACTGGGGCCACCGCCGCTATTACAAACAAACTAGCGCGAACCCCTTAGGCGGGATTATCAATATCAATAAACTCGTGCTGTAAATTGAACTGCGCCGCCAGCGTCCCAGCCAAGGCCTGCACACCATAGCGCTCAGTGGCGTGATGCCCCGCGCCAATATAGGTAATACCCAACTCCCGCGCCGCTAATATCGTCGGTTCCGACACCTCGCCACTGAGAAAAGCATCCATGCCTAGCGCCGCCGCTTTTTCAATATAAGATTGTGCTGCCCCGGTACACCAACCGATACGCCGAATCGGCCGCTCATGACCCAACTCCAACAACGGACGCCGCCCCAGCACCCTAGCAATATGGTCGGCAAAATCCTGCGCTGATTGTGGCGCTGCCAACACGCCAATATTACCCACTGAGCGCGGATTACCGGGCTCGAGACCGCCCTCAACCGTTATACCCAGCTGCTTAGCCAGCTGAATATTATTCCCCAACTCGGGATGCGCATCCAAGGGCAAATGATAAGCTATCAAACTGATATCATGCGCCAACAACAAACCAAGACGGCGGCGCTTCATACCCACCACACAGGGGTCTTCTCCCCGCCAAAAATAGCCATGATGCACAATAATGGCATCCGCCCGCGCCTCTATCGCTGCTTCAATCAAGGCCTGGGACGCAGTCACCCCCGACACAATACGGTGCACCTCGGGGCGCCCCGCAACCTGCAGGCCATTCGGGCAATAGTCATTAAAATTGTGTGGCGCCAACAGGCCATCTGCAGCGGCAAGCAAAGCAGACAATGAAACACTCATACAAGCTCCCAGAAATTCGAAAACGGCGTAAATCATGCTAGGCTAGCACGCCAGCAGTTTAGCCCAGCCAAAAACGGCCAATTTAGTGTATCGCGAGGATCAGCTTTTGAATCTGCCCAACCCCAAAACCCTGATCTGGCCGACGCTTTGCGGGGCATTACTGGGCCTGTGCATACTCGCTTACCTGCCCAGTCAACGCGACCGCGATTATGTCTATGCGGTAGAGAAAGCCGCGCCAGCGGTCGCCAACATCTACACCACAAAGGTTGTGCAACAACGCCACCCACTAGCCAACGACCCGCTATTCAAACATTTTTTTAAACGTAACGGCAAAGCCAAACAGCAGCTAGAGCGCAGTTTGGGATCCGGCGTTATTGTCAGTGATGCCGGCTATCTATTAACAAACTACCACGTCATTAACGGCGCTGATGAAATTTTAGTCCTGCTCCACGACGGCCGCCAAGCCCTCGCTAGCGTGATCGGCAGTGACGCCGACACCGACCTTGCCGTGCTTAAGATAGACCTAGGCAACCTCACTAGCATCACGATTGGCGACCCCAGCAAAATCCGGGTCGGCAATATCGTGCTCGCCATCGGCAACCCCTACGGCTTCGGCCAAACCGTAACCCAGGGCATTGTCAGCGCCACCGGACGCTACGGGCTTGGCCTGAGCCAGTTCGAAAACTATATTCAGACCGATGCCGCCATCAACCCCGGCAACTCTGGCGGCGCCCTCATTGACACCAAAGGCCGCTTACTGGGTATCAATACCGCCATTTACACTCAGAGTGGCGGCTCTACCGGCATAGGCTTGGCCATCCCCACCGATCTCGCCCTACGCACCATGAGCGACTTAATTACTTACGGCCGCCCGTTGCGCGGCTGGCTTGGCATAGAAGTGCAGCCAGTCGGGCTTGGTACCAATGGCGTCGTTATCACAGCCTTAGCGAATAGCGGCCCAGCCGAAAAAGCCGGCTTGAAAGTCGGCGATATACTCACTGAGATTAATGGCGAACAAGTTGGCGATGGCCACGCCGGAATGAAGCTAATCACCTATACCCGCCCCGGCCAGCACGTGCGAATTGGCTTATTGCGCGGTGAGGAGCTGCTCACGATAGTCACCCAAGTCGCCGAGCGCCCCAATAGCTAAGTCGCCTCTCGGCAGATGAGCTGACTACTTGCCGCTTAGCGTGTTGTGCCGAGAACCCGTTGTAGCGATTCAAATAACACCGCACTCTCTTCGGGGCGACCAACGGTAATACGCAAATATTGCGCTACGCGGGCCTGCTTGAAATGACGAACAATAACACCATCTTCGCGCAGCCCTGCCGCCAGTTCGGCGGCGTCGCGACTGCGGTGCCGACAAAACACAAAGTTCGCCAGAGACGGTAGTACTTCAAAATCTAAGGCTGCCAACTGCTGCACCAGGTTTTCGCGCTCGGTGATCACCGCTTGCTGACACTGTTCAAAATAGGCTTGGTCGGCAAAAGACGCCGTCGCGCCAAGTTGGGCGAGGCGATCTAGCGGGTATGAGTTAAAGCTATTTTTAATGCGATCTAAGGCTTCGATCAAATCTGGGTGCCCAACCGCAAAGCCCACTCGCAATCCAGCCAAGGAACGCGACTTCGACAAGGTCTGAGTAACCAACAAATTAGGATAGTGATTCACTAAACTAATGGCCGATTCGCCACCGAAATCCACATAGGCTTCATCAATCACCACCACAGTTTCGGTATTCACTGCCAATAGCCGCTCTATTTCCGCCAGTGGCAAAAAACACCCTGTCGGTGCATTGGGGTTGGGGAAAATAATCCCGCCCTTCATACCAGTGTAATCACTAACTCTAATCTGAAAAGATGCGTCTAGCGGAATCGCCTCATAGGGAATACCGTATAAACCGCAGTAAACGGGGTAAAAACTGTAGGTAATATCTGGAAACAGCAGCGGCTTGCCATGCTGAAATAGGCCGTGGAAAATGTGCGCCAGCACTTCGTCTGAGCCATTACCAACAAACACTTGCGCGCTATCTACGCCGTGATAGTCGGCAATTGCCACCTTAAGCTGGTCACTATTGGGGTCAGGGTAGCGGCGTAAATCGTCGTTAAGCCCCTGTTGCATCGCGGCCAAGGCCTGTGGCGATGGCCCATAGGGGTTTTCATTGGTGTTGAGCTTGGTCAGTTTTTGCAGCTTGGGCTGTTCGCCGGGGATATACGGCACCAGATCCTTAACAAAGGGGCTCCAAAACCGGCTCATACAGACTCCTCGCCAGCGTCATTCGCTGGTAAAAAACGGTATTCCGCACTGCGGGCGTGAGCCGTTAAGGACTCCCCCCTGGCCAACACCGAGGCCACCTTGGCCAACTCTGCAGCACCCGCTGCTGAACAACCAATAATAGATGAGCGTTTTTGAAAATCGTAAACCCCCAGCGGCGACGAAAACCGTGCCGTGCCAGAGGTTGGCAAAACGTGATTGGGGCCTGCGCAATAATCACCTAGCGCTTCGGGCGTATAACGGCCCATAAAAATCGCGCCCGCGTGGCGAACTTTAGGCAAATAATCTTGGGCATTATCAAAGGACAATTCCAAGTGTTCCGGCGCAATTCGATTACTAAGTGCGATAGCCTCATCAAGGTCTTTTACCAGAATCAAGGCGCCACGCGCAGAGAGGGATTGGCGAATAATGTCCGCCCGCTCCGACGTCGGCAACAACTTAGTAATACTCGCCTCCACCGCGTCCAAAAAGTCGGCATCAGGGCTTAATAATATAGATTGGGCATCTTCGTCGTGTTCCGCCTGGGAAAACAGATCCATGGCGATCCAGTCGGGGTCGGTCTTACCGTCGCAGATCACCAGTATCTCCGAGGGACCAGCAATCATATCCAGCCCAACACTGCCAAACACCTGACGCTTTGCGGTGGCCACATAGATATTGCCGGGACCGACAATTTTATCGACTTTTGGAATGGTCGCAGTGCCATAAGCTAAAGCGCCAACGGCTTGCGCCCCACCAATGGTAAATACCCGGTCGACACCGGCAATCGCAGCCGCCGCCAAAACCATGTCATTCACAAAGCCTTTCGGTGTGGGCGAGACCATAATCAGCTCATCCACCCCCGCAACTTTGGCGGGTATCGCATTCATTAATACCGATGAAGGGTAGGTCGCTTTTCCGCCCGGCACGTAGAGGCCAACCCGCTCAAGCGGGGTGATTTGCTGCCCCAGCACGGTGCCATCAGCCTCGGTATAAGACCACGATTCCTGACGCTGGTGCTGGTGATAGCTGCGAATGCGCTCGGCGGCTTTTTCTAAAGCCTCACGCACCTCGGCGGGAATCGAAAGTAACGCCGCCTGCAATCGCGCCTGAGGAATTTCCAGCTCGGCAGCGGTATCAACATCAACGCCGTCAAACTGCTTGGTATAACTGAGCAAGGCAGTATCGCCGTCACTGCGAATAGCCGCCAAAACCCCCGCCACTGTATTTGCAACGGTCGGGTTTGTGGTGGCCTCCCAGTTGAGCAGTGCGGTCAGTGCGGCATCAAACCCCGCATCCACAGACCTCATGCGCCGAATAACATCTGCCATTACACAGCCTCCGATGCAGCTTGGCGAGCCTCCACAGCCGCGGTCAATTTACCGATGATATCCTGAATACTGTGGTGTTTGCGCTTCATTGCCGCCTTATTAACCACTAAGCGCGAGCTAACATCGGCGATCATATCCCGCGGCTCCATGCCATTGGCGCGCAAGGTATTACCGGTATCTACAATATCGACAATCAAATCAGCCAAATTCATCAGAGGCGCTAATTCCATAGCACCATAAAGCTTAATCAGCTCTACCTGAACGCCACGCTCAGCAAAGTGGCGACGGGCGACATTCACAAATTTAGTAGCGACCCGCACCCGACCATGGGGCAGCACTTCGCCGACCCGCCCCGCTGTCATTAAACGGCAGCGGGCAATATTTAAGTCTAGCGGCTCGTACATATCTGCCGCGCCGAGTTCCAGCAACATATCTTTACCGGCTACACCGATATCAGCCGAGCCCAACTTCACGTAGGTCGGCACGTCGGTACCACGAATAACAATAAGCTGAATATGGGCGTGATTGGTTTCAAAAATCAGCTTGCGACTGCTGCTAATATCCTCAAGCGGCACAATGCCAGCCTCGGCAAGCAGGGGCAGGGTTTCTTTAAGAATACGCCCTTTGGTAAGGGCGATAGTAACCGGCTGATCCACAGGTAAACTCCAGGAACTGATAAATTCTAGTTAGCAACCCGGCGAATATCGGCGCCGAGGGCGAGGAATTTCTCCTCAATACATTCATAGCCGCGATCAATATGATAGATTCGGTCGACTAAGGTTTCGCCATCTGCCACCAAACCAGCAATAACAAGGCTCGCCGAGGCGCGCAAATCACTGGCCATAACTGGTGCACCCTTGAGGCGGTCAATACCTTTAATCATCGCGGTATTACCTTCAATGGTGATCTTCGCGCCCATACGGTTCATTTCATGGGTTTGAATTAAGCGATTCTCAAAAATTGTTTCAGTAACATGAGACACCCCGTCAGCCACGGTATTCATCGCGGTGAACTGGGCCTGCATATCGGTAGGAAACCCCGGATATGGCATCGTCTTTATATTCACCGCTTTGGGCTGACGACCTTCCATATCAAGTGTAATCCAATCGGCACCGCTTTCGATCTTAGCACCCGCCTCTTCCAATTTAACCAATACCGCTTCCAGCGTTTCGGGACCAATATCTCGCAGCCGGATCGAACCACGACTTGCGGCAGCAGCCACCAAATAGGTTCCCGCTTCGATGCGATCAGGCATGACAGAGTAGGTACAGCCGCTCAGGCGCTCGACACCATCAATGGTAATGGTTGCGGTGCCGTGACCCGTTATTTTGGCACCCATGGCGATCAGGCAATTGGCCAAATCGACAATTTCTGGCTCACGCGCGGCGTTCTCTAGCACGGTGCGGCCTTTAGCCAGCGCCGCCGCCATCATTACGTTCTCAGTACCACCAACGGTAACCATATCAAACAGTACATGAGCGCCTTTCAAACCGCCCTCAGGTGCTCGCGCAGTGATATAACCTTCGTCGATGTCGATGATGGCACCCATGGCTTCAAAGCCACGCAAATGCTGATCGACTGGCCGACTACCAATAGCGCAACCACCGGGAAAAGACACCTTGGCGTGACCGAAGTGCGCCAACAAAGGCCCCAGCACCAATATCGATGCCCGCATAGTTTTCACGAGCTCATAGGGTGCAGTCGTTTTAGTGGTCGTAGAACCGTTAATTTCAACGCCAAGTCGCTCATCAACAATAAGCTCGGTGCCCATGCTGCGCAGCAGTGCAATCATGGTGGTTACGTCGTGCAGATGCGGAAGATTGCGGATTAAAACCGGCTCGCTGGACAGCAAGGTGGCGGCAAGAATCGGCAGCGCCGCATTTTTAGAACCGGACACGCGAATCTCTCCGGCCAAAGGGCCGCAGCCGCGTATAAGCAACTTATCCATGAAATCTCCTGGAAAGTCCCGTCAGCCTCAGGCTTGGGCTTCCTCGGGGGTAATAGCTTTAATATTAATGGCGTGGAGTGAACCGTCGCGTATCCAATCGTTGACTGCAGCATAAACCAATTGCTGGCGCTTAACAGCGCGCAAGCCAGCAAATGCGGCACTCACAACCCGAACATCAAAATGACTGCCGTCGCCGCTAACAGCCACGTCACTCTCGGGAAAGTGCTCTGAAAGACGCTGTTCGATTTGGTCTGTTTGCATGACAATTCTACCTGTATTCTTCACTTGCGATATCAAGCGCGGAATTGTACGCAATTGCGGTCAACATGGCGAGACGAATACCTAAACGCGCATTCATCCCTCGCCATTAAGACACCAAGCTTATTTTGTCGCCTGTTCTTCCATCACCGCTTGCGGTGCAACTGTCCAGTTAGCAATAACCTTGTCGATATCACCATTGTACTGCTTAACCGCAGCATCAAACTGATTCTGGTAAATACGACCTAAGTTCAAGCCTTCTATAACAACATTGCGCAACTTCCAGCTGCCATCAGAGCCTTGACGAAGGGTATACATAACCTGATAGGGCTTGGCGCGCTCACCATAGATATTTTGACGCACACCAACGCTGCCCGATAAATCGGCGTCATCCGCTAACGGCAGCACTTCGATACGATTGCCATTAAAACCAAGCAGGCCTTTAGCGTAGGTATTGATTAAGCCGTCTTTAAAATTATTGGTAAAACGCATCACCCGGTCGCGAAATTTAGCGCGTTCAGCATCCGTCTTCAGGCTCTCGTAATAACCCCGGCTGCCATATTTACCCATTATGCCCCGCGCGAAACTCTGAAAATCGACAACCTCATCCATTATTCGGCGCACTTCACCCGTAAAACGCTCAGGGTCTTTATCTACATAGCTGCGCGCACCTTCAATAACCTTCACCAACTCTTGAGTAGTATCAGCCACCACTTCGTAGGGGCCCTTCTGCTCCGCAGATACCTGCGCTGATAGGCCAACAGCTATAAATGCCGCCAGTAAAATTCGCTTAAACATATCATTCCCTCAATAATTTTTAACCGCACAAACACGGCACAACACTGCTAACTGCTAGCTTCGACCCTCTTTTACGGAAATGTCTCCCACATCGGAGGTCAGCTAATCCTGTTATTTTGTCACATTGGAAATTATCATAGCTAACATTAGCCCCCGCTTAACGGGCAATTTCAATAATTCAGGTAATCCCGAGTGACCAATAGCACATCATATACCAGCTCAGCGCTGCGCGTTATCCGCATGGAACGGGATGCCGTTGCCGTCCTCGCCGACCGCATAGACGAGAGCTTCAGCCAAGCCTGCGACATTTTAATGGGCTGTAAAGGCCGCGTCGTGGTTACCGGCATGGGCAAGTCGGGGCACATCGGCAATAAAATTGCCGCCACTCTTGCCAGCACCGGCACCCCAGCTTTCTTTGTTCACCCCGGCGAAGCGAGTCACGGCGACCTAGGTATGATTACCGCTGGCGATGTCGTCATTGCGCTCTCCAACTCCGGCACCACCGGCGAACTAATCACTATTCTGCCACTACTTAAGTTACTCGCGGTGCCCGTCATCGCGTTAACCGGCAATCCAAACTCAGAGCTCGCCACCACCGCAGATGTGCATTTAAACGTCGGGGTGGCCGAGGAGGCCTGCCCATTAAACCTCGCACCAACGTCCAGCACCACCGTCACCTTAGTGATGGGGGATGCCCTCGCGATCGCCCTATTAGAAGCGAGAGGCTTTACTGCCAATGACTTCGCCCTATCCCACCCCGGTGGCGCGCTGGGCCGCAGACTGATCCTAAAAATCGACAGTATTATGCACACCGGCGACAGCATCCCCAAAATTAGCTTAGGCAGCGCACTCAGCGGCGCACTACTGGAAATGAGCAGTAAAACGCTAGGTATGACCACCGTGGTTGACCACGCTGGCGTGCTTGCCGGCATTTTTACCGACGGCGACCTGCGCCGGGCCATTGATCGCGGTATTGATATACATAAGTGTCCCATCGATGACATTATGACCCGCAATTGCCGCACCATTAAGCCCGGCACCATGGCCGCTGAAGCACTGCGCATCATGGAAGATAATAAAATTACGGTATTGGTCGCCGTCAATGAAGACGGTCAACCCGTCGGCGTCATCCACACTCACGACCTGCTCAAAGCAGGCGTTGCCTAGGAATCTGCAACACCATGAACAGTGTTATTGAGAAAGCAAAAACCATCAAACTCTTGGCGATGGATGTCGACGGCGTGCTGACCAACGGCAGCCTGTACTTTGGCAATAGTGGCGAGGAGATGAAAGCATTTAGCATTCTCGACGGCCTCGGCATTAAACTACTGCGCGACGCGGGTATTAAACCGGCCATTATCACTGGTCGCTGTTCCGAACTGGTTAAGCGTCGCGCCGGTGAACTCAAAATAGAGTTAATTTACCAAGGCCGCGAGGACAAACTCGTCGCCTTAGAGGAGCTGCGCGCTGATCTCGGGCTTGAAATGAGTGAAATTGCCTACGTTGGTGACGACCTACCCGATCTTTCTGCTATCCGCAAAGCTGGCCTAGGGATTACCGTTGCCAATGGCCACGAGTTTGTCGCTCGCCACGCCGACTGGCAAACCCGCGCAGCCGGCGGCAGCGGCGCTATTCGCGAAGTCTGCGAGCTAATCCTTACCGCTCAAGGCAAACTCAATAGCGCGCTGGAACAATACCTCTGACATGAAGCAAATCAAATTCACTGTCTTCTCCGTGCTGTCCGCCATCACCGCCATGGCCGGTATTATTGTCTACCTAACGCAATTCAGTGAAAGTGGTAAGCTGAGTATTGTTGAGCGTTTTGAAGCGGTTCCCGACGCCGACTCTCACCTCACCAAAGTCGACGGCATTAAATACAGCCGCGATGGCGAAATCGCCTACAAATGGCGGGCAAGCAGTGCGGAGCGATTAATTTCAGATGGCTCAATTTCATTGCAAGACCCCTTTTATATCGGCAATATCGCAGACCAGCGACCGTGGACGGCCAGCGCTAAGAACGGCAAGCTATCTCAAGACGGCGAACAATTAACCCTACTCGACACCGTACTGGTAAAAGATTTAATCCGGCAGGCACAAATAACGACCGAGTTACTGCAAATAAATTTAGAGAGCAGCGAAGTGAGTACTGACCAGCCATTGACCCTATCATTGCGCAATGGCAAAACTCATTCACTCGGCATGAAAGCCAGCATGAAAAATGAACGTGTTGAACTCCTTGATCAGGTAAAAGGCCATTATGACCCTATTTAAAGCCGCGCTCGCCATCACGCTTACCCTGAGCGTTTGCAGCACTGCGCTGAGCTTGCCCGATGACCGCAAACAAGCCATCAACCTGAGCTCCGATAGGGCAATTTACGAAAACAACCAAGGTGTTTATATCGGTAACGTCAATATGAGTCAGGGCTCGCTCAAGATCCGCGCCGACAAACTGACCATTATTGAGTCAAACCGAAAAGTTGAAAAAGTGATTGCCGAGGGCAGCCCCGCTTACTTTGAACAACAGCCACGTGCCGAAGAGGGGGTCGTAATCGCCAGCGCCCAGCGCATTGAATACAGCTTGGCACAAGAAGAAATTCTTCTCCAAAAGAATGCCTCAATTACCCATCAAGGTTCCAAAATCTCCGGCGACCGCGTGGTGTACAGCGGCCGCAAGCAAATGGTGGTGGCCGACGGCGGCACCACCGAAAAAGAGAATCGAGTAAAAATGACCCTCCAACCCCAAGCAATTCCTGACGGCGACTTGCCTGGCGGTGACGCCAACAACACGACGACCAAGCCCACCCCTGACAACGCCCCCAGCGGAGAATCGCGCTAACCATGCCAGTTCTGCAAGCCAGCAATCTCGCCAAGGCCTACAAGGGCCGCGAAATCATTAAAGATGTGTCGCTCACCATCAGCAGCGGCGAAATTGTCGGTCTACTCGGCCCCAATGGCGCAGGCAAAACCACCTGTTTTTATATGATTGTTGGCATCGTTAATGCCGACCGAGGCACGATCCGCCTCGATGATCGCGACCTAACCAAACTGTCAATTAATGGCCGCGCCAAAAACGGAGTGGGCTATTTGCCACAGGAAGCGTCGATTTTTCGCAAACTGACCGTCGCCGATAATATTATGGCCATCCTCGAGACCCGAAAAGACCTCAACCGTACGCAACGCAAAGAAAAATTAGAGGCTCTGCTTCAAGAGTTTCACATTACCCATATTCGCAAATCCATGGGTATGGCGCTGTCCGGCGGTGAACGTCGCCGAGTTGAAATTGCCCGTGCGTTGGCCACCGAGCCCAGTTTTATACTCCTTGACGAGCCCTTTGCAGGGGTAGACCCGATCTCGGTGAACGACATTCAAAATATTGTAAAGCACTTGCAAGCGCGGGGCATTGGGGTACTCATCACTGACCACAACGTCAGAGAAACCCTCGATATTTGCGACAAAGCCTATATCGTTGGCGAAGGCCGTATCGTTGCCGAAGGGGACGCCAACACCGTATTAAGTAATCAGATTGTCCGTGACATTTACTTGGGCGATAAATTTACTTTATAAGTTATGCAATGAGCAAATGAGTCGGCACAGGTATTGCAGGAGATGATTGTCCCGACTACACTGAGAGTGAGGCATAATTGTTGCCGGTAGAGTAAAACCTATTACTCGTGTTGCCATCACCCCGTTGTAGAAGCCGCTGCCTATGAAACAATCGCTACAGCTCAAAGTCGGTCAAAGCCTGACCATGACACCTCAGCTGCAACAAGCGATTCGCTTATTACAACTCTCTACCCTCGACCTCCAACAAGAAATACAATCAGCATTGGACTCCAATCCACTGCTTGAAATCAGTGATGACAGCGACGATTTTGAGGTCAATACCGAACCCACGTCCGCCGAACCCAAAAAAGCAGAGAAAAGCAGCGACCAAGAGACCGAAGCCCCGCAGCCCGAAGCAGACACCGAATGGGCCGAACGCAGCGACATCCCTGACGACCTGCCGGTAGACAGCCAATGGGACGACGTTTACCAAACCAGCGGCAGTAGCTCCGGCAGCGGTTCGGCAGCGGAAGACAACGACTACAGCAACGACTATCGCAATTCCAGCGCCGACTCCCTACAAGACCATTTACGCTGGCAGCTAAACCTCAGCCGCCTATCTGATATTGACCGTTTAATTGCCGACGCCATCATCGACGCCATCGATGACAATGGCAGGTTAACGGTCAGCGCAGAAGAACTTGTCGAAGGCTTTGCCAGCGACGAAATCGAAATCGAAGAGTTCAATGCGGTTTTACATCTTATTCAGCAATTTGATCCACCGGGCGTAGCCGCCCGCGACTTGCAAGAGTGTTTATTGATTCAGCTCAAGCAATTACCCGCCGACACCTATTTAGTTGAAGAAGCCCGTCTTGTCGTGAGCCAATATATGGCGCAATTGGGCAATCGCGACTATAACCAGATAATGCGTCGCTGCCGCTTAAAAGAAGATCAGCTTCGCGACATCATAAAACTGGTGCAATCGCTCAACCCCACACCGGGCGACAGCATTGGCGCCGACGAAACTGAATATGTCGTCCCCGATGTGTTTGTAAGCAAAAAGGACGATCGCTGGCTGGTGGAGCTGAACCCTGATATTGCACCCAAAATTCAAATTAACGCACACTACGCGGCACTGGCCAGAAAGAGCAGCAATAGCAGTGATAACGACTATATCCGCGACAATTTGCAAGAAGCGCGCTGGTTTATCAAAAGCCTACTCAGCCGCAATGAAACTCTAATGAAAGTCGCAACCAAAATTGTTGAATACCAGCGCGGCTTTTTAGAATACGGCGAAGAAGCCATGAAACCCCTGGTTTTACACGATATTGCCGAAGCGGTTGGCATGCACGAATCCACGATTTCACGGGTAACGACCCAAAAATACATGCACACCCCAAGAGGCATTTTTGAGCTTAAATTCTTCTTTTCCAGTCATGTATCAACCGACACCGGCGGTGAGTGTTCATCGACCGCTATTCGCGCGTTAATTAAAAAGCTGGTGGCGGCAGAAAACCCCCGTAAACCGCTAAGCGACAGTAAAATTACCGACTTACTCGGCGAGCAAGGCATTCAGGTTGCCCGCCGCACCATTGCAAAATATCGAGAATCACTGGTTATTCCGCCCTCAAACGAGCGGAAACGACTGGTATAGTGGCAGTGCCCCTGTTACGGTCATTGTCGTCATACACGCGCCGTGAGGCGCTAGTTATTTTCAGCGATGAAGGAGCAAAATATGCAGATTACTGTTAGTGGTCACCACGTTGATGTTACCCCGTCTCTTCGCGATTACGTCAATACCAAGCTCGGCAAACTTCAACGACACTTTGACAACATCACTAATACCGACGTCACCCTGTCAGTAGAAAAGCTGATCCAAAAGGCCGAGGCCACCGTGCACGTCGCCGGCGCCGACCTATTTGCCACCTGCGAATCGGAGGATATGTACGCGGCGATCGACAGCCTGACCGACAAACTCGATCGACAATTAATTAAACACAAAGAAAAAACTCTCGGCCGCTAAGGCCCTTGACCTAAACCACTGTTGCAAGAAACCATGACTCTCAATTCCATTCTCACCTTAGGACGCACCCACAGCGGTGCGTCCATTACCAGTAAAAAACGACTTCTTGAATTCATTTCAGCCGGTATCAGCGCCGATAATAGCGAATTTGACGCCGATGAATTATTTAATGAGCTCTTGGCCAGAGAAAGACTGGGCAGTACCGGTATTGGCCACGGCGTCGCTATTCCTCATTGTCGCAGTAGCCGCTGCACCGCGATCACCGGCATGCTCCTCAAGCTAGAGCAAGCCATCGATTTCGAAGCGGTAGACGACCAACCGGTCGACTTGGTGTTTGCTCTTATCGTGCCAGCAGAAGCCCACGACGAGCACCTTAAAGTCTTAGGTGCGCTTGCCACGGCCTTCAATGAAGAAAGCTTTCGCAGTGAGCTGCGCAGCGCCACGTCTGACCAGGCCCTCTTTGAGCGAGCGCTACAAAGCTAATGGAACTCATCATCCTCAGCGGGCGCTCAGGTTCCGGCAAAAGTACCGCCCTGCATCAGCTGGAAGATGAAGGCTTCTATGCCATCGACAATTTGCCCGTATCTCTACTACCCGAGCTGGTTCGTGAGCTGTCACGAAGTCCACTGAAAGTGCACCAGCACGTCGCCGTATGCATCGATGCCCGCAACGCCCAAGATGGCCTAGCACGCTTCAAAAGCCTGTGCGATCAGGTCAAACAATACGCCCACCTGCGAATCGTCTTTCTCGACGCCGGTGACGACAAACTTATCAAGCGGTTTAGTGAAACTCGCCGTCGCCACCCGCTAACCACTGACTCGCTGCCACTGGCCGATGCCATTAAACTGGAGTCTCGTTTACTGGAACCCATTGTGGTCGAAGCCTCGCTGGCAATCGACAGCAGTGACATGACGGTACACGAACTCCGCGCGGCGATTCGCGACCGTATTCTCGGTGTCGATGCCAGTCGTCTTGCCGTGCAGCTCAAATCCTTTGGTTTTAAACGCGGCCTGCCGATTGATGCCGACCTTGTCTACGACTTGCGGATGCTGCCCAACCCCCACTGGCAAGATAATTTACGCAGCCTCACCGGTCGAGACCAAGCCGTGCAGGACTTTCTCGCCAAACAGCCTGATGTGCAATTGATGCATCACGATATTTTGCAATACCTGCAAACCTGGCTACCCAAAATTGAAGCCAGCAACCGCAGTTATTTCACCATTGCGATTGGTTGCACCGGTGGTCAACATCGCTCAGTATATATGGTTGAATCCTTGGCAGAGGCCATGCGTAGCGCCTACCCAGACTTACAAGTTCGCCATCGCGAACTCCAGAATTAGAGAAGACACGATGGTCGAAGCAGAACTCAAAATCATTAATAAGCTCGGCTTGCACGCCCGCGCTGCCGCCAAACTCGTTGCCACCACAGGTGCGTATAGCTCGCTTATCACCCTGCGTATTGGCGACAAAAGTGTCGACGGCAAAAGTATTATGTCGGTGATGATGCTCGCCGCCGGAAAAGGCAGCGACATTCACGTTCGCTGCGAAGGAAACGACGAGACGGCGGCCTTGAGCGCAATACAAGACCTGATAAATCAACGCTTTGGTGAGGGTGAGTAAGAAACTTTATTTCATCTGAAATTAGCTAGTGGATTGTTGCGCGCCGCGCTTTCAAGGATAATTGCCAAGATATCTCACAAATCCATCACGGCTCAGGCTAGGGATAGGTATGGCCCAGACTGCAGACAAGCTACAATCCGAGAGCCAGCTAAAAACCCTTAACGACGCCCTGGGTTCTGGCGGGTTTCTGCAAATTCGCCGCATGCTAAACGGCCTGCCCCCAGCAGACGCCGCCCACTTAATTGAATCAACGCCGCACAAAATCCGTAGTGTTTTGTGGCAGCTTATCGACTCTGAGAATGAAGGCGACATCCTTCAACACCTCAATGACGAAGTCCAAAGCCAATTCCTACGGCAAATGGACGCCGAAGAAGTCGCGGCCATCACCGAAGGTCTCGAAGCCGACGACATCGCCGACATCCTCCAGCAATTACCAGACCGCGTAATTCGCGAAGTTCTGGAATCGATGGACCATCAAGATCGCCTACGCGTAGAACATGTCTTGTCCTTCGACGAGGACACTGCTGGCGGCTTGATGAACACCGACACGATTACCGTGCGGCCCAACATCACCCTCGATGTCGCGATGCGATATTTACGACGCCATGAAAGCCTGCCAGAGATGACCGACAGCCTGATCGTCGTCAATCGCAACGATCAGTACATCGGCATACTGTCGCTGCGCAAGCTGCTGGTATCTGACCCCAGCGTGACCGTGCGGGAAATCATGGACACCGAGGTGGAACCGATCTCCGCCAGTATGTCGTCAAAAGAGGTCGCCACGCTTTTCGCCCGCCACGACTGGGTCTCTGCCCCAGTCATTGGCGAAGACAGCCTATTGCTCGGCCGCATCACCATCGATGACGTGGTCGACGTTATTCGTGAAGAATCCGACCACTCCCTGATGAGTATGGCGGGTTTAGACGAAGACGAAGACACCTTCGCCGCCGTGTGGAGTACCGCACCGCGCCGGGCTATATGGCTTGGCATCAATTTACTCACTGCCTTTATTGCCTCCGGCGTTATCAACTTATTTGAAGCCACCATAGAAAAAGTGGTGGCGCTGGCGGTACTCATGCCGATTGTCGCCAGTATGGGTGGCGTCGCCGGCACCCAAACTTTAACGGTGGTGATAAGGGGTATGGCATTGGGCCATATCAGCAAAGACAATAGTCGCTGGCTCATTAATCGCGAGATCATGGTCGGTGCGATTAACGGCGGCCTCTGGGCCTTGATCGTAGCGGGTGCCACTACCGTGTGGTTCGGCGATCCACTGATGGGCGGCATTATTGCCGCCGCCATGATTATTAATTTAATTACCGCCGCGCTAGCGGGGGCTGTTCTGCCGCTGGCCATGAAATCCCTAAATATTGACCCCGCCCTCGCTGGCGGCGTAGTACTTACCACGGTTACCGATGTTATCGGCTTTATGTCCTTTCTCGGCCTAGCAACCTATTTTTATGCTTAATAGCAACGGATTTTAATGTGACTGACGAAATACCCGAATCAGAGCGCCCCAGTAAAACGGCGGTGAAAAAAGAGATGCAAGTCCTCCAGCAATTGGGGGAGAAGCTCGTTAAACTCAGCAATAATGAACTGGCCAAAATAACGATTCACGATGAGCATCTCATCGAGGCGCTAAGCACCGCCCGAAAGTTGACCAGCCGCGAAGCACTGCGCCGCCAGCTCCAGTATATTGGCAAGCTAATGCGCGGAATCGACCTCACAGAGATTGAAGCTGGCTTAGCCAAACGCGAAGAAGGTCAACGGGAGCAAGCTCAGCAATTTCACCGCTTAGAGCTACTGCGTGATGAACTCGCCGAGACTGGTATCAGCGCCATAGAAAAGGCCCTAAACGTCTACCCCCATGGCGATCGTCAACGTCTGCGCCAACTGGTAATGCAAATAGACAAGGACGCACAGGCGAAAAAACCGCCCGCTGCTAAACGGAAATTATTCCAATATTTGAAAGAACTTCAGGCCGCCAAACCTGCTGACTAATGGCAAAGTTATAAACGGCGGTGCTGGGCAACTGGCATTCGCTTGCGCAATGCCATTTGCTCCTCAGCGTCATAGTTAGCAATAACCGTGCAGGCGCCCAAGCCCGCCTCAGCCAAGACCTGCCCCCAACTGTCAATAAGCACAGAGCCGCCCGCGGTCTGCCGTTTAGCATCGTGGATACCGCCTTGGTTAGCCGCTACCACAAAACATTGATTTTCAATTGCGCGAGCACGAAGCAGAGGCAACCAATGCGCCCAGCCGGTGCTGCGGGTAAACGCCGAAGGCAAGGCAATAATATCAACCCCTTGATCCTGCATAAGCCTGAATAGCTCTGGAAAACGCAGGTCGTAACACACCGCCACGCCCAGCTTGCCCAGTTCGGTATCGACAAGCAGCACACTGTCGCCCGGCGCATAGGAATCAGACTCCCGATAGCGCCCTTGCTCATCACCAAGCTCGGCATCAAACAAATGTATTTTGCGGTAACGACCAAGACAGCTGCCGCACGCTGCGTAGACAAAACTCGTCGCGTACACGCGACCATCTTCCGCTGGGGTAGGAATAGTACCGCCGACCACAATAAGCTGATGCCGCGCTGCCAGTGCACTGAGGAATTGCTGCAAAGTCGAGTCGACGGCCTCGGCAGCTGCTAGCGCGGCGATGTCGGGACTGCCAAACAAGGCAAAATTTTCCGGCAGCACCACCAGCCTTGCACCACCAGCCTTGCACCACTGCTCGCGGCCTCTGCAACCAAGGCTTCCGCCCGCCGCAGATTCGCCTCCAGATCCGCACTGGACACCATTTGAATCGCCGCTAATTTCGCCACGATTACTTTAGTCCCGGCTTGCCGGTGTTACGGCTTTGGGGCGTACTAATATCAAAGGACTCGTCGTCAAAAATATTTTTAAAAATCAATTCAGGCTCCTGAATAGTGCCCGAAATTTCATATACCGCACTGGAAAAGCTGTCCATCTGCTCTTCAAAAACCTTGCTCACCACATAGGCACCGGCCGCCGCTGGCAAGCCCCCCACCAACGCCGCCACCCAAGGTAAATTACTACCCACCGGCAAGGTTGCAACCAAGCGCAAATCAGGTACTTCGGTGCGCAAATTAATGGCACCCGTCATCTGGAAACGGCTCGAGGGCCCATGAACATCAAGCGGTGATGATAATTGCAGCTGACTATCCGCTAGATTCAAGCCGCCCCGCATCCGGTCAAAATAAATGCCTTTTTTAAACACATCGCGGAAATCAAACTTTAAGCGACGCACAATATTGGCCATATTGAAGATACTAAAAATTCGCAGAGTGCCACTGGCCGCATCCGAGGTTTTTAAAAACCGGCCATCCTTAAAAGAAAAGCTAAACTCGCCCTCACTGTCGGCGAGCGTCCACTGGCTGGGCGCTCCCGGCCACTGCAAATTCAGATCAAAATTACCGCGCCGAGTTTCCATTACCCTCGGGTAGGAGAAACCCTCTAAGACATCACCCAGGTCACCCACGCCAAATTGGCCCCGCAACTCGGACGTATTTTGGCCGTTATCATCCTGCAGCCAATGCAAATTAGTACTGCCGGCCACCGTTGCCAACTCAATTCCCCGCAAGCTGCCACGCACATTATAAAAATGTGCGCCGTCGGTATCACTGCGTAAATCGAAGCCGAGCCGCCCCATAACTTCATCGCCAATACTCAGTTTCACAATATCCAGATCGACGCTCGGCAGGCTTCGCGGATCTACTCCGGCTAGGGAATTAGCCGACGAATCCCTTGGCGAAGGCAAGCTCAAGTAGTCTAATTTCAATTTATAAACGTCACCCGCCGCACTCCCGGCCCGGGGAATGTGAAGATCGCCAAGTACCTGCGGGCTATTAATATGCAACAACCACGCGTAGGGATCACTGCGCAAAGAAATTTGCGCAGCCTCTAGTAAATTATCGAAAACCATCACTTCATCGATATAGAGGTCCTTAACACTAAACGCTAAGCCCTCTTCTGCACTCGCATTACTGGCAGCTAGCTCGGCATAGCGATCATAAACCCGCCGCCACTGGTCAAAATCAGCAAACGCGAGTCGGCCACCTATCAGCATTTGTCCAGGGCTTAAATCTCGCCAGGTATTCGGTTTAGACGCCGCACCCACGTGTAAATTTGCGCTAATCGCAGCACCATCTTGAAATCCGAGTAATAAGCTCAATTGCTCAGCCAAGTCGACATGCATCACTTGAAGGCCGTCGCCAAAGGGCAGGCTTATTTTTACATCGCGTTTTTTATCCGCCGCTTTATACAATGGCTGCGGCAGTAGAATATCCACCCCTCGCAAATCAGATGTCACGGTTAAGCCGGCGTCCGAACCGGTCTGAATATGTAGTTTGGCCGCCGTGCTACCACGGAAAAAGCCCATTGCGGGCTGCCCAGTCCAGCGGCCAATATCAGCCATATTGATATCGCCATTAACATCGATAGCGAGCTGCCCGCCGCGCTGCTTAATGCTGGCCTTCATAGGCTGGCCAAACAGCTTAGCGCCTAAACCTCGGCTCCGAATACCGCCCTCGGTCTGGTAGTGTAAATGACCAATTGCATCGTTTAAGGTCAAACGATAATTGCGCATTTCAATCGTGTTGAAATTGATATCGGCGTCGACGCTGACATCAATTTTCGGTGTCTCGGCCAGGGTCATTTGTAAGGCAAAATCAACATCAGCATCACCTTCACCACGCCACTGATCAAAGACATTGCCGACAGATTGATGAAGTGGCGTTTCAGTGAATAAGCGCTGGGCCTGTGCAAAGTTTGGCCGCGCACTGGCACTAACATCTAATGTAAACAGGCCATCCGTATCTGGCCCTATTGCCACACGCAGATCGTCCACCGCTAAACCGTCGAGCTGAGCCGCATAGGCCACTGTCGCAGTGACCAAGGCATTGTCTATTAAAACCTCGGCGTTAGCGGCGCTTATGACGGGCCAATCCGGATGAAATGCGAGTTCAATGTCGCTTAAGTCCAAATGCAATTGCACTGCAGGGTGGTCCTCAGTAGACGCCAGCAGTGAACCCCGATAGATAAACCCCGCAGTATTGGCCCTGCCTGCGCGAATGCTTTTACCTAACCAATCAAGCAAACCATCGCTCAATACCGTCGGCGTAAAACGTCGGTGCAAGGTGACATCAGCATCCTGTGCACCAATGACTAAGCTCATCTGGGGCTCGACATCTGTATCCTTGTGCAGTGGCAGGTCCAATCGCAACAACGCCGATATAGGCACGCCCTGATTGTCGGCTTTTATCAAGCCACTACTTAGCGCCAAATGATCGTCATCAAAAGCCCAATTCAACTCAGTTTTGACGTTTTGCAAGTCGAAGGCTTGCTCATAAAGATGCGGAAAATCCAAGGCAAGGCGCGGCGAATCCAAGAGCAGCAAACCCCGCCTCGGTGCAATTTCCATATACCCAGACAAGCCCTTTGCACCAGGGGCACCCTGCCAGGGTTCCACACTTAAGGCATTGGCTTGAGCGCGTAATTTAAAGCCTTCGAATCCTGTAGGCGAAATGTGCAAATCTAATTGGATATTATCCAAGCTTCCTGTGGGCGCCAGCTCCGCCAGGGTCATTTGCAAAGCTGGGCTCAGCGCCTCGCTTTCGAGCAACAAGGTGTTAGCAATATCAAGGTCGAGCTGCGGCAGGCTAAATTGCCAGCGCGACGCTTCTGGCCGCTGCACAGACACGCCAGCCAGATCCAGCTGCATGTCTTGCCAACGCGCATCAAATTCAGAAAAACCAATTTGCCAGAAGCCATCGCGGTGGCTGCCTTTAAACCGCATATTCACATCATTAAGCACGGTGCCCTGAGAATTCCACAGCACACCCAAAGACAGCGCCGGGGTCTTTAATACACCACTGATACTGATCCGCTGCGCCTGCCGCCAGCTCAACCACACCTCGCCACTGAGTTCGCTATCAATCAGCGGCGCACTGTCTTTAAATAACGGCGTTAATGCGCTTAAACGACTATTAGCAATGGCTAAATACGCGCTGGCGCTAAAGCGCTCGGAATTGCGGGGATCACCGTAGGATTCCAGTAATAACTGGATATCGCCATCACTGTCGGTATTTAACTCGGCATAGGCTCGGCGAAATTTATCATCGCTGCGCAAAAAGAAATCACGCATGCTTACTTGGGTTTGGTTGCCATTAGCGTAGTGAAGCTTTACCGAAAACGATTCTAGGGTGGCATTGCGCACACCCAGCACCGAGTCAATCAAGGTGTCGGGACTGCCTCCACCCTCCGTATCCAAACCCGGAATACGCCATTGCCCAGCGCTGTCCTGCTGTAAATCTAGCGCGAGTTTCGCCACTTTAATCTGGCGAATTTTAGGGGTGCCCGAAAAGAGCGTGGCGACTAAATCTATTTCAATACGGCCGCGATCAAAGCGCAGAGCGCCACTTTCACCGAGTTGAAATTCAAGTAATTCAATAACTGGCGACAAGCCTGCCCAGCTACCATGCATTGCGCTGGCTTTCAGCGGAATACCTGAATACGCCTCGGCCTGCTGAAATATTTCGTCCTGATAGCGGTCAACTAAGCCAATATACTGCCGCCCCAAACTGGCGTAGAGGGCGAGCAAAACCAACACCAGCAGCGCGGTACCCCAAAGCAAGCTGTAGAGTTGTCGAAATAAACGCCCGAGCATCACCATTCACCCACAGTGACCGCCGCGCTGACTCACGCTCATCACCAGCGTCACAATAGCACCACGTCATATTGCTCTTGGGTATACACGGCCTCAACTTGAAAGCGGATACTCGCGCCAATAAATTCTTCTAAGTCAGCAACGCTCGACGACTCTTCGTCGAGCAAACGATCGACCACCTCTTGAGATGCCAGTACCAATAAGCGTTTACTCTCGTAGGCTCTCGCCTCGCGCAGTATTTCTCTAAACACCTCATAACAAACGGTTTCCGGCGATTTCATCGAGCCGCGACCATGGCAGTATCGACAGCTCTCACACAGAATATGCTCTAAGCTTTCGCGGGTGCGCTTGCGGGTCATTTCCACCAAGCCCAATTCTGACACCCCCGTGATTGAGGTCTTGGCGTAATCCTTTTCCATGGCCTTTTCCAAGGCGCGCAAGACCTGACGACGATGCTCAGGGTCTTTCATGTCGATAAAATCAATAATGATAATACCGCCGAGATTGCGCAAACGCAGCTGCCTCGCCAGCGCCGCCGTCGCTTCTAAATTCGTCTTAAAAATGGTTTCTTCAAGATTGCGATGACCAACAAAGGCGCCGGTATTAATATCGATGGTGCTCATGGCTTCAGTTTGATCGATAATTAGGTAGCCGCCCGATTTCAACTCGACCTTGCGACCAAGAGCTTTCTGAATTTCGTCTTCAACCCCATAAAGATCAAAAATCGGCCGTTCGCCGGGGTAATATTCAAGCTGGGAGACTATTTCCGGCAGGTAATCCTCGGCAAACTGCGCCACTCGTTGAAAACTTTCTTTGGAGTCAATACGGATTTTTTCCAAGCCTGGCCGCACCAAGTCGCGCATGGTGCGCATAAACAGCGGCAGGTCTTCGTAAATGACGCTCGGCGCGACATCGCGTTTCATCCGCCGTTCAACCGCCACCCACAAACGTTTTAAAAATTGCACATCGGCGCGCATTTCCTCTTCGCCGGCGCCCTCTGCGGCCGTGCGCAGAATATAGCCGTCCCGCAATTCACCGTTTTCATCAAGAGCTTCTAACTCCAATAAATCGCGCAGACGCTGACGCTCAACGTCGTCATCAATTCGATGCGAAACGCCAATATGCGCGGCGCCAGGCATATACACCAAATAGCGCGACGACACTGATAAGCGGGTCGTTAAGCGCGCACCCTTGGTGCCCATGGGATCTTTGCTAACCTGCACCGTCAGCAATTGGCCCTCGCGAATTTTAGTGCGAATATCCGCGTGTTCACCGTCGGCGGTATCTAAACTGGCAATATCTGAGGCGTGAATAAAGCCGGTGCGCTCCAAGCCAATTTCAACGAAAGCGGCCTGCATACCGGGCAATACACGTACTACCTTGCCCTGATAGATATTTCCGGCAATACCCCGCGAGCGGCTGCGCTCAATATACACTTCCTGCAACACGCCATTTTCGACCACGGCAACCCGAGTCTCGACCGGCGTGACATTGATCAGAATTTCTTCGCTCATGGCCTTACTCTAACCCGATTCCGGCATCTCTCAATAAAACCGCCGTTTCATATAATGGTAGCCCCACCACTCCGGAATAACTGCCCGAGATGTGTTGCACAAACTTCCCCGCAGCCCCTTGTATTCCGTAGGCTCCGGCCTTGTCGTCGGCATCACCGGTAGCGACATAACGATGAATCTGCTCGGCATTTAGATCGCCAAAAGTGACATCGGTCACCGCCAAGCTCAGCCGCAGTTGGCCCTTCGCGTAGAGCGCGACCGCCGTCATAACCTGATGCGTACGCCCGCTCAATCGCGTCAACATTGCCCGAGCCTGCGCCCGACTTTCCGGCTTACCTAAAATATCGCCATCGACAATCACCGACGTGTCTGCGGCGATCACCGGCGCCAGTCCAACGCGATCTACCACCGCCATGGCCTTCTCCCTAGCCATGCGCTGCACATACTGGGCCGCCTCTTCGTCGGCGTGTGGCGTCTCATCAATATCGGCGACAACAACTTCAACGGCAACGCCAATCTGCGCAAGTAATGCCTTCCTGCGCGGTGACTGCGACGCCAGTATCACTATTTCAGACATTTCAGTAGACCGCAAACAAACGCTGCAACCAAGCAATGCTCGGCCGCAAGAACAACCACAAGAAACCGGTACTTATAATGGGTAAAAACACCAGCCAATGCGTTTGGGCAACACCGTTAATATTTTGTGCCCACTGATCGACTAAAATATGGAAAAGTTCCAGCAAGGAAATAAACGCAGCCTGCTTACGTAAACTAAACATACGCAAACGCTGGTACGAGACTTGAATAATGTAGGCAATGACGGCCAGCGCAAAAGCATTCTGCCCCAACACCACGCCCTGCAAAATATCCAGCACCATGCCGCACAGCCAACTGGCAAATACGCCAACCCGCTCCGGCAAGGCCAGCAGCCAATACACCAAGGTCAATAATAGGAAATCGGGACGGGCCCAAGCCCAATCACCGCTCAGCGGGGAAATACTCAGCAGCAGCGCTGCCAACAAACTTACTATGACAAACCACAGTCCGTGCGCATGCGATTCCACGCGCTACTCCTCCGACTTCTGCTCACTGAAAACCAGTAAGACATTACGACTGCGATCGAGCTGCGCCATCGGCCTTGCCCGCACTTCGGCAAAGGGCTGACCGGGGTCTATGGATACGTCGGTAACCTCACCAACCGGATAGCCACCGGGGAAACGGCCGCCCAAACCGGAACTAACTAAAAGATCGCCAACTTGAATATCGGTGGTAGCCGCGACATGGGTCAAGGTCAACTCGTCTATCAGGCCAGTGCCTTCGGCAATCGCCCGCAAACCATTGCGACTCACTCGCACCGGCAAGGCGTGGGCGCTATCGGTAATTAATAACACCCGACTCTGCAATAAACCGACTTCTATAATTTGACCGAGCAAGCCGGTAGCATCAATCACAGGCTGACCAACAAAAGCGCCATCGCGGCTACCTTTATCTACAACCAGCTGATGACGATTAGGGTCCGAGGCAACCGCCACCACTTCGGCCACGACAACCGTGTCGTTAAGACGCTCGGCAGAATTCATTAACTCTCGCAACCGCACGTTCTCGGCGCGAAGTTCAATGTATTTTTGCAGCTTGGCATTCAGAATTAAGGACTCAGCGCGCAGCCGCTCATTGTCGTCCATTAGTTCGCGACGCGTACTGAGCATATCACTAAATTCGCTCAGCATTTTACTGGGCACATCAACTACCCAGTAGAATGGCGCAGCAACAAGTGACAACTGAGTGCGCACCGGCGCCATAAAGTCCAGTCGTTGGCCGACCAAAATAAGCGCGAGCGCGATACCACCAAACAACAGTAAGCGCCCGCCAACCGAGGACTCATTCGAGAATACCGGTTTAATTGCCGCGTCCTCCCTCTACAGGGCGAATCATTATTACTCTGCAGACAATATGTCGAGATGGTGCCGATCCATCATTTCCAGCGCCTTGCCACCACCGCGGGCAACACAGGTCAATGGATCTTCGGCAATAATAACTGGCAGTGCACTTTCATCGGCAATTAACTGATCAATGCCACGCAACAGCGCACCACCGCCAGTCAGAACAATACCGGTTTCGGCGATATCCGCAGCTAACTCTGGCGGCGACTGCTCCAGCGCGCGTTTAACCCCTTGAATAATCACCTGCAGAGGTTCCTGCAGTGCTTCGAGTATTTCGTCGCTGTTCAAGGTGAAACGACGGGGAATACCCTCGGCTAGGTTGCGGCCGCGCACATCAATTTCACGTAGCTCACTGCCGGGATAGGCGCAGCCAATTTCCTGCTTAATTCGCTCGGCCGTCGCGTCGCCAATCAAACTGCCGTAGGTGCGGCGCACATGAGTGACAATCGCTTCGTCGAAACGGTCACCACCAACGCGCACAGAGTCGGAATAGACCACGCCGTTCAAAGAAATAATAGCAATTTCAGTGGTACCACCACCGATATCCACTACCATCGAACCCGAGGCTTCACCAACCCGCAGACCAGCACCAATTGCGGCGGCCATGGGCTCTTCGATTAAACGCACTTCACGGGCACCGGCACTGAGTACCGACTCGCGAATCGCGCGGCGCTCAACTTGAGTACTTTTGCAGGGTACGCTGACCAACACCCGAGGGCTGGGTCGAATAAAACTATTTTGATGTACCAATTTAATAAAATGCTGCAGCATTTTCTCAGTCACTTGGAAGTCGGCAATAACGCCGTCTTTTAATGGCCGAATAGCGGTGATATTACCGGGCGTCCGTCCCAACATGCGCTTGGCTTCCATACCAACCGCCTCAATGGTTTTCTGACCATTGTGCACGCGAATAGCTACTACCGAAGGCTCATCGAGAACGATGCCCTGACCTCGAACATAAATAAGCGTATTTGCTGTTCCAAGATCGATAGATAAATCGTTGGAGAACATGCCACGAATTCGTTTAAACATTAGTATGTATCACCTTATACGGCCCGTATATTTAGACTAGAGCCAGGCTAAAGAGACTCGAAGAGATTGCCACCCGGCAATTTTCGCATGCCCCTGAATTGAAAACTTTGCCACTCTATCAATGGCAGGGATTTAGGGCAAGGCGCAAATATGATAAGTTTACGGGTTTACTGCTGTCTGCCAAGCAATCTCGGTGCCACGCTCTAGCAAAACACCGAAAAATACACGCCTGCGCCAGCCTATTACCGACGAATTTAGGTGACCCATGAGTTTAGACCAGAACGAAATTAGCAAACTGGCCAGACTGGCGCGTATCAACGTTGCCGACAGTGAAACCGAAGAGCTCAGTCAACGCATTGGCGATATTTTAGATATGGTCGATGTTATGCAAGCGGTGGACACCAGCAATGTAGTGGCCATGGCCAATCCCCACGACGCTGTTCAGCGCTTACGCGCCGACGAAGTGAGTGAAACCAATCAGCGTGAACACTTCCAAACTATTGCCCCGCAGACCGAAGACGGCCTGTATTTGGTTCCCCAAGTTATTGAGTGAGACCTCTGGGCACCCGCTGCCCACCGCGCGACACCCACATTAAACATATTGCCAAGAGCTACATATATATGCCCAATCACACGGTTGCCGACATCCTCCGCGGACTGGAGGCCAAAACCTTCTCCAGCGAAGAAATCACCCAACAGTATTTAGACGCTATTGTCGCCCACGACCCACGGTATAACAGTTATATCACTGTGACCGCTGACGCCGCCTTAGCCCAGGCCCGCGCCGCCGATCAAGCTCGCCAAAATGGCAATGGCGGCCTGCTGTGCGGCGTGCCCATCGCCCATAAAGATATTTTTTGCACTGAGGGCGTGCGCACCAGCTGCGCCTCCAAAATGCTCGACAATTTTATCGCCCCGTATAACGCCACGATCGTTAGCAAAATGGCGCAAGCGGGTACCGTTACCTTGGGTAAAACCAATATGGACGAGTTCGCCATGGGCTCATCCAATGAAACCAGTTTTTATGGCAAGGTGCACAACCCTTGGAATACCGACTGCGTACCCGGCGGCTCGTCTGGTGGTTCAGCGGCAGCGATTGCCGCCGGACTCGCGCCAGCCGCGACCGGCACTGACACCGGCGGCTCCATCCGCCAACCCGCGGCGCTGTGTGGCCTAACCGGCATCAAGCCGACCTATGGCCGCGTGTCTCGCTACGGCATGATCGCCTTCGCCTCTAGCCTCGACCAAGCCGGGCCCATGGCCAAAACCGCCGAAGACAATGCCCTGCTCTTACAGGCGATGGCGGGCTTTGATCCGTTGGACAGCACCAGCATGCAGCTCGCGGTGCCTGACTTTGTCGGCAATCTAAACAAAGATCTTAAAGGCCTAAAAATCGGCGTACCGAAAGAGTATTTCAGCGAAGGTCTTGATCCCGCCATCGGCGCGGCGGTTGAAGCTGCGCTGGACGAGTACCGCAAACTCGGCGCCGAGATCAAAGCCATTAGCCTGCCCCACACCCATCTCGCCGTGCCCTGCTACTATATTATTGCCCCCGCAGAAGCCTCGGCGAACTTGTCCCGTTTCGACGGCGTGCGCTACGGCTACCGCTGCGAAAACCCTAAAGACCTCGACGACCTTTACACCCGCACCCGCGCCGAAGGTTTTGGTGCCGAGGTTAAACGCCGCATTCTCATCGGCACCTATGCGCTGTCATCGGGTTTTTACGACGCCTACTACCGCAAGGCCCAACAGATTCGCCGCCTGATCAAACAGGACTTCGACGCAGCATTTAAGGAGGTCGACATGATCGCCGGCCCCACCACACCAAACCCTGCTTTTGCACTGGGCGAGAAAGTCAGCGATCCGCTAACCATGTACCTTGAAGACATTTACACCATTGCAGTGAATTTGGCAGGCCTACCTGCTATTTCACTCCCAGTGGGCTTAACCCAAGGCAAACCCATTGGCCTGCAATTGATTGGCCGCGACTTTGACGAGGCGAGCCTACTCGCCGCCGCCCATCAATATCAACAACGCAGCGACTGGCACCGTCAAGCCGCGCCCGGCAGCGTATAAAGGAAAGCATTATGGAATGGGAAGTAGTTATTGGCCTGGAAGTACACGTCCAGCTCAACACCAAAACAAAGATTTTCTCCGGCTCCAGCACCGCCTTTGGCGCCGCGCCCAACACACAGGCCAGCGCGGTCGATCTGGCCCTGCCTGGCACCCTGCCGGTACTCAATGAACAGGCACTGAAAAAAGCCATACTATTTGGGCTCGCGATCGATGCAGACATCTGCATGGCCTCAGTATTCGACCGCAAAAACTATTTTTACCCCGACTTGCCTAAGGGCTACCAAACCACGCAAATGGATTTTCCCATTGTTGGCCCTGGCATTGTCACCATCAACCTGGCAGACGGCAGCAGCCGCGATATTCGCGTGCACCATGCCCACCTAGAGGAAGACGCCGGTAAATCCTTGCACGAAGATTACCACGGCATGACGGGTATCGATCTCAATCGCGCTGGCACGCCATTAATTGAGATTGTCTCGGAACCCGATATGCGCAGCGCTGAAGAAGCTGTGGCGTACTTACGCAAGATTCACTCTATTGTGACCTATCTCGATATATCCGACGGCGACCTATCGCAAGGTTCCTTGCGCTGCGACGCCAACGTTTCAGTGCGCCCCAAGGGCCAAGCGGAATACGGTACCCGCGCCGAAATTAAAAACATCAACTCCTTCCGCTTTGTTGAGCGGGCGATCAAGGTTGAAGTACAGCGCCAAATTGAATTAATCGAAGACGGCGGCAAGGTTAAGCAGGAAACCCGGCTCTACGACAGCGACAAAAACGAAACCCGGGCCATGCGGAGCAAGGAAGAAGCCAATGACTACCGCTACTTCCCCTGCCCAGATTTACTGCCGGTGGTAATCGAGCAAAGCCTAGTAGACCAGCTCAAAACCACCATGCCCGAGCTGCCCGACGCCAAACGTCAGCGCTTTGAACAAGCCTATGGCTTGTCGAGCTATGATGCCGCTTTGCTCACCACCGAGCGCGCCATTGCCGATTATTTTGAAGCCGCAGCCGATGCGGCAGGCGACGCCAAGCTCGCCGCCAACTGGGTGAACGGTGAACTTTCTGCCGCCCTTAACCGCGACGGTCTCAGCATTGCGAATAGCCCCGTTAGCGCAAGCCAGCTCGGTGGTTTAATTCAGCGCATTGTCGACAACACCATTTCCGGCAAAATTGCCAAGCAGGTCTTTGAGGCGCTGTGGAACGGCGAAGGCGACAGCGCCGATGCCATCATCGACAGCAAGGGCTTAAAACAAGTTTCCGACACTGGCGCCCTAGGCGCAATGGTCGACGACGTACTCGCCGCCAATCCCGACCAGGTTGAACAGTTCCGCGGCGCCGACGAAGGCAAACGCAAAAAAATGCTGGGCTTCTTTGTCGGCCAAATTATGAAAGCGTCCAAGGGCCAAGCCAACCCCGGCGTGATCAACAAACTTTTAAACGAAAAGCTGGGCAGCTAAGCACTGCCCCCACAAGCCACAAGGTAATGTAAATACGATGAAAAAAGACAAAGAAAAGGTTCTAGACGAAGTATGGACCGAAGACCGCGTTAGAGAGTTTTTGGCCTCTGAGCCCAAAGCTGGCACCGACGCGGATTTTCACGCCCTGCTCAAAGCTTACCAAAGCATGCGCGCCGATGATTTCGAACTGTTTATTGACATGTTTCTAGAGACCAATCGCAACCTCAATGCCACCGACAAAGCCGGTCGCACCGTACTTAGCTACGCCAAAGAACACCGCAACTCCGGCGAGCATGTTGCCGCCTTAGAGACCAAGGGCGCAGTTTAAGCATACCCTCAACTACCGCGACTGCGACTAAAGCGGTCGCGGTTTTCCTGCTTTTTAGTCTCGCTTTTCCGCAGCATAATATACACCGCACCCGCACCGCCATGCTGGGGCTGGGCACTGCAATAAGCCTGTATTTCTTCCATCTCCGGCAGCCAGCGATTCACATAAGACTTTAATACCGCGCCCTTGGAGCTGCTATTGTGGCCGCGACCGTGGACAATGATCACCGCCCGCAAATCCAATTTCATGGCCTCGCGAATAAACTCAAAAACCTCTAGACGCGCCTGTTCCACCGTCATTTTGTGCAAATCTAAACTCGCCTCAATGCGGTATTTACCCTGTTTTAAACGGCGAAATACACCGTGCTGGACGCCTTCGCGCTTAAACTCCAAAATATGGTAGGGGTCGAGTAATTCAATATCCCCGGTCGATAAAAAATTTCGGCGCTCGCTGCGCGCCGTGGCTGCCTCGCGCCGAGCGGCAATATTAATATTGTCGACACCCTGTTTTTTCAGGGCAACCCGCGCATCTAGCTCAAGGCGTTTGACACCACTCATCTCTTGGGCGAACAATTGCTCTTCTTCGTCCATGCTCACCTCCGTATAAGGTAAATTTATGCTCAGCAGCCAAACCTCGCGAACCGGTCCGCCAAGCGCCGCTGCACTATGTCCGCTCTGCGGCCAAAACAATCAATGCGCTGTTGCGGCGGGCAGCGACCCCAGCAATTGCTGGTGCATGACCGCCACCCTCGACACAGCCGCCAAACAACAGGCGGCGAGCATGGCCGGGCCTCAGCGCTGTATCTGCGCAGCCTGCGGCCGCCCCAGCATTAGCTAACGCTAAGGCGCTGTTGCCGCCATTTTCTCATAACGGGCGCACTCTGGGGTCGATTGATCGTCCCGGCTTGTAATTTCTTCGCAACTTAAAGCCGCCATTGACGCCATGCAAGCACTCGCTGGCGCATAGAGCGGATGGGCGCTCGCCACATTCGCGAACTGCTGCTGTATACTGACACAAGCCCCCTCCATGCTCTGTAAAATCATGGCGCGCATTTCCGGCGACAAATCGCTTTCAGCAGCATCTGCTAGTGCACACGACTTCAGCTTTTCGCACACCGAATGGTAGGCCTCCTCTAAAGCAGCGGCTTGTGCCAGCGACGGCAGAGCCACCAAGGCAAAGAGTAAAAGCATTAAATTCCTTTTCATTTAACTTAGCTCCCCGGCAAATAAACATTCAAACTGCCACTGCACTTTTTAAAAGTGCCAAACAAGGATAAGCTGAAAACCCGAGATCAACCAGACCACATCGACTTTCTAATTCTATTTACGACAGCGGTAATTCACTATGACAGCCAGCCCACTCAGCGGCCCAGATTATTTACTCCGGGGTTTTAAAATCATACGCCAGCCGGGCATTCGCCTATTTGTTGCAATTCCGCTGTTCATTAACATTATTATCTTTGGCACCTTCACCACCCTCACCCTCGACGCCATGAACGGCTGGATTAACCAGGTTATAGAATGGCTGCCGAGCTGGCTGGATTTTCTGCGCTGGATACTGTGGCCGCTGGCGGTGATTTTAGTACTGGCCATCGTGATGTATATCTTCAGTACCGTGGCCAATATCATCTCCGCGCCATTTAATGGCTTATTGGCCGAAAAAGTCGAGGAAATGCTTACCGGCGAGGAAGTGGCAGGCCGCGAGACCATAGCCATGGCAATCGCCAGCTTCCCCAAAAGTATCGGCCGCGAATGCCAAAAACTGCTCTATTACCTCGGTTTTGCCATACTCACCTTAATTGCGAGCTTTGTGATTTCGCCCTTAGCGCCCTTGCTGTGGTTCGCGCTTAACGCATGGATGATGGCCATCGAGTATTGCGACTACCCAATGGACAATCACAAGCTGAGCTTTAAAGAGGCAAGGAAACGTGTCGGCAGTCAGCGCGGCACCAGCTTTAGCTTTGGCGCCTTAGTGATGTTGGGCACCATGGTGCCCATTTTAAATTTATTTATTATGCCCGCCGCCGTGTGTGGCGGCACCTTGATGTGGGTGGAGCGTTTTAAAAAATAGCCATCGAGAAGCGGCCTACCTAAGCAAGTGTTCGGGGGGCCGAACACACGGCAGCTTCATACCCAGGGCCTCTTCAATATTGGGCAGCAAGAAAGCATCGTCTTCACAGGCGAAGCTAATTGAGGTGCCCGTTGCGCCAGCCCGACCCGTGCGACCAATGCGATGCACGTAATCCTCGGCATCTTCGGGCAATACATAGTTTATTACGTGGCTAACGCCGTTGACGTGAATGCCTCGGCCCGCGACGTCGGTGGCCACCAAACAGTCAATTTCACCGTCTTTAAATTGCTGTAAGGTCCGCGAACGTTTGTTTTGGGGAATTTCGCCAGACAGGATCCCGCAGCGAATGCCTGCCTTTTGCATTTTCTCAAATAAACGGCGGGTTTCATCTCGGCGATTCACAAAGATAATCACGCTGGTTGCGTGCTCTTCCCGCACGATATTCAGGAGTAAGCGATATTTATCTTGGGACTCAACCAAATACACTTTTTGGTCAACCGTGTCCGTCGCCACGCTCTCGGGTTCAATTTCAATTTTAACCGGCTCTTTGGTCCACTGTTCAGTGAGCCGCATAATATCGTCGGTAAAGGTGGCACTGAACAATAAGGTTTGGCGATGATTGGTACTGGGCGTGGCCCGCACTATCCGTTTAACCTGGGGAATAAAGCCCATGTCTAACATACGGTCGGCTTCGTCTATCACCAAAATTTCAATTTGGTCCAGATACAGATCTTTACGGCCTTCAAAGTCGAGCAGGCGACCGGGCGTTGCCACCACAATATCGACCATACCCTTTAATTTATCCTGCTGTTTCTGGTAATCCATACCGCCAATCAGGGTCACTACGTTTAAACCGCAGTACTTACCGAGAGCTCGCGCGTCTTCACCAATTTGCACCACTAATTCACGAGTTGGGGCAATAACCAAGGCGCGCGGCTCACCGGCAAAGCGCTCTTCTTCTATGGGGTTATTCAGCAGATCATTAAAAATAGTAATCAAAAACGCAGCGGTTTTGCCGGTGCCCGTTTGGGCTTTACCAATCACATCATTGCCGCGCAGGGTGTGGGGCAAAGACACAGCTTGAATAGGGGAGCAGTACTTAAAGCCGGTATCGGCAATGCCGTGCATTAAACGTAGATCGAGGCCCAAGTCATGGAAACGCGTTTTGCCCTCCTCGGTCGGCACCGAGAATTGATCTAGCGTCCACTCCGGCTCGGCTGGCTTTTGCTTTTCGGCTCCGCTGCGACCTCGTGGCGAGCGCTTGCTTGCGGAAACAGCCGCCGCGCCCTGACTGTCTGCAACAGTAGCCTGTTCTGGCGTTGACGATACTTTACCTGAGCCAAATAACTTTTTTAACAAAATTCACTCTTCTTAAATTGCGCAATAATCAGCCATTCTAGCACCATTCTCTGGCAACACGCCCAAATGCCATTGCCGCCTGTCATTTTTTACTTTTTCGGCGTTTGGGGATCAGACGCGTCTACTTTTTGCTGCTCCGAGGGCGGCGGCGATGATGCTATAGCTTGCTCAGCAGGCGGCGGCGTTGATGGCGCCGCCCTGGCAGGCTGCTGCGACATCGACACCGGCGCCTCAGACGACTCAGCGCTGAGCTCCGGCTCAGAAACAGGCGCGGATGCAGACGTTATTACCACTGCCGGCTCTTCTGCCAGCCGCGCTGCTGCAGCCTTTGCTTCATTGCTCGCCACAATGCGTGCACGCGCCTGCCGATCCAGATAATAGTCCGCGCTAAACCACCGCCCACCGCCACTAAACAGCAAACTAAGCAGCATAATAAAATACGTCGCGGCAAATTCAATACCGTTATTGAGTACCGCAATATCGCCTTTTTCCGTTAGCCAGCCGTAGTTACCGTGCTCGCTAAGAATATCTGCCGCTCGGTCAAGCCTATCGCCAACCGCCTGGCTGTTTTCCAAACTGGCACGCGCCGCGGGCAGCCCTAAATCAGCCAAAGGCTTGGCGGTACTTGTCGCGGGATTAGACGGCGCAATAGCAAACCAGCCGTTATCCCAATGCACAGTGATCGCCGCCACCAACATTACCACCATTAAAGGGATGCTTATCCAACGCACAGCCAACCCAAACAGCAATAAAAAGCCACCCAACAACTCGGTATAGGTAAGCAATTGCGCGAGCAGCTCCGGTTCAGGTAAACCAAGGCCGCTTCCCAGCCACTGAGCGGTTGCGTCGAGATGGCGAAATTTATATAAGCCTGCAGCGATCATGACTGGCGCCAAATACAGGCGAATAAGCAGCGGCGCCAAGCCGTCCAACTTCCCCAATATGCCAAAAAAGAAATCGTGTACGCCGTAATACGCCCTGAAGAGCAAAGCCATAATCGTCCCTCTTTTTTATAATTATTTAGATGGTACTGATTAAAAGTATAACTAGGTGCGCGCCAAACTGCACACCGGGCAGGCCGGGTCTGGGCGGAGATTTAATTGCCTCAGTTCCATATTAATGCCGTCAATCAATAATAAACGCCCCACCAAAGGCTCCCCCAAACCCGATAAACACTTGAGCGCCTCCAGCGCCTGCATGCTACCAATAATGCCAACGACAGGCGCAAGCACGCCACTCTCGGAACAATTGAGCGCTGCGTCATCCGCCTCGTGGTAGAGACAGCGATAGCAGGGAGAGTTGTCGCGGCGAAAATCAAACACACTCAACTGCCCTTCACCACGAATGGCCGCGCCGGAGACCAAGGGCTTACGTGCGCTATAACAGGCTTCGTTTAAGGCAAAGCGGGTAGTGAAATTATCGCTAGCGTCCACCACGAGATCGACCTCGACCACGGCCTTTAGCAACGCGTCATCACTTAGTCGTACCGGGTACTTCAACAAGCTCGTATCGCTGTTTATCGCTTTAATGCTGTCGGCCACTGAATCGACCTTTCGGCGGCCAATATCACTGCTGCCATGGGCGATCTGGCGTTGCAAATTACTTAAATCAACGGTGTCATCATCGGCCAAATGCAGCTCGCCCACCCCCGATGCCGCCAAGTACAGGGCAACCGGGCAACCCAAGCCGCCCATGCCAACGATAAGTACACGGCTAGCCAGTAGGGCCTCTTGGCCGTCGACATCCAAACCCGGCAATAAAATATGACGGCTATAACGCAGCAATTGCTCGTCATTCATTACGCCACACCCCCCAGCTAATTCGTTCATTGCCGCCGTAGTCGCGACGGGATTCAATACTACTGAAACCGCGCTCGCTCAACACTTCGCGGACCGCTGCAGCCTGTTGAAAACCGTGTTCCAACAACAGCACCCCACCCTCGGCCAAATAGCCCGGCGCTAGGCTAATAATATGTTTGAGATCCGCCATGCCCTTATCAGCAGCAACTAGGGCTGAACGCGGCTCAAAGCGCACGTCCCCTTCAAGCAAATGCGGATCATCGGGGTCGATATACGGCGGGTTACTAACAATCAATTGATATTGCGCGGCACTGAGGGCAGCAAACCAGTCGGACTGCAGAAAGCGCACATTACTCAGGCCGAGCGCAACACGATTTGCTTCCGCCAAGGCCACTGCTTCCGCAATATAATCTAAGCCCAAAACCTCGGCATCGGCACGCTCCGAGGCCAGCGCCAAGGCAATTGCGCCGGTGCCAGTGCCTAAATCGAGAATCTGCGGTTTGTCCTGACTAATTATTACCTCAAGCGCACGCTCAACTAAGCATTCGGTATCCGGACGGGGAATCAAACTGGCGGGGGACACGGCCAGCGACAGCGACCAAAAGTCACGATACCCCAAAATATGAGCGATTGGTTCGCCAGCCAGACGCCGTGCAAAAAGCGCTTGAAATTGCGCCTGCTCCGTCGCCGTCAACTCCCGCTCCGGCCAGCTGTATAAATAACTGCGGGGCTTGTTTAGGCAGTGGCAAAGCAGGAGTCCGGTATCGAGGTCGGCGCTGTCACTCAGCGCCGCTAATTGTCCGCGATACGCGAGGGCGTCAGCAATGCTGAGGCTCGACATTATTCCGCCAGTGCCGCCAAGAGATCGGCTTGGTATTCTTGACGCAGCGGCGAAATAATATGATCAACGTCGCCCTGCACGAATTCATCTAATTTATACAGCGTAAGATTAATACGGTGATCGGTTACTCGGCCCTGAGGAAAATTATAGGTGCGAATACGCTCAGAGCGGTCGCCACTGCCCACCAAATTACGGCGCTCGGTCGCCTGCTCCGCCAAGTTTTTGCTACTCGCGGCATCGTTCACTTTTGCGGTTAACAAGGACATCGCCCTCGCCTTGTTTTTGTGCTGGGAGCGCTCGTCTTGGCACTCCACCACAATACCGGTGGGTATATGAACAATACGCACCGCCGAATCCGTGGTGTTTACGTGCTGACCACCGGCGCCGCTCGAGCGAAAGGTGTCGATACGTAGATCACCCTTATTAATTAATATTTCGTCGGCCTCTTCCGGCTCGGCCATCACTGCCACCGTACAAGCCGAGGTATGAATACGCCCCTGGGATTCGGTTTCTGGCACACGCTGCACGCGGTGGGCACCGGACTCAAACTTGAGATGACCGTACACCTCTTGGCCCGCCACCCGACTAATAATCTCTTTGTAGCCGCCGTGCTCACCTTGGCGCTCGCTCAACACCTCAACACGCCAGCCCTTGCGCTCGGCGTAACGGGAGTACATACGGAACAGGTCCCCGGCAAAAATAGCCGCTTCGTCGCCACCGGTACCGGCGCGAATTTCCAAAAACACGTTATGGGAGTCATTCGGGTCCTTGGGCAGCAGCAAGGTTTGCAGCTCTACTTCCAAGGTTTCTAGCTTGGCTTTTGCTGCCTTAACCTCCTCTTCGGCCATTTCCCGCATATCGGCATCGTCTTCGCTCAACATAGCGGTGGCTTCAGCCAAATCTTCAGCAACTTGACGGTAGTGCCCATAGCTTTGCACCACCGACTCTATTTCTGCGTATTCCTGTGACAGACCGCGAAAGCGATCTTGATTGCCAATAATTTCTGGGTCGCTCAGCAGGGCGCCGATCTCTTCGTAGCGATCAAGTAAATTGTCGAGTTTGCTGACAAGGGAGGCCTTCATATTTGCTCACTTAATTAAGGTGTGGGGTGGCTTAGGAGTCGCTGTCTTTAAGCTGAAATAACTCCCGCGCCCAGTGGACGAGGTCTGTTCGACCTTTGGCGCCCGCCGCTTTTATTTGGGTTGTTGGGCTGTGTATTAATTTATTGGTCAAGCCCCGAGCCAGTTGCTCTAGCACTTGCTCGGCGTCGTCACCCTTGGCCAATTGCCGCAAAGCGCGCTCTAGCTCGGCATCGCGATACTCTTCCGCCTTGGCGCGATAATCTCGCACCGTATCAACAGCATCTAAAGCGCGCAGTTGCGTCTGCCATTCTAGCAAGGCCTTTGCGATTATATCGCCAGCCTTATGGGCCTCACTTTGTCTAGCGCGCTTATTCTCTTCAACGATTTCACGCAAATCATCTACCGTATATAAATAGACATCGGCCAGCTCCGCGACCTGCGGCTCGATATCCCTCGGTACGGCGATATCGACCATCACCATGGGCCGATGTTTACGTTTTTTCAGTGCAACTTCCACCGCCCCCTTACCGAGAATTGGCAATTGACTGGCCGTCGACGCCACCACAATATCGGCATCGACCAAATATTTCGGCATGTCCGACAGCATCACTGCCTCGCCATTAAACTGCTCGGCTAAAAGCCGCGCCCGGTCTAAGGTTCGATTAGCAATAATAATACGCTTTACGCCCTTGTCCTGAAGATGGCGGGCAACCAGCTCGATGGTTTCACCCGCGCCAATCAATAGCGCAGTACAACTACTCAGCGAGGAGAATACATGCTGGGTTAGGTTTACAGCCGCATACGCCACCGACACTGGGTTTTCACCAATACCGGTATCGGTGCGCACCCGCTTGGCGACCGAAAACACTTGGGCAAAAGTGCGATGCAAGGCGCCATTGGCGGTGCCCGCTTCAACTGCTTGGGCGTAGGCAGTCTTCATTTGACCTAAAATTTGAGGTTCGCCGAGCACCATGGAGTCGAGGCCCGCGGCCACTTCCATCATATGCTTTAGGGCATCTTGGCCACGGCAATCGTAGATACAGGCGGCTAACTCGGCGCGATCAATACGGTGATAGGCCGCCAACCAATCCACCATACTATGAACTGTGGCATCGGCAGCGTCATTGAGCACGCCATATAATTCAGTGCGGTTACAGGTCGAGAGAATTGCCAACTCAGATACGCCAATACACGTAAGCGCATCACGCAGCGCGAGTGGCATTTGCTCAGGCACAAACGCCACGCGCTCGCGCACCGCGACCGGGGCCGAGTTGTGGTTAATGCCGATTACGAGCAGATTCATGAAATATGGGACGCCTGACTTTCCGTTTAACGCGGGAGCAAGGGTGAATTTTAGCAAGATGGAGGCCAAATGTGGATTTTATTCCCACCTTGAGCCAAACATTGTTGATCGGCGAATTAAACTTGCCATCAAATGTCCTAGCTTATAGCCCTAACCCATAAGCAAGAGCCATGCTAACATTGGCCATCAAAACCTCGGTGATCACTATTTATGCGTTCTGTCTTACCAAGCCTGTTATTCACATTAACGCTATTGAGCGGCTGCGCCAGCTTAGTATCTGAGCCTGAGACAAGCCCTGCGGAAGAGGCCCGCCCAACGGTCAGTGAAAAACCCCTGCGCCCCTTTCCCGAGGACACGTTTTTCGATCTCCTCGTTGCCGAAGTCGCCCTGCGCTACCACGACCTAGACACTGCACTGGACAACTACAGCTACCAAGCCGATAAAACTAGCGATCGCGGTGTCATCACCACCACAGCTCGACTCGCGCAATACCTAAACCGCGATCAAGTGGCCCAAAAATACGCGCAACAGTGGTTACAATTTGAGCCAGAAAGCGCCGAAGCCCACTATATACTGGCTTCGTCACTGTCGCGCAGCCAACGCCCCTTGGACGCATTCCCACACATGACCAAGGTCATGGAATTAGGAGGCGAAAGTAATTTCGCGGCCTTGGCCGCCACCGTTCTCTCTCGCTCCGAAGCGGAACAAAACACCTTTTTGCAACAACTAAATGTCCAGCTAGAACGCTACCCAGGGGAAAACTCCCTCAAAATTGCCAAAGCATTAATGCTCCAGTATCAGCAGCAAGAGACCGCAGCCCTAGCACTTATTCAACAAGTCCTCATCGACGAGCCAGACAATCCCCACGCCCTGCTTATTGAAACACGCACCCTAGCCCAATTAGGGCAAGACGATGAAGCGCTCACCCGCCTACGTTACGCGGTAGACCAAAACCCCAACCACAAGCGCCTGCGCCACGACCTCGCCCGACGCTTGGTAAAATCCGACTTATTCCAAGCCAAAGCCCAATACGAACTGTTAGTTAGGCAAAACCCTGACGACAGTGATCTACTGCTAGAGCTCATGCTGATCAATCGCGAACTCAGCAATACCGACGAGGCCGCCCAACAGCTTGAATCCCTTAGCGACACCCCCGCCCACAGCAGTCGCGCCCACTACGTACTCGGCCGTCTCGCCGAAGAAGACCGCAACTGGCCCGAAGCCATTGCCCACTATGAACAAGCCGTTACCAACCCCGAGTTCAGCCCTGCCAGCCAGCGCCTGGCCAGCATCTCACTAAGCATCGACGGCGCCGAAAAAACCCTAGAGCGCTTACAAAACCTGCGCTTGCGCATGCCTGAACACAGCAGCCTGATTTACTTACTGGAAGCGGAAATACTGCGCAAAGAGACCCAGTATCAGCGCGGCTACGATCTACTGAGCAGCGCCTTAGCAAACACACCAGATGACGAGCAGCTGCGCTACGCCCGCTCACTATTTAGCGAGAAACTCGGCAACCTCGATGGCGTCGAAACCGACCTCAGGCACATTATTGCTCGCGACCCAGAGAATGCGACGGCGCTTAATGCCCTCGGCTACAGTTTGGCCACCCTCAGCTCCCGGCTTGATGAGGCCGAAACCCTCGTTAAGCGCGCCCTCCTCATCGAACCCGAAGACGCCGCCATTATCGACAGCTACGGCTGGATACTGTTTCTCAAAGGCAATATTGACGGCGCAGTGAAAGTGCTAGAAAAGGCCTACAGCAAAAGTCAGGATCACGAAATTGCCGCTCACTATGGCGAAGCCCTCTGGAACAGCGGCGATGAGCAGCGCGCGAAAACCGTGTGGAAGGCAGGCCTTAAAGATACCCCAAACAGCCCGATTATTTTTGACACCCTGCGCAGACTGAAGCTACTCAATGATTAGATTACCGAAAACAGCGCTTACCCATACTAAGCTCGCCGTCATTGCCGCACTCATAATATTAACAGGCTGTGCCGCCAGCCCCGAGCGCTACCAAGACAGTAGCGCCGAGCAGTGGCAACTAAAAGGCAAAATAGGCCTTTGGCACGGCGACAAAAAAGAAAGCGCCACTATCGACTGGCAGCAATGCAGCGCCGACAGCATGCATATCCGCCTCAGCGGCCCGCTGGGCAGCGGTGCCATTGAACTGTTTGCCGACAGCGATGGCGCCAGCCTGAGCCAAAACGGCGAAACCCGTCGCGCCGCGAGCATCGAAAGCCTCGCCGCACAAGCGCAATGGCCCCTGCCGGTTGACGCTTTACGCCTGTGGGTACGAGGTCGCGCCGCGCCTCAACTTGAGTTGCGCAGCCGAATAAATACCAGCGGCCAACTTGAAGAACTCGAACAAGCCGGCTGGACCATTCGTTATCGCTACAGCGAACCCGAGCAAACGCTGCCAGAACGGGTTGATGCCAACTCGGCAGACACCCGTCTAAGCCTAATTATTCGCGATTGGAGCGAACAAACCGGCGTGTGTACGCCAAAATGATGACAATAGAACTGCCCTGCCCCGCAAAAATAAATTTATTTCTGAATATCACCGGCCGCCGCGCCGACGGTTATCACGAACTGCAAACCGTCTTTCAGTTGCTCGATTACGGCGATAGTTTGCGACTCACTCGCCGCGACGACGGCCAACTCCGCCTACACCCCGAACTCGACGGCGTTGCCAGTGAAGACAACTTGATAATGCGCGCAGCGCGGCAATTACAGGCACTTCACCCGCACAAACGCCTCGGCGCCGATCTCTCGCTTATTAAACGCCTCCCCATGGGCGGGGGTATAGGCGGCGGCAGCTCGGATGCCGCAAGCACGCTAATGGGCCTTAACGCCCTGTGGGACCTAAAGCTAAATTTGACGCAACTCGGCGATATTGGCTTAAAACTCGGCGCCGACGTACCCGTTTTCGTCCATGGCAAGACCGCCTGGGCGGAGGGAATAGGTGAAAAACTTAGCCCCATCGAAACCCCAGAAAGCTGGTTTGTGGTGCTAAAACCAGACTGTCATGTGTCCACTGTAGAAATTTTTTGTCATGAACAATTGACACGCCATAGCTCACCGATCAAAATAGCCGCCTTTCTTGAGGGAGGTAACGGAAATAGTTGCGAACCACTGGTTCGAAAACTGTATCCAGATGTTGATAAGGCTTTGATTTGGCTGAATCAATTCTCTCCCGCAAAGCTGACCGGAACAGGCGCATGCGTGTTTGCCAGCTTTCAAGATCAGGCAACTGCCGAGGCAGTTTGCGCGCAACGACCGAATAATATTGACGGTTTTGTTGCCCGAGGTGTAAACACCTCGCCACTGCATAAAGCATTGGGCATTCTCTAACGCAGACCTGAAAAGTTTAATTGGGGTGTCGCCAAGTGGTAAGGCACTGGGTTTTGATCTCAGCATTCGTAGGTTCGAGTCCTACCACCCCAGCCATTTTAAAACTCGCCGCGTAAAGCGGCTTGTAGCTTCAAATCAGCTACCTGAGCTATTTATACCATAAGGTACAGGCACTGAGAGCCGGTCAATTGCGATAAATTGGCAACGCACACCACCTGAAATTCATTAACACCAGCCCTACAGGACGCCGACCGTGCCCAAGATGATGGTCTTCACCGGCAATGCCAACCCCGAACTTGCTCGTAAAATTGCCGAGCACCTGCACCTACCACTCGGCGACGCAGTGGTTGGCAAGTTCAGTGATGGCGAGATCTTCGTCGAAGTGAACGAGAATGTCCGTGGCGCCGATGTCTTTCTGCTGCAACCCACCTGCGCACCGACCAATGACAACTTGATGGAACTCATCGTCATGGCCGATGCCATGCGCAGAGCTTCCGCTGGCCGTATCACCGCCGTTGTTCCCTATTTTGGCTACGCTCGCCAAGATCGCCGCGTGCGCTCACAGCGCGTACCGATCTCAGCCAAAGTCGTTGCCGACATGATGAGTGGCGTTGGCATCAACAGAGTACTCACTGTTGACCTACACGCCGAACAGATTCAGGGCTTTTTTGACGTACCAGTAGACAATGTTTACGGCTCACCCGTGTTACTCGACGACATCAGCCGCCAGCAATACGAAAATCAAATGGTGGTATCGCCAGATATCGGTGGCGTAGTGCGCGCCCGCGCTGTTGCCAAGCAGCTAGACGACGCCGACCTTGCGATTATCGACAAGCGCCGCCCCGCCGCTGGCATTGCCCAGGTTATGCATATAATCGGCGAAGTTGAAGGCAAAACCTGCATATTAGTCGACGACATGGTCGATACTGCCGGAACGTTATGCAAAGCAGCTGAAGCCTTAAAACAGCATGGCGCAGCAAAAGTTGTCGCTTACTGTACACATCCTGTATTATCCGGCGCCGCCATTGCCAATATCAATGGTTCTCAGCTAGACGAACTGGTAGTAACCGACACCATTCCGCTTTCTGAAGACGCAAGAAAATGCAGCAAAATTCGCCAGCTAACCCTGGCAAATCTATTGGCCGAGTCAATCCGACGGGTCAGTAATGAAGAGTCGATCAGCGCCCTGTTCCGCTAAGCACTTCGTTTAGCAACACCGTTTTTCGACATTTACCGCCGCACTGGTCGCAAGTCGGCGGTTTTCGCGTTATTAAGGAGACACATATGTCTAGCGATTACACAGTTAGCGCAACAGTACGCGCAGATGTAGGGAAAGGTGCGAGCCGCCGCCTACGTCGTCTGGAAGGTGAAATTCCTGCTATTGTTTACGGTGGCGAAAAAGCACCACAAATGCTCAACCTGATTCACAAAGACCTGATCAGATTGCTCAACGACGAAGCTTTCTACACCTCCATCCTGACCCTGGATGTTGATGGCCAGAAAGAGTCTGTAGTACTGAAGGATCTGCAACGCCACCCAGCTAAATTGCGCGTTTTACACGCCGATTTCCTGCGCGTCAATGCCGACACCCCCATTACTCTCCATGTGCCACTACACTTCTTAAATGAAGATATCTGTGTCGGCGTCAAACTGCAGGGCGGCAATATCACCCACGCAGCAACCGACATCGAAGTTCAGTGCTTACCGAAGGATCTCCCCGAGTTCATTGAAGTGGACATGGCCAAGATCGAAACTGGCACCACACTGCACATCTCTGACCTCGTACTACCAGCCGGTGTTAGCAGCACCGCCCTAGCACTTGGTGAAGATCACGACCAAGCTATTGCAACTGTTCACGCTCCACGCGGCGCCTCTAGCGACGATGAAGACGAAGCAGAAGCAAGCGACGCAGAGTAATAAGCTAACGGCCCCTTGGGGCCTATAGTAACAGGCGCTCCATTGACTACGATAAAACTGATCGTTGGGCTGGCTAACCCCGGCCCGCAATATCACGATACTCGTCACAATGCGGGCGCCTGGTTCGTTTCAGAACTGGCGCGCCAGCATCATTGCACGCTCAGCAGCGAATCTCGGTTTTTTGGCGACACCGCCAGAATCCAATACCAAGGTGCAGACCTGCGCCTATTAGTCCCCACCACATTTATGAACCGCAGCGGTCAAGCTATCGCAGCACTTGCTAATTTCTACCGAATTCCGCCAGAAGCCATTCTCGTCGCCCACGACGAACTGGATCTTGCTCCCGGCTCCGCCCGTTTTAAAACCGGTGGCGGTCACGGCGGCCACAACGGCCTGCGCGACACCATTGCCCAACTGGGCAATAACAACAACTTTCACCGCCTGCGGATTGGCATTGGCCACCCCGGCAGCGCAGCACAAGTTACCAATTATGTTCTTGGCAAGCCCCCCGCAGACGAACGCATCAGCATCGACCGCTGTATCGACGAAGCCCTGCGCAGCCTCCCCGACGCCGTCAACGGCGACTGGGCAAAAGCCATGAACCAACTACACAGCTACAAACAAGGGTAATATCACATGGGATTTAACTGCGGCATCGTCGGACTGCCCAATGTCGGCAAGTCAACCCTCTTCAATGCGCTGACCAACGCTGGCATTGACGCGGCCAATTTCCCGTTCTGCACCATCGAGCCGAATTCCGGCATTGTTATGGTGCCCGATCAACGCCTCCACGCGCTATCTGCCATCGTCAAACCCGAGCGCGTGATGCCTGCCACCATGGAGTTTGTCGACATCGCCGGCCTCGTCGCTGGCGCCTCCAAAGGGGAAGGTCTGGGCAATAAGTTTTTAGCCAATATTCGCGAAACCGACGCCATTGCCCATGTTGTGCGCTGCTTCGACAACGACAACATCATCCACGTTGCCAATAAAATCGACCCCGCCGCCGACATCGACATCATCAATACCGAGCTGGCACTCGCGGACATGGAGAGCATCGACAAGCAACTACAGAAAGTCGTTCGCGTTGCGCGCAGCGGCGACAAAGAAGCCACCGTACTTAAAAACCTGTTTGAGAAGCTTCTGGCCCACCTCAACGAAGGCAAACCCGTACGCTCACTCAAACTTGATGCCGACGAAATGCAGCGCACCCGCACACTGCACCTACTGACCATCAAACCCACGATGTACATCGCCAACGTTAACGAAGACGGCTTTGAAAACAATCCGCACCTTGACGTAGTACGCGCCATCGCAGCAGAAGACGGCGCCATCGTTGTCCCTATCTGCAACAAACTAGAATCTGAAATCGCTGAGCTCGACGAAGACGAAAAAGTCGAATTCCTTACCGATCTCGGCATGGAAGAGCCCGGCCTAGACCGCGTTATTCGCGCAGGCTACCAACTACTCGGCCTGCAAACCTACTTCACGGCAGGCGTAAAAGAAGTTCGCGCCTGGACAATCCCCGTTGGCGCCACTGCGCCACAATCGGCGGGCGTCATTCACACCGATTTTGAAAAAGGCTTTATCCGCGCCGAAGTGATCGCCTATGACGATTACATTCAATACAAAGGCGAGCAAGGCAGCAAAGACGCTGGCAAATGGCGCTTAGAAGGCAAAGATTACATCGTAAAAGACGGCGATGTTGTCCATTTCCGCTTCAATGTCTAACACACGCCATTGAGCGCTTGACATAGCGCCCTGAAGCTTGGAAAATGCGCGCCTTCTCTGCATAGAGAACAGTGGCAAGGTAGCTCAGTTGGTTAGAGCACAACACTCATAATGTTGGGGTCGGCGGTTCGAATCCGCCCCTTGCTACCATTATTCCCTTCCGTAAGTAGACACTTCGCATGGAGAGGCTTGAAATTAAGGCCCCTCCAGAGCTGAAGCTCTAAAACTCTCCAACACAAACGACATAACTGGGCGCCCTTGCTACTAAGGTTGCTACTATATGCTCGTCAAACGCCACCAGACGTATTACTTTAGATGGCAGGTACCATTCAACCTAAGACCGACTTTAGGCCGTAGAGAGCTTGTACGGAGCCTCAGAACGCACGATATACTCACAGCCAAGAAACGAGCCTTAGCAATTGAAACAAAAATAAAAGAGATACTAACTTTGCAGAGCGCATTCCAATCCAAAGAACTTACTGAAGATGAATACAAAACGATAGTAAGCAGACTTTGGAGTAGATTCGACGAACCTCTCAAAGAGTTCGACCACTCCAACGCACCAATGAATGAGCAAGAACATGCAACTTGGTGCCAAGAACAACTAAACCTTCTTACCGAAAAGGCAAAATGGAAATTATCCTACGATAGCCGTGATATGGATGAGCCTCGCGTCCTCTTCAGACTTACACTGAGTGAATTCCTCGAAAATGAGTTCAATATCAGAAAAATTAACTCAGCCGATCTAGAAAAGATCGTAGACGCGTTTTTCCACGTACGAATTCACGAATACGAAAGAATGCTTAACTCGCTCCCAGCACAAGAGTTCACCCCAACAATTCCCGACTTCGTACAACCCAAGCATTTAAACTTAAAGGCCAACACCCCCACCCAGAAAACCGCCTCAGGTGCATGGAAAGACTACGAGAATGAAAAAGTCGAACAAGGGGCATGGAGTAACGAAAAAACTCGAAATAGCTACAACACTCAGTTTGCAGACTTTATTGAGATGCTAGGGAAAGACATCGCCATAAGGGACGTGTCGAGAGAACACGCAACTAATATACTATCTAGCCTTAAAAGATTTCCTGCCCACCGAAAAAAGAGATTTGAAGACACCCCACTCTCAGCAATTCCCGAAGATGCTGAAGCAATATCAGCAAACAGCATCAATCAACGACTAGATTTAATATCAGGATTTTTCAAATGGGCCATGAAACGAGGTCACATCACAACAAACCCATTTGAAGGACTTAGGGTAAAGGCGACAGACCAGTCCTATGCAACCTACACAGAAAAAGACATCCAAGAGTTATTTAACCTACCCTCAGCCAGAATCAAAAAATCTTGGCAATTCTGGATACCTCGAATAGCCCTATACTCTGGTGCTCGACAGAATGAAATTGCCAACCTCAGAACCACTGACTTCCATTTAAACGATATTGACGACATACACTACATGTTGATCAAAGATGACGATGAACGAACAGTTAAAACCTCAGCAGCTATTCGGCAAATACCGATTCACCCAGACTTGATCAAGAACGGCTTGCTAAGCTATATCGAAAAAGTTCGAGAATCTGGATCAATTAACATGTGGCCTTCATTAACACCAAAAGCAGGCAAACTAGGCCAAAGAGTTTCAGAATATTGGGGCAATTTAAAAAACACGCACACGATACCCAGCACCCCAACCAATGAAAAAGGCGAACGAAAGGTATTCCACAGCATGAGAAGGCTAGTCATCAACCAAATGAGAGATGCCGGAATACCACTAAACCATATACAAGCCGTGATCGGACACGAACAAAGCATGCTCGGTGAAACAGGAACCTATTTAGACGCCCTTCCATTGCCACAGTGCTTTAATGCAATCAAGGCTATCAACCACAACGGGATCAACTGGGAACACCCCAAGAAATTCATAACGCTTTAAATCTCGGCACATTGCCTTATTAGGCCTCAAGATTGATACTGACCATAGGCGGCCAGCTTCCAGCTCAATCGTGCAAATTCCCGAGACCCCACACTCACACACGACAACCCAAACAATACAAACGAACTGCTCAACAATTATCCAAGCTAACAATCTTGAGACATATCAAAAAGGTGCTCACATGGATTTGATAACCACTATTATCGGCACAGTTATAGGCGGCTTGATTGGGTACTACTTCAGCCACTTACAATGGAAGAAATCACTTGAAGGTGACAACAACCTCTATCTTCTTGAAAACAAAAGAAATTTAGTAGAACTTTCATATGAAACAATCGAGTTCGCGAGAGACTACTCCTTTAATTCGAAATACATGGATATCTCTGACTTCATGGCATGCATGTCGGGTAAAAATCCAATCAAGCGAGTGCTAGCAGTGGTCGTGACTAACGTGCCAGAAATGCTTGAGGACGTTACAAAGTTAGCCGAAGCAATCGACTCAATGATGGGGCCAGAATACCCTGTTCCAGATGACAAACGTCGCCAAGCCATAAGAATAGCAAATGAATTTGGAATAAAAGCATTAGCTTATGTTAAGAGCCACCCCTAACACTGACCGAAAAATACTGAACTGCAGGCTTATTTAGCCCAACCTCCAACACGCTCAGCAAACACAGTGAATAAAGACGAAAAACCACAGATTTAATTGCCAAAATATTCTTTTGGTCATTATTTAATATAGATATTACTGGCAACTACCTACAGTTAAAACTCAGGAGTTACGCGGTATTTCCTTGAAAAATGGCAGCTTGGATTAACTCTAAGGCGAATTCTATGGGTATTTGGCTCTGTGATTTTAAAATATCTGCTCGGCCTGAGGTGGGGAGCACCTGATAGCTTCATATAATATTTTTCATTAGCCAGATCAGTGTTTTTCTACTACTTGCAAAACATTGCCCAAATCTCTCCCATATCCTCCACTTGGGACTCTGCAAATGCCATCTCACCGCCAGCCACAAAGCGCTCGTAAGCCGTCATCTGTCCAAAATCATTTTTTCCTGAGACCTCACCGCAGACGATTCCACTACCGTACATCTCTACATTTCTGAGGCTAATAGAGTTGGGATTCTTCAACAGTCCCGCTGCAGCAAATAATCCAGAAGACTGCATTAAACTTCTAACCTCTTCGTCCTTCGCTGATTTAGCTCTCTGTTGTGTAACTTTTTTCTGATAAAACCGCATCTTTTCACTAAAGATCGTATTGGCGGGATCAAGGGAAGCCAAACTCTTATATATTCTTAAATTTGGACCATAAGGCTCAACTGGCAGTGCTTTCACTTGCATAAGTAGCTCAGCTATTTTTTTCTGCCGCTGCTCTTCTGATAGCTCCTGCTTCTTTTCAGAAGGCGAACCACTTTGCGTTGAAGCATCGCGTTCCAATGAAGCACTTGATTCCCCCTCAGGTGCTACGAACGAATAAACTACCAATCCGAGTACCCACAAGCCGATTCCGTAGAAGACTTTATCTCTAACCGGCATCTTTACCATTTCGGGAAATACCGCAACATTAGGTGCGGCGCTCTCAGGCAAAGCTTCTTCCGTTGAAATAACTTCAACAGGTGACAACTTATCGTAGTCGTTCCCAGCAATAATAGTTGATTTTAATACCTTGAATTCATCGTCGGAAATTACTCCGTTATTTTTAAGTGCACTCAGTTTTGTTAATTCGTCGGTGACGCTTAGACTATTCATCTGACTTTGAGCTTTTAAATTACTCTCATCTCTTCGATCATCGTCATCGGCTTGCCTAACAAATACATCAACTAGACTCAGCCAATGCTTTGCCTTCTTAATACGATCTCGGTAAACAGCGCCATTTTTAGCCGATTCAACATACATCACTCTAATTGAATGGACTGGGGATTCCGGACGATTAACAACAATATTCAGGTCTATTGAGCTAATTTTTTCACTGGTTGTTTTTTTCCCTGACAACCCCCCGATAACAGCGCCCACTCCACCTAAAGCCAATCCGCCTAACAGCAGACCCCCAGCCTGAGAAGTCCTGTTGGTTGCTGTTACCGAAACGCCATCCTCGCTGATCTCAGCGGATAGTATATCTCGGTACTGAATAATCTGACTTTCCACATTTCCTTGCGATTTACTAACAAGGCAAATTGCTTTACGTTTCCGATCAACTGCTATCCCAGACTCGCCAAGCTCTCCGACTAAAAGTTCGTCCGTATGAAAACCAGATATATTCGCAAGCCATTTTTCCAAAGCAGTTTTTTTCTGAGCGTTGCTGATTCCAGCCGCTACGCCACCAATAACCGCTACACAAATTACGATAATGAATAATTCAAACATCCTTGCTCTCTTTATAAGTCGCGATATCTTCCGGATAGACTTCCAGCACACAATTCGATGGGAAACGACAATCTAACACGGATACTGAAATACACAGCAAAAGATATCCATGTACTAATCACCCCCCAAGAGCCTATACACACTCGCCTTGGATAGGCCATACTTTTGCATCAAGTCTTTAATTTTGATGCCTGAGGAGCGATCTAGGGCTAACTGCTGCACCTCCTCCGATGACAGCTTAGCTTTCCTCCCAAACTGGACACCATTCTCTTTTGCTTTGGCGATACCCTCTAATTGTCTTTCCTTCCTGATTTCAGTCTCAAACTCAGCAATTGAAGCTAGCATGTTAAACATTAACCTACCTGTTGGAGTCGATGTGTCTATTTTTTGATCCAACACAATCAGGTCTACACCCTTATCCTCAAGCTGCTTTGCTATCTGAGTAAGGTGGAATGTAGATCGAGCAAGTCTATCCAGCTTGGTTATGACTAGGCTATCGCCTTTGCGTACATACTTTAGACAAGCCTGTAGTTCTGGACGATCAGCCGTAGTACCAGTTTTCTTGTCAGAGAAAATCTCAGCACAACCATAACCAGAGAGCTTGTCATTCTGAACTTCGAGAGATTGCCCGACACTGCTCACTCGTGCGTATCCAATTATAGACATGTCTCATATATCCTTAGTTAATGTGATAACCATAATATAAGACATTATTTAAGACATCAATACTTAGCGTCTCAATATGTATACTTTTTAAGAATTATATTCTCAATGGACAAACTATACGTTAAAGCCATACCATCGTAGCTTGAAAAGCGTGGTGATTTAGCCCACGCATAAGGCCTACATTCGCAGTCTTCGAAATCCGACAAAAAAATGATTATAGGGCTCTAACTATGCTTTCATGGGAGAAAAGACAGACCTACCCAGCACTTTTTAGCCCAGGATTCGTATCCATTTCGATTGACGAAATTGACGCTCAATTTTTATCCAAGGTAGATACCCCTGTACGAAAGAGAATGGCATCGAACCTTCGAACCTTCTTAATGTACTTAAAGAGACTGGGCGTGAGAGGTGATGTCTGGATTAACGGATCATTCTCTACAATGAACCCGAATCCTCACGACTTTGATGTTTTATTAGTAATTCCTAAAGTAATTCTTAGTGGTTTATCCGATAAAAACCTAATAGAACTAGACGAACTTACAAAAATTGAAAATCGCGGATATGTTAAAAGTAAATGGTCTTGCGACCTATATGTATGTGACAAAAGTAATTTAACAATGCAGCGACAGTTTGAAATAACATTCAGCAGGAATCCAGACGATGCAGCAAAAGGAATTCCGGTGATAAAGCTATGATAAACAATGGAGCAATTGCCGAACTTGAGCGAGAAGTTTCGTTAGCTCAAAAGCAAGTAATAAGCGATGAGTATAATTTAGCCGCTTCTGACACCCCCTTAGTTGACAAGATATTTCTTTCTTCGTCATCAAAGCTTTTGCAAGACCTGCAACGCAAACTTCATCACGTAAAAGCAGAGCGTGCACATGAATTGGTTCGTGTTCGCCTCATTGGGAATAAAATGACAGGTTCAATTCCCCTTAAGACTCTACTTAAGGTCATTGCCCCCCTAAACTCCTTACTTGAACAAAGCTCTTGGAAAGTTTGGGACAAAGATGGTGAAAAGCGCAAGATAGATGAAAAATTCACCGACCTCCTAGACCTTAGGCTTCAAGGCTTGGCAACGGGGTCAACCGAAATAGCAATTACCGGAAATACAGCTCCTGACCTGACGGGAGTGTCAGCCTTGGAAGAGGGGCTGAGCAATATTTTTACCTTCCTGAATGCAAGTAATGACGAGTTTTCAGAACAAATACACGAACTTGGAACAGCTTCAGCAAAAGCGATTTCTGATTTGATGTCTGAATTTGAAAAGCACTCATTGGCAGCAGAGTTCAAATGGAATGCTCCGTCACAACCTCGCGTCTGGCAAGGCCGCCCTCTTGAAATCACAAGAATTAAAACACTGCTAAAAGAATTCGGAGAGCCAACTATAGAATCTCTAACTGTTCGTGGAAAAGTACAGGTGCTATCTGTCCGGAACCGTATAGAGATAGAAGTAGAAGCTGTACCCGAAAAATCCTCCAGCAAAATTGTCGCGAACTTTCATCATTCTCTTTTTGAGGAAATTAGAGACTTACACTTGGGCGACAAGCGAGATTTTGTGATAGAGCGTACAACATACCCGTCAACAACACGAAAGAACAAAAGCTTATTTAAGCTTAAGGAAATCCTACTACTCGACTTCGAGCGCAAGCTTGACAGCCTCTAATTCATGAAGTGCCCGCAAGCCAAATTCTTATTCTTCGACACAAGTACCTATTTGGCGTGATGACGCCGGCATTTTGCTCAGGTGCCGCAAAGGGCTTTGATAACGCTTACGAAATAACTCCAGCAGTTGATAACTCTTTGGGGGTTAACATCCTAAAGCGTCCCTCTTTGTACTTACTCCAGAATTCAGACTCTAACCAAACATTATTGATTAGTGCCTTTTGCTGATAATGCACTTTAAAGGGCTTTTTCTGTCTTCCTTCTCCTTTAAAAGGTTGATGGTGACTGAAAATCACACAGTACTTGATATCAAGCGTTAGCAATCCCTGACACATGATTCCATGCTTGTACTTGCTGTGATTCCAAGCATTGTTAAGGCAATCAACTCTTTGACCAGCATTCCATAATAGACCTGATAATTGGCTGTGAGTCATCGCTGGGTGAACATTAAGCCCTTTGTATGAGGCTTGGCTGAAGAGGTTGTTCGTGGATGTGGCAATGGTCTGAATACTGTTTAGCTCGTGCTCTTTGAGTTCAGCGAACCAAAGCTGCCCAGTGCATACATCTATAAACGCTATATCGGGCTTAGCACCAAAGGGGAAATCGTTACTATCTTTGAAAACTACTTTGAGTCCGCTTTCAAATCTAAAATCTTTGAATCTTTCTTCTATATTGGACACCTTGTGCCTCCTTTATTATTTAAATTAATCACTTCAGCACTAGAATCAACAGACATAGGAATCCACTAAGAGGCCTACTAAGGGTCTACTGGGTGAAATATTTCAGTGGAAAGTAGTACTGAGGAGGATAAAACTATACGTATTCTGGTGCTTTCAGCGGAGTTACGATTATCAACTGGTTACATCGTATAGTTAGCAGTTGACTTAGAATCTTTGACCTCTAGGCAATGGCTTAGGAGCCTTAAAGAGCGCCTTTAATTCATCTACATTCTTTATCAGCTTGACCGACCCATAGGGCAGAATAAATTTGCTCTGCAAAACCTGATAACTCCATGCAGTGCTATCGACCGAAACACCTTTACTGCGAAGAAATTGAGCAGCCTCATTAATGGTCTTAGTTTCGCAATCAATTACTGAATCAATCAACTCATTCACGACTGACTCCAAGTCAACACCAACCGTACTGTTCAGCTTGAATCCATCAGGAGAAAATGTGACGTACTGACCGTCCAAATGACGGATATCTGTATCATCTCGATTTTTATGGACACTGAGCTGCTTATGAAGATCAGCGGCCTCACCTGATAGGCTCATTGATATATCGTAAACCGTTACTATGTTGGTCGAACCCGCATAATTCTCACCACCTTTATTGGCATGATGAATCACCAAAACGCTGCAATTCAAAGCCCTAATCTTGGATATAAAAGTATTGAAGTTCGAGAAGCAGGCAGCACTATTTTCATCGTCTATGCTGTAAAGCACTCTTAGATTATCAATCACAACAAATTCAAAATTCTCGTCTTTAATATAATCAATAAACTCATCCTGTGTATCTAGATCATTAAAATCCAAGGTGGAGTCTTGAGGTGTGATATACACCAATTGATCAGCAGGAATATCAGCCATATTCATTGACTTAGAGCGTTTTGAGATACTCCGGTCTGACATTTCACCATCGAGGTATAGGACTTTCTTTTGAGGTGTTTTGCGTTCTAAGAAATTACCACCTGTTGCTACTGCCCTAGCAAAATCCAACGCTAAAAGACTTTTCATACCACCAGTAGGCGCATACAGAAAAACAAGCGATGGGTGATGCACGAATTCTTCTACCAAATACCCATCCTCAGCCCCGTTAAAGTCAGCCATTGAGCGTGCTAGCTTTTTAAAGTCCAGCTTGACTCTCCGCCTTACAGACATAGCTCACCAACCTTGGCCTTATCATTGAAATCAATATCACCCTTAAGCTCAGCACTACAAAGCATGAAACGTGGATCTACAGATTGCTTGTTGTCGCTAAACGACATAACTCGACCATTGGGATGCCTGTGATAATAAGCAAGGTATTCCCAAGCCATCAGCGATTTAACATGCTCACCAATTCGTACGGAGTGATATCTTGAATACTCTGGCTTAGCGAGCAATTCCCCAGTTTCAGAGCACTTCTCGACGTATTTACTTAGCTTTTTTTGAATTACACATAATTCCATAATTGTTATTTTCCTTTTTAGAGTTGAATAGCCACGCAAAACCAATAGACGCAATTTGCCTAGGTTTAGGAGAGTGGATTTTTATAGATTTGATTAAATGATGATCTAGATACAGAACGCAGCTAGAAACACAAAAGCAGATAAAAGTTTACCTGCCTTACTATATTATAACATTTTTTTACATTATTTGCAATAAATTCATTGATTCAAACAAGCTATCGTGCTAGGGAGTTAAAAAATTACTCCGTAACTAAAGCTGCTACTAAAGCTGCTACTAAAGGTGATAACCTAAACGAACGCTGTGTAGAGATTTCAATAGGTTAGGAGTCAGGTAGCTAGTCCGCCCCTTGCTACCATTATTCTAAAAAACCACCAATAGGTGGTTTTTTTTCGACCATAGAAAAGTACGCCACCCTCCGACGGGTGGATGAGAACCGCCGCAGCGGTTCGATAAAATGCGACCAGCATTTTAAACAAGCCATGTATGCTTTTTATACATGGCGCAGCCCGAAGGGGCATTAGCAGGCCCTAGCCTGCTAATGATTAACCCGCCCCTTGCTACCATTATTCGAAAAAACCACCTAACGGTGGTTTTTTTATACCCCTAGAAAAGTGTTCCGCTCTCGACGGGTGGATGAGAACCGCCGCAGCGGTTCGATAAAATGCGAACAGCATTTTAAACAAGCCATGTATGTCATTTTATACATGGCGCAGCCCGCAGGGGCGTTAGCAGGCCCTAGCCTGCTAATGATCAACCCGCCCCTTGCTACCATTATTCAAAGAAACCACCTAACGATGGCCTTTTTGGTTCTACCCAGAAATTGAGGAATCGCCCCCTTAATTCCAGCCCTATAAGCAGCTTGCTTTCAAAATCTACTCGAAAACCAAAACTCTAAACGCATCACACCAATCCGCTTTTGCCTCCCTCATCACAAGTTTGCCGCAAAAGCGCAACAATTAAGCTAATATGCGTTTATAGTTAGTGACTTACTGCATTAAACTGATAAAAAATATAATCTTGGGCACTGAACAACCCAAGGGAAGTGATACTTGATAGGGGATATCGGTTATGAAGCTTTTGTTGCGTGCCAGCTTACTGGCTCTCTCACTCACAACAATTACCGCATGCGGTGGCGGTGGAGGGAGCGACGGTCCATCACTCACCCCAAATGGCCAAACCCCCGGCAGCGGCAACACCAATACTAGTGTTCGTTTCGGCATATCCAATAGCAGCGGATTTCAAGACGGGGTAATTGGAAGCGACCTCACCGAATTAGCGCAAAATGACAGCACCACTCTGCGAGTTGCTTTTGTTGACGAAAATGGCGCCCCGGTGACAACCCCTGCGCAGATCGAGTTCACCTCCACTTGTGTTAGCGATGGCGCATCCTCTATTACCCCTGCCACCACAACGAATGCCACCGGACTGGTGAGTGTTACTTATACCGCCGAAGGCTGTAATATCTCAGACACAGTGGTTGCCACAACAACCATTAACAATACGAAATTAATTGCATCAGTATCGTTAGCAACTAGCAGCGACATTGGCACGGGGGGCGGCAATAGCGGCGGTGATACTACCGATATTCGCTTCGGCACACTCAAGAATAGCCAATTTATTGATGGTGAAATTAAAGCCAATTTCACCACATTACAGCCTGGCGATATCGTTAATCTTGAAGTTGCCTTTATTGATGCAGATGGTCTTCCATACAAAGATCCCGCGACGGTAAATTTTACATCGACCTGTGTTAGTGCGGGCCTCGCTACCATCAGCCCTGCTAGCGCTGACAATACTAACGGCCTAATACGAGCTAGCTACGAATCCATTAACTGTAATGGTGACGACAATATTATTGCAACAACTGTGGTTGAAGGAACAACACTACGTGCGAATGTCGTACTCACAACGATATTTAACAGCCATTTCGGAAATTTTGTTGGAGGAGTTTTCAACGATGGCCGCATCAACACCACTGTTAGCAAACTGAAAACAGGGCAAAGCGCGACCTTAACCGTCAAGCTACAAAGCGCCCAAGGCAATGCGGTAACTGGCAACGAGGTGCGCTTTTCCTCTAATAACTGTGTAGGGTCAGGCCTTGCAACAATTACCCCCACAGCAACAACTGACGCGAACGGCATAGCCACCGCGACATACACCGCAAATGGTTGCAACGGCGATGATATTATCGTCGCCGAAACCCGTTACCAAGGGCAGGATCTGAGCGCCACCACTACCCTGACTTTAGATGCACTGCAAGTGCAACTTGGCTCATTCAACCAGCTAACCTTTAACAATGGCATTATCGCAAGCAGTATTGCGGGAGTTATAGCTGCCGGGGATGCCACCACATTAACTGTTGATTTTATCGACCAAAACGGCGATCGATATACAGGTAACGCCAATGTATTTTTCAGCTCAGCTTGTTTATCCAATGATCTCGCAGAAATAGCCCCTGCAATCGCGACTAATGTCGGTGGCACTGCCAGCGTCACTTATACGGCTCGCGGTTGCGATGGTGACGACGTTATTACTGCAAGCACCAATGTCGCAGACAACACCCTAACCGCCACAGTAACACTCCTAACGGACCAACCTCCGTTAGGAACCCTACAATTCATTTCTGCAGCACCACAAATTTTAGGTTTAAAAGGCACTGAAGCAATTAACGATGTCGATAACGAAGACAGTCGCGAGATCGGTGCGCAGTCCGTCGTCACGTTTAAAGTTCTAAGCACTTCTGGACAAGCCCTACCAAATCAACGCGTGGATTTTGAGCTCGTTACTGGTGATACAGGCTCAGGCAATAACGGTTCAGACGCATATCTGAGCCGAGCCTCAGACACATCTGACAACGGTGGGCTCGTTACCACTGTAGTTACTCCGGGAACCACGGCCACTCCCATACGTATAAAGGCCACCACCACGCACGAGGGAGCGACAGTAACAGCTGTTTCGAACAGCTTGGTTATTACAACAGGCATTCCAGATCAAGATAGTTTTTCAATTAGTGCTTCCTGCCTAAATCCCGATGCTTGGGCATATAATGGCGTGACGTCACGCTTAACGGCTCACGTTTCTGATCGATTTAATAATCCTGTTCCAGATGGCACCTCAGTGGTATTTTGGACTGAAGGTGGATCAGTAGAAGCTAGCTGCAATACTGGTGTCGGCGACTTCCCTCACGGAGAATGTTCAGTATTATGGCGTTCACAGGATCCGCGTCCGGACGATGGGCGGGTCACTATTCTTGCACGAGCAATTGGCGAAGAAAGCTTCGCTGATACTCAGCCAACAAATGGCCGCTACGACGATGCAGAGAACTTTACCGATATCGGCGAGCCTTATTTAGATGTTAACGAAAATGGTATTTACGATGTAAATGTAGAAAAATACGGCGATTTCAATAATGACAATACCCGTAACGGCCCAAATGGACTTTACGATGGATTGCTCTGCGACAAAACCGGTATTAACACAAAGTGTAATGCCGACGCAGAAACACTCTTTGTAAGTGACAGTATTGTACTGGTAATGTCAGATGCCACTGCGCTGACTATTGAAATATTAGACGGCCCCGACCCACTCACAGCAAATACTATTAGCGGCATTGACTTAACGTCAGGTGGCAGCACTATCTATGTACATATCTACGATGACCGCAAGCAAATACCACCAGGAGGAACCAAAGTATCAGCAAAGACTGATTTAGGTAAAATTCTGGGGACTGCTGAATACCTTGTTCCATCATCGAACGCAAATGGCTCATATATCACAGCATTTACAATTATCCCAGGTGACGCACCGGACGAGCCCAAAATTGGAGGAATAGTCGTTAGCGTAGATACTGGCAACTGCTCAGAAGTTGAGACTGGTGTAATAAATTACGGTGTGTATATCCCCTTGAAACAGGACCCACCGCCTCCGTAAGTACATATTTTAATGATAATAAGTGCATGTACGTCGTGATAAACTTCTCGACACATGCACTTCTAAGATTACCCATGACCAAACCCGACACCCTCTACGCCACACCCCACGCCAATCTCGGCCGCTTCGCCTTTGACGAACACGTCGTCGAGGTGTTCCCCGACATGATTCAACGCTCGGTGCCTGGCTATTCAACGATTATCGCGATGACCGGGGTTATCGCGGGCCGTTATGCACAGGCAGGAAGCAACATCTATGATCTCGGCTCCTCACTGGGTGCCAGCACCCTGTCGATGGCGCGGGAAATTAATAAGCATGACTGCAATATTATTGGGGTAGACAACTCCGCGGCAATGATTGAACGCTGTCGCAGCTATATTGCTAATAGCGTCACGCCAATTACCCTGCGCTGCGAAAATATTCAAAAAACTGAGATCAACAACGCCTCGGTAGTCGTTTTAAATTTCACTTTACAGTTTGTTCCCGCCGCCGAGCGCGCAGCGCTCATTAACAGAATCAGCGAGGCCATGCGCCCCGGTGGCATCCTGATACTGTCTGAAAAGATTCGATTTGCCGACACTCACTTACAAGACTTAAACACCGATTTGCACCACGCATTTAAGCGCGCCAACGGCTATAGCGAGCTGGAAATTGCACAAAAGCGCAACGCGATAGAGGAGGTCTTAATTCCGGAAACCCTTGTAGAACACCAGCAACGTCTGCGAACGGCTGGTTTTAGCAGTATCGACGTGTGGTTCCAGTGCTTTAATTTCGCCTCGCTGGTTGCCATTAAATGATGGATTACCACGCATTTCTCTCCCGACTTAGCCAAAACCCAAAGCTCGCGGAATGGGCGGCGCTATTGCCAGAGCAGATTAGCAATGGACTAAATGAGTCGCGCTATGGCGATCTACCACGCTGGAAAGAAGCCCTTGCCGCCCTGCCAAGCCTCACGCCAAGCGGTATCTGCCTAAATTCATCGCGGGTTGGCACCACCGGCGATATTAGTGACCTCCAGCGCAGCACTCTGGAACAAGCCCTAAAGGGACTGCACCCTTGGCGCAAAGGCCCCTTTGAACTCTTTGGCGTGCACATAGATACCGAGTGGCGATCAGATTGGAAGTGGGATCGATTAAAAGATGCCATTGCGCCCTTGACCGGTCGCACGGTGCTCGATATTGGCTGCGGCAGTGGCTATCACTGTTGGCGGATGCGCGGCGCAGGAGCTGAGCTTGTGGTGGGTATAGACCCAACGCCGCTATTCGTCACCCAGTATTTTGCCTTGCAAAAATACCTGAGCGACCCGGCCGTCGCCGTTCTCCCCATGGGCATTGAACACCTACCAGCCAAACTCCAGGCCTTCGACACCACCTTTTCAATGGGTATTCTCTACCACCGCCGTTCACCGTTCGACCATCTATTGGCATTGCGCGACACCCTGCGTAGTGGTGGCCAGCTGGTTCTTGAAACACTGATTATCGATGGCGGTTTAGGTGAGGTCTTAGTCCCCGACGGGCGTTACAGTAAAATGGGCAATGTCTGGTTTATTCCCAGCACTGCTAGCTTAGCCTCATGGCTAAAAAAGGCGGGCTTTAAAAACCCTCGCCTGATCGAGGTCAACCAAACCAGCATTAAGGAACAGCGCAGCACAGAGTGGATGCAGTTCCACTCATTATCCGAGTTCTTGGACCCCAAGGACCCAAGCAAAACGATTGAAGGCTATCCCGCACCCAAAAGAGCAACATTTGTCGCCGAAGCGCCCTAAAATTGGGCGCTAGCAAAGCGTGACACTGGTCAAAACCTGAACAAATAACACTCAAACTTAGTCCTCGCATGACATTTATATGATACCTTTATTAAATCGATATACGCACTATTACGTAGCGCCTTGGACAATGCATGCCTCATAGCGATACCGGATTACTCGTTGACCGCCTCAAATCACAGTCAAGACAGTGGTTTGGCGAGCAGCTGTACCGTTATTTTGAGCGCCTACAAGATAATTTCCACCGCCGCGCCCTCACTGCCAATTCTGGCAGCGAACAAAATGAATTGCTCGACCAGCAGCGCGCCGTCAGGGCCGGACAGGACGAAGCCTTTCGCCTATTTGCCGATCATATCAATCACGCCTTCACCACCAAGCGCGATTATGAAGCCGGCAATTACCCGGAGCTTGACCGCCTCGCGCAGCAATTAGAGAAACTGCCCGACGACAGTTTTGCGAAAGAAAAACCTGAATTGCAGTATTTTTGCCGCGCCATCGCGCCAATCACCTTGCTGGCTGGCTTTCAGCACTTAATGACCCCACTGCGCCTAGACACTCAGCACCGCCACCAAGCCCTCACCATGTTTCAGGGCCTATTTATCAATGAGTTGAGCAAGCTTTATGACAATTTGGCGGCGACGCTGCCCAAACCAATCAACGCCCACAACCTTGCCGACTGGATTGCCCACAGCAAACTCCAATTAAGTGAAAAGAACCTAACAACCCAGCAGCGGGCATTAACAGAGTTGCGTTTGCAGCGACTGTTAAAATTGCACGACTACCGCGAAACCAGCAGTGTTGCCAAGCCTATCGAGGTCACTGACAACGAACTTATTGAGGCCGCCGCCAGTATATTCCACCAACTGAGCAACCGCCGCCGACTATCGCCAAGCATCCTCGCAGGGCTGAATACGCTGCAAAATCAAGTTAGCAGTATTGCCCTGCAAGACCGCCAAAGCTTTTTGCACTCGCTGCACCCGGCCCGCCAAGTTTGCCGACAAATCGTAAATGCCCTTAGTCATTGGGATGACGCAGACAGCAGCCAACGCCTACAATTTGAGGGGGCGCTTAAAATCATTAGCCGCAAGCTTGCAAAGAACAACATCCAGGCTAGCGACTTCACCCAGATTCGCAAACAAGTTGACGAGTGCTGCCAACACTTGTTGCAAAGCATCAAACTCAACGACAAACGCAACCTCAGCACAGACGTTGGCCAAAAACGCCTAACTAGGCTGCGCCGCAAAGTGCATGAGATGCTCGACGAAAAGACCGCAGAACTCAAACTCCCCACCAGTGTTGACAATATGCTCTACGGGCCAATGACCACTATTGTCTTATACCACTGGTTACGCCACGGCAGTAACAGCACGCCACTGCGGCGCAGCATGAAGTTAATTGACGATATACTTTGGTATATCAAACCTCATGCCGACTGGTCTGAACTGCGTCGCGCCAAAGCGATGGGCAAAGATATTGAAACTGAGCTCAGCGAAGGTTTGGCGCGTATCAATTACAGCTACCCCGCTAGCCAAGCCCTGATCGAAGAGTTACACCAACTGCGCATGATTGCCTCTGGGCGCAGCGCGAGCCTCAATCGCCCCTAAACTCAACGTTAGTCTCCGGCATTTATTTATATCCGGGTGACGGCAGCAGCAAAAAATAGGTATAATTTTGCCCCGCAAGTTTGCTCTTCATGAGCGAGCTCGGCCCGACTCCATACTCGTTAAATCGCGCCCATGCGCGATCACGTATTTAAGGTGATGACTTTGCAACTCGACCAAGCTTCTACAACGCAGCTACGCGAATGGGAAACCACCCTAGCGCAGGAGTATCAGCAGTTTAAAGCCTCCGGCCTCAATCTCGACCTTACCCGGGGCAAACCCAGCGCCGAGCAACTCGACTTATCTGATACCATGAACCTCATTCTGGGCGACGACCTCAGCAATGAGAGCAACACCGATTTGCGGAACTACGGCGGCCTCGACGGCATTCCAGAGTGCAAGCGCCTCTTTGCCGAGGTATTGGGCGTTGCCAATGACGAGATTTTAATTGGCGGTAATAGCAGCTTAACGCTGATGTACTTCGCCGTACTCTTCGCCCAAAACCAAGGCTTTGGCGCCATGGGCGCGAGCTGGGCCAGCGAAGGCAAGACCACTAAATTCCTCGCCCCCGTGCCTGGCTACGACCGCCACTTTAGCGTGTGCGAGCACCTCGGTATCGAACTCATCCCAGTTGCCCTAAACGACGACGGCCCAGATATGGACGCGGTTGAGCAACTCGTGAAAGCCGACCCCAGCATCAAGGGCATTTGGTGTGTGCCGCGGTTTAGCAACCCAACGGGCACCGTGTATTCAGATCAGGTCGTTGACCGCCTCGCCCAGCTCGGGAAGCTCGCGGGCAGCAACTTCCGGGTTTTCTGGGACAATGCCTACGCCGTTCACAGCCTCAGCGATGACGCGCCAGAACTGGCCAATATCATGGACCGCTGTCGCGCCCACGGCACTGAGGACAGTGTTTACCTATTTGGTTCGACCTCTAAAATTACTTATGCGGGCGCTGGTGTCTCGTTTGCCGGTATGTCTAAGGGCAACCTCAAGGCATTTAGCCAACACCTCGGCATGAGTCAAATTGGCCCAGACAAAATCAATCAATTACGTCACGTTCGCTTTTTGAAAGACAGCAAGGGCCTCGCCGCGCATATGCGCGCCCACGCCGCCGTGCTCAAGCCCCGCTTTGATATTGTACTCAAGCACCTGCGCGAAGGTTTGGCGGACACTGGTATGGCGAGCTGGAACGAGCCACAGGGCGGTTATTTCGTCTCCTTTGATACCTTGCCCGGCCTGGCGAAGGAAGTTGTTAAATTGGCGGCTGACGCTGGCGTGAAATTAACACCAGCCGGTGCGACCTTCCCCTACGGCAAAGATCCGGACAACAAAAACATCCGCATTGCACCCAGCGTACCCAGCTTAGAAGAGATTGACCGCGCCATGGCGGTATTTGTGAACTGCGTAAAATTAGCCTCGGTGCGTCAGCGCCTAAGCTAAGTAGACCACACAATAAAAAGGGGGGCAGCGATTAATCGCTGCCCCCCTTTTTACATCTATTTATTAACTACTCAGAATCCGGCGTCCGGTTAATCGGCCGACCCGGCGCACTGGGGAAATGCCGCACATTACTGCTACCACCTTCCACATCGACAATTTTACCTGCGCCTTCCTTCTCTACTTCATCAATCCGCACAATCGCATGCATTGGAATATAGCTACGCGTTACGCCGTGAAACTCATTTTTGAGCTTTTCTTCGCCGGGATTGACCACAATCTGGCTCTGCTCGCCAAAAACAATCTCCTCGATCTCAATAAAACCATACATATCGCTTTGGTAAATCGCCCGCGCGTAGAGTTCATAGACCTTGTTGTTATTATTGAAAATAACTTTGTAAATAGGAGCTTGGGGCATAGTCTTTCCGTCGTTTAGCAGCACTGTATTAGCGAGAGATCGCACCGGAAAACCGGGCCGCGGATGATAGCATAAATTTGTCAAATCCACTGCACTTCTGGGTTTTAGACCACAATTTGGCTATAATGCCTCCCCAATTTTATTTGCGGCCTTTAAGGCCCTAAATCGTCAACGAATCCTATGCCTGAAACCAGCGAATCGTCTCTCACACCAGCAGCGCCCGAGCTTATTGCCAGCACGGCCACAGCCAAGCCCAAAAAAGTGTTTATCAAAACCCAGGGCTGCCAGATGAATGAATACGATTCGTCCCGTATTCAGGATTTGCTTGGGGTCAGCCACGGCATGATTCCCACCGACGACCCGAATGAAGCCGATGTATTACTGCTAAATACCTGCTCAATTCGCGAAAAGGCCCAGGAGAAGGTCTTTCACCAACTGGGCCGCTGGCGCAAACTCAAGGCCAAAAACCCCGATCTCATCATTGGAGTTGGCGGTTGCGTGGCCAGCCAAGAGGGCAGCGATATTGGCCGCCGGGCGCCCTATGTCGACCTTATTTTTGGCCCGCAAACTCTGCATCGAGTGCCCGCCATGCTCGACAGCAAAAAGCCCAAAGGCCCCATTATTGTCGACGTCACCTTCCCTGAAATTGAAAAATTCGACAATCTACCTGAGCCCAGCGTCAACGGACCCAGCGCCTTTGTCTCCATTATGGAAGGCTGCTCCAAATACTGCACCTTCTGCGTGGTGCCCTATACCCGTGGCGAAGAAGTCAGCCGCCCCTTTGATGACGTTATTGCCGAAGTGGCGCAGTTGGCCGCCAAGGGCGTGCGGGAAGTAAATTTACTGGGCCAAAACGTCAATGCCTATCGCGGCATTAACCACGAAGACGATATCGTCGATTTTGCCGAGCTCATCCACTTTGTTGCCCAGGTACCCGGCATCGATCGAATTCGCTACACCACCTCCCATCCAGTGGAATTTAGCGATGCCTTGATTCAGGCTTATGCCACGGTGCCCGAGTTAGTCGACCACCTGCACCTGCCCGTACAACATGGCAGCGACCGCATACTAGCGGCCATGAAACGCGGCCACACCGCCGACGAATACCGCGCCAAAATTGCCAAACTCAAAGCCATACGCCCCAACATCAGCTTGTCATCTGACTTCATTATTGGCTTTCCCGGCGAAACCGATGAAGACTTCCAGCAGACCATGCAGCTAATTAAAGATATTGGCTTTGACCACTCTTTCAGCTTTATCTATAGCGCTCGCCCCGGCACCCCTGCCGCCCAGTTGCCGGACGAAACCCCCGAAGAAGTTAAAAAACAGCGCCTCGATACTCTGCAACACCACATTTTGCAGAACGCCGCGCAAATCAGTCGACAAATGGCCGGCACTACGCAGCGCATTCTCGTAACAGGGGTTTCTCGTAAGGACCCCGGCGAATTGCAGGGCCGCACTGAAAATAATAGGGTGGTCAATTTTCCCTGTACCGATCAGAGTGTCATTGGCCAATTTGTCGACGTGGACATATTACAGGCCTACTCCAACTCTTTGCGCGGCAAAATGCGCTAGTTGTTAATGCCGGTTTGATTCTCATGCAAACCGGCCTATGATCTACATTTCCCAATTTACGCCGCAATAGCGGCACTCGGTGAATCATTGACAGCACAAGATATACAACGCGTTCTCACCCTTGAACCCAACGACCCACGCTTATTAGCGGATCTCTGCGGCCAGCACGACGCCAATCTCAAAATGATTGAACAGCGTCTGCTCGTGCGCATTGCCGCGCGGGGCAACACCTTCCAAATTAATGGCCCCAGCGAGTCTGTCGATGATGCTGTACAGCTCATCAAGCACTTGTACAGCGACTCCCAAAATGGGCTTGTTTTGAATACTGAAAGCGTTCACCTTAATTTGCAAAAATCAGGCCTTGAGCAAATAGGCCGCCCAGTTGCCGATCATGTGCCAGTGGTTATTCAAACCAAAAAAGGCAGCGTTAAACCTCGCGGCGAAAACCAGCAGCGCTATGTTAAATCTATTCAAAACTGCGACATCAATTTTGGCATTGGCCCAGCCGGTACCGGCAAAACCTACTTAGCCGTTGCCTGCGCAGTTGAAGCTCTCATATCCAATGATGTGCAGCGTATTTTGCTGGTTCGCCCGGCGGTAGAGGCTGGTGAGAAATTAGGCTTTTTGCCGGGCGACCTCGCCCAGAAAATCGACCCCTATCTGCGCCCACTCTACGATGCACTCTATGAAATGCTGGGCATGGAAACCGTCACCAAGCTCATTGAGCGCAATATTATTGAAATTGCGCCGCTGGCCTTTATGCGCGGCCGCACCTTGAACGACTCCTATATTATTTTGGACGAAGCCCAAAACACCACGCGGGAACAAATGAAAATGTTCCTGACCCGTATCGGCTTTGGCTCCACCGCCGTCATCACTGGCGACGCCACCCAGATCGATTTGCCACGGGGCACGCCATCCGGCCTTGTTCATGTCATGAAAGTACTCGGCGACATCGATGGCATCAGCATGACCCACTTTGCCGCCAAAGACGTAGTTCGCCACCCTCTGGTACAGCGTATAGTCGAAGCCTACGCCGCTTTCGAAGCGACCACTGGCGCTACTCAATGAGCCAAGTCAATCTTGATCTCGATCTGCAAATTGCCTGCGAATCTAGCAAGCTACCAAGCAAAGCGCAATTTGAACACTGGGCGCAAATAGCCTTAGCTGAGCACCGCGATGAGGCTGAACTCAGTATTCGCCTCGTTGATATCGCTGAGAGCGCCGAGCTGAACCTGCAATATCGGCAAAAGCACGGCCCCACCAATGTGTTGTCTTTCCCCGCCGATTTACCCCCCGAATTGGAGCTGCCACTACTAGGCGACTTGGCGATTTGCAAGCAAGTGGTTGAGCGCGAAGCCCAAGAGCAGGGTAAAGCCTGCCACGACCACTGGGCGCACATGGTAATTCACGGTACACTCCATCTCCTCGGCTACGATCATATTGACGATGACGAGGCGGAAATTATGGAGGCGCTTGAGATAGCGCTTCTAAAAACGCTAAATATTAGCAATCCCTATACCCCCATATGTGAGGACAGCACCCAAAACCATGAGTGAAGATCGATCTAGCAACGATCCAAGTGACAAGTCTTGGATCGAGAAAATAGCCCATGCTTTTTCATCTGAACCCAAAACTCGGGAAGATCTGTTTGAACTGCTTGCTGTCGCCAAACAGAACGAAGTCATTGATGACGATGCCATAAGCATTGTTGAAGGTGCCATGCATATCAGTGATATGCAGGCCCGAGAAATCATGATTCCGCGCCCGCAGATGGTGGTTCTCAAGGCAGACCAGCCGCTCAGCGAACTACTGCCCATCATTGTGGATACCGGCCACTCGCGCTATCCGGTCATTGGTGACACCCTCGACAATGTCTTGGGGATACTGCTTTCCAAAGATTTACTGCCTCTGCTGTGGAAAACTCCCAACAGCGAAGATATCGATATTCGCGACATTCTCCGGCCAGCCACCTTGGTGCCCGAGAGTAAACGCCTGAACGTGCTGCTGCGCGACTTCCGGGAAAAACGCCACCACATGGCCGTGGTCATTGACGAATACGGCGGCGCGGCGGGCCTCATTACCATTGAGGATATTCTCGAACAAATCGTGGGCGATATTGAAGACGAATACGACGAAGACGACGACCTGCCCATTCGCAAAATCACTGACAACGACTTTGTTGTGCAGGCACTGACCCCCATCGACGATTTCAATGACTACTTCAACGCCAAACTCAGCGACGAGGAATTCGACACCATTGGCGGCTTATTATTAAAGTCCTTTGGCTATCTGCCAAGCCGCAACGAAGTTGCCCGCCTAGATGATTTTGAGTTCAAAGTGGTCAACGCCGACAATCGTCAAATTCACCTGCTACGCATGCGGTCACTGGCAAAAATCGACGATTAAAATGCCTATTCGTTTCGTCACCGGGACACATTCAGCGTCTCGGTGAACTTTACTCTTGGTTTCAGTCTACAATGCCTTAAATACATTGGCATTTTACTGCGCACCAAGAGGAAGCTATGTTCGCAACCACCCTCGACAAGCTAAACAATATCGCCAACGCCATCATCAGCTATGGGGCATTAGCATTTCTCTTGGCTTTAGCCGTCGGCGTAGCCTACCTCACCTACCTGTATATTGCCGACATTACCCAAACCCAACACGCCATCCGTCGCAACTACCCCATAATTGGACGTTTTCGCTATATTTTTGAACATTTAGGCGAGTTTTTCCGCCAGTATTTTTTTGCCATGGACAGAGAAGAACTGCCCTTTAATCGCTCCCAGCGCTCCTGGGTTTACCGCGCGGCCAAAAACATCGACACCACGGTCGCCTTTGGCTCAACCCGCCCGTTAAATCAGAACAACGAAGTGCTGTTCATGAACTGTTTTTTCCCAACCCTCAGCCAAGACGCCGTGCCCACTCACGCTGTCACCATTGGCGAAGGCTTCGCCAAACACCCCTACACCAGTTCCGCCATTTTTCATATTTCCGGCATGAGCTTTGGCGCCATTTCCAAGCCCGCTATTCGCGCCCTCAGCGCTGGCGCCAAAGAAGCCGGCATCTGGTTAAACACCGGTGAAGGTGGCTTGTCGCCCTACCACCTCGAAGCGGGCTGTGACATCGTGTTCCAAATTGGCACCGCAAAATACGGGGTGCGCGACGCAGATGGCCACCTCAGCGATGACAAGCTCCGTGATATCGCCAGCCACCCCCAAGTCCGCATGATTGAAATCAAACTCAGCCAAGGTGCTAAACCCGGCAAAGGCGGCATTCTACCCGGTGGCAAAGTTACTGCCGAAGTCGCCAATATTCGCGGCATCGAAATTGGCAAAGACTCAATCAGCCCCAACGGCCACACCGATATTCACAGCATCGACGATCTTTTAGACATGATTGTGCGCATTCGCGATATCACCGGCAAACCCGTCGGTTTCAAAGCCGTTGTGGGGTTTTCCGAATGGCTAGACGAAATGTGCGAAGCCATACACCTACGCGGCCAAAAGTACGCACCCGACTTCATCACCATAGACAGCGCCGACGGCGGCACTGGCGCGGCCCCGCAAAGTTTGATGGACTATGTGGGCCTTCCTATTCGGCGCAGCCTGCCGCTGGTGGTCGACAAACTCTGCGAATACAATTTGCGCAAACGTATTAAAGTCATCGCCTCGGGTAAAATGATTAATCCCGCCGAAGCGGCGTGGGCACTCTGCGTCGGTGCCGACTTTGTCACCAGCGCCCGTGGCTTTATGTTCGCACTGGGTTGTATTCAAGCGCTGCAATGCAATAAAAACACCTGCCCCACGGGCATCACCACCCACGACCCAGAACTGCAGCGCGGCCTCGTTCCAGAGAACAAAGCCACTCGCGTCAAAAATTACGCGCTCAACTTGATGCACGAGGTCGGCGTTATTGCACATTCCTGCGGTGTAAAAGAAGCCCGCGGCCTGCAACGCAAACACGTGTATTTAATTGACAATAGCGGCAGCCCCGAGCCACTAACCAACCGCTATCCAGAGCGCACCCCCAAACCTGAATACCTGATTGCCAGCACAGCAGACAAACACCACGGCGCCGATAACGGCGCTGCAAGTATTCCCGCCCTGCACTCCGCAAATGATACAGACATTCGCCAGGCCTGATTCATCGCGGTGCGCTAGCGCCAACGCCAGCGCACCGTTACACTAGACCCTCGCTAAATTTGGCCTTCTGCTTGGATCCGCACCCTGTGAACACCCTGCCACAGCAAACCCCACCTTCAATAAAATTTAGCCAACTTCTGTTTCTCGCCCTCGCGGGCGCCAGTCTCCCGCTTTCGCTCGCACCCTTCGACTTGTGGTGGCTCGGCGTATTGGCAATGGCTGCACTCGCCGCGGGAATCAATAACACCAGCCCAAAACACAGTTTTTTGTTGGGCTGGGTTTTCGGCAGCGCCAGTTTTTTAACTGGCGTGTCTTGGGTTTATATCGCCATTCACGACTTTGGCGCAACACCCGCCTATCTCGCCTTGCCGATGACGGCGGTCTTTTGCATTTTTCTCGGTCTCGTCCCAGCACTAACGTGCTACGCATATAGCCGCTGGGTTCGCGCTGGCCGAGGTGGCCGCGTCCTTGGTTTTGCCGCCATCTGGGTATTGTGTGAATGGCTGCGGGGCTGGATTTTTACGGGTTTCCCCTGGCTGTACTTGGGTTATGGCCACTTACACACCGCGCTAGCGGGATGGTCACCCGTGGTTGGAGTGTACGGGCTCAGTTTTTGGGTTGCCTTGAGCGGCGCCGCACTGAGTCAGTTTATTATCGCGCCAACATCACGAAAGCTACACAGCGCCGCGCCGCTACTCGGCTGTCTGCTGCTGTTTAGCCAGGGTTATCTACTGAAACAAACCGAGTGGACCCAAGCCAAAACCACTACACCCCTGCGCATTGGCGCGGTGCAGTCCAATATTGCCCAGGAAAAGAAATGGGCCTACACCCAATACTGGGCCACCCTTGAACTGTACGACCAAGCCTCCGAGAAACTATGGGCCGACGTCGATCTAGTGATTTGGCCAGAAGCCGCGATTCCCGCGCTATATCACAATGCCCAGTCCTTTTTCGACTATATCGCCGAACGCGCCGCGGCCAATGACAGCGCTTTAATCACCGGCGTGCCCACCCGCTTCGATGAAAACATGTACAACTCGGCCATGGTCATTAGCGGCGGGGAAGGCATTTATCACAAGCAGCGCCTTGTGCCCTTTGGCGAGTTCGTGCCACTAAGCGCCTATATTCAGGGGCTGCTCAAAATATTCGACCTGCCACTATCCAGTTTTAGCCGAGGTGGTTCCGAGCAAGCTCACCTCAGTGTTAAAGGCTGGCAATTGGCGCCGTCAATTTGCTATGAGATCGCCTATCCAGATCTTATTGCGAAAAGTTCTCGCGGTAGCGATGTGTTGTTTACCATCAGCAACGATGCCTGGTTTGGCCACTCCATCGGCCCAGATCAGCACATGCAAATGGCGCAAATGCGCGCCCTGGAGAATGGTCGAGAATTGATAAGGGTGACGAGCACCGGCATCACCGCGCTAGTGGATCACCATGGCAATATTCAACGCCGCGTGCCGTCATTTACGGAAACCGCCCTGCGCGGTGAAGTCCACGCCCGCGAAGGCACCACGCCCTTCACCCGCTACGGCTCCACCCCCATTATTTTATTGTGCTTTGCCCTTATTCTCTGCACGCGGATCGGCGGCAAGCAATCGCCCCGCCCCAGCTAAGCTGCTAGAATAAGCGCCCTAAACTTCAACTGCCCGCTGTATAGAGAATTGACATTGCCAATGGATCATCAATACGCCCCCCGCGACATCGAAACCGCTGCCCAAGAATTTTGGCATGAGCAAGGCAGCTTCACCGCCGTAGAAGATCCCAGTCGCGAAAAATACTACTGCTTGGCTATGTTTCCCTATCCCAGCGGCAAGCTTCATATGGGCCATGTTCGCAACTACAGCATCGCCGACGTAATCTCCCGCTACCAGCGTATGCTTGGCAAAAACGTACTACAGCCAATGGGCTGGGACGCGTTTGGCCTACCCGCTGAAAACGCCGCCGTTAAAAACAAAACCGCGCCCGCCAAGTGGACCGTCGAAAACATCGCCTATATGCGCAACCAGCTCAAGCAGCTTGGCTTTGCCTATGACTGGAATCGGGAACTAGCCACCTGCAAGCCCGACTATTATCGCTGGGAGCAGTGGTTCTTCACCCGCCTTTACGAAAAAGGCATGGTCTACAAAAAGACCTCAGCAGTGAACTGGTGTCCTGTTGACGAAACCGTGCTGGCCAATGAGCAAGTTATTGACGGCTGCTGCTGGCGCTGCGACACCCAAGTGCAGCGCAAAGAAATCCCCCAGTGGTTTATTAAAATCACCAGCTACGCAGAACAGTTAATCGACGATTTAGACCAACTCGACGGCTGGCCTGAGCAAGTTAAAACCATGCAGCGCAACTGGATTGGCCGCTCACAAGGCGTGCAAATGCGCTTTGATTTAGAAGCCCCGGTTGCCGGTACCGACAGTTTTGAGGTCTATACCACCCGCCCCGACACTCTAATGGGCGTGACTTATGTCAGCTTGGCGGCCGAGCACCCGATTGCCATTGAAGTGGCCAAAACCAATAGCGAACTGGCTGCCTTTATCGACAGCTGCCGCAATAGCTCGGTAGCTGAAGCCGATATGGCGACCATGGAAAAACGCGGCATGGCCACTGGCCTGCAAGCTCGCCACCCGCTGACTGGCGAATTGGTGCCGGTCTGGATCGCCAACTACGTGCTCATGGACTACGGCTCTGGCGCGGTTATGGCAGTACCCGCCCACGACCAACGCGACTACGAATTTGCTAAAAAATACGGGCTTGGCATCAAGCAAGTTGTTGCATCAAGCAATGACGAAGCCATCGACATCGATGTCGCCGCTTTTACCGAAAAAGGTGTGTTGATCAATTCCGGCGACTTTGACGGCCTCGATTTTACCGCCGCCTTCACCGCTATTTCCGATGCCCTCATTGCCCAAGATAAAGGCCGCGTTACCACCAATTACCGTCTGCGCGACTGGGGTGTTTCCCGTCAGCGCTACTGGGGCGCGCCTATCCCCATGTTTAATTTGCCCGAAGGCGGCGAGATTCCGGTACCAGCCCACAAGCTGCCCATGCTCCTGCCCGAAGACGTAGAAATGGACGGTGTACAGTCGCCCATTAAAGCCGATACTGAGTGGCGCAAAGACGAACTCGACGGCAAGCCCGTAGAGCGCGAGACCGATACCTTCGACACCTTTATGGAGTCGTCTTGGTATTACGCTCGCTTTACCTGCCCCGACTTTGAAGACGGCATGCTCGACCCCGATCGCGCTAATTACTGGTTGCCAGTAGACCAATACGTGGGCGGCATCGAACACGCCATACTTCATTTGTTATATGCGCGTTTCTTCCACAAGCTGATGCGCGACGAGGGCTTGGTCAATTCAGACGAGCCATTCAAACAACTGCTCTGTCAGGGCATGGTGTTAAAAGACGGCACCAAGATGTCTAAGTCCAAGGGCAATACCGTCGACCCTCAGGCTTTAATCGAGCAGTACGGCGCCGACACCGTGCGCTTGTTTATTATGTTTGCCGCGCCGCCGGAACAGAGCTTGGAATGGTCAGACAGCGCGGTTGAAGGTGCCCACCGTTTCCTTAAACGTTTGTGGAACTTGGCCGCGCGGCATTTAGAAGCGGGTAGCCCAGCAGCGCTGGATACCGCGAATTTGTCTGGACCCCAGCAGGATTTGCGTCGCAAAACCCACGAAACCATTGCTAAGGTTAGTGACGACTTCGGCCGTCGCCTCACCTTTAACACCGCCATTGCGGCAGTGATGGAATTGATCAACGACGTATCTCGCTTCCAAGCCCAAGGCCCGCAATGCTTGGCCGTTGAGCGTGAAGCCCTAGAGGCCGCCGTGCGTTTATTAGCGCCAATCGTGCCTCACATCAGCCACCAGCTGTGGATTAACTTGGGCCACAGCGAGGCCGTAATTGACGCGCCTTGGCCCCAGGTCGACGATGCTGCGCTAGTGCGCAACACCATTCAAATGGCAATACAGGTTAATGGTAAATTACGCGCTACCATCGAGGTTGCCATTGATGCCGACGGTGACGCCATTAAAAAGTTGGCTAGAGAGCAGGAAAACGTTAAACGTTTTATTGGCGATTTAACCATTCGCAAAGAAATCCTAGTGCCTAAAAAATTGGTGAATATCGTTGCAAATTAAGCGTCTGAGATTATTACTGAGCGTCGCCGCCTGCCTGTCGTTGGCAGCCTGCGGCTTTGCGCTGCGCGGCAGTACCAGCTTGGCGGCTGATATGCAGCCGGTGTACATCAGTGCCGAGCGCGACAGTCAGGAATTAAAGCAATCGCTGAAGCGACAGTTTGTAATAAATGACGTTGCCGTCACTAAGCGACGCGGTGAAGCCAAACTCATTGTGGTCATTAAACTTCTCGACGAACAGAAGCGCAGCGCGGCCTTAGACCGTGAAGCCCGCGACGCGGAGTACGCACTGTATGAATCGGCCAGCGTTGAGCTGCAAGCGCCCGACGGCAAAAACCTAAAGGGCCCTCACACCCTCCAGCAACGCCGCCTCATTGTAAATGACCCCGACAACCCAGTGGGCGAAGAAACTGAATCAACCATTGTTCGCGCCGAAATGCGCGAGCAACTCAGTATTCGCCTCGCCCGCCAAGTTGAATATTGGTCAAATCAAATGCAAGCCCAGCCCTAATGAAGTTACGCCCCGAACAATTAGCGGCACAGCTCAACAAAAATTTAGCATCGGTCTATTTGGTCTGCGGTGACGAACTGCTGATTACCCAGGAGTGCTGCGACACCATTCGCCAATATTGTCGTAAACAGGGGATTCACGAGCGCGAAGTACTCAATGTTGAACGCGGTTTTGACTGGGGACAGTTAATCGATTCAGGGCAGTCCATGTCGCTATTCGCCGATCGCAAGCTGATTGAGCTGCGCTTAGGTAGCAGCAAAATGGATCAAAAGAGCTCAGCTATTCTCCAAGAGTATTTGCAGCTCAGCGACGGCAGTAATATTTTGCTGGTGAGTTGTGGCAAGCTCGACAGCCGCAGCATGAACAGCAAATGGGTCAAAGCCCTAGATGCAGCGGGGGTTGTCATTCAAGTGTGGCCGGTTGAGCGCCAACACCTAGGCAACTGGATCATGCAGCGGATGCGCAGCATGAATCTCACGGCTGAGCCCGATGCCGTGCAATTATTGGCTGACCGCGTCGAGGGTAATTTACTTGCCGCAGATCAGGAAATTGCTAAACTCAAGATTTTGGTGGGCGACCAAGCCATCACCGCCGAATTGGTGGCCAGCGCGGTGGCCAGCAGCGCCCGCTACGATGTATTCAAACTGATCGATGCCGCCCTAGCTGGGCAAGCGGGCAATGCCCTGCAGATGCTCAATAGCCTTCTTGCCGAAGGCGGCGAAGACATTGCTATGCTCGGCGCCATCGTCAGGGAAATTCGCGGCCTTTACGCCTGCGCGCAATTAGTTGAGCAAGGTCAAAATATCGACAAAGCCTTAGATAGCCAGCGAGTTTGGGACAAACGTAAAGGGCTCTACAAAAACACCCTAAGACGCTTAAAGACTCGGCAATTAGGCGCCTTACTGCAACTCGCCACTCGTATCGACGCCGCCCAAAAAGGCCAAAGTGACGAGAATGCTAAATTGCTGCTCAGTAACTTAGTATCGGCCTTGGCGGGCCAGCGGCTAATCACCCCAGCCACCTAACAGGCGGCTATTCCGCGTTAAAACCAAACCACTTTTTAAGTTTTCCCCGCACCAAAAACAAAGCTGTCGCGAAAATCAAAGCAAGCAAGCTTGCCCAAAACTCTAAAGTATTCTCCCAAAAAATAGCCCACAGCTCAGTGAGTCGCCCCTGAAACCAGCCAACCACATTCACTTTCACCTGAACCTTTAGTTCAGTAGTGGTTTTCGGGACCGGCGGACCACTGCAATCGGGGGAGTCAAATAAATTGATTATTGCGCCTACCGCAAACTCACCGGCGTGTTGGGGATACAATTTAAAGCGCACTTCCGAGCCGCTGGGATGAATCCGAATACATTTGCTTGCGTCTGGTTCAATTCGAAAAGCGGGGGCGTAGGCTTCAATTTGGGCTGAGTCGCCCAAGGCGGCGATTGAACCTTCAGCGCTACTCATCCCCGAAGAAAAATCCGGGGCATAGCCGTTGTCGCCAATCCATATCCGCAAATTTGCTGGCTCGCCCGGCAGCGCGAGCTGCTCGTCAACGCCAAGCACTACTTTATACATTTCAAAGGCCGGAGCGAGGAGCAGTGGCGCGGCTGTTAACTCTTCGGTAGTCGCCTCATCAGCATAAATCGGGCTACCGACCATTGTGCGTGGTTCCTCAAGATCACTAGTCTCATTAACCGGCCACGGCGCTAATTTCGGCGCATCCGCGGCGGCAAGCCCCTCTGGAGAAGCTGCCTGATCAATATGGCCGTCACCGTGACTGGGGGGCCTAACTTCTTGCAGGCTTGGAATCGCAAATACGACGATTAATACAATAATTAGGAGGAGTACTATCGAGATTGTTTTACTTTTCATTAGTGAAATATCCTTATTTACACCAAGCGCAAGTACCAGCACCGCACGCCAACCACGAAGATACTAAATATAATCACTGCTAATGGCGTTATAGCAGCGAAAAAAGCCGTAAACATGTAACAACTGGAATAATAATTTTGTATACGAATTAACAGTATACTAGGAATAAGCTCGCGACAAATATGGTGAAGAGGCGGCGACCAATTCCCGCGGTTCATTGTCAACCAAGGCATTGGGACGACCGTGGGCGACCTCGTAGAATGGGCAGCGACGGGCGCCGATTTCGCAATAATCTCGACGCCAGCCTGACTAGCGTCCCTTATTATAATTACTCAGGCATCTTCGGCAGCGTGTGTTCGCTCGCCTCGCGACAATTTGTGTAGCCTAATCGCCCAGCTAATTCTGCGCTCAAAGCCTGAATGAGTTCAGCTTGTGATGGCGGCGCAATATCGCGCTGACGCCGAATATCGCTCACTTCCATACCTTGGTGACCACAGGGATTAATGCGTAAAAACACACTTAAATCCATATCGATATTCAGGCTCAAACCATGGAAGGTTGAGCCTCGGCGCACCCGCAAACCCAGCTGAGCAATTTTGGCACCACTGTCCAAATATACCCCAGGCGCATCGGCACGGGGATGCGCAGCAATGCCCAGCTTAGCCAATACCGCGACGATACTAGTTTCAATGGCCGTGACTAAATCGCGAATACCAATACCTAAGCGCCGCAGGTCAACTAACACATAGCCCACCAGCTGGCCGGGGCCGTGATATGTTACTTGCCCGCCGCGATCCACCTGTACCACCGGAATATCACCCGGCATCAAAATATGTTCGGCTTTGCCCGCCTGGCCCTGCGTAAATACCGCGTCGTGTTCTAAAAACCACAGCTCATCAGGGCTATTCCCGTCACGAATATCAGTGTACTGCTGCATTGCACGCCACACTGGCTCGTACGACTGACGACCAAGTTTGCGTACATATATTGTTTCAGGGCGGCTCATTACAAAACCATTTTCACAATACCGGTCGCTTTTAAGTCCGCAAAAATACGGTCTAGCTGGGGCTTGCCCGTGGCGGTAATGGTAACGGTAACCGACACAAAGCGCCCCTCACTACTGGCGCGCTCGGTGATAATGCTTTCGTCAAAATCACCGGCGTGGATGCGCATAACTTCAATTACGCGCTCGCGCAGCTCGGCGCCACCGTTGCCTATGACCTTGATCGGGTAGGCGCAGGGAAATTCTAATAACGGGGGGTGCTCACTCATAAGGCCATCCGCGCCGCTGGGCGGCGCATTACTCATTCTATTAAACTGCGTGGGCGATTTAAGACACCAAATTTAGGAAGAACAACACAATGCTATCCCACAGGCGCTTGAAAATACCGCCCTCTTCTACTGCCTCAAGTGCCACCAAGGGTACACGTACCTTTTCAGCGCCGTCCAAGCTCACGACCAGCTCACCGTATTCTTCATCGGCGGCAATTGGCGCAGTCAGTACTTCGTCAACAATCAACTGAGCGTCAAGGGCTTCACTCTTGCCCCGCGGTATGGTCATATAAACATCTTTCTGCACACCGAGAATGACGGTGTCGCTGTCACCCTTCCACACTTTACTACGAGTCAGCTCACTGCCTGCGGCATAGAGGTGGTGTGTTTCAAAATAGCGGAAACCGTAAGACAGTAATTTTTGCGTTTCACGTTCTCTAGCGCGCTCACCACTGGCACCCATCACGACAGAAATCAAACGCATGCCATCACGCTTGGCTGAGGTCACCAAACAGTATCCCGCTTCCGCCGTATGGCCGGTTTTTAGACCATCAACACTCGGGTCACTCCACAGCAAACCGTTTCTGTTACTCTGACGAATTCCGTTAAAAATAAACTCTTTTTCGCTATACAGCGCATATTCTTGGGGAAAACCAATAATCGCCTTGGCAAGCAATGCCAAGTCTCGCGCCGACGTATAATGCTCTGGATCTGGCAGGCCATGGGAGTTCACGAAATGGCTATTGCTCATACCGAGCATACCCGCGTGCTGATTCATGATCCCCGCAAACGCATCTTCACTGCCGGCCACATGCTCCGCTACCGCGACACTGGCGTCGTTACCGGAGGAAATCACCACACCTTTATGTAGATCATGGAGCGCGACTTGTTTGCCAACCTCAATCCACATCAACGATGAACCATTAAATATCGGATTTTGTGCCCACGCATTTTTACTAATGGTGACCATATCGTCGTTGCTAACTTCACCGCGCTCCAACTCATATGACAACACATAGCTGGTCATCAACTTGGTCAAACTCGCTGGCGGTACACGCTCGTCCGCATTATGTTCAATGAGCACCTGGCCACTGTTCGCATCCATGAGCAAATACGCCGACGCCGCCACACTCGGGGCCGCCGGAATAAGGTTCGCCTGGGACAAGGCACTGGAGGACACCAATACGCTCGCTGCAAATGCCAAAAATCGTTGTTTAAACATAATTCCCTTTTCTACTTTCGTTAACAATTTAGGAGTCATTGGTCTCAACCACCAAATGGGGTTCTCCCGACCAGCGCTGCTTTAGTACTTTTTTGGCGGCTTGAGCCGAGGAATAGTCAACAAACGGGCCGACCCGCACGCGATGCAAATCATTGCCGCGTTTGCCACTGCCACTGGCAATCAACACGGGATAGCCTAATCCAGCGCTTAAATTGCGCTGTAATTCTGTTGCCGAAGACAGCTGTTTAAATGCGCCAACCTGCAAATAATACCGGGTCGCCTCTGTGCCGCTGACCACGTGGCTATTATCCGTGTCTATGATCTCAATTTCCACCGGTGCGGTACCCTGGTCAGAAAACCCCAGCTTTACCGCTGCCGCATAAGACAAATCCATGATGCGATCTGAGTGGAAGGGGCCACGATCATTGACCCGCACGACGGCGGTACGGCCATTGCGCAGATTAGTTACTTTGACATACACCGGTATCGGCAGTGTGCGGTGGGCCGCACTCATGTCATAAAGACTATAGGTTTCGCCATTCGAGGTAGCATGGCCGTCAAACTTAGTGCCATACCACGAGGCGATACCTCGCTCTTTATAGCGACGGTGATCGGCAAGCAAAGTATATTCCTTGCCGTTCACCACATAGGGGCTAGTATTACCCGACGCCCTTATTGGTTCGTGCCGAGGCGTGGCATCGACAATGGTCGCCGGATCGAGACGAACCAACGGCGCACCATCGTGCTGCTGTTGGTAGCGACCGTGATTAGTGGGCTTTGGTGTTGCCGACACGGGCGTTTTCGAGCTGCTATCTGGCACCTGACTTACTGGCGCACAGGCCGCCAGTAGCAGGAGCATCGCAAAGGCAAAAACAAAGCGCAAACTCAAGATCCAGCTACCCCATTCACCTTGGCCTCAATCAATTGACTGAGTTGATAGGCGGCCATCGCATACATCGCACTATGGTTATAACGCGTAATGACGTAAAAGTTTTTCAAGCCAATCCAGTACTCATCACCCTCGTCGCCGTCGAGTTTCATCGCGGTGGCTTTCAGCTCGGGCGGCAATGCGCGATCACTACCAATGCCCGCCTTACTAAGCTCCAAAACGGTTTTCGTCGGCTTGAGACCCGCGTTAAACAAACTGGTATCGGCATTTTTCTTCAAAACCGCACCACTGACCACCGGCTCGCCCGCACGCCAGCCGTGACGTTTGAAATAATTAGCCACGCTGCCAATCGCATCCACAGGATTATTTACAATATCAATTTTGCCGTCGCCATCAAAATCGACGGCATAGGCGCGGTAGCTGCTCGGTATAAACTGGCCAAAGCCCATGGCCCCAGCATACGAGCCCTTGAGATCAAAGGGATCAAAGCTCTGCTCTCGCACCATCAACATATATTCCTCGAGCTGACCGAGGAAAAAGCTACTGCGACGCGGGAAATCAAAACCCAGAGTGGCCAAGGCATCAACCACGCGGTAACTGCCTTTATTACGGCCGTACCGAGTCTCTACCCCAATAATGCCGACGATCATTGAGGCCGGCACGCCATATTCGCGCTCTGCACGCGCTAAAGTGGCGCGGTGCTCTCGCCAAAACTCAGCGCCTTGATCTACTCTGGAGTCTTGAATAAATATTTTGCGGTAACGACCCCAAGTCATCACCGACTCCGCCGGACGTGACATTGCGTCTAAAATAGACTGCTTTGGCTCGGCCTGCTTAAGCACACCGATCACCCAATCACGGTCAAAATTATGCTTTTCGACCATGGTCTTAATAAACGCCTCGGAACCCGGATGAGCGCTATAATCGGCAAGACTTGGGCTGGCGAGTAACAGTGCAGTGGCCACACCGCCGCACAACTGCTTTATCTTCGTTGTTAATTTATATTGGTTTTTCACAGTAAATCCTATTATTACTGGTGTACTAAACGCTCATCGGCGCAAATACCCATCAAAATCCCAAACCCCACTAATAGAGTCACCAGTGAAGTACCGCCTTGACTCACCAACGGTAGGGGTACACCCACCACTGGCAGCAAACCCGAGACCATGCCCATGTTCACAAAGACATAGACAAAGAAAGTGAGAATAATACTCCCGCCTAATAAGCGGCCGAAGCATTGTTTTGCCTGGCTAGCAATCCACAGACCGCGACTAACGATCAAGCCATAGAGTAACAATAACAGCAATACCCCACGCAGGCCGAATTCCTCAGCGAGTACCGCGATAATAAAATCGGTGTGACTTTCTGGCAAAAAGTCCAAATGCGACTGGGTGCCCAGCAGCCAGCCCTTGCCCTCAAAGCCGCCGGAGCCTATCGCGGTTTTTGACTGAATGATATTCCAACCAGCGCCAAGCTTATCACTTTCGGGGTTGAGCATCGTCAGAATGCGCTGGCGTTGGTAGTCGTGGAGTACAAACTCCCACATTGGGTAAGCCATCATCGCCAGCAGGCCCAAGCAAGAAAATATAAAACCCCAGCTAATACCGGCTAAAAACAGCACAAAAATGCCCGAGGTTGCGATCAAAATCGACGTGCCCAAATCGGGCTGAATAACGATCAACCCAGTTGGAATTAGTATCAAAACCAAACTAATAAAGGTGTGGCGAAAACTCGGCGGCAGCGGATGGGTCGACAAATACCACGCGACGGCCATCGGCATCACCAACTTGGCAATCTCTGAGGGCTGAAAACGAAAACCACCAATGCCTAGCCAGCGCTGGGCACCCTTGGCCCCCACACCGACGAAATCCACCGCCAATAACAACATAACACAGCCAATATAGGCGAAAGGCGCCCAGCGCTGCAGCTGCTCAGGGTGGAGCTGGGCGACCAACAGCATCACCACAAAGGCGACTGATAAGTAGCGCCCCTGGCGTATTACCGTGTCCATGCTGCCATCACTGGCACTGTATAGCACACCGAGACCAACACCACTCAATATCAACAACAACAGCAATAGCGGAATATCAATACGCAAACGCTGACTGATGCTGCGCTGACTACTAATACTGCGGTTACTGCCGGGGAGCTGGCGTACAAAATCTGAATTATTCATCTACCCATACCTCAGGCGTGATATCCATTGGCGTTGGTCCAGTTTTCGGTTCGCCGACCAAAAAAGCCTCAAATACTTTTCGTGCCGCAGGGCCTGCAACGCTGCCGCCGTGCTCACCATTTTCAATAATCACCGACACGGCTATTTTGGGGTCCTCCGCTGGAGCAAAGGCCACAAATAAAGCGTGATCCCAATTACGCTTATGAAGCGTACTGGAGTCGTATTTTTCACCGGCCGCGATACCAACAACCTGTGCAGTACCGGTTTTCGCCGCCATCCGATACGTCAATCCGGCTTTTAAGCCCCTCGCAGTCCCCTGGGGACCAGCCACCACCTGTTCCATCCCCTGGGTGATGGCGTCCCAATAAACATCGGGCACATCATCCATTCGACCTAGCAGCGGCGCAAGAACCTTTTCACCGTCAACCGACGCCAACAAGCGCGGAGCGCGCAACTCACCCCGCGACGCGATAACCGATGTCGCCACCGCCAATTGCAGCGGCGTAGCGAGCATAAAGCCCTGGCCAATGCCGACGCTAATGGTCTCGCCTGGATACCAGTGACTATTGCGGACCTCTTCCTTCCAAGCCCGTGATGGCAATAAACCGCTGCGTTCATTGGTATTATCAATACCAGTGGGCACACCCAGACCAAAGCGCGCGCCAAAATCGTGAAGTCGATCAATCCCCAACCGGTAAGCCAACTCATAAAAATAGACGTCGCAGGATTGCACAATGGCCTGTTCTAAATTCACCGAATAGCCGTGACCACCCCGCTTCCAATCTCGGTAACGGCGGCTGTCGTTGGGTAGCGTAAACCAACCCGGATCCGCAATACGCGTGGCTGTCGTCACCATGCCATACTGTAAACCCGCCAGGCCCCAAATCGGCTTAATGGTCGATGCCGGAGGATACTGCCCTTGTAAGGCGCGGTTATAGAGGGGGAGGTCTGGGTCATTTTGCAGGGCGTTGTAATCGGCGCTGCTAATACCGTTAACAAATAAATTGGCGTCATAGCTCGGGGTGCTCACCATCGCGATAATCCCCCCCGTGCTTGGGTCCATTGCCACTATCGCGCCGCGCTGACCTTTTAGCGCATCGAAGGCAACCTGCTGAACATAGGCGTCAACACTGAGATGGATATCGCCACCCGGCTGGGGGTCATGACGCTCTAAAACCCGCAATATACGGCCGTGGGCATTACTCTCAACGTTTTGATAGCCTACTGTGCCGTGCAGCAACTCTTCGTAATACTTTTCCAGACCAATTTTACCGATATGGTGGGTGCCGCTGTAATTAACGGGGTCGATCTCGTCAAGCTCACGTTCGCTGATCCGCCCAACATAGCCCAGTACATGCGCAAACAACTCACCATGGGGGTAGTGCCGCACCAATTGCGCGTCAATTTCCACTCCGGGAATGCGGTAGCGATTAACTGCAATTTTAGCAATTTCCTCTTCGCTAACGCGAAATTTCAGCGGCACTGCTTCATAGGGTCTGCGCCGACTCAAGCGCTTGCGAAACTGCTCAATATCCTCGTCGGCAAGGGGAATTAGCTCACCGATAATAGCCAAGGTTTCATCCAGCGACGCAAGGCGCTCCTTAACAACGGTTAAGGTATAGCTGGGAATATTTTCAGCCAATAACACGCCATTGCGATCAAAAATCAAACCGCGCTTAGGTGCGATGGGCAACAGCTGAATACGATTGCGATCAGAGTGGGTTTTGTAAATATTGTAATCGGCGATTTGTAACTGCCCATAACGGGCAATCAAAATCGATATCATTGTCACTACGAATATAATGGAAATCGCCACCCGATGGCGGTAAACCCGGCGTTCATAGTGCGTGTTTTTAAGCTGTTGGCGCCTAGTCATGACACAGTCATCAGCGGTGGTAGGGGTGGTTATTATTAATTGTCCACGCCCGGTAGAGCTGCTCGGCAAACAATACCCTAACCAGTGGATGAGGCAGGGTCATGGCTGACAGCGACCATTTTTGCTTAGCTAAAGCCAAACACGCGGGGCTGAGACCGTCGGGGCCACCAACCAAAATGCTGATATTGTCGCCGTCCATTTGCCAGTTTGCCAAGGCCTCAGCCAAGCTTTCTGTACTGACGGCCTTACCCAATACATCGAGGGCAATAACACGATCACCAGCGGGAATCGCCGCCGTCATCGCGTCGCCTTCCTGGGCAATAGCGCGGCGAATATCGGTATTCTTGCCCCGCTTAGGCAGGGGCAATTCTTTAATATCAAACTGTATCTCGGCGGGCAGGCGCTTGCGGTATTCCGCAACCCCCTCCTCGACCCAAGCCGGCATTTTAGTGCCTATGCAGATTAAACTAACTCTCATCAGTTCCCGGCTCTGGCACTTGCCACAGGCGCTCAAGATCATAAAACAAGCGAGCTTCTGGCAACATCACGTGCACTACCACATCGCCTAAATCGACCAACACCCATTCACCGGTATCTTGGCCTTCCATGCCGATCGGCACCACATTCTGCTTTTTGGTCTCAACCCATACATTGTCTGCCAAGGATTTTACATGACGATTCGAAGTGCCACTGCACACCACCATATAGTCAGTAACGCCACTCATGCCGCGCACATCTAGGGTCACAATATCTCGGCCTTTTACATCGTCAAGGGCTTTCTGCACCAGCTTTTGGAGTTGTTCAGCGTTCATCAAACGGGTATTCCTATGTATTTCACTGTGTATATAAACCGTGTTCAGCGATATAGTCCGCGACAACGTCGGGAACAAGGTAACGAATTGACCTCCCAGAGGCCAGGCGCTGGCGGATATCAGTAGCCGAGATCGGCAACTGAATCAAACCTGTGTCATAAAACCCACCGGCACTGTGCGCTGTCAGTGCCGATGCGGAGCCAAGCTTGCGATCAGCCACAAAATTCGCCACCTGCGCATCCATTGCTAAAGGATGTGCGGCGCGATGTAAAACCAATACATTAGCCAAACGAAACAGCGACTGCCAATCTCGCCAGCGCTGCAACTGATTAAACGCGTCACTGCCCATAATCACCGTAATCGATACCTCGGTGCCGCGTTCAGCACGCAACTCCCGCAAGGTATCAACGGTATACGACGGGGTTTCCCGCAATAATTCACGTCCGTCGACAGCCAAACCCGGCTCCCCGGCGACGGCAGCGCTAACCATCGCCAAGCGCTGGGCGCTATCGGCACCGGGCTGCCCCCGCAATGGCGGTCGATGACTCGGCAATAACGCCAACTCATCAACACCCAATGCTTCTTTAATTTCTATCGCCGACCGCAGATGACCGTGATGAATGGGGTCAAAAGTGCCACCAAAAATCGCCAGCGACGCAGTAGCCTTATGCGAATCGGTCATTTAACGACGAATATGGCCATCGCCGAGCACCACGTACTTCTGCGAGGTCAAACCTTCCAGCCCTACTGGGCCACGAGCATGTATTTTGTCGGTGGAAATACCAATTTCCGCGCCCAAACCATATTCAAAACCGTCGGCAAACCGAGTAGAGGCATTAATCATTACCGAACTAGAATCCACTTCGCGCAAAAAGCGACGGCCGGTCGTGTAATTTTCAGTCACGATGGATTCGGTATGGGCAGAGCTGTAACGGGCGATATGATCCATAGCCTCATCGACATCAGCCACCACTTTAATAGACAGTATTGCGGCCAAATACTCTGTACCCCAATCCTCCTCGCTCGCCTCTACCGCCCCCATCAAAATTTGCCGGGTGCGCGGGCAGCCGCGCAGCTCAACGCCCTTTGCCAACAAAGCATCGGCAATGGCGGGCAGCAACTCTTCAGCGCGACTCTCGGCTATCAACAAGGTTTCCATGGTGTTGCAGGTACCATAGCGATGGGTCTTGGCGTTCACGGCAATTGCCAATGCTTTTTCCGCATCGGCGGCGTCATCAATATAAACATGACAAATGCCATCGAGGTGCTTAATCACGGTTACCGTGGCGTCTCGGGCAATACGCTCTATTAAGCCCTTGCCGCCTCGGGGCACAACCACGTCAACATACTCAGGCATGGTAATCAATTCACCGACCGCCGCGCGATCCGTGGTTTCCAGTACCTGAACAGCATGCTCCGGCAGGCCAGCCGCCACTAGGCCTTCGCGAATACACGCGGCGAGAGCTTGATTTGAGTGAATCGCTTCCGAGCCGCCACGCAGAATCGCCGCATTCCCTGATTTTAAGCACAAACTGGCTGCCTCAACGGTCACATTGGGGCGAGACTCATAAATAATGCCAATAACGCCCAACGGCACCCGCATTTTACCAACCTGAATACCACTGGGCCGGTAGTTTAAATCAGTGATGGCGCCAACCGGGTCAGCCAGCGCAGCAACTTGGGTCAAGCCTTCAATAATACCGGCGATACCAGCGGCATTGAGCGCCAAACGATCCAGCAATGCCGCGTCGAGACCAGAGGCCTCACCCGCCGCGACGTCTTTGGCATTGGCGGCAAGAATATCATCACGCCTAGCGTCTACTGCCGCAGCGATCGCCAGCAGGGCGCGATTTTTAACACCGGTATCAGCCGCTGCCACCAGCCGCGCAGCAAGCCGCGCCTGACGCCCCAGCTGATTCATATACTGCTTAATATCCATGAGCCTTCTAATCCTCTCACCTACGCGCTATCGCGAAGGTCAATACCTGCTAATTCCCATATAATAGGAGAACGAAAAATGACCGCTAGTATAACGGATTGGAAAAGGACTCACTATCGACAATATGTACAGAGTGCCGTCAGCTAGCTTTACTAGCTCGACAGCGCATCCAAAATATCGTGAAGGGCATCTAAACGTGCCAAAGGCGCGTCGATACCAAGAATTTGGTAAGCGTCGGCGGCGGGCAATGGCAGTAATTGCGCCAAACTGTTGGCCAAAGCACCCGCTGTCTCCACATTTAGCTGCATTCCTAAACGCTGAACATGGGGGTGGTCGCCCAACTGCTGCAACAGTTCATGCAACTCAGTACTGCGCGACGGCAACGCGACATCTTCCTGCTCGGTCAGCCAGCTGACCTCACCTATATACAAACCAGTATCGTCCTGACGAGCCGACGCCAACTGAAAGCGACGACCGCCCTCAACCACAACCCCCAACAAGCCATCTGGGAGTTGATCCCAGTCAGCAATATGCGCTTCAGTGCCGATTTGAGCCAAGGTCGCCTGCCGCTCCCCCGGCTTAAGCACCTCGGCGCCACCCTCGGCCAACCAAACGACGCCGAAGCTCTGCTGATTGCGCATGGTATCGCGAATCAAGTCGAGGTAACGACGCTCAAAAATCCGCAAGCCCATGCGACCACCAGGCAGCAACACCGTGCTTAAGGGAAATAGCGGTAGCTCTGCTACCGCGCTCGAACCTAAGTCAGACATTCTTATCCGCAGCCTTTTCTATGGCTATTTCAGGGCCTAAAGGTTTAATCACCAACAGCAGCTTTGGCAGCAACAACATGGCGCCCAGCAATGCCGCCAGCATCGCCAAGCCGGTTAACAAGCCAAAATAAATACTCGGCGTAAAATTAGACAGGGCCAGAATCGAGAAACCAAAAATAATAATACTCGATGTGTAATACATTGCCTTACCAATACTGGCGTGACAGCGGTACATGGTTGCCAAGTAATTGCGGTCAGTCGGAAATTCTTGTTTAAAGCGATGCACATAGTGAATGGTGTTATCCACACCAATACCCACGGTGATCGCCGCAATGGTGATCGTCATCATGTCCAGCGGAATACCCGCCAAACCCATGCCGCCCAATACCGCACCGGCCGCCAATAAATTGGGCGCCAGAGCAATAAGCGCCAGGCTCAATGAGCGGAATAACACCATGAACATGGCCAGTATGGCTACAAATACCGCGCTCAAGGTCATAATCTGCGAGGTAAACAGGCTTTGCAGCATATTATTGTATAAAACTAACATACCGGTTAAGTGCACTTGCTCCGGCGCAAAGCCCAACTCATTCACCAAATGATCTTCAATATCAATCAATAGCTGATTGCGATTCAGTGTGCGGCTGGTTTCTTTAACCCGCACGCTGATGCGCACTTGATCGACTTCTGCCGACATATAGGGATCAATCAAAATGGACGAAATCGACTCCGGCAATGAGCGCTGAGCCAGCGCCAATTGCAGGTCGTCGACATTGCCCATAATAATCTGCATCAATTCATAAAAGGTCGACAGCGACAGCACCTTGCCGGTCTCTGGCAAACCATCAATATAATCGTGTACCGATTGAATTCGCTGCAAGCCGGCAACGGTGAACCACTCGCTCTGCGCAGCACCTGCGTCACCAAAATCGCCGCCGAAATCATCGGCAAAGTCATTGGCGAAATCGTTACTGAAATCGTCAAAATCATCGCCGCCGCTATTTACAGCCTTCTCGGCGACGGGGTCTTCCTTAGGCAGGTCCAAAATAATATCGAGAGGAATAGTGCCCCCCAACTCAGCGTCAATCGTCTCCATACCCTGATAAATTTCAGTGGTATCGTGGAAGTAGTCAATAAAGCGGTTTTCAACTTTGAGCTGAGTAATGCCCCACACACTCAGCAGCAAGAGCCCTGTAGACACCACGACCACTGTGCGCCCAAAGCGCTCGGTAGCCACGGCAAAATACCGCGTAAATGCCGCGCTATCATCCGAGCTGCCCTTTTCGTTGCGGCGCTTCATGAGCATCATTGCGCAGGGCATAACAATAAAGGTCAACACCAGTGCCGACACCACACCAATGGTCATCATCCAGCCAAAATCAATTACCGGGCGAATACCGCTAACCACCAAGGAGGCAAACGCCACCAAGGTCGTTAACGTGGTGTACAAACACGGCATGGCCATAATCGCGGTGGTTTGCGAGACCAGGCTAAATTGATCCGCCTCTGGCTGAGCAGCAGAATACTCTCGGTAACGCACTACAAGATGGATGGTGACCGACAAGGTAATAATCAGCAGCAAGGCCACGAAATTCGCAGAGATAACCGTGAGTCGCCAGTCGAGAAAACTCAGCAGCCCCAGCATAAAGACCACATTCAAGACACAGGTCGACAGAGGGATTAACACCCAGCGCAGACTACGGAAAATCACCGTCAACAACACCACAATAAACAGCAGTATGCCAGCGCCAAACACCCGCAAATCGCTTTTAACAAAGGCGATCATATCCACCGCGATCATTGGGACGCCGCCGAGAAACACCGTGGCATCGCCGCGATAATCCTTAACAATGTCCCGCGCCAAGGCAACTAACTTAGCCTGCCGCTCGTGGGCCTCGGCCGTGTAATCTGCGAAGGTCTTTTCTAAGTCATCCAACGTTGCCTGTTCGTCAGCGCTAATGGTTTCCGCCGCAGCCTTGACGCGCAGCGCGTCGCGTTGATTTAGCAGTTCATAATAACGCTCGTCGCGCTGAATATTGACCTGAATTGCAGTGGTGCTGCCGTCGGTACTGGTCAGTAAAGATTTGTAAATCGGACTGGTCGCAAGCTCTTCGCGGACCATGTCCATATCAATACCCGGCGTACGCAGGGTCGGAATCTCTCCCGCCGTGACCTGACTCAGCGACACCCGCGGACTCTCCAGTAAAGGCACGTCCAGTATCGAGGTTACATTAGAGACATTCGGTAATTCCGCCAGGCGGTCACGCAGTTCGCCAAGCGTCTGCAACTGCTCTGGGGCAAACAAATCGGCCTGCGGTTGATACGTCACCAACAGGAAGTCTTCGGAACCGTAACGTTTACTGATATCACGGTAATAGGCCAGCGACTCGTCGCCCTCTAGTACCAAGGCATCAGCGGAAGCGTCAAGCTGCAAGGTGGGAATATAGCTCCCCAACCAGCCGACTATGGCGAGCAATATCGCCAAAACCCAAAATGCATTACGCAGTATTACGCGTTGGTAAATCGACAGCAGCATTCCACTCATATTTAACCCTTAAGCTTGGTTAGTCGCCTCGCAGGCGCGTCCGATTTTTAAAACCTTATTCTTTATTCGCCCCAGCGCGGCACTAATTCCTGCGCCACGCCAAGGTGATCCAAAATTCTCGCCACCACAAAATCAATCACATCAGCCACGCTTTGGGGCTTGCGGTAGAAGCCAGGCGACGCGGGCATCACCGTCGCACCCATTTGCGTCAGGCTGAGCATATGCTGCAAATGAATTGCCGATAAGGGCATTTCTCTGGGCACCAAAATCAATTGGCGGCGCTCTTTGAGCGCGACATCGGCGGCGCGTTCAATTAAATTATTACTTGCTCCGCAGGCAATGGCAGACAGCGTACCGGTACTGGCCGGGCACACCACCATGGCGCTCGGCGCACCGCTGCCAGAAGCCACTGGCGCCATCCAGTCTTCAGGGCCATGCACCTTAAGTTGTTCCGGCGTACATTGAAAGCGCTCGCACAAATAGCGCGACAACGCCGCAGGCTTGGCCGGCAGGGTCTCCTCGGTTTCGGTCGCCACAACTAATAGCGCCGCCTTGGAAATCATAAAATGTACCTCGCAGCCCGCTGCCAACAGACATTCCAGCAGCCGCAAACCATATTGCGCGCCAGAGGCGCCAGTCATCGCCAGCGTAACCGATTTCATTGCGACGCCTCCCAGCGCTTGCGCAGCGCCTTTATCAAGCGCTGATGCACACCACCAAAGCCGCCGTTACTCATAATCACCACGTGATCTCCTGCCTTTAAGCTAACACTGAGTTCGGCAATGGTTTGCTCAAGATCCACGCTCAACCGCGCCGGTGTTGCGCTGTCCGCAATCACTGAGTCTAAGGACCAATTTAAGCCCGGCGGCTGATACCAAATCACTTCGTCTGCATATGCTACTGCAGGCGCCAAGCGATCTTTATAGATACCCATACGCATGGTATTGGAGCGCGGTTCTATCAAGGCAATAATTCTTCCCTCTGCCACCCGTCCCCGCAGGCCCTGCAAGGTTGTCGCAATCGCCGTGGGGTGGTGAGCAAAATCATCGTACACGGTAATCCCCGCCACCGTGGCAAGCACTTCCATACGCCGTTTAACACCCTGAAATTGGCATAAGGCGTCAATACCATCTTTAGGTTGAACACCAATATGGTGAGCTGCCGCCAAGGTCACCAGCGCATTATTGACATTGTGAGCGCCGGTGTGCGCCCAGTTCACCCGCCCTTGGACTAGGCCTTTATAAAGTACGTCGAACTGAGAAAAATCATCGCTGAGCACCTTGGCCTGCCAGTCTGCTGCCTGCCCCTTCTCACTGCTAACCCGCTCCACTTCACTCCAGCACCCCATATCCAGCACATCATCCAAAGCACTCTCACCGGCCGGAATAACAATACGGCCAATGGCGGGCACGGTACGAACCAAATGATGGAACTGGCGCTGAATTGCCGCCAAGTCAGGGAAAATGTCGGCGTGATCAAATTCTAAATTATTCAAAATAGCGGTGTAGGGACGGTAATGGACGAATTTTGAGCGCTTATCAAAAAAGGCACTATCGTATTCATCGGCCTCAATCACGAAGAAGTCAGTCTGACCAAGGCGCGCCGACAAACCAAAATCGGCGGGAACACCACCAATTAAGAATCCCGGCTGAAAGCCGCAATCTTCCAGCACCCAGGCCAACATACTGCTGGTGGTGGTTTTACCGTGGGTACCGGCGCAGGCCAGCACCCAGCGACTTTGCAGCACATTGTCACTCAGCCATTGAGGGCCGGAGGTGTAGGGAATACCGCGATTTAGTACGTGTTCGACCGCCGGGTTGCCCCGCGACATGGCGTTGCCAATAATCACCAAGTCTGGCTCGGGCGTTAGATGTGCCGCCTCATAGCCCTCCATCAAGGTAATACCTTGAGATTCCAGCTGGGTACTCATGGGCGGGTAAACATTGGCATCGGAGCCGGTCACGGTGTGACCAAGCTCGCGGGCGAGAATGGCTAAGCCACCCATAAAGGTGCCGCAAATTCCCAAAATATGAAGGTGCATAGATAAAAACGCCACACAGAAAAGTCTGTGTGGCATGGTATCACTGCTATCGCGCCAGCTCTACGCCAGCGCATCGCATTGCGTGATTAGGCATTAACGTTTAGAAGTTAGCACTCAAGGTCAGCCATACTTTCTCGGTGTCCGTTAAGCTCAGACCACCGCCGTTAAAGGCCGTGCTGTCTCCGGCGCTATAGCTGGCATAGCGCAGTTCCGCAGAATATGGCCCCCAGCTTTTGGTAACCATAGCGCCAAGCTCAGAACCTAAGTCGCTATCACCGGCGGCATTATTCTGCTCAGACTCAAAGCTGTGGTAGGCCAACAACCAATTCACACCCAGTGCCGCGCCACCAACGGTAAAGTAGGTGTCGTTTATACCCTCACTGATATTACCCAAGCCTTTATTGAGGAACATATCGGTCCAGCCTTGGAATTTAAACAAGGTCGCCAGCGGCGTAATAAAGAAGCCATCTTTGTCAGCACCAAGCGCTTCATAGCCAAGACCTAAGGTCAGCGGCGCTAGCTTATAGCTCGCCTCAACCAACATATAGTCTGAGCTGTAGTCGGCGGGATTATTACCCGCGCTTTCTTGGCTCGCGTACTCAACATTATAGGCAATATCACCCACCACGCCCTGCCAGCGGATACCGTAGGTATCGGTATCCATACGCTTAAAGCCGGCAAAATTATCATCGGTCTCAAGCAAATAGGCATAGCCGGTTACCGTACCGGCAGGCAGGGTGTAGCTGGCGTTCAATAGATGAGAATCCATTTCGGTGTCGCCCACCGCACTGGCTTCGCCAAATATCCGGTTTACATTGGCAATATGGGCGTAATTAAATTTCAGGTTTTCGACACTGCTATTCGCCGCAGTAAACGCGTCGTAGGTCTGCTCGTTTTGACGCCAGCCAACGTGTCCAACAAAACGGTGATTGTCATAGGTCAGGCGCTGACGACCATATTTAAATTCGCTATTCCAATTGCTATAGCTAATAAAGGCTTGGTTAACTTCACTACCTACCGGATCGGCTATCAACGATTCAGAAACCTGCCCGTTCACGCTGTCATTGGAATCACCGGCAAAATTACTCACGTCGTCAAATTCAACAAAGCCACTAAAGCCCTTAAAGCCATCAGTTTTATAATTTACGCGGGTTTTTAGGGTAAGCGCGTCACCTGTTTTATTACCACCGGCGGCCACATCCTCGGCAACCGATTCGTAACGCAGACGCAAGTTCAAATGGGCCTCGCCCTGACTAAGCGCTTCGGTAATAGATTCTGCCGCAAACGTTGTTTGCGCTGCTGCAGCGAATAAACCGAGAGAAACAGCCGAGGATAATGATTTCTTTTTCAACATAATGTGTCTCATTAAGATAAATGTTTGTTAGGCAGATGCACACCGCAAACAATACTTGTCCCAATCAATTTGCGATGACTAGGATTTAGCAAACAACGAGCCACAATAAAAATTGAGCAGAAATTAATTTATAAACACTTTAAAATCATGGCATTACAAAAATTATCAACTATCACCATCTCCTCTTCGCCCCAAACAGGAGCACAATAAATTTTAAATATTACTGCAACAATTCCAATTTGGAGCCAAAACGCACCAATTAATACCACCCAGAAAATTGCGCCATTTTTGTGCCGCACCATAAATAAGCAAGTCGACACAGCGCTTGCTCGGCAAATAAAGTCCGATTGTAAAAATACGAAAGTGGAAATTAGCCGAGCAATATCAGCGTAGACACCAGCGGAAAAACTTGTCACTAGAATACAAACAGCGCGCCTAAGGCAAAGACACCCAAGGGCAAACGCAGCAATGCCACTTACATTATGAGTAAGTGGCATATGCTTGTATTGAGGTCTTAAGATTAGGTATTCACACGCTGCTAAGCAACATAGAAGAAAATCAATAAATTTAGGCGAAGCGAGCGCACTGCTTAATCAGCTAGATTTATCATGGTGACCACGACGCTAGGCTTATAGACAGCAAACCGAGCTTGCGTTTTTTAAGGCATATAACTAATGGGGTAGTTCGGATAGGTAAAAGCCGGAACCGCCTTCGCCTCAAACTTCAACATACTCACGCGCTGCAAAAGTTTTTCTTTTAAATCAAGATTAAAAAAGCTAGATGACACTATTTTACAATCACTCACCGAACCGTCCGGCTGTATGGTAAGACTAACCACCACCGTGCCAGCGCGAATGCTAGAGTCTTTGCGAGCGGCCCGATTAAAAATGCTATAGAAAGCCGTTTTACTGCGATCAAACGCTAGTTGAATTTCCTCCAAGCTCCGCGACGGTTTTATACTGCCAGGCTCGCCACCGCGATTATTGGTAGCCGCCGACCGCGACGGAATCGCAAGCAGCTGCTCTGTACTGTGCTGCCCCACGCCGGTACTAGCTTGCTGGCCGCTAACGCTGCGCTGACCAATGTCACCATGACCAGCACTACTTTTACTTGCCGAGAGCTGCGTGGCGCTAAGGTCGATAGACTCCTTGCTGACTGCACCCCGGTCGCGCAGGTTTTGCTCGGCAACAAGCACCTTATCGCTGTTGTCGCGCAACTGCGCTAACTGCTGACTAAAAGCCATAACACCCGCCTGCATTGCGGCTGCCTTTGCCGCCGCCTGCCGCCGCGTGGCTGCGGCGGCAGCATCCTGCTCGCGCTGTTTCATATTCACCGTCTTGGTTGCTGGCGCCACAATAGGCGCTGGCGCAAGTGGTTCTGGTTTTAATACTTGGACGATGGTAGTCGGCTTTGGCTGCGGCTTAGCAACTGCCGGTTTTGCTAACGGTTTTGGCGTGGGTACGGGCAGCAGTTCTAAAGCATAATTCACTGTCGGCTTTACCGCCGTGAGCTCAGGGGCTTCAACGACCCAAAAAGGCAAGGCAAGTAAAAACACCAACAGCAGGCTAATAACATGACCGAGAATTCGCTTAAATCGCCGATCTGCGGCAAACATAATTCCCCAGTAATCGGCACCCAAGACGGAATGCCCACTCAGGCCTTGGCTCGATAAAAGTGGCCCCGAGATCACTGTGTTCATGCCCCGCCTCCCTGAGTAATTTCCCGCACGGCAAGCGACACTCGTTCAAAATTCGCATCAACGCAGGTCGCTAAAATCTTTTTAAGCAGCCGATACGGTATGTCCCGGTCGGCAACAATATTCACGTCACCGGCACCGAGCGACTGCGCTGCGTCTAACTCCGTGGCGCCAGCAACACCCTCTGCACGCGCTAATGGCCGCAGCGCCGCCGCTAGTAAGCCGAGTACGCGCTGCTCCGACTGGAGCGCTGACTCAACACTCATTATTGGCTGCTCATCGAGCAAGATATCTGTGGCGCTCACCGCGACGGTAACCGTGCGCTGGGCCTTTTCGGTGGCAATGGAGCTGGGCAATATTAAATTCTGATACTCGGGAATAACCTCAACCACCAGGGCGTTAACCAATAAGTAAAAAACCAAGATGGCAAAGATATCAATTAACGAGACCACATTAATCGCAACGTCACGGCCACCAAGTTTAATTTTTCGACTTAGCTTTCGCTCCTGGCGGCGGCTCATGGCGACACTCCCAACTCAGCACTTGCACTACCCGACGCAGCATCCCCCATTGAAATCACCGGAAACAAGGCTGTGCTGCCATCCACACCAACTGTGCCTACCGGGTACTCTCTACTGCTATCCATTACCGCAATAATGTCGGCGTAGGCAATGTCTTCTGCAATCAACAGGCTTAGTTTTGTTTCACTGGGATGCGCACTTTTTATGTCAATGAGTACCTGCGCGAGTCCTGAAGTGTCGTAGCCGGAATCACGCTTAGGCAATTTCTTTTGCACGCCGTCGCTACTTGAAATCTCCAAATAATCTTCAAACAAACTTACCGCTAAATCGAGGCTAGGCGTCTCGCTCACCTGAGGCGAAGGCGACACCGACGGCAAGCTCAATTTCAGCGCGTGTAGCTTACTGGCAGAAACCGATGAGCCAACCAAGAGGAAAAATACCAGTACCGCAAACACATCAATCATCGACACAATATTCAGCTCGCCGTCGGCTCGCTGACGCAGGCGCCGTTTTAGACGACGTAAGCGCCGCGAGCTGCGCGGCCCCTCGTCATAATCTGGCTCAATACCAAACATGGCGCTCATGATTATCCCTCAGTGTTGCAGTGATTTACTGCGACTAAGCGCGGTGACAAATCGCGAGCAGGCAGACTCCAAGGTATCGACTAACTCCCCTGCCTGACTTTGCAAATAGGCGTGGGCAAATAGCGAGGGAATCGCCACCATCAAACCAAATGCTGTGCAGCTCATCGCCTCAGAAATACCTGCCGACAGCAAATTGGCTTTTTCCACGGGATCGGCATTACCCAGCGCAGCAAAGGCGCCAATCAAACCCAGCACCGTGCCGAGCAGCCCCAGCAAGGTGGCCGCATTTGCAAACGTCGCGAGGTAATGGGTACGGCGCTCAATGGCGGGCAACAACGCCATCAAACCATCTTCGGTGGCGATCTCCACATCGCTACGGCGATTATCAATGCGAGCTTGCTCTAAACCACAATTCAAAATATGGGCGACCGCCAGCTTTGAATTGCCAATCAAGTTCTCCGCCTCGCCAAGTTTACCGGCACTTAACATGGGCCACACTTTTGCCCAAAACCGCCGATTATCCCTGAGAGATTTATTCAAGAAGATAAAGCGTTCAATACTGATGGCAACAGCAAAGGCAAGCACCAGAGCAATTGGGTACATGAAATGACCGCCATTATTAAAAAACACGACGAACGTCGATAAGGCTTCCATAATTATTCCTCAAAAATGTAATGTCTAATGAGCCTGAAGATAGCTTCTGCGCTACCAGTTATTCGACTGCAAACGCCAGTAGCGATAAGCGCGGTGGGCCTGCTGCCATTCGGCGTAACGCTGAAATTCGTCGGCGTTAATGGGCTTGGGGCTCTCGTCAATCAACTGCGGCGGCCGATCGATATCACTCACCGGCTCCTCACCCCAAGGCATTAAATACAGTCCCACCGCCGCCTCATCGTCACCGCGAATCGTCACGCCCATCTCTTGCTCGGCAGCGGCTGGCAGCGCGGCGCCTAACACCAATGCCACTGTTAAAATTTGCATACCCCTCATCTGTTCACCTGCGACACATTCGCCGCAACATAATCGCTTGCGGACTCCAAATTATGAATCCATGCACTGACCAGCATATTGTCACCGCCGGTTAACTCCTGATATCGGCGATAGTGCTCAAGTGCTTGGCTACCGCGTTTAAACACCGTTTCGTAAAGAATACCCAGGTTTAAATGAGCCGGAGCGTAATCACCGCGAACAGCCAAGGCCTTGGTATACCAATCTAAAGCACCATTAAAATTTCCGCCTTTGCTGGTAACAAAACCCATCCAATTTAACGCGGTGACATTTTTCTCGTCTCGCTGCAGCGCAGCCAAAAAGTACTTGGCCGCAGACTCATGTTGCTGCTGGCGCGCCGCGAGTATCCCTAAATTAGTCAGCGGCCCGGTGGCGCGGGGATAACGCTCACTCAATGCTAAAAATGCCTGTATGGCGCTTTCGCTATCACCACTTTTCATTAGCGCAAGTGCATTATCGAATTCGCTCGAAACGGATTTAGAACCTGACTGACTCGATCTGCTTGGCGGCGGCCCGGCACTGCACGCAGCCACCGTAGCGATTATGAGTAGCACCGCAAAAATCCTAATTAAGCGAGTCATAGCTATTCTCCAATTCAGGCTGTTTGCCATATTTAGCGGGGGCGAGTTCGGCCAAGGCCACAAGGCTCTTGCGCATACCGGCAGTCCACACGCCCTCGCGAACCCGCGCCAGATTGGTTTCAAAGGCGCTAATTGCTTTCTCTTCAAATGGGTAGGCTTGTTCTTCCAAAAGCATGGTGTATTCCGCAAGGACATCACCGTGTAATTCACGGGGTACTTCCGATTTCATTAGGGCGGCCGCGAAGTGACGATAAAGCTCGCCCAATTCGTGACCAGCAATAGTCGTAATATCAGCAAAGCCGTAGGTCGCTGCGCGGGCCAAACTGTCGATGGCGGTTTGCATAGCGCGTTGACGCCGAGGCAAGCTGTTGGCGATAGGCAGCTTCAGCTCAACACTATTGGCACGCTTTACATCGACCATCGCCAATTGCAAACTGGCATCGGCGGCGAGTAGTTGCGATGCGGCAAGCGGCATCTCCGCAGCCTGATCCGCAGCGATAATTTCACGCAAATAATTTAAATGTTCGATGCTATTGGCCGCTGCCATCGTCGCCAAACGCTGACGAAACTGTTGAGCCTCCAACAGTGGCGCCGGAAATTGCGCAATATAATTTCTTATCGCAGTGCGTGCTGCCTCCGTCTGACCTGCTGAATCATAAAGCCTTGCCGCCAGTGCACTGGCCTGACGACGAGTTTCAAACGCCTCGTCACCGCGCTTGGCAATTTGAGCGTAAACCCCGGCGGCAAGTACCGGTTGCCCCGATTTCTGATAGGTTTCAGCAAGCAGCTTCTCGCCCTCCGCCGCCATAGCATGGCGCGGGAATGCACCTAGAAAATCCTGCAGTACACTGGCCGCTTCACGCCAGTTTTGACTCGCATAAAACTGCCCCGCCGCATCGAAACTGGCATTGGCCCGCAATTCCGCTGCTGGACTTAACTGCGCGGCGCGCATAAATAAATCTGCCGCCAAAACATTGTCACCGGCATCTCTCGCCACTTCCGCACGACGATATACCGATACCGACAAACGGTCTGCCGCCATTTTTTGCAATGCCGACTCAGTGTCGAGCATTGGCAATAGCTTGCTGTAGTAAATCTCAGCTTGTGCATAATTGTATTGGGCGAAATAGGCGTCAGCAGTCACACTTAGTGCCTTTTGCGTCAGGCTCGACGTTGGCAAGGGCGCACCCGCCAACAGTGGCACACACAGCGCAAGGACTTCGTCATAGCGCTTTAGCGCGTACAAGTCCTCGGCGCTAGCCAGCAGTACGAGGCTGCGCTCTGGGTGCTGGGGAAACACGCTAGCCAATTGTGCGCTGGCGGCAATTACCGCTTGCTGGGCGGCATCGCGCTCTTGCGCCGGTGCGACCGCCAGCCATGCTCGATATGCTTTTACCGCCGCCAACGCCGCATCCCCAGCCTTGTCATACGCGAGCAAATCGTAGGCTACTAAGGTGTATTGCCGAGCGGCGGCATTAAGCTCGCCCGCATCAAATAGCGCGTCGGCATAGCGCATGCTTGTTGTCGCAAATGCCGGGTCATTGGGGAACATGCCGAGCATTTCGCGGTAGGCTGCCGCCACCGCGACAAAACGTGCTTGGCGTAAATTGGCTTCGTTGTCCGGCGTCTGCTGTGCCTCGGCATGGCGAAAACGCAACACTTCAGCCATATAATCTCGAATTAAATCTAACTTGCCTGGGGCTATATCTGCTCCGGCCGCCGCGACGATGTCATTCCCATAACGCTTGATATAAGCCTCTTGAGCAGCAATCATTAAGGCGGTAAATCCACCTTGTTTATAGGCCGAAATCGCTTTTTCACTGTAGCTAATGGCTAAGTCATGCTGGGGATTTGCACTCGCAAAATCGTCAAATACGCTCGCCGCATCGGTGTAACGTTGCTTAGCCAAGAGGAGCTCGCCGAGACTGCTATATACCAAAGGAGAGAATTGCTTGCCGGGGAGTGACGCAAAAAAGGTGTTAATATTATGCCCTTCAGGCTTTGCGGCCAGCGCCAAACACAGCCCTCGCAAACTGTCAGTCAATAATTCCGCCTTCGCTGCCGGTGCCCGCGCCGTTAACTCCGCCACGCTGCGCACCTCTCGACGAGGCTTCAATTGCATCAGAATCGCCGTAAAAGCATCGACGGCTAACTCGGGGCGACCAAGCTGATACTGGCTCCAGCCGTATTTATACTGCGCCATCTCCCAGTAAGGCATGGCTGCATCTTGGGTGATTAATTTACCGTACTGGGCCGCAGCGTCGGCATAGCGCTTGCGCAAATAAAGCATTTCGGCGGACCGAAACAAGGCGTCATTTGCACGAGAAGACTGGGGAAAGTCCTCTGCTAAGCCCCGCAAGGTATCAATCGCAAGCTCCGCGCGACCCGACAATTCGTAGCCTCGTGCCAACTGATATATCACATGATCTTTATTTGGGTAGTCGGGAAATTCAAGCAGAAGATCGCGATAAAGCCCGATGGCCAACGCGACCTCCTCCGCATTGATATCGAGACCTTGCCCCGCGGACTCAATACGCAAATCTGCGGAGCGACGCATTGCCTCAGCCCGCACACCGGGCGCCGAATCGAGCGTTAATATACTTTGGTAATGGTTTAAGGCCGCAGCCTCAACGCGCTGACTCTCGGCGTCAATATCGGCTATTTTCTTGGGAGGCAGTTTTTCCATGAACAAGCGATCAGGCCCCTGACCATTCCGCTCTAGCATCCCACCAATGGTTTGCGACTCGCCACTTGGCTTTACGCTTTGCTGACAAGCGCTAAGCAGAGTACCGACGAGCAATAGCGTCGCGACAACCGGCAGGCCTCGGTGTTTTGATTGATACGTTGTGACGACTGTCATCGCCTCATCTCCCCATCCCATACCACGCCGCTTAACTTGCGCCGGGTATTCTCATGGTTCCTTGCCAAGGCAAAGTTGGCCTCTGCTAAATACATTTCCGTACGCCGGTGATGACGATCTATTTCAGCCAGCGCCTCGCGGTCTAATAGCGCTGCCTGTGTTGCGATACTCGCCGTCAAGCGTGGCAACAAGGCTGTAGGCTTGGCGTCAAGCCCTCCGCCATCCATCACGACTAAGGCGTCAGCCTGATATGTATCGAGTAATTTGCGAATGCGTACTAATTGCCGATACTCACTCAGTGCATCGTGAAAGTCGGCGCTATCAAGCAGTAAATCGAGGTAAGCATCTTTATCGTCGTATAGCGCCGACAGCCAAATGTCCCAACCACTGCGGCCGCGCTGATCAGCGAGGTCAATCGCTGCGCGCAATCCGCCATGTTGAATATCGGCGCTTGCGCCACGCAAGCTCTGCAATGCCGCTTGCAAGCGCTCGCTTGCCGCGACGTAATAGCGTTCAGCCCGTTGTGCCTGCCCCGCCCAATGAGACATCACGTAGGGCAAGATCAACAAACCTTCCTGTACGGCGGGATCTAATGGGTCGCGATTTACCAACTCCATCCACGGCACCATCGCCGCCTGCAAATCCTCTTCCTTACCGCCAGAAGCGATCGCCCACGCTCGCCGAAACGGTGTATGTCGCCGTGCCCACGCTATCTCATCGTCTGAACCTGACCACAAATAAGGGGTGGCGGTCGCTATTGCCTCGGAAGCATGGTCATCGCTCGCGACCAACGGCGCAGCCTGACTCTGTCGCGGACTCAGCAAAGCCCAGCCAAGGCCAACCAGCGCCTTATTAGCATAGGGACTCAAGCGTCGCACTTGACTGAAATAATTTACTGACTGCTCACTGTCGCCCTGCTTTAAAAAATGATAACCCAGCGCCAAATTGACTTTATCGCGAAGGAGTAACTCATCCGCCGCAAGCAACTCCCCTTCGCTCAGCGCGGCGAGTAGGGCGACACCTTCGGCATATTTTCCTTGCTGAATGAGGCCGGCGCCGGTATTGAAATGACTAAACTTACTACTGGGCTTGGATTCTTCATTTAGCCGATCAAGCTCGACAAGGCCCTGTAAGCTCACCGGAATTTCCGTTAAGCCCAAGTCGCGAGCACTGCGACTTAAGGCGAGTTTTACTTGTTCAGAAAATTGCCCCGCGCTGACACCACTTTTTATCATCACCATTGCATCAGCGAGGGCGTCGAAAGAAAAATGCCGTTTGGCATCGAAGTAAATTGATCTGAAACTGGGATGACTATCGCCACTACTCGCGCTATTTTCGGGGCTACGATCATGTAATTGAATCGCGACTTTATCTTGCCATTTCATCCAGCCGCCGCGAATCAGCTCTAATTCCCACTGGGTATTTTCCGTAATCGAAATCGTTTTTTCGAAGCGCGGGTATAAGCGCTCGGCGTGGGGGCCCGCGCCCACTTCTGTCACGGCAAATTTAACACTTATCGTATGATTTTCTTTGGGTAGCGCCAATTTACTTAAAAGATGTAAGCCACCGTCGAGCAAGGTTTGGGCTTCCAATTCACTGTAGCTGTAACGTGCCGTTTCGCGACCATCAACACTTAGCTTTACCGACTGAATAGCAAAACGCTCATCTCTATTGGCGATATACAAAGCGATGGTGGGCATTTGACTTTGCGATCGCGCTTCAGCCAATTTTAAATCACTCAATACAGTTAATGCCTCAGCCTTTAAACTGGCACCATCATTTGCATTCACCACTGCCGAGAGCAGAAGCAAAACACTGTAAAGCGCGCATTTAATTACACCAAGCAATGGAATTTTCACAAAGCACACCGACGTATTTCCAGTCTTTTACCGAACCGTGCAGAACCTAAAGTACTGCACTCCCTTGTTCACCAACGTGTTCAAGTTAGTAATAGCAAAAGCCGCGCCAACGGTATAAAAATTATTTGCGCACTGACGAATTTGCTAAGGCTTTCGATAGAATAGGTGGTGCTTCTGTGCACAAGGGCACAAAAATCAAGGACAAAGGGGATGTTTGCTCTACAACAAAAAATACGAAAGGCAGCTTTTGTAATTTCAATGCACCACTTTTACACACAGAAAAGCTGACATTTCAGCGTGCACTGCACCACATATGACCAAAAATAAAAAACATGAAATTACGATGTGCCAGCGCCGTCACTAACGACCCAAACTCCAGATTAGGCAAATGAGTAATATCAAGGATATTCCCTGCCAAACCATCAAGGGATTACGGCTTAGCAATGGCTGGAAGTTGTCCTTGCTATACACCGGGTTAGGAAACTGAAGATCGTGAACAAACTCAGAAATGTCGTTATAGCGAAGTTCCGGACTAATGCTCAATGCACGGCAAAGGGCAGCGTCTAACCATAGTGGCACGTGAGGGTTGTAATGGCTTGCCGCAATATATTCAAGACGCGTAAACGCGGCAGTTGTTGTGCAATTCTCCAAACGACCTTGATAAGGCTTATGCGCCGTGAGCATTTCAAACACAATGGCGGCCAGTGAAAATTGATCGGCCTTGGTGCTAGGGCGTCGCCCCAACACATGTTCCGGCGCCGAGTACTGCGCCGTTCCCAGCACCCTGTCGCGAGTAATTGGGACCGCAATTTCGGCTAAACCGGCAACATAGCAAGAGCCAAAATCGATTATTTTTACCTTGGCATTATCTCCTATCAAAATATTATCGGGTTTGACATCCTGATGAATTGTATCCCGGCGATGCATCGCCTGCAGGCCCTTGGCCGCAGGCAAAATAATATCTAACATTTGCTGTGTGGACGGCTGCGGATGCTCAGTCATCCACTGACCAAGGGTTTTCCCCGGCTCGAATGCCGACAAATAGTACAAGCAGGTTGGCGGCTGCGGCGGATCGATGACCTCGATGACGTATTCACTCTGAATACGCCGCCCCACCCAGCTCTCTAAAATAAAGCGCTCGATGTAGGCTGGGTCGTCATTAAAATTTGCCGATGGCGTTTTCATCGCGTAATGCCGATCAGCCGTGGCATCGTAGACTTTGTATAGTTGACTGCGAGGGCTGGCGTGAATCTCGTCCTCAATAACCAAACCGTCCACCACCATGCCCGCAGATAGCGGCGGGGGAAACGGCAAGGCGGTCAATTTTCGATAAACATCGCCCGCGTCTTCCAGCGGCAAGGCCTCAATTCGCAATAACTGACAGCTTAGATTATCGTCACTACCCGCAGCCAAGGCATCGTCGATCATTCGCTGGCAAGCCTGATCGAGATCATCACCCGCATCACTAATAATGGCCTGCATACGACTACTATTTAAAAAGTCGTGAATACCATCAGTGCTCAATAGAAATATATCAGCCACGGCCACATCGGCCGCGCGATAGTCCACATCCAAGTTAATGTCCAAGCCCATGGCGCGGGTTAAATACGACTTCCCCCGACTGATGGGCATGGCGTGATCGCGCGTTAACAGCTCAAGACAGCCATCGCGCAATCGATAAATTCGGCTGTCGCCAACATGGAATAAATGTGCAGTTTGCGATTTAAAAACGGCAATACTCAGGGTCGACACATAGCCTTTTTCAGCCTGCAAATAATTTTGACCCTGACCATACAGCCAGCGATTTAAGGCGTTTAGCACTTGCTGGGCGGAGCGCTTAACCGACCAAGAATCCGGCGTCGAAAAATAGTCGCTCAAAAAACCGGTCACACAGGTTTCTGCAGCTTCTTTGCCAGCCTCGGCTGCCGATACGCCATCGGCAATAACTGCTACCGCGCCCTTGGTGGTCAACTGCTCATCTTTAGGAACGCAAATCCCCAAGCTGTCTTCATTAACGGACTTTTGCCCAGCGCTGCTGCGCTGGGCAATGGCCAATTTCAAACCGCCATCAAAGTGCATTAAAGCGTCCCAAAGTGAATCATCACAGAGTAAGTTCTGAACAACCCTAGCACTTTAGCTTACTTCGATCAGCGCGACACTGCCGTCGTCATTCACTTCGGCGGTATGACCTTGGGGCTCTTCCATAAATTGCACGGCAACAAAGATCACCCCAGCGCAGGCAGCAATAACAAGGAAGAAGTTAGAAGCACTCACAAATGACAATACGGTTAAGAATATAACCGCGCCAACATTACCATAAGCGCCGGTCATGCCCGCAATCTGACCGGTCATGCTCCGCTTCACTAACGGTACGATCGCAAAAACAGCACCCTCACCAGCTTGAACAAAGAAAGAACAACACATGGTTGCAAGCACCGCAACCCAGATTGTCCAGGTCGAATCGATATTGCTCAACACCATATAGCCAACAGCCAGACCACAAATCAAAATAGACAAGGATTTACGACGCCCGAATTTATCAGACAAGTAACCGCCGCCGGGGCGCGCCACCAAATTCATAAAAGCGAAACCTGAGGCCAACATGCCTGCCGCTACCGCACTCAACTCAAAGGTTTCCATAAAGAACAAGGGCAACATTGACACTACCGCCAACTCTGAACCAAAGGTCACGAAGTAAGCTACGTTCAAAATAGCGACCTGTTTAAACTTGTACTGCTGCATTTCCGGAATAGGAATATTGTTCAGCACATCACTATTAACGCGTAGTATTTGACTGATTTGCACAACAAACAAAACCACTAATACCACATACAAGGCTATTGAAGCCGCGTCATTTAGCAAACCTAAATTCGCTGGCGACAATTTCCAGGTTAAGGTGGCCAGCGCCAAATACATCGGCACGCACATAATAATGTAGAAGATCAGATCACGTTTATTGCTAACAACCAAGCCACCGGATTTTTTAGGTTTAAAGTAGGTAGAGCCCTTGGGGGTGTTGCGTGCGCGCCAATAAAAGAACACACCGTAAATAGAGGCAACCACCCCTGTTGAAGCAATGGCGTAACGCCAGCCGTCTGGGCCACCAAAATACAGTGCCAATGTTGGCAGTGCCATCGCGGCAGCTGCCGAACCAAAATTGCCCCAGCCGCCGTACACACCTTCAGCTAATCCTACCTGACGGGCCGGAAACCATTCACCCACCAAACGAATGCCAATGACAAAACCAGCACCGATAAAGCCCATTAAAAATCGCAATAGGGCAATCGCTTCATAGCTATTGGCAAACGCAAAGGCCAAGCAGACCATACCGCCGGTCACCAATAGCGCGCTGTACACTATTCGTGGGCCAAAACGGTCCACTAACATGCCAACCACCACCCGAGCCGGAATAGTTAACGCCACGTTCAATATCATTAACGCTTTAACCTGTTGATTAGTGAGGTCAAAGGCTTCTTTAATTGAAGACAGCATCGGCGCAAAGTTAAACCACACAACAAAGCTGAGGAAAAACGCAAACCAACTGAGGTGAAGTAATCGAATTTTTTCTTGCTTGAGATCAAGCACGTTTAAGGTCGAGGAAGACATTAACAGCTCCGTTATGGCCATTTAAAAGTATTACTCCTGAAGAGCAAGGCCTGTGCCAAACGTGCGCACGAACTTTGGGCGAAATCACTAAGACATTGTTTACAAAGGTTTAATTTTTATTTCGCGACGGCAATTAGTCTACATTGCATTATTTTGGCGCACACAACGATTAGACTAAGCCGCACTATAACGCACCAAAATAGGCCTTAACGCCCCAGCAAATTCCTCGACCAGCCTAACAAGACCGCTAAATTCGCCCCACAAAAGGGCGAAATTGAAACATACCTATTTAAAATCAATGACTTAATGCATGACCAAAACTGTGGCACAGCTTTTGCTTTTCCTTATGCAATATCCATTAGCAGCACCGGCCGCCCACGCTAGCCATCGCCCAAAGTATTGAAGGAAGTAACCATGACTGACAAACAACGCCTGCTCATCATTGGTAACGGCCCAGTAGGCCACCAATTTATTGAATCGATTATTGAAAGCGGCCAAGGCGGGCAATTCGATATCACGGTTATTGGTGAAGAGCCGCGCCCAGCGTATGACCGCGTACACCTAACCGCGTGGTTTGAAACCCGCGAGGCCGCGTCGCTAAATATGGTCAAGGACGGCTTTTACAGCGACAACAACATTACCGCACTGACCCACGAGAAAGTCATTGCCATAGACCGTGCAGCGCAGACGGTCAGCACTGACAAAGGCGAACAATACGCCTACGACAAATTGATTTTAGCCACTGGCTCCTTTCCCTTTGTACCACCGGTACCTGGCCACGACCGCAAGAACTGCTTTGTGTATCGCACTATAGAAGATTTAGAAGCCATCACCGCCGCTGCCGCGAATGCCAAAGTTGGCGCGGTGGTAGGCGGCGGCTTACTTGGTTTAGAAGCCGCCAAGGCCATTATGGACTTGGGCCTCAAAACCCATGTCATCGAATTTGCTCCTCGCCTTATGGCGGTGCAGGTTGACGAAGGTGGCGGCGCATTGTTACGCCGTAAAATCGAAGACCTGGGCGTATCCGTCCACACCCAAAAGAACACCCAGCAAATCGTTGATGGCAAAGATTGCGTTCACAAATTGCAATTTGCCGACGGCGCCGAACTTGAGACCGATATATTAGTTTTCTCGGCAGGTATCCGCCCCCAAGATGCATTAGCGAGACAGTGCGAACTGGCGGTTGGAGAACGCGGCGGCATCGTCATTGACAATGCCTGCCTCACCTCAGACCCTGCAATTTACGCAATTGGCGAGTGTGCTTTATGGGGCGGTCGCATCTACGGATTAATTGCACCGGGCTGGGATATGGCCAGAGTTGCCGCCGACCATGTGCTCGGCGGAATCGAAAAAAAGGCCTTCACTGGCGCCGACATGAGCACCAAACTCAAGCTAATGGGGGTTGATGTTGCCTCTATTGGCGACGCTCATGCCAGCACCCCCGGCGCCAAGTGCTACACCTTTATCGACGAAAAAGCCGAAGTCTATAAAAAAATAGTGGTGAGCAGTGACGGCCAGCATTTACTGGGCTCGGTACTGATTGGCGAAGCGAACGACTATGGCACCCTACTCCAGTTTGCCCTGAACAAAATTACCCTGCCCGAGCAACCCGAAAGTATGATTCTGCCCACTTTAGACGGCAGCGCTGGAGTTGGTTTAGGGGTTGATGCGCTGCCAGATGTCGCCCAAATTTGCTCCTGTAATAACGTGAGCAAAGGTGATTTATGCGCAGCGGTTCAAGGCGGCGCAATGACCGTGGGCGATCTTAAAGCCTGCACCAAGGCAGCCACCACCTGTGGCGGCTGTACCGCGCTGGTTGGCCAGGTATTGAACGCCGAGCTAACCAAAATGGGCGTTGAGGTGAACACCGACCTCTGCGAGCATTTTCCCTACACCCGTCAGGAGATTTTCCACCTCATTAAAGTCGGCCAAATTAAATCTTTTGATGAACTACTGGAAAAGCACGGCAGCGGCCACGGCTGCGAAATTTGCAAGCCCACCGCCGCGTCGATCATGGCCTCGTGCTGGAACGACTATATTCTCGAACCCAAACTTGCCGGCCTTCAGGACACCAATGACCGCTATTTAGCAAATATGCAAAAAAATGGCACCTATTCAGTAGTACCTCGTATGGCGGGCGGCGAAGTCACCCCAGATGGTTTAATTGCCGTGGGCCAAGTGGCCAAAAAATATAATCTTTATACCAAGATCACTGGTGGCCAGCGCGTCGATTTATTTGGCGCCACCCTCGACCAGCTGCCCAAAATTTGGATGGAATTAATTGCCGCTGGCTTTGAGTCTGGTCACGCCTATGGCAAGTCACTACGCACCGTAAAGTCCTGCGTTGGTTCTACGTGGTGCCGCTACGGTGTGCAGGACAGTGTTGGCAAGGCTATTGATTTAGAAAATCGCTACAAAGGCCTGCGTTCACCACACAAACTCAAAATGGCGGTTTCCGGTTGTACTCGCGAATGCGCCGAGGCGCAGAGTAAAGATGTTGGCGTTATCGCCACGGAAAAAGGCTGGAATCTTTACCTTTGTGGTAATGGTGGCATGAAGCCACGTCACGCTGATTTGTTCGCCTCGGACATCGACACCGACACAATGGTGAAATACATCGACCGCTTCCTGATGTTCTATGTGCGCACCGCTGACCGTCTGCAGCGCACTTCAGTGTGGATGGAAAACCTCGAAGGCGGACTGGACTACCTCCGTAAGGTGATTATTGAAGACTCGCTAGGCATCTGCGCCGAGCTCGAAGCAGAAATGGCGAACATTGTTAACACCTACCAGTGCGAGTGGAAAACCACCGTTGAAAACCCAGAGAAAGTGAAGCAATTCCGCAGTTTTGTGAATGCCGACAAAACGGACAAAGAAATTGTCTTCGTTCAAGAGCGCGGCCAAATTCGCCCGGCCACCGACGCCGAAAAAATGACGAATGCAGACGACCTAATCGCCGTTGCCTAAACCATACCAAACGATTCACCGCGCTCAAGTCGCGGTAAATCAAACTGCTTTATAAGAGGAATACACCATGTCTTGGACCACCGTTTGCCGCCTTGACGACATACTCCCCAATGCCGGCGTCGCCGCGCTAATAGATGAAACGCAAGTTGCTATTTTTCGGGTAGAAGACAAAGTCTACGCTCTGGCCAACAAAGACCCCTTTAGCAAGGCTAATGTCCTGTCGCGGGGCATTGTTGGCAGTGTAAAGGGGACACTGGTCGTGGCGTCGCCCGTTTACAAGCAGCATTTCAGCCTTGAGGCTGGTAACTGCTTAGAAGATGAAACCGTATCCATTCCATGCTACCAAGTTCGCACCGAGGGTGAATTGGTGCAAGTTCAAGTTAATTGCTAAACCGCCACACGGCGAATTTAGCGATACCACTTAGTCTCCCCCCCCTCGTCGGTTGCTACCTTGGTAGTAGCCGACCTTTTTCGACCTTTGGTAATAAAGCCCCACACAGTTTATAATCGGCCCAGATTTCAACCCTAACCACAATCTTATATGGAAGCCCGTCATGAGCTACACGCAAATTCCGGCCGGTAAAGACCTGCCTAACGACATCTTCGTTGCCATTGAAATTCCTGCCAATAGCAGCCCCATCAAATACGAAATCGACAAAGACTACGATGCGCTGATGGTAGACCGCTTTATGGCCACGCCGATGTTCTACCCAGCGAACTATGGCTACATCCCCAACACCCTGTCAGAAGACGGCGACGCGCTGGATGTATTGGTTGTGACCCCATACCCAGTGGTACCCGGCTCAGTGATTCGCGCTCGTCCTATCGGCATCCTCAATATGAGCGACGAAGCGGGTAAAGACGCCAAACTATTAGCCGTACCCCACGACAAACTCTCGGTTCTCTACAAAGATGTTAAAGAGCCTTCAGATCTTCCCCCGTTGCTAATCCAGCAAATTGAGCATTTCTTTGAAAACTACAAAGATCTTGAGAAGGGCAAGTGGGTAAAAATTGACGGATGGGCGGGCAGTGAAGAAGCACGCGCTGAAGTAATGAAAGCAGCTGCAGCCTACAAAGGCTAAGCCTTGCTGCGGGGTCGCCCAAGGCCCCGCAAACCCTCCCCGTTAAAACCTATTTGATTCAATAAAAAAACCAACCACGCCTTGCAATAGTGCGAGTCGACACCGCTTTGCACCCGATTTTTAGCAGATAACTAAAATCCTAGGCAAAAAAAAGGACTCGTAGAGCCCCTTTTTTGTGCACACGCACTACTTCATAAAAAACCATCAATCAGCCCACTTCTGGCATGGCTTTTAATAAGCGCTGGTATAACTTTGAATTTTTACGAATTGACTTGTGTTTAGAATAAGCTTCAACGGCTTTATGCCACGCATCATCACTGCCGTGGGCGTTGAGCGAAAAACTGGTACACACGGTTTTTTGCTCAAGCTTAGATGCCACGCCAACCTGAAAAATTGGTGTTAAATTTCCGCTTTTTTCGGTTTTGAGTAAATAGCTAATTCCCCGCACCGTGCCATCACTTTTAAAGCAGCGATCTTCTTTTGTTTCTTCAAGGTAACGACGCTGCTCTGCTTCAAGAATCGCATCGCGCTCATTCGCTTGTTTCTCTACTTCATTTTTTAATTTGCCTTCCAGCCGCGCACCACCGTTCTTCAGCGAGAAATATTCCTGATACAGCTTCCCTGCTACCGTACGGCGCACCCGAAAGCCGTAAAACGCCTTATTATCTAATAGTTTAACGCTCACAAGCACCTCCCTTTATTTAGTTATGCGACATCTATATCTCACAATATAACAGATGTGACCTAATAATACTGAGCCAAAAATAAACGGTCATGCTAGGCGTCATCGTTAATATATTGGTCCATGTTCAATGCAGGTAAATCAACAGATAATACCCCTACCTGCTTTGCTGGCACACCGGCTACTGTAGCATGCGGCGCCACACTATTTAACACCACGCTACCCGCCGCAATTTTAGCGCCTTCACCAACAACAATATTTCCTAAAACTTTAGCACCAGCACTAATTAAAACGCCATCGCGAATATGTGGATGACGGGGTCCAGGGCCACTGCCACAGCCACCCAAGGTCACCGAGTGCAACATAGAAACATTGTTACCAACCACGGCGGTTTCACCAATGACCAAGCCGGTAGCATGATCAACCATCACCCCACAGCCTATTACTGCGGCTGGATGAATATCGACATCAAAGACACTGGCGATTCGATTTTGCAAAAACAATGCCAGTGACTCGCGATTCTGCGTCCACAACCAGTGTGCAATTCGATACGCCTGAATTGCCTGAAAACCTTTGAAATATAAAAATGGCATGCCGTAGTGATCGCAGGCGGGGTCGCGATCATAGTGGGCGCGGATATCCATCGCTGCTGAGTTTACAATGCTAGGATCATTGACAAAAGCTTCACTGAACACATCGCGAATCAGCATTGCCGGAACAGAATCGCAACCCACTTTAGATGCAATATGAAAACTGAGGGCATCGGCAAAATTCGCGTGATTTAAAATACTGGCGTGATAAAAGCTCGCCAGCACCGGTTCGTTGCGACCGTAGTCCCGCGCTTCATTGGTCATGGCAAGCCACAAATCATTTACTGCTGCATTCATTACTCAAGCCTTATTTAAGCGCAACATAATTCACGGGATAGCAGGCCTTTGGCACCACCACATAACGTGAATAAAGCTTATTTAACTCCGCCAAAACACTTTCTCGCAAGTGTAAAGTTGGCACACTATTTAACACTTCACCAAGGAGCTTGGCGCTTACCAGTTCATCGCACTTTGCGGCTAAAGGCGCGTAACTTAAATGCCAACGCTCCGGCGCAATACCGCCTCGATCAACATCATAGGGCCGGAAAAAACCATGACCGTGACCATTGGCAAACTGCCGATCTAACCACTTATGCATCGGCCCAAAAACACCGGCATCAGCAACCTCAGCGGGGGTTAATTGCACAGAATAATCGGCAGGAACCGCCGCCGCATCGTAAACATCGATATCGCTCCCCCAGTGATGTCGCGACGCACCTGGCAAAGCTGACCAACGCATAATGGCATTGATCAACTCTGACTCACTTAACGTATCGATATCGAGCGCTTGGCCAGCACTGTCTAATACTGGGCGCCGCCCCTGGGCTTTAGCATTCCATATGGCCAACTGACGCTCAAAACTGCGGTAACCGCTCACCAAGCGCAAATCAAACCCTGCATTTTTGGCGTCAGCACACAAGGCCGTTAACGGTGCAATAATAGCCCCATGCACAGGAACGCCATTAAATAGCTCATTGGCCGAATCATCACGCCCTAAAGCCAAATCGGCACTTACGGTTAGATCCATCATGGGTGCATACTATTCGCGCTGTTTAAGGTATTGAAGCTTCATGGCATCATACTACCGGCAAATGATCTGACTTGAAATTCTGGAGTAGGAATACGTGAACGAGTCCACTGGACATGAAAAGAAAATTGCCCTTGCCCTCGGCAGCGGTTCAGCCCGCGGGATGGCTCATATCGGCGTTATTCAGCGCCTCGAAGAGCTAGGCATTCGCCCAGACATCCTCTGTGGCACTTCTGTTGGCTCAATTATCGCCGCCTGCTACCTCACCGGAAAACTCGATCATTTTGAACACTGGATCCAATCCTTAAGTACAACCCAAGTACTCCACTATATGAGTGTTAGTCTCGGCGCCACCGGAGGCGTAGCCCATGCAACCCGGCTGATCGACTTTTTTGCCCGCGAGTACGGCAACCCGAATATCGAAGATTTAGACCAACCCTTTGCCGCCGTCGCCACCGACCTAGTGCGCGGCCGCGAGGTTTGGCTACAACGCGGCCCGCTGTGGGACGCGGTACGCGCCTCTATGGCGATTCCCGGCATACTAACCCCGGTACCCTTCCGCAATTCTTGGCTCGTTGACGGCGGCCTTGTAAACCCTGTGCCGGTATCCGTGTGTCGCGCCTTAGGCGCCGACATCATTATCGGCGTCGACCTCAATAGCGACCTCGTTGGCCGTCAGAAGGTCATCAGCAATGCGAAAGCGGCCAGCGCGGAAGAAATCGCTGAAGAGGAGGAGTCGGAGGAGGAGCTGCCCGTTTTCGAGGACAGCGAAGGTGACGAGGTAGATGGTCAAGACCCCTTTCTTGGGGCCGCATTTAGCCGCTTTGCCGCCTCGGTGAAAGAAGCGGCCAGTAATTTCCGCGGCAGTGAGGAAGACAAAAAGCCAGAACCGCCCGGCACCATTGCGGTAATGATGAGCGCCATCAATATTATGCAAGATCGCATCACTCGTAGCCGACTCGCTGGCGAACCTGCCGATATCATGCTGTGGCCGCGCCTTGGGCATATCGGTTTAATGGAATTCAGCAGCGCCGCCGAAGCCATTCAGGAGGGCCGCGATGCCGTCGACCGCATGCTACCGGCCATTCGCCACGCCTTTAAAAGCGAAGGCGACGACCGCCTGATTGAGCCCAAGCTCTAAATTCCCGGCCCTACGCCTCCACCAGCTAAGGTCGCTAGCGTATTACAGCGCTCGCGACCAAAAACGAAACAAGCCACTTTATGCGCGTACTTTGCCACCTCAACGACATCCCCGACCCCGGCTCCAAGGGCTTTAAATCCGCAGAGCAAAGCCTATTTGCGGTTCGCCTGCACGGACAGGTTTACGTCTACCGGAACAGCTGCCCGCACCTTGGCATTGAATTAAATTGGCAGGAGGATCAATTTTTAGATTACGACGACTCACTAATCCAATGCGCGACCCACGGCGCTTTATTCATTATTGAAAATGGCGAGTGCGTCGCTGGGCCGTGTATAGGCAAAAGCCTAGAAGCCGTCGACTTTCGCATTGACCAGGGCATGATAAGCATCTGCGAACCCGATTAAAGACACACCGGTAGCGATGCCCCTAATACCATCTGTTCAAGACTGATGTTTGCCTTATACGCCAAAACCTCCAAACCGGCGTCAACGGCCTCGCCTAAGGTACTCGCGTAGACAGGGTCAATATGACTTGCCGCCGTCACCCGCTGAATTCCCTCATGCAATACAGCAAACAGCAGCACCACCCGCGCTCCTTGTTGCCGCAGCTCCGCTAATTCCTCGATATGCTTACTCGCCCGTTTGCTCACTGCATCGGGAAAGGCGCCAAGGCCCTCGCCACAGTCCAAGGTCACCGACTTCACCTCAACATAACATTCAGGCAAGCCTTGGATAGGCGGCGCATAGAAGTCAATGCGGCTGCCCGAAGCCAACTTCCTCTCCCGCTGCCACCGGGCGTATCCAGCCAAGTCAGCGACGCGCCTAGCTAGCAGCCCCTCATGAACCAGACCATTAGCAAGCGCAGAATGAATACATACCGTCGCCCCAGCTTCGGTTTCAAGCAACTCCCAAGTCATACTGTATTTGCGTTTTAGATTGGCACTCCGCGACAGCCACACTCGGCTGCCCGGCTCGGCGCAGCCAGTCATGGCCCCGGTATTTGGGCAGTGCACCGTGATTTCTTCGCCGCTGTCTAAGACCACGTCAGCTAAAAAGCGCTTATAGCGCCGCAGTAAATAGCCGCCCTGTAACTCCCCATGCCATTGCACACCTACCCTCCTAGCAATCTGTAAATAGTGTAAATCTGCTTGTTTAGCGCCCCGCGCAAGTCCCAGCAAGCCAGTTAAACATGGTATCGTAGATTTTCAGACATTTGCGTATGAGCTTTTAACCAACACCATGATGAAAAAAACGCTAATCGCCTTCGGCCTCCTGACTCTCATTACCCTCATCACCGTTGCCACCGTCTTAATTCAACCCCAACTACTGCGCGGCATCATCAGCAGTGGCGCGCAGCGTTTTGCCGGTTTAGAGGTTGAGATCAGCGATATACGTTCGCAGCTAAACCCTCTGCGCCTCGAAGTAGACGGTTTGGCGATTCGCAACCCCCACTGGCCACGGCCCGCGCTATTAAGTTTGGCGAACATCAGTATTAGCCTCAACGAAAACCCCTTTGGCAAGGAGCCATTTTGGACTCTTAACGCTGATTCACTGAATATTCGGCTAGAGCAAAATGAGGCGGGAGAATTCAATTGGATCAGCCCTGAACTACTCGCCAATAGCAACACCACCAGCCCAGAACCCGACGTCAGTACTGGGATGCCGACGCTACCCGGCGACTTCAACTTTAATCACATCAGCCTAAAGGACATCAACTTAGTATGGCGGGATAAAGCCGGTGTCGAGCGCAGCGTCCATCTTCCCAAGGTCAGCGGCGAACGCGTAGAAGCGGGCAACGGCGATTTTTATATTGGCCTGGATTACCAAAAACAGCACTTTGAACTTAAGACCGACATCACTTTATTCGACCCCAAGAGCGGTGTACTCGTTTACGCATTAGCACTCAAACACCAAGACCTCGATTTCAGCAGCGAAGGGAAATTGGTGCTCACACCCAATTTGGCTGGCAGCGCGATCAAGCTCAAACTCAATTTACGCAGTGTCGAAAATTTAGCCGCGCTCGCCAACACCGACGCGCCAGTGATACCTAAAATACGTCTCGCGAGTACGCTCACCATAAACCCAAACTACGAGTTCACCGACATTGTATTAAAACTCAATGACGACGAAATTCGCGGCGCGCTTACTGTTGATGCAGGCAGTTCGGCAGTGCGCGGCAAATTAAGCGCCAAATCCATTAATGTCGACAAGCTACTGCCAGCGCCCGAAGTAAGTTCAGTACCTGCCACAAACGCCGCCGAGCCAAGCGAAGAAGCAGCCATCGACTGGGCATGGCTAGACACCACCCAACTTGCCCTCAAACTCAATATTGGCAAGCTCACCGCGTCGGGCTGGCAACTGCAAGACATCAGCAGCGATATCACCATAAAAGAGAACATCAAGGTCATACTCGCCGCTGCAAGTATCACCGAGTTAATCAATGGTCGTGAAATTGCCCAATTTAAGGCCGATGTCGATTTAAAGCCGCTCGCTAAAATCACCGACGCCGCAGACCTCGCCATGAGTTTAAAGCTGAGCATGGCCGGACTTGAGACCAGCGCTGATGGCAAGATCAACGTCAACGGCATAGCGGGCACCGAACTGCAACTGCAGGCCGACGCCCCGCAGAGCGCAACGCTCTGGAAACTCGCCCAACTGCCCTACCAAGAAGCGGGTGCGATAAGCGTAAATGCCAATATTCAAACCCAAGCAGATCGCTACTCCGCCAAAGGCAGCGCCAGCATGGGCGAGCAAAACACCGAACTCGATTTGCAGTTTACCCCCGCCGCCAAAGAACAGCTCGCTGAGCTCAGTGGCAGTATAAATTTGAAACGCATTGATCTCGCCTTTCTCAGTGCGCCAAGCACAACGACCAGCCCGGCTGCTGCCCCGCCCCCAAAAAAGGGCAGCAAGCTCATTAGCAAAGACCCCTTCGACTTGAGCGCACTGCAAGCAATGAATGCCAATGTAAGTATTGCGCTGGAAGACATCGACACTGGCTACGCGCTTATTCGCAAGGCCAATCTCAAACCCAGTCTGCAAGCTGGCGTTCTGCATTTAAAAAACACCACCATTAATTTCGCCGGTGGCGACGCCAAATTGCGGCTAAAACTCGACAGCTCCGAAAACCAAGCTCGTATGGACTTAAAACTCAGTATTGACGCTGACGACTACGGTAAACTCGGGCTGACCAAAGCCGCAGGCATCAATGGCGGTAACGGCGGCATTCGTTTAAACATTAATAGCCAGGGCGCCAGTCCCCATCTGTTAGCCGCCAATATGAACGGTAAATTAGACGTAAAAATCACCGATCTAGTCGCCGAAGGTAATGCCCTGAATTTGATCGGCTCCGACGTACTCAGCGAAACCATTGATAAGCTCAATCCGTTTTCGGAGAAAAAAACCAGTACCGAAATTGAGTGCATCGCCATTCACTTTGACGGCAAACGCGGTAAATTTATTAGTGACGACGGCATTGCCCTAGAGACCGCTCAAACCAAAATTATTGGCACCGGTAATGTCGACCTCGGCAAGGAACAGCTGCTCTTTGGGGTATCGCCCATCGCGCGCACCGGGGTCGGCATTAATGTCGGCGCCGCCGCGGGTTTGGTGCGGCTTGGCGGCACCTTTAGCAAGCCCAAAATAGTCGCCGACCCATCCGGGATGTTTACTTCTGGGCTGTCGACCGGCGCGGCAATCTACACCGGTGGCCTGTCTTTATTGGCGCAAGGTTTACTCAAACGCGCAATTTACGCCGGTAGCGCCTGTGACGGCGCCATTGATGAAATTCCGACGGTAGAAGAATTGCCAGAAGAGCTGTTAAAACCGCGCTTACCGGAGGCGATGCCGGACCCTGGCAGCACCGCCGTCGCCCCCACCACATCAGCAGCCCCGCAAAACTAAGGGCTGCCAGATAGTCACCGCTACTTGCTCAGGCAAACGACTTTAAAACCGTCCTGCTCAACAAGCACCTGGGCACTGGCAAACAGTGCAGAGGCTTTGCGCTCCAGCGGTATGAATTGATTCACCACGAACAAAGCCCGACCTTTACGGCCCAACAGTCGGTGGGCTGCGCCAATAAATTGGTCGGTTAGCGACCCGGCAACGGCAAAGCCCTTATGAAACGGCGGGTTACACAACACCGCATCGTAGGGGCCGTTTAACCCTGAGGCACAGTCGGCCAACTCAATTTGCGCGTTAATCCCACTCACCTCACAATTTTTGCGCGCAGCCAATAACGCGGTGGCGTTATTATCTGTGAGCAGCCAATTACTTGCAGGGAGCTGCGCCGCCGCCATCACCGTGATAAATCCATAGCCACAACCAAGATCCACCAAGCTCGCCGGGCGCTGCGCAAAGCCAGCCCAAAATGCTGGCAATTGCTCAACCAACAAGGCGCTGCCACGATCAATTTTCTGCCAGCCAAACACTCCCGGCTTGCTATACAAGCTTGGCGACTGCGCTATTTCCTGTATTTGGGTATAGTCGCTGTCTGGCAGCAGGCCACTAGGCTCGGCGTATTTGCTAATGGTGGCGATATACGCGGCGCCACCGTATTTTTTAATATCGGCCGCGCCACCCACCAGCGCAGCTGCTTTTTTTGCATAGTTGTGTAAGCCATCATTTTTATGACCGGCCAAATACAGGCTACCACCAACAGGCAAGGCAGCCAGTGCCTGATTAATTAAATAATTCACTAAGGCTTTTTCTTTAGACACCCGATAACACACTGTTTGCGGCCTAGGGATGTCGACCGGCACCACAAAATCAGCCAAGGTCACGGGGTAGCCCGCGCGCCGCAAGAGCCCAGCGATATCACAGCGATTACTAAAACTATGCCAATCAGTCCGCGCAGCAGGCAAGGGCATCGCTGCAACGTGCTCGTCGGCAAACCACCAAGCCGGTGTAGGCATAGCTGAAAACTGCTGATACAGCGCCATTAAAGCGGTATCTGATGCGATGGAGTTTGACTGTTCACTGCTCATTGCTATAGAAGTCTCTAGATAATTTACACCGACCAAAATACATCAATACTATTTTTGAACACTCGCAACCTCGGCCGCCGTTAAATAGCGATATTCACCTTCCGCTAGGTCGGCGTCCAAAACAATATCGCCTATTGCCTCGCGGTGCAGGCGGGTCACAAAATTACCCTCGGCACCAAACATTCGCTTAACCTGATGGTAGCGCCCTTCACAGATTTTTAAGCGCGCCACCCGCTCCCCTAAAATTTCCAATTCGGCCGGCAGTGTGCGGGCCTTATCATCCTTTAGAAAAACGCCGCGACTAAAATGCAGCTGGGCTTGCTCGTTTATCACTTCAGCGGTTTCAACGTAATAGCGCTTCCAGCATTTCCGTTGGGGTGAGGTCACTGCGTGGGACCAGTTACCATCATCGGTAAGTAAGACCAGGCCGGTTGTATCAATATCGAGACGACCAGCCACATGCAAACGCTCGGGGTTATCTTCATCCATCAGGTCCAACACAGTTTGATGGCGACGATCTCGCGCCGCGCAGATATAACCCTGCGGCTTGTTCAACATGATATAGCGGGAACTGGCGGCCCGCAGCGAATGACCGTTTAAGGTAAGTTCGGCATTGGCCGCAACCCCCTGGGCAGGATCACGGACAACAAGGCCATCCACGGTAATTTCACCGGCTTTAATCAGTTTTTTGGCATCACTACGGGAATAATCGGTCACGCTGGCCAAATAACGGTCCAGGCGCAGAAGTTTATTGCTGACGTTACTCACAAATCTGGCCGCTCTTATATTAAGCGGCTATTGTCGGCCATGGCAGCACTGGCAGCAAGCGGCCGATGACCACCGCGCTCAATGTTCGTCCTTTAGGTATAGCGCTTTTCAAGCAACTGCACGCGAACGTCTTTGACAACGGGGCTTACCGGCGGGCCAAACTGATTATAAATAGCAACATCAGCCGCGTCTCGGCCATAACCAATAACCACATAGCCGCTGCGAAGCTCTGTCTGCGTCGCATCAAAGGTATACCAGCGGCCACCGACATAGGCTTCAAACCAGGCATGTAAATCCATGGGTTCAAGGCCATACATATAGCCCACCACCAAGCGCGCGGGAATACTAAGGCTGCGGCACAGCGCAATCCCCAAGTGTGATAAGTCGCGGCAAACCCCCGACTGCCTGGCATGTACCTCTACCGCAGAAATAGGCACTTCACTATTACCGGGTTCAAAACGTATCGAGTTGCGCAGCCAATCCTCAATCGCTTTAACTTGGTCGTAGCCTAGGGTTTTCCCCGCCACAATGGCAGTAGCCATCTGCCCAAAGCGGTCGGATTCACAAAAGCGGCTGGGCAAAAGAAAACTGAGGACTTCATCTGGTAAATGCTCAATATCGACAAACGGCGCCCCTGGCGACTGATCCATGTAATCGGCCGTCATCACCTCGGCAGAGGTATAGATAGTTAAAGGCCCAGGCTGAGCAACTAAGCGCTGGCAGAGGTTGCCATAGCCATCGGTAAACTCCATCACCGGAATCATTGGCGTGAGCATATATTCGTCACTGGCTACCCATTGCTGACGCCCACTGCGTAGGCGCAGCATTAAAATGAACGGGGTCGGCACTGAGATTTCAAAACTCATTTCACAACTGGTGCGTAACCACATTCGAGGTATCCTCTCTCTGAGAAGTAGGTTGAGCAATATTGGCGACGCGGTATCAATAATCCGCCATACCAAGGAACCATTACTTGCCGTTAGCAAAGTACTCTTTAGTTCCTTTCATCTTAAACACTTCTTGGAGATGCACTAGCGCCTTTGCGTAAGCGGCCTGTCGAAAACTAAGGCCTTCTCTTTGTTGCCGAAACGGCCACATTTTTTCAAACGCCACAGCCAGCTTTCCTTTCAAAGGACTTTGGACATCTAATAATGACTAGGGGTAAGCCCCGCAGTTGCGTCCCATTCAAAGTAGCTAACTATACTTCCGTCGGCATTCGCTAAAACCTGAGAAGAACTTCCTATTGAACATAACCCTCACGAGTTCTGATGTCCAACGCTGAAGATTGGAGTGAGCTTAAATCGCGACGGAGCAGTTTGGCTAATCCACAAAAAAGGGGCCTTGAAGGCCCCTTTTTTTACACGCTGATGTAACGCAGATTTATTCTGCTGCTGCACCGGCATTTACGCTAGCATCAACCTTGATATTCGTCAGGCTGCGCAGGGCGCTTTTCTTCTCTTCTACGGCCGCTTTTGCGTTCGCTTTAGTTTCGGCACGAGCTTCAGCACGGGCTTGTGCATCGGCCTCAGCTTGAGCTTCGCGCTCAGCTTTACGTGCTTTGGCAGCAGCTTTCGCTTCTTCACGCTGGGCGTCAGCAGCTGCTTTCTTCTCGGCGGCGGCCGCTTTCATAGCCTCGCCCTTCGCTTCGCCGTCAGCCTTCATTTTGGCCGCTTTTTCATCAATATTGGTATCGACATTCACATTGGCTTCAACTTTTGCATCCGCTTTTGCGTCTGCTTTTTCTTCCGCTTTAGCGCTGCCACCAAAACCAAGTTTGCTGAAGAAACCGCCGTCAGCCAATACGCTGCCGCTCAATCCGATTAAGCTTACAGCCAGAACTAATTCTTTCATTTTCATTGTGATAATCCTTTGTTTTATCAAAAGTCATTATTGAACTCGTTTGGTGAGATCTATTGTAGGGCAGCACAGCGCTCAAACAAGACCTACATAGCGTAAATTTCACCGCAATTTCCAGCACCAATCCTAGTCGTCGTTCAGCTTATAGCAAGCTTGTGACATTAATGCTCGCGCGTTGATCTAAAGCGTACCTCGGGATGGCGCTCTTCGGTCAACGCCAAATTTACCCGCGTTGGCGCCAGATAGGTCAAGTGACCACCACCGTCAATAGCGAGATTTTCTGCACACTTGCGCTTAAATTCTTCAAACTTTTTAGGATCGTCACAATCTACCCAGCGCGCGGTAAAAACGTTAATCGGCTCGTATATCGCCTCGACCTTATACTCGTCTTTAAGACGATAGCTCACCACTTCAAACTGCAGATTACCCACGGCACCAACAATTAGGTCGCTATTGCGCTGGGGCATAAATACCTGAGTCGATCCCTCTTCAGACAACTGCTGCAAGCCTTTTTGTAATTGCTTTGCCTTCATCGGGTCTTTCAGGCGAATGCGGCGAAACAGCTCCGGCGCAAAATGAGGAATACCGGTAAATTTAAAATTTTCGCCCGAAGAAAAGGTATCGCCTATCTGAATGGTGCCGTGGTTGTGCAGGCCAATTATGTCACCCGACACCGCTTCTTCCACAAGCTCTCGGTCACCCGCCAAGAAGCTCACTGCATCGACAATCTTAACGTCCTTACCAAGACGCACATGACGCATTTTCATGCCCTTGGTATAGGTGCCCGAACAAATCCGCATAAAGGCAATGCGATCGCGGTGTTTAGGGTCCATATTGGCTTGAATTTTAAACACAAAGCCGGAGAACGTATCTTCTTTGGCGCTAACCTCACGGCTATCGGTAGGTCGATCCAGCGGCTCCGGCGACCATTCCACGAATCCGTCGAGCATCTCGCGCACGCCGAAATTAGACAGCGCCGTTCCAAAAAATACCGGGGTCTGCTTGCCCGCCAAATAGGCCTCGCGGTCAAAGAAGTGGCTGGCGCCACGCACCAGCTCAATTTCCTCGAGGAAATTCTCATACTCATCGTCGAGCAAAGTTCGCGCAGCGTCGCTCTCTAAGCCGTCTATGCGAATATCTTCAGCCACCACCGAGCCTTTACCGGGCTGAAACACGTGAATGGTGTCGGTGTACATATTGTAGACGCCCTTAAAATCGCGCCCCATACCAATCGGCCAGTTGATCGGCGCCGCAGCAATACCCAGTACGCCCTCGACTTCGTCTAACAGCTCAATGGGATCGCGAATATCGCGGTCCATTTTATTAACAAAGCCCAAAATGGGCGTGTCGCGCAAACGGCAGACGTTCATCAGTTTAATGGTGCGGTCTTCGACACCCTTGGCGCCATCAATAATCATCAGCGCCGAGTCCACGGCCGTCAGGGTGCGGTAGGTGTCTTCCGAGAAGTCCTCGTGCCCCGGGGTATCCAGCAAGTTAACGATTCGGCCTTTATAGGGGAACTGCATGACCGAGGAGGTCACCGAAATACCCCGCTCTTTCTCCAAGCTCATCCAGTCAGACGTCGCCGCGCGGTCATTCTTTTTACCTTTCACCGTACCGGCCACCTGAATTAGCTGGCCCAGTAGGATCAGTTTCTCGGTAATAGTGGTTTTACCGGCATCTGGGTGAGAGATGATGGCAAAGGTGCGGCGTTTGGCTACTTCCTGCTGAAAGCTAATATCTGACATTAAATTGGGTCTTCTGACTAAACAGGTTTGGGACGATACGCAGAATAAAATCTAGCTGCGTATATAAGAGGCGTGAGTTTAAAGGACTTGAGCAGGGCTTGCACTATTCGCCGCATCAATCACCGGCGAAATGCCCTGCCAATATATACCGCACATCGCCACCAAAACCCCGCCAGCTCTGGTATTCCGTCGCACTGAGGGTTTCTATCTATGGCGCAAATCTTGCTTTTCCCGTAAGCTGCACGCCCGCTGTCATCAGGACACCGGCCATCACGCCGCGACGCGCGACATTATGAGACGATAGATTTTATGAGCTTTACCTCCCTGGGCTTATCCGCCCCGATACTTTCTGCGGTAACCGACAAAGGTTACGACACACCCTCAGCAATCCAAGCCCAAGCCATTCCCGCCGTACTGGAAGGCAGAGATGTTATGGCCGCTGCACAAACCGGCACCGGCAAAACCGCAGGTTTCACCCTGCCAATACTGGAATTACTGTCTCGTGGCGAGCGCGCCAATGCCAACCAAGCCCGCGCCCTAATACTGACACCAACCCGCGAACTTGCCGCCCAAATTGGCGAAAACGTCGCCATGTATGGCAAAAACCTGCCACTGCGCTCCACCGTGGTATTTGGCGGCGTAAAAATTAACCCGCAAATGATCAAGCTGCGCCGTGGCGTCGACATTCTGGTTGCCACCCCAGGCCGCTTATTAGATTTATACAATCAGAATGCTGTGAAATTTAACCAGCTAGAAATTCTGGTACTCGACGAAGCCGACCGCATGCTCGACATGGGCTTTATTCACGATATTCGCAAAATACTCGCGGTATTGCCAAAGCGCCGCCAGAACCTGATGTTTTCTGCGACCTTCTCCGGCGACATTCGCCAGCTCGCCAAGGGCTTGGTCAATAATCCAGTAGAAATATCCGTTAGCCCCGAAGTCACTACGGCAAAATCCGTCACCCAGTGCATATACCCCGTTGATAAGAACCAGAAGCCCGCGCTCTTAACACACCTCATCAACAGTAATAACTGGCAGCAAGTGCTGATTTTCTCCAAGACCAAGCACGGCGCCAACCGTCTAGCGACCCAGCTAGAGAACGCGGGCATTAAAGCCGCCGCCATCCACGGCAATAAAAGCCAAGGGGCGCGTACCCGCGCACTCGCCGAATTTAAAAATGGCGACGTAAGAGCGCTAGTGGCAACCGATATCGCCGCGCGGGGCTTAGACATCGATCAACTACCTCAAGTTGTTAACTTCGACCTGCCCAATGTGCCCGAAGACTATGTTCACCGCATTGGCCGTACCGGCCGTGCCGGTGCGACGGGCCACGCGGTATCCTTGGTTTGTGCAGACGAGTTTAAGCTGCTAGCTGACATCGAGCGGCTGATAAAGGAAATTCTGCCCCGCGAGATTCCCGAAGGCTTTACCCCAGTCAATCCATTGCCAGAATCTCGCCTGGGAGCGCCCAGCAATAGTCGCCCCCATCGCCCTCGAGTTGAACACCGCGACGGGCAGCGCCCAGCGGCAAACCCAGGTGCCCGCCGTGGTCGCCCAGGTGGCGGCAACCGTGGCCGCAGCTCAGCGCCAAAAGCCTCGTAAAACGACCAAAAGCCCGCTGCACGCAGCGGGCTTTATCAAGAAAACTCAGAGTTAAACACCACGATCTCGCAATATGAACCGCCCGCGCTCAATAACACCGCTGCGGGTGCTATAAAACCTCTAAAGCGTTACCGTTTCAGCAATGTCATATTTGCGCCGCGAAGCTTCACCATCAGCAACAAAACTCCCCTATAATAGCGCGCTAAATTGTCCACTCGCCAACAAGGTTTTAGCCCGATGTTAGAAAAGGTTTTTGAACGCATACTCTACTCTGCCCGCTGGTTATTGGCCCCAATTTACCTCGGTCTGAGCTTTGCGCTGCTGGCGCTAGCCATCAAATTCTTTCAAGAAATCGTTCACGTCTTACCCCATATTTTTGAAACCTCAGAAATGGATTTGGTACTACTAGTCCTCTCGCTAATCGACATCTCCCTTGTCGGCGGACTACTGGTCATGGTGATGTTCTCTGGCTACGAGAATTTCGTCTCGCAAATCGACCTCGACGACAACGACGACAAACTAAGCTGGCTAGGTAAACTCGACACCGGCAGCCTAAAGAATAAAGTTGCCGCCTCCATCGTCGCGATTTCGTCTATTCACTTACTTAAAATTTTTATGAATGCCGACAAAATCGACAACGACAAACTGCTTTGGTACGTGGCCATTCACCTGACGTTTGTGCTCTCGGCTTTTGCGATGGGAATGCTGGATAAATTAACGCGGCATGACAAATAATTATTGACCGCAACACGAGCTGCCCGCCTGAATCGGTGGGCATTTCACTGTGCCGTAGGAGCAATAGACACAGCAGTCGCCCGCTTTAGGTTTAATTAACGTACCGCAGGAGTGGCACTCGTAAAACCACTGACAAAAATCTGCGGGCATTACCTCACAATTTTCATGCCCACAAGATGGGCAACGTATTGTCGATTCCTGAACAATCTTATTCATTAATCCCCCTCGGCAGCACGCAACGAGCCTGTACTGGTTTAACAAATTCCATCACCGACACCACCAACATTAAAGTGAGTGCACCATAAAACAATCCCCCGCTCCACGAGTATTGCCACAATGGGTACAAGCTCGCCAGTATGGCAACCGGCCCAAGGACAGATAAAACCCCACGCCAGTGGCTCCGGTGTTGCCACCAAGCGTAGCCGTTGATAAACAACACCAATACGGCGAGCAGTGGCAAAACGGTGTTTACCATCACACCCTCGAATTGGCCAAGAAAGCCCAACCCAAATGTCGCCGCAAGCGCACCCAGTGCAGGGAAACAGCCAGCACAACTCAATGCGGCGATCAAAATACCGCCACAGCCGACGTGATCTAATGCGCTTAATTTACGGCTCATACTAAACTCCAAAGATTGACATTTTTTGTACAAAAGGACTATAAACCCTGTAGCAACTACAGGGTCAAGTATTGTATGAACAGTAAAATCTGCAGCTATTCCCGCGCACAGGCCGCCAAAGTTACCAACGTAAACGCCGAGACCATTCGCTATTACGAAACTTGCGGATTACTTCAGCCTCCGGCCAGGAGTGCTGGCGGGCAACGTATATACATTGAGGAACACCTGCAGCGTTTGATCTTTATCCGCCGCAGCCGCGAGCTCGGCTTTACACTCAAAGAAATAAAAGACCTAATTTCACTCAGTGACAGCAGCGACAGAAGCTGCAGCCAAGTACGGGGCTTATCAGCCGTTCACTTGCGGAGCATTAAAGCAAAGATTAGAGATTTGAAAAAAATGGAAAAGACCTTAGCTGATATGATTAAACAGTGTGACGCCAATACAACACCTACTTGTCCAATAATTGGGGCGCTTACTTCTTAATGCCCCAGCCCCGTAAAAAAATTATCATGACTATTCCCTTACTTATTACACCGGCGTTTTGTACTTTTTCCTGCCTGCCGCAGCCGCTGCGGGCGACGTAGACGCCACATCGCCACGCCCATAGCGATTAACAATATTGGACTAAAGCCTAGCACCACCCAAATCACGCGACTCCAATTACCGGCAAAATCACCAAAGTGCAGGCGGCGAAAGCTATTTTTTATTTGCTCAGCAGTCGCGGCCTCCGCCATATCGCGCATACCTACGAATACACCGTTTTGGGCGTCGTAACGAAGGGAATTTGCAAACTCGCTGAACAAGGGATTTTGCCCAGCAACCTCACCGAAGATACTAATGCCGTAGCCGGGCTTGCTAGGCAACGAGATAAAACTAGGCGTAAAACCCGGCAGGCGCTGGCGGCTCTCGCCTAGCAGTGCATCGATAGAAATTGCCGAATGATACAGACGCTCACCAACAATATACGGGGTGACAACAGGCTTAACGAGACTATAACTTAGCTGACTGATATTCCAATATGCCCCGGTAACCCCCAGCACCAGCAATACCGGCGCAGCAATTGCGCCGAGCAATTTGTGGCCGTCACCAAGGTAAATTATTGGCCGGGCGCGATAACGAAAGGTAAACAAAACTTTCCAGAATTTGCGGTGTAAAATCAAACCCACTATGGCTTGCAAGCAAAGTAACACAGCGACGATTGCGCAGAGCAGCAAGCCCGTATCCCCCACCAAAAAGGTGTAGTGAAACTCACGTACAAGGTCGCTAAAGTAGTATTTTGGCGGCGTAGGCGCCGACAACATGCTCGCGCTGTATTGATCGACAAATAAAGACGACCAGTCGCTGCCGCCATGGGCCATTACATAGACTAAATCGGCTCGGCCAGGATCGGCAAATAACTGCCAGCCAGTGACTTCATACTCAGGATAGCGCTGATTAAACGCAGCCAACAACACATCAAAGGGCAGCCGTTGTTGGCCGTGAAAATCTACGCGAACGCGCTCGGGCATGAGCAGCGCATCTATTTCATGCTTAAACACCAGCACACTGCCGCTTAAACTAATCAGCAATAGCGGCACACACACCAAGAAGGCGAGTAGCCGGTGAATTTTAAAGAGGGTTTTATTCATTAAGAGGGGTTTGTATCGTCGGTTTACTTCGGGCGGCAAATATTCTGCTCCGCCGCCCGATGTCCGCCAAGCAACTAGCCGCGAATACGACGCACTCTAAAGTTACGCCCCTTGAGCTGACCTTCGCTTAGTTTACGCAGGGCGTCAGCCGCCACGTCGTTACGCACAGCAACATAGGCAGTATTGTCAAAAACGTGGATTTTGCCGACATCGGTGCCGGCAATGCCGTCGGCACCGGTTAGTGCACCAACAATATCACCGGGACGAATTTTCTGCTTCTTGCCGCCGTCAATCTGCAGGCAAGCCATGGGCGGCTTAAAGGTAGGCTTATCTAAATAGTTAACCTCAGGCAGCGCCTCGGGCACCACTTTATTGCCACGCATTTCTTCAATACGGGCAATCTTGGCGCTTTCACGCTCAGTGTACAGACTGCAGGCAATACCTTTGCCGCCAGCACGGCCAGTACGACCAATGCGATGAATATGCACTTCGGCGTCGCGGGCAATGTGGTAGTTAATCACCGCATCGAGGGCGTCGATATCTAAGCCTCGCGCCGCAACATCAGTGGCAACCAACACCGACACGCTTTTATTCGCAAAGCGCACCAAGGTCTGATCTCGCATTTTTTGATCTAGCTCGCCGTGCAGTGCCTGCACGCTAAAACCGGCTTCGCGAAGATCGTCACACACCTGCTGGGTTTCGTGGCGGGTATTACAAAATATAACGGTGGAATCTGGGCGGTAGCGCAGCAGCAATAATTTTACCGCAACAATACGCTGGGTGTTGTCGGCCACTTTATAGAAATGCTGGGCAATACTTTCGTTGTCGTGGGTAGATTCCACTTTAACCAGTAGCGGCCGCTGCATAATGCGGGTGGCAACATCCTGAATTTCGTCGGGGTATGTCGCGCTAAACAGCAGCGTCTGCCGCTCTTTGGGGATATAGCCAATGATGGTGTCGAGGGCGTCTTGAAAACCCATCTCCAACATACGGTCGGCTTCGTCCAACACCAAGGTATTTACATTATCTAATTTGAGCGTGCCTTTGCGCACATGCTCTTCTATACGACCGGGGGTCCCAACCACAATATGAGCGCCATGCTCTAGGGAGCCAACCTGCGGACCAAAAGGCATGCCGCCACACAGCGTTAGAACCTTAATATTATGGATAGTACGCGCTAACTTACGCAGTTCTTTAGCGACCTGATCGGCTAATTCACGAGTCGGGCACAGAACCAAAGACTGCACATAAAACTTTTTTACATCTAATTTTTGTAACTGAGTAAGACCGAAAACAGCGGTTTTTCCCGAACCGGTTTTGCCCTGCGCAATAACATCTTTGCCGTGTAGTGTATGCGGCAACGCCTTGGCCTGAATGGGGGTCATCTCGGTATAACCGAGCGAGCTCAGGTTTTGCAATAACGAGGGGTTGAGCGGAAGGGTAGAAAAATCTAGCTGACTCACGATGTGTATCCTGTAATACCGCCAGAAAAATGCGCGGCGGTGGCGCGATGGAACCGGATGTTAAATAGTGTTGCTGAAATGAAAAAAGGGCAAGACCCGTAGGTCCTGCCCCTTTAGCATTCAATCCACAAGGGTTTGAAGCTGGCCGCTGCCCTAAGGCGCGGCCACATAGCAAATTACAGTGCTACGATGTTCTCTGCCTGAGGACCTTTCTGGCCCTGAGTAACAGTGAACTGAACGCGCTGGCCTTCAACCAAAGTTTTGAAGCCTGAACCAGAGATAGCGCTGAAGTGAGCGAAAACGTCTGGGCCAGATTCTTGCTCGATGAAGCCAAAGCCTTTAGATTCGTTGAACCATTTTACTGTGCCAGTAGTAGTAGACATAATTTTTTCCTGAAATATTCAAAGGTAATTTTTGATCTGAAATCAGATCGATTAGGCTGGAAGTGATTCTATTACTTATGAAGTACAGGACGAAAACTACAGACAGGACTTCGAAATGGTGTACATAAATATAGGTCGAACTTTCTAGCTGCGATTGAGTATATAGAGATTTCAGGCCGTGTCTACCCCCTATTACCAGTTATTCACTAGGGAATAAACCTATAAGCTGCGGATATTCATCATTTTATCTATATCTCCAGCGCCTTAAACCCAGGCAAAGCATCACTCGCGGCCTCTCGCACCGTAAGATGCGAGAGGCAGCCCATAAAGCGCGCGGCCCCGGCGGCCAAGGGTCGCTCACAGCCGCCTCCTCAACACCTTATTCGCTTTCACGCTCAGCGGCGGCGGCCCGCTCGGCTTTTGAAATATATCGTGGCTTATTATTAGGCTGGTTCTTAGCATTCGCCTTCTTAATTTTTTGATTTAACACTTTATTCATTTTCTTTTTGCGGTTCATTACAGCACCTAGGCCTATGCAACAGAGATAAAAACTCAAATTCATGACATCAGCTTAAAATGCTGACCCCCAGCCATTGAATCATCGCGGTGATAGCGTGGGCGCCGCCATCATACGTTGAATTCAAGCCCGCCAAAAGCGGTTAAACCACCGTATTTTGGCACTTTCAGCCGCCCTACCACCCCAGCCCGGCGTTATCCCCCTCGTCTTTCTACCCGCCTAGCGAATTGTAGTAAACTCAGCCAACGCACTACCGCTCTCAGCGTCAAGGACTCCAAATTGAACAGTAAACTTCCCGATGTTGGCACCACCATATTTTCAGTAATGTCGGCCATGGCCAGCGAATGTGGCGCCATCAACTTGTCCCAAGGCTTTCCCGATTTCACGCCCAATGAGTACCTGCTAGACCGGCTTAGCTACCATGCCCACAACGGTAAAAACCAGTACGCGCCCATGAATGGCATTCCCGAGTTGCGCCAAGCCATCGCCACACTCACAAAGAAATGCTACGGCCGCGCCATAAACCCAGACACCGAAATAACCCTCGCCTCAGGCGCCACCGAAGCGCTGTTTGTTGCCATTCAAGCCGTGGTTAATCCCGGCGATGAAGTAATTCTCCTCGACCCCGCCTACGACAGCTACGCGCCGGCGGTGACCTTGGCGGGGGGCAGCTGCAAGCACATCAGCCTAATGCCGCCGCACTACCAGCCAGATTGGCAGCAAATTGAGGCGGCAGTGTCAGCCAAAACGCGGCTGATTATCGTTAATAGCCCTCACAACCCCACCGCCACCGTATTTAGTGACGATGACTGGCTGGCCCTCGCCAACTTAGCCGAAAAGCACAACCTTTTCGTGATTAGCGACGAAGTTTACGAGCACATTGTATTCAACCAAGCCCGCAATAGCGCCCACCGCTACCCAGCTCTTTTCGACCGCACCTTTGTAATCTCATCTTTTGGCAAAACCTTTCACGCCACCGGCTGGAAACTTGGTTACTGCATTGCCCCGCCAGCCTTGAGCGTGGAATTTCGAAAAATACACCAGTTCGTCACTTTCACCAGCTTTACACCGGCCCAGTACGCAGTGGCCGATATGCTCAATAAATACAGCGACGAGGTTCACGGCCTTGGAGATTTTTACCGCAGCAAACGCGACTGTTTCATTAACGCCATGCAGGCATCGCGCTTTACCATGCTGCCCAGCGCCGGCACCTATTTCGCCCTCGCCGACTACAGCGCCATTAGCGATAAAAACGACATGGCATTTTGCGAAGAACTCACCCGCGAGCACGGCGTTGCCGCCATTCCGCTGTCGGTATTTTATAAAGCCCCACCGAATAGCCGCATCATCCGTTTCTGTTTTGCCAAGCGCGAAGAAACGCTATTAGACGCCGCTAGCAAACTCTGCGCCCTGTAATTAAACGACTATAGAAAGAAGCACTAAGATGAAAATAGCAGCGCTACAATCGCCCCTGTACTGGCAAGACCGCGAAGCCAACCTCGCCTACTTCAGCGACCTTATTGACAGTCTTGGAGAAGTTGACCTACTGGTCTTACCTGAAATGTTCACCACCGGCTTCTCTATGGCGCCAGAGCAGATTGCCGAGCCAGCAGACGGCCCAAGCCTGCGATGGTTGCGGGATATGAGCCAGCAACACAATATCGCCATTACCGGCTCTGTTGCCGTTGAAGAAAATGGCAACTACTACAACCGCCTTTACTGGGTAAGCCCAGAGAGCGAAAACCACTACGACAAACACCACCTATTCCGCATGGCGGGCGAGCACAAACACTACGCCGCGGGGGACGAGCGCAAAATAGTTGAATACCAAGGCTTTAGACTGTGTCTGCAAGTCTGCTACGACCTGCGCTTTCCGGTGTTCTGCCGCAACCGCAACGACTACGACATATTAATCTTTGTTGCCAACTGGCCGGAAGCCCGACGCCACGCTTGGTCATCTCTGCTCACCGCAAGAGCCATCGAAAACCAAAGCTATGTCATTGGCGTGAACCGTGTCGGTGAAGACGGCAACGGGATCAGCTACAGCGGCGACAGCGTCATCCTCGACTACCTCGGCCAGCCGCTGGCACAAACTACTGCCCACACCCCAGCGATACTTACAGCTGAAATATCATTTGCAGATTTGCAGGGGTTTAGGGAAAAGTTTCCGGCGCATTTGGATGCGGATGAGTTTGAGTTGCGCTAGGGATTGTCGGACGACGGATGTCGGGTGTCTGACGTAAAAGCATTCACTACGTTCACATGGATGCCTGCCTGCGCAGGCATGACGTCGACTTAACTCAAAACTCCGAGCGACGCTTACAACTGCTCGTCACTCCTGCGACGGCCGATCACCGCCCCTGCGAAGGCAGGGGTCCATCCCAGCAACGAAGTGAAAATCAAACGTATTATCTGTAACGCAGAACTAATAAATTCAAGTAGCGATTAACCAAGACAGAAAACTCATTTAGACTTCCGCTTACGCAGCGGCTTTTTCTCCTCATAAGCACCGATAACCCCAGCGGCAGCTAAACCCAATAAACGGCGAAACTTGGGGCACTCCATATGACTTGGCGCCGAACACACCGCGGCATGGCGAAGACCATCCCGCATTGATTTTAATTGTCGAATTGAACTATCAAGTTCCGCCGCCTTATCAGTGAGCAACTGGCGATCTATCTGCGGCTCGCCATCAGGACCTAACATTTTCACGATCTCATCTAATGAGAATCCCGCAGAGCGGCCCAAAGCAATAAGAGCCAAACGCTCCAATACACTACTACGAAATTGGCGGCGTATTCCCCGTCGACCAACAGGCTTTATTAAGCCTTTTTCTTCATAAAACCGTAACGCCGAGGCAGAAATCCCAGAGCGCTTCACGACTTCAGAAATATCCATAAAAACCCATTGACCTCAAGTTAACTTTAACTTGTAAGCTAGCCCCGTATTCACATCAAAGCAAGTACGGAGTCTGTAATGAACTATCTATTATTCACCATTTTAACGGGTATCGGCGCAACAGCAATGATGGACATTTGGACCATTATTCGCAAAAAATGCTTCGGTATCGCCCTACCAGACTATGGGCTTGTCGGTCGCTGGATCGCCCATATGCGCCACGGTTGCTTTCGCCATAAATCAATCGCTTCAGCGCCCCCGGTTCATGGCGAACACTTACTCGGCTGGGTTAGCCACTACGTGATTGGCATTGCCTTTGCTGCATTACTAATATTAATTAACGGCGATTCTTGGATACACAATCCGAGCATTGGTCCGGCCATTGCTGTCGGCGTTTGCACCGTTGCGGCACCATTCTTCCTAATGCAACCGAGCATCGGCGCAGGCATAGCCGCCTCGCGCACACCACGACCAAACGCTGCCCGACTACAAAGCCTCATCACCCACGCCATTTTTGGCCTAGGACTATTTACCAGCGGCTGGGTCCTGCATCTTCAAGGCCTATAGAATCAGACCATAAGCTAAACTTCCGCGCTGCTACACCCCGGAAAAAAATGACTTTATTAAGTAAAACGGCAATTTAAGGAGAACAAAAATGCAAATTCCAGCCCGCTATTCACCACTTTTATTTAGCGCCCTACTCTCTGCGATTATGGTTTGTATTGTTTCTGCGTTTGTACTCACCATATCACAAGGGCTACACACCGGCTTTCTTGCGCAATGGCTAAAGAGCTGCATAACAACGTGGCCTGTCGCATTTCCTACCGTCGCAATAGTCGCCCCATGGGTAAGACAAATAGTGAACAATATAACAATATAATTCCGGCCAAAAACAAGGCCTCGGCAATGACCGAGGCCATTGAAAATCAGAGCTATGTCATTGGCGTGAACCGTGTAGGCGAAGACGGCAACGGCATAAACTACAGCGGCGACAGTGTCATCCTCGACTACCTCGGCCAGCCGCTGGCGCAAACCACCGCCAACACCCCCGCCATACTGACAGCGGAAATCTCCCTGACCGACTTGCAAGGATTTAGAGAAAAGTTTCCGGCGCATTTGGATGCGGATGAGTTTGAGTTGCGCTAGGGATTGTCGGACGACGGATGTCGGGTGTCTGACGAAAAAGCATTCACTACGTTCACATGTATGCCTGCCTGCGCAGGCATGACGAGCTATAACTCTTAGTCACTCCTGCGAAGGCCGAGCACCGCCCCTGCGAAGGCAGGAGTCCATCCCAGCAACGAAGTGTTATCCGCCAATATCATCGTGTTTTCGAAAGGTGATAACTTAGCCCTTGCGTATAGTCCAATCCTCGTGAGGAAGCCAAGTGGACGCCTAAAAGAAGTTTTTCACGCCCCAATTAGTTCGTGCCTCATTCGATGGCCAGCAAGAAACGGTGAAGTACTTAGAACAAGAATTCTCCTTCACGGCTACAAAGTTTCTAGCATAACTGGCACCTGTATACTAAGCACAAAACTCAGGTATTATCCAAAAACCTGCACTGCCTGGCATACATCTTGAATGGTTTACATACCTAAAATAAACCAACAAAGGTATGCACATGAACCGAGAGGAATTAACCGAAATTATCGTGCTTGCGAAGCAAGCAAAAAGCCTAACATGGGAAGCGATTGCTGATGATCTTGGTGTTGGCAAGGTATGGCTAACATCCGCTTGCTTAGGTATGAACAGCATGCCAGAAGCTCCAGCAGATAAGTTGTGCGCATTACTCGAATTACCGCCCGAGGCCAAGGCGACTTTAATGAGCTATCCGACTAAAACTTGGGGCTGGGATGTCCCGCAAGATCCGCTTATTTATCGCCTTTATGAAATCGTTGGCGTTTATGGCGATACTTTGAAAGAGGTTATTCAAGAGCAGTTCGGTGACGGAATTATGAGCGCCATTGATTTTTCGATGGATGTTGATAAAGAAGAGAACCCCATAGGCGACAGGGTTGTAATCACAATGAACGGAAAATTTTTGCCCTACAAAAGCTGGTAAAGCTGCTGCACTGCGTAAAGTGGCGTCAGCCACTTTACGCTCTCACACCCTCAATCAATCTCCTAGTATTACTAGCGTATATTTTGAATCACAATCAAGGCCAGTAAGGCCGCCGATATAACTTGCCAAAACAATACGGGGTTGCGCTCGATCATTGGCGGTTTAGCCCTATTTAAATAGCGACTATTGGGATTTTGTATATCGTAAACAAATTCCGAGACTTCTTGGTAACGCTTTTCGGGCTGGATCTGAAGCGCTTGGGAAATTGCGTAGTCTACCCAGCCGGGTAAATCGGCGCGCACTAAGGCCAAGGGCTTATATGCCAATCTTGCCTGCGCCTGCCGAGTAGTCGCACGGCAGACTTCGTTCCCGTAGGGCAATTCGCCGCATAGCATTTGGTAGACAATTACCCCCAGTGAAAATATGTCTGAGCGGCTACTGCCGTCAAAATCTAAAAAATACTCTGGCGCGGAATACTGCATAGTGCCGACCACCCCGAGATTACGACGGCAGGTTTCGGCAAGTCCCGCGACTTTAGCCGCGCCAAAATCGATGATTTTTACGGTGCCCGCACTGTCGATCATAATGTTCTGGGGGCGCAAATCTTGGTGTACTATTTCAAGGCGGTGCAAAGCCCGAAGGCCGTTAGCGATTTGTTCAACAATACCGCGCACCTCATTTATGGTGGGCGTAGGATTGTCTAGCATCCATTGGAAAAGGCTTTTACCGTCGACAAATTCCGTTACCGTATAAATATAGCGCTGACTGGAATGGGGAGCTATGGAGCGCAACACATTAACGCTGTCAATACGCCGCCCTATCCAATCTTCCAATAACATGGTTTCTAGGTGTTCGCGATTGTCCCGGGTTTCGGCTGCCGGAGTTTTAATAACCACGTTCTCGCCGCTCAGGGTATCTGCAGCCAAAAACACATGACTTCGACTGCTAATATGCAGCTCACGGATTATGGTGTAACCCTCAAAGTTCTGCCGCGGCGCCAATATTGGCGGCGGACTCAAATTTTCTAATAATTGGCGAACCTCATCGCGCTGCTTATCTGGCACCTCCTCTATACGCACAATTTGCAGCGTTAAGTTATCTGGGCTGTCGGCTTTTAATGCCTCATCCAGCAGTTGGGCGGCGAGGGCATCTAAATCTCCCTCATGCGTATTTATCGCTTGAGCAATCGCTTTGTCGGATACATATTCGTACACGCCATCGGTTGCTAAGACATAGGTATCGCCTGGCTCTATCGGGAGTTCTAGGTGATCCATTTCAAGTCGCGACTGCATGCCCAGCGCGCGGGACAAATAACTCACGTCCTCAGACACCACCCTTCGGTGATCCTGAGTTAATAATTCTAAGCTGCCGCCAAGCACTCGGTACACCCGAGTATCACCGCAGTGAAAAACATAGGCAGTATTCGACTTAAAAACCACGGCACTAAAGGTGCAGATATAGCCTTTGTCTTTATCAAGACGATAGGGACTGTTTTGAGTTTGTGCATAAAGCCAGGCGTTGCTCGCCGCCAAGACTTTTAAGGCCGAGGTTTTAACTGACCAGGCGTCGCTGGTGCAGTAATAGTCACTTAAAAAGGTTTTTACCGCGGTCTCACTCGCCACTTGGCTTACTTGACTACTGCTAATGCCATCGGCAATCGCGACCGCAATACCCTTGGCACTAAGTTGCGCGTCAGTAGGGATCAGCAGGCCGTGAAAATCCTGATTCACTGGCTTTCGCCCAGCGTCAGAACACTGGCCCACAGAAACTTTTAGCAACTTAGCTTTCATAGAAAAGCCCCGCGTTGTTAGACGCGGGGAGCTCCAGTTAATAAATGGTGGTGTTTAAACCAGTTTACGCTCTGGACTAGTTCTAACATGAGTCAGGTAAAGCGGTAAACCAACCAGCAAGAAACCACCAGCCAGATTCCCTAATACCGTAGGAATTTCATTCCAGAACAAATAGTCAGCAATAGTAAATTCGCCACCCATAATCATCGAGAAGGGGAACAGGAACATATTCACAATTGAGTGCTCAAAGCCCATATAAAAGAACAACATAATTGGCATCCACATCGCCGCCATCTTGCTAGAAGCTGAGGTGGAGATCATTGCGCCAACGACGCCCATAGACACCATCCAGTTACAGAGCATGCCGCGAATAAAGATCGTAAACCAGCCGCCTTCGCCATGCGCCTTGTAACCAAGGGTCCGGGACTCACCAATACTGCCAACCTTAGCGGCCAAAGCGCCGCCGTCAGTGTTATAACCATAGGTCAGAATAAAGGAAGCAAAGAAGGCAACCGACAAGGCCCCAGCGAAATTGCCAATAAACACCAGCCCCCAATTACGCAACATTTGCTTTACGGTACAGCCCGCGCGCTTATCAATAATAGCTAAAGGCACAAGGGTAAATACTCCGGTGAGTAGGTCGAATTTCATCAGGTACAGCATGATGAAACCAACCGGGAAGAGCAGCGCGCCTACCAGCGGGTTCCCCGTTTTAACGGTTACGGTTATTGCAAAAAAGGCGGCCAGCGCCAAAATAGCACCCGCCATATAGGCTCTGACCAAAGTATCTCTAGCGGACATAAAAATTTTTGATTCGCCAGCATCAACCATCTTTGTCGCAAATTCATTGGGTTCGATATAAGCCACTGCGTACTTCCTCTCACAAGTTTTTTGTTACAAGTGATACAGCAAATAACGAACCAACTCACACACAAAACCCTAAGCTATTGTTTTAAAATAATAAATTTTAAATAAAACAAAAAGCCCAAGCTAGAAGCACCAAAAAATTGCATTACTGCTCTCGGCAAAAAATAAGGCTTACATCGACACGCACAATTAAAGTGCACCAACAATGCCCAGTGAGTACTTAGGGTGCGGTGCGGCGGCAACTGCGCTACCCGCACCAGGCCCGCAGACCGGTGGCATGTAAATACGACAGGGCCTCTGCTCGGTCTATAGCGCGCAAACGAGTTCAATATTGAACGCAGAGCCAAAATTGAATCGCTACGCCAACACCGTCACCCTAGCGAACGCGAGGGCCTTATCCTTAATTTGCTACCGCTCTAAGCAAACGTCCCATCGGCTTTTTGCCAAACTGACCAGAGAATTCATCATTTTCCCAGGCGACATTGCCCGCAATCATGACCAGCGGCACAACACCATCTGAGCGATTCACTAACTGCTCGTGATTGTATTCGGCGCGGAACTGACGAATAACGTGGGCTTCACCGTCGTAGTTCGCGAGGGCCTGTGGGTCGACCAAAATTAAATCAGCAACATCGCCTTCATTAATGGTGCCGCCTTTAACACCAAAAAGATCGGCGGCGTCTTTCGTTAGTCGCTTCACAATATACGCGACGTCTTTATCGCCGCCGCTGGAAGCGAGTTTGAGGCTTCGTAAATTAACATCGTAGAACGCCATATTGGTCAGGTGTGCGCCGCAGTCATTAAAGCCCGGCATAAGCAGTGGGTTCATTATTAATTCACGAGTTGTCTCTGGGTTGCGGTTAGCGGTGACCGTACTCCAACTAAGGTCAAGGTCAAAGCTACGCAACAGCTGCAGCATAAAGTCAGCTTCGTCGCTGATCCAAAAGAAATCACTATTAATAATCTCTTTTTCTGCTTCGTTGCAGCCACTGGGCGTCTCGCCGCGTTTGATCGCGATGATCCGCTCGAGCAGCTGCTGCATATTTAAGCCCACCCAATTATCTATTGGGCAGCCTTCCACGGTCATATCACTTAAGTTGCGATTGAAAGCATAGTCTTCCAAATTGAGAATACGTTTTAGCCTCGCCACGCTCCAGCCATGCTTACCCTTTAGCCACATCGCCCTAAACGCTTTAATGTAATCGGCGTCATTCAGGATACGCAGCCGCGCGCCGCGATCTTCCATATCAGTTTCATTTAATTTTCGCAGTTCGGGAATTTCTTCTGACAGCGGCGTTACTGCACCATCTGACCAAACTTTAAACGGTGCACCCAAGGCTTGTAGATGAAAATCGCCGCGGAGAAATTTAGAATTTAAAACTTTACTAAGCAACTTCGCTAAGCGTAGAAGTTTCCGGTTGTTCGCCACATCTAAGGCAGCGACTACCGTGGTTCGCAATGGTCGTTTATGCAGCCTGCCACTGGTCAATAAAAAGGTTTTTAAGGTGTTAATCGCACTGTCTTTTGGCGGGGTTGCCTGCCATACCGCGCCGTTGTCACGCACGATCTGGGTCAATGCTTTAATTTCTTCGTATTTGGCAAATTGCGTGGGTATGGTTTTTTCGCAATTGGGCTGATTAGCCAAGTAATGAAAGGGCAAGGCATCGGTCGAAAAGCCCGCGTAACCCAGTTTAAGCGCAGCGCCCAAGGTAGTTTGCATGGCCTTTAATTCACTGTCACTTGGGTCGCGGCTAATACTGGCATCAAAGCCCATGGCATCAATACGTAACATTGAGTGCGGAAATAAGGTGACGACATTGGGCCCGAGATTTAGCTGCTCTAGATGTTCCAAATACGCCTTTGGTGAATCCCAGTAAACTTTGTCTGCGCAGCTACGCAATAATGACTTTGGTAAGTTCTCGACCCGAGCAAAGCAATCGACGATGGGGTCTATATCGCCACTGCGCTGGTTCCCAAACGCCAAACCTAAACTGCAATTCGCGATAACAACAGAGGTAGTACCGTGCCGCACAGACTCGGGTAAACCGGGCGCAACTTCGAGCTCTAGATCGTAGTGGGTGTGAATATCAAACAGCCCCGGCATAAGCCATTTGCCACTGCCGTCGATTACCCGCGCCGCGCCCTCCGCATCGAGATTTTTTCCTCTTGCCACAATTTTACCGTTGGCAATGGCAATGTCTTCTACAACCGCGGCTTCACCGTTATTAAAGATCTTTGCATTCTGAATCAGGGTGTCGACTATCACTGATGAACTCATGGCTTATTATCTCTATTTTTATAAGTTATCAAAATAACTGGCGAGCATGGCCGCGCCCAGTTGTAATGTAAGGACTTTCGATTGCTTTGGGCGGCCAAATACATGGCGATGCACCAAGCCCTCTGCCATGGCAAATAGGTTAAAGGCAACGGCATCGGCGTTTTCAATATTGAAGCGATTCACAAACATCAGTACGCGGTCATATAGCATTTTTTCGCCCTGGCCTAAAATTTCGGCCAGTTCCGGATCGAGTTCTTTGCGCTGCTCTAATATTTGATGAAGCTCAGGTGCTTGCTCATGAAAAGCATAGATAAGCTCCAAAACATGGTGAAAAATCCGTTCCGTGGCACCCGGTTTTACAGTGGCTTTTTCCACCTTGCTACTAAGCTCAAGAAACTCGGTCGCCGACGGCACCTGTTGATAAAGCTCTTCCATGCGCTGCTTCGCTATGACGCGGAGCATGTCTTCTTTATTTTCAAAATACTGATAAAACGTACCCGTTGCGACGCCCGCTTTGCTTGCCACGGTCTTTGCCGTGGTGTCGTGATAACCATGACTAACAAAGCACTCGCTAGCCGCGGCGATTAAGGCGGCGCGCTTTTGTTTGGCTCTGGCTTGGCTTGGCATAGCTTTCATTAGGTGACTCTTAATCTCGATTTGAACGGGGTATCAAACGGTTAATCTAAGCAATATAGTCAAAACTTGAACCAGACGTCAAGTTCAGCTTTAATGGCCAAACATTAGTCCACTCTATTTTCGTAATGCATGGTGATATTGGGGTAAACATGAACACTCAAAATAAAAGCAATTTAAAGACAGCCCTTGCCAGCTGGAAGGCCAGCGGAGAGTGGCTGGAACTCAAAGGCCATCAAATATTCGTTAAAGACGAAGGCCCGAGCGACCTCCCAGTATTGCTACTTATCCACGGTTTTCCCACTTCAAGCTGGGACTGGTATGGCATATGGGATACGCTAAAATCACGCTTTCGGCTAGTCACCCTAGATATGCTGGGCTTTGGCTATTCAGATAAACCCAATGTACGTACCTACTCCATTCATGGCCAAGCCGACATTGTCGAGGCACTGGTGGCCGCCAAATCCTTAGATCAATTCCATGTATTGGCTCACGACTACGGCGACACCGTGGCCCAAGAGCTATTGGCAAGACAGCAACAGGGTGTCGGCGCGGGTACATGGCTGTCGTGCTGCTTTTTAAACGGCGGTTTATTTCCTGAAACACACCGCGCCATATTGACCCAAAAATTACTACTGAGCCCTTTAGGCCCACTGTTAAATAAGCTATCCGGCTATAAGCAGTTTAGCGCGCGATTCAGCTCCGTATTTGGCGAGCAAAGCAAGCCCACTGAAGAAGAACTCAGGATCTTTTGGGACCTCATTAACGAGAAAGGCGGGAAGCACATATTCCACAATTTAATCACCTATATGCGGGATCGCAAACAACATCGCGAGCGCTGGGTGAGCGCCCTGCACAACTCGACTATTCCGTTAGCCTTAATCAATGGCTCAGTAGACCCCGTCTCTGGAGCACACATGGTCGCGCGCTATAAAGAGCTGAAATGCCGCTTAGATTATTTAGGTGAATTGGCGAGCATTGGCCACTACCCTCAGGTCGAAGACCCTGCCGGTGTCGTTCAACATTTCATTAACTTCATTGACGGCAAAAAATAAGTTTTTTTTGAGTAAGAGTTGCGGTTTCGTCTGGGCGAGCATAAATGAGCAAATTCATGGAACCAACGAGATGAGTAAGCGAGCCGCACCCCAACCTACTACAGATATTCCTTAAAATAATCCACCGCCACCTTAATTTTAGGCACGGTGTACTGGGGCTGCTGATACAGCATGTAAATACTGCCCGCGGGGTGGTTGGCCGTCGTCGATAAGGTTTCTGGCAGCGGCACCCACGCCAATCGACCATCGGCGATTTCTTCTGCAATACTCCAGCTCGGCAACATCGCCAAGCCCTGGTCGCTTAGTAGTGCCTGACGAATAACACGAATGCTATTGCTGATTTGCGCGGTGGTGATATCTATCCGCTGCCATGCGCCCCGCGCCTCGACATGCCAATGCCATATTTGCGCGGGGCTGCGATACACCAGCGCGCGGTGAAGGCCCAGCTCAGCGATGGTTTGCGGCATGCCAAATTTATTAATATAAGAACGAGATGCGCACAGGCGGTGGGTATTATCGACAAGGCGGTGGGCGATAATCCGGCCATCCGGTTCGCTGCCGCCGCGAATAGCAATGTCGATGCCGTCGCGCTGGAGGTCGGCGGTGTGATTAGACAACTCGAGATCAATCACTATTTGCGGGTAGCGCGATTGAAACGCCTCCAGCAACGGTAGCAGCCGAACCTCGCCATAATAAGGTAGCGCGCTGATACGCAGCACCCCAGACGGCGCGTTTTGATAATTGCCTACCCTGCCCTCGGCGCGGTCTATCGCCGCCAATATGTCTTTTGATTCGCTGAGATAAATTTTACCGATCTCAGTGAGGCCAACATGACGGGTGCTGCGCTTTAATAACGCAGCACCCAGTTCAGACTCCAAGGCTTGAATACTGCGCGACACCGTTGAGACCGGCACATTGGCGAGCTTGGCCGCCGCGCTGAAGCTCCCTACCTCAGCAATACAGCAGAGGTGGTGCATGGCTTTAAGCTTGTCCATTATTGCGATTCCAGCAAAAGTATTTCGTAATACTAGCTGATTATCTTCTGATTTTGAAAAAGTATACTAGACGGCTAGTGATGAGATGCATTAATTGTTTTATTCGAGGTAGCCACATGAACACCAACGCTTTATTTACGCCATTCGAACTCGGCCAGCTTAAACTCGCCAACCGCACCGTAATGGCCCCCATGACCCGTGGCTTTTCACCCAATGGCGTACCCACCGCGGCCGTTGCCGAATATTACCGCAAGCGCGCCGAAGGCGGCGTTGGCCTGATCATTACCGAAGGCACGCTAATTAATCATCCCGCCGCCACCGACAACACCAGCCACCCGTCTTTCTTCGGCGAAGAGGCACTGGCCGGCTGGAAAAACGTCGTTGAGGCGGTGCACTCTGTTGGCGGGAAAATTGTGCCCCAAATATGGCATGTCGGCTCTACGCGTAGCGCCGGGAGCGGCCCAGTGCCCAGTGCGCCAAGCGCCTCACCCTCTGGCTTGGTCGCGAAAGACAAAAAGGTGTTTGAAGCGCTCACCAGTGCAGAAATTAAAAATTTGGTGGCAGCCTACGCGCAAGCGGCATTTGATGCCAAGCAAATCGGTTTTGATGGCGTTGAAATTCACGCCGCCCACGGCTATTTGATTGACCAGTTTTTCTGGGCTGAAACCAATGTGCGCACCGACAAATACGGCGGCAGTCTCGCGGCGCGCAGCCAATTTGCCATTGAGATTGTTAAAGCCGTGCGCGAAAAAGTTGGTGAAGGCTTTCCAATTTTGTTCCGCTGGTCGCAGTGGAAACAGCAAGACTACACGGCGCGGCTTTGCCAAACCCCAGAAGAGTTGACCGAATTTTTAACGCCGCTAAGCGATGCTGGCGTAGATATTTTTCACTGTAGTCAGCGTCGTTTCTGGGAGCCTGAGTTTGAGGGGTCTGACCTTAATTTGGCAGGCTGGACCAAAAAAATCACCGGCAAGCCCACTATTAGCGTCGGCAGTGTGGGTCTCGACCAGGAGTTTACGTCGGCGTTCCGCGGCGAGGGGGCAGGCATTGCCAATATCGACAATTTGCTCGAAAAAATGGACCGCAATGAGTTTGATTTAATTGCAATTGGCCGGGCCTTGCTTGCGAACTCCGATTGGGTGAACAAGGTGAAAAATGCACAGCTCGATAAACTTAAACCTTTCACTATAGAGAATGTCGGACAACTAAGTTAGTAAGCCAGCGGCGTTAGCCCTCCACTTGGCTTTGAGCGGGCTGATAAAGCCAGCCTGCCACGGCAAGCACCTTTTATAGGTGTTGTTAATGCCTAATATGTGTTTATGTACACACTTTAGTTACGCTATTCCTTATAGAAAGTGGTGTGAATATGAATAATAAAATTATTGGTATTGTACTCGTCGTGGCCGGCGCTGCTTTGGCGATATGGGGCTACAACATCTATGATTCGGCAAGCGCTCAAATTGGCCGGGCGCTAAATGGCGACACGCCAATTGAAGCGTGGGCTGGCATGGTTGGCGGTGCCATCTGTTTGTTAGTTGGTCTCACAAGATTAAAGTAAAACAGCTACTCTTAGTTATTGCACTCCTAATTGGAGCCTAAGCTACGCGCGGGAGATTGGGATGGCCTCTATTGTTTCGGCTGATCGCATAAGATTTATCGTCAATCGATTTCGCGAACGGCTTTGGGTAAAACCCTTAGCGGTCTGCCTGCTTTCGATTGCGATCGCCTTTATTGCCAAATTGGCTGACGGCACGGCGTTAAAGGAGATATTGCCAGTGATCGAGAAGGACTCGGTTGAGTCCTTGCTGTCGATTATGGCCGCGAGCATGCTGGTCATTGCGACTTTTTCGGTAGCGTCGATGGTATCGGCCTACGCCTCGGCAGCTAACACCGCAACGCCGCGGTCTTTTCCCCTGGTGGTAGCCGACGATGCGTCTCAGAATGCACTATCAACTTTTGTCGGCTCGTTCATTTTCAGTATTGTGGCGTTAACTGCGCTAAAAAATGACTACTTCGGAAGCGCGGGCCTATTTATCCTTTTCCTTTTAACGGTGCTTGTCTTCAGCATTGTGATTCTGACCTTTGTTCGCTGGGTTGACCGCATTGCCCGCCTAGGCCGGATGGGATCAACCATTGGCAAAATTGAAGATGCCACCGCTGGCGCTCTTGCGCGACGGCGGAATGCCCCGCGGCTGTGTGGCGTGCCTGTCCAGTCCGGTCGTCAAGGACACCCGGTGTTCGCCCCGAGCGTGGGTTATGTGCAACACATCGATATTGCCGCGCTGCAGACATGGGCTGAAGAAAACCAAGCGCGAATTGTGGTGACCGCCCTGCCCGGCACGTTCGCGTCGCCAGATCGGCCGCTCGCGCAGGTCATTACCGCTACCGGTGATAAGCCCAAGATCGACTGCGCGACTATTAGTAAGTCATTCCAAATCGGCAGCAACCGCCTTTTTGACGACGACCCACGATTTGGCTTAATTGTCCTATCCGAAATTGCCAGCCGCGCGCTGTCGCCCGCCGTGAATGATCCTGGCACGGCAATCGATGTAGTGGGCACACTGCTAAGGCTGCTAAGCCAATGGTGCGAACCGGCAGCAGCAAACCAAGACCAACGGCCCGTTTACGACCGCGTCGAAGTCACCGAAATATCCGTGCGCGATATGTTCGACGACGCGTTTACCGCAATTGGTCGCGATGGCGCAGGCCTAGTGGAAGTATCAGTGCGTTTACAGAAAGTGCTTCATTCCCTGGCGTCAATCGGCGACGCAGAGATGCAAGCGGCTGCCGAGTACCATCGCCAACTGGCACTAAAACGCGCAAAAATTTCGTTAACAGTCGAAGAAGATTGGATCGCGGTTCACGACGCGGCAAAGCCGACAGCGTAGCAAGTAAAACGCACCTCAACTCAAACTGAACTACACTGATTCACAGCGCTTAAGAGCTGTTCAATATAAATGGGGATGGAACGAATGACCACTTTCACACTAAACGGCAAGAAGATCTCCTCAAGTGCACCGGGCGACACCCCGCTACTCTGGGTGATTCGCGATGAATTTGGCCTCAAGGGCACCAAATTCGGTTGCGGCATCGCCATGTGTGGCGCCTGCACCGTGCACATGAATGGCAATCCGATGCGCTCTTGCTCGCTGCCGCTCGCCGCCGTTAGCAACGCCGACATCCGCACCATTGAAGGCTTAGAGGCTCGCCACCCGCTACAAAAAACTTGGGTAGAGGAACAGGTGCCCCAATGCGGCTACTGCCAGTCTGGTCAAATCATGCAGGCCGCCGCGCTGTTGGCTAATAAGGCCGATCCCACGGATGAAGAAATTGTTCAATATATGTCGGGGAATTTGTGCCGCTGCATGTCTTATGTGCGTATTAAGCGTGCCATTAAAAGTGCTGCCCAAAGCAGCGACGGTGTTATTCAAATATATGACCCGAAGCGGCAGACCGTGGTCGACAATAGCCTCTCGGCGCAAACTGACGAACAGGGAGTAAGCTAAAATGTCACGAATCACAAATGACAAAAACGCAGACTATAGCCGTCGTCAGTTTTTGATCGGCACTACAACCGCCGGACTAATGATGGCCTTTGCCCCGAGCCTCGCGCTAGCCGACAATACACCCGCGTCTGCGCGCCTACAAAACAAACAGTTTAACCCCACGATCTGGTTCGAGATCGATCAAACCGGCGCTATTCTGGTGAACGTAACCCGCGCCGAAATGGGCCAACATGTGGGTACAGCGCTAGCACGTATTGTTGCCGACGAGCTTGGTGCGGATTGGAACCGTGTGAGTTTCAAACATGTCGATACCGACCCTAAGTGGGGCTATATGGTGACCGGCGGATCGTGGTCAGTATTCCAGTCCTATGTACCCATGTCCCAAGCCGGGGCAGCGGGTCGCGAGGTGCTAATTGAAGCCGCTGCGGCACTACTCGGGGTCGCCGCCAAAGACTGCAGAACTGAGAACAGCCAAGTTATTTGCGGCAGCAAACGCCTGGATTTTGCCGAGATTGTTAAACGCGGCAAGATCGATAAAACCTATAGCGACGAGGAGCTTGCCAAGTTTTCGCCCAAGCCCGCAGCCAAACGCACTCTCATTGCCAAGCCGAGCAAGGCGCTGGATATTCCCGCCAAATCCACCGGCGCCGCGCGTTATGGCATCGACGCCGAACTCGACGGCATGATCTATGCGCGGCCGCTGATTCCACCTACGCGGTATGGTTCATCGGTGCTAAAAATCGACGATAGTGCCGCGAAAAAAGTGAACGGTTATATCGGCTATAAAGTACTAGAAGATCCAGCTGAGATATTACAGGGTTGGGTCTCGGTGTTAGCCGACACCTACCACGGCGCGATCAAGGCCGCCGACGCGGTGAAGGTAAGCTATAAAGCTGGGGAAACCGCCGAGGTCAGTGAGCAAGACCTGATCGCTGAGGGCGAGCGACTGGTTGCCGACAAATCTTCTGGTGGGCTGTTTGTTGAACACGGCAATATCGACACCGCCGCGAAACAAGCGAAAAAGTCCATTGAAGGCCTCTACCGCACCGCCTCTGTTTTGCACTTTGCGCTAGAGCCCGTGAATGCCACCGTCGAGTTTAAAGACGGTATCTGCCATGTGTATACCGGCAACCAGTGGCAATCGCTTTTCCTGCCGGTGGTGGCCAAATCGGTGGGCCTGAGCGAAGACAAAGTAATCATTCACCAGCACTATCTCGGTGGCGGTTTTGGCCGACGTTTGGCCGGTGATTATATGCTGCCCGCAGCGCTAACCGCGCAAGCCACCGGCAAGCCGGTAAAATTGGTCTTTACCCGCGAAGACGACTCCCGTTTTGATTGTATTCGCTCGCCCTCGGTACAGCATTTTGCCGCCTACTGGGATGCCGACAACGCCTTACAGGGCATTGAACACGCCGCTGCAGCAGGCTGGCCAACCCTCACCATGGCGCCCGGCTTTATGCCCGACAGTGTCGACAAAAAAACCAAGGTCGACAGTTTCTCTATCAGTGGTGCCGACCACTGGTATAGCTTAAACAACCATCGCGTGCGCGCCATCAATAATACCTTGGCCCAAAAAACCTTTGTGCCGGGCTGGTTGCGCGCCGTGGGACCCGGCTGGATTGGCTGGGGCGTTGAATCGTTTATGGATGAAGTCGCTCACGCTCAGGGTGAGGACCCAGCCAGCTTCCGCCTAAAACTCTTAGACGCCAAAGGTAAAAACGCCGGTAAAGCACCGGAAGCCGTCGGCGGCGCCAAGCGCTTAGCCCATGTTCTGCAAGAGGCCAAAACCAGAGCCAACTGGGGCCGCAAATTGCCAAAAAATGAAGGTTTAGGACTCGCCATTGCGGCAGGCCAAGAGCGCGGCATGCCCACGTGGAGCGCCTGTATTGCCCACGTTAAGGTAGACCCTAGCTCGGGCAAGGTGAGCGTCATTAAGCTAACCAGCGTGATGGACTGCGGCATTGTCGTTCACCCCGACGGCGCCCTCGCGCAAACCGAAGGCGCGATGCTGTGGGGCTTGAGCATGGCACTGCACGAAGGCACCGCGATTAAAGAGGGCCAAGTCGCTGACCGCAACCTCAATACCTACACGCCACTGCGTATGAGCGATGTGCCCGAGTTGGACATTAGCTTTGTGCAGAACACCGAATTCCCGACCGGGCTCGGCGAGCCGGGTGTTATTGCGGTGGCGCCAGCCATTGGCAACGCGATTTTCAATGCCGTTGGCGCCCGTCTACGCAATTTGCCGATAAAACCCGCCGACGTTAAAGCGGCAATGAAAGCCTGAAAACAGCACACCGTCCCCGACGGTGCTGCCCTACGCTAAATGACGATGTGGGCCTTGTGTAAGCTCCACATCGTCACTACCACACGCTTCCAACTTCTCTCCGTGAGCTATTCAGCGTAGACTGCTGCCCTCTCAATTAAATACAAGCTTATGACCACGCGCAGCAATAGCGATGATTTCCGCACGCTCTTTCTCAAGGACATTCCCTTGTTAGATGTACGTGCGCCGGTGGAATTCAATAAAGGCGCCTTTCCCTGCGCCACTAATATTCCACTGCTCGACGATGAGCAGCGGCATGTTATTGGCACCCGCTATAAAGAGCAGGGCCAAGATGCCGCCATTGCGCTGGGTTGGCAGCTTGCCACCCCCGCCATTCAAGCCCAGCGTATTGCCGACTGGACCCACTATGTTCAGCAATACCCCGAGGGCTACTTATATTGTTTTCGCGGTGGTTTACGCTCCAATCTCAGTAAAAAGCTCATTGCCGAAGCGGGTATTGATTACCCCTTAATCACCGGTGGCTACAAAGCCATGCGCCGCTTTTTAATTGATGAGCTAGAAGCTAACAGCCTGGCGCTGCGTCAGCCCGAGTCACCGCTGGTGTTAATTGCAGGCCGCACCGGCAGCGGCAAAACGCGGCTTATTCAGCGCATTGCCCGCAGTTTTGATTTAGAGGGCTTCGCCAATCATCGCGGCTCAGCCTTTGGCCGCCAGCTTAAACCTCAGCCCGCACAGATCGATTTTGAAAACACCTTGAGCATTGCGGTTTTAAAGCTGCGCGACGCCCACCCTCATTCGCCATTATTCACCGAAGACGAGGGCCATATGATTGGCTCGGTGACCCTGCCACTTGAGCTGCAGGCCACCATGCAACAGGCGCCGCTGGCCGTATTGGAAACCCCGCTAGCGGAGCGAATCGACATCGCCCTTGAGGAATACGTGCTTAGCGCGCGGCCTGAATACATCCAAGCCTATGGCGAAGCGCTGGGCAGCGAGAAATTCCGAGAGCAAATTCTTGGCAACCTCAACCGTATTCGCAAACGTCTCGGCGGGGACCGCCACAAAGCACTAACGGCTATATTCAGCGCCGCGCTCAACGAGTTTGAAAACACCGGCAATGCCGATAGCTTTCGCCCCGGCATAGAAGTATTACTAAGCAATTACTACGACCCCATGTACGACTACCAACAAAGCCGTCGCGATGGCCGCGAGATTTTTCGCGGCAACAAAGACGAGATCGTGGCTTGGGCACAACATTACACGCCAACATAATTCCCTTTACTCACTCTCTACAGGAGAATCCCGTGCGGTTATTGACTGTTTTAACAGCGCTGCTCGTCTCAAGTTCGATTAGTCTTAGCGCCCTTGCTGAGACCTTTAGTTTCACGGCTATTCCAGATCAGGACGAGTCGCGTCTGCAGGAACGCTTTGGCAAGGTTGCGGCGTATTTAGAGAAAGAACTGGGCGTAAAAGTAAAATACGTGCCAGTCAAAAGCTACGCCGCAGCGGTAACCGCGTTTCGCAACAACCAAGTACAGCTCGCTTGGTTTGGCGGTTTGTCTGGGGTACAGGCGCGGGAACTCGTGGCGGGCAGTGAAGCGATTGCTCAAGGCTATGAAGATCAATTTTTTGTTACTTATCTTATTGCCAATAAGCGCAGCGGCCTGAGCAAGTCAGACAAATTTCCTGCGGGCATCGCTAACAAGACATTTACCTTCGGCGCCAAGGGTTCTACCTCCGGCCGCCTAATGCCAGAGTTTTATATTCGCGAGCATTTCAAAAAATCCCCAGAGCAAGTGTTTACACGGGTGGGTTTTTCAGACGATCACAGCCGCACCATTGCGCTAGTACAGTCTGGCGCCTATGAACTTGGCGCGGTCAATTACAAAGTGTGGGAAGACGAACTCGCCGCGGGCATTATCGACCCCAGTCAGGTAAGCGTTATTTGGCAAACCCCCAGCTACCCAGATTATCAGTGGAGTATTCGCGGTGACGTGGACGCGCGCTGGGGCGCTGGCTTTAAGGCCAAAGTTAAACAGAGCTTATTGAATATTAGCGACGCTGAGATTCTCACCGCGTTCCCCCGCCAGTCTTTTGTTGAAGCCACTAACGATGACTATCAGCCGATCAAAGACACCGCTATGGCAATTGGTTTGATGGATGCCGAATAGGGCTAAACCAGCCATGTTCGAACTTCACAAAATAAGCTTAAGGTACCGGGAGCAGACGGTACTCAAAGACGCCTCGCTGACTATTCGCCAAGGCGAAAGCGTGGCATTGGTCGGCCCCTCTGGGGCGGGCAAGTCTACTCTGCTTAAACATTTGCGCAGCCTGCAAGCGGCCAAGGTCGCTTGGTGCCCGCAACATACGGGGCTGGTGCCCATGCTCAGCGCCTATCACAATATGTATATGGGCGGCCTCAGCCGCCACTCCGCGCTCTATAATCTCGCTAATTTGCTGCGCCCCCTCGCCGGGCCAAAGACCGAGATACAAGCTTTGGCGCAAAGCCTAGCGCTGGACGCCGAACTTTACAGCCGAGTAGACGAACTCTCTGGCGGCCAGCAGCAACGCGTGGCCATTGGCCGCGCCCTGTATCAGCAGCAGACCATTTTTATTGGCGACGAGCCGGTATCGGCAGTCGACGCCATGCAGGCAGACAAAATGCTCAGCCTGATCAGCCAGCGCCATCAAACAATTGTGCTCGCCCTACACGATACTCAACAAGCACTGCGCGTTTGCCAGCGGATTATCGGCTTAAAAGACGGCGCCATTGCCTTTGACTTGCCGAGTGCGCAGGTAACATCCGAGCAACTAGCTGCGCTGTATCAAGCGTAATGAACCTTAAGACTCGCCCCCACAACAATACCCGACTTAAATTAAGTTTATGGCTGGCCCTGACCGGCTTTATCGCCCTGCTGTTTGCCGACATCGACATTCACCGCGCCAGCCCCGGCCAAGAATTACTGCGCATGGGCCAGGGCCTAATGGCGCCCAATTTTTGGTCTTATCGCGAAATTGCCAGCAGCGCCTTTAACACCCTCGCCTTTGCATTGCAGGGTATGGCGCTGGCCAGCGCCGCGGGGTTTGTACTGGCGCTGCTGTATCGCCATCCCTTGGTGCGCGGCTTTTGCGCTTTTATACGCGCGATTCATGAATTGTTTTGGGCGCTGATTTTTATTCAATTATTTGGGCTATCGCCGCTCACTGGCTTGCTCGCCATTGCCATTCCCTATGCCGGCACCCTAGCAAAAATTTACGGTGAATTATTTGAAGAGACCGACGCCGCACCGCGCAACAACCTATTACAGAGTGCAGGGCTCAGCGCCTTTTTCTACACCACCCTGCCGCTGGCATGGCGACCACTGCTGCAATACACCAGCTACCGCTTTGAGTGCGCCATTCGCTCGAGTATTGTTTTAGGTTTTGTTGGCCTGCCCACTCTCGGCTACCATTTAGAAACTGCACTGGGCAATGGTCAGTATAATGACGCCGCCGCGCTGTTATATGTGCTGCTGGCAATTGTGCTTAGCCTGCGCTGGTGGCTTAAAAAAGCGCTACTGCCTGGGTATTTAATTGCCGCACTTATTTATTTGCCGCCCACCGCGCATTTCAGCTGGGCAAATATTGCGCGTTTTCTTAACGAAGATATTATTCCTGCGCCACTGCGCAATAAAACGAATATTGATTATGTCGCCGTGCTCGACTGGTTGGCGATGCTGTGGCAACAACAAATTTTACCGGGCGTGACCAGTACCTTAATCCTCAGCCAAATCGCCCTACTGCTCACCGCCATACTCAGCCTGGTGTGGTTCCCGCTTAATTCACGGCAGTTTTTTAGCCCGCTAAAACGCAGCCTAGGCGATGGCTTTTTAATTATTGCCCGCACCCTGCCCGAGTATTTACTGGCTTTTATCGGCCTGTTGTTATTGGGGCCATCGATGCTGCCCGCCATACTCGCGCTGGGTATTCACAACGGGGCGATCATTGCCCATTTGCTGGGGCGCTACAGCGGCGAGTTAGTGTTACGCGAGGATGCCTGCACCGGCATCAATCGCTACAGCTATGAAATACTGCCGCGAGTTTATCGCCAATTTCTGGCCTTTTTACTCTACCGCTGGGAGGTCATTATGCGCGAGACGGCCATTCTCGGTATGCTCGGCATTGGCACCTTGGGCTTTTATATTGACTCGGCCTTTGAAGAGTTTCGTTTTGATCGCGCGCTGCTCTTGATTCTCTGCGCCGCTATACTGAATATTATCGCCGATATACTCGCCCGCACGTTGCGCCAGCGATTGCATCTGCGACCGTCCCCTGAGACCCTGTAGGCCACCACCAATAAAAGCCGATAACAATACATGAGCATGGCAATCCCCCCCGCAGTGAACTATCGCGACCTCGTGCTTATCGGCGGCGGCCACGCCCATGCCCAAGTTATAAAAATGTGGGGCATGCAGCCGCTGGCTGGCGTGCGGCTCACCGTGATCTCGCCGCAGGTGCAAACCCCTTACTCGGGTATGTTGCCGGGTCTGGTTGCCAGTCACTATCAATTTGACGACGCTCATATCGACTTAATGCGGCTCTGCCAATTTGCCGGTGCGCGCTTTATTCAGGCCAGCGTGGTGGCTATTAATCTTGAGCAAAAGCAGCTGCTGCTCAACGACAAAGACCGTCCGCCCATTGGCTTCGACCTGCTGTCGATCAACAGCGGTATAACACCAGATTTGAGCATTGCCGGAGCCGAGCAATTCGCCACGCCGGTGAAACCGATCAGTGATTTTTACCCCCGCTGGCAACACACTCTTGAAACGCTGCGCAAAGCAAGCACACCCGCAGCCATCAGCGTGGTTGGCGGCGGCGCCGCGGGTGTTGAATTAATACTGGCCATGCAACACGCCATTCGCCAATACCCAGAGATTATCACGCCCAACTATCACTTGCTGTACTCCAGCGCCGAGCTACTCAAAGCCTACCCCCAGCGTATCCGCAAGCTCGTGAACACCGTCTTACAGAACAAGGGCATTCAACTGCACGCCGAGGCCAAGGTCATCAATATCGCCGACCAGCGCATAGATATTGAAGGCGCAGGTCATGGCCAAGATAAAAACCACTCATTACCCAGCGAGCATATTTTTTGGTGTACCAACGCCAAAGCCGCCGACTGGCCTAGGCACTCTGGCCTTGCCTGCGACGCCAATGGCTTTATCGCGATTAACGACAGCCTGCAATCACTCAGCCACGATTTTGTGTTTGCCGCTGGCGACACCGCCCAACAAGTGAATCACCCTCGCCCTGCTGCTGGCGTGTTCGCAGTGCGCCAAGGGCCGGTATTATTCGCTAATTTGCAGCGCAAGCTATTGGGCCAGCCCTTAAAGCAACATCGTCCGCAACAAGACTTTTTAAGCATTTTGGCCTTGGGCGGAAAAACCGCCATTGCCCACCGGCCTTTATGGCCAACACTGAGCGGCGACTGGGTGTGGCGCTGGAAAGACAACATTGATCGCCGCTTTATGGCCATGTTTAGCGAACTCAGCATGAGCACTAATCAGCCTAGGACGCAGCTTGTCGCCCCCTTCATTAGCGGCGACGAAACCCCGAGCGATGCACAGGCAATGCGCTGCGGTGGTTGTGGCGCCAAGGTCGGCGCCAGCACCCTCAGCAAAGTGATTAAGCAGTTAAGCCCTGTGCAGCGCGACGATATCGCCTGGGGCCTAGACGCTCCCGACGACGCCGCCGCTATCTGGATAAATCAAGATCAGAACACGGCGCCACAATTGCTATTACAAAGCGTTGATCATTTTCGGGCCTTTATCGACGAGCCTTATTTACTCGGTCAAATTGCCGCCCAGCACGCTTTAAGTGATTTGTTTGCCATGAATGCCCAGCCCCAAAGCGCAATGGCCATCGCCAGCCTGCCCTTTGCTGGCGACAAAATAACCGAGCGTGATTTACTGCAATTAATGAGTGGCGCGGTGAAAGTGCTTAACGACAATCATTGCAGCCTAACCGGCGGCCACACCAGTGAAGCCGCTGAACTCAGCATTGGATTTGTGGTAAATGGATTGGCCGCAGAGAACGCGGTACTCACCAAAGCTAATTTACACGAGGGCGAGGTATTAATTCTAAGCCAAGCCCTTGGCACCGGCACTTTGTTTGCAGCCCACGGCCAATTACAGGCTCAAGGCAAATGGTTAGAAGGCGCCTTGGCCGCCATGCTCAGCAGTAACCGCAGCGCGGGCAAGATATTCCACGATCACGGCGCCACCGCCTGTACCGATGTAACTGGCTTTGGCTTGCTCGGCCACTTAGTTGAAATGTTAAAGCCCAGCGGCCTGTCTGCCCAGCTAAAGCTCGGCAGCATCCCCGCCCTAGACGGCGCGCTGGCGTGTTTAGCAAATGGCATAAGCAGCAGCTTACAGGCTCAAAATCAGCGAATTGGCGCAGCAGTCAAAAATACTGATGCCTGGCGCAGCAACCCGGTATACCCATTGTTATTCGACCCCCAAACTTCGGGCGGTCTGTTAGCCAGCGTGCCACAAGCTCGCGCAGCGGCCTGCGTACAGGCCTTGCGCGAGGCTGGTTACCCTGCGGCATGCATTATTGGTGGTGTCTATCGAGATGAGGAAACGACAAGCGCCATTGAACTAACAGCGTAATTCAATGGCGTTAAAGAGCGGACTTTACAAAAAACCGAGTGCCAAAAATAGCAGCAGGCCAACGCTGCACAACACCAAAGTTTGACGCCGATAGGCCGCGCTCATTAAGCCAAGGTAGAGGCCACTGATCATAATAATAATGAGGCCCAGTGCAAACGCCGTCTCAAACCACTTATACCAGCGCGGGCCGTGGCCCATGTGTAATTCCATCAGCGCCGCCTGCCAGTTTGGCGATACCGTCGTAATCGCCACACCGTCGGCCTGCTGGCTTAAACGATAATGCTCACGACTGCTTGGCCGCGTTGAGAATTCACCGCCTCTGCCCTTCACGTATTCAAAGCGCGCATCTACGCCGAGACTTTGCAGCGCCGTGCGCACATCACTGCTTAAACTGGGGCTGTCGGCATCGAGCTTAAGGCCATCCACATAGCCCAACTCGGTGCTGGTCATCACCTCTTTAACACCCAGCAAGTGCAAGCCACCCGATACCGCCATGATAATGACCATGGGCGCAAAAAAAGCAGCGAGGTACAAATGAATAGAAACTAACAAACGGCGAGACATACGCTAAATCCTTTAATTACAAATACCTTGAAGTCGATTTGTATTAGACACAGCCCAGCCTACTATCCCTCGGTGAAATATTCATTAAGGTGCGTACTGCCAGCCTACGCTCACGGTGTTTTGCATTTCCATTTGCGGGCCGTCTAATTCTTGATAGATGGGTACGCCGTATTCCAAGGCCAAACGATGATTTTTTAGGGCACCGGCGCGGAATAAATAATTGGCGCTAATGAGTAGCTCGCTGCGTTCGCCACCCTGCGCGCGAGTGTCGGCGGTAGGCACCATCATGGGATTTAAGTCGGGGTCGGCGCCGTGAATATCGGCCCAGCTGCTGTGCTTTATACGCAGCCCACCACTCAGTGCGGACGACCAGCTTCGCGCCAGCCACGCGCTTAGCTCATAGCGATTGCCCAAGCGGTAATCATTGTCATTTTCGCCGCTGCGCAAGGTTGCCAGCGCCTGTGCCCCCCAGTTGTATTGGGCTGAATAGGCCTGATACGTTACGCCCGGTTTTAAATCATAGGTGCCAGAACCCAATTGCATCCCGTAGGGCAGCTTGGCATTGGCCATCGCTGGCGTGTCGTCGCGCTCATCAATTGAGCCGGTCGGTAGGCTGACACCGAGATTTAAATGCACGCCAGCCGATTTATCTGCGGCTTGATAGACACTCAGCAGAGCGGCTAGCGATACGTCGCCAACACCGTCGGTTTCGGTCGTAAATTCCGCGCCCATGCGGCTGCGGAGATCCATACTTTTATTTAGCAGCGGCAGCATCGCCATAAGGGTAAGGGTATCGCTTGGCGCATACATTGCACCCAGCATATGCATTTCCATGGTCATTTTAAGCGGCGCCACCATATACGGGCCGGGGTTCATCATGGTGCCGGTGATTTCGGCAGGGGAAATCGAATCACTGCCGTCTAAATTGCCATCCATTTCCATACGCATATAACGGTAGGAGAACATCCACTCCCCAGTGTTATGCACGTGGTCGCCCATCACGCCGAGTGGCGCGTGACGAATTGCGCCGCTGGCCAGTGCCGGTTGGGCAATTTGATTTTGGTCTGCACCTTGATGGGCAAGAACCGGCGCGGCGGCTAGTAACGACAGAGTAAAAGCAAGCTTGCGTATAATAGCGTCCTATCTAGGTTGGGCGGGGTCACGGCAAATTTAGCGAAAACGCAGTTTAACAAGGGAGCTTAGCTGTGGCCTGCGACACTTTGTCGCAGCGCATGCCCGCAGTTGCCGCGTAAACGCTATACTGGCGTCTTTATTCTTATTGATGTGGGGAGCAACATTGAATCCCAATACCGCTAATTTGCGCGGCCTATGCCTAATTCGCAGCCTGGTCATTGCCGGTCAATTTGGCGCGGTATTTTATGCCGAAAGCCAGCTCGGCTGGATGCTGCCCTACGTCACCTTAAAACTGCTATTGAGTGCACTTTCTGGCTTTGCGGTATTCAGTTGGTGGCGCAGCTATCAAAGCTGGCCAGTGACCGACGTCGAATTATTCATTCATTTATGCATAGACACCCTTGGCTTCAGCGCGGTTTTGTATTTTTCGGGTGGCGCGAACAATCCGTTTATCTCTTATTTATTGGTGCCCTTGTGTATCTCTGCCGCAACCCTGCCCTGGGCTTATACGTGGCTACTGGGCGCGATCGGCTTTGCTGCCTACAGTTTGCTACTGTTTAATTTTATTCCGCTGGAGGCCGTCGCGCCCAATCAACACCAACACGGCGGCGCGCCAAACACTCATATTTTAGGCATGTGGGCCAATTTTTTGGTGAGCACGGTACTTATCACTTACTTTGTTTTTAAGATGGCGCACAGCCTGCGCCTGCGGGAAGCTGAATTGGCCAGCAGCCGAGAGCACCGCCTGCAAGACGAGCAGCTTCTGGCCGTGGCCAGCCTTGCTGCTGGTACCGCCCACGAGCTAGGCACACCACTCTCAACGATGAAAGTAGTGCTGGAAGATTTAACAGAGCAAGATTTTGATACCGAGACCCGTGCCGACCTCGCCACCCTCGGCCAGCAACTCGATCACTGCCGCGACATTCTCACCAATCTCGTTAGCACGGCGAGAGACCTTAGCGCAGACAACACAGTAACCACCCACGCGCCCCAGTATTTAGCCCTGCTCCAAGAGCGCTGGCAGGTACTGCGACCAGATTGCGAACTGCACAGCTCGCTCAGCCCAGCACTCAGCGATACCACCTTAAAGCTCGACGGCACGGTGAGCCAGGCTATTTTAAATTTACTCAGCAATGGCGCCGACACCAACACCGACGACCTGCGTTTAGACGTGCTGGAGCAGGATCACTGTATTATTTTTGCCATCAGCGATCGCGGCCCAGGCCTGAGTACTGAGCAGGCGGCGATGATGAGCAAGGCCTTTGTCAGCAGCAAAGGCAAAGGCCGAGGGCTAGGACTCTTTTTGAGCAATGCCACGGCCATTCGCTACGGTGGTGAGCTGCGCTGGCGGCGCCGCGACGGTGGCGGCAGCCGTGTGGAATTGTGTTTACCAATTGCCAAGGTATGCCCGTGAACAATAATGAAAAAATATTGCTGGTCGACGATGACCAGAGTTTCTGCGCCTCACTACGCCGATCATTAGAGCGTCGAGGCTATACGGTAAATGTCGCCCACAATGTCGACGATGCAATTACTCTGTGCGAGCAATTTACACCCGAAATGGCGGTTGTCGATTTAAAATTAGAGACCCGCTCCGGCCTGAATTTAATACCCGTGTTACGCCAGCGCTTTCCCAATATAAAAATGCTGATGCTCACCGGCTATTCGAGCATTGCGACCACGGTAGAAGCGATTAAGCTCGGCGCCGATAACTATTTGCAGAAACCGGCAAGCACCACCGAGATACTGGCGGCATTGGAAGATCAAACCAGCCCAGCCAGCACGAGCGACGCCGAGCTCAGCCCACCCTCATTAGACCGCATAGAGTGGGAGCACATTCAGCGCGTGCTAGCAGAGAACGGGGGTAATATTTCAGAAACTGCACGCCAACTCGGCATGCACCGCCGCACCTTACAGCGTAAATTACAAAAGCGACCCGCCAAAAAATAAGGCCACCACCCGCTGCGGGTGGTGGCCTTATTGACACCTTCTTTGTGAAGCCTTATTCGGTAGTCGTGCTGACACCCGAGTTCAACTCAAATATCCGCACGTTATCACTCTCGGCGTTCGCCACACCAAGATAGGCTTTAGTGCCGATGAAGAAGGTAGTGATGCCGTCCGCGCCCTTATCACCAGTTGCTGCGCCAAAGTCGCGATTGTTCACGTACTGCACAAACTGAACGCCCATTGGTGAGGTAATATCGTAAATCGCAATACCACCGGCACGCTGCAAACTCACAAAGGCATAAATCCGATTGAGGCTAGACACCAGCGCAATGCTCTTGGGCGCCGCACCATTGAAGGGGCTTGCAGTGTCGGCATCATTAAAGTTAGCACCTAAGCTAGCCGCCGTTACCATAGCGAGGTCGCTACCTGAATCAAACAACAATTCGCCCTGTTGATTCCAGATCGCAAACGAGCGCGCACCAAAGGCCGTGATTTCATCAACATCGTTGTCGTTGTCGGTATCGCCGTCTTCGTTACTGACTTTGAGACCACCCAACATAGCAGGGTCTGCAGCAGCCGTTGCGCTTGGATTGCCATTATCAACCGCGAGGTCACTGGCATTTACCTGATCGCTATACGCGGAGTAGATACGTGGGCGACCTTCGTTGGCCGTAATGAAGTAGTTTTGATTCGCGAAGCGATAGGCACCAACTTCGTCTGGCTGATACAGACCGTAAACCCCAGGCCAACTGCGAATATCAACGGCATTATCCGCTTTTACATCCAACTCATTGCCTTTGACGCCGAAGTCTTTACTGCCCAAGGCCACAATACGATCAATGCTGTTATCAGCCAAATTGATAACGGCCACCGCATTGTTTTCTTGCAGGGTAACAAACAGTTTGGTGTTATCTAGCGTGACGGCAATGTGCTCTGGCTCAAGATCTTGCGCGACCGTGGCACCGGCGTGCACTCTCACACCAGCGGGCAATTCTTGGGCACGAATACCGCTAGCATTAAACTCAGCAAAGCTAATTTCTTCAACTTCTGCGACATTAACGCCATCCCTGAGGTCGATAACCGAAATACTGCCCTCGGGGTCATTGCTGAAGTCATCACTAGGCTGCCCTTCATTGGCAACAAAAATGCGACTGCTAAGCAAGTCAAAAATCGCCATTTTGGGCGACGCGCCAACCTCAAAGGTCGCCACTAGGCTAAGGTCAGATAATAAATAAAGCGCGACGATGCCCTTCGCTTGCGGATCGTTATTATCCAGCGCCACTGCAACATGGGAGCCCGACGTGGTCACCCATTTCGGTGCACCAAGCGTAATACCCGCGTCAGTCGCCGCTGCAGCTAGATCGAGGGTCGCTGGCGTCGCCGATACCGGTGCGAGAGGATCAGTAACGTCTAAAACATCTACGCTATTGTTTTGACCATTCACCGCAAATAAACGCTTATTCGTGGTATCGCCAGCCAGGGCAATTGCATTGCCCACGGCAAACGATGCTGATTTAGTGTAATCCAGATTTGGCTCTATTGGCGCAGAGGAAGTTACAACAAAAGCGCCAATCGGCAATACCTTTACTGTGCTGCTAAGCCCGGTAATACCGTAGTTATTGTCGTTCAGCACCACCGCAAAATTGGCGTCCAGCAGTGCAAAACCTTCAATATTTTCAGCCAGCGGACTAATACCCTTAGGCAGCGGCATAGTCAGCGAATCAAAACCGAGCTGTTTGGTAATAAATTTGACGTCAGTCGGGAGAGTAGTCTGCTCCAAGCTTGGGCTTGTTGCTTCTTGATCCCAAGGGCCGCCTAAAATATTGGTCGCATTGGCAAGATTGAGGCGGTAAAACTTACTCACCGTCTTGGCCTGCTCAACCACAATCACGTAATCAGTATCGATTGCGATAGCTTCATTTATGGTCACTTCACTTTGCGCTACAAAATTATCGCCGTCGAGATCACCCTTGTTCTCGCTTCGCGACTTGATCGCAAATTGCGATGGCGCATCTAAACGATAAAGGTATTCGCCAACCATTTCTTTCGCCGTGCCATCAGTATTTAATTCAACTTTAGCAACCCGCACAATACGCGACTCAGCTGCGCCATTAGTGGGGTTATCCAAGGGCCCCTGCATAAAGAAATACAGGTATTTGTTATCTGGGCTCAGCGCTAGGGCCTCAATGCCGCGGTCTATTGCGCGTCGTTCAAAAATGGCGGGAATAATATTGCCGCTGACAGGATAGTTTGCAGCAGCTAATTGACCCGCTAAGCCTGCGGGCACTTGCCGCTCTAAAATTTCGCCCGTGCTGCTTACCAGCAGTAAGCTCGGGCCATATTCGTCGGCAACCCAGAAATTACCATTGTTCAAGCGCACCAATGCCTCTGGATCAATACCGTCGGCACTGCGTGGCAATACATTGCCTTGATTATCGTAAGGCGTCTCGACATAGGCGCTGGTAAAGGGGTTAGGCAGGCCATTTATTGCGGCGCCATCGCTGCCAGTCAGAGTAATAACCTCGGACTGCTCCAATGTTAAACCGGTGCCAATACCGCTAAGCTGCCATTTAATAATTTGCGGCGAATAATCACTAATAGCAAAGACAGTGCCGGGATTACCATCACAAAAATTAGCAATGCCCGTCACCGCTTCACTGTCGGCACAATCAATCGTCGGACCGCGATCAGTGATGGTATAAAATACGTCGTTGGATTCGCTCAGTGGTCGAAACGCGCCACTGCCAATAGCCACGTTGAGACTCTTGCTATTACCGATCGTGGCGCCCTTTGAAAACTCGACACTGCCCAAAGATTCGTTGATCGTAAATTGCCGAGAATTAGGCTCTGTACCCCGGAAGCCCCGGCTATCGCTTTTACCACTGCACGCACTGGTGGCAATGATGCCGATGGCGAGCGACAGCGCCCAGAATTTACGTCCGTACATCTGCGATTCAAAAATCATCAATAGCATCCCAATTTACAATTCGGGCCAGCGCCAACAATACCGGCATTTTGACAGCGCGACTGAATGAGTACATCAGGCACCATCACGATAGCAATCTTTAAAATAGAAGCTCTAAAACAAAAGCCTTTTAAATCAAAAAGGGGCTGTAACGGCCCCTTTTTCTAACGAATAAATTACAGCTGAGAGCGGCCTTTATTCGCGGCAATACGCAAGCGCAGGGCATTTAGCTTAATAAAGCCTTCTGCATCTTTTTGGTTATACGCGCCAGCGTCGTCTTCGAAGGTGGCAATTTTCTCATCAAAGAGCGAATTGTCAGACTTGCGACCCACTACGACCACATTTCCTTTATAGAGTTTCAAGCGTACTACGCCGTTAACAAAACCCTGTGACTCATCTATGGCCGCCTGTAGCATACGGCGTTCTGGGCTGAACCAATAGCCGTTATAAATGAGTTTTGCATAACGGGGCATTAATTCATCTTTTAGATGAGCCGCTTCACGATCTAAAGTAATAGACTCAATGGCGCGGTGAGCGCGTAGCATAATGGTGCCGCCTGGGGTTTCGTAACAGCCCCGCGACTTCATGCCCACATAGCGGTTTTCGACCAGGTCCAAACGGCCAATACCGTTGTCGCCGCCGATTTTATTTAGCGTAGCCAGCATAGTAGCAGGGCTGAGCGCCTCGCCATTCAATGTTACTGGGTCGCCGTTTTCATAGCCAATTTCGATATAGGTCGGGGTATCTGGCGCTGCTTCAGGGCTAACTGACCAACGCCACATGTCTTCTTCTGGCTCCCAGTATGGGTCTTCCAGATTGCCGCCCTCGTAGGAGATGTGCAGCAGGTTGGCGTCCATGGAGTAAGGGGATTTTTTCTTCTTGCCAGCAAAATCAACAGGGATATTGCGCTCGGCGCAATAGGCCATCAAGGTTTCGCGGGAGGTTAGATCCCATTCACGCCAAGGCGCAATGACTTTAATGCCGGGCTTCAGCGAGTAAGCACCCAGTTCAAAGCGAACTTGATCGTTGCCTTTGCCGGTAGCGCCATGGGAGATCGCGTCGGCGCCGGTTTCATTGGCTATTTCAATTAAGCGCTTGGCAATTAGCGGGCGGGCAATAGAGGTGCCCAGCAAATACTCGCCCTCGTAAATCGCATTAGCGCGGAACATGGGGTAAACGAAATCGCGGACATACTCTTCGCGCAGGTCGTCGATATATATTTCTTGCACACCCAGCGCCTTGGCTTTAGCGCGGGCGGGCTCCACTTCTTCACCCTGACCAATATCGGCGGTAAAGGTCACCACTTCACATTTGTAGGTATCTTGCAGCCACCTGACAATCACTGAGGTGTCTAGGCCACCTGAATAAGCCAAGACTACTTTGTTGATATCCGACATTTATCACTCCGCTGAAGCCCTCGCAAAACGCTGTGCCTGCGAGATTAAAAAAAGACCGTCATTTTAGCGGTCTTTGCCCCGCTACGCCATGCCAGCTTGCGCCTTCTGCCCAGATCGGCCAAAAAGCGGTAAAACTATTGAAATGAATGCGCTCTGGGCTATTGACGGCAAGGCTATTGCTGGCAAAAAATAGCGCAAATTCAACATCCCGACGGAAGCCCCCTCGCCGTGCTAGAGATTAACGCTGTTTCCCGTAGCTTCGGCGATTTTGTCGCGCTCAATAATGTCAGCTTGCACATCCAAGCCGGGGAGTTTTTCACCCTGCTTGGCCCCTCGGGCTGCGGCAAAACCACCTTGCTGCGGCTAATTGCCGGTTTTGACCAAGCCGATAGTGGGCAAATACTACTCGATGGCAAATCCCTGTGCGCGCTACCGCCTGAGCTGCGCCCGGTGCACACGGTATTTCAAAGCTATGCGCTGTTCCCCCACATGACCGTGGCCGAGAATATCGCTTTTCCCCTGCGCATGGCCAAAATGAGCAAGTCCGAAATTGCCCACCGCGTTGCCGAAGTACTCGACGATGTGCGCCTGCCCGACAAGGCCAATCACTACCCCGATGCCCTGTCCGGTGGCCAAAAGCAGCGCATTGCCATCGCCCGCGCCCTAGTAAACCGGCCTCGCCTACTACTCTTAGACGAACCGCTGTCGGCGCTGGACGCCAAACTGCGCGAGCAAATGCAAATTGAGCTAATCAACCTGCAAAAGGAAGTGGGCATCACCTTTGTATATGTAACCCACGACCAGGGCGAGGCGCTAGCCCTCTCCCACCGCATCGCGGTAATGAACAAAGGCGAGATCAGTCAAATCGACGAGCCTTCGGTACTCTATAGCTATCCCGACAATCGCTTTGTGGCGGACTTTATCGGCCAGTGCAATATTCTCGACGCCAAGGTGGTCAGCAGCGACAGCCAAAAGGTAAATATCGCGATAGCCGGACTTGGCGAATTGGCCACTATTGCCAACCCTGAAATCACCTTTAATAGTGGCGATAGCTGCGCGCTTACCCTGCGCCCCGAAAAAATTCGCCTCGCCGCCACCCTCGAGGCAGGCTCCGATGAAGTCCTGTTCAGCGGCAAGGTCCACGACATGCTGTATTTAGGTGACGTGACCGTCTACATCATTGAGCTCGCCAACGGTGTGCTGATCGAGGCGATGCTGGCTAACGATGCCCCGGGTCGCACCCGCTTGTTCGATACCGGCGATGCCGTACAAATTGCCTGGCGTATCGACGCCGGCCACTTGGTCCCGTAAGCCAGTGCAGACTTTAATGAATCGCGCCGAACGCCTCCGCAATCACTTAATGGCGCTGCCACCGGCGCTCTATCTATTGCTGTTCTTTGCCGTGCCCAGCGTAATGATGCTCTTTGCCTCATTCCGCTATCCCGGCGAATACGGCGGCCTAGCACCGTGGTATTACATTGAAGACGGGCAATTTAGCCTCGATTTCACCCTAGAAAACTGGCTGCGCCTGTTCGAGTCGGGAATTTACCTAGGCCTACTATTTAAATCCTTGGGCTATGCGCTACTGACCACCCTTATTTGCACGATCATGGCCTACCCCTTGGCGCTGATGATTGCCCGCAGCCAAAAGCGGTTTCGGGATCTGCTGCTACTTTTAGTTATTCTGCCGTTTTGGAGTAATTTCCTGGTACGCATCTACGCGTGGATGATTATTTTCAGCCCCCAAGGTGCGCTAACCATCGGCCTTAACCACGTCACTGCCGCACTCGGCCTCGAGCCGATTAGCCTGATGTTTAGCAGTACCGCCGTCATTACCTGCCTAGTTTATGTGCATTTACCCTTTATGATTTTGCCGCTGTACGCCAATTTGGAGAAGCACGATAACCGCCTGCTCGATGCCGCCCAAGACCTTGGCGCCAATCGCTTTCAGTGCTTTTGGCTAATTACCTGGCCACAGTCACTGCCCGGCATCTATGCTGGCGCAATTTTAGTATTTATTCCCTCGCTGGGTATTTTCGCGATACCCGACCTGCTCGGTGGCACCAACGGCATTATGATTGGCAACGTCATTAAGCAGCAATTTGTCGAATCTCGGGACTGGCCGTTTGGCAGCGTGTTATCGCTCGTTCTCACTGGCATCACCCTCTTATTAGTCTTACTCGCCGCGAAACTCGGCAAAACTGGGAGTGCCAACAATGGTACATAATCGCCCCAGTAAAACTCTCGTCAGCGCTGGCGTTTTGGTTTATCTATTCCTCTACATCCCGCTCGCGGTGGTCGTGATTTTTTCTTTTAACGACTCCAAGCTCAATGCCGAGTGGGTGGGCTTTACGTGGAAGTGGTATGAAAAACTCATCCATAACGAAAATATTTTGCGGGCGGCGGGCAACTCACTCATTATTGCCATCATCAGCGCAGCCATGGCCACGGTACTCGGCACCCTAGCGGGACTGGCGATCCATCGCGGCCGCCAGAAATGGCTACCGGCACTGGTGCTTGGCCCCATTGCCATGCCCGATATTTTAATCGGCGTTAGCCTGCTGCTGATGTTTATTTTACTTAATATCAGTCTTGGCAGCGTGTCGATTATTCTTGCTCACGTCAGTTTTTGCATTGGTTTTGTGGCACTGGCAGTGCAATCGCGCTTGGCGGGCATGGATCAAAGTTTAATAGAGGCGGCTCGCGACCTCGGCGCCAGTCCCTGGCAAAGCTTTAGGCTCATCAGTTTGCCCTTGCTGATGCCCGGCATTATTGCCGGGGCATTAATGGCCTTCACATTATCTATTGACGATTTTGTAATTACATTCTTTACTGCCGGGGTAGGCAGCTCGACCTTGCCACTGGAGATTTATTCAATGGTTAAAATTGCCGTCACCCCGGAAGTGAACGCCGTATCAACCCTGTTGATGTTGGTCACTCTGACCTTGATTACCCTGCTGTCCAAAATCTCGCCTGCAGTTTTGCGGCAATAATCCACTCACCCCCTTTAGAAGGACGCTATCGTGAAAAAGTTACTGTGCTGTTTTGTGCTGTGCCTTTCGCAATTTGCTATGGCTGAAAAGGCCTTACATCTGTTCAATTGGAACGACTATATTGCCGAAGATACCGTCACTCGTTTTGAAGCCCTGTGCGGCTGTAAAGTGGTGCAGGATTATTTCTCAGCCACTGAAGAAATGATGGCCAAACTCCTCGCGGGTGGCGGCGATTACGACGTGGTTATTCCCACCCAAAACGCCGTCGAAGCACTGATCAAGCAGGGCTTTTTGATGCCCTTAGACAAAAGCAAGCTCAGCAATATTGGCAATAGCGCAGCGGGCTACATGAACAAGGCTTACGACCCCGGCAATGTTTACTCCCTGCCCTACGCCTTTACCACCACGCTAATAGGCTACAACGAAAACAAAATTGCCGAGCTGGGTATCGACCCCGCCGACTGGTCGATTATTTTTGATCCGGCCGTGTTAGCTAAAATCAAAGGCAAAGTCACGGTAATGGACGACGCAGAAGAGTTATTCGGCGCGGCGCTGAAATACCTCGGCTACTCTATAAATGACACCAATGAGAAACACCTCAAAGAAGCTCAAGCCGTTATCCTGAAAGCCAAACCCTACTGGGCGGCCTTTAACTCCTCTAGCTATATTAAGGAACTTACCGTTGGCAATATCTGGGTAGCCCACGGCTATTCCAGCGATATGTTCCAAGCCCGCGCCGACGCGGCCGACGCCGGACGTGATTTCACTGTTAACTTTGTACTGCCTAAGCAAGGCGCGGTATTAGCATTAGATAATATGGTTATCCCCAAAAAGGCCCGCAACCCCGAGCTGGCCCATATGTTCATTAACTTTATGATGGACCCGCAAAATGCCGCGGAACTGACCACGATTGTCGGCACCGGCAATCCCAATGCGGCAGCCACGCCCTTCATTGACGAGGACATCCTTAAAATTACAGCGATTTTCCCAACCCCAGAACTACAGGCAAAGCTAGAGACCGTCGCCGCCCGCAATGCCAAGGAGCGCCGTTTAACCAACAAGCTATGGACGGAGATCAAGGTTCGCTAAGGATGCATTAAAAACTTTGCAAACCAACTCGGCTGTTCTACTATTTTAAGCGGCGTCATTGCGCCGCTTAAAATAAACCGTAGCTGCACTCATCAACCAAAGGGAATTTGCTGATGAAAACCTATCTACGCCGCTGGTCGGCACAACTCGTATTTTTAAGCAGTCTGTTAATCATCTCTTTTTCTGGCCACGCCCTCGACGTGAATACCGCCACCGCTGAAGAACTACAAACTCTCAAAGGCATCGGCGAAAAGCGGGCCGAGGCGATTATTGCCTACCGCAATAGCAACGGCCCGTTTAAATCCAGCGAGGACCTCCTGGCTGTTCCCGGTATTGGCAGCAGTATTATTACCGCCAATAGCGAAGAACTGGAGTTTGGGCAGCAAGACCAAAATTAAGCCGAAGGTTTACCCACACAAATTGGGGATAATTCCCCTTACTAGCCCCAAACACCTGCGGCGCGATGCCGTGGGTGTTTATACAAACCCCGAATTCCTGTAGCATTCTGCGCCAGAGCCATTGCTTACCGGTCCGATGCTAGTCAGTATCGCCGCCGCCGACACTGATTAAGGCCTTCCATGCAAACCTTAAAGATTACCCGCCCCGACGACTGGCACATTCACCTGCGCGATGGTGAGGTATTGAGCCACACCGTCGCCGACGCCAGCCGCTACTTCGGTCGCGTTATAGTTATGCCCAATTTGACGCCGCCGGTGCGCAATCTGGCCGAAGCCAATGCCTACCGCCAGCGCATAGTGCAGGCTTTACCTGCTACGGGCCACCAATTAACACCGCTGATGGTTTTATACCTCACAGACAAAACCACTGTCGCCGATATCGCTGAAGCAGCCGCATCAGACACGGTATTTGCCGCCAAACTCTACCCCGCTGGCGCCACCACCAACTCTGACTCCGGCGTGACCAGTATCGAAAATCTCTATCCGGTTTTAGCCGCCATGGAAAAACACGGCCTGCCGCTGCTGGTTCACGGCGAAGTCACCGACGCCGATATTGACATTTTTGACCGCGAAGCGCGTTTTATAGAACGTCACCTGACACCTATCGCCGCAAATTTTCCGGCGCTAAAAATGGTGCTAGAACACATTACAACAGCTGACGCCGCACAATTCGTGAGCGCGGCCAGCGACAATATTGCCGCCACCATTACCGCTCACCACTTGCTGTACAACCGCAACCATATGCTCGCTGGTGGTATTCGTCCGCATTATTACTGTTTGCCGATATTAAAGCGCAACACCCATCAACAAGCTTTAATTAGCGCCGCGACCTCGGGCAGCCCCAAATTTTTCCTGGGCACCGATTCTGCACCCCACGCAAAAAATCGCAAAGAAACCAGCTGCGGCTGCGCAGGCTGTTACACTGCCTACGCGGCAATTGAAATGTACGCCGAGGCCTTTGACGCCGCTGGCGCCCTCGACAAGCTCGAAGCCTTCGCCAGTTTTTACGGTGCCGACTTTTATGGTCTGCCCCGCAATAGCGACAGCATTAGTTTGATCAAACAGTCGTGGACCGCCCCGGAGCAACTCCCGCTGGGCAGCGATACTATTTACCCGCTGCGCGGTGGTGAGCAACTCCACTGGCAGATAGGCTGAGACCGACATGGACTTTTGTGATGAAAAATCAATGATCTCGCAGCGGTTTCGCGGCTTCCTACCAGTGGTTATCGATGTTGAAACGGGCGGTTTTAATTGCCAAACCGACGCCGTATTGGAAATTGCCGCAACTTTTTTGCGCATGGACGACTCCGGCCAACTCGAACCCGATGACACCGTCAGTTACAACGTCGAGCCATTTGAAGGCGCCAATCTCGAACCCGCCGCCCTTGAATTTACCGGCATTGACCCCCATAACCCATTACGACAGGCACAAAAAGAAGTGACTGTCATGGGCGAGCTGATGAAGCGAATTCGCCAACAGGTAAAAGCGAGTGGGTGCACCCGAGCGGTGCTAGTTGGGCACAATGCGCACTTTGATCTTGGCTTTGTATTGGCCGCGATTGAACGCAGCAGCATTAAACGCAATCCCTTCCACCCTTTTTCGGTGATGGATACGGCCAGCCTTTCAGGGCTAGCTTATGGCCACACTGTGCTCGCCAGAGCCTGTCAGCTAGCGGACATCGACTTCGACAACAACGAAGCCCATAGCGCCGCGTACGATGCACTGAAGACTGCCGAATTATTTTGCCAGATCGTCAATCGCTGGCAACAGCTTGGCGGCTGGCGTTGGTCTTGATCTTGCTTTTAAATATTTAAAAGCAGATCGCGGCGGAGAATAACCGCCTTAATACGGTCACAATTTAACCACGTAAATCAACTCTCAGGAGAGAATCCAATGGCTTTTGAATTACCTGCACTGCCCTATGCGAAAGACGCTCTGCAACCGCATATCTCTGCAGAAACCCTCGATTTTCACCACGGCAAGCACCACAACGCCTACGTTACTAAACTCAACGAACTGCTTCCCGGTAGCGAGTTTGAAGGCAAAACGCTGGAAGAGATCATCAAAGCTTCTAGTGGCGTGATGTTTAACCAAGCCGCCCAGGTTTGGAACCACACCTTCTACTGGAACAGCCTTAGCCCCAACGGCGGCGGCGCACCAACAGGTGACCTAGCAGCAGCCATCGACAAAGCTTTCGGCTCATTTGATGCATTCAAAACTGCATTCAACGCCAAAGCAGTCGGCAACTTCGGCTCAGGCTGGACTTGGTTGGTTAAAAACAGCGACGGCAGCCTTGAAATCGTCAACACCGACGACGCCGACACCCCAATCGCCCGCGAAGGTCAAACTCCGCTGATCACCGCCGATGTATGGGAACACGCTTACTACATTGACTACCGCAATGCCCGTCCTAAGTATTTGGAAGAAGGTTTCTGGAACCTGGTGAACTGGGAGTTTGCAGCGGCGAATTTCGCTTAACAGCGAAATGTGGTCGGGCGTCTGAGGTCAGACGCCTGACGCTAAAAGCATAAAAAAAGCCCGGTGCGTTTACACGCACCGGGCTTTTTTACGTCAGACGTCCGACTTCAGACATCCGACTTACCTCATTACAGCTTATCTGAATTCTCTGACAAGTAAGCAGCAACGCCGTCTGGCGAGGCATTCATACCTTTGTCGCCTTTGTTCCAGCCAGCTGGGCAAACTTCGCCGTGCTCTTCGTGGAATTGCAGGGCTTCAACCAAACGCACTAGCTCGTCGATGTTACGACCTAGTGGCAGGTCGTTAATCAACTGTGAACGTACCTGACCTTCTTTGTCGATCAGGAAAGCACCACGGAAAGCAACGCCGCCTTCAGCTTCAACGTCGTAGGCACGGCAGATGTCGTGACGCACGTCAGCAGCCATGGTGTAAGTAACAGGGCCAATGCCGCCGTCTTTAATAGCGGTGTTGCGCCATGCGTTGTGAGTGAACTGTGAATCGATAGAAACACTGATGACTTCTACACCCAGCTCACGGAATTTATCCATACGGTGATCCAATGCGATCAGCTCAGAAGGACATACAAACGTGAAATCCAGTGGGTAAAAGAACAATAAGGCGTATTTGCCTTTGGTGGCTTCGCTCAGTGTGAAGCTGTCAACGATTTCGCCATTACCAAGTACTGCAGCACACGTAAAATCTGGCGCTGGCTTGCCGACTAAAACACCCATGTTTATAAACCTCCGGTTTTATATTTGATTTAATTTTTATACCTGAAAAAACAGATATAAAAGCTTTATTCAGACCGGCAATCATACACCCGCCCCCCGCTCTATCCCATTGAATTTTCTAATCACGACCATAGGATTTAGCTATCGGCATTATATGGCTTACATACAATTGACAAGCATTCTCATTTGCATTATCGTTGCCATTCAATAAAGTGCTGACCGAGATCGAGACCAGTATGTACGTTTGTCTTTGCAAAGGAATTACAGATAAGCATATTCGCGACAGCGTTGATGCCGGTGCTGGCAGCTTTCGCGAAGTGCGTCGTCAACTCGATTTGGCCAGCCAATGCGGTAAATGCGGCATTGTCGCCCGCGAGGTTTATGAGAACTACTTAAACAGCTACGACGAAAATCTCTGTTACGCAGCGGCCTAAGTACCCTTTCATAATCTGTATTCTTACTTTCGCAAACATTACGCACCTCGTAATGCCAGCCTCCAGACCTTTTTGTACCCTTTGCACATGAATGCCTGTCCCTGCCTTCGCAGGAATGACGCGCAGATATGACGCGAATAAATTACTTTGTAATAAACACTGGAGCCCCGTCGTAATTCCTAGCGTGCCAGCGTCGCTCCTGCGAAGGCAGGAGCCCATCTCAGCAACGAAGGTACAGGCATGACGCGATAGCAGGTCGCCGATAAAGTGCTGCGCCCCCAAAGCGAAATGCATTCTAAGCAACGGGGTTCCAAGTAACATTTGCATCCCCCATCGCGCGTTTCAACTTGAATACTCACTGTGCCCAGTCCACACTTATAAAAACCGCCAACCATGCAAAGGATCAAGCTCATGAAAGGTGACAGCAAAGTCATTGCCTATCTTAATAAAGCCCTCGGCAACGAACTCGTCGCAATAAACCAGTACTTTCTGCACTCACGCATGTACAAAGACTGGGGGCTAAAACAGCTAGCCGACCACGAATACCACGAGTCCATCGACGAAATGAAACACGCCGACAAACTCATTGAGCGAATATTGTTTCTGGAAGGCCTACCCAATCTGCAAGACCTCGGCAAACTGATGATTGGCGAGAACACCAAAGAAATGCTGGAATGCGATTTAGCCCTAGAGCTAAAAGCCATCCCCGATTTAAAAGACGGTATTAAATACTGCGAGACCGTTAACGACTATATAAGCCGCGAACTGTTTGAAGAGATTTTGGAATCAGAGGAAGAGCACGTTGACTGGCTGGAAACCCAGCTAGGCCTAATTGAGAAAGTGGGTATTCAGAATTATCAGCAGTCGATGATGGGCAGTCTGAGCTAAAAAAGTTCATGGTCGGACGTCAGACGCCTGACGTCCGACGCCTGACTACTTCATCGGCGATACATGAATCGCTATCTCAGCATCAAACACCACTTCACCCGCGTCGTTTTTCACTTCAACAATAACCGGCACTGAGCCTTTTTCGCCGGGCACGATCTCGCGCATGGTGGCGTAGCCCCGCAACACACCCTTGGCGCGCCCCAAGTAGCGTACGGTCATACCAGCGGGAATCCAGCGCATACCTTCAGGCAGAGAGACCATGCTGACCACGCCAGCGCAGATTTCGGCTAGGTTGCACATGGCAATCGCATGCACGCTGCCAATATGATTGTGAATAGCGCGGTGTTCTTTGATACGCACCACCGCATGACCAACGTCCAATTCTTCAAAGCAGGGTTTTATCGTTGCGAAATAAGGGGCTTTAAGACAAACCGCCTTGGAAAATGTCCATTTACCGGCGGGATAGGGCGACAGCTTGCGCCACATTTTCAGGGTTGTGTTCATTACGGTCACTCCAAGGATAACAAGCTAGACCGTAGCACGAACGAGTAAAATCGCCATTGACCGCCAGCCTGCACTGCCGCGCTGCGCCGGCCAATGGTGGCTTGTTTAGACTTACGATGGCCGCTTCCAGCGCCCGGGTTTGCTCACCCACACCCAGACGCCACTTAACGCAATAAGAAGTAACGCAATTGCCGCCAAGTCCATAATGTAGACGCCAATAGAGCCAAACAAGCGGCCGCTGTGTAAATCGAGCAACAGGCGCTCCCAGCTCAAACCACTGCCGCGATATTGATCTAGAAGACTGCGTTGAATAATGGGCGGCGCCAGCGCTGGCGCGGCCCAAGCCACGCCCTCAACACTCATGGCTGAAAACATAAAGCTGCGGGGATCAAAAGCAATCACGCCAGCGGGAGTGCGCAGTAATACTGCCTCACCATCCAGCGCCACGGCCTCCGCGCCGCGAGGCAAACCCAGCGACTCGCTAATATCGTCGAGCTTCTCGCCCGCCGGAGTAAAAAGTTGTAGGCGTCCAGCACATAACACGGCAATCGTGTCTGGCAACACCACCACACCTAATAATGGGCTATCACAACTGCCAATTTGAGTTTCCGCCAGATAGAGACCATCACCAAGCTGACTCAACCAAGCACCGCTGTTAAGGGGTTTATTTAAAGGAAAGCTGCGCAGAACCGGCGAGGGTATGCCGTAGTGCTTTAATAGCCACGCTTGTTTTAAGGGCTTTTTATCGAGCCCCCAGTCGTCGCTGTGGTTAATGGCAATGCCAGTGACAACCAACACTACAACAAAAAGCGCTGCCACCACACCAATACGGCGATGCCAACGCAATAACAACATTCTAAAAATACGATAAGGGCTCACTACTTATTCCGCTGCGCTAATGTCAGCTGAAGCTTGTACCGCATCTGCAAGGAGTAATGCAATAAGTGTGACTTGTTTTACCGCCCTAACCGATAAAGTAGCGCCGGTGATGCCATCGATATGCTGGCTTAATACATCGCGCTCAGCGAGCGCGGCACCACGAAACTGCTCAGTAAAAAAGCTGTGCCGAACCTCCCACCCCCGACTCTCGCGAAAGGCCAGAATCTCAACTCGCGCCACACTTGATCTCGCGCTGCCCGAATCAACGACAACGCCAATGGTAATCGGCATTTCCTTGCCGATTTCTTCCAATATCCACGCCGTCCTCGAACCCAGCTGCCAATAACGCACCCGTAACAGGGGGAAGTCTTTACCGCGAATCGCCTTTATTCGCGCCTTTAACGCCGGCGTTAACCAAAACACTTTAGACTCCGGCTCGGCATCATCACCAAAACCCAAGTCGAGAAATTCGTCCACCGTTAAATACTGTCCGGCACTGGACGCCTGTACCAACGGTGTCGTCATACACTGTAAAACTAAGAGCACGCCAAAAAAGACAGCAGCGGGCATAAGCCCGCTGCGTCGTTTTGGCATTTTATAATGGCTGATGGCCAATATTAGAAGCTCCAACCTAAACCAAGGTTGATTGAGTCGTCATCTTTCGCGCCGTCTTGCTCAGACACATCGGCTTTAATAACCACGTTCTTGGTCAGCCAATAGTTAACACCCACATCAATTTGCTCAATCTCGGTGTCAGTGCCACTATTTGCGCGGTTATCCCATTCGCCCTGACGAACAAATACGCCAACAGCGGGGGTGAGTTTGTAAGAGGCCTCAACGTACTGACCTTCCTGCTTATCACTGCCATTGGCAACAAAGCTAGTACCGTTAATATCCCACTCGGCGGCAAGCGCAGTCAGCGTCAGATTCTGCCACTGGTAGCGAGCCTGCAACTCGATTAAATCGGCTTCGCCGTCATCGCCAAGGCCCTGGGTAACATCTTGCTGGTGCTGATAAGTCGCCGCCAGCTCTAAACCACTGATGCCGTTAAATACCAAGCGACCGGTGTAAGCCAGATCTTCTGCAGTTGCATTAGCCGACTTTTGACGACCGCCACGGATAGCGCCGTTACCGGTAGGATCAATTTTTAAACCGCTGTGCAGCGCCGCGTTATAGCGAAGGCCGGGCAGAATTTCGCCGCTGACCATGACACCGGTTTCCCACCACGTAGCAGGCAGAATTTCTTTTTCGACGTTATTGCGCTCAACCCCGTAAAAAGTATCTGGCTCGTGGGTTTCATTGATGATGCCCACTGGCACCAAGAATTGCCCCATAGTCAGTGTATGACCTTGGGTGAAGTCCCACGCAATATAGGCTTGCTCTAGCTCCAACTCGCCAGGGCCGCTGCCATCAGCCGTGTCTTCAACAAAGCCGTGTTCAATTTCGACCTCAGAGAAAAACCGCACGGTATCGCTGAACTGATGACCAACAAAAAGAACAAAGCGGTGAGCATCAACCTTGTCATCTTTGTCTTTAAAGTGGTTAAAGTGATGCTCGCCATAACCGCCAATGGTAGTGCGATTAGCCCAATCGGCAACAGTTGCTGATTTTTCTACCGCATCGGCAGTTGCATTAATTTTGCTGTCGGCTTGCTTTTGCTCGGCGGTCAAACGTTCAATTTCGCGTTGCTGCTGTTTGATAATTTGCCACATTTCAGCGTTGCTCGGCGCAGTCTCGGCATAGGCAGCAAAAGGCAGCGCCGCAATGGCCGCGGCTAATACGGTCTTTTTCATTGAAAACTCTCCAGTCTCAGTAACGCGGAATCTCTCGGCCCGCTTATTTTTAAAATAAACGCCAAATATCGATGGCATCATTGCAAAACGCGGCAAAGCATAGCAAGTCGCAATCTAAATGCAAAGCATTCCCATTACTATTTGTCTCTGCAGACACAAAAAAGCCCGATGACAAAATCACCGGGCTTTACATAAAACAGCCTACAAACGAGATTTATTCGGCGCTAGGGGCTGCTGCGGTCGTTTCTTGAACCAAGGTTTTCAGCTCGCCGCTTTCGTGCATTTCACAAATAATGTCACAGCCGCCAACCAACTCGCCAGCAACCCACAGCTGTGGAAACGTCGGCCAATTGGCAAACTCGGGCATTTTTGCACGGATATCAGGGTTAGACAGAATATCCACAAAGGCAAAACGCTCGCCGCATTCCATAAGCGCCTGCGACGCCCGCGCAGAGAATCCGCACTGAGGCTGGTTAGGCGAACCTTTCATATAAAGAATAATTGGGTTAGCTGAAATCTGCTGTTTGATTGCTTCAATTGTGTCCATGGACCACCTACTTGTTTGATAACAGTGATAAGACCTGATTGACGCGAGGCACTTACCGGAAAGAATTCGCGCCATTCTAGCAATTTCGCGGGCAAAAGTAATGGCCCGACAACCGCTGAATGCTGGACGGGAGACGGGAGACGCTAGGAGCGGTCGGAAGTCTGGCGCCTGGCGCCGGACGCAAAAGCCAAAATCAGCCAAGCCAATAGATGCTAAATTCGGTTCTGCATGCGCTAATTCACTAAGGCCATCTGTCGTTGGTTTTGGCGCTTCACATCTCCCGTCCAGCGTTCAGCGGCGCCACGTAATATGGCTTCGTCAGACTTCCGACCTCAGACGCCCCAGCCCACCCCAGCCACCCCCGCCGGGGGTCTCTATGCGAAGTACATCACCGGCTACAGCACTCATACTGACCTTAGCTGGTAGGCTCATGCCATTAAAACTGTTTTTGCCGACGGCACCGTCGCCACCACCGGCCAAACCCCAAGGGGCAAGTCGGCGGCGTTCGGTGAGCAGAGTGAACTGGGTTGGCGTTAAAAATTCAAACTCGCGAATTAGGCCTTCGCCGCCGCGATATTGACCTGGGCCACCGGAGTCTTGGCGGATTTCATAGCGGCGCACTCGCAGAGGGTAGTGCATTTCTAAACTCTCTACCGGTGTATTCAAGGTGTTGGTCATATGGCTTTGTACCGCACTCAGCCCTGCACCACTGGCGTGGCCGCCCATACCACCGGCGATGGTTTCGTAATAGTCCCAGTCGCCCCCGGCGCCGCGCCCCCCCATAGCCACATTATTCATGGTGCCCTGGCTGGCCGCGGGAATGAGATCGGGGGCAGCTTGCGCCAGTGCGCCCAATACCGCATCGCTTATGCGCATTGACGTTTCAACATTGCCCGCCGCCACGGCCGCCGGCCGCTGAGCATTAAGCAGACAACCGAGCGGCGCACTTAAACGAATAGCCCGAAATAGGCCCGCGCAAACCGGCACTTCATCGGGCATTAAACAGCGAAACACGTAATACACTGCGGCGGCAGCGACCGACAGCGGACAATTGATATTGCCTTCAACCTGCAACGCAGTGCCGCTGAAGTCGACCACCACGCCTTTGGCACTTAAATCAATTGTTACCGCTATAGGCAGCTGCAAATGGCCAAAGCCGTCGTCATCCATGTAATCGGTAAATGCAAAGCTGCCACGGGGCAATTCGGCCAAACGCCGCCGAGCAATAACTTCGGCGTAGTCTTGCAACTGATTTACCGCCACGCCGAAGGGTACGGCTAAGCCAGTAATGACTTCATTTAAACGCTGCAAACCCGTGCGATTAGCGCTAACTTGCGCAATAAAATCGCCGTGTTGCCCTTCGCCAAACCAGTCATCTAGCAAATTTTTAGCTAATATTCCGGCGCTAACCAATACGGTGGGCGGAATCACCACACCCTCTTCGTCCAAGGTTTTGGATAAGGGCATGGAGCCCGGCGCCGACGCGCCAATATCGGCATGATGGGCACGATTAGCAACAAAAGCCAGCAAGGCACCGCTGGCGTCAAAGCACGGCGCAATTACAGTAACATCGGGTAAATGCGTGCCGCCAAGAAAGGGATCATTCACTACCACCATATCGCCCTGCCGCCACTCGCAGGCATCGACAATATCTGCCATGGCGTAAGCCATGCTGCCAAGATGGACTGGAATATGCGCCGCTTGGGCACACAAATGACCTTTGGCATCAAATATGGCGCAGGAAAAATCGAGGCGATCTTTGATATTTGGCGAGAACGCCGCGCGTTGCAGCACCGCGCCCATTTCCTCGCACACCGACTCCATGCGGCTAACAAACAAACCGAGTTTAACGGAATCAAGCTTGGGAGGTGATGCAGCCATGATGGGTGTCCAGCGCGGTAAAAGCGTCATTATCACGAATATTCGCGAACATACCAATCACGCACAAACGAAAACGGCCCCGAAGGGCCGTCAACATAAATGGCAAACAGCGGTATTAGAAACTATAGCGCGCACTCAGACCAATAGTACGCGGTTGATTAACATGATGACCAACCCGCGCATTACCGCCGCGTTCGGTATCAATAGACAGCTCCGCCTTCTCATTGGTCGCATTACGTACAAACAGTGCCGTGTCCCAGTTGTCGTTGCGAACACCCAAGCGCAGGTTCACGATTTCGTAGCTGTCCATTTCGCGATCATAGCCATAAGTCGCCTGAGTTAGCGGACCACCTACATTGGGATACAAGGTCGCCACGCCCTGACCATTATTATTTTGGTCAGAGATCTTGGTATAGCGCTCACCCACATTTTGATAGGTCGCATTGGCAAAACCCTCCCAGCTATTAAAAACGGGGAAGTAATAGGTCACCGACGCCGCGAGCTCAAAGCCCGGTGCAGTCGGCAAATCATCGCCATCTTTACCGCCGACAACCGCCAACACGGAACCCTCTGATTCCACATCGGAGTCCAGCTCGGCCTCCACAAAGCTCGCTGACAAGCCAAACTCCAAATTGCTCAGCGGCCGCATGAACAGTTCCATCTCAACGCCACTGCTGTGGGCTTCATCGGCGTTGTAAATTAAGCGCGAAGAACACGAACCGGCATCGACGGTAACTTGCAGATCTTTGATTTGGGCATGGAAGGCCGAAACATTAAAGGTACCCGCGCCGCCCATGAAATTGGTTTTTGCGCCAACTTCATAGTTAGTGACGGTCTCGTCGTCAAAGTCCCGGTTGTTGCCGTAAATTTGCTCGTCATTATTGCTTGAGCTACACAGTGGCACGTTAAGGGGGTCGTTATTGCCACCTAAGCGAAAGCCCTGGGACACCTGAGCATTTAACATGACATCGTCGTTCAAGGCATGGCGCACAATAACCCGCGGCGAAACCCCGTTAGAACTCACCACACTGCGGTCGTCGATAATCGCCGCGGTGTAGATCCCGTCAAAGCTAAGCACGCGGGTTTCTTCATAATCAAAATAACGCGCGCCCACCACCAACATGGTTTTATCAGTTAGGTCATAAGACACTTCACCAAAGATCGCATATTGATCCAATTGATAGGGAATATCAGAGTAATAGAGCTCATCCGTACTCGCCCGCTGCCCTGCTGTTGAACCCGAGAGGTCGGGGTGCTGAGGATTGCTGGCTTCAAAACCATCAACAAATAACGACTGACTGTAATGCCGCTCCACTTCACTATAAAACACCCCGGCTACCCACTGCATCGGGCCATCGAAACCGCTCAACCGCAATTCTTGGGTAAGCACCTCTGCCGACGTCCGGTCGTACAACGGCGCGTCCAATAAATAGACTGATGGGGCCTCGCCGTAGGAACCACCATTAATACTGGAGTTCAGTGCGGTTGCGTCCCTAACCACCAACACATCGCGGTCGGTGTATGAGCTGACCGAGGTCAAGCTCAACTGATCGTTAAAATCATAATTCACGGTGAGGTCGAACAGCGCAAAATCGTCCTCAAAACTCTCTTCCAGCTGAGTGTATTGCTCATAATCACCCAAGGTAATTGCCGGACGAGTGGTGGTGTAAGGGTTGGCTAACAGATGGTAGTCGTCTTCGCGGTTGAAGCCGTCCATATCAATTTTTTGGAACACCACCTTCGGGGTAATGCTCAAGGCATCATTTGGCTGAAACAACACCGCCAGCCGTCCGCCCTCGCGCACGCCCTCGTTCACATCTTCATTAACGCTGCCGTCTGGCTGCAAGGCGTCAATAAATCCACCAAACTCCTGATAATAGCGCACCATCCGCAGGGCGACCTTGTCACTCAAGGGCACGTTTAAATGGGCTTTCACACTACCGCCATCGCTGCCATGGCTAATCGTTTCTGCGTCGCCCTGAATCGAACCGCTGACGCCATCAAAGTTCGGCTGCTGGGTGATATAGCGGATTGTCCCAGACAAGGAACCCGAACCAAACAAGGTTCCCTGCGGCCCGCGCAACACTTCTACGCGATTCATATCGTAAAAATCCAAGTCCGGTGTAAACAGTGACATAGAAATCACTGACTCATCCATGTAGACCCCAACCTGCTCTTTCACACCGGGCTGGTCGCGAACAATTTGCCCGGCAGAAATACCGCGAATAGCAACCTGACTCTGACCGGGACCTAAATTTTGTATTGAAATACCTGCGACATTATTCGCCATCGACTCCAAATCGGTTGCGCCACTCTGCTGTAATTTCCCCTCGGTCATCGCGGCCACAGAAAACGGCACATCCTGCAAAGTCTCGGACTGCTTACGCGCCGTAACCAGCACCTCTTCGATCGTGCGCGTTGATTCTGCATGACTTAACGGCACGCCAGCGGCGAGCCCCATCACCACAGATACGCCAATTAAGGCATGCCCAGAACGTCGTCTATTTATCATATTGTTATCCCCGTACTTAATGTGTTTCTTATTGGGTAAATTGCCGTGCTAATTAAGCACTCAGAGCCGATATCAATGATCAATACGAATTGACTCCCTCTTGGTATAGCAGAGCAATAGCAAAACGCACTCATTTAGCGCGAAAAAGTATTCACCGTCAACACTGGGTTTGTGTTTCCAAGCAACTCGGGATTAAATGACTCGCAGAATAAATAGGAATCTTTTATGACCGCCAATATCAACCTGCCCCGAATACTGCGCATTGGCGCGGGTGCCAGCCGCCTACTGCCCGAGGTACTCGACGAGCTGAACCTTAAGCAACCACTATTAGTCACCGACGCTTTTATCGTCAGTCTTGGCTGGCTGGACACGCTGGAAACCCAACTCAGCGAAAAGGGTTTTAGCCACAACCGGTTTACCGGAGTTGTTCCCGACCCAACCAGCGCTGCAGTTACAGCTGGACTCGCAGTATTACGCCAAGGTGAATATGATTGCGTGGTCGCATTAGGTGGTGGCAGCTCGATAGACACCGCCAAAGCTATAGCCGTTATGGCCCACCGCGACCAGCCGATGCGCCACTACAAAGTGCCTAATTCAATAGATGATGGCCTGCCCGTTATCGCCATACCGACCACCGCAGGCACCGGCTCAGAAGCCACCCGCGCCGCCGTCATCACCGACACCGACAGCCAAGAAAAAATGCTGTGCATGGGCCTCGGCCTAATGCCCATTGCCGCGCTGGTCGATTTTGAGTTGACCCTGAGTATGCCCTGGCGCTTGACCGCCGACACCGGACTCGACAGCCTCTGCCATGCCCTAGAGGCCTACGTGAGCAAAAAGGCCAACGCATTTACCGATACCATTGCCCTAGCGGCGATGACGGCCATCAACACCCATATTCGCACCGCCTGCCAACAGCCCGACAACCGCGAAGCGCGGGAAGCCATGATGCTGGCGGCAACCCAGGGCGGTATCGCTTTTTCAAACTCATCGGTCACCCTGATTCACGGCATGAGCCGTCCGATTGGCGCGCTTTACCATGTACCCCACGGTCTGAGTAATGCCATGTTATTGCCAGAAATAACCGCATGGTCGATCAGCGGCGCCCCTGCCCGCTACGCCGACTGCGCCCGCGCCATGGGCATGGCAGAGCAGAGGGACAGCGACGACGCCGCCAACCAGAAACTCGTCGCGGGCCTGCGCTTGCTCTGCAGCGACCTCAAGGTCCCCAGTCCCAGCGAGTTTGGAATAGACGCGCAAGCGTGGCAGCAGTCGCTAGAATTAATGACCCAGCAGGCGCAGGATTCCGGCTCACCCAATAATAATCCACGTATCCCCAGTGCCACAGAGATTAAAGAGCTCTATCAAAAAGTGTGGGGCAATTAATTCATCACGCCTTTACCCGCCGCAGGCCTAGAAATCCCTGCGCATTCCTTATATTATTGAGGGTCTGACTAGGCAGCGCTGGCTGCCTTTTTGCGTTTTAAATCCATTGCACTGCTATATTTGTGCCTTATTTGCGGTTAAACCTGCTTATTCGGCACGCGGAGATCTGTTGATGACACAGCCGGCTTTAATGAACACCTATGGACGTCTTCCGGTAACATTTACCCGGGGCGAAGGTGTGCGACTGTTTGATACGCAGGGCAAAGCCTACCTCGACTGCATCAGTGGCGTTGGCGTTAACTCCTTGGGACACGCACACCCCGCCTTAACCCAAGCCATTCAGTCACAGGCTGGCCAACTGCTGCACACCTCCAATTTATACTCAGTGCAAAAGCAGGAAGAACTCGCTGCCGCCCTGTGTGCGATTAGCGGCATGGAAAACGTGTTCTTTTGCAATTCTGGCGCCGAAGGCAACGAAGCCGCCATTAAGCTAGCGCGGATGCACGGCCACAAACGCAATATCGATATTCCCCACGTGATTGTGATGGATCAAGCGTTTCACGGCCGGACCTTGGCCACGCTAACAGCGTCGGGCAATCGCAAAATTCAAGCGGGCTTTGAACCCTTGGTGCGGGGCTTTATCCGCGCGCCCTTTGGCGACCTTGCCGCACTCGAAAATATTGCCGAGCACAACGACAGCATTGCCGCCGTACTCATTGAACCAATTCAAGGCGAAGGTGGCATTCACACCTTGCCCGCCGGCTTCCTTACTCAGCTGCGGGCACTGTGCGACAAACACAACTGGCTGATGATGCTAGACGAAGTGCAGACCGGCAATGGCCGGACCGGCAAATACTTTGCCTACCAGCACAGCGACGTAATGCCCGACGTGGTGGTGACCGCCAAAGGCTTAGGTGGCGGCGTACCAATTGGCGCCTGCCTTGCCCATGGCAAAGCGGCGGCACTGTTTCAACCGGGCAATCACGGCTCTACCTTTGGCGGTAATCCGCTGGTATGCGCGGCCGGACTCGCGGTCGTAAACACGCTGAACAGCAATGGCATGATCGACACCATTGCCGACAACGGCCGCTATATTCTCAGCGCCTTAAAAGATCAACTGGGCGATGTTGCCCACGTAAAAGACATTCGCGGCCAAGGCCTGATGATCGGCATTGAGCTGAGCAGCCCCTGTGCCGGACTGGTTGCCCAAGCCTTAGAAAAAGGCCTGCTGATCAATGTCACTTCAGAGCGGGTGGTACGCTTACTGCCGCCGCTAATTATTAACCAGCAGGAAATAGATGAGCTGCTCGCCACACTGTGCCCACTGATTCGTCAGTGGCCAGCTCAGTCCAGCGCGGCATAACGCCGGTTCAGCAGCAAAAGGTAGCCGTATGGCATTAAGACATTTTTTAACCCTCATGGATTTGAGCCCCGCTGAATTAGAGACCCTAATGCAGCGTGCCATACAACTCAAAGCCGAGCACAAAGCCCGCAAAACCAGCGTGCAATTCCCCAACCACGTTTTGGGCATGGTGTTTGAAAAAGCCTCCACCCGAACTCGTATCTCGTTTGAAGCGGGTATGGCGCACTTAGGTGGCCATGCCATCTTCCTGTCGCCACGCGACACCCAGCTCGGTCGTGGCGAACCGGTGGAAGACAGCGGCAGAGTCATTTCTTCAATGTGCGACATCATCATGGTGCGCACCTTTGAGCACAGCATTATTGAACGCTTTGCCGCGTACTCTAGCGTGCCGGTGATCAACGCACTAACCGACGACCACCACCCCTGCCAACTGCTAGCCGACATCCAAACCTTTATCGAACATCGCGGCAGCATCAAGGGCAAGCAAGTGGCATGGATCGGCGACGGCAACAATATGTGCCAGTCTTATATTCACGCCGCCATGCAGTTCGACTTCACCCTAAAAGTCGCCTGCCCCGAAGGCTTTGAACCCCGCGCCGACATCGTTGCCAAGGCCGGTGACCGCGTTGAAATATTCCGCGAACCCGCCGATGCCGCCCGGGGCTCCGACTTACTCGTCACCGACGTCTGGGCCTCCATGGGCCAGGAAGAAGAAAAAGCCGAGCGCCGCCGCGAACTTGCCGGCTACCAAATTAACAGCGCGCTGATGGCCCACGCCAACCCCGACGCCCTGTACATGCACTGCCTACCGGCTAAGCGCGGCGAAGAAATCAGCGCTGAGCTCATGGACAACCCCAAGACCGTGATTTGGGACGAGGCGGAGAATCGCCTGCATGCGCAGAAGGCATTGATGGAGTTTTTGTTGTTAGAGGCGCGGGCTTAATGCTTAGCTTAACGCTGGACGGGAGACGGGAGACGCTAAGGCCTGACGGCTACGCCGTAGACTCAGCATTGCGCGGCAAAGCCGCGCCCGCTTTTGCGTCTCCCGTCTCCCGTCTAGCATCCAGCAGCCTCTAGCCGTGCTGCAAGTAAAAAACATCCAATGCCAATACGAAGGCATCTCCGTTGTCGACGACGTCAGCTTCCATGTTAACGACGGCGACATTTGCAGTTTGCTCGGCCCCAGTGGTTGTGGCAAAACAACCATCTTGCGCGCTATTGCGGGCTTCCAACCCCTCACCAAAGGTTCGGTTACGCTGCGCGGCAGCTGCCTGAGCGAACCCGGCAGTATGATTACCCCCGAGCTGCGCAGCATCGGCATGGTATTTCAAGATTACGCCCTCTTCCCGCATTTGAGCGTGTACGACAATATTCGCTTTGGGCTCAGCAAACAGAGCCGCCAAACACAGCGCCAAAAAGTCATGCAATTACTGGAGCTCGTGCGCCTTGAGGGTGTCGAGAATCGCTTCCCCCACGAGCTCTCCGGCGGCCAACAACAGCGAGTTGCACTGGCTCGCGCCCTAGCACCCAGCCCAGACTTACTGCTAATGGACGAGCCTTTTTCCAACCTCGACGCCGAGCTTCGTAAACGCCTCAGCCTCGAAGTGCGCGACATCATTAAAGAGCTAGGCATTAGCGCCATACTGGTCACCCACGACCAGCTCGAGGCCTTTGCCTTCAGCGACAATATTGGCCTGCTCTACAACGGCAAACTACAGCAGTGGGACACCCCGTTTAACCTCTACCACGAACCCAGCAATCGCCTCGTCGCCGACTTTATCGGCGAAGGCAGCTTCTTGCCCGGCGTTATCGGCACCGAGCTCAATACCGTTACCACCGAGCTTGGCACCCTAATGGGCAACCGCGCCTACGCTTGGCCACCCGGCACCCCGGTAGAAATTTTACTGCGCCCCGACGATATTGTGCTCAGCGACTTTGGCGGCATCAGCGCCACCATTGAAAAAAAGGTGTTTTCAGGTAGTGCCACGCTCTACACCCTGCGCCTGCCTACCGGCAGCCAAGTTGAAGCACTACTGCCCAGTCATCGCGATTTTGCGATTAACGAAGTAGTAAAAATTAACACCGAGGCCGACCACCTTATTGCCTTTGGCCGCGAGGAATTACACCACGGCGAACATAAGCCAAGAAGTAGCTAAAAAACTTTTCCTTATGCGTAATCCGTCTACCTCGCCTGTGAATGTACTCACCACCTCAGTACGGCGCTGAAAAGCCCGCATTACGGGCAGTTAATAATTTAGCGATTTTTACCCACCACTTACTCACACTTTATCCACAGAAGACCCACAGCATCTTGTGCTTGCGAAATCATGCAAACCGCATTATCTTGTATCCCAGATTCACCCAAACCCTATATATAGGGTTTTTCACCCAAGCCTTATAACAACTATTTACATTTTCGGGATAACTTCCGCACTTGTGTTATTTGGGTATTTCGCAAGCCCTCGCTTCCCGCACTGGGAACTCACGAGGCAAATATAAGACTGACGTAGAGCAGTTTTAAGACATCAAGCAAGGGCCGGAGACATCATGCAAACCCAACAAGATACCAGCACTAGCGCCACTGGCGCTCCCCCGCAGCACGCTAGCGACGCCGAACTTAAAGCCACCGCACCCGGCCAACTGCGCGTTATTAAACGCAACGGTTCCGTAGTGAGCTACACCGACGACAAAATCAGCGTGGCGATCACCAAGGCCTTTTTAGCGGTAGAGGGTGGCAACGCTGCCGCCTCTACTCGCATCCACGAGACCGTTGTTAAACTGACCGAACAAGTCAGCGCCACCTTCAAGCGCCGTATGCCCTCTGGCGGCACGATTCATATTGAAGAAATTCAGGACCAAGTTGAACTGGCCCTAATGCGCAGCGGCGAACACAAAATTGCCCGTGGCTATGTACTGTATCGCGCCGCCCGCGCTGAAGAGCGCAGCCAGCTGGCACCGCTTGGCGAAAAAGTACACCCCAGCATTCGTGTTAAGCACCCAGACGGCACCGAGTCGCCGCTGGATGTAGGCCGCTTAGAATTTATCGTACAAGAAGCCTGCGAAGGCCTGAGCGATGTCTCCGCTCAAGAAGTACAAGACGAAGCCCTTAAAAGCTTATACAACGGCGTACCCCAGGAAGAGGTCAATACCTCGCTGGTGATTACCGCCCGCGCCATGGTTGAGAAAGAACACAACTACAGCCTTGTTACCGCCCGCTTGCTGCTCGACAAACTCCGCGCCGAAGCCCTGAACTTTTTAGGGGTTGCCCAGAGCGCCACTCAGCACGACATGGCTATTTACTACCCGCAAGCACTGCCAATCTACCTGCGCAAAGGTGCTGAGCTTGAGCTGCTAGACCCACGCCTAGAAAGCGAATACGACGTTGCTGCCCTCGGCGAAGCCATCAAGCCAGAGCGCGATATGCAGTTCCATTACCTTGGCCTGCAGACCCTGTACGACCGCTACTTTATTCACAGCAATGAAGTGCGCATTGAATTGCCACAGATCTTCTTTATGCGTGTTGCCATGGGTTTGGCAATGAACGAAGAAGACCGCAATGCCCGTGCCATTGAGTTCTACGACCTGCTCAGCTCATTCGACTACATGAGCTCAACGCCAACCCTGTTTAATGCTGGAACCCTGCGTCCACAGCTGTCGTCTTGTTACCTGACCACAGTGCCCGACGACCTGCACGGCATTTACGGCGCGATTCAAGACAATGCCATGCTGTCTAAATACGCTGGCGGCTTGGGTAACGACTGGACCCCAGTTCGCGGCCTCGGCGCGTACATCAAAGGCACCAACGGCAAGTCTCAAGGCGTTGTCCCTTTCTTAAAAGTGGTTAACGACACTGCAGTTGCCGTAAACCAAGGCGGCAAGCGCAAGGGCGCGGTATGTGCTTATTTAGAAAGCTGGCACATCGACATCGAGGAATTCCTCGAGCTGCGTAAGAACACCGGCGATGACCGTCGTCGTACCCACGACATGAACACCGCCAACTGGATTCCTGACTTGTTTATGAAGCGGGTTTTCCAAGACGGCGACTGGACCTTGTTCTCGCCTAACAATGTACCTGACCTGCACGATTTGTACGGCAAAGCCTTCGAAGAGCGCTTTGAGCACTACGAAGAACTGACCCGCAAAGGCGAAATCAAACTCTACAAGCGCGTTAAAGCCGCCGACTTGTGGCGCAAGATTTTGTCTATGTTGTTTGAAACCGGCCACCCATGGATCACCTTTAAAGACCCATGTAACCTGCGCAGCCCACAGCAGCACGTTGGCGTGGTGCACTCGTCCAACCTGTGTACAGAAATCACCCTGAACACCAGCAAAGACGAGATCGCGGTATGTAACCTTGGCTCGGTTAACCTTGCCCAGCACATCGGCGACAACGGCCTAGACCTAGCCAAAGTAGAGAAGACCGTTAAAACTGCAGTCCGCATGCTCGATAACGTTATCGACATCAACTACTACAGCGTGCCACAAGCTAAAAACTCCAACTTCAAGCACCGCCCTGTTGGCTTGGGTTTGATGGGTTTCCAAGACGCACTGTACAAGCAGCACCTGCCCTACTCTTCTGATGAAGCGGTAGAGTTTGCCGACCGCTCTATGGAAGCGATCAGCTACTACGCGATTAAAGCGTCTAGCGATTTGGCCGCCGAGCGCGGTAGCTACCAAAGCTACGAAGGTTCTCTATGGAGCCGTGGCATTCTGCCCATCGACTCGGTAGAAATCCTGGTGCAAGAGCGCGGCGCCGACTACATCGAAGTAGACCGCAGCCAGACGTTGGACTGGGACAGCCTGCGTGAAGTTGTTAAAACTCAAGGCATGCGTAACTCGAACGTCATGGCGATAGCGCCAACCGCCACCATTGCTAACATCACTGGCGTGTCGCAGTCGATCGAACCGACTTACCAAAACCTGTACGTTAAATCGAACCTGTCTGGCGAATTCACCGTGGTGAACCCCTACTTGGTTAAAGACCTGAAAGCGCGCGGTTTGTGGGACGCGGTCATGGTTAACGATCTTAAGTACTACGAAGGCTCGGTAAGCAAAATCGACCGTATTCCAGACGACCTAAAAGCGCTGTACGCCACCGCCTTTGAAGTGGAGCCGCGCTGGTTGGTCGACGCGGCAAGCCGTCGGCAAAAGTGGTTAGATCAGGCGCAGTCATTGAACTTGTACATCGCTGGCGCCAACGGCAAGAAGCTCGACATCACCTACCGCATGGCATGGTACCGTGGCCTCAAAACCACTTACTACCTCCGCGCATTGGCTGCGAGCTCCACCGAGAAATCTACCGTTTCTCAAGGCTCCATGAACAAGGTTTCATCACAATCGGCTGCACCTAAACCTGCCGCCACCGCGTCTGCTGCTGCACCGCAGGCCGCACCCGTACCACTGGCCTGCTCTCTGGATGATCCAGATTGCGAAGCCTGTCAGTAAGTGCGTAGGGGCCTATGGCCCCTTAGTCGGACGACTGGCGTCAGACGTCTGACGAAAAATACATATAAAAGAATTGAGGTTATAAAATGTTAAGTTGGGATGAGTTCGATAAAGAAGAAGCACCGGCCAAAGCGCCCGCTGCCAAACCCCAAGCCCCAAAAGCAGCTGAGCCTGTGGTTTCTGCTGCCCTGAATACCATGAATAGCGAAGACAGCGCCGCCGCTGTCGACCAAGCTTTGCTCGACAAAGCTAGCGCCGCACTGGAAAGCCTCGACGTCGCCGCCGGTTTAGAAGAGCTGGAAATGGGCGCTGCTCGCCTGCGGGTAGAAGACAAGCGCATCATCAACTGCCACCTCGACCTCAACCAGCTCGTACCCTTTAAGTACGACTGGGCATGGCAGAAATACCTCGACGGCTGCGCCAATCACTGGATGCCCCAAGAAGTAAACATGACTGCCGACATCGCCATGTGGAAAAACCCAGAAGGCCTTACCGATGACGAGCGTCGCATCATCATGCGCTCTCTGGGTTACTTCTCAACCGCCGACTCCTTGGTTGCCAACAACTTGGTACTGGCGGTGTACCGTCACATCACCAACCCAGAGTGCCGCCAGTACTTGCTGCGCCAAGCTTTTGAAGAAGCGATTCACACCCACGCCTACCAGTACTGCGTAGAATCACTGGGCATGGACGAAGCCGAAGTATTCAATATGTACCGCGAGCTGCCCTCCATCGCTAAAAAAGCGGCGTGGAGCCTGCAGCACACCCAAGCACTGGGCGACCCTAACTTCCACACCGGCACCCCAGAAACCGACCAAGAACTGCTCCGCAACCTGATTGGCTTCTACGCGGTAACCGAAGGCATCTTCTTCTACTGTGGCTTCACCCAGATTCTGTCTATGGGCCGCCGCAACAAAATGACCGGCATCGCCGAGCAGTTCCAGTACATACTTCGCGACGAGTCTATGCACCTGAACTTCGGCATCGACATGATCAACCAGATCAAACTGGAAAACCCACACCTCTGGAGCGAAAAATTCCAAGGCGAAGTGACCCAAATGATCGTTGAAGGCATGCAGCTCGAAATTGAATACGCCAAAGACTCAATGCCTCGCGGCGTACTCGGCATGAACTCCGGCATGATGGAAGAATACCTCCAATTCATCGCCAACCGCCGCCTAAGCCAGCTCGGCTTAAAAGAACAATTCCCCGGCGCGCAAAACCCATTCCCATGGATGAGCGAAATCATGGACTTGCGCAAAGAGAAAAACTTCTTTGAAACGCGAGTGATTGAGTATCAGACTGGTGGGGCGTTGACTTGGTGATGTAAATCATCATCCCCGAAGTAACGCTAGAGAATATTCTATCACTAGAGAAAATATTCTCAGCAACAAAAAAGGCCGCTTATTCGCGGCCTTTTTTGTTGCCTATCAGTTCATTACCAATATTTCTGCTTTTAATTTCCACAGCTCGATATTGGTAAAAAGCGGACAGGATAGAAATAACTTTTACTGAAACTGCAATCCAAATGCGAATTTCAGCGACACAATAGGATGAATATTGCCATCCCATATATGATCGGGACCTGGATAGACGGTTATTCCATCACCGGAACCACCCAACTGAACTCTAACTAACCATCCACCCGGTACTTTGGCACTATAAATCCCGCCAACTGATTCCGTCGCCACCTAGATCTACCCAGTTAATCATATTCCATTCTTTTGTTTAGCATAAAAGCTATTTATAACGGCTCAAGCAATATGTCACCGTGACCGCTATGTGGCGGCCCAGCCTTTGCCACAAGAAAGAAAAAGGGCACAAATTTATTTTTACTGTAATGGCAATATTGTGCCAATCTCACCCTGCTCACTTTATAGCTTCTTTTCCAGCTCTGCGATATTAGCGTCTATAACAGCGATTGATTTTTTCGTAGGGCCAACTTGAGCCGCATAGGTACTCCTAACATAATCTTCTGCCTCGGCACTCGTCGCAAAGGAATTTCCCGCAACTTCATAACTTTCGCCTTTTCCTATAAGCCCCTTCCTAAATTTTATTTTATTAATCTCGGGGCGCTTAACTTGTCTCAAAATCAAATTTAGTTTTTTTCTCTCTTTCGCTAAATCAGTAATTTGATCTCGTATTTCTCTCTTAGCCCTGTATGCTTTTGCGCCCTCCTCCGATACGGAAATGGATTTTTGCAGCAGTGCCACGAATCCATTAGTAAAACTAACCCCCCAACCAAAGCCATTTCCCGCATCAGAATACATTTTATAGTCAGAAAATGCCTGCGCGTCGTCTATTGGAAAAACTGCCTTTATTTCATAGTTTTCGGAATTACACAGTTCTGTTAGTTTATCTAGCCCCTGAATTAAAGATTTTTTGTCAATATTCCAGGCATTGGACTCACTTTGCGAACCCTGTCCTAGCCCCATCTGTCTCCCAGGAAATGAGGTTTTCTTCTCCTTCTTTATTTCCCAATAAAACCACTTTGCCTCAAAAATTGTTTCCATACAAAAAACCTACTCCTTCCACAAACTTATATTTAAGATTTTCAATTATAATACAAAAAATAGGACAAATTTATTTTACGGCAGTTGGCACTTTCCTAAGCCAACAGCGATCTGACAAAAAAGCTACCGGCTCCGATATTTGGCTATTCGAAATCCGAGTAAATACTAAAAAGCAGAATATTAGCAGGGAAACCGCATTTACTCAGCCGTAATCTATTCAACAACTTGTCTGCGTGACCCACCCTCGCGAAAGAGCGAATCAAGAAACAACGAGGGTCAGGTCTTTGATTTATGCTTCAAGTCCAAAACCAAAGGTCAGATCGCCCTATGAACGGTCATGAACGCACGTCGGCGCCAGTCTTTCAAACCCGAGCGAAAACCTAGTTAATTCCAACTTGTTCCCGCCTATAACTTACCGCAATATATATCTACTAAACTAGCCGCTAAGGAACAGACGATGGCTAAAGGCACTATCATGGATGATCTTTTTGCTCTGGGCGCAAAACTTCCTTGGAAGCTAAGCCTTGTCCTCGCCATTGGCTCCGCAATTGGCTTACACCAACTCTCCCTAATTGAGCCGCCCGCCTCTAGCGGACTGCAGGGTTTATCCAAGGTCGTGTTTGTACAGGCCGCAAGAGTTTTCGGATTATTCGGCCAATATCTGGTGCCAGCGGCGCTGCTATTTGGTGCCCTTGGGGGTTTCATGCAACGCCGCCGAGGTAAGGATTTACTCGCGCAAGCTAGATCCCAGTCAAACGGACTCCCTGCTCTATCTTGGCCGCAACTTGAACAGCTAGTTGACACCATATTCAGGGAGGAGGGATTTCAGATAGCAAAGAGCCAAGCCCAGAAGATATATGAACCTTGCTCCCACAGCATGAAAGTTATACTATATTAGTACAAAAGCCACATTTATCCCACTTTGTTTTACTAAAATACAACATGAAAAACGAACTACCCGAACTCGGCAAGCGCCTATGCGCGGCCCGCAAAAAGCGGTTCCCCAAGGACGGCGTGCGCGGTTTTGCGCCACGCATTGGCGTAAGCGTGTCAACGCTCGTCAAGATGGAGCAAGGTAAATTGTCGGTGTCACTCGGCAACTACCATGAAGCTGCGAGAGTGCTGGGCCTAGAGGATCAGTTCAACTTGTTATTTGTCATGCCAACGTCCTTATTCGATGATTGACAAAGCCCGCTATGCACTACATATAGACCTGCCGAGCACTGGGCGAACTCAGGCCGCCGACGTTGTGATCATGGAAGATCGCGGGCATGTCGAGCAAGTCGGTTTTCGATACCGACCTGAATACCTTGAGCTGAGCGGCGCCATCGCCATTGACCCCCTTTGCCTGCCCCTGTCACCCAAAGAACGCGCTATAGAATGCCGCGGCGGCATCCCCGCATTCCTTGACGATTATTTACCCGATGCATGGGGGCGCCGAGTATTAAGTTATGCAGTGCTAAAACAAACCGGCGAGAAAATGAACGCCAACAGCGCTATTGCTTGCTTAGGCGCCTTACGTCGCAGCCGGATTGGCGCTCTAGAGCTCACCGCAAACAACGAACGGCCGCTGTACCAATTGGGTATCGCTTGGGAAGAGCTTGCTCAAGCAGAACAAATCGCCCACCAAATCGACACCTTGTCATTCGAGGAAATCCCACACGAATCTCTCGATTTAATTTATCTCGCTAACGAAGGATCAGGAGCTGGCGGTGCCCGCCCAAAATCACTGGTCTATCGTGGCGCCGAAGCTTTTCTTGCTAAATTTAACCGGCTAGGAAGCGATCAATTCAACGTCGCTCGCGTTGAGCTAGCCTGTCTTAAGATGGCAAAAGCGGCGGGAATTAATGTGTATGATGGCGAACTGCTTGAGGATATAACCGGCCGTGATGTTCTGCTGCTGCAACGCTTTGATATTTCTGAATCACATCGGCGCCATCTTATTTCTATAAACGGTTTACGTAAGGACGCTTACCAGCGGGACGACGCGGGTGTATTTCGTTATGACGATGTTCATAAGCTACTGCAATCACACAGCGTCGATTTTCGTGAGGATGCCGAGCAGCTGTTGCGACAAATGCTGTTTAATCGAGCGATCAATAATACCGACGATCACGAGCGCAATTTTTCAATGATCAATGATGGCAGCGGTTTTCGCTTATCGCCCGCATACGACTTAGTGCCCAGCCTAACAGCCGGCGCATATCATGTTGCTGGTTATCAATACTCACCTTATCCACCAAAACCCAGCGAGGTCATTAAGCAAGGAAAAGTATTCGGTTTAGACAAAACCACGGTAAAAAACATAGCTGAACAGATTATGGATGCCATTCAGCAATGGGAGTATTTCGCGGCAGAGTGCAAAGTCAGCGATTCAGATTACTCTGCAATAAAACGCCTACTTTCGATATAAAATATATCCACTACTTTGACGCCGCTCAGCAGTTTCCCCATTTTCGTTTCTTGCCTTGGGGGCCAATGGGGCTTGCAGCTGACGGATCATCGCTAGCTTCAGAACTGACAAAAAGTTATATTTAACAGTGTATTAACAAAGAGATTACTTTTCAAGTTTCATAAACAGTGATTTTAGCTTGGCAATAAACCACGAACTCATTGATTTTGTTAGCACAGGGCAAGACGTCAACTGTCAACTTACATGTGGCAATTCTCACTAGAGAGCGACATTTTATCACTAGTGATGATCCCGAAGGCCGCTAATTAGCGGCCTTTTTTATTTTCAATGCGATACTAATATTGTGCTGCCATTCAATTACCATCGTCCGATAAAATCGGTGGGACAGCTTGCTAGAGATGGACAAATCATCCAATGGCAATCATTATCGCGCGGTGTACAAAGTAGCCCACCACTAGCAACAGCAAGCCCGCCAGATAACTTTGCCAAAATAGAAACCAGCGGTAGCGCGACAATAAAGCCAGCCAACACTGGTTTTTTATCCGATAGCCACGACGCATAGCCAATAACCGACGCAGCGAGAAGTATCTTTGCGGCAAAGACATAGTTTGTCATAGACTCACCGTTAATTTACGCCTTCAAACTTACCGCTGGTATTCGCATCATAAACTTCGCCGTCATCTGACATCAGTATATAGAGTGCGCTCTGTTCATTCGGGTTTACAACTTTGACGATACGATAGCCATCGCCACTCTCAAAAATAGTCGCGGCATCACTCGCAATATTCGCCCAGCTACCCGGCACTTTTCCAAAGCCAAGCTGGGGATCAATATTGGCAAAACCTTTAGTGATTTGAGTTGCGATGAGCAGAGCCTTTTGCTCAGAAATTGGTGCATGGCCGCTGCCATGGGCCAAGAGATTTGAGCTTATGAATAAGCTCGCGAGTAAACACAAAGCAATCCGGAATTTCATTCTTTCACCTTTATTTAGTGGCTGTGGTAGGCGCCATCACCATGTTCATGGGCGCCTTCGTCATACTGCGAAGGCTGAGGAGCAATAATACGCCGAGGATAGTGATCGAGGATATTTGCTTTCGCTTCCGCCGCCATATCTTCATGGATATGGGCGTGATCATCGGTATTAATCGGGAAGTCATCAGCAAACACAGTGTGCTGGTAGCCGTGTAGCTGATGCAGAAAAAGCAGCCCGCCAATAATGACCAGTAATGTATTGGCCATAACACTAAAGCGCTTGAAAGAGGCAGTTTTACGCCACCCGACTAACAGTGCCAACATGGCAGTGAGCGCCGCGATCTGACCGATTTCGACACCGACGTTGAAGGCGAGTATTTTCATAACGATACTGCCCTCGCCCATGGGCAGTTGTTGCAGCCGCGTAGACAAGCCAAAACCGTGAATCAAACCGAAGCCAAACACCATATACATCAGGTTTGGCGAGCCCACACCAAAATAGCGTTTAAAACCGTCTAGGTTCTCGAAGCCCTTGTAGCAGACGGTTAGCGCGATAACAGCATCAATCAGGAAATAATTTGCCTGCACGAAATAAAGCGTGGCAAAGACCAGCGTAATCGAGTGGCCCACAGTGAACGCCGTAATGAATTTCACAATATCGCTAAAGCGGCTGAGAAAGAAAACAACGCCAAACAGAAAAAGCAAATGGTCATAGCCCGTGAGCATATGTCCCGCACCCAACAGAACGTAATCTGGTAACCCCGCTTCTATCGCGCGCTGTTTATCTGCCTCAGACATGCCGTGGGCTAACACACTTACGCTACTGAGCATCGCCACTAGCATGGCAATGAGCGCGTAAATGCGGCCTCGAATCAATGTTGTCGTCACTTCATACCTCCGCTTCGCTTCGATGTAGCATACGGTATAAAGACGGCAGTACAAATAAGGTTAGCAGTGTCGACGAGAGAATACCGCCAATTACCACGGTGGCTAGGGGGCGTTGCACTTCTGAGCCTATTCCGGTGTTTAGTGCCATTGGGATAAAGCCCAAGGACGCAACCAGTGCCGTGGTGACGACTGGCCGCAACCGCGTCAGTGCACCTTCAATAATCGCAGGCTCCAGCCCCAAGCCTTCGCGGCGCAGCTCGCGAATAAACGACACCATCACCAAGCCGTTCAATATGGCGATACCCGATAAGGCGATAAAGCCCACCGCGGCAGAGATAGAAAAGGGAATATCTCTAAACACTAGCGCCAAGATTCCACCGGTAAGTGCAAGTGGCACACCACTGAATATAATCATTGCGTCTTTTAGCGAACCAAGCGCTAACAACAAGAGGCCGATAATCATGAGTAGGGTCACAGGCACAACCACGGCGAGTCGCTGCGAAGCGGATTGCAAAGTTTGATAGGTACCACCGTATTCCACCCAATAGCCTGCTGGCAGCGCTACTTGCGATTCGATGGTTGCCTTTACGTCGCTAACGAAGCTACCAAGGTCGCGGCCCCGAACGTTCGCCGTCACCACCACTCGGCGCTTACCGTTCTCCCTATTGACCTGATTCAGGCCAGTTGTCAGCCCAATATCCACCAACTCTTTCAGGGGTACATAGCCACCACTAGATACTTGAATGGGAAGTGAGCCTAACAGGTCAATATTATTGCGTCGGTCTTCCGGTAGCCGCACAACAATCTCAGCGCGGCGATCGCCCTCGTAGAAAAACCCTGCACCCTGGCCGCCCATTGCCGTGGCAACTTGATCTTGCAGACTATTAAGCTCAACACCATATTGACCTAGGGCAGACTGCTTAGGCTTAAGCGTTAGCATGGATAAACCCGTAGTCTGCTCCATTTGAATATCGACAATATCATCCACTGAGCCGATGGCACTTTGGATTTCTTCACCAAGGCTTTCGAGCTGAGACAAATCATCACCGAATATCTTAATCGCTAGCTCGGCACGTACGCCTGACAACAGCTCATTAAAGCGCATCTGGATCGGCTGAAGAAATTCATAGCGATTGCCCGGCACGGGTTCGACCAACGCTGCAAGCTCTTCCACTATCTGATTTTTAGGCTTACTCGGATCGGGCCACTGATCGCGCGGTTTTAGGATAATGAAATTATCTGCCACACTTGGCGGAACCGCATCAGTCGCAACATCGGCGGTTCCGATCTTGGCAAATACCCGCTCTACTTCAGGCATGGTCTTAATGGCGGCTTCCAATGTTTCCTGTAAGGCTACCGCCTGACTAAGCGAGGTGCCCGGAATTCTAAGTGCGTGCATCGCGATATCACCTTCATCGAGATTTGGCACAAACTCACTGCCCAAGCGACTGGCCAAGCCAGCACACACAACAAGTAATACCAGCGCAGCCGCAACCACTGCGCCACGCATGGCGATTGCTTTGCGCAGCAGGCGGCCATAAAGGTTTTTTGTGGCATCAAATGCGCGATTCTCTTTTTCGACTACCGGCCCCTTGAACATCATGGCGATAGCCGCTGGAACAAAGGTGATGGACAGCAGCATGGCTGCACTTAGAGCAATGACTACCGTCATGGCCATGGGGTGGAACATTTTGCCTTCTACACCCGTTAAAGAGAAGATCGGCAAATACACCGCAGTGATGATAAACACCCCAAACAGTGCGGGTCGTATCACCTCTTTGGTGGCGCTAAACACAACGTCTAGGCGCTCATTCAACGACAAGGTCTGCTTGTCACTGGCAAGGCCCAAACGACGCAGACAGTTCTCTACAATGATAATGGCGCCATCGACCAACAAGCCGAAATCCAATGCGCCCAAACTCATCAAGTTGGCACTAACACCGCTACGCACCATACCGGTGATGGTCATTAACATCGCAACCGGAATAACCGCAGCAGTGATTATGGCTGCACGCACATTACCTAACAGCAAGAACAGAATAACGATAACCAGCAATGCACCTTCGAGCAGATTGGTCGTGACGGTTTTCAGAGTTTTATCCACAAGACCAGTGCGATCATATACCGCCGTCGCGGTAATGCCTTCTGGCAAACTCGACTTAATTTCCTCAAGTCTTTCACCCACAGCTTTAGCAACGGTACGGCTGTTTTCGCCAACGAGCATAAATACCGTGCTCATGACGACTTCGCGACCATTTTGGGTAGCCGCACCCGTGCGCAGCTCCTTGCCCTCGCCCACGGTCGCAACATCACCGACGCGCAGCGGCTGGCCATCACGTGTCTTGATTACTATTTGACTGATATCAGCAAGCGTTTCGGCTTGCCCCGGAATACGTAGCAGCCACTGCGAGCCTTTTTGCTCAACAAAGCCCGCGCCACGGTTTTGATTATTGTCGCCAACCGCGTCGATAAGTTCTTGCTGCGTTATACCGTAGGCGAGCATTTTTTCAGGTTGCAGGCCGATTAAGACTTCACGCTTGTAGCCGCCAATGGGATTAACCTCAACCACACCGGGCACGCGCAATAGCTGGGGGCGAATGATCCAGTCATGGGCTGAGCGCAAATCTGTTGGCGTTATTAGCTTGCCATTAGCATCGATCGCACCGGGCTCGGCATCTACGGTGAACATGAAAATTTCACCCAGCCCCGTCGCAATCGGCCCAAGTTCCGGCTCCAGCCCCAGCGGCAATTTGGCGCGCACGCTGCCAAGCCGCTCATTCACTAGCTGGCGAGCAAAATAAATATCGGTGTCATCACCAAAGATTACCGTGACTTGCGATAAACCGTAGCGGGAAATCGATCGGGTGTACTGCAGCTCCGGCAGGCCCGCCATTGCCGTTTCAATGGCATAGGTAACACGCTGCTCTACTTCCAGCGGCGTGTAACCCGGCGCTTCGGTGTTAATCATCACCTGAACATTGGTGATATCGGGAACGGCATCAATCGGTAGTCGGTTGAAATTCCATAAACCCAGACCACAGAGCGCAAGCACGGCGGCCATCACCACCCCGCGCCGCGCTAGGGAAAATTGTATTATTGCATCAAGCATGGGACGTCCTTTAGTGGTCGTGTGAAGCGCCGGATTTTTCGATATCGGCCTTGATGATGAAGCTGTTGTCGGTAACGTATTCTGTTCCCGGCTTTAACCCACCTAAGACCTCAATCCATTCGCCAGCCTCGCGACCGAGCTCGAGCATGCGCACTTCGTATTGATCGCCCACTTTGGCGTAGACCACGGTGAAATCCCGAAAGCTTTGCAGTGCCTTCCGCTTTACCGCAAGCGGCACATCATAGCGAGCCACTTCGACATCGCCGCGAATAAAGCTCCCCGCTGGCAGCGCAAGATTGCTGGCATCAACACTAACCCTGATGTCTGCAGATTGATCGGCATTCAGCAGCGGAGAAATCCACTGCACCTCGCCTTCACCAATGACGTCCATCGTATCGTTGCGCAACTGCACGCTGTTGTTTAGCGCAATTCGACGCCGGTCGTCGGGAAAAGCTTTGAGTAAAACCACTTGGCGGGAACGGTCAACAATACTCACCAGCGTACGGCCAGCCGTCGCTTCGCCGACATTGACCGGCAGCGCCGCAATTTCGCCGGCAATATCGGCGCGCAACACATAGGATTTCAGGCTTTCGTTGCTCTCAATACTTATCAACGGAGTGCCCGCTTTCACCTGCTGACCTAAGCTAACGTGAATGCTTTTAATTACACCCTCAAAACGGGCGCTTAGCTGCGTTAAACCATTGGTATCCGCGACCAATCGACCGAAGAGCGGCAGCCGCTCGACGAGTACTTGTGAACGCGCAGTACCAGTGGTGATACCCATGGCGTCAGCCACATCGGCATTAATCCGCGTTCGCCCTTCAAAATTATCGTACTGCCACTGATAGCGCTTACCACCATAAGCAGCGTTAAGCGTAACGAGAAAAGAATGGGGCTCGACTATTTCCATATCGCCGCGCAAAAAATCATCCTGCGGTTTGAAATTGATTTGGTCGTCGCCGTCACCCAGTCGCCCCAAAGTAACGCTTACTTTGACGTTTTCTGGTGGCAGCGCCTCGCCACCCTGACTTGCCCAAACACGAAACTCTGGCGGCACGCCAGTTTCGAAGATGGCCAGTTCAATCGCGAAATCATCCTCGCGCAACATACGTCCCCGATGCGGGCCTTTTTCGGGCTCAACTTCCTTCGCCTCTGTGCCAGAGGCCAGCGCAGCACTGCTTAAACTCATTAATAACGAGACCAGCATACTGGCCATTAACGATCGTTTTACTGAAATACTCATGGATTTACCTCGTCGCTACCCAGTAGTGGCAAACCGCTTAGGCGTTCAATTTCAACGCGTGTGAGCTGTGCTTTAAACTGGCTATCTAATAAATAACTACGTGTTGCGAGCAGCTCCTGCTGCACCCCGCGCCAATCCTGGTAACTGTAGCGACCAAGCTGATATGCATTTCGGGCTTCGCTCTGGGCCTTTTCAAGCCGTGGAAGAATCTGCTCGCGCAGTGCGCCAACCACATGCTGGGCATGCTGGAACTCTTGAAGCAAAACGTACAAGCGCGCTTCCAGCACTATTTGCATGGCGTCGGCATCGGCGCGGTAACGATCACGCTCCGCAGCTAATGCGGCGATACGTCCGCTATTACGCTGTTCGCCTCCCAAGGGCACGGTAAAGCCAGCGACTAAGGCGTAGTCGTCGGTGTTTTCAAAACGCCTTACACCGGTTGAGAACTGCCACCGTGACCGAGCTTCTGTTTTTGCCAGAGCAATTTCAGATTGCGCAACGCGCTCTTGGCTGAGTAGTTTCCGTACACGCGGATGACTGCTTAACTGCTGCGCTAAGGCCTCGTAATTCAGTTTATCGGCGGCAATGGCGAGGGAGCCAGAAGCGATATCAAAATCAGTTTGGCGGGCATTCCACTGGGTCGCCAACATCCGCTTAGCGCCGCGAATTTCATGATCCAAATCTTCCAAGGCGATATCTGCCCGCGCTAGCTCAGCCTCGGCACGAAGTTTGTCAGCAAGCAGCGATTTGCCTGCATCCATGCGCTTCGACAGCTCTTTGGCCACTGATTCCGCTTGCGCTCTAGCGGCTTCGGCGAGTGCTTTACGCTGCTGATAGACAACGACGGTGAGAAATTGACGAGCGGTTTCGGCGGCCACATCCAGTTTCTTTATCGCTTGCTCATCGCTAATTACTCGTTTTTGCACGTCGACGCTATGTCCGCGCCGCTGCAGTAAGTCACCCTCTAAGACCCAACTAATACTAAGCGTCGACTGAAGGCTGTCGGCGCCACTGTAGTCACCTGAACCAAGGGCATCCTCTACACTTAAGTCTAGTTGGGGGCGACTCCCCACCCGCGCCTGCTGCGCCATTCCGTCAGCGGCAGCGCGACGATAGCTAAATGCCCGAAGTTCAGGGTGATTAGCAAAACTACGCTGAATAGCCTCACTAAGTGTTAATGACGTCTCGGCTAACGACACTGCTGGCATAATCAACAAAAGTGGCAGCAAGGTAATTGCTTTACGCCAGAAAAACCGATTCATAATCGGTTTTTCTGGCGTTCGAAACGGACTAAAAATATGCATAAATAAGCCTCAATGACTAAAAATTGCTTCAACCGCATGATGATAGCTATCCACACTCAAAAGGCATGAAGCCAATAGCACAGCCAGTAATACAGCGAACAACGATAATGGAAAACCACGCCCTCGCTCGGGACGCAGCTGGTAATGAACACGCGCTTCAATTTCAGAAGCGTAGAAATGACAAGGCAAAGGGCTAGCAAAGTGATGTTGATCGCGGGACAAGCGGCATAGCTTAATCACGGTACTGGCCACACTGCTGCCACCAAAACCGCTGGCCGCGGCATAATCGTCAGCCGCAAGTTCAAGACATAAAGAAAACTCACGGCGCAATTGCTTGCCAATGAACGGCAAATAAAACGCTGTTAAAAAAGAAAAGCACAACTTCCGCAAGGGGTCTAAACGCTGCTGATGGGCAAACTCATGTCGCGCCACTATTTCGTTTTCCGCGTCGGTTAACGTCGCTCGCAAGGCTGGGCTAATAAAGACTTTAGGCTTAATCAGGCCAGCGGTAAGGGCATATATCACAGTGGAGCTGACGTTTTCACCTTTAGTGAGCGCATCAAGGCTAAGTAACTTATTGAGAGTGGATCGATGACTGAAGAGTTGACGAGCATGACACACTATTGCGTTTAGCAAGATGCCGGCAAACAGAATGACTAACAGGGTATGCCAGCTGTAAAGATTGAAAACATTTATATGGTGCCAGTGGCTAAGCGTTCTAAACCAGCTCGGCATCGCGGCGACAAAATTCGGTTTCAAAACAAGGGTGGTAACACTTAGGGCAACAAGCCAGGGAATCAATACCACTGACCACAGTACCCATTGCCGTGCGCCTGCCGATAATTTCACCCGCAACTCTTCACTTGCGCAAACCACAAACGATAGCGCTATAACACAGTAGAAAAACACTGATGCCGCGATAAACACGCTATTAAGGGTAATTGCAGTGGTGCCAATAAGCATAGTTACCTTCCCAATTTGTCGCTGGCGCGGCGCTGGTCAATCAGTTTCTCTAGCGCCTGCAACTGGGTTTCGGTCATTTCCGCAGACAGTGAGCTAAATGCGGCTAATAAGGTGTCTTCATTGTCAGTGTAATCGGCTGCGACCTCCCGCACCAGTTGTGCCAGGAAGGCGTCTCTGGCCATGGCTGCGCGATAAATAAAGGCGTGGCCTGACTTATCGCGAAACAAAAGCTTCTTTTTGTACAGGCGGTCGAGGGTGCTTTGGATCGTGTTTAGTGTTCTCACACTATCATCCGCGAGCTCGCGATGTACGCGCTTTGCGTCTGCCTCGTCGGTATCCCAAAAATATTGAAGCACCAACTTTTCCAAATTTCCCAATTGCATGCCAAATTCGACCTAGATTTGCAGAAGATGGATATAGTGCCCGCGATAAAACCGATCGTCAATCGGTTTTATCGCGGGCACTATCCTGAAGAAACTGAGCTAAATGGTAAAGAGAAGCGGGAATTCTAGATATTGGCAGTCTAAAGCACCAAATCCCCCATTATGCACACCGGAGTTAGTTTAGGGGATTGGCAGTGTCAATTGGCCCGTTTGAAATGACAATACGTGAAACCTTGGGTTTTGCCCATGGGCGTCTGGTGCAATTCCTTTTCGTGGCCTAATAATTCAAACTGCGCGCCTAATTCGGCGTGTAAGGTGCTTGGCGAATAACGACGCACAGGCAGGCCGCTGCATTGCTCAGGGCCATCTTCGGAAAAAGTTGCGATGATCACGTGGCCACCTAATTTAACGCTATCTAAAACTGCCTCTACATAGCGGCGCCTATCGGCGCCCTCTATCAAAAAATGGAATACCGCGCGGTCATGCCACAAGTCGATACCCTGTTCAGGAAGTAGGTAGTGAAGAATATCGCCTTCAAGCCATTGTACTTTTTTTGAGGCATCGCCTAGTCGCTTTTGGGCCGCGTTAAGTGCGGCCCCCGATAGATCCATAACAGTTACATTAGTAAAATCATTTTCCAACAATGAATCTACAAGTGTCGAAGCACCGCCGCCGACATCTATTATTTGTGCAGTTTTCTCAAGATTGATTTGTTGAATAATGTGCAGGGAATAAGAAGCGTGGGCCTGAAACCAACTTACCGAGTCCGTTGACTTTGTTGTGTATACCGCCTCCCAATGTTCTTTAGTGTTCATAAAGGCCCCCTCATCGAATGTTAAAAACTCTTTTGGCGCACTACCTTCAAGTAAATATCCATCCGTACAACTATATCTCGCGCTTACCAATATTCACTTAGTTAAACGTTTTTGAAACCGCCAGTGTGATTTCATTGCGTTGGTAGCTATAGGCATCAAAATTGGAGTCGTTATCCCAATGCGTTGCGTCCAGTCTTGTCGCCCAGCCGCGGCTAAACTGGTAGCGAACGCCGACTTGGCTGCTCCAGCGCTTGTCGTCCCTTTCCGCTTCTAAAGCGCCGGCGCGAATTTCCTGTTCATCATAGCGACTTAGACGGTAATCACCCGAGAGCTCTGCTGTTAAGTTTGCAGTCAAAGGTAGGTTAGCATGCAGAGAAAACGTATGTTGCAGCGGTGACGCACTAAAGCGCTCACTTATCGCACCGGTACTGTCGGTGGTAATTAACTGATTGCGATCATTAAGATTCAACTCATAGCCAACACGCCAGCGCAGCGACGCGAAAGTGTCGTTGTAGCGCATGCGCAGTTGCATTCGCTCGCCTGACAAATAGTCATAGCCGTTGCCATCGTCGCCGTTGACCGTTTCCAGCGCGATACGGGTATCAATATACGCGGACGGCAACGAATATTGTGCATTTAACGCAGCGTTGATGCTGTTCTGAATGGTGTCGCCATCAATGTCGAGTTGGTTTGCCGTTAATTGATAGTCTAGGCGCCATGCGCGCAGCAACTGTATATAGCCTACACCAATACCCAGATTGGTGGCGTCTTCATCATTCACGTCGGCGTAGCGTCGAATATAGCCGGTGCCACTGATGTAGCCACCTTGCTTCGCATCGCCGCCAAAATGATACCTGCCGTACAAGAGCGTACCTAAAAAATTATCGCCATCACGCTCCACCGCGAGGTTACTTGTCTCATCGACCAGTTGCGGATTGCTGTCGTTACCAACAAAAGCCTCTAAATAAGCGATGTACGGGACGATGGCGCTGTCGCGTAATCCCAGTTTACGTTCTGCAAGTCGCCGCAGTGTTTCCGTCGTGGCAATATTCCGCGACTTCTCAAACCACTTTGCAGCATCGGCTTGATTGCCACGCTTTTCTTCAACTAGGCCCATATTGTAAAAACTCAGCGAGGCCAACTTCGCTGAACGACTAGCCTCTCCAAATGCGGTGAGGGCTTCTGAATAACGACCTTGCTTGAAATAGGCCACACCAAGATTGTGATAGAGCGCGGCGGAGCTTTTACCGGCTTTTTTAGCTTGTAGGAAGCGTTCTATTGCGAGGGCGTAGTCCCCAGCTTTAGACGAGACCACACCTTGCTTAAATGCATCATCCGCTGCGGTCGAGGCGAACACCGAATAAGGCGACATTGCCGCGATGGCGATGGTCAACGCTGCGAAATACTTCGGGGAGGTAAACGGCATAGTACATCCTCAATCACTTATTATAATAAAAACACCGCGACCGAGATTGCGGTGTTTCGCTACACAAGTGTAGCGTGAAATTTCTTGGCCGCATCGCTATTCGACGCTAGCGATTATTCTGTGGGCTTGGCACGTTTATATCTGGGCGATTACCTTGGCCACCATTCTCTCTGGCATCTTGTGAACGTTGAGCCCCTTGCTGACTGCCCTGCTGACGGGCTTGATTAGAGGTCTCCATACCATTACCCGCGTTATCATGGGCTTGCTCAGCCGCCTGGATAGGCAATGAGATTTCATTAACAAAGCTGTCTTCTGAGAAGGTTTCATTTTCAATAATGGTTAATGTAACGTCCAATTCCTCGGTTGCAAATGAGGGCAAGGCAACGAGATAAAGAACAGCTGGTAATAGTAATAGGCGCATTTTCATAGTCGAAATCCTCTAGAAGAGAAGTGGCGCGCAATGCGCACCACATTTCCATTTATTAACGTTCCGGGCGACCACCTGGACGATTTGTTGCGGCTTCTGGAGCCTCTGGGCGGTTAGTTGCCGCTTCTGGTGCCTCGGGACGTCCACCATCATTGCGAGCTTGCTCTGCACGTTCACGACCAAAATCAGCGCCACGCTGGCGGGCTTGATTTGCGGTGTCCATGCCTTTTGCAGAACTCAGACGACCTTGCTCAGACGCTGAGGCAGGTAGCGCGAGCATCCCTTCTTCAGAAGCCATTTCTTCGTCTTCGACAGCTTCCATGGTGCCGTCATCTTCTACCTCTGCAACGGTATTGTCATCCGTAGTTTCTACCACTTCAGCGTCGTCAGTCGTTGTTTCAACTGGATCAGTAGTCGCTTCCTCTTGAGCATAGGATGCAAGGGGTAAGGCAGTAAGGCCAAGAGCAAGTGCAAATATAGACAGTGTGTTTTTCATATTAATTACCTCTAACATTATGGCGCTTAGGCCGTAAACCCACGGGTGGCGCGCAAAGTCGCACCTGCAGGGTATGAGTGCGTATCGGCCTGAATGCCAATGCGCATGATTTGATGTTTACCGCTGTGTTCGATACGAAGTACTAACTCAGTGTTCAAATTGTCTTTGTTGGCGATAAGCGGAAGCGTTAGCCGGTTGTCGCCTTTTTGTAGTGATGCAGTCCAACGTAGCTCGCGCTGATCAGGATAGCCCGCCAATTGCACTCCGTCGGGGAGCTCCAATGTCAAAACGGCATCGTTCATCGTCGATAAACTGGAAAGCGCGAACGTGACATCTTTGGCTTCAGCAAAGGTTAGCGATACCCACTGTTGTTTAACGCCGCCATCATCACTAAAAGGCGCATTGCTTGAGCGATCCAGAAATAGCGCCCCGGTAATGGCCAAACACAGCAGTGATGCGGCTATGCCGAACTGCAGCACACCCCTGCGCCGTTTGATGGGTGCTCCTAACAAACTTGGTAATGCCTCCGGCATTTTTGGCGCGGGTAATTGCCGCAGCGCAGCGATAATGCGTTGCGCCCGCTGCGCCTCAATCTGACATTCTGCGCAGCTATTTAAATGAGCTTCGAACGCTTTTAGCTGCACTGCGGATAATTCTCCGTCCAGCCAGCTGTCGAGTTGATTGTCGCAAATATCGCAGTTCATAATTTGTCCTCTTACCCTTTACACGACTGAGGTGCTTAAAAGGTTGCATCAACCAGAAAAAAACGAAGTGATTTTCTCGCGCGGTGAAGTCGTGACTTCAATGTGCCGAGTGGCTCCTGCAGAATATTTTCCAGTTCAGTCAACGGCATACCCTCAACATCATGCAAAATCACAAGGTCTCTTTGGTTCACGGGAAGTGATTCCAGCGCAGTTTGCAATTGTTGTTGAAGTTGCTCATTTTGCGCCTGGTCGGCGGGGCCCGCAGCGCTATCCACTAGTTGGTCAGTAAAATCTGCGTCGTCAGCGCTGGTGATGGTTGAAAACGTCACCGGCTGCAGCTTGCTACGGCGATAACCGTCGACGAAAAGGTTGTAGAGCGAACGTTTTAACCATGTTTGCGGGGAATCGAGCTTGTCCAGCTGATTAGGCTTGCTTAAAAATTTCGCTGCGAGTTCTTGAATTAAGTCTTCGCTGTCCGCTTGATTACCAGATAGACGGTAAGCCATCCGGTAGAGCTCAGGTAAGTGGCTATTCAAGATGTCATCTGCGGATAATGTCGACTTGCGCCGCCAAGACAGAATATTTGCCATAAAAACAGTAAACCCAGTTGTTATGATTGCGCCGATGAAGGTAATTCGACTGTTTTTCGCTAGCTTATATGACTATCACGAATGAGGTAGTAAAAAGGTTGCATAAGATTTAACGATAACCTCTTATAGGTTGGCTGGTTTTCTATGCTCGGCTATTGCGCCAGCAGCGGTGGTACCAAAGCCGGGGGTTAGGATTACACCTATTAGGGCATAAATGGTATACGCTAAAATTCCAAGGTACAGACTCAGTCTTCTCGGGGGCAAATACAGTATGTCTTGCAAAAAGGGAATCAATTCGCAGGATTACGCTATCGAACACATAAATTACCCAGAGTCTAATTAGCTACCCTGGGTATTTTTCTTTGGCTGATATTCACTATTTTCGTCGTTTGCGACGCGCCCGTAGCTAATTTGCGAAACACATTAAACACTCACTTCTCCGCAGCTATGTTGGCAGGCATTGGCTCAGCTGGTCTATCCGCCTTTTTGGCAATACATATGCCCCCTTGCTGGCAGGTATGGCAGGTGCCGGGCTTGTAATCGCACACAAAACGATTCCCGCGCACCTAAACTATTTAGCAAGCATGCGACTCAGGCAGTTAAAACAGCCTCAACAAAAAGAAGACAGATTTAATTCACGGCAGTTGATACTTTCATAAGCCAACAGTGAGCTGGCATAAAAACCTCCGGCTCCGATATTTGGCCATTCGGAATCCGAGCAAATACTAAGAAGCAGGATATTAGCAGGGAAACCGTATTTACTCAGACGCAATCTGTTCAACAACTTGTCTGCGTGCACAGTCCACCCACGCCAAAGAGCGAATCATAATGGCTGCTAATTGGCAGCTTTTACAATTTTCCATGTCAAGAATTTTCCTTATACCGCTAAATTCAACTGATTATTTATTCTAAGCAGCAATATTCTGTTCACACAAAAGCCTGTGGCACAAAAACTGCAAGACATGCATTTCTTGAAATCGCTGTTAGCTATTGCTGAATTTCGACACCGTATCTAGCTGTAACGGAGTATTTAAATGCGACATATATTAATTGTTAGTGGTTTTAGTGTTTTCTTAGCCGCCTGTGGGGGTGGCAGTAGTGGTGCAAGCTCCAGTCCTAGCACCCCAGATGGGGGCAATGATTTTGGCCCAGCCGCCACAGGAAAATTCATAGACTCCCCAGTTAAGGGCATTTTTTATTCAACTGCCCCAAATACGACCACAATTGCTGATTTACCGCTAACCGATGCGACGGGTAACTTTGCCTACCTTGAGGGACAAACGGTCTCATTCTACTTCGGGTCGTTTAAAATTGGCTCGGCACTCGGTAATTCGATAGTGACACTTGATGATCTGTTGAGTTCAGGCAACGCCAAGACCAATGTCGCACGCTTACTACTGACTTTGGATGAAGACCAAAATCCAAATAACGGCATTAGCCTGTCGCAACTGGTGATTGACAAGGCATTGGCACTGGATGTCTCACTCAGCGATTTTGATGTAGACCCTACTGTATTTGATTCATCCGAGGCGAGCCTATTTGCACAGAATGCAAATGATGACGACCGCGTATTAGTTTCCGCGTTAGATGCCGACGATCATCTTGAGAAAACCCGAAAAGATCTCTCTGACGGTACATTTGATTTTGACGGCGGTGCCGATACCGACGGTGACGGCGTAAACGACGCCGTAGACGCCTGCCCAGAAACCGCCTCTGGCCTGGCGGTTGACGCAGATGGTTGCGCGCTGGACGAAGCAGAGCAAGATAGCGACCAAGACGGTATTAAAAATGGCCAAGACAACTGCCCTGCCATCGCCAACCCAAATCAGCTCGATACCGACAGCGACGCCCGTGGCGACGCCTGCGACCTCGACGATGACAATGACGGCGTCCTCGACAGCGAGGAAGTCGAGAACGGTTCAAACCCCTTACTGGCGGATTCAGACGGCGATGGCGTTGCCGACGGTGACGACGCGTTTCCTAGCGATGATTCAGAAAGCCTAGACACCGACGGTGATGGTATAGGGAATAATGCCGACGAAGACGACGACAATGACGGCTTAAGTGATGCCGATGAACAATCTCTAGGCACCGACCCGCTGCGCCCAGATACCGATAGCGACGGGGTCTCCGACAGCGAGGATGCCTTCCCCAAGGACGCCACTGAATCTGTGGATACCGATTCCGATGGCATTGGCAACAATGCAGATGATGACGACGACAATGATGGCCTAAGTGACGCCGATGAGCAGTCCCTAGGCACCGACCCTCTCCGCGCAGATACCGATAGCGACGGGGTCTCCGACAGCCAAGACGCCTTTCCCACTGACCCCACCGAGTCAGCTGATACGGACGCCGATGGCGTTGGTGATAATAGCGATGCGTTTCCGACGGACCCAGCTGAAACCAAGGATACCGACAACGATGGTGTTGGCGACAACGCCGACGCCTTCCCTGAAGATGACACGGAGTCGCTTGATACTGACGGCGACGGCACTGGCAATAATGTCGACGCAGACGATGACAACGATGGCCTAAGTGACGCAGACGAACAGGCGCAAGGCACTGATCCACTGCTGGCCGACTCCGATAGCGACGGTGTGTCAGACAGCCAAGATGCCTTCCCCAATGACGCCTCAGAAACTGCCGACACCGACGGTGATGGCGTGGGCGACAATGCTGATGCCTTTCCTAACGATGCATCTGAAACCAGCGATGCTGACGGCGACGGCGTGGGCGACAACAGTGACGCCTTCCCTAACGACAGCACTGAGACGGCCGACGCCGATGGTGATGGCATTGGTGACAATGCGGATATCGACGACGACAATGACGGAATTCGCGACGACCTATTTCAATTAGTTGAAGCAACAATGGCAGACGTCCACGCCGCCTTGGCGGGCGAACTGGTTGATGAACATGGCGAAGCGTTAAACTGTGTTGCCATTACCCAGCAATACATAGATCGCATTTTAGCCTACAACGACAATCCGCAGCCGAACGGCGGCCTGCCTATTTTTGGTGTGTTAGCGATAATGCCCAACGCAATCGCCCAAGCACAGGCCTTAGATGCACTGTACGCCAGCGATGGCGGTATTGGCGACCGCTATCTGCACTGCATGCCAGTGCTGTTAAAGGATAATTACGACACCTTTGATTACCCATCTACGCAGGGGTCGTATTCAATGTTAGGCCACCAAGCTGGGGTTGACGCAAACTCCGTGCAAGGCCTGCGTGAGGCGGGCGCATTAATCTTGGGCAAAGCAAACCAAGATGAATTCGCTTTCTTCACCACCGGCTTTTCTGCCCGGGCAATTCAGGTAAGCAACCCCTACAACACCTCGGAGAGCCCGGCGGGTTCCTCCTCTGGCACTGGCGCCTCCTTAGCGGCTAACTTTGCCTTAGGTGGCACGGGGTCGGATACTTGTCAGTCCATTCGCCACCCGTCTTCTGTCGGCGGATTGGTAGGGATTCGGCCAAGCTTGGGCGTTGTCTCTCAGCACGGTATTTTCCCGCTGGCTCACAGCCGCGATACCGGCGGCCCAATGACTCGGTCGGTAACCGACTCCGCACTGATGCTGACGGCCATGGGCAAGTATGACCCAAGAGACCCGAAAGCCGCAGCATTTCCTGCAGAAGACCGCCCAGAGACTTACGCCCAGTTCTTAGACCGTGATTTACATGGTCTAGCAGGCCGCAATATTGGTGTGGTGCGCAATCTTGGCGGTAATACCGATGCCACGGGCACCGGCCGCCAAGGCGAACTGATTGCTGAGGCCGTCGCCAAAATGAAAGAGTTAGGTGCCAATGTTTACGACATCTACCTCCCAAACTACAGCTCACTTAGCGCTGGCTCCAGCCATTATGATATGAACGAGTATTTTGCCGTATTTGAGTCGGAAGGTGGCACCAGTGCACGTCGCTGCGTAAGCAGTACGAGGGTTGCGCTAGACGGTGAAGAATCTGCCCATGACCGCGATGACCAATGCTACGGCCTAGAAGGGATTGTGGAAACAGGCCGTGTCGGCCCCAGAACCGCCGCACTGTTCGCGCTAACCGCAGCCGGTGACCCCAACCAAGCGGCTACCGCCGCCCAGCTACAGGCTATAGTCGACATGCGCACCTATGTCACCGGTGAAATGGACCTTATTAAAGATATTAATGGTGATCCAGTTATTGGCCCCGACGGTGGCACAGTCAGTGTTGACGCACTTATTTTCTCACCCGGCCCCACGGGTGGTAGAACCTGTGATTTTGGATCAACCACGCAAATGGGCTCCATTGTTGTGCCCGTGGGCTTTGATGAATCAGTGGGTGTTCCCCGCGGCATGGAAATCTTTGTACGACAGTTTGACGAGGGAACCGGCATTGGTATTGCCTACGACTACGAACAGGCGACCAAACACCGTCAACCACCCAATATTGTCCCTGCGGTAACAAGTGAAATTAGCACCATTAGCGAGTTTAATGCCCGCGTGCACGCCGCTATCGCTGTTTATGCAGAACAACCGCCAGAGGACTTAGCGCCGGAGGCCTACCAAGCAGCACTTGAGGAATTGCTCGGCCCCCAGCAAACAGCCACTGAACAACCCTAAGCCGTTTCCCGCCATATAAGGCGCGACACCCACAAAGGCCGGAGAATTCTCCGGCCTTTGTTCGTTTGAACACAGCAGTCTGGCCCTTTGTCTGTGCAGGTACCGCACTTGCGCCCCAGCGCTAGGTTACCGCTAACGATCAGCCTCCTCCAAACGGAGGTGTTATTCGCCTTAGCATCTCGTCATACTCGATCCCACTCTAAATAAAACAATCAATAAGAACTCGAAAGAGACCAATACACCAGGAGAAGATATGTCTATTACCGATGCGGTTCACATCGGCGCCGACGAGCTGCCGTTCGTTGATATTGGCGATGGCAGCTTGCTACGCGTATTACAGGTTAAGCGCGGCGAAGGTCTGTGGATTATCGAAAATATTTTCAAGGCCGGCTACGAAGTCGACACCCATAAACACACCGGCCCGGTTTGGGGCTACACGACCTCTGGTGCGTGGAAGTATAAAGAGTACGACTACATTAACCGTGCTGGCTCCTTTCTTTATGAACCAGCGGGATCGATGCACACCCTACAATGTATCGAGGACAATACTCGGGTGTGGTTTCAAATGTATGGCGCAAACCTGAATTTGGATGCCGATGGCAATATCACTTATGCCGTAGATGGGCAGATGACCCTCGATTTTTACCTCGCCATGTGTGAGACCCAAGGCCTGCCAACGCCCAAGGTATTGGTGGAATAAGATGAAGATTGATATATACAGTCCCGACAGCTATCTCAATGGCATTCCCCACCGACAATTTCAGTGGCTGCGCGAAAATGCACCGGTGTATCGCCACCCACATCCTGACGGCAGCAGCTACTGGGTAGTTAGCCGGCATGCCGACGTTATGGCGGTGTCACGAGACTTCAAGACCTTTTCGGCCGAACAGGGTTTTGTGTTAGTTGACGACCTGCCAGACAGCACCCTAGAGATGGCCCGCAACCAGTTACTGGGTATGGACCCACCGCGTCACGCCAAGCCCCGCCGCGCCGTAATTACCCGCTTTACATCGAGCCGACTCAAGGCTCTTGAGCCACAAATACGCGCCATCGCGCAAGAGATTATGCGTGCCGCCCAAAGCTGCGACACTGTGGATTTTGTCGACGATTTGGCTGGGGATCTGCCCACCGCGGTGATCTGCGAGCTAATGGAAATCCCAAGGGATATGTGGCCGCAGATCCGCCGCTGGTCCGATATGCAAACCTCCTCCTCCGACCCCGACTTAGGCGGCACGGAGGAAGAGGTGCTGCAAGCCAGCATTGAAATGGGTACCTACGGTTTTGAACTGGCCTGTGACCGCAAAGGCAAAGACGGTGACGACCTAATTTCACTGCTAATTAATCAGCAAGTCGACGGCGAGCTGATCTCCGAAGCGGAGTTCGCCAGCTTGTTTGTGCAAATTGCGGTCGCGGGCAATGAAACCACTCGCGGCTTAATCAGCTCCGGCATGTATCAACTTTTGCAACAGCCCGAACTGTATCGCGCGCTCGAAGCTCAGCCCGAGAAACTGCCTGGCGCGGTAGAGGAAATGCTGCGCTGGACCTGCCCACTGCACTACTTCCGCCGGACTGCCACCTGCGACACCGAAATTTCCGGCACGGCGATTAAAGCGGGCGATAAAGTGGTGATGCTCTATAGCTCAGCGAACTTTGACGAAGCGGTTTTTGACCAGCCAATGCAGTTCAACATCGAGCGTGAACACAATCCCCACATGGCCTTCGGTCACGGCATACATCTCTGCCTTGGGGCAAACTTAGCGCGAATGGAAGCTAGAATATTCTTTGAGGAGTTTTTCAAGCATTTCGCCAGCATCGAACTAGTAGAGAAACCCCGCTTTATACGCTCCAATTCGATTCATGCCTTTAAATCGATGCCCGCGCGGCTACTGCCTCGTTAACCCTCTTTCTACAAGCAACGCTAACCTTCTATACGCCGCTCAACCGACCTCGCTGGTCGGCCGAGCGCCCCCACAGCAACAAACCCAAAACAGCACACCTATAGAAGTTGTCACTGCCAACACGTTATAGTAACGAGGACACTGGTACGCCCCTAAATCGCTAAAAAGGATAACACCGATGAATCAGGAAATACCGAACACTGGCCTACACTTACGATCTCTCGTCACTGACGACGGCCACCTCAAATTACTGCTGCAGTCAGCGCCGATACCCGAGCCTGGCGAAAATGAGGTGGTGGTGCGAATAGAAGCAACGCCTATTAACCCCTCAGACCAAGCAAGCCTAATCATGCCCGCTGACGTGACGACTGGCGAAACCACCGGAACTGGCGCCGACACCGTGTATACCGCTAAGTTACGCAAAGGCATTGAGAGCCGCGTAAAACCGAGAATTGGCAAACCACTGCCCATCGGCAATGAAGGCGCCGGCACTGTCGTAAAAGCAGGCAGCAGCGATGCCGCGCAAGCTTTGCTCGGTAAGACTGTTGCCGTTATGGACGGAGCCCTGTATTGCCAGTACCGCAAGGTCAACATTATGCAGTGCCTCCCAGTAAACGAAGGCACTACAGCGCGAGAAGCCGCCTCTTGTTTTGTCAACCCCCTAACCTCTTTAGGCTTTGTAGAAACCATGCGTATGGAGGGCCACAAAGCCATTATCCATACGGCAGCCGCGTCCAATCTGGGCCAGATGCTCAATCGGATTTGCCTCGATGACGGCATCGACCTCATCAATATTGTGCGCAAAAAAGAGCAAGTGGAACTACTCAAATCGCAAGGCGCGAAGTATATCTGCAACTCTAGTGACGCCAGTTTCATGAGCGATCTTACCGCGGCAATTGAAGCAACCGGGGCGTATATTGCCTTTGACGCCACCGGCGGCGGTGACTTAGGCAGCCGTATTTTAAGCTGCATGGAACAAGCGGCCTTAAAAGGCACGGAATTACCCGGACCTTACGGCTCCAGCACGTTTAAACAGCTGTACATCTACGGCGGCCTAGATATGTCGCCAACCGTAATTAACCGCAATTTCGGCTTTAGTTGGGGCATTAATGCTTGGCTGCTTACCCCGTTTTTACACAAGGTCGGCATGGAAAAAAGTATGGCAATGCGCAAACGGGTTGTCAGCGAATTGCATACCACTTTTGCCAGTCACTACAGTGACGAAATCTCACTGATCGAGGCGCTAGATAAGGACATTGTTGCCACTTACAGTCAGCAAGCCACCGGCAGAAAATTTTTAATCAACCCATCAAAATAGCGGCCGATAACAAAATATAGCGCCAATGGCCTTAACAAAGGCAATGGCGCTTAGGATAACGCTTTCTATAAAGGAGGCGTATACTGTCAACTTGCAACGGGGGTAGGGACATACACCTTAAATGTCTACTAACTCACGCCTACCTCGCTAAGCGAGCAAGAGCAGCCTACACAGGAGAATATACCGCTGATGAAGAAGTCGGATAGCAAGCCAGAAGCAAAACCCAACAAACTCGGCTTATTTGAAACCTTTAAGCAAGGCATCTCACTGTTATTTGCCCTACAAAACCAATCCGGCCGCAAAAAGATGATGGAATCAGCCGAGTCCAACCCAATGCCGATCATTTTTGCTGGGATAACCGCCATGGCGGTTTTCTTCTTGATCTGCTTTACTACCTCGCAATTGGTGCTTAAGTTTATTGCTTAATAAAACGCCGTAAACGAGTGAAAGCTGGATCACACCGCCAACAAAATAATAAAGGCTTTTGGTCTAGCGATTTAAACCAAGCTTGACGCAAATTTTACTCGCTTCCATACCCTTGAATGACTTCCTTTGCCACTCTCATCGCCGACAACGCCGCCGGATAGCCGCAATAAGCCGCCGCATGCATTACAATTTCGCGAATTTCTTCCGGACTAACGCCGTTATTCAACGCACCGCGCACATGACCTTTCAACTCACCATGAGCCTGTAAGGCAATTAGCATAGAGACCGTTACAATACTGCGGGTTTTACGGTCTAGGCCATCCCGAGTCCAAACCCCGCCCCAGGCATGTTCCATTGCCGCTTCTTGCAGGGGCATATCAAAATCGGTGGCATTACCCAGAGAGGCATCTACATGGGCGCTACCCATGACCTCGCGACGAATTAGCTCGCCTGTTTTTTGATCTTCAATACTCATAAGATTCCACTTGTAAACTGAGATAAAAGCAGAATCCTACATACGCTTTTATAGAAATACTAGCGGAACCGAGAACCGTAGCCGTTTGATACGGATACTTATTGGGCTAACATTGACACGTTCGGGGGGCAATAGGTGGGGTACTTATCGCAATTAGATCAAGTTAACAGCGCAGCGCGCCACTGCACTTAAGTCTGCACCATCGGTATTCAAATAGTCTTTAATCTGCGCCTTCATTGCCCGCGCCCAAAAACGCCGAATGTGACTCGCGACTTGCTCAGCTGCCGCTGCATCGTCAACTGCGCCGTGACCTAGATTTTCGGCAATATCATTTGCCATGCGGACTAAATTCTTAACACTCACATTACCCATTTGGCCCGATCACTCCCAGGGATTATTGTAAATAACATGACGGCCTTCGCGGGCAAAACCAATCAGTAATTGCCCCGCCGCTGCGGCTTGTTCAATTGCCAAGGACGTAGGTGCTGACACCGCGACCAAGGCGCCAATACCTACCGCGCAACTCTTGTGTACCATTTCATAACTTGCACGGCTAGACACCAGCACAAAGCCCTGGCTTAAATCGGTATGGGCTTGCAGCAGTGCGCCGATTAATTTATCCAGCGCATTGTGCCGACCAACGTCTTCTCGCACTTTTACAATATTGCCTGCCAAGTCACACCAAGCCACGCCGTGGCTAGCACCGGTTTGCGCCTGCAACGCTTGATGCTGAGGAAATATTTTAAGAGCCCGCTGTACGGCTTCATCAGAGACGACTGGCGCCGTAACATTGCGTACCGGGCGAATCGCACTTTCTAGGGATTCGGTGCCGCATAAGCCACAGCCAGTGCGGCCCGTTAAATTGCGGCGCCGCTGTTTTAACGCCGCTAAGCAAGAACTGGCAATGCGCATTTCAACCGACAGACCGTTCTCAACACTTTTAACGTCGCAGTCAAATAATTGCTGAGTGTCGGTGAGAATACCTTCGCTAAGGCTAAAGCCCAGCGCAAAGTCTTTTAAATCGGCAGGGGTCGCCATCATCACTGCGTGGGAGATGCCGTTGTAGACCATCGCCACCGGCACTTCCATGGCGATGTGATCGTCCAGCGGCGCAGTCTTGCACTGGTTGGCGCGGCGCACATCCACCGCTGCCCGCGCACTGCCCACTGGCTTACTATTCTCTTGCACGCGCTTAACGGCCAGCATGTTCGGGCGCTCCCTTGGGTTTGCGATACAGCTTACGCTGGCGCTCATCAAAAGCCCTAAACTGCCGCTGCCATTCCGAGGGCTGCGTCACCTTTTCTACCTGCACCGCGGTGACTTTGTATTCTGGACAATTAGTTGCCCAGTCGGAATTGTCGGTGGTGATTACGTTAGCGCCACTGCCCGGATGGTGGAAGGTGGTATACACCACCCCCGGCAACATGCGTTCGCTTAGCCTGGCCCGCAGCACGGTTTGACCAGCGCGGCTGGAAATACCCAGCCAGTCGCCATCGAGAATACCCCGCAGCTCGGCGTCGTGGGGATGCACTTCAAGCACATCTTCATCATGCCACTGCTGGTTAGCGGTGCGCCGGGTTTGCGCGCCCACATTGTACTGGGACAAAATTCGACCCGTAGTTAATAGCAGCGGGAAGCGGCGATTGGTTTTTTCCGAGGTCGCCACGTATTCGGTAATCGCAAACTGGCCTTTGCCAATGGGGAAATCCAGCTCATGCATGGTTGGCGTGCCGTTGGGATGCGCGGCATTACAGGGCCACTGAATACTGCCCTGCTCTTCCAATTTGGCGTAGCTTACGCCATTAAAGCTCGGCGTTAGCAGGGCAATTTCATCCATGATTTCGCTAGGGTGCTGGTAATTCATTGGGTAGCCCAGCGCATTGGCCAAATCCACGGTCACTTCCCAATCTTCCTTGCCTGCTATCGCTGGCATCACTTTGCGCACGCGGTTAATGCGGCGCTCGGCATTGGTGAAGGTGCCATTTTTTTCTAAGAAAGTAGAGCCTGGCAAAAGTACATGGGCAAATTTTGCGGTTTCATTGAGGAAAATATCTTGCACGATTAAGCAGTCTAAAGCACGCAGTGCCGACTCGACGTGCTGAGTATTAGGATCAGATTGCGCGATATCCTCACCCTGAACATAAAGCGCTTTAAAACTGCCGGCAATGGCAGCGTCAAACATATTGGGAATACGCAAGCCCGGCTCGTCGTCTATCTTTACACCCCACACCGCTTCAAATCGCGAGCGCGCCACCACGTCGGACACATGCTGATAGCCCGGCAATTCGTGGGGGAATGAACCCATATCGCAGGAGCCTTGCACATTGTTCTGACCCCGCAGCGGGTTTACGCCCACACCTTCACGGCCGATATTGCCAGTGGCCATCGCTAAATTAGCAATACCCATTACCATGGTCGAACCTTGGCTGTGTTCAGTAACGCCAAGCCCGTAATAGATAGCGCCGTTAGCTGCTGTGGCGTAGGCACGAGCAGCTTTGCGTACATCCTCGGCGGCAACGCCGGTGATCTCTTCTAGCACCTCGGGGGAATGACGTGGCTCGCTAATAAATTTACGCCAGGCTTGATAGGCTTTTTCATCGCAGCGCGTAGCCACGAAGTTTTTGTCTTCTAAGCCCTCGGTCACGACCACATGCGCCAAGGCATTTATAATGGTGACATTGGTGCCCGGCCGCAGCGGCAAATGCAAAGACTTGCCCATATGTGGAGTCTTTAACAGATCAATTTTACGCGGATCAATAACAATTAATTCTGCACCCTGACGCAAGCGCCGCCGCAATTGCGAGGCAAACACCGGATGCGCATCGGTTGGGTTGGCGCCAATCACCACTATGCAATCGGCCTTCATTACCGAGTCAAAAGTCTGGGTGCCCGCGGATTCGCCAAGGGTGGTTTTAAGACCGTAGCCAGTGGGCGAATGACAGACCCGCGCGCAGGTATCGGTATTGTTATTGCCAAAGGCGGCGCGCACTAATTTTTGAACGAGGTAGGTTTCTTCGTTGGTACAACGCGAAGAGGTGATACCGCCAATGCTTTCACGGCCGTATTTGGCCTGCACGTCTTTAAGGCGCTTCGCCGCAAAGCTAATCGCCTGCTCCCAGCTTACTTCCTGCCATGGCTGATCAATGCTGTCGCGAATCATTGGCGAGCGCACTCGGTCTTTATGGGTGGCATAGCCAAAGGCAAAACGGCCTTTTACACAGGAGTGGCCGTGATTTGCATCGCCGCCTTTGTAGGGCACCATGCGTATTACTTCATTGCCTTTCATTTCAGCTTTAAAGGAACAGCCTACGCCGCAATAGGCGCAGGTGGTCACAACACTGTGTTCCGGCTGGCCTTGCGCAATAACGCTTTTTTCCATCAAGGTTGAGGTCGGGCAAGCCTGCACACAGGCGCCGCAGGAAACACAGTCGGAGTCCATAAAGGAATCGTTAGCCCCAGCGGACACCTTGGAGTCGAAACCGCGACCATCAATCGTTAATGCGAAGGTGCCCTGCACTTCTTCACAGGCACGCACACAGCGCGAACAGACTATGCACTTGCTGGGATCAAAACTGAAATAGGGATTCGACTCGTCTTTCTCGGCGTGCAGATGATTCTCGCCATCAAAGCCATAGCGCACTTCTCGCAGGCCAACCGCACCCGCCATATCTTGCAGCTCACAATCGCCGTTAGCGGGACAGGTTAAACAGTCCAGCGGGTGGTCGGAGATATATAATTCCATAATATTGCGGCGCAGCTTGGCCACTGGCTCGGTCTGGGTACTGACCTGCATACCCTCGGCAACGGGTGTGGTACACGACGCAGGAAAGCCCTTGCGGCCTTCAATTTGTACCGCGCAAAGACGACAAGAGCCAAAAGCCTCTAAATTATCTGAGGCGCATAACTTAGGAATATTAATACCGGCAAGCGCTGCGGCCCTGAGTACTGAGGTGCCTTCCGGCACTACGATCTCACGACCATCTATGGCGAGACTCACCAACTCGCCAGATAAACTTGGCGGGGTTCCAAAGTCTTTATTAGGATCAAGCTTTTTTGGGTCAAAGTACTGGATCATCTTAGCGCTCCCTGTCGGCTAGTGGCCGCAGATCGTCGGCAAAATATTTCATGACGCTTTGCACCGGGAAAGGCGTCATGCCGCCCATGGCGCAGAGCGAGCCATCTATCATTGTGGTACATAATTCGTCGAGCAGCGCGAGATTCGCCTCGGGCTGCTGACCGCTGCGAATTTTGTCGATAACCTCAACTCCGCGTGTTGAACCAATACGACATGGCGTGCATTTACCGCAGGACTCCACCACACAAAACTCCATAGAGAAGCGGGCCTGCTCGCCCATATCCACGGTGTCGTCGAACATCACCACGCCGCCGTGACCAAGCACCGCGCCGATTGCAGCGAAGGCCTCGTAGTCCAGCGGCGTGTCCCATTGGGACTCCGGTAAATAGGCCCCCAGCGGCCCGCCGACCTGCACTGCTTTTAGCGGGCGGCCAGTAAAAGTACCGCCGCCGAAATCCTCCATTAATTCTCGCAGACTCACGCCAAAGGCTAACTCGACCAAACCGCCCTGTCGCACATTACCCGCCAATTGAAATGGCAAGGTTCCCCGCGAGCGGCCCATGCCGACATCCGCATAGGCCTGCGCGCCTTTGTCAAAAATAAAGGGCAGCGCCGCCAGCGACAATACGTTATTGACCACCGTCGGTTTGGCAAACAAACCTTTTAGCGCGGGGAGCGGCGGCTTGGCGCGCACCATGCCGCGCTTGCCTTCTAAGCTTTCTAATAATGCGGTTTCTTCGCCACAAATATAGGCGCCCGCACCGAGGCGAACTTCAAGTTCAAACTGGCGGCCACTGCCGCAAATATTGGCGCCCAAATAGCCCGCCGCCGTCGCCCGCGCAATGGCTTCATTCATAATGCGCTGAGCCAGTGGATACTCAGAGCGCAGGTAGATATAACCCTGATTTGCACCCACCGCCAAACCCGCAATGACCATGCCTTCAACCAGCATATAGGGGTCGCATTCCATCACTAGGCGATCGGCAAAGGTGCCGGAATCGCCTTCGTCGGCATTGCAAACAATGTATTTTTGATCGGCCTCGGCATCCAGCACCGTCTTCCATTTAATGCCGGTGGGAAACGCCGCACCGCCCCGCCCCCGCAACCCAGAGTCCGTTACCTGCTGGACCATATCTGCCGGACTTAAACTCAGCGCGTTCTGCAAACCGCGAAAGCCGTCATGAGCAAGGTAGTGCTCTATTGATAATGGATCACCCAAACCCAGTCGCGCAAACGTTAAGCGCTGCTGATTTTTCAAGAAGGAAATTTCTTCAGTAAGGCCTTGGCATAAGGGGTGGTCTAAATTACCGCCAAACAAGCCGCTCTTAAGCAAGCCATCGACGTCGCTGATGTTTACCGGCCCGTAGGCGACTCGGCCCGTAGGGGTTTCTACTTCGACCATTGGTTCTAGCCAGAACAGGCCGCGGCTGCCATTGCGGATCAGTTCGACATCCACACTATTCTGCACAGCAGCGAGCTCAATCGCTGCGGCGATGGCATCGGCGCCCAGTGAGCAAGCAGTGGTGTCGCTAGGCACAAAAATTCGTAATGTCATTACACCAGCTCCACAACTTGGGTCGTCATATCATCGAGTAATTGCTCAAAGCGCGCTGGCGACACTCGGCCATATATAGCATCGCCAATCCGGATAGACGGCCCGCAACTGCAATTACCCAAGCAGTACACCGGCTCTAAACTCACGCGACCATCTGCTGAGGTTTGGTGGTAGTCAATATTTAAACGCTGCTTAATATGCGTCTCCAACTGCTTTGCCCCCCGCGCCTGACAGGCTTCAGCGCGACAAATTTGCAGTACATGATCACCCGGTGGTGTGCGCCGAAAATGGTGGTAAAAGCTAATGACCCCAGAGATTTCGGCGCGGGTCTGATTTAGCGCATCGGCGATGATGGCAATTGCCTCGTCGGGCACATAGGCGAGTTCATCTTGCACCGCATGCAGAATAGGCAGCAAGGCGCCAGGCTGCTGTTTTAGCGACGCAACAAGGCCCTCGACAATAGCCGCTATGCTAGGGGGAGCAGACTTCATATTATTCTCTCGCTTTACTCGACATAAGCCTCTTCACGAGACCCTATATATGCAAGTTTTTGCATATACTTTGTGTTTACAACGCTATTATTGGGGTTTAGCTTAGCAGCTAGCCTATATTTACTAAATATGCATAACTTTGCCTATGAAGCACTTACAGATCTCCCCCGCGTGGTTTTTTACCGATGGCCAAGGCGAGCAGCTCGACCCTCGACTCTTCGCCCTGCTTAGGGCAATTCACAAGCAAAATAAACTGACCCAAGCTGCCGAAGCCTGTGGGTTTTCCTATCGTCATGCTTGGAATATGTTGCAGCACTGGGAGGAGTTTTTTGGCACGCCGCTAATCGAGAAACAACGGGGGCGCGGTTCACGCCTGTCGCCCCTGGGCGAGAAACTGCTTTGGGCAGAACAACGGGTTGCGGCGCGTTTAGAACCACAGCTAGAAAGCCTTAGCTCAGAGATAAACTTAGAAATTGCGCATTTGCTCGAAGGCAATAAGCCGGTGCTTCGCCTACATGCCAGCCACGGTTATGCGGTTGCCTTGCTACCAAAATACATTGGCGAGCTACCGCTGGATTTACAGTATTGCAGCCCCGCCGATGCCCTCTCTGCCCTAGCCCGCAACGCCTGCGATATTGCCGGCTTCCACCTGCCCATAGGCACTGCGCCAGCACTTTACCGCGACTACCGAAAACGCCTTAAACCCCGCAGCCACCGGATTATTCAATTTATTACTCGGCGCCAAGGGTTAATGTTGCAAGCCGGCAATCCACTGGGCGTAACAGGGCTTGCCGACCTAGCCGGCATTGACCTGCGCTTTATCAACCGCCAAGCCACCTCGGGAACGCGATCACTGCTCGACGCGCTATTGAAAGAACAAACTATTCCAAGTGCAAATATAAAGGGCTTTGAACAAGAGGAATTCACCCACTCTGCCGTTGCCGCTTATATAGCCGCAAACATGGCCGACGTCGGCTTTGGCGTAGAAGCCGCGGCCAGACAGTTCGGCCTCGACTTTATTCCCCTCGCCCAAGAGCGCTATGTAATGGCCTGCCATAAGCAGGCACTCAACGACCCTAAGTTTCAGGAATTTTTAAACATCATTCGAGGCGAAGAATTTCACGCCGCCGTCGCGCAACTGCCGGGATACAGCAGCACAGAATGTGGACGCATAAATAGTATCGAGGACGTCTTTAAAAAGCGTAACGCTTAGAAAGATTCCAATTCGACTGAAATACCACGAACAACTCCCTTTCGGCAAAGTTACGATCTTTGCCGAAACTCTCGCATACATCTACTTGATCAAACTTATTTTTTTCAAAAAAATATTTTTATAACAGCCTCTTAAACATTGTTAGACAGTTCGAGCGTCACTGCAACAGGAGTGTCGCAAAGACACAGGGTGACCCTGCTATAACTGCACAGCGTCATACCAAGTATTGATATACAGCCGTCAAATTCACCCCATGCCTTTAATCGAACTATCTGCTAACATTCCGACTAGTCCATAAATATAATTAAGTAGAAGTTAATGATGGATAAAGAAACCATAAGACAGCGCCGACGGCGCATTTTAAGCCGAGAAATAGAAGAAATAGCTATTGCACTATTCATTGAAAATGGCTACGACAACGTAACCACCAGCGAAATTGCAAGCGCTGCGGACATCTCTAACCGCACTTTTTTCCGTTATTTTCCCAGTAAAGAAGCTATTTTAATTTCTATTCCACACCGAATATTAGACAAAATGTGCGCCGCATTTGAGGCCCGCCCGCAAGATGAAACTATTATGCGTTCATGGCGGGCCGCTGCGATGGAGATCGGCAAGCTTAATGACATTGATAGTAATTTAGTGAAGAAATTACTATTCATTGTCAACGACAGCCCATCGTCTATATATAAAATGCAAAACTTTCAAAGCTTTAAAGAACCGATTGTGGATATTATTGCCAAGCGGCTCAACACGGACAAATTTGATTTGGAAACCAATATTATTGCCGCGGTAGTTCACTCAGCACTGTCTTCGGCCATCAGCCTCTATGCAAACACTTCTGAGGATACGGATTTCGCAGCAGTTTTTTCCAAAGTATTCGATATTCTCGACAATCTCCACAGTTAATGTGGGGTACGCCTAACCATTAGTATTATTTTTATATTGTATTAATGTGCCCCGTAGGAGCACATTAATTCGGATTTAATGCCCTTTAAATTTTGGATCACGTTTTTCTTTAAAGGCAATGGCGGCTTCTTTGGCGTCGTCAGACAGTTTCAAGAGTGCAAACAAGTCCAACTCTAAATCGAAACCTTTACGCAAATCCATATCGGCGCCTGACTTCACTGCGCGTTTAAGATACTCGGTTGCGAGCGGCGGCCGCTTGGCAATTCTCTGCGCTAACTCAGCAACCTCTGTTAAAAAAGTTTCTGTAGAGCTAGCTACGCGGGTAACAATACCCAGCGCCAACGCTTCGTTTGCCGTTATACGTTCGCCCGTTAGCATTAAATCTAGGGCCTTGGCCTCTCCTATTAAACGCGGCAGACGCTGAGTACCGCCGCCACCGGGAATAAGCCCCAAGGCCGTTTCAGGTAGGCTCATGACAATATCTGGCGACGCAATACGAATATCACAAGCAAGAGCTAGCTCTAGGCCACCACCCATGCAGTAGCCGTGAATCGCGGCTATAACCGGCTTAGCAATGGTGTCGAGGCTTTCAACCCAGCGATTTTGGCCGATACGTTTACGGATTTGAATCGAGGTTTCAACCGGCCGCTGCTCTTTAATATCTGCCCCAGCGCAGAATCCGCGCTCGCCATCGCCGCGAATAACAATAACTTGGACCGACGGGTCAGTATCTAGCTGCCGCAAGGCCTCCGGCACGCCATGGCGAATTTCATCGTTAATCGCATTAATCTGCTTGGCGCGGGTTAATACCACCCACGCAAGATTATCCTGACGCTCGACTCGCACCGAGTCATTGATTATCTGCGTACACGCCTCCACGTTAGGCCTCCTCAAACTCAAAGAGCTGGCCACGTAGCTCGCTGGGGTCAACCCGAATCAGGGATTTACCGCCAACGGCCTCAGACTCTTCAATCCAAGTGAAAGCCACATTGCGGGCGCGCAAATCCTCGGCCTTGGCCTGCAGGTTATTGACCGAAACACGGATGTAATACAAACCTGGGCCCCAATTATTTAAGTACAAGCCTGCATCACCATCCCAGCGGCTGGGCTGCAGTAAATCTAGACTGGCACTGGCTGGGGCGCGGAACGGCATACGCGCACGGCGATAACCTTCTTTGTTCAGCTGCTCAATGGTATCGGGTTCCCAATCTAAGTTGCTCGACAAACGCAGCAAGACATCGTCCAGATCCCGCACCAAAAAGCCCCGAGCGGTTACGCGAACCATATCAGCTGGCTGTGCATTGCGCGGTTGCATTGCTGTTTCGGCAAAAACCTCAGCAGGCATTTGCAGCGGCTCAGTACCCATTACCTCTATGCACAAGCCGCCATCAACTTCCGGCGAGTATGTTGGGTTCTCTGGCGAGGTGCCAAGCCACAGGCGGTCAAATGGCATCTCTGGGGTGCGCTGCGCCATTCTAAAGGGCAGCTTGCGACGCATTAACTTATCGATAAATGTGCTGAATTTCTCGTTAGGCAAGGTAATCACGACCGCATGGGTCATCATCGGGCGATGCCGACCCTGATAATCTTTTAGGCTCTCTAAAAAATCATGAAACATTGGGTCGCCAGGGTTTGGCGCGTCCAAATGCCACTGGGGCTCAATACGGGTTGGCGATACCGCCAAAGATTTATGCACCCGCAAAAAGTGGGCTATATAGGGGTGATTATCGAAGGCTTGGCGCCAGTTATCGTGTTTATGAATACCCAGCTTTTGGTTTAGCAACTCCGCCATACCGTCTGGATCTTCCAGCATCATGTCGGCACTCATCAATAGGTCAAACATTGTGAACTCCCTATTTATCTTCTTAGGTTTATTAGTCTTTAGCTCTGGCGCTAACCATGTCGTAAAAATCTTTTTTTAATGTGGGGTAGTAGGCAATTTGACCCTGCATGCCGCCGGATATGTCGATAGATGCCGCACTGATAAAACCGGCGTAGTCACTGGCCAAAAACAAAACCATGCCAAAAACATCACTGGGTTTGCCAAAACGGCCTATCGGTACTACTTTCAACACCATCTCATCAAATTCTTCGCGGCTGACACCAGGCCCCATTTCTCGATAATGGCGATCCCACTGTCCAGTATCAATCCAACCCATATTTAGGCTGTTAACCAAAATATTGTCTTTTGCCAAATTCATGCCCAAGGTCTTAGACAGGGCAAGACAGGAGGCGCGATTGATAACAGAGGGAATACCTTCTGGCGTGGGAATACTGCCGGCAAGGGCATTAATCTCAATAATTCGCCCCCACTGTTGCTTGCGCATATGGGGTACCACCGCCTTAGTAAAGCGGAAATGGCCCATTTGCAAAATATTGGCGTGCTCTAAAATATCCTCGGGGTTCAGCGTGTCGAGATTACCGCCGCGCCCCTGACCCGCATTATTGACGAGCACATCGACCCCACCCCAGCGTGCCACAACCTCGTTAACAAAGACGTTGACGGCCTCGCTGTCAGTGACGTCTACCGACTTGGCGATAACATCAGCCGCCTGGTCGGCCAAGACCGCGCCGGTATCTGTGATTGCTTCGTAGTCGCGTGCACACACCGCAACATTGGCACCCTCGGCGGCAAAAGCTAGGGCAATAGCGCGGCCTATGCCCCGCGATGCACCAGTCACAATTACCCGTTTACCACTGAGGTCAATATGCATTTTTATTCCTAGTACTTTTATTATCGCTTCTATTAAACAAGCGTATTTAGTTACTACCGTTCATACTGGCTATGGTTTTTCTTAAAGTCTTTCAATAATCGTCGCGGTGCCCATACCACCCGCGCAGCAAATTGCTTGCAAGGCGTAACGCCCGCCACGACGCTCCAACTCATTAAGCATCGAGGTCATAATTCTGGCGCCACTAGCGCCCAACGGATGCCCCAAGGCAATCGCGCCGCCATTAACATTCAGGCGCTCATGGCTCACCTGCGTTTCTTTAGCCCAGACCAAGGGCACGGTTGCGAAGGCCTCGTTAATTTCAAATAAATCAATATCGGCAATCGACAAGCCCGCTTTGGCCAACACTTTACGGGTCGCGGCAATCGGCCCAGTCAGCATTAAGGTCGGATCAGAGCCGACGGTCAAACACGCAACCACCCTCGCCCTAGGCTTCAAGTTAAACTCTTTACAGGCATTTTCAGAGGCCAGTAATAAAAGTGCCGCGCCATCTGAAATCTGCGAAGAGTTACCCGCGGTTAAGCGACCGGCTTCGCGGAAACTGGTTTTCAAGGTTGCTAATTTTTCTACATTGCTGCCGGGGCGAACTGTTTCATCCGCCGCTAATTCTTCACGTTCAGTAATCGCGTCAGCGTCTTGCAAGGTCTTAATGGGCACGGGAAGAATTTCATTGTCGAAATACCCAGCGGCTGCCGCTTTTGCGGCCAGTATATGACTGCGCACCGCAAAATCATCGAGGTCTTCACGGCTCAGCTGCCACTTATCGGCAAGGCGCTCGGCCGCTTCACCTTGGCCAGTTAGCTCAAAGCGCTGCTCAATCATCCAGCCAAAGGCTTCGCCGTAAATCTCGCGGTTGCCGCCCATTTTGACACGGCTCATATTTTCGGCGCCGCCAGCCACAACTAAATCGGCCGCCCCGCTCGATATAAGACCTTTAGCCAGATGAACCGCCACCTCGCCGGAGCCGCATTTGCGGTCGATGGTCAGGCCCGGCACCGACTCTGGCCAGCCCGCACTCAATAAGGCAGTGCGTGCAATATTGGCCGACTGCTCTCCAACTTGGGTAACACAGCCGAATATCACGTCGTCAATTTGCTCGGCAGTAATACTGCTATTGCGCTGTAGCAATCCCTTCAAAACATGCGCAGCGAGATGGTCGGCGCGAATCCCCGCTAAGCTGCCAGTGTAGCGGCCAACTGGGGTGCGCAGCGCATCGACAATATAGGTCTCGCTCACAGCAGGCTGCCCTTCATGCCAGAACCGGGAACACGCTTACCGTCGGTATCGTATTGGTAAACACCGTGGCCAGTTTTGCGACCATAGCGGCCGGCGGCAACCATTTTAATAATTAACGGGCAGGGACGAAATTTTTCACCCAAGGTTGAATGTAGGTATTTCAACACCGCGAGTCGCGTATCCCAACCAGTCAAGTCGCCCAATTCCAGCGGCCCCATAGGATGGTTAAATCCCATGCGCAGTGCGGTATCGATGTCTTCCGCGCTGGCGGTGCCCTCTTGCAACATCCACATTGCCTCATTGCCTGCCATTGCCGACATGCGACTGGTGGTCAGGCCCGGAGATTCATTAACAAGAATGGAGGTTTTCTTAATGCTCTCGCACCACGAGCGGCTGATAGCAACCGTTTCTTCGTCGGTCGCCAAACCCAAGACTAGCTCAATCAGCTTCATTTTATGAACCGGGTTAAAAAAGTGCATACCAATAGCTCGGTTCGGACTATCCAAAACGCTGGCAATCTCAGTAACACTGAGCGCCGAGGTGTTTGTTGCAATAATGGCGTCTTCGTTTAAAACTGATTCGGCCGTTTTAAGTACCGACTGCTTAACAGCGAGATTTTCAGATACGGTTTCAATTAACAGACTGGCTTCTTTCTGTGAGTTGTTAATTGAAGTTGCCGTCATTAAACGCTGCTTAGCAGCACTTGCATCATCAGCGCTAACTTTACCCAGCTTGACGCCGCCGTCCAGAATACCGTGAATATTGGCAACGGATTTTTCCAAGGCGGCTTCATTCATATCTACCAGCCAGCAGGGAAAGCCATTGCTGATAAAGGCGTGCGCAATACCAGTGCCCATTAAGCCGGAACCTACCACCACAACTGAACTGCGTTTACTGATCATGTTTTCTTACCTAAAAATAATTTACGACATTCACCGCGAGCGATTTAGCCTTGCTTAGCCGACACCCGATTTTTCAGTGAACCAATACCGTCAATTTTCGCCTCAACAAGTTCGCCGGAATTCAGGAATTTGCCGGTACCCTGCCCCACCCCATCCGGTGAGCCGGTAAACAAAATATCGCCTGCCACGAAGCTCGACCTAATTTGCACAAAGTTAATTAACTCGCCAACGTCCCAGGTCATATCCCCAGTGCTACCATCTTGACGAAGCTCACCATCAACCAATAGCTGCAAACTCAATACTGGGCTGCCCGTGGGAAACTCGTCTTTAGTAACAATCCACGGTCCAACGCCGGTAGTTTTGTCTTGGCTTTTGGCGGCGAATAAATCCATGCCAATACCTTTGGGGCCGCTGTGCTGTAAATCCCTAGCACTAACATCATTGCCAACGGTATAACCCAACACGCTGTCGATTGGCTTGCTGGCGTCAATGGACGAATCGCCAATCACCACAACCAATTCAACCTCATGATCAAGCTTGGTGGTCAGCGGCGGGTAGCGCAGCTCATCGTTAGCGCCAATAAGCGCGCCGTAAGCTTTTAAAAAAGCCACCGGCTGAGATGGCGAGGCCAAACCAAAATCTGCCGCCAAATGCTTGGCATAGTTTGCGCCTGCAACAACAACCCGATTCACCGGCTCCACCGGCGGCAATAAACGCACCGCCGATAAAGCCAGGGTTTCACCTGTTAAGGGCAAGACGTCAGCACTGGGCTGCCCCGCGTTAATTGCGCGAGTCAGCTCCTGGCCCCAGTCACTGAAACACCCTGCAATGACGTTTAAGGTATTTGCGTGCTCATCGACTTTCGCCCAGAACACGCGTTTTTCTAATTCGCAGCGGGCTAATTTCATACTCAGACACTCTTACCTGGACCGCCAATTTTAGCCGGATCAAGATGCAGTAATTCGCAGGCGTTCTTCCAGCGAATACGCTGTAAGTCTTCATCAGACAAGCGCAAACCCTCAGTTAGGTCATGACGCACTGCGTCGCTACCGCCAAAATTGGAGCCGTATAAAACCCGATCTGCGCCGACGACTTCAATCAACGCTTGGCGCATTGGCAGCTCATGCAACTCCACGTCGAAATAGAAGTTTTTCATATAATCGATGAAGGGGCGCTTATTGTGGTACGTGTCTAAATTAGGGTTTGTCCCGGCAAAGCGACCTAGTTGATAAGGTACGTAGCCACCGCCGTGGGTGATATACACTTTAAGCTTGGGGAAGCGGTCGAGTACGCCGCCGTTAATTAAATACCAGAAACATTTGGTTTCATCGTAATTCATACCAACAATGGCGGTGGTTTCGTAACGATCGGTATTGGCTTTGTCGCCCCAGGTTACGGACTGGTTGTATCCATGAACAAAAATCGGTAAATCGAGATCGCACAAGGTCGCCCATACGCAGTCAAGTTCAGGTGAGTCGTATTCTAAACCACCAAAATTAGAGCCACCGGCCACTAGGCCTTTTGCGCCGAGTTGAGTACAAGCGCGTCGAATTTCCTTGGCCGCTTCTTGGGGAACGTTTAACGGCGCGTGCGCCCAAAACATAAGGCGATCTGGCGCACCAGAGCAGTATTCTGCCAATACATCATTTACCTTGCGCGCAAACGGCACAGAAAACTCGGGTTCCGCCCAGTACATATAGCAGTGGCTAGGAACCGAAACGACTTGAAGGTTCTGACCCGCTGCGTCCATACCCGCCACGCGGTTTTTGGGATCGCGCCACTTCGCCATATACTCTTCAACTTGCAGCGTTTTACCTTCGGCATGGGCCTGGCGGAGTGCCGCCTTCCGCTCCGGTGCACCGAGTGTCAAAAGCCATTCACCAACACGTAATTTGATATCGCCATCACTTTGGGACTCAAATGCCGGCCCCCAGTGAGGATGTTGATTGTAATAATCGGGGTGAGGGGCGTGCGCATGAAGATCAATAAGCATTTGGGTGTTCCTCCTAAGCGACAGTCGCATAACGGTGCGCTATCTATCATTTTTATTTAAGACAGTTAAAAAGCAGTCTTTACAGCTCAACTGAATCAAATATAAACACTAATAAGAATTATGTCTAATATTTTTATTTTAAAAGCGTGAAATGAGCTCAAAAAGCCCATAGCAAGACAGCTCTCTACAATACTTTTAGGCTAATTTACTTACCGCAATTAACATCGCGGCAAGTAAATTGGCGAGCGCCCTAGTATTCTCGAGTCGCGACATGCTCCGGCCGAGAGTTATAACCCGGCAGATGCAAGCCACCATCCACATGCAGGGTTTCACCGGTAACGTAGCAGGATAAGTCACTGGCCAAAAATAGCGCTGCGGGGCCAATATCGTTCTCTGGATCGCCGCAACGCCCCATTGGCCGCATAGCAGCCGCCCGTTCGGCAAAGCCTGGATTCTCTTCGGCAAACTTATGAAAGGTGGCGCCCATTGCGGTTGGTGCAATGGCGTTTACCGTAATATTAAAGCGCCCCCACTCGGCTGCAGCGCTACGCGTAAGGCCGACAACCCCCGCTTTTGCGGTGTTGTAGTCAGCGTGTAGCCACGCGCCCACATCAACGTCAATGGAGTAAAAATTAATGATTTTGCCGCCACCGCGCAGCTTCATATGGGGCAGCGCTGCGCGCATCGCCCACCAACTGGCTTTAACGGTTGAAGTTAGAGTGCGCTCAAGCATTTCATCGGTTTTGTCTTCTAGTAACACATTCGCCGACGGTACAAAGGCGTTGTTTACCAAAATATCTAAACCGCCGAAGCGAGTTACTCCCGCGTCTATCGCGGCCAGTAACGAGACTTTATCGGTAACGTCGGTGCGCACGAATAGCGCCTGCCCGCCCAGCTCATCGACTTGAGCGGCAGTTTCGCGCCCGCTGCGCTCATCAATTTCAGCTACAATTACGCAGGCACCCTCGCGGGCGAAGCGACGTGCTATACCTCGGCCAATACCACCACCAGCGCCGGTGATAAAAGCCACTTTGTTTTTCAACATCGCCATATTGCTTATCTCTCTATTGACAACTCTTTTATAATTAGACAGTTTGAATAATAGTGTATCTTTTAAAATTTTCCCACCGGAGTTCGCATGCCCAGCTTTTTAAGACGTATTGAGATTATGGTACATCGCGCCAACTCCGCCACCGTGATCAAATCTGCACTGGAAGACGACTATCATCATTTTCGGGTCGCCATCACCATTAAAGACAATACGATTAGCACGATAGACACTGCCGGCCTACGCACCCCTTACAGCCTCTGTGCGCAAGCGGGGCCAGAACTAGAGGCATTGCAGGGCCTTGCAATAGATGAGGTGCTCCACACCCTGCCACAGCGGGTAGATGCCCGCCTGCAATGCACCCATCAACTCGATATGGCCGGACTAGCCGTTGCCGCAATGGCCAACGGCGCAGATCAGCGCCGCTACGACATCGCCGTACCTCGCCACGTGAAAGGCGGCACTACGGCACGGCTATGGCGCAACGGCGAAGAAATTCTGTGCTGGCAAATCGAAAATAATTTTATTGTGGCGCCCCCGAAATTTGCCGGCGTGTCCTTGCAACGCGGCATGGCGGCCTGGGCCAGAACGACGCTAGACACCGACATGGCCGAGGCCGCCTTGGTGCTGCGCCGCGGTGCCGTTATCTCGCTGGGCCGCCTGCGTAATCTTGATCTTGAGCAACACGCAAAACCCTTGGGCTACTGTTATGTACAGCAGACCGAGCGCGCGAGCCAAGCCCATAGAATGGTGGGTTCTACCTTAGATTTTAGTGATAACCCAGCGTCATTGTGTGCGGATGATCAAGACTGGCTTAAAACGCCAACGATGTAGACTAACAATAGCGTTCAAACGCAAACGCCAACTCCCTAGCGACAGCTCCCAGGATTAAGCACGCAATATCACTACTGCGTGCCATCAGTTCGCTATTACAGGAAGATAGCCAGATTGGGCGTACCCAATAACACTTGATCTAATATTATGTCGCGCTGAGCCAACTTCAAAACACCATCTTGCAAGCGAAGAATATCGCGTCGCTCGCAGGGGATTAAATCAAAGTGGTCATCGTCAAAGCGGTTTCGAGTAATAAGCAAATAGCTTAGCGCCGCGTACTCACCTGGCGTTGCCGTTTCAAATACCTGTACATTGCTCACAAAACGTTTAGTCCGCGACGCCGGATCTTCCGCCCATGCGCTATTGCCGCTAAGACGCAGCGCGCGGCCCATCAATGAGCGATAGTCCTCGTGCATATGGCACATGCTATAAATAATAGACGCTTCATTGTCTTTCACCAGACGGGTCTGGCGAAGCGGAACATTGTATTTAATATCTTGGGTCAGTGTTTCGACCCAATCCATATATCGCAAATTATCTAACATTCGCGCTTCAGCGTGATAAAAGCCCAAAGCTTGATTGTAAACATCGGAGCCAATGGCAATTTCATCTGCACATTGTTCAAAAAAATTCACCGGTTCGTTTGCTGTAGTCATGATCTCACCTGTTCTGCATTCTTTTTAATAGTGGACGTTTTTTTATTCGGCAGTCATTAGCGCATGCCAATACTTCCACCAATGCCACTGGGTATCATCTTTGGTGAAGCCCTCGTTAACGATACCTGGCCCCGGCCAGCCCTCGGGCTTACCCGTTTCATAAATTGCCTGATACTTCATGGTTGAATGACGGCCCTGGGGACCTTTCGCGGTCAAAGTCATGTGTGGCCACGTGTCTGAGTCATCTTGTTCAACCATGCCAGAGGTACCAAACAACTGAATGGTCTGCATAACCATTTTTTCGCGCAATTCTGGCGGGGTGTCTTTTTCAACAAAGATCCAGTTAATAAACTCCAGCTTGTCAGGTCCTTTGGGTACATAGGCGTGCAAGGTCATCGAACCCACTACGCTCCCGTCTGCCTGGGGAATATACACAAAGCCAAATAGTACATTGGGGAACATCCCCCCGACTTGGGGCGGCATCCACGCCATGGCCTCTAACTGCTCCGGTGATAGGTTCTTTTTAAGCTGAGTAAAGGCGTCTGCGGTCATGCCCGGTGGCGGCAGTACGCGAAGCTTTTCTTCTACCGACAGCTCCTCGGGATCTTTACCGGTTAGGCGGCGAATCTTGCGATTTAAATCGATACAGCGCAGAGCGTGGCCGTGGGGCGAACTTACTTCTGCGCCAAACATTTCAGGAGTAAGATCGCCGCTCTCGCCGTCGTCTTTTTTGTAGTTACCCACTTCGCCCAACCAGCGGTGGAGCATAAGCGTGTGGAAACCATCAGCCGCCGATTGCTCGCCAGCCGCTTTCCAGTTGGCGCGAACCACAAAGCGCTGCGGTGGCCCTGCCACTACCATGCCGCCATCTGAGCGGCAGAACAGCATATCGTAATACCATTTGGCGTCGCCGAGGAAATCTTCAAACGAGGGGCCATCAATATTCCAAGTAGCAAAAATTAGACCGCCGTACAGGGTTACCCGCGCCTGCTGGAGGCCGAGTTCATCTTTGCCGCGGATCTTGCCATGCATACACTGGTCAGCAACCGGCGAACCCAAAAATTCGCCATTACTACGAAACGCCCAGCCGTGGTATATGCACTTATGAATTGACGTGCTCCCCGCATCTTGAGTGGTAATCTTCATACCGCGATGAGGGCAAACATTAAGTGAAACAAACACTTCGCCTTTATGACGCGCCACGATGACTGAATCGTCGCCCATAAAGCGCTGAATAAAATTCCCATCATCAGGAATTTCTGATTCATGGCCGAGCAGCAACCAGGTTTTACCGAATATTTTGTCCTGCTCAATCTCGTATATTTCTCGATCTGCCAAGGTGCGCAGCTGTACCTCTCTGCGCTCCAAATCAATAAGATCTGAAATGGTGGATCCGTCTGCTAATTTTCTTTCAGTGTTAGCACTCATCACTACTCTCCTTTGAAAACGATTGGCCGCTGCAGCGCGCAGCGAGCAAAATTTATTATTCGGGTTTAATTATTCGGCTTGCCAAGGTACCAATCTGTTCGATCTCTAGCTCTATTAGATCATTGGGTTTTAGGTAGCGTAGCTGCTCTAAACCGCAACCATTACCAACCGTTCCAGAACCTAAAACCTCGCCGGTGTGTAAGGTTTCGTCGCGAGAGATATGCTCAATTAAATCTTCGAATTGCCAGTGCATATCGGCACTGCTTCCACGCCCCCACTCCTCGCCGTTAACCCGCGCTATCATGGTTAAATTATAGGGGTCTTCAATCTCGTCTGCGGTAACCAAGCAGGGGCCCATAACATTGCCGGTATCGAAATCCTTGCCCTTGGCAGGACCGAGCTTGCCAGGCATTTCTCGGCCCTGGGCGTCGCGCGCACTCATATCGTTAAATATTGTATAGCCCGCGATGTGCGCCTTGGCTTGGTCGCGGCGAATATTTTTGCCGCCCTTGCCAATATAGCAGGCCAGCTCCAATTCAAAATCCATTAAGCGACTGTAAGACGGCCATAAAATAGGCTCATCTGGACCAATAACCGCAAAGCGGTTAGCTTTATAGTAAATAGGCTGTCGCCGAAAGGTTTCAAGCACTCGGTCGTCTTCGCTGGTATCTATCGCGCGCAGCGCGGCTTCGGGGTCAGCTTCGCGGGCCACTTTGGCACGCCTTGCCGCCGCGTAGCATTGTTCTAAGTGCAATTCAAAGCAGGAGCAGTCGCGAATCTGCGGCGGCGGCTGGATCGGCGCTAACAGCTTTAGGGAACTGCGTTCCAACACCGCCGCCGATGGCGCCCTAGCAACTAGGGTTCGCGCCGCTTGCATCGCCTCTTCGCCGCCTTCTAATAAAGCGAGCACACTAGCAAAAGCTGCACTATGCTTCTGAAACACCAGATTTGACGCCTCTTGCAAGTCGACAACCGCTTGATCGTGCTCAATAAATGCGCCTGCACGTGGCAGCCCATTGCTATCAAGATAGGTGACTAAACGCACGTATTACTCCCAACGTGGATTCTATGATACGCAATACCTCAGCCGATAGCCTCGTCATTTTGCGCGCCGGGTCTAAGTACAAAACCGAGCTAAATCACAGCTAAATTTGTTTTTATGAATTTATCATTGGAAAATACTAAACATATTTGTATATTCTGTCTACAAACTTAGTCGACAGTTCATTTGACTGCAGGTAAAAAGATAATGACAACAGCAGCACAAGGGCAAAAATTATGAGCAGAAAGCTCCCCGCGCTCAATAGCGACAACCAACCATTCTGGCAAGGTGGCGAGCAGCAAACCCTGCTAATTCACCACTGCGCAGACTGCGAGCAGTATTTTCACCCCCCTGCGGCTATCTGTCCCCGCTGCAATAGCGCCCAGGTGTCCCCGCGCGCGGTGTCTGGTCATGGCCACATTGTTAGCTTCACGATTAATTACCAGCCCTGGGCTGACGACCTAGAGGTGCCCTATGTTATCGCCATTATCGAACTCGACGAACAAGTGGGCCTGCGCCTAGTGAGTAATATTGTAGGCTGTGCGCCAGAGTCGGTTGCGATCAATCAACGCGTTGTCGTCCACTTTATGCAATTTGAAGACGTCTGGATTCCCCAATTTGAGGTGGTGTCATGAGCGCAGACTATATCGGTGAAAAAAACGTCGCGATCTCTGGCATCGGCCAATCAGAAGTCGGCCGCCCCTCGCAGCAATCGGCGATGCAATTAACCGCCGACGCCTGTTTTAAAGCCCTGGCTAACGCGGGTTTAACAAAAGATGATATCGACGGCGTTGCCTGCTGGCCCGGCGACAATAATAACGGCGATGCTTTCTCGCCAATCGGCCCCAATGCGCTTATCTCCACACTTGGCTTAAAGGTAAATTGGTTTGGCGCCGGTTACGAAGCACCTGGCCCACTCGCAGGCATTATCAATGGCGCGATGGCAATTGCCACGGGGTTGTGCAAGCACGTATTGGTTTTCCGCACTATCACTGAGTCGAGCCGCCGCCAAACTGACAAAACCGCCTCTGCCCTCAATAACAAAACGATTGGCCGCGACAGCAGTTTTTTCTGGCAGTGGTACACCCCATTCAATGTGCGCTCAGCCATCAATTTGGCAGCCATGTATGCCCAGCGCCACTTTCACGAATACGGCACCACCGAAGAACAGCTCGCTCAAATTGCGCTTACCTGCCGAAAAAACGCCGAGCTAAATCCCAATGCAGTATTTCGCACGCCGCTGTCGATGGAACAGTATTTATCGTCGCGAATGATCTCCTCGCCGCTGCGCTTATTCGACTGCGATGTTCACTGCGACAATTCCATAGCGATTATTCTGTCGCGCAAAGACATTGCCCAAGACTTGCGCAATCCCCCGATTTGCATCGATGGAATAGGATCTGCACTCAAGCAACCCTGGAGCTGGGACCAAATTGATCTCACCGGCATGGCCGCCATTGACGCCGCAGAAATGATGTGGCGGCGCAGCGACTACAAGCCCAAAGACATCGGTAACGCCCAGCTCTACGACGGTTTTTCGATATTCGCACTTATCTGGCTAGAGGCCTTAGGGCTTTGCCCCAAAGGCGAGAGCGGCGCCTTTGTCGAGGGCGGCAGCCGTATTTCACGCCAAGGCGAGCTGCCAATTAACACCAATGGCGGCCAATTGTCTGGCGGCCGCACCCACGGCCTAGGTTATGTCGTGGAAGCCTGTGAGCAGTTGTGGGGGCGCAGTGGTGAACGTCAACTCCCGGCCCACAATGTTGCGGTGGCGGCGGCAGGCGGTGGGCCGCTGGCGAGCAGTCTATTACTGGTTAAAGAGTAGCGATTGGAAACAAACACCAATGCTAGAACAACAATATTTTAATGAAGAATAATAGGAGAAGGTTTTGGAGCAGTATACAAATGATCAGGCATTTTTAGAAAAATACGGCCCTTGGGCACTTATCGTTGGCGCCTCTCATGGCACCGGCGCAGCCTGTGCCCACCAGCTTGCCGCCAGGGGGCTGAACTGCGTGTTAGTAGCAAGAAACGCCACAGCGCTAGGGACGCTCGCAGAGGAACTTAGCACCCAGCACGGCGTTTCAAGTAAAGTTATTGCCGCCGACCTCAGCCTCGACAATAGTGTTGCCAGTATTTGCAGCGAACTCGACGGCATTGATATTGGCCTAATGGTCTACAACGCCGGTGCGCCAGCCTACGCGAGCACCTTTCTTAAGGCCCCCCTCAAAACTTGGCAAGATTTACTGGCATTAGGTGCCAGTAGCTTGATGGAAATTAGTCATTACGTCGGCCAAAAACTCTTGGCCCGCGGCAGGGGCGGCATCTTGTTAATGGGCTCGCACGCCGCCCTTGGCGGCAATAAGAAATATGCAATGTATACCGCAAGCAAAGGCTTTATGCTGAATTTTGGCGAGTCCTTATGGATGGAGCTGAGAGACAAAAATATTGATGTATTAAACTTCTTAATCATGGTCGTCGACACCCCTACCCTGCGCAAGCAAATGGCGGAATCGAAAATTGACGGCTGGGATCAAGACACGATTCCCGGCGTATACAAACCCGAAGACGTCGTGACAGTGGCCCTGCGAGAATTACCCAATGGGCCAACCTTTATCCACCCCGCCGATGAAGAGGACAAAGCCGGTTTAGGGGCCGCGCGTCGCACCGACTTAATCGAGCGCTGGGCGCATACCGCGCCCTATGTTGGCGAGGACTAACAGCCCGCGCCAGAATAGACCCGCTAAGCAGGTCTATTCTGGACGCCTTTTAGTAATTTAAACTGTCCAGCTCAGTCTAAAATATCATCCTGAATATGCTGAGCAGAGATACCAATTTCTATATCGGCACAAACCGCCATGCGCCGCGATAGCTGCTTGGAAAAATACTGCAACAACGCGGCATTGTGCTCCGGCCCAGCTTGCTTCACAAAAACCTCAAGCTTCTCGTCCAATTCAGTCGATGACTGGCAGTCACCAACAAAAGGCGTGGCTTCGACTATTGCCAATCGCTCAAGCTCACTGCCATAGCGGCTCATTACCGTTGCGTATTCCACTAGGCGCTGGGTCGACTTTTTACCCGCCTCTTGCAACGGCGTATCGGCGGACAGCTGCTCTGCGCTGTCATTAAGCATGGTGTAAAGCGCAGATAAATTACTGTCTTGCGCTGTCGGCACAGGGGCAGTCACTAAGTCAACTGCCATATTTTTTGATAGCGCATTAAGCAGGGTTTTTCGCAGTGCAATATCCCACTCAAGATACACATCGTGCGGATCGCCAGGCTTGGGATTTTTAATCGCGCCAACAAACTGCATGCAGGCAACCGTAGCAAATACTGCGTGATGATAGCGCACCACACTGATATCAAGCTTTTCGCCAGACAGCTCTTCGTAATACGCGAGTAAGGATGACATCGTGTCACCCGTGGGCTCGTAGGAATGGCGCATCGACATGGTGGCCAAGTCGGTCATGGCATCGCCAATCATCGCAAATTCAAAATCGTAAAACGCCGTTATTTTGCCTTCGCTAAACAAAAATTGGCCCGCGTCAAAAGCAATCATGCTCGCGCGAGTACGGTGCATTGGAATATTGTCACGCAGCCACCGCAGGGAAAACTCGATAAGGGGCTCAGGGCAAATCTTATTTTTTTGATACAATGGCATATACGCTTTTACGCCTGCCAACGCAATTTCTTCTGCCCCCACAGGCACTTCAAGATCTATTGCCTTAAATGGCTCTAACGGCAGTTTATGCATCGCCAGCAGCGATTCAATATACTGGCGCGCAACCGAGCGACGCTCTTCGTCCGAGCTCGCGGTTGCCACGTCGCGACTACCCGGCGAACACTCCATAATAATCGCAACAGGGTCCTCGCACATGCCGTATATTTTCGGCGCGGGAATGCCCTGTTCGCCCAGCACTCGTAATATATCAGCCTCGCGCTTCAATTCTGGGAATGGCACTACATCACTTTGGCGGTCGCCACGAATATACACTTTTTTCAAACCATCAGCTGTCTCAACGTCGGCAAACCACGAAGGCCGCCATCTAACTTGACGCTCCATGGCGGTTATTTTGCCAGTGAGTAGCGTCTCTACCCGTGATCGCAATTTCTCTTCCATAAGAGTGTAATCAATATTTTCATCCATTTTACAAGCTCCATATTCAATAAAAAGCCGCCGGTATCATCTACCGGCGGCTTTAGGTTTTAGCAGACTATTTCACTTAGAAGGTGTAGCGCACATCTACACCAAAGAGGCGTGGAGGTCCGTATACCAATGAATCTAATCCAAGTGCTCTGCTCGAAATAGAGGATGAAATGGCATATTCCTCATCAGTAACATTATTAACAAACACGCCAACGTCGATATTCGTTGATGCGACCCGGTACAAATCAGCGCGTAAATTAATTAAATCGTACGCTGGAATATCGGTATCACCCTTATCTGCGGCGGAGGTTTTGTAGTAGTTCAAATTCAAAGAAAGATCATCAGCAACTTTACCCACCGGTACACTGTAATTCACATTGGCCTGGATCACCGTGTTGGTGAAATACAAGAAGGGGATTACGCCATCAATCTTGGCCTCAATAAAGGCATTCTCCTGAGTGTAAACTTTGTCGACGTCTGCGTCCTGAATCGTTGCATTGAGGCTCACGGTCAAACCCTGGGTAAGTCGCGCAGATACCGCCATATCGACACCGCTTACACTGGTATCACCAACATTCAGTACAATCGCACCTCCTGTTGGGTCATTGCCAGCACTGCAATCACCGTCTGGATCGACCCCAGGTTGTGCAGAACCTGTTGGTGTACAATTTCTAGCCGTCGTCACACCGCCGGCCAAATCGCCCTGCGCATTGGTATACTCCCCGTAAAAATAAGAGGCATTGGTGCGCACTGGAATATCATTAACATGCCAGTCTGCCTTGATGCCAATTTCTAAATCATCGACCTCCTCAGCACTAAAGGTTTGGTAATTTTTGAGATCGCCGCTAAAGATTGGGCCATTAGCACCACCAGCGCGGTAACCGTGTCGCACGACACCATAGGCGAATACATCCTCAGTCGCCTGCCAATTCAAGCCCACCGACCACGTAAGGGCGTCAGAACTATCGGACACAACTGCCGAATTTTTTATAACGCTTGTATCACCACTACGACATGCGCTCTCGTCTAAAAAGGTCGGATCGGAAGCTAGCCACTGCGGCTTTGCATCAGAACCTAAGCACAGTTCAAACTCATCCTCGGTATACCGGACACCAACTTCCACCGCGAGATCTTCGGTAAGATCGTACTCACCGTGTGCAAATATTGCGCGCGATTCATCCGTTAAGAAAAAATGCTGCGCACCACCGTTGGTATAACCCACCTCCATGCCTGGAATAGTGGTTTCATAACGGGTCTGAAACACAGTGGTAGCATTTATCTGACCGACCTCGTCTGGCTTATTTTTTAAGTAAAAGGCGCCGACCAGCCAATCTAAACGGTCCTCGAAAGCATTGCCGCGCAATTGTAATTCATTGCTAATTTGCTTAGTTTTGTCGATAAGACGCGCTTTAACTATAGAGGTTTGCGAGTCCTTATATGCGGTACCAAAGCCCGCCATTAGCCCCTGTTCGACTGCGGGACTCTTGTATAAACCCAAACCGTCGATGTTAGGTGCATAATCAAGATCAGTAAGCTGATAGCCAAAGATATTTAATAACCTTAAATTATCATTGAATTCGAACTCAGTCCTATTCACCACCGTTGTTCTATCATTGCGCTCATGCTGACTAAACGCGGAATCGTTTACCCGTGGCCCTAAAGCTTTTAGACGTGCCACATCGGCTTTGACCTCGTCAGCAATGCCCAGCTGATTCAAGCCCGAAGGTTCGTACACCGTTACTGGATGAATATTAAAGCCATCGTTGTCACTTGAAAATTCGTCATAGATAAAAACGTTATGCAGCCGATTAAAATCGGCTAACAACGACAAACGAAATGCTCGAGTATCGACAGCATCGAGATCGCCACCTTCACCGATATTTTTAACGTAGCCGTCACGCCGATGCAGATCCGCCGCGAGCCTCACGGCCACTTTATCCTCTATTAACGGAATATTAGCAGCGCCTTGCAAGCGACGCTGGTTGTAGCGTCCCAGCGTTGCGTCCACATAGCCAGATAGCTCATGCATGGGCGTAGTTGGTGAGTAAAGGATCGCGCCACCTGTTGTGTTACGCCCAAACAGGGTCCCTTGCGGGCCTTTCAAAACTTGAATATTCGCCATATCGTACTGAGGTACCGCACTACCCCAAGCGGGCTGTGGGACTTCAGCATAGTAACTAACAACCGCAGGCGACGTGGTACCTATCAAACCCTTAGACTGACCGCGAATAACATAGAGAGGGTTTTGAGGCCCACCACTACCGCCAAGGAATATGCCGGGTACGGCTTGCTGCAAATCGGTTGTACTTACAATTGTTGCTTCGCGCAAACCGTTGGCGTCAAGTACATCGACTGTTACCGGAACGCTTTGTGCACCTTCATCAGTACGACGAGCGCTAACAATCACTTCTTCTAAGGTCAAGTTTTCTGTTTTAACTTGCTCAGCTGGCGCTTGCGCCATTACCGAGCCCGATGCAGCAAGAATACCAGCACTTAGAGCCTTTATATAAAATCCCTTTGATCGTGTATATGTGGATATCATTTTCTACCCTCTCTGCTTATTTTTTTTAGACATTTAGTGAGATTATCCTTTGACCCGAAGGCATACAAAGTTCAAAAAATAACTCACCTTTTTAGAGGCCGCTGAAATACCATAAGAGCGTCTGTTTAAAAGCAGACACGGTTATACCGTTTATTATGTTCTTCATTACCTCGCTACCGAACAAAACTGGTGCCTATGCTCGACCGCTGTATTCAAAATACCAGAACACAGGCTTAATAGTGACATATTTTTAAATTGTGTGTAAAATAATTTCCGCGTCAGACAATAAAAAGCGAGTTTAGAACCCGCTAGCCATCAACATAAAATAGGTAAAATGATGTCAAAATCACCAAACTCCGCCGAAAAACTATACAAAGTTAGCGCAGACATAGCCAACTGCTGCGGCTACGGTTTGTGCGCGTCAATGTGTCCCGAAATCTATAAACTCGATAGCGACGGTCTTGTTTACCTAGCCAGCGATACCGTGTCAGGTGACCTTGTGGCCTCGGCTATTGAGGGTGCCGAAAGCTGCCCAGCCGAAATCCTTAAGGTTACTTTGATAGATTAGCCCATTCTGTTCACAAATCAATTTGGAGGCCCTTGAATGACTAGCCTGCAAGATAAGATAGTATTAATTAGCGGCACGGGTGGCGGCATTGGCAGCGAAGCGGCGCTGCGTTTTGCCGAACAGGGCGCTATCGTATTTGGCTGTGACTTGATTGCTAAAAACCACCAAGCCACCGCTGACCTGCTAGAAAGCAAGGGTCTAAAACTCTATGGCAGCGGCAACGTTGACCTGGGCGATCCAGAACATGCTGAGAAGTGGATAAACGACGCATTAAATCAATTCGGACGTATCGACGTATTATTTAATAATGCGTCCGCGGCTCGCTTTGGCAATCTTGAAGGCTTTTCGGTAGACGACTGGTATTACACTACCCGCAACGAGCTCGATCACGTTTTCTTTGCCACCAAATTTGCCTGGCCACACATCAGCAACGGTGGCGTGGTACTCAATATGGGCTCTACCGCGGCGTGGCGGGGAACAACCGCCACCGGCAAGGTTGCTCACAGCGCAACTAAAGGCGCGGTCGTCGCCATGACTCGCCAGCTCGCGGCCGAAGGCGCCAAGCGCAATATTAGGGCCGTCAGTATCAGCCCTGGTTTTATAAAGACCCCTGGCACCGCCGCTTTTATAAGCAATCCAGAAGTAAAGCAGCAATTGCTTAGCGGTGTTTTACTGAATCGACTGGGCGAGCCCTCTGATGTTGTATCACTAGCGATTTATCTTGCATCAGATCAAGCGTCTTTTATCACTGGCTCTGATTTCGTCGTAGACGGCGGTATGCTCGCTACTTAAGCGCATAGCCCTAGGCGGAATAAGAATAAAAGGAGAACACCATGGATCTAATCGGCATAGGCTACTTTGGCTTCGAAACCGCAAAACTAGATGAATGGCGCAGTTACGGGCCTGAAGTCATGGGCTTTCAAATTGCACCAACTGCAGAAACCGAAACCGACTCACTCTATTTCAAGCTTGATGATCGCCGGCATCGCATCGCGCTGCATGCGGGTAGCATTGACCGTATAAGCTACATCGGCTGGGAAGCGAAGAATCGACTTGCCTACTTAGATGCACTTAAACATTTAGACAGTCATAACGTGGAATTCACCATTGGTGACGAGACCTTGTGTGAACAGCGCGGCGTAAAAGAATTAATTCGCTTTCGCGACCCCGTTGGCTACCAGCACGAGATTTTTTATGCGCAAAAATGGAGTCCGCGCTCCTTTTATGCTGGCCGCCCCCACGGCGGTTTTGTTTGCGGCGACCGCGGCGCCGGCCATGTAGTTTTAATGGCTCCAGAAGCTAACCCCGAACTCGACCACTTTCTGCGCGAAGTCATGTGCTTTCAGTGGTACGGCTGGGGCGCAGGCAAAGGCAAAACTAGCTTCTGGCGCACTAAACTAAATGACAAAACCAGTCATGATATTGCTTACGGCGTAGCTCCCGGCAGAATGGGTGTACAGCATGTGGGGTTATTTGTCGCCAGTGTCAGAGATGTCGGTGAAACCTATGACATCGTCAAAAAGAAAGATATTCAGGTGATGATGACCTTGGGACAACATACCCAAGATCCCCACATGTCTTTTTACCATTTCAACCCATCGGGCTTCGCCTTTGAAACCATTACCGAGCTGGAGCCATGGGACGGCGATCCATTTGAATTAAACCCAGAGAAAATGAGCACCTGGGGGCATGAGATCGTCGGGCCAATTGTCGGCCCTAGTGTGCAAGCGCCAGAAGTACTGTACCCGGAGCTATTCGGTAAATAGCAAATAGGCGCCGCAAGTTACCATTTTTGCGGCGCACACTCATGCAGGCAAGAGGCGTCAATAGCTTATGATAGGCCTACAGAATATTTCACTAAAGCAATTGCGATATTTTGTAGCCGCGGCTGAGGGAGGACGACTGTCTTTGGCTGCCACCCAAATGCATGTATCCCAGTCAACGATCACCACTGCCATTCTCAATCTTGAAGAAACCTTACAAACCCAGCTATTTATTCGCCAAGCCCACGGCGTGATTCTTACCCCTGAAGGTAATCGTTTTTTTCTGCGCGTTCGTCAAATTTTAGATGCATTGGAAGATGCCGTTAGTGACCCGGCGAATGCGGAGCGAAACTTGAAAGGCCGAATTCGCCTCGCGGCGTCTTATACACTGCTAGGTTATTTTCTACCGGCGCTAATGGGGCGTTTTCGCACCCGGCACCCCGACGTGGAATTTGATTTAATCGATCTCGACCGAGCCGAAATTGAGGCCTCGTTAGAAGCCGGAGAGATCGATTTAGGCTTGGTTATACTGTCCAATACCACCTTACGCAGTCAGTTTAAACACAGCGTGCTAATCCGCTCACGGCGCCAATTGTGGGCAGCGGCGGGCCACCCCCTGCTCAGCCAAGGCGGTACGACCTTAGCCGATATTAGCCAACATCCTTATATTCAGATCACCGTAGATGAGGGTGAACTGTCTACCCAACGCTATTGGCAAGCCGCTGGGCTCGAGCCCAATATCGCGTTTCGCACAAGTTCAATGGAAGCCCTAAGAGGCCTGATTGGCCACGGCTTTGGCGTTACCATTTTATCCGACATGGTCTACCGCCCTTGGTCTTTAGAGGGCAGGCGCATCGAATGCCTACCACTACTCGATCCAGTACCACCGATGGAGGTAGGACTCATCTGGCAAGACAATAATGAGCATGCAGACTGCGTAGAGACCTTTAAACAATTCATGATTGATACATGCGCAAACAGTAGTGAGCAATTCCACAGCGCACGCTGATTTCTAATTGCAGCGCGCGCTGTGTCTTTAGAGGCGCTAGGCAAAGATCACTCAAAAGCTCCCTGCCACTAGGCGCGGCCAAAAATTATCGGCGCCAGCAACACAAACCCGTTCACCCAGTAGGCAGGACCAATAACTTGACGAGCCAAACTCGCTGCGCCATGACCACAGGCGACGGGTAGCGATATGGAGCGGGTACTCATGGGTAAAGCCAATAGCGCCGTGAACACCGTGGCTCACGCCAGCTGCAACACCGGCGGCGTCAGAGCTACAAATTTTAGCCGCAGCAATACTGTCTTCATGAAAACTTTGTTCAGACAAGGCAAACGCAACTTCGCAAGACGCCTTGGCCATGCTGGCCTGCTCTGCCAGCAAGGCCATTTGGTGTTGAACCGCTTGAAAACGGGCAATCGGCTTACCGAATTGGACGCGCTCATTGGCATAGTCGGCGGCCATCATTAACACTCGCATGATGGCCCCGGTAATTTGTGCCGAACGCACTAGCGCGCCGCACAGTAACAAAACCTTATTACTCTCCCCTGCAGCCATGGGAATACTAATTAACGGCTTTGCCTCCTTAAAATTCAAGGTGTCGCGTGGCTCACCGGCGGTATTGCTAATGTGCTGACAGTCTCGGGCAGCCGCAGCGCTTAACACCAACAACTCCGCGCCTACCGCCGCTAATACGTAATCGCAATTACGGCCCCAAGGGACGTTCGTCAGCGCGCCACTTACCAAGCCCTTATTTATCAACAAACCATCGCTAGCGCTAAAGCTAACAACGCCAGTAAGTGGCGCTCGCCCGTGTTTAGCCAATAAATAATTGGCCAACATAGTTTCAATAATGGGCAACGGTGCGCAGTGTTCGCCACAAGCAATAACAAGACCACAGACATCACTCAAGGTCCCACCGGCGCCGCCAGCGTCCTCAGCAACCAGCGCCAAGGGCACACCATTCTCTTCTAGGCTCGCCCACAGCTGCACAGGGAATTCACCGCCCTCGGCACTGATTACCTGCTCCGCCGAAAGTTGATCCGCAAGAATAGCGCGCATCGTATCTTCAAATAAATCTCTCACGATCTCCGCTCCCCTAATTACCTTAAGCCTAAGCCGCGGGCAATGATGCCGCGTAAAATTTCCCGGGTACCGCCGCGCAGCGAGAACGACGGCGCTTGCTGCGTGAGGTGCGCCAGCACAAGAGCGTAATCTGTACCACCCGACGCGGTTGGCTCCGCGTCACACAAAAGCTGGGCAATCTCAGGTAGCTCTTGCTCAAACACCGCACCCAAATCTTTTACGCACGACGCGGCAACCGAGGGGTTCTCGCCTTGATCTAATAAATGAGTAACCGCCAAAGACATCTGCCGCAGGGTCATTAAACGCGCGCTTATACGACCAACCTCGCGCTGCTGAAGTACATTAGGCTTACTGCCAATCTCAGCCAGCATGGTGTACATCAGAATCATACAACTGAGGAAACGCTCTGGGCCGCTGCGTTCCATGGCCAGTTCACCAGTCACCTGTGACCAGCCCTCGCCCTCCTGGCCTAATAGGCTTTCCGGCGGTAATTGCACATTATCGAGAAACACTTCATTAAAATGCTCACTGCCGGTGAGGTCTTTTATCGGCCGCACCGTGATACCCGGCAAACGAAGATCAACAATGAATTGCGACATGCCACCATGGCGATTATCTGATTCACCAGAGCGTACTAAGGCGATCATATAATGTGAGCGATGGGCGTTGGTGGTCCATACTTTCTGGCCGTTGAGCAGCCAGCCCCCCTCGTTCTTCACCGCTTTCGATTTAATCGACGCGAGATCAGAACCCGAGTTAGGCTCACTCATACCAATACTAAAAAAGCATTCACCGCGGCAGATTGCTGGCAGATAAAATTGCCGCTGTTGCTCGGTGCCGTGGCGAAGAATTTGTAAACCACTTTGTCGGTCAGAAAACCAATGCGCCGACACTGGCGCGCCAGCCGCAAGTAGTTCTTCAATAATGACATAGCGCGCAAACGCACTCGCGTCCGCGCCGCCATATTGCGTGGGCAGCGCCATACCAATCCAGCCGCGCTCACCTAATTTCCGACTGAATTCGGCATCAAAACCCATCCACGAATCGGCGCGTTTGCGCAGTGACAAATGCTGTAAATTCTCAGCCACAAACTCCCGCACTTGGGAGCGTAAACTTTCTGCTTCGGCGGGAATGGGGTGGTAGCGAAACTGCTCAATAAACATATAAATACCGACTATGCTCGTTGAAATAAATAGATTTCTGGGCCAGAAAGAATCTGGCCCAGAACAACATTACAATGCAGACTGGGCGTCAGCAGAGGCGAACATATTATTGATATCGCCAGACGTTACTGGCTTATTGGCGTCGCGTTTTGGCGCTGCGCCACCCATACCAAGCTCTGGCGCTGTACTGACATGCGTCGCCTGAGCGCGCAGTGCAGATACTGTGCAGTTTTCCTTACCCAAAATTTCAAATGGGTTATACGAAAACTCGCGCATGGCATTAAGATGAGAAATTTTATTAATTGTCTCATCTGAAAGATGCTTAGCCTGCTCCCAGAAAATATCAGCAGAACGCGGCCAAGTGCAGTCAGAATGCGGGTAATCGCATTCCCAGGTCACCATATCAACATTGATTGCATCAAGATTTTGCAGACCAAAAGCATCTTCGATATAGCAGCAAATAATATGTTTATTGAAGAAATCGCTAGGACTCATGCCATTGAAGTTAGAGTTAGTCCACGCCTTATGGTGATTATGGGTAAAGTCTGCACGCTCTAGGAAATAAGGAATCCAGCCGATGCCACCTTCCGAGAGCGCCATTTTCAAATTGGGGAACTTCTTCCACATTGGCGCCCACAACCAGTCGGCTGCTGAATTAGCAATTGAAATTGGCATGGAGGTAATCCAAGCATCAATTGGCGACTCGTCAGAAGCGTGAACAGCTTTAGCACCCGTACCAATATGGCAACAGATCACCACATTATTATCCGAGCAAGCCTTCCAAATTGGATCCCAGTGATCGTTATGGATCGAGGGGTAGCCATGAACAGTTGGGTTGTCTGACAGGGTCAGCGCGTGCACACCCAGTTTCGCCATGCGGTTAATTTCAACGGCCGCGGCCTGTGGGTCCCACCACGGAATAACCATGAGCGGAATAAAACGACCGGGCGCCGCATTACACCACTCCTGCAAATGCCAGTCGTTATAGGCACGAATGGCAGCAAGGCTAACGCCTTTGTCAGCAACATTCTGAAAGCGCTGACCAGCAAAGCCAGGAAAGGTTGGGAAACACATAGAACCAAGGACGCCATTGGCGCTCATATCGTCAACCCGCGACTTGATATCCCAAGTTCCCTTGCGCATGTGGTCGTAGCCTAACGGCTCCATACCAAACTCTTCTTTGGGTCGGCCAACAACTGAGTTAAGCCCCATATAGCCGGTGGCCTGATCTTCAAACACCCAAACATCGCGACCGCTACGCTGTTCAACACGGGGTTCGCGACCTTTGTATTTCTCCGGCATATGGCGGCCAAAGCAGTTTGGTGGCTCGATGGTATGGTCATCAACGCTGACTAAAATTACATCATCAAATTTCATTTTTGCAATCTCCTTAGACTACTTATGTGCAATTGCGAGGGGCGCGCCATTGCGATACCGGTGATTATTGTATTATTCAAAAACTTATATTAAACACTTTTTAAATATATGTCTAACAAAATAACAAAGGTAAACACTATTCACCCCAAACAACGTGGAGGCTATCTGGCCCGCGTAACTGGGCACCGCGAATCACCGGCGCTGGATAGTCGGGGTCAAAGCGAATATTGGGCAACATATCCAATACCGCATTAATGGCCACCGACAGCTCGGTTTTGGCAATAAACTGACCGATGCAGACATGGGGGCCAAAACCAAAGCCAAATGAGGGCTTCACTTTGCGATCGATATTAAATTGGTCTGCACCGTCGAAGGCCGCTTCATCGCGGTTGGCCGACGCCACAATGCACTGCACCATAGAGCCTTCGGGAATGGTCACGCCGCGAATCTCAACTTCCCGCGACGCCTGCCTAACCTTAAAGGTAGCAACCGGCTCGTAGCGCACCGCTTCGTCAATAAGTGACGACACCAGCTCGCGGTTATTTGTTACCCGCTCCAGCAACTCCGGCCTTTCCAATAACAACACCATCGCCGTGCCGAATGTACGGGTTGTGGTCTCCCCCGCCGCAGGCAACAGAGAGCGCACAAAGGTGGCTATTTCATGATCGTCAAGGGATCGTCCCTCGTACTCGGCAACGATTAGTCTGCCAATTAAATCACCACCGAATTCGCCCTGCGCCCGCACCTGGGAGACCCTTTCCAGCACCGCTTTATAAAGTGATTCCGAGGCCGCCATTGCAGCAGCTTTGGCGGCTGCGGCATTCTTTGGATCAACCTGTGGCCCGGCCAGAATATCCAGTGCCCACGACGCATATTTTTTAATTAATTCTGGCTCGTTATCGGGAAAGCCAATAAGTGAATAAATTAGCCTTACCGGAAAATGGAGGGCAAAATCCATTAGGTTGGCCTTGCCAGCAGGCGCCAAGGGAGCCAAAAATTCCTCCCGCACGATGGGATCCATTTTGGTATTGCGCCAAGTATTCACGACCTTGGGCATAAACACCGGATGCAATAAAGTACGCATTTTCTTATGCAGCTCACCGTCCATGCCGGTCAGTATGAGGCCGTCCATAAACGCCCCCAAACCTGCCGCAATAAAGCCACTAGTAAAGGTTTCAGCGTCGCGTAATACCGCCATCACATCATCATATTTAAATAGCGTAAAGGTTCTGCGCCCAGCCTCGTGGCCGGCAATATTGGGCACGCCAAGTTTGCCCATAAAGTCCCCTTCCAATACCGGCGACTCACTGCGCATTTTTTTATAGATCTCATAAAGATCGACATCTTGACCTTTATAATTGGCGGCAACGCCCGAAAACGCTGTTTCAAGCTGACTAGAGGATTTTTTCACTGCTAAGACTCTCCCTACCGTTGTTATTTTGAGTAATTAATTTAATTGCGGCGACGACTCCCGCTGACAGCAGAACTGCCATCAACCAAAACATGGTGGCGACACCCATGAAAACACCAAATACGCCGTACAATAACGGCAACACGGTAATTGAAGCCTGGTTGCACATTGAGCGTATCGCCAAGGCTTCGCCATAGCGTTTATCGGGAACCGACTCGTGCAACAGCAACATGATGGTCGGCTGCACAATGCCAACAATCACGCCAAATAGAGCCGACGCCAACATCATCAACCACGGCATCGACAACAGCGGGTAAAACGCAAAAAGTAGCATCAATAACACCATTGCCACCAAAGGTAAGTATTGGTGTGCAAAGTGCTTGGCCACAAAGGGCAAAATCCCCCGCACAAGTAATGACGCCCCCCCGTAAGCAGCGAAAATGGCGCCTATCTCGGTTGCGCTAAAACCTCGCTCGTGCCCGAGTATCGGTAATGCAAAACCGTGAAGATCCCAGCTAGCAACAATTAATAGGTTCAACACTATTACCCGCCGCAACGAAATCACTTTTAGCAAACCCAGCGACGACGAAGCTCTCGACGTAGGGCTAGGCTCTGCGGCCTGCGCACCAGCCACCTCAACACAACAAGCAATTAACACTGACAATAAAGGCAGTATTGCTAACACCATATAGGCAGCCGAGAATCCCCATACATCAACAACTCGACCAGTAACAATGGGACCAAACAAGCCACCAAGCGCAGGTGCTAATGCCACCAAACTAAACATTTGCAAACGCTTTTCGCGGGACATTGCTTGGCGGCTTGCCGCCCGCTGAATGGCGATCATGCCAAACCCGGAGCCTGTCCCACACAATCCCGCCGCAATAAACATTAACCACAACGACGACGCGCCCCATGCAGTGAAAGCGCCGCAAACCGACAACAACGCTGCAATTACAGCAGGCTGACGGTAACCGTTACGATCAGTATAGACACCAAAACGCAATGCCATGAAGGCAGGGAATACTGCAAAGCACGATATCAATACACCGATGCTTAACTTACTCGCGCCCAGCTGCAGCGCTTGCAAAGGCAAAGCAACCCGCATACCCGCCATGCAGGCGTGCAAGCCGCATTGACAGGCAACTAGCGCGATGATTGGCACCCGGCAATCCACATTCGATACAGCCTCACTCATTCGTCTTGCCCAGCGTAAGCCTGTAGCGCATAAGTGAGTTTTCCACCCGCCAACATTAATCCGCAGTACATATGTAGTTCTGCCAGTTCTGCCTCAGAAAAATGTGCGAGCAAATCCTCATAAACGTCGTCGTCTAAAGCGCTATGGTCTATGGCCAGCTGCTCAGCGAACTGTATTGCCAGCTGCTCGCGGCGTGAAAACCGGCTTAAATTTGTTGTAAGGCAGTCAATATCTTGATCACTAATCGCATCAGTTTTACGCGCTATTTGGCAAGCCCTGCACTGACTAATGGAGGCAATCGTCAGCCTCGCCAGCTCCCGTTCCCGGTCACTCAATAAAGCGGTATCTTGTAGTGTCTGTAATACATTGAGCCATGCAGCCGCAACTGCCGGGCGATGCGCCCACACCTGTAAAGGCAGCGTGGTGCTCAGTACTCCCGTCTGCAGCCCTCTATCCAAGGCACTGGCAAACTCAGGTGGCAAATCAGAAATTTCAATGGCGGTTAGTCGAGACATTGTGGCATCACTATTATTGTTAATAGCTCGAAAGCAATACCAGCAAACTACTATTCATGAACACTTATTGCAATAGTGTATATATAAGCAGGAAGTATATTTGGTAAATATATGTTTGACGCAGGACAAACCAAAATTTGCCAAAGTGATGAAAAGAGGCGTGGCAATAAAGTATTTCGCCAAGTCTGCGAAAGGCAAAACGTAGCAGAAGCCCCCCTGCATTCAGCAAATTAACACAAGGCACTGAATGCAAGAGAACGGTATAAAGAAGCTCACAAACGTATGAGTTTCTAAGTGAAGACATTAGCCAGCGTGAAAGCTAATCGACCGCGCCTCTGCAAACTCAAGCAAGCTGTCCACACCGTATTCACGGCCAATACCAGAGCGCTTAATGCCACCAAAAGGCGCTGCCGACAGCATGGTGTTGGCACCGCCATTAATGGCAATAGTACCCGTGCGGATTTTTCTGGCCATTTCGTAGGCATGACCCACATCGGCAGAGAAAATACCGCCACCCAAGCCAAACTCCGAATCATTGGCGAGGGCGATTGCTTCCTCGTCGGTATCAAAACCAATTACCGCGCCAACCGGACCAAAAATCTCTTCCTGTGCTAGACGAGATTTATTATCGACGTCATCGAACAAGGTCGCCTCGTGGTAAAAGCCCTTATCGAGACCGGCGGGACGCTTGCCGCCAGCAACAAGCTTCGCACCGCCAGCCAAGCCAATTTGAACGTAATCCTCAACCCGCTGCCGCGCTTGGGCACGAATAAGCGGCCCCATTTGCACGCTGGGGTCGCTGGGGTTACCCACTTTAACGGCCGAGGTCATTGCCGCCAATTGCTCAACAAAGGATTTGCGCACTGAATTAGCAACCAATATGCGCGTGGTGAGCGCGCAGCCCTGCCCACAGTGACCGGTAAAGTTGAGCAGCGCGGTAAACAACGCCTTGGGCATATCGGCATCAGGCCGAATAATCAGGGCTGACTTACCGCCCAGCTCAAGGTGCATTTTTTTCAGGCTGGGCGCGCCCTGCGCCATAATCAGCGAGCCAACTTTGTCTGAGCCGGTAAAGCTCACCATGTCGACACGCTTGTCTTTGGTCAGTTGCTCACCGGCGGCAATATCACCGGTTACAACATTTAATACGCCCGCAGGCAGACCACAGGCCAGCGCGGCCTCACCAAAGATCAAGGCCTGAAAGGGGGTATAAGGCGAGGGTTTAAGTACACAGGTATTGCCCATTAATAAAGCGTGAAATACCTTGGCCAGATTCAAGAAAAACGGGAAGTTATACGGTGTAATTGCCGCGACCACACCCCGAGGAATGTAGCTGGTTTCTGAGGTACCTAAGGTTTTGCCCTCCAGACCAGGCACAATTTCAATGGGCGTCAGCTTCGACTCCACCCGCAGCGCATCTACCATTAATTGCCGGGCGTGCTTCATTGGGATTTCAAACTGCATGAAATCTGCCAACATTTGAATACAACCAGCCTCTTTGACAATCAATTCAATTACGCGGGCTTTGTTTTCTACAAAGAAGTCATGCATTTTTTGCATAACCGCAACGCGTTCTTGCATGCTCATTTGCGGCCAAGGGCCATTGTCAAAAGCATTTTTAGCGCAGCTGATGGCATCGTTAACATCGGCTTCGCTACCCACTGGGGCATAGCCCAGCACCTCTTCGTCGGCGGGGTTTATAACCGCTTCTTTGGCATCGTTTACCGGTGCCACCCATTCATTATTAATAAACAATCGTGCGGGGACATTGCTAAGACTCACGTGATCACTCCTTTTTATTCATTTTTATACTTTATTACACAGCCAACAATGCGCTACAAAAGCGAACTCAAAGCCGGGTCAGAATAAGCCCCGCTAACGACCGAGCTAATATGCCCACTGTCTACCAATACGCTTATACCACTAATTCCACTTGCCGCCTCACTACACAAAAACAGCAATGTATTTGCAATTTGCTCTGCCGTCAGCGCGCCGACACCGGCTTCAGCGCGATATTCAGAACCAAAACCAAGCCACTGTTCAGCATTGGCTCGCGCCAATGGCGTGTCTGTTGGCCCCGGCATAACCGCATTAATACGCACGCCTTTCTTTAAGAAATTCAACGTTTGGTTAGCAACATAGGTGTTCACCGCCTGCTTACTAAACATGTAGTTGTTATGCGTTTCATCGCGACCAACCATCCACTCCGCCGCGCTCTGCCAATTGTCCTGAGCGAGAAACTCCAACAACTCAGGCAAGTTCTGCATCCACGACATGCCAGCGACCGAAGAAATCATGGCCACTGCGCCACCCTTTGCGATACGGTTGCTGTTTACTAAGGTATCAATAATATGACGCTGGCCAATAAAATTAACAAATATAATGGGCTTTCCACCGGCAATACCCGCGCAGGCAAACACCGCATCTAAAGTGCCATCGATTTGACTAAGCGCGCTGTCGACACTTGTCTTATCAGCCAAATCAACTTTAATACTTTGATCAACCGGAAAACTAATATCGGCAACATCCATAACTATTGCGTGACCACCAAGCGACATGAACAATTGCGCTACGGCAGCACCCATACCCGTAGCACCCCCAACAATTAACGCCCGCTTACCTTTGTAACTAAACTGTTCAACACCCATATCTATTCTCCAATTATTAATTTTATGAATTGCGCTTATGCCAACATCGTCACCGCTAACACAAAGATTAACGAGCCCGTATTGCCACTTTAATTTTTTGACTAACGCCTAGGCCACGTCTGCATTGATCTATTTCTGAACCAATACCAATACACCAATCAGAATCGACAGAACATTTCGCACACAACACCAGAATATTTACTGAGATAAAGCTACGCACTGGACCACTATAAATTTAAACCCTCACGCACAGTCATCAAAAAATACAACTAATGAACAAAAAACTCAATAATGTTTAAGAGTATTCCATGCACGGTAATCAACGCAACTCTTGCAAGCGGTTATTAAGCAAAAATTTTCGGAAACCATCCCTATTTAGCTAATTATTTAAGAAATGTAGCTCGCTATGCGATTAAAACTTAAGGCAGACGCTGCCAGATTTTTATCGCACGACAAAACTGGCAGAGACTGCCACTTAAAATCTATATACAAAGACTAAAACGGTTAGTAAATAGGCTCAATTGCCAGCTTTGAAAAGAAGATCATTTACACTAACTTGAACACAATGTATATTAGTGTATATGTTTATGGCAGTGCCTGCCATGATGACGCATTCGCAAGTTCCATGCTGTTAAATACAAAGCGGCAGCAATAAAAAATAATAGTAGCTCTAAGGAGCTGTAAAAATATTTAGGTGATGTTTATGTGTAAATTTTCGTCGTCAGTTGGCGCGTCATCAGTAAGTGACATTCCGCTTTCTTCATTAGCGTCGATTGCACCAAGCACCACATACTCACAAGAAAAGGCAACATCTAAATTACTTAAAGAAGTCGTCAGTATTGATTCAATACAAAGTGATGGTGCTAGCGGACGACTCGCGATTAGAACGCAATGAGACGTCCAGCCGGGCCGGGAATTAATGCGTTCTACACGTTTTATTAAAACGCTTTTACGCCCCTTAAATTAAAAAAATAACAACAGTATAAAAACAGAGCAAGGGATGTCTCACGCTCGATTTTGCAAAGACGCCTTAAGACAGAAAATGTCTCTAACACTCTCAAATTCGCGTGTTAGAGCATTGTGCTCGGCAATACTGAAAATTCAATGTAAGCCACGAGGTTCACAATGAGAATTAATTTAAAATCCTACTTACGGCCCCAGTTAGCCAGCCACGACGCTACTGCCATTACGAAATTCAAGCATGCGACCATCGTAGCCCTCACGGTATGCTTATACGCCTGCGGAGGTGGGGGTGGAAGCAACTCATCCTCCACAACCACACAGCCGCCCTCACCTAGCTTCCCGATACAAGAAAATCCGAGAGCAGCCTCAAGTCCAGTACCGACCGCCACGGTGAGTGGTCCAGTCGCTAATGACGCAGGCATTAAAGGTCGGCCATACGGAACAACTTTAGACCATATTGCCCCCCTCGAACCCTACGACTACATTCAAGAAGAGTTTTTCTTCAGCGGCACCGCGCAAGATCGCGACGACGACGGCGCATTAACCGGCGGGCCTGAAGCCCCCTTTACCAGCAGAATTCTCGTAAAGCGTCCCAAGAAGGCCAGCGACTTCAACGGCACGATTATTCTTGAGTGGTATAACAACACCGGTCAGTCTGATAGCGATGTGTTATGGAGTGCAGCGCATGACATGTTAATGCGTGAAGGATTCATACATGTTGGTGTATCCGCTCAGCAGGTTGGCGTGAGTGGCAACGGCCCGCTGGCCCTAAAAAACTGGGACCCCGTTCGGTACGCTGAACTAAGCCACCCAGGAGACAGCTACGCCTGGGACGTCTACGCGCAGGCCGGCCGGGTGCTGTTTTCGCCCGATACCGCTCCCGCCATTTTAGGCGACTTGGTACCCGAGCGAATGATTGCGGGCGGTGAATCCCAGTCTTCTTTTAGACTAGTCGCGTATAGCGATGTAATCCAACGCGAGCATGTACTGTTTGATGGATTCTTCCTTCATACCGGCCCCGTTGCTGGCAAAGGCGTAGACGATGTCGGCGTACCCGTTATGCACTTTATTACGGAGACGGAAATTGATGGCGTACTCTCGCTTGAAGTTGGCGGCGCGATTCTCGATTACACAACGCCAGTGACAACTGCGGTACTTCCACCATCCCCTCCACCCTATGGCCCAGACCGAGGTCTAATTCGAGTCTGGGAAATTGCAGGGGGTTCTCACTTTGACAAGCAATTGTGGACATACACGACTGCTTTTGCTGCAAGAGAAGCGTCTTCTCCGGCTGACTTAGCCATCGAATTCGATCAACCGGTATTTTGCGGACTACCAATGAACGAATTGGGGCAAGGCCGAGCCACTGCAGCCGCCCTCCACCATCTCAACATCTGGGTCACCACCGGCGTAGCCCCCGAATCTAGGCCACGCCTCGAACTCGACGACAACTTTCGTATTGTGCGGGATGCAGCAGGCCTACCCCAAGGTGGTATTCGATTACCGCCGGTCGCGGCCCCCATTGGCATTAATCGTGGCGATGAATGTGTTTTCTGGGGCAGCTTTCAAACATTTTTACCAATCGAAATTCAATCCCGCTACCCAACACATCAGGCGTATATCGACGCCGTTAGTGCTGCCGCAATGACCAATGTAAAAGAAGGCACACTGCTGCCCGAAGAAGCACTGCTCTATATCCAAGAAGCCGAGGAGCGGAGTACATATTGGTTAAGCGAGTGAGAAAGCTTAACCAGGCGAAAATATAAATATTCAATAGACTGTTCTGCGCTTACTTCGTAAGTGCAGAACAATAAAAACAGGTACGAAACCACATTAATAAAATTATTAAAGGTACTTCCTGAACAATAATTGAAACGCCCAGATAACACTATCAAGAGATTTTTATGTTCATAAAGAAAATACTATACCCTCCCATGCTCCTAGTCATAGTTAGCGCTATTTCCCCAGCAGCTAATGCACAAGCCATGGCTAGTATTTCTGAGGACAGTCAAGCACCAAAAAACGTAAAAAGTAGGACTCGAGTAATCGAAGAAGTATTAGTTACTGCTCGAAAAGAGGAAGAGAGCATTCAGGATGTTCCCGTCGCGGTTACCGCGCTCTCGGAGCAAAGCCTAAAAAACACCTCTACATTTAGCACCGTAGATCTTCAGTACCAAGTTCCCAATATCACCACTCGCGAGCAAGGCGGACAATCCACCGCGGCGGTTTTTCAAATTCGTGGCCAAGTGCAGAACGAAGTTATCGCATCATTGGATACCTCGGTGGCTTTTTACGATGATGGTGTGTACATCGCCCGGCCACACGGTGTGAATATTGCATTTGTCGACATCGCTAGCGTTCAAGTCTTGCGGGGTCCGCAGGGAACACTGTTCGGCCATAACACGACAGGTGGTGCAATCGTTGTAACCTCAAATGCACCGGATCTTGAGGAACTATCCGGATCTATATCTGCAGTGGCGGCCTCATTCGGTAGTGAGCAATATACTGCTGTACTGAATATCCCCTTAATTAATAATACCTTGGGTTTGAGAATTGCAGGCCAAACACTGTCTACCGACGGTTACAGTAAAGACCTGACTAACGGCTACCAACACGCAACCAAGGAGCATGATTTTCTTCGTATGCGGCTACTCTGGGAACCAACAGATTCACTCTCGTTTGACCTTAGTGGGCAGCATATAAAAATTGACCAGCGCCAGAATGCCATTATTCCGCTTTTTGCACTAAATCCAACCGACACCAGTTTCCTTGAGTCACTGATTACGGGAAGTGGTGACGTTGGCGCGTGCTGCCTAACCGTTGCACTTGCCCCGGATTACAATGATTATGTACGCGGCAATAGTTACGACACCACCTACGATCCCGGCTTTTTGCCGGAAACAGGTATAGCAATCCAAAGCCTTACATTAAGTACCGACTGGGAGTTACCATGGTTCACCGCGAAATTTATATCAAGCTATCGCGCCTACGACGACCTTATCAATCGTTTAGATATTGACGGCACACCAAACAAAATAGTCGACACTAAACAGACCGGTGACGGCGAGCAGCTCAGCTTTGAATTGCAGCTCACAGGGATGTCATTTGATGACCGCCTGCAATGGGCTGCAGGTATATATCGCTTCGATGAATCTGTTCTCGACCTCGGAGAGACTGATGCATTTCTGGCGGTTCACGTTGTTACCCGAGGTTATATTGATAATCTAAGCCAGGGAATTTACGGCCAAGCCACCTACCGGATCGGCGATAATATTGGTATTACAGCCGGCTTACGATACTCAACAGATAAGAAAGCACTTCAGGTTACCGCAGAAACAGCGGGCAACTGCTCGCTACCGGAAGAATACCAAGATCCAAATGAAAACTGCGTTGGCATATTCGATAAAGATTTTTCCAAAATAAACTACACACTCGGTATTGATTACGCCTTCAATGATGACGCGATGATATATGGCGCGCTGACAACAGGCTACCGTGCAGGAGGACAAAACCTACGCGGCACCACTCCGGAAACCCTTGCACCTTTTGACCCAGAAAATGTCACCCAATTAGAATTAGGAATGAAATCTGACTGGTTTGATCAACTTCTGAGGGCAAATTTAGCGGTGTTTTGGGCGGATTATACTGATATTCAAAGAACGCAATTTATCGCCGTAAACGGAGTACCTGCGACAGTGACAAACAATGCTGCTTCCGCAAGTATTAGTGGTGTAGAGGTCGAGTTAACTGCACTGCCGACTGACCGACTAGAACTGGGCGCCTCTTTAGGCCTCCTTAGCGCTGAATACGATGAATTCAACGGTTTTGATGGCACCGATAAGAGCGACGAGAAATTCGATGATGTACCAGAAATGACTTATTCAGTTTCTGCGACTTACACCATCGACTTTGCCTCTGACTACATTTGGATGAATCGACTGGACTATTCCTGGGCCGACGATATACCAAGTCAGCAGGGTAATTTGAAATACTTTAAAGACCGTGGCTATGATGCCGAGCCCATTACTACCTTTCCCGCTACAGGCAATTTAAACGCAAGAAGCAGCTTATCTTTCGCTTCTGGGCTTGAGATTGCAGTTTACGGCCGCAACCTAACAGATGAATATCGATATACATCAGTTGCTCTTGGCCAAGGCCCAGACTTTATCTCAAGAATTGTTAGTGCGCCGGGACGTAATTATGGCATAGAAGTTAGTTACAATTTCTAGTATTAAAATTATCACCGAACTCAATACCATGGAATTTAAGCCATAATTTGTGGTGCTACAAGCCAAATGTCTTGTAGCACCACAACAATAGCTAGGACTCAAATATTCTGTATATATTGAATAGCTTGGCACCAAAGCGAATTTAAAAAATCGAACTTAGCAGTATTAATTTTACTTCGCGAATATCGCGACAACACAAGGGCCAGCAAATTCAATCGCAAATCAGCCTCCGGAGAAAGTGCTACCCAGGTAAACAACTATTTTTTGGGATATTGGGTGATGGTGCGCATTCAGGCTTACACTAAGCGCAACTGACCAAGCAGTTAAAAATCGGTTTTTACTCCCATAAGACACCTGTTTATTAATGCGCAGAGCTATCGCATCAGGCATTGGCGGAGTGAATCATGTAGTCGAAAATATTCCCCGGTGCAGCGCACTCACTTTTAAGGAAGTTTCCAGACCTTGACCTAATAAAACGAGCATTCACGGTATCTATAGGAATAGACACCGCGCAATTTGCTTACTAAGCAGGCTTTTTAATAAAGTAGCGCACACTCACCCGGCCGTCGCTACTGAAGTGGTAGTGCTCAATAGTTTCAATAACCATATCACTGCCTTTTACCATATTGCGATTATGGGCAACGGCTTCGTCGCCGATCACAATAAGTGCTACTTCTTCAATTTCAATTGCCGCTTGTTGCTGCGCCCACATGCCTTGAAGTATTGCGATGCCCTCACCGCTAACACCACCCACGTATTCAATATGTAAGCCCGCTGGGGCAATATCCTGATAGGCTTTAAAAAAGCCCTCACGATCACCAATGTTCCAGCAGCTCACTTGCTTATGCATAAAAGCCTCAACCGCAGAGGATGAAGTCATAACGCGCTCCTAATTAATTAGAGATCTTTACCCCGAACGTTTCTAGCGGTGCCATTGCGACGATCAGACTCACCCCATGCGATCCAATGATCTGGTTCACGGGTATCGCCTACTCGGCGCCACCGGCCCTCTTGCTGGGCGGTAATCGGAAACCCACCAACAAAATCAACCATGTCACCGCGGGGGTCAGGTAAAAACTCCCATTCATCTTTGCCATCAACAACAATTTTTGCCTTGTCTAGAAAATAGCTGCCGTCTTTGTGAATCGCCAGCCCCTCAATATTAGTGGAGCAATGTAATTCACCTTTATTATTCTGAAATATCGCGTAGCCGAGATTGTCGTGGCCTAACATAAACGAGCCAATATCCCAGCTGCCATCTTTATAAACGGTGGCAAACGTCCACCACAGCACATGCATTTTATTTTCAACAACAATGTCTTTGGCAAAGTGGATAGCGCCACCTTCAGGCAGCCAGACTTGATCAAGGCAAATAACCCCTTTAACCGGTCGGCCGTTCAGCTGACCGTGCACGTCGTAAAGCTGAGAAACATAAAAAGTGCCCCACTCTTCGCCGGGAATATAAAATTGAGTGCCATTGCCAAGTAAACGACCTTCAAGCTCCAACAGACCATCTTCACGCCAAGAAAACGCATTACCGGAGGCACTTAGCTGCCAGCCAGCACCTTCTTCGCCCTCTAGAGAGGACCACCACACTGTATCGCCATCTACCCACCGCTTAGGAAACATCGTCGTGGCTCGGCCAGACATAGTCTCTGGGTCTAAGCGCAGTGTTTCATCATTTATCCGCGTCGACAAAAAAAGAAACTTCGTCGGATTTGGGGTGCTACCGGGCGAGTTTAATGCCCTGGCCAGCGAGTACATATGGCCTTCATCATCGCGGAGCGTGCCAAATGGCATATGCTTGGTAAATTTTAGACCATAGTGATCTCGGGTATCTGCAAGTTTGTTGCCACTGACTTTTTGCGGCGCAACCAAACATTGGTAGGCAAAGTCACCGCGATTCGGTATTTCGGAAAATTTCGGCATGTTTCTCTCCCGCTATTTATTGTTATAAAACTCTCGTAGCGGCACGCCTTCCTGCGCGCCACTCACTAACTTACTTGGAACTTCAATCCCAAATCACATGGACATTTCTCGCTTCGCGCAATTGCGCCCCTTGAATAACCGGCGCGGGCATATCGGGGTCGAGACGAAAATTAGGCAGTAAATCAAACATAGCATTGATCGCACAATTCAATTCAAGCTTGGCAACAAACTGACCAATACACATATGTGGGCCAAAGCCAAAGGCGAAAGAGGGTTTCTGGCGCCGATCAATATTAAATTCATCTGGGTTTTCAAAAACCGCCTCATCGCGATTTGCCGAGGTAACCATGCACTGAATAAATGAACCCTTGCTTATTTTTACGCCATGCAGCTCAACGTCTTTCGCAACTTCACGCACTTTGAATGTAGCAATCGGCTCGTAACGAATCGTTTCATCGATAAGTGGACCAACCAGAGAACGATCGTTTCTCACCCGCTCTAACAAACCGGGGGTATTAAACAACATGGCTAGTACGGTGCTAAAGGTACGGGTTGTTGTTTCACCTGCTGCGGGTAAAAGCATCCGACAAAAGGTGACAACCTCATGATTGTCGAGCATGCGGCCTTCGTGCTCAGCTCGCAATAACCTACCAATTAAATCGTCGCCCTCACTGCCACCAGCGCGGCGCTCTACCACGATTTCTTCAATTGAATCGTACAGGGCCTTGCCAGCTTGGTGCGCGGTAGCACGAGCATCCTGTAATTTGTCGGGGTCGATCTGATTACCGCCCACCATTGCCAACGCCCAGGCGGCATATTTTCGGTATTTTTCAGGATCATTTTCAGGAAAACCCATCAGCGCGTACATAATACGAATTGGGAAACCTAAACCAAATTCCATTAAATTCGCTTTCTTTTTGGCGACCATCGGCGCTATAAAATCACGGCGCATGATATCGTCCATGCGCTCCCGCCACTTGTTTACGGTCTGGGGCATAAAGGCCGGTTGCAACAAGGTTCTTACCTTGCGGTGCTGCTCACCATCCATAGCAAGAATCGTCAGGCCGTCGAATGCCTCGCCAAAACCACGGGCAATAAAGCCACTAGTATACGTGTCACCGTCACGCAGTATTGACATCACATCTTGGTAACGGAAAACTGCATAGTTAGGTCGACTGTCTTGATGGATCCCGGCATTGGTCGGCACACCAAATTGGGCAATAAAATTTCCCTCATACACAGGGCCTTTATCCCGCATCAGTTTACAGGCCTCGTGAATATCAACATCCGAACCCAAATAAAGGTCCGACACCGCCGAATACGCAGTTTCTAGGTTCATATCTTGTACAGAAGAGTCAGTCATGCGCTAATCCAAATTATTATGTGGAAACTTATAGCGTGCCCAGAGGATGACAACATCTGAATGCCGCATCATGTCCGCTTACATTAACAATACACCTAACAGTGTAAATAAAGTGGTAAACTTTTACCGACATTGTGTTTGACGCGCAGTCCAACCAATACAATAAATCATCAGACAGGGAAGCACTTGCATGACAAATTCTCGACAGCAGAGCAAAGCAGCAACTATTGAATTAATATTGCGCTCTGCCAGAGCCGAGTTTGCCGAACACGGCTTAGAAAAAGCGAACGTAAAGAAAATTGCTGAACGCGCCGGCGTGACAAAACAACTGGTATACCACTATTACGCCAGCAAAGAGCAACTCTTTGCCTGCGTTTTAGACGCCAGCTCTGACGACACCATGACGACTCTAGCTGCCTTAGAATTTGACCATATGACGCCAACAGAAGGCCTAAAACTCTTTCTTGAACGGCTTTTTGACGCCTACCAGAGTGACCCTGAGTTAGCGAGCATCGCCACCGACGGCATTCGTTTTCACGACAGTCACACCACCCCCGGCAACCGATTTATTGACCTAGGCCCACAACTTACCGAAAAAATGAAGCGGCTGATCGAAAGGGGTATCGAAACCAAAGAGTTTAAAACAGATTTAAACCCAGAATTAATCTTTGTTACCGCCTGTTTGATGGTCGCAGGCGCCTATACTAATCGCTATATTATTGATTCTTTGAGCACAATTAGCACCCGCAACTGCGACGACATGCAAACTTGGCGCAGCTTCACCGCCGACTTCGTGCTGGCCGCGGTGCTTGCTCCACAATGACAACTTAAGCCACTGAGTAGCTTAGCGGCTCCAGCGTAAGGCTACGACAAATAGCGTTTAACCCGCGATGCGGCAAGACGCCCAGGCATACCGTTCACTCCGCCGCCAGGATGGATACCCGCGCCACCAAAAAACAAACCTTCTACGGGTAACGTATCGCCACCTAAGTCAGCGGCAGGTCTCATGCCACCTGTTCGCGTAGTGCACGTATCGATATGAATAACACAGCCGTTATGGACGTTCAGGCGCTGCTCCCAATCTCGAGCCACTTCCATAGTCCGTCCAATCTCAAACTCTTTTAGCCCATTCATGTAAACCGCAGCCCAGTCGATAACTTGTTGACCGACTTGCTCCCGAATGGCGTCCCAGCCCTCTAGAGGGTCCAACGGCATGGCCACCGGATACAAGTAGGCAACATCTTGCCCGTCCGGCGCTTGACTGGGGTCCATTGCAGTTGGTGCGGTAATCCAAAGATAGGGCAATTTTGACACCCGACCTTGCGCTGCCGATTTAAAATTATCCAATACCGCTTCGACAGTTCCGATCAATAAAACACTCTTGCGTAAACTTAAACCGTCACCGCGTTTTTCTTCAAGCTCGCGGTAGTTAATTTGGCCGTTCAACGCAACATCAACCTTAATCGGCGAGCCGCCATGGGCGTTGGCTGGTGCTAACTGAACCCGGGTGAGGCTCTTGTGGTCAATTTCACCTTCACTGACCATTTCAAAAGTCTGCTTAGGGTGAATGGTGGCCACTACCGCTGCCGCGTGTATGATTTTCCCGCTTTTTAAACGTATACCACTGACTTTTTTATTTTTTGAGATAATTTCTGCCACTGGCTCATTGACGAGAATCTCTCCGCCCAACTCGCGCAAACGCGAAGCCAATGCATCACTAATCGATTGCATTCCCCCCATAGCGCGACCAATGCCGAATTTTTGAACAAACCCTAATAGCGCAAAATAAATGCCCGTCGCTTCATTTTTAATTGGCCCCGCCGCGCCAAGTAAGCAACATAGCGCCGACTGCACAACTGGATGCTCAAATCGCTCCATAATCGAGGTATGAGCGGGGCTGCTCACCAAGCTCATAATTTCCGATTTTCGCCCTATATTTTTTAACAGCGCCGTTAGCGATGCCAATTTTGCCCCAAAATTAAACCGCGCTGGATCGGCGCGCATTTGCGGCAAAGCCATATCGATGAAAGCGAATACGACCTCCATTAATTTTCGATACTGCTCGGCGTCAGCCTTGGAATAGCGGCCTATCTCCGCAATGGTATCCTCAATATCCCGAAAAAATACCAGCGTATTGCCGTCGGGGTGAACATACACATAGCCTGGGCTCATCTCCTTCTGAATAAAGCCGTGCCGCGCTAACTCTAGCTCTTCGGGAACCATCGGGTGCACCCGCATCGACATAACATCTAGTGCGCAGGAATTGATCGTATGGTTCGGTGCTTCGGGAATAATTGCACCAGAACTGCACATACCACCCACCTTGGGAAGCGCCTCAACAACGACTACTTTTTTTCCTGCCATGGCCAAATAGCAAGCCGAAGTTAAGCCATTGTGGCCGCCGCCAACAATAGCCACATCATATGTAGATTCCTGATCCATAATTATCCCTTTGGAGTACAGCACTGTAAGCGCACTGAGCAATGCTCGGATTATTAAAATTATTCAGCACTCATTTAAACACGTTCAACTACAGTTCTTTTAGTGCGACAGTTTTACTCTTAGTCAAACAACATCCTAGATCAATTACGAAACGTCAAAACCAAGCGCTTGATTCGCTCTGGCAGTGCTTTTCGCGCCTGCTTGTTTGAAGGCACCAGCTGCTCACTGAGGATATAGCGAATCATTAACTCACAAACGAGCTCCCGATCTATTGTCACCCCAGAGCGTTCGTCCCAGGCATCAAACACGATGTCCAGATCAGCTTGAAAGCGCGATATCGAATCGTGGAAAATACGCAAAAACCAGCCCATCGCATAATCTGGTGCGACCATCAATAATTTCCGCGACTGGCCGGTCTGCAAATAGTTATCCATATAGCGAATAAATGCATCAAAACGCTCATTGGGATCATCGTAAGGCGTGACCGCTTCAGATAACGACAGGTGAAACCGGTTGCGCTTGTGACGCGAAAACGCATCTAACAATTCATCCTGCGACGAAAAATAGCGATAAAAAGTGCCCCTAGATATGCCCGCCTCAGCACAAACATCAAGTATAGACACCCGCTCGACACCAGACTGCAGTATCACGACTTCCGCCGCGGCCAGGATCGCCTCTATAGTATTTTCAGATCTCTTATTTCGTCGGCGGGTAACCGACGTAGTTAAGGTACTTGCAGCCACTCTTACTTCTCCAATTAATACAGTCGTATACACACAATATATACCAAGCGTCGGCGCTTTTGTTGGCAAAGTTAAGCAATCGTAACAACAACCTATACACTTATCTATTTTTTGTTCATAAATTGCGCTAAAGTTAACATATTGCAATGCAAATAATCTTATACAAACCCAAAGTACATATTTGACTCACAATAAAAATGCGAGGTAAGCCATGAAAGCCGCTGTCATTTCACGTCGCGGAGCCCAGCCCCAAGTACAAGAGTTTCAAGCACCACAAGCTCAAGCAGGTGCGCTGTTAATCAATGTCGACACCGCAGGTCTTGGCGGCTGGGATGTGCTTGGCGCCTATCGACTTGGTGTTGAATACCCCTGCGTCATTCGCGGTGAGGGTGTGGGACACACAACAGACGGCAGGCGCGTCTATTTTGGCGAACGCTCGGTACTACCGTGGGGCGCATGGGCAGAGCAGACCCTCGTACCAGAAGAAGAAGTATGGGAAGTGCCCGATAATATTGATGACAAAACCGCGATTGCAATGGGTATCGCTGCAACCGGCGCCCTTGTTCCGCTTGAAAATGCAAAAATTCAAGCTGGTGAAAAGGTATTGATTCTGGGCGCAACCGGGACCCTTGGCCAAATCGCACTACAATTGGCACGCTATCTTGGTGCCGGGCATGTAAGCGCCGCCGCCCGCAACCAAGCCTCACTCGACAAGCTACTCGAACGCGGCATTTGTGACAGCATCGTTTGCCTTGGCAGCGACGATGACGCCGCCGCATTAAAAGCAGACGCTGGCGAGGGCTACGATGTTGTTCTCGACTTAGTGTGCGGCCAACCCATGCTCAACGCCCTAAAGGCAACTCGCTGGGGGGCGCGCATAATGACCATTGGCACCGGCGCTGGCCGCGAAGTTAATCTCGACATGGCCTTGTTGCTATTCCGCACTTTATCGGTCGTCGGCACCGGCCAACGCCCTCCCGCAGATCGCGAAAATATATGGCGTCGCCTGCTAAAAATCGCCGAACAAGAAAATATCGAAATTGATTATCTCGATTTTGACTTTGCCGACGCCGACCAAGCTTGGCAAGCGCAAATCGACGGCCCCCACGCAAAAATCACCGCCCGCGTACGCTAACCGCCAGCCTGCATTACATAGGTAGTGCAGGCTGATTCAAAACTGCTTAAAACACACTTCGGTCCATCAATAATACCCCCATATTAGTGAGATAAACTCACCAAAGAACGCCTCACTACGCCTGTTTGATTTGGCCTTGGGTAAAACACCTCTCAATGCATTCCCCCAGTTTGAGTGCCATTATTCCCCCACACCTTAGCTTCTCCATAACTCAAATAAAGGAGTGTTATCTGTGACTGAGCTAACCGATACCCGTGCTGAAGAACCCCAAGCCCTAAATCCGCAGGCCATTGCCAAATCACTAAAACCACTGCTACGAGAACACGCAACAGTGGCCGAAAAACAAGGCAAAATAAGTGACGAAGTTTTTAAGGCTCTGCAAAGCAGTGGCCTATTTTCCATGATGTTTCCAAAGCGCGCCGGCGGTGTTGGCCGCAAGCTTATCACCCATCTTGAAACAGTCGCGGAGCTAGCCAAAGTCGATCCGGCGAGCGCTTGGGCCTTTGGCTTGCTGTCGAGTGTTTCAGCCTCTGCCGCGGCGCTACCAAAGAACATCAGCGACACTATTTTTACCACCGGCAAAGAATTGGTATGCAGTGTTGCCGCCCGCACAGGCACCGCTAAACCCTGCGCCGACGGTTATGAAATCTCTGGCAGCTGGCCCTATGCTTCGGGTTGCATGCACGCCGACTGGGCAATGAATGGCGTTAATATTCTCGACGAACAGGGCAATATTGTTGATGCTGGTTTCGCAATTATGCCCCTGCGCGCTAATGAGCAAGTAAAAATTAAAAACACCTGGCAGGTTGCCGGCGTTAGCGCATCGGGTAGCAATACCGTTACTGCTGATCAACTCATACTACCGCCACATCTGCTGCTTTCATTCAAAAACCTGCGCAGTGGCGCATCAGATGACCCAGCTGTTATCGCTGCGCTAGAGCCTCGCGATCGCTGGCCAGTAGAGCCCCTATTTCCCTTAACAGTATTAGCGCCAATGCTAGGTGCAGCTGAGGGGATATTAGAATTAGTAAAAGACACCATGCCCAAGCGGAAAATCATTGGCTGGCAGTACGAAAGCCAAGCGGGCTCGGATATTTTATTAGGCGTATTAGCCGAAGCCAGCCTCGAGATAGAATCGGCATGGCTACATATTCGCCGCACCGCCGCACTTGTCGACGAGGTTTCGCCACAGCGCACACTATCCGGTTTCGAGAAAGCAAAAATGCAGGCCGATTGCGGCTACGCGATGAAGCTCGCGCGCAGCGCAGCCGACAAACTGATGGATATAGCTGGGCCAGGTAGCTTCGCCCTGAACAATGCCATGCAGCGCCTGTGGCGCGATCTAAACGTAGGCAGTCGTCACAATGCGCTTAACAGCCGCCTGTCTATGGCCTTATATGGCCGCGCGATACTGGGCATTGAATCAAACCTCGAATTACTCGCCGATATTGGGCCAAAGCCAAGTGCTGAAAATACCTAAGTGAAGAGAACCCATACAGAATATTGAGATGAGCACACTATGACCGACAGCGAAAAGCTAACACACTTTTTACACCAGCAAGTGGCGCACTGGAATAATAGCGACAAGGCAGGCTTCCTCGCCTGCTATCGAGATATCGCCACAAAAGCCTTGTCTATTGAATACCTAGGCGCTGCCAAGGCCGACCCTTGGTTAATGCTAGAGGGCATGTGGCAGGCACAACCAACGATAAAGATCGAGGTGCTTGAATGCATTCAAATAGGCAACCAAGCTGCGAGCCACCACCGCAATTTACTGGCCGATGGCAGTATCAGCACGGAAACCATTGAGCTTTACACGCTGACCAATGGCACCCTCGAATCGAGAATTTTTATCCAACGCCCTTAAGGATTAGTAGCAACATAAAACTAAGCTAAAGCCCGTGAGCGCGCCCATAAATTAGCCTTATTGCCAGTTTATGGGCTATTTTTCGGTATCAAGCTGTAGCAGGCTTAACAATCATTAGCGGACACCGTGCACAACCGCCGCCAAGCAACACTACTGACATTGCCAGTTCGCTGCATTATACAAAGCCTCGGTCGATGTCGCTTGACCGACAAAAACAGACTCTTGGGGATAGGGACATAACAGGAACTCCCTTGCCGGTGTCCCCTTAGGGGGGTTATCAAGATAGTCGTAAAAATTAGGTAGGTATTTCGCAATACCGTCGGCCTTAAACGCCAACTCTTTTTCTCCTCGGTGAGTGACAACCGAGGCCGGCGACACGCCATTTTCTACCCAATCAATAAGTGATTCCAGCAGTCTATCAGGTGTATCCACAGGGCCGGGACCGCCAAAGCAATGATATAAACCCGGCGCAAGATACATGCGGGCAAACTGATTTAGGCGCTCATCATCGCCAGTATTTTCTCGAATCGCTTCGTAATACCGCAATTGATCTCGAAATGAGATAGCGGCGTCACTAACACCGTGCCAAAAAATTACTTTAGCACCGGCATTTTCGACCCCATTGTAATCCGCCGAGGCGCGCACACCATAGCCAGTTCGCGCCACCGCGGCCCGCCACGCGTCGATATTTTTTTGATCGTTAAAATCAAAATCAGTCATAAATTCATAATCATCACCAAAATAAGCCTGTGAAAAAGAGGTGCTAATCATTTCCGCACCCATTTCTAAAAAGCTTACCCATCCCGTTGGTGTCACATCGACTAACCCTGGGTAAAGCACCTCACCGGTTGGAGAGCGGGGACCAGCAATAATCGATTTAACCACTTCCAGTTCTTGTGCTGTAAAACAAGCCGCTTGGTCTTGGTCTTGGTCCTGCTCACACAACATTTGCGCAGGATCGTAGGCACACTTACGAGGGTCCCACACCATTTGATCTACCGCGCCATCACTGGCATCGCATTGTGCTTGTATGGATTTTTCCATCGCCAGTAACTTGTCCTCGGCCAACTCCTTTTCAGGTAGCTTATTGAGCTGCTGGGACATCCACATAAAATTAAGAATATTAGTGGTGTCGATACCCGGAGCACCAATAAGTAGCCCGTCAAAATCTTCTGGGTGATACGTTGCAGCCATCACGCCCATACGGCCACCACCAGAGCAGCCCGAATGGTAACGGTACATTGAATCAGTATTGTAGTAGGCCTTAGTCATTGCCTGGGTTTGCACCGCAGACACATGCGCGCCGCGATGAATATGATCAAGTGCCTGAGCTTCATTGGCGAGAAAGCTCCAGTTCAGCATAAAGGCCTGATGCCCGGTATCAGAGCCCGCCACCGCAAAACCCGCCGCCAGCGGGTAGCCAAAGGGCGACTCTGAAAAAATCGGCGTTCTACCGGCTCCGCCCCCTAAGCCAATAAAATAATACCGCCCATTCCACGCCTGCTCTTTGGGAAGTTGTAGACGAAAATTCACCTGATTGGGGCTGGGATCTGTCGTTGTTACATAACCTTTAACGATGCAATGTTGCACCGGAAACCACATAGATTTAACTGCTGTAAGCGTGGTATCGTCACTGACCACTGCCGCCATTTTTTCTAATGTACAGTTCTCGAGCGGCGTCGTTAAGCTGTAATCTACCAGGTAAAACCCCGCCACCAAAAAAATGATACTGATAAGAACTTTTTTCCTTTTTGTCATAACGCTAAAACTCTTCTTATTTTATTTTTTCTGCACCGCTAGATGCAGGCTTAATTAATATTCCCAATCCAAGTCACCTAAGTAGCAATCTTGTGACCGCCGTTGATATCACTCCCAGTATTAGGCCGCTTTAGCTTGGCCACCACTAAATTCAGGTGGGCGACCTAGACTTAGTAACATTGCCCCACCCACTGCAGTGGCAAAAATACAGTACATCAACATCGCCTGGTATCCAGCGCTTGCCTTATACATAGCCGCAAACAATAGCGGCGCCATTGCCGATGCTACGGTAATGAGTGCTTGGTGAAAGCCCATTAAACGGCCGTAATCTTTCAAACCAAAAAACTTCGCCATCAGAAATGCCGCAACATCAAACTCGGCGCCAGCACCAGCCCCCACAAGTCCTACAGCCAACATCATGACGGGGATACTGTCGCTGCCCGTATAAAATATGACGCAACCCACTGCAGGAATCATTAAACTAAAGGCCGCTACGCCCGGCGGCCAATAGCGGTCCAGGAAGAAACCAACCGTCAGCCGCCCCAGCACTAGCGATGCACCAAAAGTACTAAAAATATAGCCCGCTTCCTTACCGGAGAAGCCCATGTTTTGTAACATCGGGACGCCATTGGTAATCATCCCCATTACCGCCGACACCACTAACGCAATCGCGATATTGCAGGTCCAAAAACGACGCGATACAACGCCCTTTTTAAAGTCAACTCCGCCGAGCGCAGCAATCGATTTACTCTCATCGCCCCCTTCTGAGCTGGATAAACTCGCCCTCGGAAAGCGGAAAAGCATCAACGTCAATGGTATTAATACAAAATTTAGAACCGCCAACAGCACGAACACACTGGGCCAGCCCCAGCTCTCAATACATGCCGCGATAGCAGATGGCATTACCGCAGCAGTGAGGCCAGTGCCAGACAGACCAATAGCCAGGGCAAGTCCGCGATTTTCTACAAACCATAGATTAATTAGCTGGGTCCAGGTAATAGCTAATGCCCCCATCCCAACAATGGGTAAAATGCCAAACAGGATATACAAGGACCAAATAGAACCGCCCAATAATGGGATACACGCTAAATAGCCCAGGCCCATTAATAATAATGATGCCACGGTGGTGGCACGCACCCCGAATGCAATATTTACCCAGCCCACCGCTTGAAGCCCAATGACCGCACCGCCGTACAAAAACGATATAGCGACCTGCTGACTACCGCGATCCCAGCCGAATGCCTCTTCAAAGGGAATGACTAAGGCACCAAAGCCATAAAGTAATACCGCGTTGATACTAACGGCGATACCCAGCAGTGCCAGAATCAATACTTTCCAGCCCGACCTAAATTCACTCAGGTTCATAACTCACTCGCAGTTTAATGTTTATTTACGTTCAGCAGCGGATTGCCGCACTGCTGTACTTGTTATTCTAAATTCTCAGGCGCATTTAACACACTTTGTGCTGCTATATAGCCAAAGGTCATGCCAAGGGTATTATTGGCACCATTAGCCGGTGCCTTACCACGCCACAAAGAGTTCATATCTAGTCCAATAGCATGCAGGCCCTTAATTGGCTTACCCGCTTTATTTAACACCCGTGCCTGGCTGTCTACGCGAAGCCCCACCGTGGTAGTCGAATCCCCGGGGAATACCTCTACGGCATAAAACGGTGCACAATCTAACTTGCCAAGGCAGGGATTGGGCTTATGCTGCATATCGCCAAAGCCAAAGTCTGCGGGCTGACCGCCACGCAAAAAATCTTGGTCGTGTCCCTGCTCTGCAAATTGATTAAAACGCGTAACGGTAGCGACTAGGGAACCACTGTCGATACCCAGCTGCTGAGCAAGTAGCGGCAAACTCTCGGCCGATTTTATATAGCCCTCTGCCAAAAACTTGCGCAAACCAAATCCGCCGGGCTTAACCAAACCAAGACCGTATTTTTTTATAAATACGTGATCGCATATGAGATATGCAGGAACTGACGCGGTACGGTGAATCGCCTCAACTAGGTTGGTAGTAGATTCATTTCCAAAACGATTCCCCTGCTTATTTACCGCAATACAGCCCGGCTTGCCCCGATCCATAAACAAGTGCGGAAATTTCCGGAGTTTTCCATCTGGTGCTCGATGCACCGACACTACAACCCAACCTGCATTACTAATATTTTCTCCATCAAACACCGCACCTAAATCGAGGCATTGCTGAATGCCGTCGCCGGTATTGCCGTCCGGTACTAGCGATACATGACTCTCTGCAAAAGGAATATAGCGCTTGCGCATTTCCGCATTTGCCGAAAAGCCTCCGGTGGCAAGAATTACTGCTTTTCGGGCGCGAAGCTTAATCAATTGGCCATTACAATTAACCGTTAAGCCCTGTATGGCGGGGCCCTCGCCAGTTCCATCGGTCCTTATAATATTTTCCATCGCGGCATTCGACCACAGCTCTACTCCCGCATCGACACAGGATTTAAGCAGGCTACCCGCCAGAGCATTACCCATTGTTAATCGCGTCCCCCGCGGATAGCGGATACGGTCAACAAAATAACGCATTAAGAGTTTTGCTACATAAGCAAAGGATTTTAACGACCTCCCAGCATTGCTGATGTGAGGCATATCGTCAATCCCGATCATACAACCACCAGGTGCATTAAACTCTGTCAAAGGTGGCCGCAAGCGAGAGAACCAATCACCGAGCAACTTGCCATCAAAGCTCAGGGGTGAAAGCAAACGGCCACTCGCCTTAAATCCTTTAGCTTGGGGGTGCCAGTCTGCAAAGCCATTTTGCAGAGAAAATTGGACCGCGCTGTTATCGACCAGAAACTGAACCATTTGTGGAGCACTTTCTAGAAATTCATCGAGCAAATCTTCACGTAAAGATTCACCAATAACACCCTTAACGTACGTTGCAGCGTCGTGAACACTGTCCTCTACTCCAGCAGCAACTGCATGGGGGCTGCAGGGCACCCATATGCCACCGCCAGACAATGCCGTGGTGCCTCCAAAGAACTCGGTTTTCTCAACCAGCAGCACCTCTAGCCCACATTTAGCAGCAACTAATGCAGCGGTCATCCCAGCGCCGCCAGACCCAACAACCACAACATCTTTTACAATCATATTGTTTTTATCTCGATGTAAAGTAGAGTATTTACAGCATCGACCCTAGCACGAAAATAGTCGCGATAAATAAATCTCGGCAAATTGTATTTGACCCCGAGACCAACGATAAATTTTTATAGTGTTGAGCATAGCGGCCTATGGCGAATACTATTTTCAATTACCCAGCAGCTGCTATTAATCAAATATAAAAAGGAATGCACTTTGCGAGATTCGTATAAAATAATCATATGGGGCCCTGGTCGTATGGGGAGTATCTGCTTGTGGGAGATGGCGCAATCACCCTACTTCGAGATTGTTGGAGTAAAAGCCTATTCGGCGAGTAAAGAAGGCCTCGACGCCGGTGAACTTATTGGTATTGATCCCATTGGGGTTAAGGTCAGCTGCGACAGCGAAGCGCTATTAAAACTCGACTGCGACTGCGTGGTATACACCGCCCACGATGAAGGAACATTTCACACCGACGAGGAAATATTTTCTATTCTCCGCGCAGGCAAAAATGTAGTAACGCCGCTGCCATACCAAAATTCCCACCTGTTCCGCGAGAAGAGTTTTACTCGAAAACTCCGCGAAGCCTGCCAAGAAGGCCAATCGGTATTCTACGCAGGTGGTATAGACCCAGACCTAATCCCCAACCGAGTGCTACTTGCCCTTACCGGTGGCTGCGCCGATGTTAAGGCAATCCGACTACAGGAAAACTGGGATTGCAGTGAAGCCGCACCCGGCCCGCTCCAGTATATTGGCTTCGGCAAACCACCCGAAGATGCAGAAAAAATAGAAGTCTCAAAAAAAATGGCGGCTAACTTCATGCTCTCCATCGTGAAAACCGCTGAAAAAGTCCTAGGCGTTGAATATGACAAGATCGAAGCGAGTCATGACTACGTCGCCACACCAGTCGATATTCACGAGCCTTTTTATATCAAAACCGGAACCGTTGGCCGTATCACCCATAGAATGCAGGGGTTTTGTAGCAATATAGGCGATGAAGCGCTATTTACTATTGAGTATCACTGGCTAATTGGCAACGGCATGCTGCCTGAAGGCACCCTTCCCGGCCAATATTATGTTGCCACTATTGAAGGCCGACCATCAATGAAAATGACCCTAGACTTTTGCGTGTCTAATAATTCTGATGAGCGATTTTTCAATATGGGCAATATGCAGGTAGAGCCAAATTACATCGCAACCATTATTCCCTGCGTGCAAGCAATACCTCATGTTTGCGCAGCCGAGCCAGGCATTATGGAATCGTTCGACCCCAGCCTTAACTGGCGACAAGATCCACGGATCTAGTCGCCAAGCGCCTCCTTAAACAGGATGATTCGCTCGATAAAAGTAGCGAATCTCCAAATTACCTTTATCAAAACGATAAAACTCAATACTCGGCGATGGCGCTATCCCAGTAGACTTGTCTCGAAGATTTAACACGTGTACCGCCGCTTCATTACCGTTTATCAGTAATTCTTGTACCTCTGCCTGAGTCTTGCCACCATAGGCTTCACACATTTCGTCCAGCGCCTGCCAACCGTCCTGGCGCGGTAAGCCCACGTATTCAATCGTTAACTTAGCTGGTGCGATTTTTCGAAACAATGCCAGCATATCCTCAAATTTACCTTCATTCCAAAGGCGATACTGGCCACGCAGGAATAATTCTATTTCTTCTCTACTCGCTGTTTCCATAAAGCACTCTATCCCTTGTATTCATTATAAATATTAATATCACGCGCTAACCGGCTCAGCCTTATTCGCGGTGGCCAATCCGAAAATCATCGCTGGCGGAATCACCAAACACGCGAGAAGTCCCGCCCAAAGGCCCTTAAATACACTGAATACCAAAAGATCCATTTCAGCAAAGCCAAACATCAACAAGGCCACCAAAGTAACGGGGTAGTAGATCAGTAGCGCAATAGTCGCGAGTAGCAAGCCCATAAGTATTGGACTCCTCGGCAGCCACCTTGGCAAATCTAACTCGACCGCCGCCAACTTTTCCTTATTTACCTTGGTGCGATGAGTCGCTACAAAAATAGCACCAACAATCCAACAAAGAATAAATGCAGTAATGGCCAAATCACCGGCAAAGGAATGCTCCCCCCACATGGCCACTCGCGCTTTAGCTGAAAAAGCAAACCACGCGATAACGCCATTGATTACAAGGTTAATGGCAAAACTTATCGCCATTTCCTTATGCAAATGACGTCGAGTATTCTGGGGCAGGTCTAGGCGAATGTTCATTTTCATCACAACTCTCTCTGCGAATTATCATTATTTTAATTAGATCTTTCTATACTCTGCCAACTACCGGTAATAGAGCACCCGTTACGGCACTGGAATTTGGCGAGCTTAAAAACAAAATCACATTGGCCAATTCAGCGGGCGCTACCCACGTTGACGCGTCGGCATCAGGCATATCGCGTCGGTTTATTGGTGTATCAATAATACTTGGCAGTACGGCGTTGACTCGCAATTTCCCTTTATATTCGTCAGCGAGTGACTCTGTTAATTTTGCTACTGCGGCTTTTGATGCAGTGTAGGCCGCTACACCCGCTACAGATTTGCTCGCATTATTTGCGCTAAGATTAACAATGCTCGCCGTACTCGATTGCAAAAGATACCTCAATGCAGCTTGGCTCGCATTCACCGCCGTGCGCACATTGATATTGAACATTTTGTCCCAGCTATCAATACCGCTGTCCGCAAAATGTTCCCATACAAAGCCGCCAGCTATATTGATAAGAGAATCTATTCCGCCCATTTTCTCGGCTGCGGATGTTATACAAGCTACTGTGGCAGCTGAGTCGCCAAGATCCACCCCTGAAAAGGTATAAAGTCCTTCTCGATCAGCCTCATTGGTTGGCGTAGCATAATCGACCGCCGCCACCGTTGCCCCTGACTTTAGCGCCAATTCAACCACCGCGCTGCCCAAGGTGCCATAAGCACCAGTGATCACTATTTTCCGTCCCGAATTACTCACACCTGCCTCCAAACTAATATCACAAGCCACAATCTAAACAAATTTCTACAATATGTATACATTAACGGAAATTTGAAAGGCCCGCACGTAAAAAAGGCAATCCAAGCCGTTAAACTTGAGTCGCCAAGCGCGATTGAACGCGTCTAATAAGTGCCATAAGCAGGCACTTGAGAGGGTAACCTTCAGATTGGCGTTAGGGAGCCCGACAGCTCCAAGTTTTTGCAGTTAAAATATTTTTATCTGTCGCAGGCAATGACGCATTGAAAACGGCCATCTTTGGGTAGGGGCATAATAAAAAGTCCCGATCACCACCTACCGCAGGCGGAATAATTACCCCCGACACTTGCCCGGTTTTTGGATCGGCAAACAAAAAGTCAGCGCCTTTACCCCGGGATGCAACTACGGCTTCAGGATCGATACCTTTTTCAACCCAATCGGTCATGGCCTTAATAAATTGATCAGGCGCATCAACTGGACCGGTGCCTGAGCCACAATGACCCATACCCGGAATTTGGTATAAGCGGGCAAACTCCGCTATCTGCTCAGCACCACCCACGCTCTTTTCTACATCGTGGTAATAGTTTTCTAGTTCCAGATCACCACAGCAGGGATCACTGCGACCATTCCACATAATAACTTTGCCACCAGCCTTGTAGAATGGTTTTAAATCACCTTTATACGGCACACCAAAACCAGTTCGCTTGGCGGCAGCCCACCACTTGTCGAGATCTTTTTGATTAGCAAGATCCAGCTTCAGCACATCAAAGCCCTCACCAAAATAAGCTTCAGCTAAGGTACTGGCCATAATATAACCCGCCGAGGCTTTTTGCATATTTGCCATGCCACTATCTGAGGACCATGGCGGCGGTGTTGCTCCTAGAAACTGCGACCACAAACTCATATTGCTAATCTGCATTGGCTGGGCCAGAAGTTTGCCATCAGGGCCTTTGGGGCCATCTAAAATAGCAAGAATACTGTTTACCTCTGGCTTGCTTAGGCAATTGGGCGCATCACTCTTGGGGCATTGCAGGGATTTCACATCGAATTTACATAAACGGTGATCAGATACCAAGCCGTCTACCAAGCCATCAGTGCCGTCGCAGGCAGCAAGCACCTTTGATTCCACCATTGCCAACTTGGCAGGCGACAACCACGCTCCTGGCTCCCGATACATTTGCTGAGAGGCGTGAATAAATTTCAAAAATGAGGCACTGCTGCGTCCACCTGGAGCACCAAGCACGACACCATCATAATCTTGCGGGTAATTTTCAATCGCCTGCACCGACATCCGGCCACCACCGGAACATCCAGAGGTATATCGGTAAAGGGTTTCTGATTGATAATAGGCTTTCGTTAAAGCCTGAGTCGCGACTGCAGTAACATGAGCCGCACGATGGTTGTGATCAAGTGCTTTGGCCTCACTTTCACGCAAAAAACTCCAGTCACCCATCGAGCCTTGGCGCCCTGTATCCGTACCGGCAACAGCAAAGCCCCCTAACAGAGGATTGCCCGCCGGAATCTGAGAGTCACTCGGCACATACCCCGCTGAACCACCTAAACCAATAAAATAGTAACGCTGCTGCCAGCCTTCATCCGGTAGCTGCAATCGAAAATTAACGCGATTCGGCCCCGGATTGTGGGTAATGATATGCCCATCAATACGGCAGTGCGGCACTGGATTTGCCGTTTTCTCCACGGTATCAATGATCGTCGTCTTGGAGGCAATTGCACGCACACTATCGATACTGCAATTGGCTTTCGCGGGCGCGGCTAGCGCGCCCATTGGTATGCACATAAATGAAACAGCAAGTGCGTATTTTCGTATTGTCATTGCGAACTCCTTATTGTGATTATGGTATTTCTTTAATTAGTAAACTATCTTTCGGGCGAATACATCTCCCTTACTGCTTTATCGCACAAGGACATCAGCATCTGGCGCGGTAAAATTTTCATAATTAGAGACATAATGAAAGCCATTGGTCCCGTTCCCGTTGTCGGCCTTATATTTATTTTCTTGCCTAAGCCTTCAAGCGCGGCGTCAACCACCACGCCGGCGGAAATAGGACGCATCAGAGCTGTTGGCTGACGGCCATCTTTTAAGGTATCCCAAAATCCTGGGGTATCAACAGAACCCGGCATTACCGTGCAAACATCAATACCTTTTGGCTTTAATTCAGAGTAAAGCCCTTCTGCCAAAATGCGGTCAAAGGCCTTAGTCGCGGCATAGGTCGTGATGTAAGACGAACCCATATCGGCAGCTCCCGACGCCATAATAATAATCCCGCCCCGACCACGCTCAGCCATACCCTCGCCAATCATGCAGCTCAGCATCAATGCCGACACGCAATTTACATCGATCTGCCGAATTTTCGTTTGCATTGGCACGTCTAACCACAGACCAATTTCGGCAATTCCAGCATTGGCCACTAATATTCCAACATCCCAATTTGCAATATTGTTTAACTCAGTTTCGAGCGCGACGCGGTCTGCTAGATCAACCAGCCGACCTACTATTTCCACTGCAGGATATAGACGCTGAATACGTTCAACGGTAGCCTCAAGCGCGAGACTATTCGCATCGAGCAGTAAAACTGACATACCCCGCCCGGCAAAAGCTTCAGCAAATGTAGCGCCAATACCCTGTGCTCCACCCGATATCACCGCCCATTGCCCATATTTTTTGCAATAATCACTGCGCTTACCCATATCCGCATTACTCCAAAATTAACGCTGTAATTCAAAATAAGTATTTAAATCTCATACCCCAAAATAATTGGGCCTGACGCGGGGTATTAACTGTAGATATACGGCCAGTACCAAATCGACGGTCGGCCAGAAATTGTTTATCAAATAAGTTTTTGGCAAAAAAGCTGACTTCGTAGCGCCCGCCAATCTCTTCAACACCAACTACAGCATCGGCTAAACCATAAGCTTCTTGAACGGCTAATGGATCGCCCTCCAAAGTGAACTGAACATCATCGCGCCAATTCCAACTAAGAAGGGCATAACTATTCAACGAGGAGCTCAGTGACCATTCGTAGCGCCCAGATACGGTATAAGACAAGGCTGGCGTGCCCACCGATTTGCTCCCCGTCACATCTTGATGGTCTGGGTTGCCATTACCGTCGCGGTCTATGGTGCAACCCTGTTCTGCGGTCTGATCAGAGAAGCACTTCTCAACTTGCTCACCTTTTTCAGTATCTAGCGCCGTTAATGAAGCATTAAAAGACAATTGCTGAGTCGCCTGAAATGCCGTGGTCAGCTCAAGCCCCTGACTCATTAGGTCACCAGCATTTCTAGCTTGTGCCAAGGCGCCAACTTCACCAGGGGGTACAACCGCAACCTGCACATCTTTGTTCTCTTGTCGGAACATGGCCGCATTTATCATCAATCGCTTATCAAATAAATAGGATTTCACGCCCACCTCCATCGACAGTGCTGTGGTTGGAAATGCGAAGGGGGCGTCGGCATCGGCCTGTGGAGCAACGTCAGCACCTATACCGATAAAACCCCTAGACAATGTCGTGTACAAATTAATATCTTCATCAGGAAACCAAGACATACCTAAACGCCCCGCCCACTCATTAACTTCCAACTCTCCGTCAAATGTTCTGGTTTCATCTGATACACCGATATTGAACTGCCCATTATTCCCATCAGCGGTAAAAAACGGCGCCACAGCTGGTGTCAGCACTTGCCGTGAATAATGTTCAATTTCTGCCTGCTCATTGTGAAAACGAAGACCAGTAAACACATCAAGACGATTACTTAAGTGCCATGTTATATCCGTGAATATCGCCGCTTCCTGCCGAAACATCTCTACATCCGATACTATCGCAAGGGCAAAGTACGGCGACTCCCCGCCCGGCTGGGCAATTAAGTCCGGAAGATCCGCATCTATTGTTTCACTAACCAGATAATCTTCACGTATCAGCAAAGCAATATCGTTAGGCGAACGCTGTTTGAAGTCACGATAATAGCCTCCTACAACCCAATCATAATCCTTTGTACTGAATGCTAAACGAGTTTCGTGGGTAAAATATGAAGCCTCGATATGTGCAGTGGGGCCATCCGCACTAGGCTCCTGGTTAAAATTCGATCTAGTAAGCCCAACAACCTCCATCTCTAAACGATCATTAGCCTGAGCCGGAGATCCATCAATTTCAAATAGAGTGTCATTAATCATATCTCGGTAACTGGTCAGCGAGGTAAGCAGGACACTCTCAGAAATCTCCCAATTCACTTCGGCCGTTAAACCCCAGTTCTCAACACTACCAAAGGACACTTCATTTTGATTTACCTTGAATATATCGTCGAGTACGTCTGCCCCCACTGCGGCGAGACGCTCTGGCGAATCATTAATTATTGTTACTGGCGCGGTGTATATGATTAGATCCCTGTAATCCGCAGTTAGCAGCACATCAACATTGTCTTTCGAGGTGAACAATAATTTCCCAACCAAACCCGTCTCTTCATCACCACCAGCGTCTTTACCTCCAGGGTAAACATTAATAATATGACCGTCTCGCTCCTTGCTATAGGCATACAGCCTACCGTCAATACTCTCAAACAAAGGACCGCTGATCATTGCTTTGATAATTAGCTCCTTGTCGTCAGTGGCCTGCACTTCGACAAAGCCTTCAAAAGTGTCGCTTGGTCGCTTTCTGACTAAATTAATTAGGCCACCAACAGCACTACCACCAAACAGCGTACCCTGAGGGCCTTTAAGCACCTCAACACGAGCAATATCGGCCATATCCATTGCAAACTCAGTATCCATTGCCAGCGGCACACCATCGAGAGCAAGGGCCACGGCGGGCTGTATTCCAAGCCCTTCAACGAGATTGCTAAAACCGCGCATACCGAATAAAACCTGATTTGGCCCAGACCCCGCCCGCAGGGTAAGCGACGGCTCCTGTAAAACCAAATCTGATACGTTATCTATTTTCAACTCAACCAGCTGATCACCGCCGTAGACACTAATTGATATAGGCACATCTTGTATTGACTGCTCCCTCCTTTGAGCAGTAACCAATACTTCTTCTAACCCGCTAGACTTAACCTTCTCTGTTCTTATTTCTGGTTGATCACCCGCCTCTGCGAGGCAGGCCAAAGACATTGCAATAAAGCTAAGGGCGATAACCGAACGTTTCAATACGTCCATGAATATACCTCTCCTAAAATTAATTTTTATTAAACTTAAGTAAAGTGGACTTTATTTTTATAGACCATAAGGCATTCAAAACCATCTCACAAACACAGTAAAGCACATTAACTATATTTACAATAGTGTAAAATAAAAAAATTGGCATCACGTCAATACAGCACCCTAAATAGTCAATATTTTACTGCCGAGAAAGGAAGCCAACATACCCACTCACTTCATCTAAATGCTTAATAGATACCCTCATGATATTAAAGCATCCGATTTAATTATCTACATAAGCACCGACGCCTAAAATCGCAAAATATAGCTTAGTTAAATGAATTCAATATTTTTAAATATCCACCACCCCAGGTTTGGCTCTTATTGAAATAAAGTGGTATATTTAAATTTTTACTGGCCACAATGCGAGCCAGATTGCAAAACAACCACTCATTTAAGGAGAACGCTTTGAGCCCCGCACGTGTAGCAGAACCAGTAAGGAAAAATAAAGCGCGGAAAAATGATCCCAATACGCCGAGAGGAAAAGGCCGCCCACTTCAACAAGACAGCAAAGACACTTTGCGCGATTTATACCAAATTGCACATAGACATTTTTTTTTAAATGGCTATGAAGGCGCAAGTATTCAAGCCATTGCCAGAGAAGCAGGAGTTACGCGCCAAACTATTCACAATCGCTTTGGTAGTAAAGAGCAATTTTTTCACACTATACTCAATGAAAATGACAAACGCCTAACTCAAAGCTTTGTTGTTGACCCTTTACTAGAAAGCTCCGATCCAATTTTTATTTTTAGCTATATCGCGAATATTTTATATGGAATTTATACTGAAAAAGAAGCAATACCATTTTTCCAGATTATGGATTCTGCCTTATCAAAACATCCAGAAATTGGCACACAACACAGCAAGTCGTTAAATGAAGCTTTCAAGATTATTATCAAATACATACGCCAATGCTCACCAGCTAACGATAAGCGCATTGATGCAAGTATGGGCGCAGCGCGCGACTTTGTATCTTTAATTCACGGCTACGCACTGCCGATTATTCAAGCTCGGCAAGAGATGCCAACGGCGAGAACACAAAAAAATGAAATACAGGCGATTGTACTTAGATTTCTACGTGGCATAGGTTTTTCAGAGATCTAGTACACTAGCTATACCAAAATATAATTCTCATTTAGATAGCCTACCCAGTACTTTATTTATTAAGCAAAGTACTGGGTTATTGAGCTTACAAAAAGATATTTACCTGCTTCATTGATACCAACTATTAACCGCCCTCGCCACCTAGCTCCTTACGCCCAGACTTACGTGCCAAATCGGCGGTGTCAAGATACTCTCTCCACGAACAAATTAAACCTTGGTCATCAAGCTCATACACCGCAACCATAGAATGAGGCTGAGGACGACCGTTCACAACCGCGTAATCAGCACGCTCGGTCATCACGATACGATCAGATGACACCATCTCAACAATATTACATTTATTTTGGGTGACATATGACATTTGGCGGAGAATTTCCGTACGCAGATCTTCCCTGCCTTTGATTACCGGCCCACCAGGCACCCATAGCTGCCATTCTGCGTCCTCCGACATCATTGCGATAATTTTATCAACTTCAGGACGAGATTCTGCTGTTCCGTCACCCCAAAGGTCACAAAACTCTTTGATAAATTCTTCTTGTTTAACACCCATGTCATCATTCCTTTACGCTATTTTTATATTAAATATTTTCGAACTACAGGTACCATCGGTGTGGCGCAGGTCATGCCGCCATTTACTTGATAAAGACTTCCGTTCACATACGATGATTCGTCCGATGCGAGAAACAAAGCCATATTGGCGATATCTTCAGGACGCCCAAGACGAGGTACATTTTGAATATCCAAAAATGCAGACTTCATATTCTCGTTGGCCCACATCTCCATTGATTCTGTTTGAATAACGCCCGGCAAAATTGCATTACAGCGAATTCCCGATTTACCATAGGTAGCTGCAATGGATTGAACAAAGAAATTAACAGCAGCCTTCGATGCGCCATAGGTAAACTGCGAAACCTCACCAGCAACCGAACTTGTCGAGGAGGTAAAAATGACCGACCCGGTGCCCTGCTTTAACATATAAGGCAATGCGTACTTGGTCGCCAACACACCAGATAAAGCATTGACACGCATTTTTGTAAAAAAAACCTCTGTATCAAAATTCAAAAAATCACGATCTCTTAGCGACATTTCTTTGCTATTAATTACGGCATTATTAAACAATACATCAATGCGACCGTACTGTTTAACTGCGAGCTCTATCATTGCTTTAAGCTCTTGCTCTACCCCAACATCGACTTTAAGCGATAATGCACGCCCGCCTTGCTCTACGATTTCAGCCACCACCTTATCTGCGGCATCTAGATTTAAGTCGGTTACCAACACCGCTGCACCTTCAGCAGCGAATCGTAAGGCAGAGGCGCGCCCGATCCCAGCGCCAGCGCCGGTGATAATGGCAACCTTTTTTGCTAATCTGTCCATATCGACTCCTTTGAAAACGCTAGGTTAGTAATACCTAGCATCAATATTATTAATCAAATTTCTTAGCGTTAAATGCGTCGGTAATTGCTGCGGTGCCAGAGGCTTTCTCTTTCTGAATATTTTGCCAAAATTCCCTAACTTCACTGTTTGGGTTGCTGATGACTTTGATCTGATCATCGAATACCAATACTTCTCTGTGCTGCAGCGTATAGGGCTTCCACTCCGGGAGCCCTAAAGTATTAGGGTTGCCGCTTCTGGCGAATGCGGCAAAAGACTGGCTCATTGCCTTAGCCATATTCTCTGCGCGCTCGCCGTTGCCCACAAGTCCCTCGGCGGTATACACAGTGTCAAATACCAAGGGCAATTCAACAGCATGAGGTGAACGCAACTTACCCCCTAGCACCGGGGTCTCCCAGTCAATTTTGTACATGTATACCGGCGCGTTACCCACAGCGGCTTTCCGCTCTGCAACGACAATAGTATTACCTGCGAACATCTGGTCAGTGACCATGCTGCTCCACAGATGCATCGGCTTATCCTTAGGGGCCTTCTTGCGATACAGAGCAATTACCTCCTTAACTTTGTGCGGAGGAACGACCATACTTGCTCTAACAGTTAAATCAGCATCGGTCATTTTGTCCCAGCTGGGATCTGTTAAAAACACATTCGTTGCTTCGTCTTTGGTATAACCCAACATAATAGGCACATCGCCTTGATACCTTGATGGCACAGGATCAAAGGGATTTTGCGTTATCACTTTGCCGTCAATATGCGGCCCAAAAGGCAATAGGCCCATTTTTGCCGCGGCTTTAACAATTACATCGGCGGGCATCGCCTGCAAGGCTTTAACATCACCAGGCTCGACACCCAAAATCTCGTAAAGCTTTTTACTAACCTCTGCAGACTCCGCCTTACCACGTATTGTCGGATTCGCGCCGCTTTGTAGTATCGCTTTATGAAACAAACCCTTGGCCTGCGGCATCGCTAGTAAATTGCTTACTTTTCCCGCACCACCAGATTGTCCGAACACAGTTACATTATTTGGGTCACCGCCAAACTTTGTAATATTTTCCTGCACCCACTCCAATGCGCGCACAATATCAAGCATTCCAACATTACCAGATGCTTGATATTTGGAACCAGCCTTGTCGCCAAGATCGAAAAAGCCAAAGGCATTTAGGCGGTGATTCAAGCTCACCACAATAACGTCATTGCCCCGCGCTAGGTTGCTGCCGTGGTAGTATTTATCGCCGCCGCTGCCAACAAAGTAACCGCCACCATGTAACCACACCATGACAGGGCGCGCTTTTTCATCACCAACCCCTGGTGTCCAAAGATCCAATACTAAGCAATCTTCACTGGTCGGCAAGTCTGAGAATGACAACACAGTGGCCATCTCACCGGGCATATTAACGTCAGGTTGAGGGCAGCGATCCCCCTTAGCGTCAGCTTTACGAACTCCCTTCCATTTATCCGGTTTGTTCGGCGGCAAAAATCGGGCCCCACCTTCTGTAGAAGCGCCATAATGAATACCTAAAAACTCATAAACGCCCTTACTTACATGCCCTTGCAAAAGGCCTTCACCTGTTTTAACAATTGGCGCCTCAATACTTTGCTTGTCCGTTGCGGCAAGTACGGAAGCGGTAAATAATGTTGCGCACAACACCAATGGTGCCGTTATTAGTATTTTTTTAAAGCCTGATAACATCATTAAAAACTCACTTTTTGAGATAATAATTATTCTTTAATTTAAAGTTGATAAAGCACTCGAGTAAGACAGCACCAAGCAGCTACTCGCCCTTTATTCTCCTTTACTAAAAGCTAACCATGGCCTGCATTCCCCAATAAACCCGCGCTTGACTAGGAGTATTGATTGCTACCCTACCAAGAATATTTACACCAGATGTTTTAGATCCAGCAAAGAAGGTATCCAGCACGTTTTTAGCAAAGAATGAAACGCGATATTTATTATTAAAGTCTTCTAGACCCACCGCCAGATCAAGAAGCCCATAAGCCTCCTGAACAGTTAGTGGATCACCGTCGAGGTCAAACTGGGCATCATCTCGCCAGTTCCAATTCGCCGCCAAAAATCCGTTTGCCGACTCAAGTAACTGAGGCACTTCATAGCGGGCAGATATTGAATAAGCTAAATCAGATGTTCCAATAGACGGATCTCCATCTACATCCTGGCTTTCTGGCGTACCATCCCCATCAACATCCATATTGCAACCTTGTTCAGCAGTTTGCTCATAGTAACAAGCTTCAATAATATTCCGGCGCGCCGTATCTAATGCCGTTAATGAGGCATTAAGACTTAGGTTCTGGGTTGCGCGGAAACCAAGAGTTAACTCCACGCCCAAGCTTTCTAAGTTACCTATATTACGAGCACGAGCTTGAAACTCGCCTGGTGGAATCGTCGAAATCTGGACATCGCTGCTTTCTTGATAGAATACGGCACCATTTAAGGTTAAGCGATTATCGAACAAGCTGGATTTAATGCCCACTTCCATTGACACTGCAGTCGTTGGATCTAAGTATTCTTTACCCTCTTCTGCGACCGCACTTGCGTCAACGCCGGTTCCTATAAATCCACGAGAAATCGTAATATAAGCGTTTGTGTCCGTATTGATAAACCAAGCGGCGCCAGCTCGTGCGGCCCACTCCTCCGTGATGCGGTCGCTCTCAAATGCACCAATTTGATCAACCAGAATTTGGTTGAATATTCCCTTATCAGGTTCTGAACTAAAAAATGGCTCAATGGCGGGTGTGATCGCTATTCGCGAGGAATGTATGAGCGACGTCTTTTCTCGGTGATAACGCAAGCCAGTAAACACATCAAAACTACTGCCTAAATGCCAAGTTATGTCGCCATAAACAGCAGCTTCGTCGCGTCGCAAGTCGGCATCAGATACGATACCTAGCGCTAAATGCGCAGAGGTTGTCGGCAATGGCGGCGCTATACCAAGACCGAGAATATCCTCTTCAGCAGCTGTATCACCCCGTACTAACAAACCGACATTTGTTGGTGAAACCTGACGAAAATTCCTGTAGTAGAGGCCAACTACGGTGTCACGACTATCCGTTATATTTTGGAACTTAAGCTCGTGGGTCCAGTAATTAGTGTCTATTACCGCCGTCTTAGCCCCTGCATCGTCATCAATATTACTGATATTAGAATCAGGAAAGAAAATAAAGGGCATATCAAGGCGATTAGTGACACTCGCTGGGGACGAGTCTAAGTCAAAGGTCGTTAAATTCAGCAAATCTCGATAGCTAGAGGTTAACGTGATTAAAGACTTTTCCGAAAGGTCCCACGTCGTTTCTAATGTTATCCCCCAGTTTTCTACCGCGCCAAATGCGTCCTGGTTCTGATTGATCAAGAACGGGTCGGCGATTACATGCGCACCCACTGCGGCTTCTCGCTCTGGGACGTCATTGATTGTTGTTACCAAACCGGTATAACTAATAAAGTCCCGGTACTCACCAGTGAGCAAAAATTCGACATTTTCAGTTGCTTCAAAAGACAGTTTCGCGACCACCCCTTGCTCATCAATTGAGCCGGCTTTTTTTGCACCAGGAAAGATATTTTTTATATGACCCTCTTTATCTTTTTTATACGCAAATATTCTACCCGTTACATCGTCGCTTATCGCTCCCCCGGCTATCACCCGGTATATCCGCTCACCATCACTGCTGACATCAAACTCAGCCCTTGCGGTATGTTCTTCTTCTGGCCGTTTACGAACTAGATTAATCAGACCACCAACGGCGTTGCCGCCAAAAAGCGTACCTTGTGGACCCTTAAGAATTTCTATACGCTCAATATCAGCAAATTCCATAACAAATTCAGAGTCCATTGCCAAAGGCACACCATCTACAACAAGTGATACTGCTGGCTGAATACCCTGCCCAAGTATCAGACTACTAAATCCGCGCATACCAAATTGGAGGGCATTGGGGCTCATACCCGCTTTCAAGGTTAATGATGGTTCTTGCAGTACGAGATCTTCAAATCGATCAACTTTCATCTCAGCGAGCTTATCGCCGCTAAAAACGCTAATTGATATAGGTACATCCTGAATTGACTGCTCGCGGCGCTGGGCTGTGACTATTAACTCCTCTAGCCTTAAGCTTTCTTTTTGGGCTGCTTTAGGAATCTCATCTTCCGCCGCAACATTTAAAGACAAGGCAGATAAAGTTAATCCGGCAGTTATGATCTCAACAATTTTCTTACTGATATCTTTATCCACAGATTAGACCTCTTTATTATAATTATTAATCTCACGCATCAAGTGCGCTTTCTAGTATATTTGTTTAAATTTACATTATTGTCAATTTAATATTTTTAATGGGCCTTATTTCTTTATTGAAAGCAGTGAAACCGGCTTGCGAAGCAATATTTGAACATAATGAAAGCGACGCAATAACGGAGCAAAAAAATTGCCAATAACTGCGCTTCCAACCCTATAATTATAGAATCAACCGCTTTAAGCCCCTTAAGAAAGCGATTTTACGAACACGCCTCATACAAACGTGCCTGCAAGCACTTATCATAAAAACATGATTACAGCGTATTACAGGCAAGTTCATCCGCAAACTAAGTCTAGACTATCCGGCAACCACAACGCGCACAGATGCCAAATTGCTTAGCCGCCTAAAAGTCGCGTTCAGGTCACCTTCACGGTGAGACATCACCTTCGCAGTGACGTAATAGGTACCCGGCTTATCGAAACTATGGCGTTTAGTTATATGCAGTTCGTCCTTGGCTCCTTGAAGGTTTTCTGCCTCCTCAAACTGCCCTTGCCCTAACCAGTCCCATTCAACGCTCACAATCGATCCGGCATTTGGTGGGACCGCGGCATGGAGCTCAAAGTTGACCGAACCAGCCCTCTCGACCTCAACCCGCGAGCTACCATTAGCCGTCATAGTCACTACCGGCTGAACACCCATTCGCTCCGCAGCACTATCAGGTAAAACGATTCTGCCATCTACGAATTGGTAATTTGTTGCTGCCGGTTTTTTATCAGCCTCTACCCAGTCAACAAGATCTGCGAGGCCCTGTTCGATATGCGGTAAATAATCTACTAGCCATGTGGGTGTAGCACGGTCAGGCGATGACGGCAAAAACGTTGGCGGTACATGCTCGGCATTTTGGGTCCAGCGCAAACAGAAATTTTCAGACAAGCCCTGTTCACCCTGAGCTAGCTCAACCGCCCGCCGATAAATAACGCCCTGCGGCGGCCATAGCGAGGCGTCGTGGGTGTGGTGTATCCACAGCAACTTACCTTCATACTTCCCAGAATACGCAACGCCCATAAGCGGCGATTGCAGTGGCATATCGTGCTGGGGATAAATTGGCACACCATCGAGGCGAAGAAAATCATTAGCTGGGTCGTCTGATACGTGGTGACGATAGTAATAACAAAAAGCCAAAAACGCGCGATTGTCTACTTGCACTTCATCTCCGGGCTTTACTCCAGTAAAGCGCAGTAAATTGGCTTCGCTTCTACCATCACAAAACAACACATCCTCAGCAAAGCTAGTGCAATACAACTGGCGGCCAGCAGCGTCGCCAGTAAGCACCTTTACCCCGGTTCCCAGCAAATAGCCGTCATGCATGCCTTCCAGCTGAACCGCCAGCGGGAAGTCCGCGCCGCGAGCTGCCATCATCATTGCCATTGGTTTGGCACGGGCATACTCCGGCCCCGCAAACGCCGGGCTCTGCAACAACTCTCCGGCGGTGATCACTTTGCGAACCTTGACTCGGCAATTGATTAAATCGTCCTGCACATACTCGGGGTTATCAAAGCCGACATAACCCGGCTTAGTCCAAAAATTAGCGAAATACTCAGCGTCTTCCTCTTGCAGCATGTCAGAGATCGATGTCCACAGCCAGATCTGCCCCATTGGCTCTGAAATCATAAATTCATCACCTCGGGGATAACCTAGACGGTATAAGCTATTCAATTCTTCGCGCTGATGGGAATTGAGTCCGACAAAGGGGTTACCGCTACCGCCGGGGCGCATTGCGTCAATTACCAGCTTGATGTCGTCACCAAGTAGACGCTGCACATTAAACATACAACCAAAATGCACCGGCTGCTCACTGCGTATGCGGTCTGTAGTTCCGTGTTCGTCAATCGGACCGCCCCCCATAAACGGCAGCGCGCCATCATAAACCCCAGCGCCGTATTCGAGACACAGCGGGGAACGGCGACCACCGCCGCTTCCGCCCCACACATATGCGTATTCTGGCGCTTCGCCGTACACTTGGGCGGCGACATACTTTGAAAATCTAGCCGTTTCCACACTGGCGCGGTGCCCGTAAACAGTTGGGTCTGGCCCCACTTTAGCGTCAAGGCTATCGCCAATATGACCGGAATTCGACTCCACCATGTACCCCCCTAAACGGACGATCATCGGCAAACCACCTAGCATTTGCCCCATAAGCCCATCAAAAGCATCTTCATGGCCGGCATGAGCGCCCTCTATTGGCTGAAACATCCTTGACTTGTAGTCTGCGGCAGGCGGGTAATAAAAAGTAAATCGGGTATCACAGCCATCGAAGCCGCCATGTATATTCCGATGCGGATATGGGCTATCTCGCCACTCATCACGATCTATATAGGGTTTACCGAAGGCACTGTCGGTCACTGTATAGCCATCAACTTGTATTGCTAACTCCATGTGCGCCTGCTTACTCTCTGGCATATCCAACTCCGTATTTTTTATAGAATTTTATTAATAAATATCGATAGACACTAATCGAACGTACATTTTTATAATTATATTCATCAGGCTCCCGAAGAGAGCCACATTCAATTATATTTACAATTACGTAAAATTAATTGTATGTCAAGATTTGTAGGATTCAGCGACATTAATTTATTGAAATATTCGAGTAGGTGACCCTACAAGCGCTAATAAAATTAGTAACGATCAGCTCGAGGAGCTGCCAATACATAAGGCGAAAGCCCAGGACTTGGCCAACACCAGGCCCTAGGCTTTACAACTAAATTAATAGAGGTAAGCGCAGGCAAAGTAAGCCCTGCCTGCAGGAATGGTTTACCACTATGCTCCCAGCATGGCGCGCGTCGCGCCTACTTTGCTTATTTCTTAGGGATTATTGGTAACACAATATGACTAGGGTATTCTTCTGAGTAATGAACGGTAATATCCGCAGGATTCTCATTGGGAAATACATAGGGAAAGTCACTAGAACTGATCGCCACAGCAATACGATGTCCTTTCTTGACCAGCCACGAAGCAGGGAAAAGGGCAATATTGTATTCAACCACCTCGCCCACAGGTATCGCTTCTTGACGACGATAGTCACTCTCGTAACTACGAAAAGTACCTTTTAAATAGCCGGGCTGAATCATCAGCCACGCACCAGGCTGCGGCGCTGTTAGGATATCTTCAGCTGGATCGTCGGGAAAAACATCAATTAATTTAACGATGAAGTCGGTGTCAGCTGCCGTTGTTGAAGCAAATAGGGTCATGGTAATTGGGCCAGTAATCTCCATGTCTTCCTCAACCGGATCAGACATATAAACAACACGCGAAAGCGGGCTTTCTAGGCGCTGATCGCCGCGATCACCGGGATCGTTATAACCAACAATATCCCGATTCTCAGGATTGGTCTCATTATGCGTTTGCGAAAAGCCAGTATAGCCATTACGCAGACCGTCTATCGGCGAATAAGTGTATGCATTTGAGCCCGCAGTTGTCGGCGGCAGCCCAGACAATGCTCCCTCGACTAATGGATCGCCCATGGGCAATTCCGAGCTGCCCGCTTTTAAATACAGCTTGGTATACTGGGTATTTGCAATAGGCCAATTGTCAGCCTCTTTAGGCTCCCACTCTTGATAAGTCATATAGCGGAAGCGGGCACTATCAAGCTCATCTTCGATACCGTTTTTCTCATCTTTCAACCAATAATCAAACCAGCGCAGCGCTTCATTGGTTAAATCAAATCCTGGTGCATTCCCCGCATGACTCATAAATCCGAAGGCAAGCATATTGTCTTTACCGCCAAAATGTTCATAGTCGTCTATCGAGCCAGCGACAAACAGATCATCCCACGCGCTCCAAACCCAGGCGGGGATATCGGTAATTTCTCGGTTGGCAATCCCAAGGGCATCCCAAAACTCATCTTTTTGTGGATGATCCCAAAACCCGTAAACTGCCGGACAATATGGCGTTTGTGCGGTGTAAACTTTATCTGTCCAGATTTTTACTGAACGCTCCCATTCACTCTGATCTTGAGGGGGTGCATAGGTGCCATTTTGACCATAGGCCATTCCGCCGGGAATGCTGCAAACTAGCGAAGCCGTAGCAAAAGACCTAATTCCACCGGGATAGAGCAACATATAACCGTTGCCGCTGGTGACCTGAGGAATCATTGCCTTCCATGACGGAGGCGCATAGGGCGCCGTTTGAACCTGGCTGACGCCATTACCTGAACCACCAATTGTACCGACGTTGCCGGTAGACCATTCCTGTGCGCCCAACCATTCAATCGCGTCATAATTACGTAAGGCCCAAGCGGGATCACCGTAATTCCAGGGGCCACCCTCGCTCTCCCCGGTACCGGGAACATTTACATAGCCAGCAACATAGCCATTGCGAACGAATTCGGGAAAACTAACACCCAAACCACCGATACCCCCACAATCTGGCACCGGGCCAGCACGGGTTGTATAAGACAACTCAACAATGACCGGAAAACGCCCCGGTGCCTTCTCTGTGCTATCGGCAGATTCTGCAGGAAAACACAGATCTATATTCATCGTGTCGCCATAGCGAGTTGTAAAATATGCTTGCTCGGTAACCATGCCTTCGTAGGTCCGCGACTCACTCACTTTGGCAGCCGCTGGTGCAGCAGCTGAGTTACCCCCACCGCCACCACAAGCAGTAACAATACAAAAATTTGACCCGAGTACTAGCAAACTTAACATGCGAGTTGATTTCATTATATCTCTCCTACAGTGACGCACAGAAAATCGCGCCCTCATTATTTTTATAGTCAATTCAACGATAATTATTACTTGGCGAATATTTAATAACAGGATAAATATAAAATTTCCTGCGAATCACTAGCTTCATTCTACGATGTAAAATATTGGCATTTAATTTTGAAAAATTCTGTATTACAAACGCTAAGCTATCGCCCGAAAATTTTCTTTACTCATCAAAACACACCTCATTATTCTTATTAGGCTACTCCCCGCCACATGAGCGCACGGTACTTGTTCTGTTGATAGTACGACACTTTACATACAGCAAAGAGAAGTCTCGTTTTACTAGGAGTCAAATGTATTAATTTGTGCATTTAAGCCAAGCCACCTGGCTTACGCTCAACTGAGGAGAACCAAGAGGGTATTGATTAGATATAAGGACACTTAAAGGCTTGACGCTCGCTCTTTAGATACTGACAGAGAAGAGTATCTAAGCTATTTACCGCTTATAAATCAGCGTCTTATATCAGTCCTTCTCACAAACAGTGTCGGATCTAGGCCTTTCAGTAACACGAAGCAATGCACAAGGGGAGATATAGAAAGGGGATAACAAATGATATTCACAGATCGAACTGCATGTAAAAAGAATACGGCAACTCCCACAGGAACTAGTTACGTTTTAGTACTCCAGCACTTATTAAATCAACAATAAACGGCCGCCACAGCGCCGCACCCTCATCGCTAGTCGGATCGATATTTCCCAGTACACTAACGACATAACGGTTTGTGAACGTGCTGCCCGCTATCAAGCCTATTGTTGCGAAGAGTAAATTGGGGTTTATGCTTTCTCTAAACTCACCGCTGGCTTTCCCGCGCCGCACTATTTCTCCCAACATTTTTGTAAGCTCAGGGCCCAATCGAGCAAACTCATTTCGCGGCGTTTCATGGCTACCGTGATAGCGAATACCATCACCAGCAAGTGATGCAATAAGTGGATGTTTATAGTAAACCTCGATGGTCTTATCAATTAACTCATATAGCGCTGGCACGGGTGCCATGGAGGAAACATTGGACTGCTGCAATTCAGAAATTAATGTCTGCATGGAGTCGTCAGATGAGGCATCAATTACACAGGCGAATAATTGATTCTTATTTTTGAAGTAATGGTATACCAGCTGTTTTGTGACTCCGGCCCGGTCTGCAATATCTTGAATATTCGCATCTGCCAGACCCGACTCCGCAAACACCACGCCTGCAGCACTTATGATATTGCTAATCGTATCTGATTTACTGCCTTTCTTTATCAACTTAACAGCTTCCTTTATAATGCATTTTAGGTGGAAATTGCCGATTATCACTGCAAAATCACCCCATTTAAGCGCCCCCTGTAGGGGGCGACGCCAAACCAAAGGCTATGCTAGGGATGGCCGAAAAGCTAACAAAGGGCACAACTCAACGATAGTAGCATCAAATAGCATACAGGCTTAGCGCGAGACTCAAAAGCCGTCGACCACAATACCAATGGGGAAATGTAGATATGGAGAAAATGGCGTTAAACCACTGTTGAAAGGAGTTGTAATAATACGGCTGGGGCCTAGCGAGCTCGCCAATTCGAGTCCAGTACGTTCATACTTTTATCGCATTGCCAGCTCATCAGGTCGATAAGCTGGCAACGTACCTTAAGCTCTTATCACAAATCGAATACGACTTTTGATAGCATCACAGAGTTTTAAATTTCGCCGCTCGCCTACATGTCGTAAACCGGCCACACCCACTATTATTGTTTTAGGCGAGCCAATAAGCCTGTTTAAAAAAACGTGTAACGGGCTTTAATTCCCCAGTAACGTTGAGCTTCCCGCGGCGTACGTACATATACCCGCCCGATTACACCGTCGGTCTCTCCCGCTTGGGCGACAAATTCCTGACCCAACATATTTTTTCCGAAAAGCACAACCTGATAGCGCTCGCTGCGATCGGTAATGCCAACAGTCATATCAAGTAAGCCATAAGCTTCCTGCGTACTCATTGGGTCGTGATTCAGCTGGAAAAAGGTATCGTCTTGCCAGCTCCATCCCGCAGTCGCGAAAATATTGTAGGGCTGCTCTTCCAGAGGAATTTCATAGCGCCCTGAAATACTGTAACTGATCTCCGGTGTATCGATAGCCTGGCTTCCGGCAATGTCCTGCGCATTCGGCGAGCCTTGACCGCTGTTGTCGATGTTACAACCCTGCGCCTCTGTTTGCCCTACGTAACAGGGCTGCACTAGGCTACCAAACTCACTGTTCACCCAAGTCATCGCGCCATCAATTCTCAGGCGATTGCTCACCTGCCAAGCAAAGTCCAGTTCAAGACCATAACTCTCGATCAAGCCTGCATTAAACGCTTCGGTGTCGATCGTACCCGGAATCAGCCGAGAGACCTGAAGATTATCCGTCTCCTGCAGGAATACATCAGCATTCAAACGCAGGCGGTTATCAAACAACTCGGATTTAATGCCGATTTCAATCGCCTCAGACGTGCTGGGCTCGAGAATGGCACGCTCCGGCGTGGTTGTACGGCCCGGGTCAAAGGAGATACCGACAAAGCTTCGCGCCCAGGTAGCGTAATAATTAATTGCATCACTGGCAAACCAAGAGATGCCTGCCCTGGCCGACCACTCACCTATGGAACTGTCCACACTGAATTCAGTTGTATCATTCACAACTGGAACGCACCCGAGCGCATCCGGCGTGAATGTTGCTTTCGTGGCGGTTGTGCTGAAACAGGTTGGCACATCAGCCACAACGACATCACGCCGATAATGATCTATCCCGCCTTCTTCTTGCGTGTACCGGTAACCAGCAAAAAGATCGAGGTTATTCAATGCATGCCAGGTAAGATCCGAATACGCAGACATGGTTTCTATTGTCATATACGCTTCAGGTGTTGTGGTGTAACCAAAGTATTCCCCGGTGGCCAGGGGCAATGACACACCGGCTTCTTGCGCAAAAAATGTGTCTTTAAGGTACAGCGCGACCTCTGCCAACTGGTCTTCTTTATAGTCTTGATAGAACACACCGAAGGTCCAATCGACACTGTCATTGCTAAGATCGAAGCGAAACTCCTGACTGGCATAATTCAGTTTATCGACAATCGGCTCTTCGCTGTCACTATTGGGGTTCAAATTTGAGCGGGGAATATGCACCGCAGGAATATTGAGTGTATTGGTTGCCGTTGCGGGAGACGCGTCGATATCCTGATCAATATCAGAAAACCATTGACGATAATTTGTGATGGACTTGAACAGCAGTGCATCGCTCAACCGCCAAGTAAGGTCGGCGATAAACCCGGAGTTTTCAATATTTGCCTGAGTCTGGCGATCCTGATTAACTTTGAATATATCTGAAAGCGCTTCTTCACCGATAGCTGCGCGTCGGTCGGGATCGCTGACTACAGTCGGAATCTGCGGCTGACCACCGTTATACGAATCGCGATGCTCAACGGTGAGCAACAAATCTACTGCGTCAGAAAAATCGATCTGGAGCTTGCCCATCGCCCCCCACACTTCTTCGAAGCTGTCATTGCCGATACCCGGCGCTAGGTTTTCGATGTGGCCTTCCCGGTCTTTATAAAACGCAGAAAAGCGGGCTCGCATGTTATCTGATAGCGTGCCATTCACCATAAACCGGGTAAGCGCCTCCTCATCAGTGGTATAACTACCTTCGATAGCTAACTCAAACTCTTCACTGGGGGCTTTACGTAACAAATTAATTAAACCACCTGTTGCGTTCTTCCCGTACAAAGTCCCTTGCGGGCCACGAAGTACTTCAACTCGCTGAATATCGCCCAGCTCAGTTGCAAATTCCCCAGCGCGAGACAGCGGCACCCCGTCGATAATCAATGCCACACTGGGCTGAATCCCACCCTGACTAGAAAATGAAGTTACACCGCGCATAGAAAAGTTCGCGCTAAAAGCAAAACTCGCGGTGGTAAAACGCAAGGATGGCTCAATACGCGCTATTTCAGATACCGAATTAATATTCATTTCACCCAGCTTCTGATCTGAATACGCGTTCACCGATATTGGTACATCCTGCAGACTCTGCTGACGCTTTTGCGCAACAACAATAACTTCTTCTAGGGCCTTCGTGCCCGATTCTGCAGCAGCGTATGCTGCGGAAGAAAATACCGATGCCGCGCTAAAAGCAGTCAAAAATCTAACTGACGATGAAACCGTGCTGCGCAATTTATTCATTATTATCTACCCTCAAACGCAACTAGCGTAAAAGCTGTTGCTATTATTTTATATTTGGCTAGCAGCATTCGAGCTCACGCACACACCTATCTAAAACATAATAGTACGTGCTCGCCAAAATTGTATGACACAAATATACATTCTGTGCAATTAAGTGTAAACCAGAAATGCTGCCAACTTGGGTTTACCCCCCCTATTACGCCCCTTTAAGCGGAGAACTCGGGTAAACGCTTGGACCTGCCACCCCCGGCACCCGCCGTCAGCGGCCCAATGCGCCCCCTTAATCTGCCACATCGACTACATCTAGTTCACGCATGTAATCAAATTATAAACAACGTGGCCAAGGCTCTTGCGAGCGCCATACCCCACACCGAGGTCATCACAAGCCTGTTACGACCACCGAATTGGATCCTTTGGCAGCGTTAGAAACTCAACCACAAACCCTAGTCAAAGTTGTCAAACAAAATAAAGATTGGTCTTGTAAAATTCTAGTGACCTCACCTGACAAATTGTACTAATCAAGTGGTATGCCCTGGCGATGCCGACTAGGCGGCGCTCCGCTATTTTTTATCGCTTTAATAATTAAGCACCTGTATTGGATGGTCGATCAGATGCCACACGGACAACATTCTGTTTGCAATAAAAACAATTAAAGCTGCACAAGAATTACAGGGCAAAGACCGGAACACCCAGAAATAAGGTGGCAAATGAGTCATGCCATTGTTAACTTTACACACTAGGTAACCAGCTACGGCTGGTTTAGGAAAATGGCCAAACCACCAAAAACGACAAAACCTGTACTATGACTCTTAACGCCGGATCACAAGTTGAACAAAATCCTCTCAAGTGCTGCAAAAATTAGCATCATCACGAGTATTTTCTGCAATAAGCGTATTGATTCCGAACCGAATACTTGTCCAGGGCGATCTAAATTTCGCCTCTCGCCAACATATCTTTAATCAGCGGCGAAACTTCCCTCGCGCCCTCGCCAAGCCGAATTTCTCGACGTGGTGATTTGCCCTCGGTGAGTCGCTCCACAGTTTCGTAGTCGGCCGCAGCGGTCCAGAATCGGCGGATCATATCACCACCGCTTTGGCCCCAAACATCCATATTCGAGAGCCAGGACTGCATGCCATAGACCGGCCATAATTGAAACTGCTGCCACGCGACGTCCCGTGACTCGGCGCCTTGTACGCCTAAGGAAAGCAGGTGATCGTAGTAGTGATTTACCAAATCGCGCGCGCTGCTGCGGCGCTCTTCAACCGTGAGTGCACCTAGGGTGAAGTAAACGATATCCCGCCACGGCTTGCCCTTGCGCACCAATTGCCAATCTAACCAGACTCGCTCGCCGTTATCGCGTAGAAAACTATTACCTTGATGAGAATCACCGTGAACAAGGCACAGCGGCCCCGCCATTTCTCGGTCTATCGCCGCCAGCTCGTCAAAAGCGTGGGCGAAGCGTTCGGGGGTTTGATGGAGCCAGTCGGGTAGAAATTCCCGATAGGCTGGGCGATCAATATTAATTTTTGAATAATTGTACATCCGCAGCACCTGTTCGGTATCCACGGCAGTGTTCATTGAGCGATGCAACCAGTCTTGATTTAACTGTGGGCTATCCCACAGTGAGGCGTGCAATACGGCGAGGGACTCCAGCCCTTTGGCAACGCCGTCAACCCCGAGATGATCGAGACTATTGCCGAATGTGCCCGCAGCGCAGCCAAGGTCTTCGAACATAACCACACCGCGACCACTGCCATCACCGTCCCAATCGGCGAAATAAGACCTGGGCACTGGCGCGCTTAAATGATTTTGCATCATGGAGTAAAAGCGCGCTTCCAATTCGCAAATTTCGCCGCTTTCAAAACCCTCAGACCAGTTTGATTTTAAACACACATTCTGCGGCAAGCCCACGCTTTGCCCTACCGCATTGTAATGCAGCTTCACGCGTAGCTTGGTGGTATGGCTGTTTATTAGCTGGACCTCTTCTAGCTTCTCAACCACGAGCCCTTGGTACTTTCGGCCCAATAGCTCAGTAAGCCACTGCGCAGTTACCTGATTCAGCTCCCGTGGCAGGCTACCCGGCCGACTTGGGTAGGGGCGATCATCTTGCTTTGTCTCCAGTTTCTCTTTACCAGCCATTTCCTAGTCCTTATTAAACTTATTATTTACCGTACTGTACTCGAGTTTTATTTAAGAAAGCGGCCGCAAATATTTTCACCGCTGCTCGCCGTAGCTTTGCATTAGCGACGCCCAATGTTTACGCGCCTCTAGCATATTGCGCTCTTTAACATGGCCAAAGCCGCGAATTTTTTGAGGAATCTCCGCCAGCGCAATCGCGGATGCCAAGCGCTCTTTACTTAAGCTAGCGCAGAACTCCTCAGTTAAGGCGAGGTAATCCGCAATCCACTGACGTTCGTGCTGGCGTTCTTCGGTATATGAAAAGATATCCAGCGCCGTGCCTCTTAAAAATTTCATTTTGGCCAGCAATTTAAATGCAGGCATCATCCAGGGGCCAAACTGACGTTTGATTAAATGGCCGTTGTGATCCTTTTTCGAAATCAGCGGCGGTGCCATATGGAAATTCAGCTGGTAGTCTTTACCTGGTGTACCCGCAAACTGTTTTTTTAGCTGCTGCATAAAGACTGGCGAGGCGTGCAAACGCGCAACCTCATACTCGTCTTTGTAGGCCATTAGCTTCATTAAATTGCGTGCTACCGAAATGCTTAGGGGGTTACCCCGATTAGCACCGACCTTGTCTTCTGCCTGCCTAACGCGCTCAACAGCATTAGCATAGCGCTGGGCGTAAGCCTCGTTTTGATAATCACGCAGCAAGGCCATACCGCGTTCGACCACGCTGTTTAGCGTTTCTGGCTCTACCCATTGCACCGCACGGGTATCCGTAGCCACTTCTGGCAATAAGCTGCGATCGTGGGCGGCAACCCGGCCCCACTCAAAAGCATCGATATTTTTATCTACCGCCACCCCATTTAATTCAATGGCGCGCTGCAAAGACTCATAAGAAAGCGGCACCCAGCCCTTCTGCCAGGCGTAGCCAAGCAAGAGCGGATTGGCAAATATACTGTCGCCCATAACCGACTCTGCTAATGCCGTGGCATCGATATATTCACAATCATTACCCAGTGCTTGCTGAATATTGCCTTCAGCCGTTTCCGTAGGGAATTTCCAATCCGGGTTCGACAAAAACTCTGCCGCCGGCGTTAGCGCGGTATTGATGACTGCTTTGGTCAAGCCCACTTTCACCCGCGACAACACATCATTTGAGGCCGCGACAATTTCATCGCAACCAATTAGTGCGCTCGTCTCAGCCACCGCAATGCGGGTGGCGTGAATGTCGTCAGGACGGGCGGCAATCTGAATATGACTCATCACCGCCCCGCCTTTCTGGGCGAGCCCGGTTTGATCTAACACCGTAATACCGCGGGATTCTAAATGCGCCGCCATGCCCATTAAGGCGCCAATGGTTACTACGCCAGTGCCACCAATACCCGCTACCACCAAACCATAAGGTTGCTCTAATGATGGGAGTACCGGCATCGGTAAGTCTTGCAGCAGATCGCGTTTACCTTCAAGCGCTTCGGGCCGACGTAAGTCACCGCCTTCAATCGTCACAAAACTCGGACAGAAGCCTTTTAAACAGGAGAAGTCTTTATTACAACTATTCTGATTAATCTGGCGTTTAGTGCCCAATGGCGTTTCTAAAGGTTCTACCGACACGCAGCCAGAGGCCACCGAGCAATCACCGCAGCCTTCGCATACAGCGGGGTTAATATAGGCTCGGCGCTTTACATCAACCATTAAGCCGCGTTTACGGCGGCGGCGCTTTTCGGTTGCGCAGGTTTGATCATAAACAATCACGGTGACCCCAGTGGTATCCCGCAGGCGCAATTGTATAGGTTCTAATTCATCACGATGGAAGACCTTGGCATTGACCTTGAGCTGCTGATATTTTTCTGGCTCGTCGGAAACCACCAGTACCTCGGCAACATTCTCTGCTAGTAATTGGTCGACAATTTGCGGCACCGTCAATACGCCGTCTACAGGCTGGCCGCCGGTCATTGCCACCGCGTCGTTAAACAGAATTTTATAGGTCATATTGGCGGAGGCAGCTACTGCAGCGCGGATGGCCAAAATACCCGAATGGAAATAGGTCCCGTCGCCAAGATTCACAAATACATGCTTATCGTTGGTGAAATGCATTTGCCCTAACCACGTAACCCCCTCCCCGCCCATCTGACTAAAGGTTTCGGTGTTGCGGTCCATCCACATCGCCATATAGTGGCAGCCAATACCCGCCAAAGCCCGCGAGCCTTCTGGCACTTTGGTCGAAGTATTGTGAGGGCAGCCAGAGCAGAACCACGGCTTGCGCTCGACCGGCATACCAGACTGCTGCGCCGCGTTCTCTTTGCCTTCGATAATATCGATACGCGACAGTATACGACGCCTAACTTCATCGCTGAGCGGCATTCTGGTTAAGCGCGAGGCAATCGCTTTGGCGATGATGGCCGGTGACAATTCGTAGCGCGCAGGCAAAAGCCAGCTGCCACGGGGCTGCGACCACTCGCCACCGGCATTATCACGTTCATCAAACTTACCGTAAATGCGTGGCCGCACGTCTTCGCGCCAGTTATACAGTTCTTCTTTAAGGGCGTACTCTAAAATTTGGCGCTTTTCTTCCACCACCAAAATTTCTTCTAGGCCCTCGGCAAAGGCGCGGCAATCTCGGGCATCCAGTGGCCATACACAACCCACTTTCATAATACGAATACCAAGCTGGCGGCAGGTATCCTCGTCTAAACCAAGATCGACCAGCGCTTGACGAAGGTCTAAATACGCCTTGCCCGCGGCCATAATGCCGAAGCGGGCACTGGGTGAATCCAATACCACCCTATTCAACTTATTAGCACGAATATATTCTAGTGCCGCATACCATTTGTAGTTCAGCATACGTACTTCTTGATCGAGAGGCGTATCCGGCCAGCGGATATTTAAGCCGCCCTCAGGCATTTGAAACTCGTCAGGTAAAATGATCTTGGTGCGATCTGGATCTACCTCTAGCGAGGCTGAGGACTCAACCACGTCGGTAACACATTTCATGCCAGCCCACAGGCCGGAATAGCGACTCATCGCCCAGCCATGCAAACCGTAGTCGAGATATTCCTGCACATTGGCGGGGTACAATACCGGAATACCGCAGGCGATAAGAATGTGCTCTGATTGATGGGCAATAGACGAGGATTTAGCCGCGTGATCGTCACCCGCCAGCATTAACACCCCGCCGTGGCGCGAGCTGCCCGCTGAATTTGCGTGTTTTAACACATCCGCAGAGCGGTCTACCCCTGGGCCTTTGCCGTACCACATACCAAACACGCCGTCGTAGCGGCTGCTTTCATACAAATTGGTTTGCTGGGTGCCCCACACTGCCGTAGCCGCAAGGTCTTCGTTTAAGCCTGGCTGAAAGACAATATTCTTCTCGGCAAGCTCTTTTTTCGCCGCCCACAGCGCCATATCAACGCCGCCGAGGGGCGAGCCTCGGTAACCAGAAATATAACCTGCAGTGTTTAATCCAGCGCGATGATCACGTAATTGCTGCATCATTGGCAGACGCACCAAGGCCTGGGTGCCGCTGGCGTAAATTTGGCCCTGCTCTAGGGTATATTTGTCGTGTAGAGCAACTTCACGCAGTGCTTTTGCTGGTGCTATTTGTGATTCTGGGCTCATCATGCTACCTATTCATATGTCCTCGGCCAGCAGCTGCAATACCGATGGGGCTTATTATTTATTGAACAGATTTTAAGAAAACATTCATGTATCGTAAATTTAAATATTTTCACTAGAGGTATTTGTTTTATTGATATCTAAAATACGGCCTCTGTCGGCCGTTACGTCGCCCCCCAGATGCGTTCTCGAGTGAGTGCGTAGCGCGACTGCCCGCTCCAACATAACCACAATCCAAGTAGCGACACCGGAAACGCAGTTGCCGATACCGCAAGGTGCAGGGCTTCTCCGGCAAACACCAGATCGCTAGTCACTGCTACCAACGTTGGCCCTAGACCAATCCCGAGTAAGCCGCCCAATAGCAAATAAATAGCAATTACCTGACCGCGCATGGTATTCGGCGTAACTTCTTGTATAGCTGCAGGCGCCGCGGACTGCGCAATAGACAAGCCAAGTACGGCAAAAAACAAAACACCAAGAGCCATGCTAGAGGTGGGCATTAACGACCAAGTGCTAACGCACGGTAATAGCAATAATTGACCTACAAGAGCGACTCTAAAGCGTGCCGCTTGTAAGCCCTTGGTTCGCCAGTAATCACTAAGATGGCCACTAATTAGTCCACCTAGTATTCCCGCCGCCGCAATAAGGCCGCCCAATAACATTCCCGAATGAGAAATATCCAAATTAAATCGGCGGGTAAATACCGAAGGCGCCCACGCCAAACTGCCATAGCCAATAATTGCTAATATAGAGGGATAAAATAATAAGCGTCCAAACGTTGCGCGCTCTCCACGTAGAAAGGCCAGCAATTCCGAAATAGGCACATTTCGACGCTGAGCAAGCTCCCGACGCTCCGGTTCCCGTATCGTAAACATCAACACCGACAACAACAAACCAGGAAGGCCAGCAACAATAAACACCCAGCGCCAAGCCAATAAATGGCCAATAAAGGGCATCGTCATTCCTTCACTGGGAATTAGTTGTAATAAATAACCACCAAGTAACAGGGACGCACCAGAGCCTATAGCAATCGAAATATAATATATACCGAGAGCCCGACCACGGCGCGCGGGCGCAAAGTAATCAGCGATAATTGAATACGCCGCCGGCGCCAACACCGCCTCACCAATACCAACACCCATACGCGCTATAAACAAACTAGTATAATTCTGCGCAAAGCCAGCAAACACCGTCATTAAGCTCCAAAATAATAAGCCCCAAAAGATGAGTAAGCGGCGGCTTCGCTGATCGACCAGACGCCCCAAAGGCAAGCCTGCAAAGGTATAAACCAGAGAAAATGCATAACCTTGCAGAAAGCTAAACGCCGTGTCGCTAATAGCAAACTCACGCCGAATAGGTTCTACCAACAAGGTAGGCAACTGACGATCTAATTGCGACAGAACTGTAACCACAAACAACACAAAAATGACGTAACACGCGTATGCGTGATTTGGATAGGGCTTATCATCCACTGATGGGCCCGCATTCACAGACGGAGAGATCATGGCTAATTATTTCCTCTTATTACACCAAGACTAATTATTTACAGATGCCGCACAGATTCGACCCGACAAGGTCATCCAGCGCAAAAAATAGATTCCGATTAACGACAGCGCCAACATCAGAGCGGCACTCATGGCAAGGTACAGAGGCGAGCCCCATACAAAGGGCGCCACGATTGCGGCTAACAATGCGTTAAATCCTGTTTGAGTAAAAAGCTGTATAGACGACGCTGTACCCCGTCGCGCGGGCAAACAATCCAATCCTAATAAAGTGATGGTGGGCTGCACCAAAGACATACCCAAGGTATATACAAAGAAATAAGGTAGGTAGTAATAAAAGTGACTTGGCGAAAGCCACGATACCGTAAGATTATACAATGTCGCGACGACCATAATGACAAAACCAATCCTAAGTAATCGCGGTAATGACCAGTGCCCAGCTAAACGCCCCGACAAAAACGAACCCGACATCATACCTGCCGTTGCCGGGCCAAACAGCCAAAGAAACTCAGTCGGCCCCAAGTGAAGATGCTCCAATAGAAAAACCGGTGCCGACAACACATAGACGAAAAAACCGCCGAACATAAGTGCAAACGACACCGCCCAGCTCATAAACCGAAAGTTTAAAAACACTTCTTTATAAGTTTTTACCAGCGACACCAAGGACAATGACTGGCGCGACTCGGCCGCCAGTGTCTCCGGTAAAATAAGAACTACCATCCCTAATAGCGCCGCACTGGTGCCACCCAAAAAAATGAAGCACGAGCGCCAGCCAAATTCGCTGTGCAGCAGCCCGCCAACCACGGGGCCAATGGCCGGTGCCACCGAAAACACCATTATTACGGTTGCGTAGGCGCGCTGCGCAGCAGGCCCCGCGTAAACATCGCGGATAACGGCGCGACCAATAACAATTCCCGCTCCGGCAGATAACCCCTGCAAAATGCGAAAAACATAAATCACTTCGATGCTATTGCTAAGGGCAATACCGAAAGACGCTAGCGTAAAAACCAATAAACCCAAAACTATAGGTAGTCGACGTCCAAATCTGTCGGACAAAGTGCCATGCCATAAAGACATGAATGCAAATGCCATAAAATACAGCGACAAAGTAAACTGCAGCTGCACATCATCAACGCCGAGTTCTGCCCGCATTGCCGAAAATGACGGCATATACATATTTATTGTAAACGGGCCTAGCATCGCTAGCCCTGCAAGCAATAAAGGTAAAACACGAGACCTTAGCGGCGACAACATATCTTTACACCGCCATTACAATATGTGTTGCGGTCATCACTGGGGCTTTAATGAACGAGAAATGATTTCCTTCATAATCTCTGACGTACCGCCGTAAATTCTCGCAACCCGCGCATCTACCCAAGCGCGGCTAATACGGTATTCAGTCATAAAGCCATAGCCTCCGTGCAGCTGTAAGAGCTCATCCAGCAACTGCCCCTGCATTTCTGAACCCATTAATTTCGCCATTGCCGCTTCATCGGCACTCAATTCACCCTGCATTACTTTAGTCAGGCAGCTGTCGATGAACGCACGCAGCATGGTCGCCTTCGCTTTCACTTCGGCGAGCTTAAAACGGGTGTTTTGAAAATCGAATACGGTTTTACCAAACAGTTTGCGGTCTATGGTGTATTGAATAGTATCGTCGAGCAGGCTATGCACCGAGGCCGCAGCGCGAATACCAATAATTAAACGCTCCCACGCCAGTTGGTGGGTAAGATAGTTAAAGCCCTGATTTTCTTCGCCAAGGCGATTGCCCACCGGCACCCGCACATCGTCGAAGAACAACTCGGAGGTGTCTTGGCCTTTAAGGCCAATCTTGTCCAATAGGCGACCTTTGCTAAAACCCGGCCTATCGGTTTCTACGCATATTAAGGTTAAGTCTCGGGATGCTGGATCAAGCTTGCACGCCAATACTACTAGATCGGCATTGCCACCGTTGGTAATAAAGGTTTTCTGGCCGCTAATAATATATTCATCACCTTCGCGGCGCGCCATTGTGCGAATTGAGCGCAGATCGCTACCCACTCCCGGCTCACTCATGGCGATAACACCAATGGTATCGCCAGAGACCATACCGGGTAGCCACTTGGCATTCTGTTCGCTATTGCCGTAGGCAACAAAGTAATTAGCAACGATTTCAGAGTGAGTTGTAAAGCCAATCGCGGTGGCATTGACCCGCGCCAACTCTTCGATCATCACCGCAGAATGGCCGTAATCACCACCTGGCCCACCAAACTCCTCGCTAACGCACGAGCAGAGCAAACCGGCCTGACCTGCTTTACGCCAAATTTTTTTAGGAACAATACCTGCCTTTTCCCACTCGTCTAGGTTGGGGCTAATTTCCTTGTCAATGAAACGACGCGCTACATCACGAAACATCTCATGATCTTCACGAAACACAGCTCTCATACATTCACCTGTTCAAATAATTTATTAAGTAAGCGAAAATCTTAAAAAGATAAGACTTTAGTTGCCGGTAAACTGCGGCGCCCTGCGCTCTAGGAAGGCATTCACTGCCTCGCCGTGATCCTCGGTGGTATGCGCCAGCGCTTGGTAGGCCGCCGACATTTCCAACAGTGAGCTCAAACGCATGTGCTCGCCTTCGCGCAATAAACGCTTAGTTAGCCGCAGTGCGTGGGCGGGGTTCGCTGCCATGCTGCGCGCCACGCTCATCGCGGTTTCCATCAGATCTTCGGCCGGCACGGATTCGGTTATCAAACCCCACGCCAACGCTTTCGCACTGTTAATAGCATCACCGGTTAAAGACATCAGCGACGCTCGCGGCATACCGATAACCCGAGGTAAAAGCCACGCACCGCCATCACCTGGCACTAGGCCCAGTTTTATAAAACTTTCTGCAAAGCTCGCTTTCTCCGCAGCAATACGTACATCGCACATACAAGCAAGGTCAAGACCAGCGCCCACCGCAGCGCCGTTTATCGCAGCAACCACCGGAATATCCAATTCATAAACACAAAGTGGAATACGCTGAATACCATCGCGATATTGATTGCGCAGCTCTACTGGGCTGCCCTCAAAAATACCGCTACGATCGCGCATGTCTTTAACATTACCGCCAGCGCAAAATGCCGACCCATTGCCGGTCAATACCAGCACCTTAATACTGCGATCGCGACGAATCTCTGCACAAAGATCGACAAACTCCTGAATATATTCCGGCGACGTCAACGCGTTGCGCGACTCAGGGCGATTCATTCGCGCAATAATGATGTGGTTTTCACGTTCTAGCTGTAGAAACGGCTGCATAGTTGACTCCGAAATTGGGGCGCCCTCCCTCCCCAAAGCCATTTATTGATACTAGCCATATAGGCTGCGTTCGGCAGGAGTGATCAGCGGGCTTAGGCCCTAGCGCTTATGTTTACTTTTATTCAAGAGCCTAAATATTATACACTTATTAAAATTATGTCTAACTTAAAATCTAGATTAAGTATTATTAGACCAAATCAGCCAACTAAACCTCACCTAGTTATCAATACCTAGAACTTGGCGAAGATCTGTGGTCGGTTTAGCATCGGCAAGATAGCTGTAGTCACCGGCTTGCTGGCGCTCCCACAGTTTTTTCATTAAATAGCGATAGCGAACACCCGGCGCGTCAAATCGTGAGTGCTGATCGGCACGCCCCTCGGCATTGCGATACCGCGGATTCTGCGGCCTCACGACGGCATTGTCTTGTGGCCCAACCACATAAGCTAAACGCGGCATCAATTGCCGAAACGGCGTTGGCGCGGCGCCAAGACTAAAAATTTGATCGACCCGTGAGCGGTAGGGGCCGCTTGGTACAAAAGTTTGAATATTGGGGATATCAAAACCAGGTCTAAAACGCGGGTAGGAGATGCACACATTACTGCGTAAATGGACATGCAGTGTGGAACGAAACTCCTGATACTTCGCCCGCACCCCGCCTAGCCAACGCATAACAGGCGAGACCGGTTTGCCTACCACATGACGCACCCGCGTAAGGGTTTCGGAGGTATGATCAAAACTTATCTCATCCGACTCCGCCTCGCCCTCACCGCCCACAACCTCGCCATGTAAAAAATCTGCATGGGTGAGGTCGAGTAAATTCTCTACCGACAGCAGAGAGTTACCATCGAAACGAACTGAGGTGCGCATATATTCTGGAATGCCGCGACCATCACGAGGTAAAAATGGCACATCGGGAATCAGATCTTCGTCAGCGTTTTCTGGGTTGCCATACCACACCCAAATATAGCCAAAATATTCGCAGCTCGGGTAGCAGCCGCTGCCCGCCGTAAAACGGCTAAAGGTCTTATTCTTCTGGCCAGGCAAATACTCAGCAGCCACAGCATGAGCTCGATCTCGCCATAAAAAAACGGTTTGGCGATGCATAGCACGGCGTATTGGCGTGCTAGTAACATGGTTGGCATGCGCTAATGGAAACCAGGTGTCGTGAAGATCTATTTCCATCGGCCGCCATTCGTCCTGCGGGCGCGAACGGCGCAACACTGGCTCAACAACATTTTCTAAAATTATTTCACGGCGCATTAGGAATCCTCCCCACTGCTAAGCGTTGACTCACAAACCGGTATATTCAGGGCCGCAATTCGATCACTTGACGCGACTGAATGCTCATCGTGCTCATTCAATTCAGTAGCCAAACTGGCTGACGGCCCAACCATCAAATTTGCCATGTCACTGCCGTCTATTGCCGAAAACACCGTAAGTGGGCAAGCTTTGAATGCGGCTACCGACTTAAGAAGCAGGGGCGCGGATCGCGCATAGCCATTGGCATAGCTCTTAGAAAAGTAGCAGCGCCAATGCAGCTGGCTAGTATTGCGCTTACCAGGCACAACAGCCATCACCGCAGCCAATAATATTTGCTCACCGCCGTCGAGTAGCTGCACGCGCACCGCGGACTGCTCAGGCCAAATTTCGGTTCTTAACATTAAAGTCGATAAGCCCCACCATTTTTCGTGGGGCTTGCTTTTCAAGGTCCACACAGCGGTTCGATCTAAGCTCAGGCAGCCCTCCTCAATCACCACATCACCAATATAAAAATCACTGACGTGCACACCAAAAATCGAAAGCAGTACATGCGGCCCATCTAACATTGCCGCCAAATAATCTTCTGCGGCAACACTAACAACCGCGCTGCCGTGGGCGGTCTTTTCATATTCCCATTGCGCGGGGGGCTGACAAACATAGTCGGAATCACTATTCACGGTATCGGCCGTCGCCACGTAAATAAAGCCATCTTTCTCATTGGCACAGAAGGCCTTGGCACACAAGCTTGCGGGGATATTTTCTGTTTCTGCCAGGTTAGGCACCGCCACACACTGGCCACTTAAACCGTCAAAGGTCCAGCCGTGGTAGGCGCAACGTAAGTTTCCATCTATTACCTTACCCAAAGACAGCGGCACTCGCCGGTGCGGGCAGCGGTCTTCGAGCACGCACACCACACCACTTTCATTGCGAAATAAAACCAGGCTCTGATCTGCAATTTGTGCGGCGTAGGTTTTCCCTACTGGCACTTGTTCAGAACCCGCTACAGGAAACCACATGCTGTGCTCCTTGCATTATTGTTGGCTAGCAACGGCCGCGCTTAACGGCCGCTGCGTATAGTCAGCGCTTTTTGACTTGGATGTCGGTGTCGTCTAAATCCCAGGTAGTTGCCGTTTTTCCTTCATCGCGCAGCAAATATTTCAGCACGCGGCCTTGGGGGTTTTTCGGTAGACTATCGCGAAACTCTATATAGCGAGGCAGCGCATAGTACGGCACTACATTGGTAGACCAGTGAAACAAATCAGCTTCGCTTAAATTGGCATTAGCGTGCAGTACAGCAGTTACTTTAACGTCGTCTTCACCCTTGTCAGATGGCACTGCGTGTACCGCAACTTCGGCGAGCGCCTCATGCTTAAGAAAAGCCGCTTCCATTTCAAAGCTCGAAATATTTTCGCCGCGGCGACGCAAATAATCTTTTTTCCTGTCGACAAAATAGAAGAAGCCATCATCGTCAAATTTGCCAATATCACCGGAGTGAAACCACATATTGCGCATTAACTTGAGCGTTTCTTCGGGACGCCGCCAATAGCCCATAAACATAACATCGGGGTGCAATGGGCGAACAACGACCTCGCCAGGCGTATTTGCTGGCAGCTCGCGATCTAAATCGTCAACTATGCGCACATCGTACTCGGGTATGCGCTTGCCAGACGAACCCGGCGCAGCATATTCACCCCCGGGTAGGGAAGTTACTACACAAGCCTCAGTTAAGCCGTAGCCATTGCCACCCACTTGCTTAGCACCAAAGCGTTCTCTCCAAATAGATTTAGCTGCTTCAGTGAAGGGGTTGCCACGCACGGTATGTATCTGGCCGTGGCATTTTTTCATCGACTCGTTTTCTTCTGCCTGCGCCAACAACCAGCCCATGCTGCCAAGAATAGACGCGATGGTTGCACCGGAACGCTCCACTTCTGGCCAAAAGCCCGAGACCGAAAAGCGCGGCACAATAGCGACTCTTGCGCCAACCATGATATTAGAAATCACGCCCACACAAATCGCATTCATATGGAATAAGGGCAGTGGCGTGATCGTAATATCGTTAGCGGTAGCAGGCCCTGCACGCAACTGCTGGCGAGCAAGACTGCACATAAAATTGTAACTAAGCATGCAGCCTTTAGATGGGCCAGTGGTGCCAGAGGTGTAAATAATGCACGCCAGATCCGCTGGGTCTGGCTTGTCCGTAAATGCAGAAAAATCGCTACCCCGATACTCATCTAAAGGCGCAAACTCAATATCACCTTGCGATCCACACGCCACCGCCTTACCGCGGTGCAATACCAAGCGAACTGAGCTAAGCTCAGTAGATACGTCGGCAATGCGCTCTACATAATCAGTTTCACAAATAACTATTTCCGCACCGGCATCCGCAACTTGATGCTGCAAAAACATGCCACGCAGCGCAGTATTAATGGGTACACTTACCGCGCGCAGTTTATTCACCGCCAGCCAGCTAATGATCGCATCGACATTATTATCGAGCATGCTCACCACAGTATCGCCGCGCTTTACACCCGCGTCAGACAGCGAATGTGCCATCGCATTTGATAGACGATCAACCTCAGCATAAGTGAATAACTCACCAGAAAAATCCAGCAAAACTCGGTCTGGATGCGCGGCAACAGCACGATCAAGCGCGTCAATAACCGTATCGCGCTCGCCTACACTCCACATTTCTTGCTTACCCATTCCCAACATCTTCGGTATCTCTTTTCTTTATCATTATGAAAACTGTTCGCTGAAACGCGAGCCCCGAACTCACCAATCCAGCGCTTAATCTAGACATTTTTTAAATAAGTGTCAATATTAAATGAGATTTGCGGCTCATATACCGTGCCGAAGCCCCTAGGGTGACCCTATTCGTTGCCTTCGGCACGGCAATCACAGACAAGCCAAGCCAGGACGTGGAGGACTAATCCTCTACATAAGATGACCATGATGGCCTAAACTCTACTTTTGAACTCCGTTAAAAATGGAGGGAAGGTCAGTTCAACTCCCAGTTCACTTTAAGACCATAAGTGACCGGCTTAGCCAAGTGACTTAACACACCAAAGTCTGTCTGAAACAATCCATCGGTATACTTCTTATCTTCTAAGTTGTTGCCAAACGCGGTAACCCGCAAATTCCAGGGCTCATACAGGTAGCTTATCCGCGCACTAAGAACGTGGTACTCCTCCTGATAGCTCGCCGCAGTATTCTGGGGAAGGTAGTAAAATCCAGAGTTATAATAAATATCTGAACCGACTTCTATCACGCTGCGATCAAAGAAAAACGACTTATTAAACCCTAATGTAGCAGACCACTCAGGGGTTCTAGGGATAACATTGCCTGAATAATCGCCATCTTCACCACCTTCGAACACCAAGCCCGTATCCTCGTTATACCCACGAGCTCCTGTATAGTCAGTGAATTGCCCGTTTAGATACGCACCACTAGCCGTCATAATTAGATCATTAATTAATGAAGGAAAAACCTGAACTGTAGCATCGAAATCGAAACCGTCGACTTCGCTTCCACCAGCATTTTCAAAGCTTACTGCTCCGCCCTGAAAAGCAGAAACAAACTGAACCTGTTGATTTTTCTGCTCATACTGAAATGCGGCAAAGTTCAAACGTAACCGGCCATCAAGCCACTCACTTTTAATACCAATTTCGTAAGCCTTAAGCTCTTCTGGCAGAACGTAGTCTGGTTCATCCGAAATCGTAACCACATTATACGTCGCACTCTTAAGCGCTTCCTGATAACTCAAATAAAGCAAAAATTCTCTATCCGCAAAAGGTCTAAAATCCAGAGAAACTTTTGGCTTAAAGCTGTACGTTGTATCGTTGCGGCCATCAGAGAAATTAACAATATATATCCCCTCGCCATTTGGGTTCTCAAGCTCAGAACTAGATTTAATAACCTCGCGATTCTCTTCTTGATAGCGGCCGCCAACAGTAAATGTGAACCAATCGTTTACATCAATAGTACTTTGGAAAAATCCCGCAACAGACTCCGTGCCAATAAGGGCTCTTAGTGCAACCTTGCCACTCGGAACAAGGCCGATCGAAGCAATTGTGTCTACAAGCAAAGGCGGCAATGGAATGCCAGCCGCGGTACCAGCGGAAAGATCTAAATTTGCTATCTGCAATACCGTTGGATCAAAACCTTGAATGCTTTCAAAATAGTAAGCACCCACTATCCAAGACAACCACTCACTTCCCCAGCCATCTTCATTCGATAAAATTTGTAATTCCGCAGTGTCAACTTCAGCGTATTGATTTGTCGCGTCAAAAGTTACTAGTACTGAAGACGTACCGTCAAAGTCATATGAATAACTTGTTTCGATCAACTGCGTGCTTGCAAGCAACTTCACATCAAATGCATCTAAGGCCCACTCAACGCTGGCATAATACACTTCGTTATCGAGTGTTTGGTCTACTGGAGCGTCAAATTCGGCGGTATAGCCATCTTCGCCTTCGATAACAGCGCTAAAAACTTCGCCAGGTTCAGAATTTGGCGTTAACAGAGACCCAGGACCGGAACTATTGTAGGTAAAGCCAGCAAGATTAAGCCTTATATCGTCGCTAATATCCCATCTAATTTTCACTCGAACGCCGTCTGATTCATCATCAGGAATTTCCTTACCCCCATCCACAAAACCGTCGTAATAAGACTCACTACCGCCTTTGAATACAGAAAGGCTCGCAGCTAGCGAATCGGTAATTGGATAGCTACCATGCAAACGGACACTGTTATTACCATAACTACCGTAGCTCAGCTGCACCGACGCTTCAGGCTCTGTTCCTGGTTTTTTGGAATGGATACTGATCGCACCACCCACAGCATTTCGACCAAACAAAGTACCCTGCGGCCCTTTTAAAACCTCTATGCCCTCAACCGCACCAAACGATTGCGCCAAACCCTGCGCGAAGGGGAAGTAAACATTGTCAATGTATAATGCGACACTAGGATCAGCCATAAGGAATGCATCTGACCCGATACCGCGCATATATATAATGGAAAAACCAACTGCGGTATTATAAGTTAACCCAGGAGTAAAACGCTGCAAGTCTTGGGGATCCGTTATTCCTAAGGCATCTAAAGTGTCCTCACTAAATGCCGTCACCGAAATAGGCACATCCTGATTGTTTTCAGCACGCTTTTGTGCCGTAACAACGACCTCTTCGAGCATTCTATTCTGACGAACCTTTGGCGTTTTCTCCTCGGTCGATTGCGCATAAGAGCTAGCAACCGTAAATGGAAGAAACATAGTGGACACTAGAAACGAACGCAACAGCACACTACTTACTAGAATTAAACGCTTATTATTTATGTCGGAAATATTCATAGCACCTCAGCGGAAAAAATTCTGAAACATATTTTTAATAATTTTTATTCGAGCCACCTAACCGACGCAACACGCACCGAACAATTAGTAAACGCTAGCTTGATGTTTTCCGGATCTTATAATCTAGTTCTACTTTTTAAAGGTGAGCAACAAACATATGGGAATTAGATTCCTTTATTAATATTATTATTTGCCGTCGGCGCGGGAGTCAGCCTCTCCAGCAGCGCCTGGTCGATGACCGACAATTTACCATCGAGCATCAATCATTACTGAAAATTAACACTATCATTAGTAAAATCATATACCTACTCTCACGCATCAATTGGACTCGAAGTAAAACCAAATCCACAGCGTTGACTTATAGCAGCAACAGAAGTTGTGGTCATGCGAGATGCCTAGAGCCTGACAGCTGCAAACTACCGTTTTATTCCTTCGAAATTAACGCCTTAGGTGACCTTAGATTAATGCTCCACGGTGGCCTCGGGTTACAACTGAAAGCCGCACCGCCCAGTCCGATTCCGCTGATGGCTATTGCTACGACACGGAAAAGTCATCGCTCACCGTCTCTAGGCTTAATCTTTGGCGCCTTGATCGAACAGGGCCATCAAGGCGCCAAAAACCTACTTTCGACGTAAAATCCAAACAATACATTTGAACATTAAGTTAAAAAGTGTGTATATTTACCGGTATACTGAAACCCTCAGAACAATAATGGAAAAACATCATGAACACCAAAAAGCTAGCAAACCGCGTCGCCGTTATCACCGGAGCCGGCGGTGGACTGGGTGCCGAATGTGCCCGCGTACTCGCCTCTCACGGTGCAAAAATTGTGGTAGCTGACATCAATTCCGAGGCGGGCCAGCTAGTAGCCGAGCAGATCGTAAAATTGGGAGGCGAAGCGATTTCCATTCCCACCGATGTGTCGCAGGAAACCTCTGTACAAGCAATGGTCAGCGCGGCAATGGCGCACTTTGGCCGGATCGACATTTTATACAATAATGCCGCAATACTCAGTGCCGAACAGCGCGCCGGTGATCGCGACGTGATAAATATGGATGTTGACGCTTGGGACCGCGCCATGGCGGTGAATCTGCGCGGTGCGATGTTGTGCAGCAAGCACTGCATACCCCATATGATTACCTTAGGAAAAGGCTCGGTGATTAACGTCACGTCGGGGCTTGGCACCATGGGCGACCTCACCCTGTCTGCCTATGCGGCATCTAAGGCCGCATTAATCATGCTGGCAAAATCTATCGCCGCCCAGTACGGCAAACAAGGTGTTCGTGCCAATGCTCTGCTTATTGGCCTAGCGCCAGCCGAAAATGCCCACGCCACAATGCCCCAGCAGTTACTCGATATTATTCGCGACAACCACTTAACCCCAGAGCTGGGCACCCCCAAACAAATTGCCGACGCGGCGGCCTTTCTCGCCAGCGACGAATCCTCATTTGTTACAGGCTCGGTTCTCAGTGTAGACGGCGGCTTCTGCAGCCACACACCAAGTTTTGCTGCTACACGCGAGCTGTTTAAGCAAATGGGATCAAACACAATGTAGCCGACCATAGAGACCTCAAATGTTCAGCGCTATTGCCTCTACCATTAAGCGATAGCGTAAAGCTCACTAAAGCGAACATAGGCACCTCAGCGGAGGGCTGCATACCAAATACAGAAAGGCTCAACTAATTTTCCAACTAAACAACGCATTTCAATTAAAATTACGGGACTGGGCATAATAATATTATTCCCACTTTCCGTTTCGCGTAAAGCTTTACACAATGACTACAGCTATGCCGCGCAATCTTACCAAGTCACCATCGCTCAGTTTCGCGGACTAGCGCCGCTGCGGCTATTCTGGACAACACAGACAAAGTATCATCATCTACATTTTTAAAAGCCAAATAATAGTCGGCCATATTAGGGACTTTCAATGACTTCCACGCTTTTTGATTTAGCCATTCAATACCAATTAGACGAACGTGGCGTAGCAACTATCACGCTGAATCGCCCAGACATTCACAACGCTTTTGACGACACAGTCATTGCAGCACTGACTAATGCATTCACGCACGCCGCCAACGACCCCGCAGTGCGCGTTGTAGTCTTGGCAGCTAGTGGCAAAAGTTTTTGTGCAGGAGGCGATCTTAACTGGATGCGCCGTATGGCTGGATATAATTATGATGAAAATCTGCAGGATTCTAATGCACTTGCGGACATGTTACGTACCCTAAACTTTTTACCGAAGCCGACAATTGCCAGAGTACAAGGCGCTGCCTACGGTGGCGGTGTCGGCTTAGTCGCCTGCTGTGATATTGCGGTTGCATCAAGCAATTCAGCATTTTGTCTTAGCGAAGTTAAAGTCGGCTTGATTCCAGCTACTATTGGCCCCTATGTCGTTCAAGCAATTGGGCAGCGCGCAGCACGCCGATATTTCACCACGGCGGAGCTAATTAGCGCGAATACAGCTCATGTGCTGGGCTTAGTTTCTGAATTAGTAGAGCCAAAAGAGCTTGAGGCGCACGTGGCGAATATTGTAACCAATCTACTTCGCAATGGCCCAAACGCGATAGCTGAAGCCAAACGCCTAGTACTAGATATCGCAGGACGTGAAATTGACGCCGCGATGATTGCCGACACCAGCGAGCGCATTGCTCAAACTCGTGGGTCCGACGAAGGCAGGGAAGGACTTTCTGCATTTCTGGAAAAGCGCAAACCCAATTGGATTCAATAGCCGAATAAATCTAATATAAAAATGAGAAGCATGGCCTATAAAGCCTTGCCTCTCTCAGCTGACAGGGAACTCGCTTTTATCTAGCGCAACAACAGTAATGGCTGACGATTTTTTTGCAGCATTTTAGCGGTAAAGCTACCGAGTAACATATTGCGCAAAGGATGATGGCTGTATGCCCCCATTACCGTCATATCAATTTCGTTATCAATTTGATACTGGCATAACACTTCGTCGCCACGCCCTTGCAAACACACTGTAGTATGTTGAATATTTGCCTTTGCAAGTATGCTCGACGCCGATAACAGCAAATCTTCGCCAAGCTGTTCCTCACCGACATAAACCAAGTGACACGAAATATCTTTAAATAGAGGGCTATTGACCATCATATCGAGCGCCTTTTGCGCTGCGTCCTGACCATCATAAGCTAGCATCACTTTCTTCGGTGCAGTAAATTCCTTATTCACAACCAATACCGGTTTGTGTAAAGCGCGAATAACTGTTTCCAAATGAGCACCCAGCTGCCCCTCGCGATGCTCGTCACCCCGTACCCCCATAACGAGCACCCGAATTTCTTCTTCGTGCTCAACCAAGGTCTCTTGAAGACTTCCGTTACGCTGCCATGTCTCAATATTACTTACGCCATCGGCCTCCACACGCCGGCGTGCAGCATCGAGCATTAGCTTACCTTTTTCCATCAAGAGCCGACTGCGATGCTGTTCAACTTTAATAAGCTCCTCTAACAACTCTTCCTGGCTACCAAGGCCAATGCTGCCACTCAAATCAGCAAGCGGCGCTTGGGGGCGATGCTCCAAGTTGTGCAGCAGTTTTACCGGCGCACCTGTTTTATCAGAGAGCCAGGCAGTGTAGTCACACACCGCTGTGGTCAGACTCGCGCCATCAATGCATCCCAATATGTAATTATTATTCATTAGTGCCCTCCGAGAACTTTTTCGATTTCTTCCGGCTTATCGTGAACGCCAAAACGGTCGACGATGGTTTCACTGGCTTCATTTAAACCAATTAGCTCGACTTCTGCGCCTTCACGGCGAAACTTTAACACTACTTTATCAAGCGCAGCCACCGCCGACACATCCCAAAAGTGAGCGCGACTCAAATCGATAACCACTTTTTCGTTGGCTTCTTTAAAATCGAAAAACGCAACGAACTTATCGGCTGAATTGAAAAATACTTGGCCGATCACTCGGTAATAGCGGGCGGCGGTCTTTTCATCAATTTGACTGTCGACATACATAAAGTGGCTAACTTTATTTGCGAAGAACAATGCGGCTAACAAAACGCCAACAAATACCCCAAAGGCCAAGTTATGGGTCCACACTACCACGGCAACCGTGGCGATCATCACCACATTGCTCGACAATGGGTTAGATTTCAGATTACGCACCGAACCCCAATTAAACGTGCCTATCGACACCATAATCATGACCGCGACAAGGGCTGCCATTGGGATAATTGAGACCAAATCACTCAAAAACACCACCATAGTCAGCAACATTACCCCAGCAACCATAGTAGATAGACGACCGCGACCACCCGATTTCACATTGATCACTGACTGACCAATCATGGCGCAACCCGCCATACCGCCCAACAAACCTGAAAAGATATTAGCGACACCCTGTCCCTTGCACTCACGGTTCTTGTCACTACCGGTATCGGTTAAGTCGTCGACAATCGTCGCGGTCATTAGCGACTCTAACAATCCGACCACCGCCAACGCTGCTGAATAGGGGAATATAATCGCCAGAGTTTCCATCGTCATCGGCAAATCTGGCCAGAGGAAGATCGGCAGAGTATCGGGCAGCTCGCCCATATCACCCACCGTGCGAATATCCAGTCCAACGAATAGACTAAAGGCCGTCAAACTCAAGATACAGACCAGCGGCGACGGGATAACCTTGCCGATCACAGGCAACAGCGGGAACAAATAGATCACCCCTAGCCCAGCCGCGGTCATGGCGTACACATGCCAAGTCACGTTAGTCAGTTCGGGCAACTGAGCCATAAAAATCAATATCGCCAAGGCATTCACAAAGCCGGTAACCACCGAGCGCGATACAAAGCTCATCAGCTGACCGAGCTTTAAATAGCCCGCCACAATCTGCAACGCGCCGGTTAATAGCGTCGCAGCCAATAAGTACTGCAAACCGTGATCTTTAACCAAAGTCACCATTAACAAAGCCATGGCGCCAGTCGCCGCCGAAATCATACCGGGGCGCCCACCGACGATGGCGGTAACAACCGCGATACAAAACGAGGCGTAAAGACCTACTTTTGGATCAACGCCCGCGATAATAGAAAAGGCTATGGCCTCAGGGATCAGCGCTAGCGCTACAACAAGGCCGGCGAGGACATCACCACGGATATTGCCCAGCCAATCTTCTTTCTTCGATAACAACATAAAATTTCCGATATTGACGATTAACGGCAAGCCCCTAAGGGCAAAAGCTCGCATTATAACACCCTATGCCATCATCGCTCAGGTCGCTGTGAGTATTGCCAAGGACCGCTAGAGAAGAGACGCTTATTAGCCGCAAGGTAAACTAGGCAGCAATCCATTTGCTGCCAAATCAGAACTAAAGCCTGCCCCCAAATCGCTCCTCAGTAATCTCAATAAACCGCTTAACGGACTCAATCGATTCGTTTTCAAGTGCTTTAAGGTGACCAAAAACGAGTTCCTGGGTAGCGCGCGCATGCGCCATATCATCTTCACCGTAAGCAACCCCAAACTGCAGCGCGGGATTCTTAGCCACCCAATCTTGTCTCGAAGCGTAGTGTTTTGGCAACACAACACTAGTGCAACCGCAGATAGCGGCGTAACAAGAATACATACTCGCATCGTCAAAAGAATAAAAGGTCTCACACCGATTAAAAATTGCCGCGACCTCTGGATGAGACAGCCCGTCAATTTTCGTAGCCCCAGCAAGACTCGAACCGATTTCAATATCACCGCCTTTGCGAACAAGATAACAAACCCCTTGCCGCTTTAATAAACCTTGATTCCGATAGGCTTCGTTTATCGAAAAAACAAAAAGTCGCTCGGCCTCTCCACCGGTTACAGTCGGATCATCAGCGAAATCAGCAAATTTAAAAAACAGGTCGCCATCATTATAGTCGACAGTACCGGTATGAAAGCCCGGCCGGTGCAAGAGCCAACGCACCACGTTGTGACTCCCCAATGGGTTCCCCGCAACCACTTCTGGATATACAACAATATCTCGCGCCCCCACCCCCCAAAGCTTCGCTAACGGTGTATTGAGGTCGGGATGACGATAAAATGGCACGCCGCGCACCGCATCTTTTACATTAAGGCGAAATTGTTTCAGAAGGCTATATGCCTTCTTACGCTGCACCCACTTATCTGGCCAAATGACCGCCGTCGCGCCCAGCTGATTCAATTCATGACACAGCTTGTGCAGCGCAATACGCCCACCAGATGTGTCGTCGTAATCTGGAGTTACAATAATATATTTAGCCTTAGCGCGCATTTACTTCACCCAATGATGCTTAGGACACTTATAAAAAAACTCGTCAACACCCTAAAGTCATATCTGCAAAGATGCCATCAATGCTTGCTCTTTCTCTAGGCACTGCCGTGATCGCGTACCGATCTTTCGCGCCGGCACCCCAAAGTACGAACCAAAAGAACTCAGACTTTTCGTTACTAAACTAAGCGCACCCACGGAAGCACCATCTTCTACTACCACTCCGGGCAACACGACTGAGCCCGCACCAAAAATCACATGACGACCAATGCATACATCAGCGTGATGCACATTGCTGAACTCTGAAGGAACCTGGGGCCCAACTAAATACTCGCCACTATAATCGTCATTACTACTATAGATACTTACTCTTGACGACGTGCCGCCAAAATCTCCAAAGGATATTTTGCCCGCACCCATCATTGAGGTAAAAACAGCGAAGTGACAATAGTTGCCGATTTCTATTCCCCGCTCTCCCGCGGATAGAACACAGAAATCGTCGATTCTGACGTTATTGCCAATAGTAATTTTTCCGCAATTATAATAAGAGGCCTTATCAGATAGTGCGACGTTATCACCAACACGCGCAAAGCCCATCTCTATGATCTGCTCTTTCGACAAAATTCCCATTTCAAACTTTCCTTATTACATCGACAACGCGCTGAACATCAGCGTTCTCCAGCGCCGGGTAAATTGGCAAACACAAAATTTTTCTGGACACCGAACTTGCCACTGGGAGGTTATTTGACGAAGCCGATGGCAATCCTCGGTACATCGGAAATTCGCTAATAAGCGGATAAAAATAGCGACGAGTATAAATATCATCACCTAGCATCAATTCGTATAGTTCATCTCGGGACATGCCGAAATCACTTTCAATCAAAATGGGGAAATACGCGTAATTATCCACTACTTGTCGTTCGCGGCTTGGTATGACAATACCACTGACACCCGCCAGACCACGTCGATAATAGGCATCAATATCCTTTCGACGCTTAATAATCTGATCGAAATATTTTAATTGCAGCAAACCCATAGCGGCGTTTACCTCACTCAACTTCCCGTTGATCCCGGGAGCAACCACTGAGACCTCGTTCTGAAAGCCAAAATTCTTTATATAGTCTAGGCGCCTCTTAGACTTGGCATCCGGACAAATAACAGCGCCACCTTCGAAGGTTGTAAACACCTTCGTTGCATGAAAACTGAGCACACTTAGGTCACCATGGTTCAAGATACTACCCGCTCGATCCTCAACACCAAAAGCATGTGCTGAGTCATATATAACTTTTAAATTATATAAATCTGCTATTGCCTTAATAGCGTCCGTATCACATGGGTTGCCATAACAATGCACTGGCATGATAGCTGTAGTTTGCGGCGTAATGGCCGCTTCGATTTTTTGAGGATCAAGATTCAAACTAACGGGATCAATATCAACAAATACCGGCTTTGCTCCTTTCCATAAAAGCGAGTGACTGGTTGCCACAAAAGAATAGGGAGTAGTAATAACCTCGCCGGTAACACGCAATTCTTGCAGCGCTGCAAGAAGGGCGATCGTGCCATTATTGAACAAAGAAATATGCTCAACGCCCAAATGCTCACACAAAGCACGTTCGAAGCGCTGATGCATCTGCCCTCCATTCGTCAGTATCTTACTGTCCCATATTTCTTCCAAATATGGCACATACTCATCTAGCGGGGGCAAAAATGGTTGCGTAACAAAAATTGGCTTATCGGGCATTTCTCTAACCTATGTCGACATATTTCTTAAATAAAATTATTTCAGTCAAACCATAGCAAAAGGAAAAACTCCGAATCAGGTTGTATCACTTTTGCCTAACTACTATGCGAATACCTAAAATCCTTTCCAAAAATCGACAAACCCATTTTTGCAATGAAACCACTGGCACTGTAGCTCTAGATTCATATCCGCAACCAGCTGCTCAAAATGACTTACATCATCCCGAAGCAACACCCAGCACTTACTTTGCGGACAATATAGTGACGATTTAAACCCCCACTGAGCCATCAATATTTCCATGCTCCTATTTGTATGAAATGCCGTGTGAACAGGAGGACGCAAATAAAACCAATCTGGGTCGCTTGGTACACGCTCACACACAAGAGTGTGAACAATCATGCAGCCATCGCTCGTAACGAGCGAGTGCACCCGATCTAAATCATCTCGGCTTCTTACATGTTCAAACATTGCAGAATTGATCACCGTTTTATAAGTTCCCAACTCTTCATCTTTCAAATAGGGACGATCGCCGCCTTTATTCACATAAGGATCATATTTCGGCAAACTCATACCAAAATACTTATTTAACAAATGACTTAAACTGCCATACCCGGCTGCATAATCCAACATGCTGCTAGCATCAACAATATTACTTTTACTTAGTATAGCCAACATCGCAGCTTGCTCTAGATACGGAGGCTGATTGATCTCGCCATCAAACCCTGCTCTTTCATGAAAATGGTGAAACTGGTAGTTTAGCTCTCCCCACACCTCATCCGACATTTCAACATGAGTTCGAGATATGACAAATCCACAACTATCACATCGACAATAATGCACATCACCAATATCAGTCATTAATTTTACTATATACGGATCGGTATACCGCTTAGAAAAAAAGTATCTTGACTTTCCATTACAAACAATACAATTCATATAGCAGTCGAAACTCCCTAACTAATTTGACTGTTCGATCCGCTACCAGAAAGCAACAATCCTATGAAAACTTTAATCCAGTCATCTCCACAATCTCGCAACAAAATGGAAAATCAGACCTCAACGAAGAAATGGTAGCACCACTGCCCTAACAACCGGTTTACGCCCAGACTTTGAATTGGAAATAAAGCAAAGAAAACCAATCTCACTCACTTATGAATACTAGAATTGTCGAAAAATATTATTTAAAAAACTCCTTACGTTTTATCACCAAAACGCCAAAAATATAAAATACCACTTGCCGCGGCAAATCCTGCGACGGTATTTTTCTTGCTGTAAAAATAGAGCAAGAAAGGTATCTCCGTGCTTTTTAAGAAAAAGGCGAAGCTTAAAATTATAAAAAACGCGATCGTAACGTGAATAGTAGACATAAAACTCTTCAAGCAAGTCCTGATCGTGTCCGATCAAGATATTTGCAGCCAATACGGTGCGAATAAACTCGCACACCCGCTCCACATCTCGCAAGGTCTTTAGGTACTTAGCCTCGGTTCGTTTAGATTTCGTTTTCCAGACCGCATTATTCTCGTGCTGTCGATAGAAAGACAAAACCTTATTACTCGCCTTGAGCTTGCCTCGCGACGCAGCGACTATCGCTAGCCATTGATCGTGAAAGGGCATTTCACTCATTGCAGGCATTGCAAGATGTAATAACTCCCGCCTTATTAAACTTGCGTGACCGGTAACACAATTATTTAGCATTAGCGCCAGCGGACAACGACCTTCAAGACGATTAACATTTGGAAAGCTGATATCCAAAAGATTGCCTTCAAAATCGACAGGGCTAACCTCGGAGTAAATTAGCCAGTTTTCACCAATTTCACTGTATAGCGTTTCAATTTTTTCGGGGAACCAGATATCGTCTTGATCTGCCAATGCAATGAACTCGCCACTACATTCCCCCATCGCTTTTTCAAAGTTCCGTACAAAACCAATATTCTGGCTATTACGAATCACACGGATACGCCCCTCGCGCGCAGCATACTCATCAAGCAACCGCAATGTGCCGTCGGTTGATACGTCATCTACAACTACCAGCTCAATATTCTTATATGTCTGATTTAAAATAGAATCCAATTGCTCCGCCAAAAATCGCTCACCATTATATGTACACATAGCAACTGATATTTTTGGCAACTGATCCATCATTGTCATAGTTGACCGCCGCACCAGAGCGAGCCTATCGCCCCAGAAGTTATCGAAACGTTAATATTCAACCTTCCTGAAAAATACATTTAAACCTTCGGCTCCGCGTAGCGGTTCACAACCGAAACCACTTCACTAACATCGTCAGCCATCATCACAGAACTCAATGGCAAACTAAGCACCTCTTGATGGATTTTTTCGGTAATTGGCAAGGAATACTGATTCCACGAGCTATAGGCTTGTTGCTTATGCGGCGGTATCGGATAGTGAATTAAGCTCTGTACATTACAAGACTGGAGATGCTTTTGCAGTGCCGAGCGTTTTTTTGTGCGCACAATAAACAAATGGAACACGTGCTCTTCAAATACTTCTCTTACGGGCAGTTGGACAAACGGATTTTTTATCTCTTGCAAATACCGATCGGCCACTAATTGACGCTGCCGGGTTTCATTGGTTAAGTGTCGCAATTTAATTCTGAGCATGGCTGCCTGAATTTCATCTAGGCGGCTATTCAAACCTTGATAGAGATTTTCGTACTTGATTACTGAACCGTAATTACGCAAGGCCTTTATGGTATCGACGAGTTCATCGTCATTGCTAACAACCGCGCCACCATCACCTAGAGCGCCAAGGTTCTTCCCTGGGTAAAAGCTAAATCCGGCCGCGTCGCCCCAACTCCCAGATCGTCGCCCATCAATACTCGCGCCATGAGCCTGAGCAGAGTCTTCCAATACTAATAGTCCTTCCTCACTAGCAAGTGCCATTAGTTCCGGCATTGGCGCCATTAAGCCATACAGGTGGACAGGTAAAACCGCTTTGCTTCGACTAGTGAGCGCACGCTTTACGCCCGCCACACTAAGATTATAGGTCTGTGGATCGGGTTCAACTAAAACAGGCGTCAAACCATTTGCGGAAATCGCAAGGATCGAAGCGATATAAGTATTGGCAGGCACAATAACTTCGTCGCCATCACGCAATTTGCCAAGCTCTTTCCACGCCCGCAAAACAAGCACAAGAGCATCCAAGCCATTGGCTACCCCAACGGCATGTTTTGCACCACAATATTCCGCAAACTCCGTTTCGAAAGCCTCTAACTCCTCACCAAGCAAATAGCGCCCAGAATCTATCACTCGTGCACACGCATCTTTCAATTCATCGCCATACTGCGCGTTTATGGCCTTTAAATTTAAAAAATCAATCACTTTTAGACACCCATTTCACGACTCTTGCGGGGTTTCCGGCAACAACTGCATAAGCAGGAACATCTTTTGTCACCACAGCCCCCGCACCTACCATTGAATACTCGCCAATTGTTATGCCTGGCAGAATAGTAGCATTTGCACCAACAGACGCGCCTCGCTTAACAAGCGTGCGTAAAAAAGCTTCAGGGTAACATTTCGAACGCGGCATTTTATCATTAGTAAACGTTGCATTTGGCCCTATAAAAACATCTGATTCAAGGCTAATTCCGGCCCATAAAAACACGCCCGACTTGACGGTAACGTTGTTTCCAATAATGACGTCGCCCTCAATCAATGTATGCGCACATATATTGCAATTTTCACCAATCTTCGCGCCCGTAAGCACCACAGAATATTGCCAAACTTTACTACCTTCACCAATATCAGTGGTATGCACATCACTAAGTGGATGAACAAACATGGCTACTTAACCTCTAACAAGAAATCGTCATAATTACGTATGTAATCAGCTTCGTCATAATAGGCACTGGCAAAGACGAGCAATACACAGTCTTCACTAAATTCGTGCATTTCTCGCCAAACAAAAGAGTCGATGAGCAGCCCGGTCAATGGGTTATCTAAAACAACAGATTCCCGATTAGTGCCATTATCGAGCACAAATCGACAACTTCCTTTAACGGCCACGGCAACTTGCTTTAACTCACGATGAGCGTGAAACCCGCGAGAAACGCCGGTCTTCGTGTCGAAGATGTAATACAGCCGCTTGATTGGAAATGGAATATTTCGATCAGCCTCAAGTGCAACCAAAGATCCACGCTCATCGCCAAAACTGTTGAAATTAATTATTTTAATCAAAGACTCAAGCACCCTAATAATCAAAAATATATTACAATTAAAAATCTCGATCCCGCGCAAAAATCCGTTTCACCACAGCATTGAGAACCAAAACGCCCCTCATAAATTTCATTCGAATTAATCGTCGCAGTTTATTTTTAACTTGAAGGTCAGCCAAATCCCCCAGCGCAGCCAAGTATTTATCAATTTTCATTTGCGCTTCAGCATTCTCGCTCATCGAAAGACAATGGGAACTTTTATACAGAGTTCTCTGCAAGCTAAAGATTGTTATGAATTGAAATACTCTAACTTTATTCTCAACACCAAAACCCAAATTATGCTCTTTTGCCAGTTCAAATAACTTACTGTTCGTCTCAAGCGCACCAAACAATCTCAAACTAATCTTCGATGTTATTGATGCAGGATTATCTCGATAAAAATACTTGCCATTGCCAACTACTATACTTCCCGCGTTTAAGAACAATACTCTGCTTATATACTCATCCGAATTATAGTTATTAATCTCCGAATTTACTCCGACCGCATGAGTTTTAAGCAAATCCATACGCCATAGGCACCAACCGTGAATTGACCACGGAAATGTTCGCGAAAATGCGTCAACATCAGAGAGTCTATCTCCCGCATGCAATCCATTCCGATTATTAAACGAATTATAATTTTCAGGATTATCGCCCACCCCCCGCATAAGATTACATAAAACTGCCTTCTCGCCATTTCGCGAGGCAATGCGATACAAATCGTCAAGAAAATCCAACGATAGAAAATCATCTGCATCCAGGGTGACGCCATACTCGCCCGTTGCCAAGTCAATGCCTCTGGCCCTTGCTTGTGCCGGCCCCGCATTCGCTTGAGTAAGAACTTTTACTCTTGAATCAATTTTAGCAATATTATTTAAATAGGCGAGGGAGCCGTCGACTGAACCATCATCCACACATATTAGCTCCCAGTCGGCAAAGCTCTGCTCTAAAACTGACTGAATTGAATGCGACAGAAACTCTTCGGCGTTATAAACAGCCATAATCACTGAGATTTTTGGCATTATGCTACTCTCCATTGCAATGACTTAATCGAGCCATTTAACGACCGGGGCAGACTGAAGCGCCGCATCATTTCAGAAAAACATATTTAATTAGGAATTTTACTTCACCACCGACGCCATCAAGAAAACTGATAGGCGAAATCAACATATCCCTTAATAAAGCGAGCCTATTTTCGTAAAAGTGACTCCTAATCTGGACCAGCCGAATTTTCTGCTTCAACTTTCTCTCTGCTTTTACTCCGACACCACCAAATCGCTCGATATCATCTCGTCGTTGTAAAAAAATATCTTTTTCTCGGCGAATTTTTGCTCTTCGATTTGCCGCACGGTCAGCACCCGTCAGCAGATTTTTAGCGGCACTAAGCCCTACATCAACACGATAAGCGAGCAAGCACTCATCTATATACTCTATTTTCCCCTCTAAAACCGCCCTAAATCCCATCGTTAAATCTTCGTAGGTATGACGATAAGAAATGGGTCCGTATTTATTGATCAGATCTCGGGACCACGCGCCGCTTGCGCCTAAATAAATTCTTTGTGATAGCAATGACTCTTCGACCGTCAGCTTTTTCCGCAACGAAACGTCTGGAAATTCGTTGCCCGTCGCAACACCATGACCATCAATTGCAACTGCTTTAGAGTGCAATAGCATTGGCCGCCCCGCAGCCAAATATGTTTCTACAATTTTTGCCACCCTATTTGGAAACGAAATATCGTCTCCTGCGGCAATAACGACGAGCTCCCCCGTCGACGCGGCCATAACAGCGTTTACGTGGGCAATAAGACCCATATTGCTTGCATTTTTCCGTACAACGATGTTTTTCCCGGCACCATACTTGTCAACTGCTAACTTTAATTTAGCGAAGGTGTCGTCGGTAGAACAGTCATCAGAAAAAATGAACTCACCGACATCGTAACTTTGCGAAAGAACGCCCTTCACCGCCTCATCAATATATTGCTGCTGGTTATAGCAAATAAGTACACATGAAACCGCGAGCGATTGCTTGTCCATTGAATCACACTCCGCTGACGGCTGCATGGGCGTCGCCACTTACAATAGAGGCAAGTAAATAGATGAACTCATATTTCATACGCACTTCCATTTAAATCCAAAACCTCGACGCACAACCACAAAGAGCAGTACATGCCCTGCGTAAATTTACTGAACGGAATTCACACCTTTTATTTTGGCCTTCGCACGAACATATCTCGCGACACCAAATGTTAGCAACGCGACAATCATGCGCTTCTTATTACGACGCACATATGCCTCAATAAACTTGTCACCAAGCCCGTGCTTATGTGCATAAATTGCATAAGAACGGCCTTTGTGAAAATGGATAAACTCTATTACTGCCCGACTACGCACGGTGGAGCCACCCCCAACATGAGGAATACTCACGTTGCGACAATGCAGCACTTTTAGGTTTGCGTCGTTAGCGCGTTTACATATGTCGACATCTTCCTCATAGAGGAAAAACTGCTCATCAAAATAACCCACTGAATCCATTTTCTCGGTATCAAATAGCAACACTGCACCGACCAGCCAATCTACTGCCTCCACGCTACGGTCGTCGCTTGGGTCTAGAGCGGGACCAGCGATTGCGGCATCGCGCGACTTCATCTCGACGAGCAATTGTTGTATCGCCAACTCCGACAGCTCAGTATCTGGGTTTAAAATTAAGACATAACGCGTCTTGCTTGCGGCGATGCCAATATTGCACGCGCTACCAAACCCGAGGTTTTCTGAGTTCCTTATTAACTCTACGTCTTGGCCGTATGTGCTCAGCAAGCTATCAGTATCATCTGTACTGGCATTATCAACAATAAACCACTTGGGTAAAGGTCCTGTTGCTGAGCTACGCAGAGAATCGATATGCCCACCTAAAACCTTGGCGCTATTATATGTCACCGTAACCAAGCTTAGTTCTGTAGAGAGATCCTGCATTATTAGGCCCTATAGATTGCCATGGAAAAAATATGCTTCATTACATCCCAGCCTTACAGACAATATGCGCAATGGCCTTACACCAATCGCTCGCATCTACTCCGTAATCATGGCTAAGTTTAACTGTACTCAACACCGAGTACGCAGGCCGCTTCGCCGGCGTGGGATAGGCCGCGGTCGTGATTGCATTTACTGTGGGCCGACTCGCGATAATACCTTGCGTGTACGCTTGCTCAAAAATCGCCATGGCAAAACCGTGCCAGCTCACCGCCTCGTCGCCGGCATAGTGATAAATACCATAGCGCGCTTCTGGTAGATTTTGCTCTTCACGCTCGTGCAATTGCCGAGCAACACTGATTAATGCCTGCGCGATATCCCCAGCATAGGTCGGGCAACCCACTTGGTCGGCAACCACGCCGAGCGTGTCCCGCTCCTTTGCCAGCCGCAGCATGGTCTTTAAGAAGTTATTGCCATATTCACTAAACACCCAGGCGGTACGCATAATAATGTATTTTGTCGCATGGCGCTGTATGGCCAACTCGCCGTCGAGTTTGGTTTGGCCGTAGACCCCCGTTGGGCCGGTTGCATCTGTTTCGACGTAAGGCGTTTGCTGATTACCGTCAAAAACGTAATCGGTCGAAACGTGGAGCAGAGGGATATCAAAGCGGGCGCTGAGTTTGGCCAGCGCAGTGGGGCCGTCAACATTCACTCGCCTCGCCAAGTCTGGCTCAGACTCGGCTTTATCGACTGCGGTATAGGCCGCCGCGTTGATAATGGCGGTAACGCCTTTATCCGCGATGATTTTTTCCAGTACCACGGTGTCGTTAATATCGGCGTCTTGACGACTCAGCAGGGTGTGGGCAATGTTCTGCGCCTTGAGCTGGTCCGCCAAGCATTGGCCTAGCTGGCCATTGGCGCCAGTCACCAGCAGGTGCATTGCGGTCTGCGCACTCATTGCTGAAACAGCTCGGCAAAGGTGGGGGCCTTGCTGTCTTTATCCGACAGCGTAGGATTTTCTAGCGGCCAGGTAATCGCCATCGCCGGGTCATTCCAAATCAGGCTGCCTTCGTCACTGGGGTCATAGTAGTCGGTGCATTTATATTCAAAGTCAGCGGTGTCGCTGAGCACCACAAAGCCGTGGGCAAAACCCGGCGGCACCCAGAACTGGCGTTTATTTTCTTCCGAGAGGATTACGCCTTCCCACTGACCAAAGCTGGGGGAGTCCGGGCGAATATCCACGGCCACGTCATACACCTCACCGCTGACCACCCGCACCAATTTGCCCTGGGGCTTGGTCTTTTGAAAGTGTAGGCCACGCAGCACGCCCTTGGCCGAACGGGAGTGATTGTCTTGCACAAAGGGCAAACTGATACCCGCCATGTCGCGGTAGCGATCTGCCTGAAAGGTTTCTAAGAAAAAGCCTCGATGATCGCCAAACACTTTGGGTTCGATAATCACGCAGTCTTTGAGCTGGGTTGGAATGACGTTCATTTATACCCCGCGGCAACCCGCAACAAATACTCGCCATAGCCGGTCTTTTTAAGAGCCTCACCCTGCTGCAACAATTGTTCGGTGCTAATCCAACCCTGTCGGTAGGCGATCTCTTCTAGGCAGGCAACTTTGAGGCCCTGGCGATGCTCAACAGTCTGCACAAACTGTCCCGCATCAATTAAGGAATCGTGGGTTCCGGTGTCCAACCAGGCAAAACCGCGACCCAGCACTTCCACACTGAGATCGCCGC